>Ga0209431_10000010_pt1 | contig 182392 bp, 171 predicted proteins | sample RifCSP13_3_FD_184021 | JGI IMG/M metagenome (GOLD analysis project Ga0209431, IMG submission 184021) | Soil microbial communities from Rifle, Colorado - Rifle CSP2_sed 13_3 (SPAdes) (version 2) | ecosystem: Environmental > Terrestrial > Deep subsurface > Rock core/Sediment | place: Rifle... | reverse complement strand
AGACAATCCAGTCATCTCCCGCCCCTGAGGGGGAAATTTCTTCATCAACTGTCTCTCAGTCTTCTTCCCCGGGCTCAGGTGAGTCGCAAAATGGTCAGGACGGCGGGGCGACCATTGTTACAGGTGATGTAAACAATACCGGGATGGTCGTCGTTGATGCCAATAGCAATTTATCAGCGGATGGTTCGTCATCCGGTTCCGGAATTTCCGTAGCCAATGACGGCAACGGCGCGGATTCATCAAACTCCGGTTCAGTCAGTATTTCGGATAATAATTCCACCACCCAAAACAACACAGCAGACGTTTCCAACAGTCTGGATCAGTCAGGTACCACAGGCAGCAATTCCGCCTCATACAATACCGGGGGAAATAATATAATACTTACCGGAGACGCCAACGTTTCCGGTACGGCTATCACGTCCGTCAATACCAATCTTGACGGGGTTATGGTTGCACAGTTCGATATCGCGGACGGTCATCAGGGCGATTATGTCCTGGATTTTGCCGCCAACTGTATTTCCGGCTGCGGTACGGCAAGTGCTTCTGCCTCAAATACCGGCAACGGTGCGGATTCCACAAACAACGCCTCTGTCGATCAAACGTCTTCCGATGCCACCTTCCAAAACAATGACGCGGCTGTAGGGAATACCCTCATTCTGGCGGCTGATACCGGCAATAATGATACCAATGCCAATACGGGCGGAAACAATACGATTGCTACCGGGGATGCCAACGTCAACGGTAATGCCCTTACCTTTGCCAACAATAACATTTCGGGCAGCAACGTGGTCTTCGGGGTTGTGAATATTTACGGCGACTTGGTAGGGGATATCATCTTCCCCGAAGAAGCTTTCGGCTGCTGCGGTACGACCGGCGCTTCTGCTGCAAATACAGGCAACGGCGCGGATTCGGAAAACACCGCTTCTGTCTCTACCACTCAAACAGACAATACCTTCCAGGCCAATCAGGCGACTATTGATAACAATTTGACGCTGAATGCGGAAACCGGCAGCAACGATACCAATGCCAATACCGGAGGTAATAACCTGATATCTTCCGGCGATACCAGCGTAAATGCCTCTGTATTAAACGTCGCTAATACCAATATTGATGGAGGCAACTGGTTCCTGGTCTTGGTCAATGAAGCCGGCCAGTGGGTCGGCAGGATCCTGGGTGGACCGGAAGGGTCAAACATGGCTGCCTCGGAAGGCATGCTCCTGACAGTCAGTCCGGACGGCCAAATTACGGCTACAAACGCGGGTAACGGAGCGGGATCCACCAACACTTCTTCATCAACTGCCACAAATACCACTCAAACCACCCAAAATAATACTGCCAATGTCAGCAACAACATGCAGCTGTCCGCAAATACCGGAGGCAACGATGCCAATTACAACACCGGAGGAGATAATACAATCATCACCGGCGACGCAAAAATCATTGCCAACATAGTCAACTTTGTAAACAATAATATAACCGGCGGCGGTAAATTATTCGTCACAGTGGTAAACGTCTTCGGCAGCTGGCTGGGCGATTTTGTGACACCCGGCCATAAAAAAGAAATAGCCCAGGCTCCTGCGCCTGAGGAAAATCTGGCAGAATTACTTCCGGCAATAGGCGGCTCGGACCCGCTGATAAATCCGGTTTTTGTTGAAAATACTTCACCGGAAGAAAAAGAAAAATCTGTTCCCCCCACAATTGCAGCGTCAGTACGTAAGCTAACCGCGCAGACTACATCATTCTCCGCTGTCTCCGAACTGACTGGCATCTCCCCCCAGGTAGCCGGATTTATTTCCGATGATTTATCCGGATCGGAAACTCTCGGCCTCGCCGATACGAGGAAAGTTCTGAGCATCAATCTGGCCTGGCTCTTGCTTATACTACCCGCCGTTGGTATACTTTGGTCAATTAAACTCCGTCGCGTAATACCCGCCCGTAAATAACGCGACACCTGCCTTCTTGCCCTTCCTGCCTTGATTAATGAGAAAAATATTTTTTCTGAGTATTTTCGTCCTAGCCGCCGTCACTTGGGCGACAGTCAAAATTCCGGCTTCCCAGCTGCAGATTGTAGGTAATGGTGACGGGTCACAGTCCGGTATAGATATCCAATCCGGGGATAGCATAAATATACAACAGAAAAATTCCGTGGACGTGATAAACGATGTAAATGCCTCGGCCAATACCGGTGGTAACTCAGTGTCAGGTAACGACGGGGAAGGACAAATAATTACAGGTAATGCTACTACGGAAGTAGATATTAAAAACCTGTTCAATAATAACTCTGCTGATGTTCCTTGCTGCGCTACCTCCACACCGACCCCGAAAGCAGGTTTAAAAAAAAATATTACTCCCACACCCACTTCCTTTAAATCTACGCCCGCCCCTTCAGTCGGCAATGGGGATGGGGGTAACGGTGATGGTGTTAACGGGGCAGGTCCGGGTCCCGTCGGGGGAGCCCAAGTCTTAGGATTGGCTGCCACAGCCGGACCTGTTTCCGGAATTGAATATCTGTTTTATGGCGGAGGATTGCTATGCTTCAGATTGGCAGGGTTAAAGTTCCGCAAACCATAAAACCTTCCCGTAAATTCTCCCGAATTCTCTTGATATTGATCGGCGTTGTTTTGATATATTTTCCGACAGCGATAAGAAGTGAAACTTCCCGAAATCTTCAGATCCCTACTTTTGTAGCTGTGTCAGGTTCCAGCCATATTAGCATTGATCCGTCGCTTTTATCAAATACCGGACTGTCGCCGGCTCCCTCCAGGATCGTCGTCCCTTCTGTAGGGATAGACTTACCGGTAGTCGAAGCTAAAGTGACTGACGGTTTGTGGGAACTATCCGAAAACACAGCTTCCCACGGTATCGGTTCCGCTTATCCCGGCCTGACTGGAAATACTGTCATCTTTGCCCATGCAAGGGACGATCTGTTCGGCCCCCTTCGTCGTATCGGTAAAAATGCCGTTATCTACGTTTTTACCCCCGATACATGGTACCGCTACTCGGTGGAAGAAATTAAATTGGTCAACCCTGATCAGACGGAAAACATTACCGCGACATCCGAAGAAAAGCTTACCTTGTTTACCTGCTCAGGCTTTTTGGATTCAAAGCGTCTGATAATCCGTGCCGTACCTTATAAATTGAATTGAAAATCCCCGCCTTTTGGGCAGGGATTTTCATTTTTCCAAAAAGCCGTTATGACTACGGGCTTATTGAAGAAGTCAACAGGAGATTGGAACCCCCTTTGACCTTGGTCTTAAAACGGGCATGTGCTGCTCCGGTGGAGGAATGCACGCTACCGCCGTCACCGACGGTATTGTAGTTTGTGTCGTTACCTCCGCTGTTGGCTGCAACAACCGCCAATGTCCATACACTTTGCTGGTTTTGTTGTTGGACATTAGTGCCCTTGGTTGTCGTTGAGACGATTGCGTTGGTAGAGCCTGCTCCGTTATTGGAGATCAGGTTATCGCCTGTCGGACATCCGCAAGGATCGGGAAGTACGGCAATGTTGGATCCGCCCCTTACCTTTACTGACGCCTCAGCAGTTGCCGGTCCTGTAGAACTTCCCACTGCTCCTCCATTACCTACGGTATTACCGTTGGTATCGTTAAAGCCGGTGTTGGCAACTACTATAGCTATGGTCTGCACTTCCTGCTGGTTCGATTGCTGAACCTGGGTTTGGGTGGTTTGGGTTTCCACAATCGTGTTTGTGGATCCGGCACCATTATTAGATATCTCAGCTGCATATGCATTTGTCGCCATAAATACGGTCAGCATACCTGCAGTAGCCAGTCCCCCGCTTATCCTTATTAATAATTGTTTCATAATTTATCACCTCCTTTCTATACATTAGACAATGTGAAACTTGTAATTAATCTCAATGTAGGGAAACTTTAATAATCGTGTAAGAAAAATATACAAATCGTGTTGTCTAGGACGCTATACATTTCGGAATGAGTAATCATTGCGAATGTCAAAAAATCCATCCCCATCATGGTCCATTCTTCCGCGGTTTACCCCAGGGCAGTATCATGCCCTCATGCGGTCCTGGGCCAATCTCACCGGTTTTGAAAGCAACGACATTGCTCAGTTCCGACTGCGGGTGTTATACCATCTGTACACCTACGGCTGGCAAGCTGCTGCTTCAGCCTTTGGTGTACCCAAATCCACCCTGTTTGACTGGAAGCGTATGTATGAGCAATCAGGCAAACGACTCAACTCCTTAGTCCCGGTGTCCACCCGGCCTCACCGGACAAGAGCCATGGCCACCGATCCCAGGCTGGTCGAGTTTATCCGCTGCCTGCGAGCCGAATACGGCCGGGTGTCCAAATACAAAATCAGGGTATTTTTAGATGAATATGCTAAAAGTCTGGGGCTGCCCGGTTACGGATACCAAAAGATCGCCAAGATCATCAAGCGCAACCACTACTTCTTTGAGCCGTCACCCAAGCAGAAGCACCACATTTTAAAAGTCAGACTCAAAAGCCACCCCCGGGAAACTGCGCCCGGATACCTGGAAATGGATGCGGTGACTATCTGGCATCTGGGCAAGAAATTGTACTTTATCACCGTCATTGATGTAGTCACCCGGTTTGCCTGGGTAAAATTGGCCTTTAGTTTATCCTCCTCTCAGACCACTCTCGCTTTGCAAGAGTTTAGGCAGCAGTATCAGCCTGAAATTCGGGCCGTGCAGACTGACAACGGACACGTGTTTGACTGTTGCGCAATTGAAAGTAATAATGAAATATATGTCCCTTTTCCGGCATTTATTTTTGCCACACCATACAAATAATCACCGGGCCAAAATTCTTCATCCTTCCGGCATCTCTCTGGCCATACTGGTCTACATTGTCTTCAATTTAGGTTTGGGGTTGGTTTCCCGGGAACATCCTTCCATTTTGGGATATGCTTCCCGGATTCAACCCGCGGAGATTATCCGGCTGACAAATGAAAAACGCCAGGCCGGAGGGTTGGCTGCCTTAAATATGGATTCCCAGTTAAATCAAGCCGCCGCAGGCAAGGCCTCAGACATGATAGTCCGCAACTACTGGGCTCACGTTTCTCCCGTCGGTACCCAGCCTTGGGCGTTTGTAACCGATGCCGGATATACCTACCGTTATGCCGGAGAGAACCTGGCCCGGGATTTTTCCGACCCCGGCGGCGTGGTAAACGCCTGGATGAATTCCCCTTCCCACCGGGAAAACATCCTCAACCCCAAATACAGGGATATTGGTATTGCTGTAGTGGACGGAAGTCTGGACGGAAGGGAAACAACCTTGGTAGTTCAGATGTTCGGCACCAGGTTATCCGCGTCCGCCCCATCCGGCAGGACTGCCTCTTTTTCTGTCCAGGCTGCTCAAACCTCCTCTGCGCCCACACCGGCGCCATCCCCATACCCTACTCCCACACCGGAAATCTATATGGCAGCAGCCGTTTCCCAAACCTCCCCCCCCTCTCCGTTTGATTATTCACGGTACTTCTCCCTGGGACTCCTGGGTGTCTTGGCCGCCGTCTTGGCCGCCGATATATTGCTTGTCAGAAAACATCACATAGTTCGCTGGACCAGTAAAAGTTTTGCCCATCTGATATTTCTAATAGTGTTAATTATTGCCGTCGGCACTTTGCTTCGCGGCCAAATATTATAAAAATAATATATTATCATTAAACATTAGACATTAAACGTATATGAGTAAAATAGTATTTGAGAAGGATTTTTCCCGCCATCCCCTACACTACTTTACCCTGCTTTGCATCCAGCTGGTCGGATTGTGGGGTATTTTCTGGTTCAGCTATCAGCCTGCACTGCAGTTGTTTATTTTGGTCAGTATGGCGCTGTCTTATGTCGTCTGGGGTGTCCTACATCATCACCAGCACGGAGACTTGCATATTAAGATTGTGTTGGAGTATCTTCTTTTTGCCCTGATCGGGGTGCTCATATTTGGTTCTGTTCTCATGCGCACTTGAAACACCGACTGTTTATCGCCATCACTCCTCCCCAAAGCTTCAAAGTCCGGGTTTCCGCCCTGCAGCTGGATTTGGACAACCTGGGTTTGCCTGTCCGCTGGGAGGAACCGGAAAAACTCCACTTGACGCTCAGCTTTTTAGCCAGGGTCAGCGATGAGCAGATGAGCCATATCAATGCCCTTTTACGACGTGTCTCATCGCGGACAACTCCTCTGGAAATTTCCCCATTATTTTTGGAGACACTTTACCAGAAACATGAACCTTCCCTAATCTATCTGGGATTGGCTGGTGATATAACTGCCCTCAAAGGGCTTTATTCACAGTTGTATCGGGAACTGACTGAGATGGGTTTTCCCCAAAGAAAGCGGTTTTTGCCGCATATTACAGTGGGCAGGTTAAAAAAAGCCGATCCTGCTCTGACAAAAAAGTTTTTGGACAGGCTGGACGGCTATCAGTTTTCGCCACCTGATGCATTCACTGTCAATTCTTTGGATTTATACCGCAGTCTGATATCCCGCGCCGGCTCCACATATCAGCTCGTCAACCGTTTTCCGCTATGAAAGGAGTCATTTTAGCCGGAGGTTTGGGTACCAGACTGTATCCTTTAACTTACGCCACCAACAAACATCTTTTGCCGGTTTTCGACCGGCCGATGGTGTTTTACCCCATCCGGACGCTGGTAAACGCCGGCATTACCGAAATATTAATAGTTACAGGTGGACCGCACGCCGGGCATTTTATGCGCGTCTTGAAAAACGGAAAGGAATTGGGAATTACTCACTTGGAATACGCTTATCAGGAAAAAGAAGGAGGTATCGCCCAGGCTCTGGATCTGGCTGCGGACTTTTGTGTTGACGGCCCTGTCGCCGTTATATTGGGAGATAATACTACGGATGCCGATATTTCTCCGGCTGTAAAATCGTTCAAATCAGGGGCTTTGGTTTTCTTAAAAAAGGTACCGGATCCCCAACGGTATGGTGTCCCTGTTTTTAAAAACCGTAATCTTATAAAAATTGTAGAAAAACCCCGAAAATCAAAATCCTCATATGCCGTTACCGGGTTATATTTGTATGATCATCATGTTTTCGATATTATCAGATCGCTCAAACCATCGGACAGGGGAGAGTTGGAAATAACTGACGTTAATAACGCCTATCTGGAAAAAGATGAATTGAAATGGCAAATATTAAAAGGGTTTTGGACCGACGCCGGTAAGTTCGAAACTCTCTTCAACGCCAACGCCTTCTGGGCCAAAAAGCACCGGGCCTGATTATTTGCTCTTTCTCCACTCCTGAATTTGTTTGTGGTTTCCGGAAAGCAGCACTTCCGGCACCCTCCAACCCTTGTATTCCTCCGGCCGGGTATACTGCGGATACTCTGTCCTGATTGAGCATTGATCATTTAACATTAAACTTTCATGAAAAGATTCCTCTTCCAGAGATTTGGGATTCCCTAATACTTCCGGCAGCAGTCTGATCACCGAATCTGCAATGATCATCGCCGGGATTTCCCCGCCTGAAAGCACATAGTCGCCCACGGATATCACCTCTTCCGCGATATGCTCATGCACCCGATGGTCTACCCCTTCATAATGTCCGCAGATAATGATCAGTTGTTCAACCCTTGCCAGTTCTTCGGCCTTTTTTTGTGTATATCTCTCCCCCCCCGCATCCATTAATACTACTTTTGAAAATTGGGATTTCAGTGCTGCCACTGCGGCATCAATAATATCCACCCTCATCACCATCCCCGCTCCTCCCCCATACGGTCTGTCATCTACAGATTTATATTTATCAGTCGCCCATTGCCTCAGGTCATGTAGGTTGATTTTTACCAGGCCGTTTTCAGAAGCCCTTTTTACTATGGAGTACTCAAACGGGCCGGCAAACATTTCCGGGAAAAGCGTCAATATGTCCAGAGTCATTCATATATTTTACCTGAATTTAATATCTTCTGGTAAAATGCATCTATGACCGCTGCAAAGCCCAAACTTGTATGTTTCGACCTCAATCAGACTTTGATTGCCGAAAATACCTGGTACGACCTAAATCTGGCCATGGGAGTTACTCCCGAAGAAGACACGCTTTTTCTGAAATGGTTCGAAGAGGGGATTATTACCTACGAAGAAGGGCAAAATTGCCTGAGCCGGATATATCTATCGAGAAATCGCTTGAGCAAAGCAGAAGTATTAAAAGTTATCAGCAGATATACTTTCCGTCCGGGAGCGGAAGAATTAGTTAAATACCTGCATGGCAAAAGTTACAAGATCGCGATAGTCAGCGGATCGGTGGATTTGCTGGTGGCAAAAGTCGCTTCCGAACTGAATATTGATTATCACGGGGCAAACAATACTCTTGATTTTGACGCAGCGGGACATTTCCGCCGTATTATCTGCTGGGGGGAGGATGCGCAGTTCAAGCTATTTTTGCTCAAAAAATTCTGCACGGAATTGGGGATCGGTATTTCCGACTGCGTTTGTGTCGGTGACGGTTACAACGACCTGAAGATCTTTGCCGCCACGGGAAACGGCATTACCTTCAAAGGCTCCAAAATTGAAAATTATGCCTCTCAAACCATCTCTTCACTGTCGGATTTGAAGAAAATACTTTGATCAATTCCTTCTAATAATCTGATTCTTCCTCGGTTCGGGTGTACGAAAAGAATGATTTGCCTCCGGTCAATTGTTCTTCCAGCGTATCCACAGCGGCGTATTTAGCGTTTTTACCCAGATCCTTTTCGTCAATCGTTGCTTCTCTTACAAAATATTCCTCATCCAAACCCCTTCTTTGCATTTCTCGGGCAATGTCCGATATCATACTTTTCAGATCCAGAGGCTCCTCCGGGTTGTTTAAATGTGCGAAAGAAGCCACAGCCAGCACTTCATCGGTTTTTCTGCTTCTGACCGTTATCACATCCCATGGCTTCGTCAGCTCTTTTTCAGGGAAGAATTTAGGCAGTTTACCTTTTGATTTTAATACCGTTTCCCCCGGCAGAGGGCTTTTCCACCATTCTTTCAGGGTTTCATTGCCTTTGGAGACTGTGTTCTCCTGAGGTGGTTGCGGTAGATCAACAGTATCCATAAATATATTATATCAAAAAACGAAGTCTCCGAAATTGGTCGACTGTTACAATGGTCTGAAAACAATGCTTATTCAATCCGGCATTCTTTCGTCCTCCCTGGAAAACTTTCGTGTCGGATGTCCCATTTCCTGAGGCAGCAAAGCTCCCTGTTTAATCGCACTCCACAATTCGGGAACTTCTGTCAGTGAGATGGGTTTAACCACATATGCCCATGCACCCGCCCTTTGAGCCTGTAATCGGAAGTCTTCCATCCCGCACCAGATGATTGTCCGGCACATGGGCGAAAAGTTTTTCAACAGCCAGTTGCATAACAGAAATCCCCCGTCCAGCCCGAAACTTTCCCGCTCAAACCCTCCAGGTCTTCCTCCCGGCAGCAGTCCGTCAATTATTGCCACGTCGGGGCTGAATCCCGCTTCAACGATCTTTATAGCGGTTAAAATATTATCAGACGTCCTGCATCTGATTCCCTCCATCACTAATACTTCGGCATAGGCTTCCGTTACGTCGGGTTCGTCTTCCGCCAGCAGCAAATTGATTTTTTCAGGCATTTCAGATTATTCTGATCCTTAATTTGTATTTGATCCTGTCCCAAAGTCGGGGCGGTGTTCCCTCGCAAAGAGCTTGCCGTTCCGTTTCATAGGCTTGCGCCACGCCGGTATCCAGCAGGTTTATAAACGAATATGCTCCTTGTTTCTGCCTTAGCTTTTTAAGTTCCTTACGCCTTTTTTCCGGATCTGCCCACCTGCAGTTACACTTATATCCCCCGAATTTTAAACATTGCTTTTCCTCTGGTAGATTTTTTACCCTTACCACCGGCATATTTTCTTGCATCGATACATATTATAAGCTATATTCCTGCTTCTGTACACCTTGCCCGGTGATGTCATATGATTCAATTAGTGGCCCGCGTTGTCATCATCATCCCCACCTTCAACGAAAAGGATAATACTGTCAGAATGATCGATACTCTGGCAGGCATCTTGCCGGAGATCAGGGATCATCAGGTGGAACTCTTGTATGTGGACGGTAACAGTCCGGACGGTACGGCAGATGTAGTCCGGGATAAGCAGAAAGAACTCAAATGGCTGCATCTGCTGGTTGAAACTAAAAAGGAAGGACTGGGAATGGCATATGCCAAAGGTATGACTCATGCCATGAAAGAGTTGAAAGCAGACTGGCTTATGGAGTTCGATTCGGATTTCCAGCACCCGCCGCAGGATATTCCCCGTCTGATCGCCGAAATAGACAACGGCTACGACTATATTCTGGGGTCTCGTTATATCCCCGGAGGATCGATACCCTCGGAATGGGGATTCAAAAGGAAATTCCTAAGTGTGGTAGGCAATCATGTTGCCCGCATCACCCTGTTACTGCCCGGTATTCACGACGTTACCGGCGGTTTTAAGCTCGCCCGCGTCAAAGGTTTTATGGATGAATTTGATTTCGGCAGACTCCTGTCCAGAAGCTTTGCCTACAAGATCCATCTTCTGCATTACATGGTCCAAAAGGGTGCCCGGGTCAAGGAAGTTCCTTTTCATTTTGCGCACAGGACGGCGGGGGAATCCAAGATCATCAAAAACGAAATGCAGGAAACCCTGCGGGTAATTTTCCTGCTTCAGCTGAATAACCCCAAAATCCGGAGGTTTTTCAAGTTTGCCGCAGTCGGCGGTACAGGTCTGGTCCTGCAGACTCTGATATTTGAAATTCTTGGACTTAAACTTAGACTTTTCTCTCCGGCAGTGGCTACCGTAATTGGTGGCGAACTGGCAATTGTCAACAATTTTCTCCTGAACAATTTCTGGACCTTTTCAGACCATCGCGTCGTCGGCGCAAAAATATTCGGCAAATTCCTCCAGTTCAACTTTACCTCTCTTCTTGCGCTCGGCATCCAGTTCGTGATCCTGTCGATAGGCGAGTACGTTGCCGGCGGAAATGAGTGGGTCATCAGGGGCTTCTACTTCGCCGCCCTGGTCATAGTCCTGATCACCAACTACATCATCTACAACAAAATCATCTGGAAGGTTAAGAAGTAGCTATAAAAAAGGTGCCCAATCTGCAATAGCGGTGTAGTTGTGCGATACAAAATTCAGGGTATAAAAATATAATGGTATAACCATCGCTGCCAGTACCCATTTGACCTCGCGGCGTTTAAGAATATCGGACAGTCCAAGTAGCACTACCGGTATCAGCGGAAGGCTGTAGCGGGAAATGTCGCGGTGGGATACAAAAAATATTGAAGCCAGGAATACTGTTCCAAACCACCCCCAAACCCGGCTTTTTTTAAATGCATAATATACTCCGACAATTCCGGCCAAATACACCCACAGCACGTCCTCCAACCAGAAATCACCCACCCAGGGCTGGCTGCTGTCAAAGATTTTAAAAGGCAGGACCTGCAGATGGATATTGTCTCCGGAATGGAAATACGCCAGAAAATCACCGGTTTTAAATCCGTAAAACACAAACAGCCCCATGATAGCCAGCCCGATCAATAGTATCGGATAGGCTTTCAGTTCCAAAGATTTTGTTTTTATATATTTTTCTGTTAATGCCAGACCATATGCGAAAAGTAGTAAAATCCCCGGACTCTTTGTGAGGACCGCCAACGCACCTGCGATACCTGAAAGCCAGTATTTCTTCTGCCCGAAAAAATAAAGACTGCCTACCGTCAACAAAATGAACAGAGTTTCGGGACTCCCGACGGAGCGGACGGCCCACATTCTCGGCCACCAGAATAGCCAGACCAGGGTCACTGTCAGCGGTTCACCCCAGTGATATTTATCAAATATCCAATAAATCAAGATTGCTCCGGCTATTGTTGCCGCCAGGTTGACCATCAGCATTGCCGCCGGACCGTTGATTCCGGTTAATCCTGCCAGGTTGATGAGCAGGGGATACAGAGGAAAATGGGCTGTATAGTATTCCAGCGGAAGCGGGAAGGAAAAGTTCCATTTGATAAATTCCGGGTCATACCAGCTTTTTGCCACAGCCAGATAATACATGCCGTCATAGTTTTCATAAATCCTTTGCATCCCCGTCGGAATCCAGACCGCAGCTACCGAAAAAAATGTGACTGCCGCCAAAACCCCCCAGTCTCTGATTTTCGTACTCACGGATAAATCATACCATTCTTCAGTGCTTTTTTGGTATGATTGGAGAGCATGAAAAGCCCCTCACTGAGCGTGGTAATCCCGGCTTACAACGAAGAGGCAAATATCGCCGCATGCCTTACAAACGTCTCCTCCGTCCTGAAAAAATTAAAACTGGACAGCGAAATAATCCTTGTAGATGACGGTTCAAAGGACCGCACCGGGGAAATCGCCAAAAGCTTTATCAACAAAATACCCGGTCTGAAAGTTGTTGTGAACCATCCCAACAGGGGGTACGGCGGGTCCCTGCGCGCGGGCTTTGAAGCCGCCACAGGGGAATTTATCGCCTTTGTCCCGGCGGACAACCAGTTTGATTTTGCAGAAATCACCAGATTATTGAATAAACAGGCAGAGACAAACGCGGATATCGTCAGCGGCATCCGGGCGGATAGGCACGATCCGCTGATGCGCAAAATTACAGGCTGGGGTTGGAATAGCATCGTCCGGGCGCTTTTCGGGTACCTGGCCAGCGATATCGACTGCGGCTTTAAAATGTTTCGCCGGGAAATTCTGGATCACGTGCATCTGATGGCCGAAAGGGGGGCTATGATCGATACCCAACTGTTCGCATCCGCTCGTGCCCGCGGATACTCTGTGGCGGAAATACCACTGACCCACCTGCACCGGACTGCCGGTAAATCGACGGGCAACAACCCCCGCGTAATCATCCAGTCTTTCGTCGACCTGCTTTCGTTTTGGTGGCGCCTGCGGCGGGAGATCCTGGTGGAAAAAGGCCGAGCGGTTTTCAAATGGGAACTGTTTATCTTTCTTTTTATCTTGCTACTGGCGGCTTTTTTCCGACTCTGGCGTATAGACGAATATATGACCTTTCTGGGGGATGAAGGCCGGGATATGATTGCCATGCGTGATATTGTCACGGCCCGGCATTTTCCTCTGATCGGCCCGGGCACCTCTGTCGGCAGCATGTACCTCGGACCCCTTTATTACTATCTGGTTGCTCCGTCGGTTTATGTATCTGGCTTCTCTCCGGTTGGTCCGGCTGTCTTCGTGGCTCTCATTGGCCTGTTGACGATTGGCCTGGTCTGGTGGATCGGCCGCCAGTGGTTCGGCCGGGAACTCGGTTTGGCTATGACCGCCCTGTATGCTTTCTCGCCTGCAGTGATTACGTATTCCCGCTCTTCCTGGAATCCGAATGTCATGCCTTTTTTTGCCCTAATCACCATGTATGCTGTCTGGAAAGTCTGGCGCTGGGGATATTGGCGCTGGCTGCTGGTTGCTGCCCTGGCTTTCGCCTTTGTCCTCAATTCCCATTATTTGGGATTGCTGCTGCTGCCCCCGATATTAATATTCGTATTGCTTCGCTTCCGTCAGGAACGTAATTGGCGTTATCTCCTGTTTTCTTTATTTCTGTTCCTTCTTCTCATGTCTCCTCTTCTTTTCTTCGATCTGCGTCATGGTTGGACTAATTATATAGCTATGAAGACTTTTTTCACCGACAGGCAAACCACCGTCAATGTCAAATTTTACAAGTCGTTGCCATATATCTGGCCTATCTGGAAGGACATTAACACCTCTCTTCTTGCCGCCGGACAAAAACTGCCCGGCACCGTCATCTCCATTTTCACCCCCCTTGCTCTGTTATATTTGATTCTTAAACTTAGACTTAGACTGTTAAACCCCGATCTGCTATTCGTTTCAGTCTGGACGGTCTCCGGTCTGGTCGGTCTTGGTCTTTACAAACAGCACATCTATATCCATTATTACGGCTTTCTGTTTCCGGTGCCGTTTTTTCTTCTGGGTTATGCCTTGTATTTTTTCCCAGTCAATAAAATACTCAAAAACTTTCTTGCTATTTTTTCATTTCTTATGCTTCTTGTTCCCTCGTTATTGCATCATCCTTTTACGATCGGGCCAAACGACCAGCTTCACCGCTCTTCCTTGGTTGCCGATACCATTATCCGGGAGGTCGGAGGTCGCCCGTTTAATCTGGCACTGATTTCCCGATACAATTACGACGCATCCTACCGTTATCTCTTGTCTTTGAAAAGTGCTCCGTACTACACGGTACACGAAAAATTGACTGACCAGCTATTTGTCATCTGCGAAAGTGCAGCAGAGCCTGAAGGCTGCCAGCCAATTGGTCATCCCCTATGGGAAATAGCCTCTTTCGGCTGGGCCAAAATAGACTCCCAATGGGATTTTTCCTGGGGGGTAAAACTTTACCGGTTGGTTAATAACCCCTCGGGACAATGACTCTGATAATCTTTTTGGTTGCTGCCCTGTTACTGCGGACCTACCGGCTCACGGATTTCCTGGGTTTTTGGTACGATCAGGGCCGGGACGGACTCGTTATTTGGGATCTGTGGCACAAAGGTAAATTTTTCCTAATTGGTCCCACCACAGGAATCGAAGGCATTTTCCTGGGTCCGTTTTATTACTATCTTATTGCTCCGTTTTATATTCTGGGCGGAGGCAACCCGCTTTGGCCTGCTTTGTGGCTCATATTAATAAATATTGGCGCAATTGCTCTGTTGTATTATTTGGGTAAAACATATTTTTCACGCACTTGCGGACTGTTGGCTGTTATCTTTGCCTCCTTTTCACTGCAGTTATCCCAGTCTCACCGCTGGCTCTCCAATCCTACTCCTTTGCCATTATTTTCGCTGATATGTGTTACCGCTCTTCTCAAGTTGGTGCATGGCAGCAACCGCTGGTGGTGGGTTTTGGGAATTTCTGCCGGCCTTTCTCTTCAACTGGAAGCAGCCTCAGCCGTTTTTTTTCTTCCGGCTATAATCATCATTCTGATCTGGCACCGATCCCGTATCACCGCCTCACGCATGCATATTTTTTCCATGGCGATGATGTTTGCGCTCACTCTCCTGCCCCAGTTGATATTTGATTTCCGCCACGACCATATCCTGCTGTCCGCATTTCACCGCTTTCTGGTTTCTGAGAAAAGTTTTCGTACCGGCCTTACCGGAATTTTAGTTTCCCGGCTAGACTTTTACTGGAAAATATTTTCGCAAAAATTTTTCTTCGACACGCGCCTTTCCGTCGCTTTCGCAATATTTATCGCGCTTTCGGCATTTCTTGTAAAAAAATCCCTGCCGCGGATCCCCGTCCGGATACTTCTTGTCTGGCTGCTGGTTCCGGTGATCAGTCTCCTTTTTTATCATGGCAATAAGGGTTATGTCTGGGAATATTACTTCACGGGAGTTTATCCCGTACTGATTCTCATTATTTCAGCTGTACTTTCTGCTGTCATTTGGCAGTATCGCTGGGGTCTGATTATGGTAGGTTTCTGGATAGGGGCATTTATGGTTGCAAATCTGTTTCAGTACGGACTTTACATTTCCCCGCCTGTTCCCGGTTATGTTTCACTGGCCTCTCAAATTCCGGCTGTGGATTGGATTTACCGGGATGCCGGCCCCCGTCCGTTCAATGCGGATTTCTATGTCCCTCCTGTCATATTTTATGCTTACGATTACCTTCTCCTCTGGCGCGGGGGTATGTATAGTGCTCAGCCGTCTGTCTCGCGCCAGCCCTTGCTTTATACGCTACACGAACCGGATTCCGAACACCCGTTTTTCCTGAAAGCCTGGCTGGACCGTCAGGATTCGTACGCAGCTGTAGACGGGTCTGTGAATTTCGGCCCAATTACCGTCGAGCGCCGATTCAGGTTAAAATAGACTGAGTGGATATGAAAACTCTCTGGCTCACCGTCGTCATTCCCGCCTACAACGAGAAGGTAAACTTAGCCCGGGGGACTCTGGAATTGGTAGCCGGGTACCTGGTCGCCCGGAAATATCCCTGGGAAGCTGTGATTGTGGACGACGGGTCGACAGACGGTACAGGCCAGCTCCTGGATGATTTTGCCGGGATTCATCAGAATTTCAGGATAATCCACAATCCCCATATGGGCAAAGCCGCCTCCGTAATTACCGGAGCCCTTGCCGGCAAGGGTGAAATAATTTTGTTCACCGATATGGATCAGGCTACTCCGATATCCGAAGCAGACAAACTTTTGCCTGAATTTGCTGCCGGCAGCGATATAGTTATCGGTTCCCGATCAGGCAGAGAAGGTGCCCCATTTTTCAGAAAAGTTCTGGCTCTGGGTATGGTTTTTCTGCGGGCGCTGATATTGCGGCTGCCCTTCAACGATACACAATGCGGCTTTAAGGCCTTCAAAGCACCGGCAGCACGCAGAATTTTCAGTATCATGAGAAGCGCCCACCCGTTGAAGCCAATTTCCGGGCCTGCGGTCAATCCCGGTTTTGACGTAGAACTATTGTATATAGGCCGCAAGCTGGGCTACCGCATCAATGAATTACCGGTAGTCTGGCGCCACCAAAAAACCGAGCGGGTCAGCTTTATAAAAGATTCAATGAATGGAATTCGGGAGCTGCTCCTGGTCCGCTGGCGGGCTCTCACTAATGCCTACAAATTATGAAATCTGTCCTTTCGCTTTCCCTGCTCATTCTGCTGGCTGCAGCACTCCTTCGGTTTGCAAACCTTAACTCCATACCCGTATTTGCGGACGAATCAATATATATCCGTTGGGCTCAGATTATGAAAGCTGAGTCTACTATGCGTTTTTTGCCTCTGTCGGACGGCAAACAACCGCTGTTTATGTGGCTGGTGATACCCTTTCTCAAGATATTTTCGGATCCCCTTTTGGCTGGAAGGATGGTATCCGGCTTGGCCGGTATTGGGACGGTGGCCGGTGTGGGTGCTGCTGCCTGGCTGATATTTAAAAATTTACGGACAGCCCTGGTTGCTTCAATGCTTTGGGCTGTCCTGCCGTACGCGGTTTTTTTTGACCGGTTGGCCCTCTCAGACAGCTTGATGACTATGTTTGTGGTATGGGCTTTCTGTCTGTTTTTCATTGCCGTCAGCCGTCTACGGTTGGATTTTGCCATGCTGTCCGGTTTTGCCCTCGGCGGCGCCTGGCTGACTAAATCCCCGGCTGTTTTTGCCCTGGGTCTGCTACCCTCATTGTCCGTATTTCTACCAAAATACAATCGCAGAAATATTATTACGGCCTGCGGCTTGGGGTTTGCTGCCGGGTTGATTGCCTTCGGTATGTACAACATTCTCCGGCTGGGACCGGAATTTCACATGATAGCACTGAGAAATAAAGATTATGTCTATCCTTTATCCCGGTTTTTAAACAAGCCTCTGGATCCGCTGATTCCCCACCTCAAAGATACTTACTCTTTTTATCTGTATTTTATTACCCCAGTAGGATTGCTGCTTGCCATCTGGGGTTTATTTGCCGAAAGAAAAAGTCATCTCCGGGAGCGGTTGATATTGGGATTATGGTGGCTGGTTCCGGTTTTTACCCAGTCAGTAATAGCCAAAACTTTCACTGCCCGGTATCTTTTATTTACCGCTCCGTTTGCCTGCTTGCTGGTTGCTCATGCACTCTCGCATATCGGTGACCGTACACCCCGACACCGCCTGCTTATTGCCGGACTTGCCCTGGTGGTGATTCCGTCCCTTTATCTGGATGTACTTTATCTGTTCCGACCCAGCGATGCCCCCCTGCCCCGGATTGAAAGGGCGGGTTATTTGGAAGAATGGACAGCCGGTACCGGTTTGGCTTCCGTTTCTTCAGTCATTCGCTCGCAAGCCGCCTCCGGCCCGGTGGTGGTCGGTTCGGAAGGCTTTTTTGGCACCCCGTTTGACGCCCTGGGCATGTATTTGAATGATGTCAGGAATGTCCGGGTGGTGGGTGTGGGGGTCTGGATCGATTCCGTTCACGAAAAACTGATCTCTGCCCTGGATGAGAACAAGGTGTTTCTGGTGGTTAATTCCTCCCGCTTTCACGGCAGGCCGGAGGACTTGGGTTTAAAACTTATCGGCAGTTACCCTAAAGCCGACCCGCCGGACAGGGAATTGGAATTCCTGTTGTTTTTTGAGGTTCTCCCCCGCAAATGAAAAAGGACCTGCTTCTCCTAATGCTTTGTATCCTTCCCTCGTTTGCCCTTTTGCTGCAGCGGGGTTATTTTCCAATGCATGATGACTTGCAGGTTATGCGCCAACTGCAGATGGACAAATGTTTTCGGGACCGGCAGCTTCCCTGCCGTTGGTCTGCGGATCTTGGTTACGGCTTTGGTTATCCTCTTTTTAATTTTTATCCACCCCTTCCGTACTATTTGGGGCAGCTATTCCGCTACATGGAGTTGGCATATATTGATGTTGTCAAAGCCATGGGAGTGGTAGGATTTATCATTACGGCTTTCTCCATGTATTTTTTAGGCAGAGAGTTCTGGGGCAGGCGGGGAGGATTACTTTCATCACTTTTTTATACATATGCCCCTTATCACGCGGTGGATTATTATGTCCGGGGTGCCGTCAATGAATTCTGGGCTATGGGGTTTTACCCCGCCATTTTCTACACCTCATATAAGTTGATCCGGGACTCTTCGCAAAAAAAATATATAGTTTTTCTCTCCCTTTCTTTTGCAGGATTGCTCCTGTCGCACAATCCCATGCTCATGATCTTTGCCCCTTTCTTAGTCTTGTGGTGTGTTTATTGGATGGTAAAAATGAAGATTTACCTGCCGGCAGGCAGGGCATTATTCATATCAGGTCTTTGGTCGCTCGGTCTAGCTGCCTTTTTTACTCTTCCCGTTCTATTTGAAAAGAAATATGCGCATGTAGAGACATTGGTCATCGGTTATTTCAATTATCTGGCTCACTTTCTTGATTTAAAGCAAATTTTCTGGCGAGTCAATTGGGGTTACGGTGAATCCGTATACGGTCCTGCGGATACCATGAGTTTCTTCCTGGGTTATCTTCACTGGATCATACCACTGATTGTTTTAATTTATTTTTTTTCAAAAAAGTTATCAGGATTTAAATCCTCGATCTTATTGCTTACATCTTTTATTCTTGTGTCTTTGTTCATGTCCCATTTCAAAGCCACCCCTCTGTGGATGAAATTCAAACCCCTGGAATTTCTCCAATTTCCTTGGCGGTTTCTCACCCTCGCCGTATTTTTTACCTCTTTTCTCTCCGGAGCAATAGCTCTGGTTTTAAATAAAAGGCTCTATTCTGTTCTTATTGTCATCCTGATCCTTATTAATGCCAATTTTTTTCGTCCCCGTGCCTGGTTTCCGGACACTACGGATGCGGATAAATTTTCCGGGAAATCCTGGCAGCTATTGGTCACTGCAAGTATTTTTGATTATCTTCCCGTCTGGGCACCCCTGCCTCCGCCGGACCCGGCTGGATCGGATATAAATATCCTGGAGGGCAAGGCGGAAGTTACCCGGCTGGAAAAAAGATCTCACCGCCAGCGATATGCAGTCAGCGTCGCTTCCCAAGCAGCAGTCATCGAGCTTCAGACATTCTATTTTCCTGGCTGGCGTATTTGGGTAGACGGAAAGGAAATGACCATCGACCCTACCCGGGATAAATTTTTAGGCCGGATGCGTGTGGATTTACCCGCCGGCGGCCACGATGTTTTGGCCCGCTTCACCGATACCCCGGTCAGGCTGGTCGGAAATTTAGTCTCCCTTGCTTCATGGATTGGGCTGGCTTTGTATATTATTATCCCATTCCGTCGACTTCTCATTGACTCCGGGTAAAAAATTCCTTCATAATGGATACATACAATTTTTTTTCTTATCGAAAAAGGAGGTGACATCTATTTATGGCAAAAACTAATCGTAAAGGTATCGGAGACGATCTTCCTGTGCGCTTCGCGACGGTAGCCGTATTGGCAGCCATCTTGGTGGCGGTGGTTCAGTTTGCTTTAGCCTCCCGTCAGTCAAAGACTGTTGTCGAAGCTGTCGGGTATGGTACTCCGTAAAATTCTGACGGGTATTAAAATTGATGTTTCGTTGCCATTGGTCTAAACCAAGGCTACAATCGAATTCAGTGCGAATACGGCTGCTGCTTCTGTATTTTGTTTTAATTCTTCTTCCTCTTGGAGTTTTGACTCTCAGGCAGGTGCATGGATTGACAGACTTGGATATATATAGGATTTCTGTCCGTCGGCAGTATTTTCCGGTCTCTACGGCGCGGATTTTTCAAAACAAAATTCTTGAGTCTTTTATCCTGTCCCGTGAGAAATTGTTTTCAGTCTTTTATTTTTAAAATGCGCATTTCAAAGGCGATTTTTCCCATTATCCTGCTGGCTGCTGTATTACGATTGACAGCATTTGGACACAACCCCCCCGGTGTGTATTTGGATGAAGCTGCGCAAGGGTATAACGCGTATTCTCTTTTGCGTACCGGGAAGGACGAATACGGCAAATCCTGGCCGGTTTTCCTGCGCTCTTTCGGTGATTACAAAATGCCGCTCTACGCTTATCTGACTGTTCCGTCCGTAAAAATTTTCGGCCTTGATTCTTTCAGCACCCGGTTCGTCTCCGCCGCTTTTGGCACTCTGCTCGTCGGCTTGATAGCATTTTGGCTCGGGCCTGTTGCGGGTGTTGTGGCGGCGATTTCCCCGGTGCTTGTCTTTATGTCCAGGACAGCCGCAGAAGCAAATCTGGCCCTCACCCTGTTTTTCCTGGGGGTGGCATTGGCTTTGCGTTTTTTCCGTCATCGCATTTTTCTTCCCCTCTCCTTTCTTTTTCTCGCCCTGTCCGGGTATGCCTATCACTCCTACCGTTTTTTGTCTCCGGTCACGGTCCTTTATTTTACCCTCATTTATAGAAAACACCGCCCCCTCATATATTTTTCCTTGATTATTTTTGTTGCGTCCTGGCTGCCGCTTATCCGGTTAAGTTTTACCCCGGGGGCGAATTCCCGGTTGACTGGCCTTTGGTCCCCGTCCGGTTTGGTCCGTAATTATCTTAATTATTTCTCCCCCGGCAACTTATTCAGCCGGCCGGACCCGGATCCGCAGCGCTCCTATCCTGAACTGTCGGTCTTTTACTGGTGGATGTCCTTATTCCTGATTGCCGGATCGGCTGTCCTATGGCACAACCGCAAAAGCCTGGGGCCGGGTGCAAAAACCCTGTTGTTTATTCTTTTTGCCGCGCCTCTGCCGGCGGCTGTCACCCGGGAATATTTTGCCACCTACCGTGTCCTGCCCATGTTTGTCTGTATCATCTGGATCATGTCCCTGGGAATGAGGTATTTGATCGCTAAAAGATATTTATTGTATCTGGGGCTTCTTTTTGCAGGCCTGTTTGATTTGTATTCCGCCTCTGTGCTGTTGCAGTACGATCGGGCCAGAGCCTGGAATTCTGAATACCGGGATCTTTCGACTTTTTTGCGCGACTTTGATCAGGAAACGGTGCTGGTGGACAACTCCCGGCTGGGACCGGCATATATTTTATTTGCTTTTTACCGCCGCGCCGATCCGTCATTATTGCAGTCTCAATCCTCCGAAGGGTTTTTGCAAAACTATTATAGCCGCCCCGAACCGGATCCGGTAAAAAATCTGGCAAACACGCAATTCAGACCTGTGGATTGGCAGACGGATATCTACCGAAAGCAGATCATCTCTGCCGATATCATGGCTGTTTCCCCCCAACAGGCCCGTGAGCATTTTTTATATAAACTGGGGGAGATAACGGACTTCGATGGCAAACCGGTTCTTGTTATTTACCGTACCGATCCCGCCTCCAAATGCCGCTCCCTCGCTGTTCCCGCCCCGCCCTGCTCTGCCCTGGGGGACTATTAAGTATCTTTTATTGTTAAAATAAATCAATGGATGCGGATATGACCCTGGGGGATGTGGATTTGACTACGGTAAAAACCAGATCCCTCTCCGGCGTCATTACCCTGATATCCCGCTCTTTTGTTCTCCAAATCGTTTCGACTGGCGGTTTCTTTCTGTTAACTGTGTTTTTGGGTCGTCCTGAAATCGGGCTGTTTATAGCCATAAACGACTTAGTTTCTATTCTGGGTTACTTTTCTGATATTGGTCTGGCCGCTTCCCTTATCCAGAAAAAGCAGGGAGTGTCCCTGACGGATCTGCGCACCACTTTTTCTCTTCAACAGTCCATTGTTTTGCTTTTGATCACGCTTTCCCTATTTCTCACGCCGGTCCTGTTTCGTTTTTATAATATTTCCGGATCGGGTATCTGGTTGTTTTACAGCCTGCTGGCCGCTTTCTTTCTCGCTTCTTTAAAAACCATACCTTCCGTGGTTCTCGAACGTCAGTTGAAGTTTCAGGTACTAGCCGCGATCGAGGTAGTAGAAAATATTGTTTTTTATGTTACGGCCGTGCTCCTCGCATGGAGGGGTTCAGGAATTGCTTCTTACGCTTGGGCGGTGATCATCCGCGGACTGGTCGGAACCGGGATGATATATATTATGGCCCCCTGGAAACTCGGTTTTGCTTTTTCTGTCTCCTCTCTCAAAACTCTATTATCGTTCGGTCTGCCTTTCCAGATAAATTCCCTGATGGCAGTGGTCAAAGACCGGTTTCTTAATATCGCCTTGTGGAAAATAATCGGCGCGGACGGAGTGGGTATAATCGGTTGGGCCCAGACCTGGTCAGGCAAGCCGCTGCGGTTTATCATGGACAATGTTACCAAGGTAGCTTTCCCGGCTTTTTCGCGCCTTCAGGATGATAAAAACGAACTGGCCAGGGCAGTGGAAAAAACCCTGTTATTTATTTGTTTCACCACCTTTCCGGTAGTTGCGGGAATTGCCGTTGTCGCTCCGTCATTCGTCCGACTCGTACCCCGATATTCCAAATGGGATGCAGCGCTACTACCCCTTGCTCTGTTTTGCTTCAACTCTGCGCTTGCGGCTGTTTCCACTCCGCTTACCAACCTTTTTAATGCCATCGGTAAAGTAAAAATAAACACTTATCTGATGGTTATGTGGACGGTTCTTACCTGGATACTTACACCATTACTCGCTATCCGATACGGATACCTGGGTGTGGCTTACGCTACCGCAATTATCGCCCTTTCTTCATTCGTTCCCGTTATCATTGCCAAAAAATTCCTTGACTTCAGCCTTGTTGAAAGTGTCCTCAAGCCTGCCCTTGCGGCATTGGTTATGCTATGTATTTCTTTCTCGGTTAAATCATTTGCGCCTTTGTCTCTTTTCTCTATTATTCTGAATATCTTATTATCCTCTGTATCTTATCTTCTTATTATCTATCTTCTCACCGGACCGGTGCTTTTATCCGACACCCGGCGTCTCTGGTATGCCTTCCAAAAAAAAGACCGATTATAAATCCCTGGTATTAATTTTATTGGGGTCGGCAGTCTGGTCGCTGACGATGGTCAAAAGCGGTCTTAAATACAGTTATGGTATGGGATTTTGGGGTCCAAACGGTCATGATGGTATCTGGCATATTTCCCTGGCCTCGTCCCTGGCTCGTTTTTCCGGAGAGATGCCGGTATTTTCCGGCGAAGTTTTAAAAAATTACCACCTCGGATTCGATGCATCTCTGGCTCTGCTCCATCTGATCACCCGTCTTCCTTTTTCACTATTGTACTTCCAGATACTGCCTCCTTTATTGGCGGCGGCCGTAGGCTTTGCCGTCTATCGCTTTGTCACAGTCTGGACGGGCAGTAAATCGGCTGCCCGCTGGGTGCTGTTTTTTACTTATTTCGGCGGCAGTTTCGGCTGGCTGGTGTCATTGGTCCGGTTTGACCGTCTGGGAGGGGAATCTATGTTTTGGTCCGCACAATCCATTTCTACGCTTATCAATCCGCCCTTTGCAGTCTCCTTGATTTTCTTATTTTCCGGCCTGACATATTTTATATTAGACCGGGCGCACCCGCGTCGTCTGTATTTTTGGATCCAGATTTTATTATTTGGTCTTGTCGGTTTTTACAAAGTATATGCCGGAGTAATTGTCATGTCCGGTCTTGGTCTGTGCAGTCTTCAGGATTGGATTCAGGGCCGCCGATCCCGGACCCTGCAAATATTTGCCGGATCGCTGGTTTTGTTTCTCCTGGCCTTTCTGCCGGCAAACAGCGGCTCCTCCGGGTTGCTTGTCTGGCAGCCGTTGTGGTTTTTGGAGACTATGATGGGCTTGTCGGACAGGTTGGATTGGTCGCGTTTTTACCAGGCTATGACCAATTACCGTTTGGGTGGTAACTGGATCAAGGCTGTTCCCGCTTATGCCGTCGCCCTGGCAATTTTTCTTGCCGGAAACTTCGGCACCCGCCTCCTGGGCTTTTGGCATCTCAAATCGCATGATCGCTCTATCTCTCTGTCGCTTACCGGCATTTTTCTCCTTCAGGGCATCGCCATCGGCATAATTTTTCCCATGTTTTTCCTTCAAAAAGGTACCCCCTGGAACACCATCCAGTTTTTCTATTATTCCCAGATCTTCGCCGGCATTCTTGCAGGTATTGCCGTCGACAGCTTTTTGCAAAAACAAAAAAAATCTAACTCTATTCTCATAATCACGATTCTTGCTATCCTGACTCTTCCCACTACTTTCGATACACTTCGCCACTATTTGCCATCACGCCCACCGGCAAAGATATCAAATGAAGAAATCGAAGCCTTAAGATTTTTGTCCGTCATACCGGATGGGGTAGTCCTTGTTCCGCCTTTCAATCGTTCCCGGGCGCAGTACGGCCGGCTGGAACCTCCCCGGCCGCTGTATGCTTATGAGTCATCAGCTTATGTTTCTGCCTATTCCGACCATCCGGTATACATGGAAGACGAGGTTAATCTGGATATCACAGGCTACGATTGGCATACCCGTAAATCGGAATTGGAGGCCTTTTTCAATACCAAAAATATCGACGAAGCCAGGCAGTTTTTAAACGTTAACTATATCCGCTATATCTATCTCTCCGAAGTTGCTTTTCTCCGCCCCCGATTTTCCGCTACCCAGCTGGGGTTTGAAGGGATTTTCGAAAACGGCCAGGCAGCAATTTGGGCAAGAACAAATTAATACTTTTTTTTCTGGGCGGAAAATCCTCTGAATGATATTTTGAGCCGATTTAGTTTGTCCAACTTCATTTTTTGACCTCTCGATAGAATTTCTGTTATCAGACCGAGTTGGGCTATAGTCATTCCGGATAGCCAATTCGCTTCAACACTATCTACCAATTCTGTTTGTTTAGCAGTCTGAAGGCTTAGGATATAACCATTGTATGGACTGATTATATCTACAAATAAACCTGAACGAGATTTTTCTTTTGGGGATCTAACCGTTGCAACCACGATTTTTAAATTTGTATCAGGGTCAATTAGTTTAGTACTCCATACTTCACCTCCCTTTTTCGCCAACATCAACTTTTCCTGTGCTGCTGATACTAATGACCTTATTGCATATATATAAGCATCCTGCTCGGAAGGATTTAATGGTCTTCTTTTTCCCTTATGGGCCAAAGTCTCGATTAATAACTCCGTATTCATAAATCTAATTATAACAAATTGAAACAATGAGAAGACCTGTTATATTTAGGATTATCCGCTCCGGGTGATACAATAAATATATGCTTTCGGTGGTGATTACCGCCTGGAATGAGGAAAAAAACCTCCCCCGTGTAGTATCCTCCGTGGTTGAATTGGCGGATGAGATAGTAGTCGTAGTGGATGAGGCCTCAATTGATAAAACAGCTGAAGTGGCAAAAAAACTGGGCTGCACCGTCTACTTTCATGAGCATACCGGCGTAGTTGAACCCATGCGCAATTATTCAATAGAAAAAGCCAAGGGTGACTGGATATTGCTTCTGGACGCAGACGAAGAAATCCCGGTCTTTCTGGCCCGGCAAATTCCCGGCCTTATTTCGGGTGCGGAAGGTGATTATTATCGCATCCCCCGCAAAAACCTGATTTTTAACAAGTGGGTCAAAAGCGGTCACTGGTGGCCTGACTACGTTTACCGTCTTTTCAGGAAGGGAGCAGTTTCCTGGGACGATGTCATTCATAGCGTGCCTTTTACCCGGGGAGCGGGCAGGGATTTGGACCCGGTTGAAAAAAATGCCATTATCCATCACCACTACGATTCCGTCGCCCAATACATAGACCGGTTAAACCGCTACACGGATCACCAGCTGATCCATCTTCACTCGGGTTTCAGCACATCAGATCTTATCAGTCGTCCCTCACGGGAATTTCTCACCCAGTATTTTTCCAGAAGCGGATGGAAAGAGGGGACACACGGACTGGTCCTGTCGCTGCTTCAGTCGTATTCCGAATTGGCATTATATCTCAAGCTTTGGGAAAAACAGGGATTTCCCGCCTCTGCCTTCCCGCCGCAAAAACTGAGGGACGAATTGCGAAAAACGAATAACGATATGAAGTGGTGGTATTACCAGTCTCGCATCGATTCCTCCCTGGCCGTCTATCGCCCGTTTTGGAAAATTATCCGCAAAATTATAACTTTAATTAAATGAAGATATCGATAATTGTTTTAAATTGGAACGGAAGCGAGTTTATCAGTGACTGTCTGGCTTCTTTGCAGAAATTGTCCCACCCGCAGTTCGAAGTGGAAATGGTTGTTGTAGACAATGATTCCACAGACAGTTCCCCGGATCTGATACGGGGAAAATTCCCCGGTATTAAACTTATTCAAAATGACTCAAATCTGGGTTTTGCCGAAGGTAATAATGTCGGCATCCGCTATTGCCTGCAGCGAGGGGCGGATTTTGTCTGGCTGGTAAATCCTGATATGGTGGCCCATCCTTCCGCCTTGCTGGAGCTGGTCAGATCCGCAGGCCGCCATATCAGTGGCGGTGTTTTTGGCTCAAAGACTTATTTTGCTCCTGGTTTTGAAACTCACAAAGAACGCTATTCACCAAAAGATCTGGGCCACGTCCTTTATTACGCCGGGGGTCACATGGACTGGGCAAATCTGATGGCCGGGCATCGCGGGGTGGATGAGGTGGATACGGGCCAATATGATCACGATGTTGAAACGGATTTTGTAAACGGTGCCTCGATGTTTATTCGCTCTCTCGTATTAAATGCCGCTGGTTTATTGGACCCCCGATATTTCCTCTATTACGAAGAAAATGACTTCTGTCAGCGGGTCAAACGCCGCGGCTGGCAGCTGATTTATGCCTCCCAGAGTATACTGTGGCACAGTAATGCCCGGTCTACAGGGTTGGGTTCCCCGCTTCAGGACTATTACATTACCAGAAACCGTCTGCTTTTCGGAATGCGCTACGCTCCGGTGAGGACCAAGCTCGCTCTTGCCCGTCAGTCCATGGATTTGTACTTTAAAGGCAGGCCCTGGGAGCGTCGCGCAGTATTGGACTACTATACCGGCAATCTTGGCGCCGGTTCCTATCAGCCCTAATTACATGCTCTCAGCCATAGTCATTACCAAAAACGAAGCAAAAATGATCGGGGATTGCCTGAAGTCCCTGCAGTTCGCTGATGAAATTATCGTGGTGGATACCGGCAACACCGATCGTACCAACACTATCGCCGTCCGCTGGGGGGCTAAAGTCATTACTTCCGGCGGGTCCGATTACTCCCAGTTTAGAAATGACGGTCTGGTAGCCGCCGTTAATGATTGGATTTTGTATGTGGATGCCGATGAACGTGTCACTTCTCAACTGCAAATGGAAATCCTCCTGCTGACTGGCAAAAAAGATAACCAAGCTTCTGCTTATTCGCTTCCCAGGGCAAATTTTTTTCTGGGCCGGCGCATGCATTACGGCGGTTGGGGAGAAGACGATCGGGTTATCCGCCTGTTTCAAAAACGCTTCCTGAAACATTGGAAAAATCCGCTTCATGAAGAACCGGTTTTTGAAGGTGAGCAGGGCAGGCTGAATAATTTATTGGAGCACCATTCACACCGGGATTTGTCATCCATGCTGGAAAAAACCCTGGATTTTACGGCCCGTGAGGCCTGCTTGCGTTATGAAGCCGGTCACCCTCCCTTGGCCCTGTGGCGGTTCCTGCGTGTTATGGGTACCGAATTCTGGCACCGCTTTATTAGGTTGTCTGCATGGAAAGACGGACCGGAGGGAATTATTGACGGGATGTTTCAGGTGTTCAATATGTTTATCATTTATGCCCGTCTCTGGGAGCTGCAGCAGAAACAAAAGCCAATATGAAAGCCGCCATATACAATCCCTATTGGGACACTCTCGGAGGAGGGGAGAGGTATACCGCCTCATTTGTCCGTCTGTTGTTAGATAAAGGCTGGAATGTGGATATTTTTTCAAATAATAATATGTCTGAAGATATCCGCCGGCGTTTTGGATTAGATATTAAATCAGCAAATTTTATTCCCTTCCCAAAAAATTATCAGCAAACTACCTATCAATATTCCCTGGTCTTTTGGCTTTCGGACGGCAGCCTTCCGGTCTCTTTTGCCCGACGAACTGTGGTCCATTTCCAATTTCCTTTCAAAGATGTAGGCGGGCGCACTCCTCTTAGCTTTCTCAAATCCCGTTTTTACACTTTCGTTGTCAACTCCCGCTTTACTAAAACTTTCATCGATTCGGAATACCGGGTAAAAAGCCGGGTAATCTACCCACCTATCCATTCTGCAGGAATTGGGTCGGGGTTCAAAACGAACACCATTCTCTATGTAGGGCGGTTTTCCTCTCTTACACAATCCAAAGGACATGATGTTTTGATACGTTCTTTCAGAAACTTACACTACCGGATTCCGGGGTGGAAACTGATTCTGGCAGGCGGAACGAAAGTGGGCACTGATAAGGTAGAACTGTCGGCGTTGCGCGATATGGCGGATGGTCTTCCGGTGGATTTTGTTTTCGATCCCAATTTGGATCAACTCGCCCGGCTTTTCAGTCAGGCAAAAATATTTTGGACAGCTGCGGGTTACGGAATAGATGAGGAAAAAGAACCTACCCGAGTTGAGCATTTCGGAATTTCCCTGGTGGAAGCCATGTCCGCTGGGTGCGTCCCTGTAGTGGTAGGCGCGGGAGGTTTCAGGGAAATAATCCGATCCGGTGAAGACGGTCTGCTGTGGGGCACTACCCGTCAGCTGGAGGACTACACCCTGGACCTCGTCAAGCACCCCGCCAAATTGAAACAATTTTCCTCAGCTGCCGTCAAAAAAAGTAAAATATTTAATGTCTCCGTATTTAATCAGCAGTTCATACAACTATTAAAACTATGAAATCGCTCCTCCCATGGCTTGCACTCGGACTGGCAATCAGGCTGATACTTATTCCCTTGACCCTTCACCCCGATATCCGAGGTCATTACTTGGGGGCATATTTTATTACCCGCCACGGTGCGTTTTTTTCCGTCTACGATTTCATCAGCCGCCTGCCCCGGGATGATGTGTATACCCGGTTGTATGGGGACAACTTTTTGGTCTACTCCCCGTTGACTTACTGGTTCCATGCCGCCGTCTTGTCCATCGAGTCTGCCGTAATTCCCTGGGGGTTGTTTGTGTCTCTGGAGCAGGATATCGGGGCTGCAATTGCAATGCCTGGAATTCCCTGGCTTCTTTATTTGCTCAAACTTCCGTATCTGTTGATAGACGCACTCGGACTCTGGTTTTTGTTAAAAATAGTACGCGAAAAACATCGCCTCCAAGCATGCATATTATGGGTGCTAAACTTGCCTTTGATTTATTCCGCTTATATGATGGGCCAGTTTGACACGTTCTTGGTTGTCTCCATTCTGGCTGCGGTTTATTTTTCAAAATCAGACCGTCCGGTACTGGGAGCGGTAGCACTGGCCGTCGGTGCCGGTTTCAAGCCGTTCCCGCTGTTTCTATTGCCTTTTCTGCCTGGCTTGAAAATAAAAAATATTTTTGCCGGGCTGTTTACTTATTTTCTGATTATTCTGCCTTACCTGCCGTCACCCGGTTTCCGCCAGTACGCCTTACTGGCTCAGCATACAGACAAAATGTGGTATGCCGGGATTCCTATTTCAGGCTCACAATATCTGTCCTTGTTTATGGTCGGTTATGTTTTTATATTCTGGATGTTCCACTACTTTCCTAAAAAACTACCCGTCTGGGGGTGGCTTTTGGCAGTTCTCCTGTTGTTTTATTCCGTGACCCATTACCATCCCCAGTGGTTTGCCTGGATCTCCCCGCTTCTCATTTTGGCTGCAGTAAATTCCCCCCGGGTCTGGTTGCCTGTATCTGCTCTGGTCGCCTGCTGGGTAGGTGTGGTTCTGTCATTTGAACCGTCTTTAAACCTAGGCCTGTTCGGTCTGCCGGGAAATATCTTTCGGGAGATAAACCGCTTTTATCCTGCCGACCGTCTGGTGTCTTTTATCCGCAGTGCCTTCGCCGCCACTTCTCTGGCCCTGCTGTCTGCAATCCAGTCACATGAAACCCCCAAAGATTGAACTATTGCTTCTGGTCCTGCTGTTGGCTATCGGGTTGGTACCCCGGATGTGGGGGATAAATACCAACCTGCAGATTCATTTCGACCAGGGTTTGCATGCAGTCGGCATCTGGCGTATTTGGCACGACCGGGGTATCTCTTTCCTGGGTCACCAGACGGATACACTGGGCATCTATCACGGACCGCTCTATTACTGGCTTATGACGCCGGCGTATTTTTTTGGGCGCGGAGACCCTGTCTGGGGTTCGGTTTTCCAGATCCTCTTGGATGCGGTTGGCATTTTTTTCCTCGCCTCGGTAGCAAAAAAATTGTGGGACTTCAAAACAGCCCTATTCTCTGTAATTCTGTATGCTTTCTCCTACGGCTACGCATCCTATGCCCGCTGGCTGTCCAATGTCACCCCGACGTTTCCACTGAGTAGTATTTTTCTCTGGTGCGCATACGCACTCTTTCAGGGCCGGGTCGCTTTTTTACCCTGGTCTTTGCTGACTGCTTCAGCCATTACCCAAATGAACGGGGCTATCGGCGTTTTTCTTTACCCGGTCGTTTTGTTTTTATTTTTGGTCTCACCCGTCCGCACTCGCTTGAATTTCAAAATTGTCTCTGCATCCGTCTTCGCTTTTATAATGCCGCACTCACCACTTTTATTATTTGAATTACTAAACCGTTATCCGGTTACCCGGGCGGTTTTAAATATCAATTCAGCCGGATCCGCCGGTGTGAGCTTTTCCGCCCGTATTATCATGTACAACGTCCGCACCCTGCTTACGGAATTGATACACCTGACTTCATATCCTTTCTATCTGCCGACTATTTTTTTGTTTATTTCTGGAGTCATATTGCTTCTTCTCCGGTTCCGTCATCCTGCCTACAAATTCCTGTCCATCTTTATTTTTGCGTTCTTTATTTCTTTATCCTTTTACCAGCGCGGTGCCATCGGTTTTTTTCTTGTACCGTTGTTTTTGGTGTTTACTTTGCTTTTTGCCCGGGTGTTGGTCCTTTTGCCGCGTTTTCTCGGCCCTTTCCTGTTGCTGCTGCTTCTGGTCGTCAATTTCTATCATTGGCGTTACTTTCTCATCCCTCACCGCAATCTGACCCCGATAGGTACCGCCAACCTGATCACTGCCGGGGACCGTAAAAATATCGTGGATTGGATTTACCGGACTGCGAATGGCCGCTCATTTGCCTTTTGGATCTACACCATTCCTTATTTTCTGGATGAACCGTGGATTTATTATTTTTGGTGGTACGGCCAGCCGAAATACGGGTATCAACCGGTCAGTACCGGCGGCTTCAACTCCGCCGATCTGCCCCCTTCCACCTTGGTCTTTGTCATTTACGAGCCGGACGATAACCGTCCGGATCTGCTAACCGCCTGGCACTCCCGGGTGAAGGAACAGTTTGGCCCAACTGAAGCATCATTTATTTCCAACGATGCCCGGGTAGAATTGCACTGATGCGACATCTGAAAAGGTATTTCCCCATATTGTTCCTGGTTCTGGCGGTTTTGGTTTTTTTTCATAAGTCTGTTATCGATTCCTCTGTACCCCTGCCGGCAGATATAGTCGTGGGTGTTTATTATCCCTGGCTGGATTATAAGTGGGAAGGGTACCCGGCCGGAGTGCCGGTAAAAAATCCATTGCTGTCGGATGTTCCCTCCCTGATCTATCCCCAAAAGATATATGCCATGTCGCAGATCAAATCCGGCATGCTCCCCCTTTGGAATCCGTTGATGTTTAATGGGTATCCCTTAATGGCTAATTTCCAGTCCGCGGTTTTCAACCCGTTTAATGTGTTTTTTCTGTTAGCCCGGCCGGCCGTTGCCTGGAGCTGGTACATTGCTTTCCAGCCCTTTCTGGCTGGCCTGTTTACTTATCTGTTGCTGCGGTATCTGCGTTTGTCTGTATGGCCTGCCCTTTTCGGAGCTATCGCCTTTGCCTTCAGCGGCTTTTCGCTTATCTGGCTGGAATACGGAATTCATGGATACGTGGCTGCGTATATACCGGCGTTGCTGCTTTTTTCGCTTGTATTTGCCCGGTCCCGCCGCCTGCTATATGGGGTTCTGACTGCCGTAGTAGTTTCCCTGCAGATATTTTCCGGGTATCCCCAGATTACTCTGTATACGCTGCTTCTGCTGCCCATCTGGACCTGGGTTAACCTGGCCCCGCCCCGCAAGCCTGCGTGGTTCATTAAATATCTTTTCTTTATTGGTCTGGGGATTGCCTTGTCGGCGCCACAATTGCTTCCCGGCTTGGAATTATTAAAAAATTCCCAGCGATTGGCCGAGTCCGTGACCGGAGGCAGCCAGATAGCCTTCCTCCCCTGGACGCAAATGATCACACTTCTCGCTCCGGACTTTTTCGGCAATCCTACCACCGGAAATTTTTGGGGGCCGGGGGATTACACCAACACCTCATTTTACGTTGGTACAGTGGTATTTGTTTTGTGCTTGGTATCTCTGTTTTACTGGAAATACTCCCATTCTATACGCTTTTTCTGGAGTTTGTTTCTGGCATCTCTGATTTTGGCTTTACCGACCCCCATCTCCCGGGCAGTCTCCTGGCTACCGCTTTTTTCCGCTTCCACAGCCACACGTTGGTTTATTATGACATCCCTTTCCGCTTCTGTATTATCAGCGCTGGGGTTACAGCACTTGCTGTCTGCCTCCCGCACCCGGCTTTATCCGCACATGCGGCTGGCTGTCATACCCGCAGTCGTATTGCTATCCTGCTTTTTGGGTTTTTTCGCGGCTCGCGAGGCTCTTTTATCCGCAGCTGCTGACTTTCCCGTCATTACCCATACCTCGGTTTTTCAGGCAAGCACGGAGAATTTTTCAGTTACTCTCAGAAATCTTATCCTTCCGGGTATACTGGCTTTTTGTTCCGGTCTGCTCGTGTTCCTATCCCTCCGTTTCAAAATCACCCGCCTGACAGTCCCCGTATTTCTTTTACTATCCCTGTTCGAGTTGTTGCGTTTTGGCTGGAAATATAATCCCTTTTTCCGCTCCGACTTGATTTTTCCGGATACTGGGGTATTAAGTTTCCTGCGTGATAACCAAGGGAAGGGTAGGTTTCAGGGAGGCGACGTAATCCCTTTGAACATGTGGCTGCCTTACGGATTGGCGGCCCCGGGTGGTTATGACGCAGTCTACCCTCTCTCCTGGGCCCGGTATTTAGCATCCCTCGACGGTGGGCTCCCGGGTGAAGCTAAAGGCCGGGTAGGCTCCATTGCCCGTTACGACTCTCCTCTTTTGGATACTGCGGCAGTTCGTTATATCCTCGCTCTAAAACGCGTGCACGGGGTTCCAGACCCTGCCGGTACACCGTCTTACGTTTTTGATCTCCCCAAACTCAGACCGGTTTTCGATGAGGGTTCCGTGGTCGTATTGGAAAACACCGCTGCCCTGCCTGAATCTTATTTGATCACAGCGGAAAGCGGAACGGTTCCCGTTTTCCCTCGGTCTCTGGCAAATCCCAAAAAATTTACCTTCGAAGTGGATTCCTCATCATCCTCCCGCTTAGTGAATACGACCGTAGATTTCCCCGGTTGGGAGGCGTCGATTGACGGCCGCAGGGTTACCAAGTCAGCCTCCGCCCTGCCTTTCCAGTCGGTGGAAGTACCGGCCGGATCGCATAGGATAGAATTTACATACCGCCCATTATCTTTTAGAATCGGTTTACACCTTTACCTATCCGCTTCTGTTTTGGGGGCGGCAGTCATCCTAAATGAAAACCGCCGCGCAGCTTCACGCCCACGTACCGCCCGATTGGTATGAATCCTCCGTTAAGACAAATATTCTGCAAAGGTTTTGGCATCGGCGTCGTTTTAAAGCGGTCGAGCGATTTTCCGAAAAAGTCAAAGGGGATGTGCTGGATATCGGATCAGCAGACGGCTATTTTACCCGGGAAATTTTAGAGCAGACCGGAGCCGGCCGGGTGGAGGGTATCGACGTCCTGAAGTCGTCGGTGGATTATGCGTCCAAGCGATACTCCAAAAACAAGCGGCTCAGGTTTAGTCTGGGGGACGCCCACAAGTTGGAATTTCCGCCCAACTCTTTTTCCGCCGTCTATTGCCTGGAGGCACTGGAGCATGTGTATCAGCCCCGGACAGTGCTTTCCGAAATTCTCCGGGTGCTAAAGCCGGGAGGATATACGATAATCCTGGTCCCCGCGGAAAACTTTCTCTTCAAAAGGATTGTCTGGCCGCTTTGGATTAGGTGGCGCGGCCGGATTTGGCAGGATACTCATTTGAGTTTTTTCGACAACAACAAACTACCCGAACTGATGTCCGGGGTCGGCTTCACGCAAGTTAGCACTCACCGCTTCATTCTGGGTATGCTGCTTTTGGTCAAAGCCAGGAAGTCTGGATAATAGTAAAATAGTCACGTGGCCGTCACTGTCGTCATTCCCGTCTGGAACGGACTGGAGCATGTCAAAGCCAACTTTCCGGCCGTGCTGGCCTTGGGTGCGAATGAAATAATTGCAATAGACGATGCGTCAGCAGATGGAGTAGGGGACCATATCAAAAAAGCGTTTCCTCAGGTTAAAATATTGACCAATGTTGTCAATTTGCGTTTTCCAAAGTCCGTAAACAAGGCAGTCAAGGCCGCCTCAGGCGATTTCATAATTTTATTAAATCAGGATGTTCTTCCGGATAAACATCTTTTAAAAAATGTATTCCCACATTTTTCCGATTCCCGGGTCTTCGCTGTGACTTTCAACGAACAGCATCAATCCTGGGCTAAAGTAGAAATCAATAACGGCCGGTTGGAGCATATTAACGGCGAATTGGACAACCAAATTCATCACTCTTTCTGGGCTTCCGGGGCCGGTTCGGCTTTCCGCAAATCTGTCTGGAGGGAGTTAGGCGGATTCGATGAAACCCTGACGCCAGGATACAGCGAGGACCTGGATTTGGGTTACCGGGCCCGCAAACGCGGATATGATATCCTCTGGGAACCTCGGGCAATTATTTTCCACACTCCAGAGTCAGCTTACCGCCTGGCTTTACCCGAAAGGACTTTGCGGTATATCAAAGAGAGGAATTTTTTGCTGGTCCAGTGGAAAAACTTCGACCTATCTAATTTACTTAATCACGCAATCTCCCTAATAACTTATATCTTAAAACACCCCGGCTTTATTGTCCCCGTTTTTATGGCCGCCTTTCACCTGCCCCGGGTTTTCCTCTTCCGCCTGAAGGAAAAAAGATTTATCAAGCTTTCGGATTCAGAGGTCATGAAAGCAATTAACTGATTCTTAACCGTTTTCCTCGTCTGAAGAAGCGGCTTGATTCTTATTAAGCGTAATCGAAAAAGAAAGTCTCCCGAAGCTGTATAATCAGTATCAGTTTATGACTCCGGACGTGCCGCAAATATCCGTCATTATTGTCAGTTGGAATGTCAAAGAGTCGCTGTGCCGCTGTCTCGACTCGATTTTTACAGCCAAATATCCTCGACTGGAGGTAATTGTTTTAGACAACAACTCATCCGACGGTACTGCGTCGGAAGTCAAAAAAAAGTTTGCACACAAGTTAAAACTCATTGCCAACCGGCAAAACCTGGGTTTCCCCAAAGCGGTTAATCAGGGGTTAGTGGCTGCAAAAGGGGAATATTTTTTAATATTAAATCCGGACACCAGACTGCCTGCTGACTTTTTCCGTCTTTGTCTGGACTTTGCCCGTCAAAATCCGGGGTTTGGTGTCATGGGTCCGCGGTTTACGGATCCGGATGGTTCTTCCCAGGGGTCGGTATTTCCGGAGCCTACCCTTGTTGCTGCAATCAGGAAATACTGGCTGGGGGACGATTCAGCCTATAATAAATATACCCCTGAAGCTTCTCATCCTGTTTCGGTCAACTCCCTATCCGGCGCCTGCCTGTTTTTTTCCCGATCGACCATGGAAAAAATCGGCATGCTGACTGAAAAGGTGTTTATGTATTTTGAGGATTTGGATTTTTGCCGCCGGATCCGCCGGGCCGGATTGCCGGTGATATTTCATCCCGGGATCACTATCATTCATGAGCACGGCCAAAGCACTGCTAAATCCCCGGATACGCAAAAATACATTCGAGATGCCGGTCTCTGGTACCACGGTCCTTTTAAGTATTATTTGATTACGGCCGTCATCCGCTCCCGCCAGATTATAGATAAAATCATTTCCGGAAAACGGTCCTGAGTATTTCTTTCGTAATCGCGGCATTGGCCTCTGCCATCTCCCTCCTGCCCGCTATACTCCACGCCAGCGCTTTGAATCCCCCCCCCGCCATTAGTATCCATGGCAGGACCATCCGCTCCCAGGGTGCATTGTGCTTATCAAACCAATACAAATACCCCTTCACCTCGCTTGTAAATGCTTTAACCAGGCTTTGGATGCTGGCACCCTTCAGGTGTATGCACTTTGTCACAGGCGTATAAAAGATTTTAAATCCCGCTTTTTTGGCGCGGTACATCCACTCCATTTCCTCCCCGTACATAAAGTATTTTTCGTCCAACCCCCCAGTCTTTTCAAACACTTGGCTTTTCAGCCAGATAAAAGCCCCGGTTACCCAATCCGTTTCTTGGGTGTGCCGGTAACGGGACAAATCTCTTACATGTATCGCATCTGCATGCTTGCGGATCACGGGCAGATTGTCTATAAAACTCATAAACAGTACTATCCACAATAGTGTGGGAAAAAATCCCCAGGACTGCTGAATGGTGCCATCCGGATACACCAGCTGGCAGCCGGCCATATCCGCCTCTTTTCTGGTTTTCATAAACCGGTGCATTTCCGAAAGTGTTTCGGGAAAGACGAAGGCGTCGGGATTTAATAATAGCAGCCATTCACCGGAGGCCATCTTCATTCCCTGATTATTGGCCGCCGCAAAACCCGTATTTACGTCATTTTTGATCAGTCTTACCCAAGGGTATTTTTGCGCGATTTCCCTGGCGACAGGTTCTATAGATGCATTATCGATGACAATTGTTTCCCATTTCTCCCCTGTCTTTTTTTCAAAAATATCCAAGCTTTTTTTCAGGCTCAGAAGGCACTTATGCACCGCTTTCCGGGCGTTGTAAGTGACTATTACCACCGACAGCATCCGGTATATAATAACAGAAAACATGGGAGCTTTTCTGAGTCTGCTGCTTCTTCTCTCAGCTTTGTTTCGTTTTCCCATGCTGGACCGTGTTCCCCCAGAATTATTCGGAGATGAAATTGATGTCGGCTACCAGGCCTTTTCTTTGTATAAAACAGGCAAAGATCTTTACGGCCAGGTATTACCTGTATATATCCATTCACTCTCCGAGTGGCGTGCCCCCCTGCTAATGTACATGACAGTTCCCTCAATTGCTCTTCTCGGTAATACCGAATACGGTGTCCGTCTGCCGGAGGCAGTATTTGGTTCCCTTTCCCCGGTAATTCTCTTTTTCCTGGTTTACCAAACCACCAAATCAAAACGACTTGCTGTCCTGTCATCCTGTATTCTTGCATTCTTGCCTTGGCATATTCATTATTCACGCGCCGCTTTTGAAGCGGTTATCCTTCTGGATTTGCTCATGCTGGGGACTCTTATGTGGCTAAGAGGCAGGTTGTTTTTATCTGCCTTGTTTTTATCCTTGTCCTTTTATACTTACAGTACTGCCGCTGTTTTCGTTCCCCTGTGGCTGGTATTTCTGTATCTTTATAATAAAAAGAAATTTTCCGGGAAATTCTCTTATTTCTTCCTCCTGTTCCTTATTCCCTTCATCGCCTTTTTGGTTTCCGGCCGCGCCGGGGAGCGTTTCAGCCGACTGAGCATTCTGCAGCCCGATACTGAAACCATCGATAAAATTACCTTCTTAAGAAGCCAGGAAAATACCCGATTGGAACCGTTCTTTCATTCCCGCTGGGAAAGCATGGCCCGCTTGTTCGCCTACAATTATTTTCGGGCTTTCTCTTCCGAATTTTTATTCGTCCGGGGGGATCCGACCGTCCGCCACAATCTTCAGTATATCGGCCAGCTCCTGCCGACCACTGCCCCATTCCTGATATGGGGATTATATCTTCTGGCCAAAAAAAAGCAGTATTTCTGGCTGGTATGGATGCTTCTTGCGCCACTTCCCGCCGCACTTACCCGGGACGGTGCCTGGCACGCCACCCGTCTGTTTCTCATGATCCCGCCTCTTTCTGTTGCCATTGGCGCCGGAATATTGCAGTTGCTCCACTTCTTCTCAGACAAAAAATTCATAAAACTAATGTTGGTAATCCTATTCTCTGTCGACTTCATCCTGTTCGCTCATTATTATCTTGTCCATTATCCCAAGACTTCCTGGCGCTGGTGGCATGTAGGCTACAAACAATTAATGGTTCAGATTCCGGACCTCACCGCCCAATATGACAAGATATTTATAAATAATACTTACGAACCCTCGCTTATCCGTTTTCTGTTTTATACGCGTTTCCCTCCCGCCCTTTTCCATTCCCAATTCAGGACAGACAAGCCGGTAGACAATATTTATCCGGGTTACAATGGCTTCAGCCTGGCTGATAAATTCTTTTTCGGAGACTTCACCGGCGAGGCGTTAAAACAGGGCTTGCCCGAATACATTTCTTCAGACTCTTTGTATCTTATAAGCCAGCGGGAAAATATTCCCGGGGACTGGGATTGGCGCACCAGCGGACCTGCCGGGATAAAAATAATTTCCGCTACTGCCGATCCTTCCGGGGTACCCCTGCTTTACTTAATTTCTCGCTATTAAAATCCGGTGGAGATATGCGTAAGGCACTAATTTTTGCCCTGATTCTTCGCGGGCTCCTTGGCTCTTTTTATTACCACCCGGATCTTAAAAGCCAGTTTTTTCATGCCTCTTTTCTTTCCCGGGGAACGGTAAATATATATGATTATCTGTCGGTAAACCGTAAAGACCTGCCGTACTCGGACACTTTCAATTACCCTCCGCTGATATATTTTTTCCAGGGTGCCTGGCATTTTATTTCCCGGGCAGTTATCGGGCCGGGGCTTACCGACTGGTTGTGGGACTGGAGCGATCGGCATTTGTATGCAGGGGGGCTTTTTGCCTACCTACTGGTGCTCAAACTCCCGTACTTGCTGGCAGACCTGCTGATCCTGAAACTGCTTCTGGATCTGGCTCCCCGGGAACGAAAATGCTCCGTTTCTCTTCTATGGCTGTTTAATCCGGTTTCCCTTTACGGAATATATATGGTAGGTCAGTTCGATATTTTGCCGGCATTAATTACCGTCGGTTCTTTCATCCTGGCTAAAAAATCCCGGTTTGCCTGGTCCTTGTTTTTACTTGGCTTGGCTGCGGCTTTCAAAACATATCCCTTGCTCCTGGTACCTTTCGTGTTATTGAAAATCCCCCGTGTGGAGACTCTTTTTCGATCCTTACCTGGTCTGGCCGTCGGATACCTACTGCCCCTGGCCCCGTTTATTTTTTCCGTCTCCTTTCAGTCGTCTGTTTTCCGTTCCGGTTTATCGGGACGGATCGTCAACGCACCTTTCCTGTTGTATTATTTTGTTCTCCTTATTCTATCCTTTCGCGGTCGGAAAACTGCGTCGCTCTTGTGGGAATTTATGGCAGTAACTTTGGGGGTTCTCTTGTTTACCCGCTTCCACGCCCAGTGGGCCATCTGGACCTTACCCTTTGCCGTATTGCTTGTTTCTGTCAAATCGACCTTGAATTGGACGGCAGCTGCAGTTGTTATTACTCTTTTCGGTATTGTGTTTCTCATTCCGGATCAATATGTCCTGATCGGTCTTTTCACACCCCTGAATCCTTATCTGGCCTATGTCCCGCCAATCTCTCAATTCCTGCCTGCAATTCTTGCTCCGGTTTTCAGGGGGGCTTTTCTTATTTCAGGATTATTGTTTGTATTTCTCACCCGTTCAAATGAAAAAACCGTTTGACCCTTTTATTCTCTCCTCACTATATCTTATTCTCTTACTTCTTGAGCTGTTATCCCTTACTTTTCTTGCCCTCCGCCGTCTGCCGGATACCGTCCAGCATCGGGGAGAGAAATATTTGCCCGTATATTCGGATACCCCGTTGACCCAGACATTTCGCCCCCGCCACGATAATATCAATGTAGTTCTCATCAGCCTGAAAAATCCCAATCTGGCAAACATTGATCCGTTGATTTTTACATTATCAGATTTACAGGGTAGCGAGATTCGCCGGGTGGAAGCCAGCGGCCGCAATACCGGCGACGGGGTAACTCTCCGCTTCCAATTCTCCCCCGTGCCGGATTCGGCAGGCCGGGAATTCCTGATTAAGTTAAGTGCGCCTAATACCTCCCGTGGATCCCCCGCCATTTCTGCCGGTTTTTCTGAAACTGATGCATATCCCTTAGGGCGTAGTCTTATTCCTGGTGAATCCGGGGATATGTCTTTCCAATTGTTTTACTACCCCTCCGATAAAAAGGTACTGTTTACCGAATTAGGCATACTCTTCTTTTCCCGTCTCGTAAACCCTGCCTATCTCAAATCTTTTTCTCTGTATCTTATTGTCTTATTTCTTGTTTTCCGGTTCCTGCTATCCGGTATACCAAGTTCTCCTGCGGATCGTAAATCTCCGAGATAATTTCTACCCCGTCCCGCTTCAAATCATTTTCCGGCAGGGAATATACACTGCCGATAAACAGGGTATTTTTCATATTCCGGTCAGTGGGCCAGTAAATTTTCCGGAATTCATACTTGCCGAAGTCCTTGTTGCTGCCGTCTGTCTTTACCTGTGTGTGGTAAACCGCCGGAGGATACGCGCTGTAAAACAGAGTAAAAATATGCGGCTGTGCCTGTGGTGTCTCCCAAATAACCCGGTCATATTTATCAACCGCAGATTTTATTGCCTGGATAGTCTCCCTAAAACCCCATTGCCATTTGCCGAATTCCACATAAGGAACATAAAATCTGGCCGTCATAAAAAACCCTGCTGCATAAATAATCAGCATTCCGGCCATCACCGCACCGGCTGCCATCCTGGCAGAATTATTCATGATACCCCCGAGAATTCGTCCGGCTCCAATTGCTCCCGTTACCGAAAAAGCGGCCATTAAAGGCAGTACACGGACAGGGGAAAACCAGCTCCAGGTAATTACCGCCGGAATAGGCGCCGCAACTATCCAGTATTTTAAAAATGTGTTATGCCGGGCATTTTTTGAAAACACTGTTGCCATCCCCACCGCCCAAAGAATAAATTCAAGCGGGTAATACATGGCATAGCCGGATATGCTTTGGTTGGGTTCGTTGCTTCCGCGTACAAACAGGTTGGCTGGAGAAAAATAGGAAAAATACCTGTCTGTCACCGCAGCGGCAAAATTATAAATTGACCGGTCCGCCTGCCAAATTTTCATAATGCTGGTGGTAGACAGTCTGGATAGCCCTGCCCCGAACATGCTGGTGTAAAATACGGGAGCTGCAGCCAGTACCATTGCCAATATCCATTTGGGGTGTAGACTTTCCCTGCCCAGCCGTAAAATTACCCACACCAGCGCCAGAGGCAGATAGATTTTGGCCGAATGGTATGAGACCGCCGCCAGCCCGAAAAGCAGGATGCCGGGGAAGAAACGCCCCCTCTTTTTCTCCGCGCAGACAAGAAAAAATATTCCTCCCAGAGTCAGCGCCAGTGCCAGATTGGCTTCAAACGCCCCCCGGGAAAAAATAATCCCCCATGGTGCCGCAGCAGTCAGTGCCATCGCCGCCAAAGCCGTCCCGTCCTCCCCCGTCAGCTCCTTGGTTATTTTATATATCCAGATTACGCTGATAATTCCGGCCAGGGCGGAAACCAGCCGGGTATTTGCACCCGTCAATCCCCATATCCCAACGACAGGAGCGGTCAAATACGCGTACAAAGGAGGCTTGTAGTCGTCAAAAGACCGTAGGGAAAACGGCAGGAAATATCCGTATTCGTCCTTGCCGGTTTTCCACAGGCTGTAAGCGTTGTACCCGATAGCTGCTTCGTCCCAATTCAGTGAGGGAGGGGACCATTCCAGCCCCCACAGCCGGACCAGTCCTGCCGCCAGCAATATACCAGTAAAAATCAGGTTTTTCAGTTTTCCCATATCCATATTCCCGGACCGAATCCGTAAACAAGCACTTCGTCCGTTTCAATCGTTTTTAATACTTTGTAACTTGACTGCCCCGGGTTGTACTCCGCCCGTTTGCCGGTTATTTCTCCCGGCAAACCCGCGTAGGCGGTTTTCCCGGATACCCCCCCCATTTCGCTGCCCAGATCAAGCTCTCTGAATTCCAGGTTGTCCCAGGTCGTCCCGCCACCGGCCCAGTACAAATCCGGGTCTGCACCGCTGTAGTATGCGTACATCAGGCCGGTAGGGCCAAAACGGTCGGTAATCACCACTTTGTCATATTTAGGTCCGTTTGACTCTACCCAGCTGGAGATTGACCGGTACAAAAGTATGTCGGACCGGGTATATGACCCCGGATTCAGATACATGGGTTTTAATATCAAAAAGGCCGACAGTATATATATTGCGGCTCCCAGGACCAGACCTTTTCTTCCCATGCTGCCCAATCCAGTGGCAGCTGCCAGGGTAAGTAATGGTATCAAAAACAATGCGCTTAGATGAAAATATCTTTTTTCAAAAATAATTGCAGGCAACAGTGCTAAAAGAGTAAATATCAGTATTTTTATCCTGCGATCTCTCTTAATCACTGCCAGTCCCAGAAGTATCAGGGCCGGTTCCCAAAAATACAAAAGCGCCGGATGCGCTCCCCGGGGAGGGAGTCCGGATAATCCCGTTACCGCCCATGCGGCAGTGGGAGCCGTCCACTGCTCAAAATCCGCAAGCGATACGGCTTTGCGCACGGCGATATCCAGACCCGTAATGGCTTTATTAAAAATAATCTTTCGGGCATATGCGGGTAGTATGAATGTCCGCCCGGATCCCAAAAATAATATTTTTTGCTTTTCATTTATTTGCGCCGCAAGTAGATTGGTATTCAGATCTTTTAATATCGTCGGCTCAAAAGTACGGGATACAAACCCGGGATTTGTGACGGACAAGAATACTGCAGCCAAGGCCATTATCCCCGTCCATAATCCTGCTTTCCTGAATTCCTTTATTCTTAATAACTTAAAAAGATAATACAGTCCTCCCGCTGCCCCGGCTATAAGTCCCGTCGGCGAAGAAAAGACTGCCAGAATCCACCAGCCCGTTTTTTTAAAAGTCTCTTTTTCCGCCAGCCAGAATATTCCGGCGGCTAGCGTCATCATCTCGGGCAGATGATACAGGCTGAGGTAATTAAGCCATGGGTTTAGAACCAATACCAAGGCCACCATAGGTTTGAGTGGGGAAATTTTCATAATTTTCAAAGTTCCGGCTACAGCCAGGGTAGCAGTCATCCACCCCAAGACCGGGATTAGCCATTCTCTTAAGCCGAATAACCTGGCATTTCCCGCGGTTACCAGGAATGGCAGCCAAAACACATCATATCCGCTTTCGGTGATTTGAGCCAAATATCCCGGATGGTCGGTTTTTGTGAAGCTGTAAGCTGCGTAAGCCAATCCGGCTTGCGTAGTTCCGGCAGGAGGGGGAACAATTATCCGTAATCCCAAAACACTTACCCACAACACACTACACGCTACCCACAAATATGTCCTCATATTCACACCTAAGCTGAAGGATAATATAATAGAATGGTGAAATCCACTCTCCTTTTGGCTGTACTGGCAGTGGGTTTTGTTTTAAGGATTGTCGGCATCGCAAATATCCCCCCCGGTTTCAACCAGGACGAGGCCGCTTTTGGCTACAACGCGTATTCCCTGCTATTGACCGGTCGGGACGAGTGGGGGACGCCATTTTATCGTCTGCCCTTTACCAATCTTCGCTCCTTCGGCGACTACAAGCTTCCCCTGTACGCTTTTCTGGCTGTCCCATCCGTCAAAATTCTCGGTTTGAATGAATTCGCCGTCCGACTTCCCAATGCCGTCATTGGCACATTGGCCATCGCCGCAGTCTATTACTTCTCAAAAAAAATATTTGATAATTTAAATATTGACAATTCATTTCAAATTTCAAATTTCAAATTAAAAATTGAAGATATCGCCTCTCTCCTCCTTGCCATTTCCCCCTGGTCCGTTTCCCTCTCCCGCGGTGCCTTCGAAGCAAATCTGGTCACACTTTTTTTCCCGCTGGCCGCTTATCTGTTTCTGTCCCGCAGGTATACCCTTGCGGCTCTATTTTTCGCGCTTAACTTCTATTCCTACCACTCCGCCCGCTTCCTTACACCTGTATTTGTAATCATGCTTTTAATTTTTAAACCGCCCGCCAGACCAAACCGGACTGTATTCCTGATACTTTTATTCCTTTTCACCCTTCCGGGACTATTTTCACTTACCGGTGCCGGCGCCAGACGCGCGGCGGATGTAGGTATCTTCTCTCCTACGGACGATTGGCAGGCCGTTTCACAGGACCGATTCAGGTCAGTCCTCTCCGGAGTCCCGGACCCGCTGTCCAGGCTGTTTCACAATAAATTGTTTTATCTGGCCGATGTGTACGTCCGAAACTACCTGGGATACTTTTCACCCCAATTTCTGTTTTCCTCCGGACCTGCCGAGAGCGGTTACGGTATGATGCCGGGTTTTGGGGTTCTCAGCTGGATCAGCCTGCCGTTGTTAATGGCGTTTATTATATATTTAGTTAAAAACCCCGGGCCAAGCATCCTGTTGCTTGCATTTCTGTTAGCTTCGCCCCTGCCCGCGGCTCTCAGTAAGGGTGGGGGCTATTCTGCAAACAGGGCAGCGGTCATGATCCCGTTCCTGATGATCTCCTGTGCGTACGGATTTTTCTTCCTGGTGCGTGCGGCGGGCAGATTCAGGCAATGGATCTCATTGGCGTTACTAAGTTCAGCCTTTGTATTTTCTGCTTTCTATCTGGAAAGTTACTTCTTCCTCTCTCCCTTCCGGATCGGGACTTCCATGTTTGCGGGTATGCGTGAGTTGGTGGACAGATCTGTATCCATTTCCCGGGAATTCCCGGTTGTGCGTGTCGGCCGCTCAATATCCGAACCTCATATCTTTTTTGCCTTTTATCAGGCACTTGACCCCCGGCAGTATCAGCAGGCTTCCCGGAACTGGCTGGTTTTTGAAGACAAAGGCCTAAAATTTCTGGACCAATATGACGGTTATTCCCTGGGAAAATTCCGTTTCGGAGATTTGAAAAACTCCGAGCCGGTATCACAGCCTACTCTTTATATCGGCCGCGCGGAAGATTTCCCTTCGGATTATCCTTATTATTTCCGTCTGGACTCTCTTAACGGTCAGCCTGAATATCAGGTCTCCCGCCGCGATCCGTCATGAGAAAAATTCTTTTAATCAGTCTGTTATTAACCCTCCCGGCGTTTTCCCGGATGCTGATGCATGGTGTTTATACCATGCACGACCCGCATCTTTTCCGTCAGTACGAATACGACATGTGTTTGAGGGCAGGGAATTTCCCCTGCCGCTGGGCGCCCGATTCCGGTAAGGGTTACGGGGAACCATTGTTTAATTTTTATACCCAGGCGCCTTATATGTTTACATCTGTTTTCCGGCTATTAGGTTTCCAGATAATCGACTCCGTCAAGATCATGTTTATTGTGTCCCTGGTGCTGTCTGCGGTTGCCATGTTTTGGGTTGCATCCAGCTATTGGGGTCTTTGGGGCGGCTTGCTCTCCGCTGCGGTCTATACCTACGCGCCTTACCGGGCGGTAGACGTTTGGGTGCGCGGTGCGCTTCCGGAATCCCTGGCGTTTGTTTTGTACCCCCTGTTGTTTTATTGGCTGGACAGGTTTATAGACTCTGGACTTCGACGTTATCTATGGGCATTGTCGCTGGGGCTGGCGGTCCTCATTACCACCCACAATCTGTCATTTCTGATGTTTGTGCCTTTCCTGGGGATATGGTGGATTTACAAAGCCTTTGTCCGGCGCACAGTTTCTTCAATGCTTCCGCTGTCTTTATCGGGTTTGTTTGCTCTTTTGCTTTCTGCGTATTACCTCCTGCCAGTGATTTTCGAAAGCCGGCTGGTAACGGTGACGGATACGGTTTCAGGTTATTACGATTTCCGCGCCCACTTTATTACCCTGCGCCAGATATTCCTTTCCCGCTACTGGGGTTATGGAGCCTCCCTGTGGGGGACGGATGACCGGCTCAATGTCTCTGTCGGCCATTTTCAATGGATCATTCCGGTTCTGGCGATTATCTTATTGGTTTTTTTCCGGCGGCGCGTCATCGGTAATATCGTTCCGGCTGCGGCCATGCTGTTATTGGGCTTTTTGGGTTTATTTATGACCCACGGCCGTTCCGCGCCCCTATGGGAGGCTGTTAAACCCCTGGCTTACGTCCAGTTTCCCTGGAGGTATCTTGCTCCCGCCGTCTTTTTCCTGTCTCTTTGCGCGGGAAGTATTTCGTCCGTTTTTAGGCGCAAAATTGTTCTACTGGTATTGGTACCAGCTGTCATACTTGCCTCCGCGCCTTTTTTCCGGCCGGACATCTGGCGCCCGATTTCGGACACGGATCAATTTTCCGGCAAGCTTTGGGAAGAGGGCATGTCCTCATCGCTTTCTGATTTTTGGCCCCGGTCCGCCTCGCGTCTGCCTGCCGTTTTCGCACCGGACCAGCCGGAATTTATCACCGGTTTCGGTGATACCCGGTCCTGGTACAAAGCCGGGCACTCGGCCAGGTATATAATGGAAACCGCCACAGACATTTCTATCATCCGTTTCCCCATTGTGTACTTTCCCGGCTGGAGTGCGAAAGTCAACGGTCAGCCCTGGCCGCTTAGTCCTTCGGGGGAGCTGGCTCAGATTTCTCTCAACCTGTCGGCCGGCCGTCATGATGTAGTTTTTAATTTTTTGGACACCCCTCCCCGCAAAGCGGGCAACCTGATCAGTCTGGTCGCCGTATTAGCGGGGGCCTATCTATGGCAAAAAGACAAATTATCATCCCGTTATTAGCCATATTTCTTTTGGGTGCGGGATTGCGGTTATACCGCCTGTCGCACGTGCCCTCCGCGCTAAATTGGGATGAGGTCAGCCATGCTTTTAATGCTTATTCACTGCTAATTACGGGTGCTGATCAGTGGGGGCAAAAGCTTCCTGTCAGCAATTTCCGGGCATATGGGGATTATCCGGCAGCACTTAATCTATATTTTACCGTCCCTTCGGTTTGGCTTTTCGGCGTGACCGATTTTGCTGCCCGGTTTCCCCACGCTCTTATCGGCAGTCTCTCGATTCTGACCGTCTTTGCGGCCGCTTATTATTGGAAAAGATCTTGGAAATTAGCACTTCTGGCTGGACTTTTTGTGGCCTTTGAACCATGGACTTTTCTGCCTTCCCGGGCCATATTCCAGTCAAACTGGACGGTAATTCTATTAAGTTTGGGTTTGGCTCTCTTCCTCAAACGCCGTTTGACTTTAGCCTTGGTTTTTTGGGGGCTGTCTCTTTACGCTTATCACAATACCCGCATTTTTGTTCCCCTGTTGGTTTTACCATTGCTTCCGGTCATCCTTCGCCGCTGGCAGACAACGCTGGTGTTTTTATTATTATTCATCCCGGCGGTGGTTTTTCTGGCTCTGCCTTCCACCCGCGCCCGCAGTACATGGGTGGGGATTTTGGATCAGGGTGCGGTCGCCCGGATCGAAGAACAAAGAAATTCCGGCTCTCTCCCGGTATCGCTTTCCCGGCTGGTATACAACCGCCCGGTTTATTTGGTTTTCCGCGCCGTCTCCAATTATCTGGGTTACTTTTCACCCCGCTTCCTCTTCTTGTCCGGGGGCACACAGTATCAATACAGTGTTCCCGGATTCGGCGTCCTGAATCTTATTAACCTCCCCTTCTTTTATCTCGGTATATTATTTTTAATAAAAAATCTAAAGTCTTCGAAAAACCAAATAACCAATAACCGCTTTCTGCTTTGGTGGCTTCTGCTTTCCCCGCTTCCTGCGGCCATTACCCGCGATCAATACGCTGTTATCCGCGCTACCACTATGCTGCCCGTTGTCCAATTGGTTGCCGCGCTCGGAGTAATGGGAGTATTAGGCAAATTCTCCCTGCGGGTCCGACCGACGCTCATTCTCACTTTTATAGTTTTTTTCTGCCTGTTTGCCGTCCGCTATTTTTATATCTACTTTACGCGTTATAACAGGGATTATTCCCGGGATTGGCAGTATGGTTACAAAATTGCTGTCAATTATGCCAAGGCAAAATACGCCCAATATGACAAAATCATTTTTACAAAATATTACGGTGAGCCTCACGAATTTGTTCTTTGGCACTGGCCTTGGTCTCCCCCGGTACTTCTGTCCGATCCTGCTTTTGCCTGGGATTACCATTCAGATTGGTATTGGGTGGATGGGTTTGACAAGTTTAAGTTTGTTAATGACTGGGAGATAATTAATTTTGTGAACAGTCCTCACCCCACAGAAAAGTATCTGATCTTTTCCGGTCCGGAAAATATAGTCCCCGGTACCGAATTAACGCGGATCAATTTCCTGGATGGCAACCCCGCTTTCATTATCAAAGAACTATGAAGCGTTCACTGACAATCCTTCTGCTGATCACCTTTTTGGGATTGGGTCTGAGGTTGTTCCGTCTGGCGGACCGCCCCCTGGGCTTTACCTGGGACGAAGCCGCCCTGGGCTACAATGCTTTCTCGTTATTAAAAACAGGCAGAGATGAGCATGGGCAGATACTGCCGGTGGTCTTTAAGTCTTTTGGAGACTACAAACCCGGTCTTTATATATATTTCACGGTGCCCTCAGTGGCTCTGCTGGGATTAAACGAATTCGCCGTCCGTCTCCCCTCCGCCCTCTTCGGCACACTGCTCATTCCGGTCATATTTTTACTGACATATAAATTATTTAAAAAATTGGATATTGGAAATTCATTTCAAATTTCAAATTTCAAATTTCAAATTGCGTTTGCGGCTGCATTATTAACAGCCATCAATCCCTGGATGATCCATTTCTCCCGCGGAGCCTGGGAGGCAAATCTGGCGCTGTTTCTTACTTGTCTTGCGGCAATAATATTCCTGTCCCGCCGCTATACCCTGTCATCGGTGTTTTTTGCTCTCACCCTGCTGTCATATCAGGGGGCCAAGCTTTTTACCCCGCTCCTGATAGCTTCGTTGGTATCCGTTTTCGGTTTTCCCCGGTCGGTGAAAAAAGCAGTCTTGCCCGCATCGTTGTTTTTACTGATAATTCTGCCGATAATCACTAACTTCCCATCTCAATCCGGCCGTCTGCGGATCTTCAATGTGTTGAATTACAGCCGAAATGCAGACACAATTTCCAGGATTCTGGATCAGGACGGTTCATCAGGGAAAAATTTGGTCTATTACCTTTTTCATTCGGAAAGTTACGAGCGGGTGAAAGGCATCACCGAAAGGTACCTGAATCACTTTTCCGGACGATTCCTGTTTGGGGAAGGGGACTGGTCAAACCTGCGTCATTCGGTTGTTTACCACGGATACTTTTATTACGTTGAAATAATTTTTATATTAATAGGTTTAATCTGGCTGATCCGTCATCCCTCACGTGGATCCAGGCTTATCTTTCTCTGGCTGCTATTGGCACCCTTGCCCTCTGCTTTTTCCCGGGACGTAATTTCCGGCGTGCGCTCTTTCCCGTTGGTAATTCCCCTGATCCTGATCAGCGCCATCGGCCTTTCCCGTCTGGCCAAAAAAACTCTCTTTGTTGCGGTCGCCTTTATAGCTCTATCGCTTGGTCTACTTTATTATTTTGACCTCTATTTCATCCATTCCCCCCATTTTTCCGCTCCCGCCTGGCTTTATCCTTATAAAACAGCCATGGAAGCTGTCAGCAAATACGGCAGTAATTACCGGCAGGTTGTTTTTACTGACCAATTAGGACAGCCTTATATATATACGCTTTTCTATGGTCGGGAAGACCCGAAAAATTATCAGTCTCAGGTATCTTTCCTTCCTGATCCGGGAAGCGATGTAGGCCGGGTGGAGCGTTTCGGCCGGTACCGGTTCCGCCCGATCTACTGGCCGGTGGATAGGGGAATGTCTTCCACTCTTTTTGTCGGCGGTCAGTATGAACTGCCGGAACAGGATTTGAATATGCCCAATTTGGAACGCATAGGGGACGTTTATTATCCCGACGGCACCCATGCCCTGAGGATCGTGGGACTCAAATGAAAAAGTTTTTCTTAATTACAATTCTCATTTTGGCCGCGGTTTTCAGGCTGGCATTTCTGGCCGATTTTCCTGCAGGATTAAACGCTGATGAAGCAGCCCTCGGTTACAACGCTTATTCCCTGATGCTCACCGGCCGGGACGAACATGGCCACCCCTGGCCCGTCAACCTGGAGTCTTTCGGGGATTATAAACCGGCCCTTTATGCCTATATTCTCATTCCTTTCATCAAAGTCATGGGTTTGACCGAGCTCGCGGTCCGCCTTCCATCCGCTCTGGCAGGCATCTTCTCAGTCTTACTTATATATTTATTAACCAAAGAAATTTTTGAAAATTCGGAAATTAAGAATTCAATTCAAATTTCAAATTTCAAATTTCAAATTGAACATATCGCCGCTTTATTTTTAGCGATATCCCCCTGGCACTTGCATTTCTCCCGCGGTGCCTGGGAAGTCAATCTTGCAACCATGTTTATCCTCGCCGGTGTTTACTTTTTCCTTCGCTGGCTCAAGTCTCCCAAATTATTGTACATTGAACTTTGTTCATTGAATTTTGTCCTGTCGATGTACACCTATCAATCCGCCCGTGTCATCGCCCCGCTTCTGGGAATTGGACTGGGATTACTGTATTTTAAAAACCTGTTTATTCAACGTAAACAAATACTAATTGCTTCAGTAAGCATGACTCTCGTGTTACTGCCTCTTGTATCCTCGCTAATCAACTCCGGCGCTTATTCCCGTCTTTCCGGTGTAGGTTTGCTGGCTGATGAAGGCCCATTAAACCGCGTAAAGGAACTGCGCGGCCAGCATTCGGACTTAAGTTCACTTTCCGGCAAGCTGCTGCACAATCGTCCCGTAATCTACACTATTAGATTTATTAATAACTACCTCGATCATTTTTCCGGCAATTTTCTATTCATCAAAGGAGACGAAATTCCCCGGTCCAAAGTCCCGGAAACAGGTTTGCTGTATCTGACCGACTTTGTTCTTCTTGCATTCGGATTTTTTTACCTGATACGCAGTCCATGGGGACACAGCCGGATTGTCTGGCTTTGGTTGTTTATTGGTCCGGTTGCCGCGGCGATTACTTTCCAGTCTCCCCATGCCCTGCGCGCCCAAAATATGGTCATCCCCCTGACTATTCTTTTAGCTGTTGGTGTAAGTTATATATTCAACTGTTTTTCTAAATACAAATCTTTTATACTCTTTATTCTATTAATCCTTTATTCCTACAATCTAAGCCGCTATCTTCATCAGTACTATGTCCATTACCCGCAGGAGTATCCTTTTGCCTGGGAATACGGTTTCAAAGAAATGGTGCCGTATGTGGAATCTGAAAAGAACCGTTACGATACGGTCTATATCACGGATAAATACGACCAGCCGTATATCATCTATCTGTTTTATTCACGCTACCCGCCCCAAAAATTCCAGGGGGAACACGAGCTGACCTTCCGGGATAAATACAATTTTTCCACGGTTCGGCAATTCGCTGATTTCAGGTTCGAAAACACACCCTGGGACAAAGTCCGCGACATTCACCCCTCGCTTATTGTTGCGGCCCCGGAGGATATACCCGATGTGGGTGTTAACATAGTAAAGACCATTTATTTCCCAGGCGGCTCCCCGGCGTTTAAAATCGTATCCAATTAAATGAAAAAACCTAAGCTTTCGGTAGTCATGGCCACCTTTAACGAAGAAAGCAATTTAGCCCGGTGTCTGGAATCGGTTAAGGCTATTGCCGATGAAATTGTCATCGTGGACGGGGAATCAACGGATAAAACGGTGGGTATTGCCAAAAAATTCAAGGCCAAGGTCATGATCACGGGTAACCCGATCAATTTCCATATTAATAAAAATAAAGCTATCGACGCAGCGAAAGGGGAATGGATCCTCCAGCTGGACGCGGATGAGGTTGTATCCCCAGAGTTATCCGGCGAGATTTTGTCGGTAATCCGGGGAAAATCGGAGCTCAACGGATATTGGATAAACAGAAAAAACTGGTTTCTAGACCGCTTTCTTACCAAAGGCGGCCAGTACCCGGATCCCACACTTAGGCTATATCGGCGCGGTTTCGGCCGTCTTCCGGAAAAAGACGTTCATGAGCAGGCTGATGTTAAGGGTCCAACCGGCCATCTTAAGCATGATCTTTTGCATTACCGGGATACCAGTTTTGAAAAATACTTTTCCGGTTTCGACTTGTATACTACCTTTATTGCCAGGCAGATGATAGACCGGAAACTGCAGTTCAATTTATCAAACACCATGAACTATCTCTTTCTCAAACCGGCACTGACTTTTTTTAATATATTTTTTCGCCACAAGGGTTTTGTAGACGGAATCCCGGGTTTTGTTTTCGCCCTTTTTTCCGGCCTGGTGCATGGTGTGGCCTACATTAAATTCTGGCAGAAAACCAAATTTCCCGTATGAAGCAAGTCGGCTTTATTATCCCTTCAGACTCCGGCCACATGGTCCGGGGCATCGGCGCCTATATAAAAAATTTACTTCCCCCCCTCAAACAACAGGCAGCCGGTTTGGGTTTTGAAATATTGGAAATAAAACAACCATTTCAAACCGGTCCTGAGCAGAGTCGAAGGATTTCAAATTTCAAATTAAAAATTATACATTATCCTTACTTTGACCTCTTTTATCCCACCCTGCCGCTGCGAAAGCCTGCTCCCACCGTGGTCACTATCCACGACGTCACCCCCCTGGAATTCCCGGACCATTTCCCTCCCGGTATTCGCGGCCGGTTCAATCTGCTCAGGCAAAAATTGTCGTTGATTAATACCGAAAGGATTATTGCGGATTCTTTCGCTTCTGTTAATCCCATCAGAAAGTATCTGGGCGTACCTCATTCCAAAATCAAATTTATTCATCTGGCTCCCACATCAGTATTTAAGCCTGTCAAAGATAAAAAGATATTATCCGGATTGCGCAAAAAATACCGTCTGCCGGAAAAGTTTGTCCTAAATGTCGGAGACGTCAACTGGAATAAAAATCTGCCCGCATTGGCCGCCGTATGCCGTGAAATAAATACCCCGCTTGTGTTGGTGGGTAAGAAAGTTGCCGAATTGGAAAACCTGGACACAACCCATCCGGAACTCGCACATCTTGAAGAATTAAAACCCTTGCTGGAAAATATTATCCGTACGGGCTTCGTGCCCGATGAAGAATTGGCAGGGATTTTTTCTATGGCTTCAGTCTATTGCCAGCCCTCGTTTGCGGAAGGCTTCGGCTTATCAGTAATTAATGCCATGCATTGCGGTTGTCCCGTCGTTTGCAGCCGTACTCATTCCCTGTCGGAAGTAGCAGGAGACGCCGCTGCTTATTTCGACCCGTATTCGGTACCTGAACTGGTTTCAAAACTCAAAGAAGTTATTTCGGATTCGGGTTTGAGGAAAAATCTTATAACCGCCGGCCTTAAGCAGTCCGCCCGGTTTACCTGGAAAAAGACAGCCCGGCAGACTCTGCAGGTTTATTCGGAAATATGCGCCGCCTGATCAATTACCTCCTCATCTGGCAGGCAGCCATAATTCTTATTACCGTCTTTTCCATCCCGTTTCTTCCTCTTCGCCCCACATTCGTCGGCGGACAGGATCAGGCATCAGTCGCCAACCCCAAACCGTATTTACGTAATCCATTGCTATTCTCCCGTGCCAATTTTGACGGCATACATTATGTGGAAATAGCCCGCCGCGGATACGATTTCGGCCAGCAGGGTTTTTTCCCCTTATATCCGAGAATTTTACATCTGGTCAGCCGTGTGATCCGCCCTCCCGCCCTGGCCGGAAGCATCGTTTCTCTCATCAGCTTTTCAGTCGGGCTGGTCTTTTTTTACAAGCTGTTGAAAAAGGATTTTTCGGAAAAAACCAGCCAACTCGCTATCCTGGTTCTCCTGTTTTTCCCCACTTCGTTTTTCTTTTCCTTTGTTTATACGGAAGGATTATTTTTCCTGCTGGTGATCGCGTCGTTTTACTATGCCCGGTCGGGTAAATGGCTGCCGGCAATTATCCTGGGAGCAGTGGCTGCTTATACCAGATTTGTCGGTGTATTTCTTTTCCCTGCATTTGTCGTGGAAATGTGGCAGCAAACCCCTCGTGAATTACGCACGGCGCGCAGATTTATTTCCAAATCGCTTCCGCTTCTTCTTATACCGCTGGGGCTGGCTTTATTCATGCAGTTTTTACACCGTACGACCGGGGATCCTTTTGCATTTTTCCATATCCAGAAAACTTTCGCCCAGGGCAGAAGCGACAAGATAATCCTTCTCTACCAGGTTTACTGGAGGTATATAAAAATGGTATTTACCGTCAATCGCGCGGATCCTTTATATCTCACCATTTGCCTGGAATTCCTGACCGGTGTTTTGTTTTTGTTTACCTCCATTTATTCAATTTACCGTCACCGTCTCTCATATGCGGTGTTTAATTTTACGGCGTTCCTGACCCCGACCTTTACCGGAACCTTCACTTCCCTTCCCAGGTATGTATTAGTTTGTTTTTCCTCAATTATTGCTATTGCAGAAATTCTCAGCCGTTTGTCTGTTCCAAAAAAAACCATCTACTTCACCGCCAGCGCGGTATTGTTTGTTCTTTATCTGGCGCTTTTTGTCCGGGGATATTGGGTCTCATGAACAGCAATTTAAAGATCACTATCATCATGCCCGCGTACAATGAAAACCATCGCCTGACAGATTTACTCAAAAAGATCCGGAAAATGACCGCTGTCATGGATGTGGTTGTGGTAGACGACGGGTCCTTGATACCGGTTAAATCAAAGACTATTCCCAAAATTACCGTTCTCCGGCACGAGATCAATCTGGGCAAAGGTGCGGCCATGAAAACCGGTGCCGAGTTCGCTTTTTCCCATAATGCCGAGGCCGTTATTTTTATGGATTCAGATGGCCAACACGATCCGCAGGAACTTGTGAAATTTATAAATAAATTGAATGAAGGATATGATATTGTATTCGGTTCGCGGAGACCTTCATTGGATACACCATTGGTCAGGTTGGTAGGTAACAAGTTTGCCTCGGCTTATATGAATTTGGTTTTCGGTGTGTTTATTAAGGACATTCTTTCAGGTTACCGCGGTCTGACCTACAGGGCTTATAAACAGCTCAAATGGGAATCTTCAAAGTACGGTGTGGAAACGGAAATGATCGCCCGGCTGGGTAGACATCCCCATTCACTTCGATATATTGAATTGCCGATAGAAACCATTTATATTGACAAATACAAAGGCGTAACTGTTATCGACGCCTTGAAAATATTAATCAACAGCATATGGTGGAAGCTCTCCTGGGCATTCAAATAATTGCATCACTATTCGGAATATTTATGCTTTATGTAGCCTTCGTGCATTACAAACAGCATAATATCAGTCGATTCGAATTCATATTTTGGTTTTCTGTTTGGGGATCATTTTTATATTTTAATTTTTATCCCCGGGTGCTGGATCCGATTCTGGAAAAATTGTTCGTTACTCGCGCGATGGATTTATTGTTTATCGTTTCTTTTATGATATTGGCATATATGGGTTTTCAAAATCACGTAGGAATCAGGTCGCTCCAAAAGCACGTAGAGCAATTGACCAGAGATAGAGCCCTGGGAAAAGCCCGTAAATCATGAACTCTCCCAAAATCACCGTTATAACCCCTTCTTATAATCAGGTTGAATTTATCGAAGAATCTATCCGGTCAGTGGTCGAGCAGGACTATTACCCAATTGAGTATCTGATCATGGATGGCGGCTCGAAAGACGGTTCCGTAAATATTATCAGGGAATATGCACAAAAATATCCTGGGATAATCAAATGGAGTTCGGGAAAAGACAAAGGGCAGGTAGATGCCCTAAACCGCGGTTTGAAACTGGCGACCGGGGACATCATCAGTTACCTCAATTCAGACGATTATTATCTCCCGGGCGCCTTCAAAATGGTTAATGAATATTTCTCCAGATATTCGAATAAATTATGGCTGGTGGGCAACTGTCGGGTATCAGACCCGAAATTATCCTGGACTTTCTTTTTAAAACACATTTGGCCAATCGATAAAATACCTTGGGCTTTGTATGTCTATAACACCATCAATCAACCTGCAGTATTTTTGCGTCGCGGTCTGGTAAAAAAAGTGGGTTTATTTAACCCCGCTTACCATTATGCCTTCGATTATGATTACTGGCTTCGGAGCCTACAACATGATACCCCTGCCAGGATAACTGCTGAATTTGCAGTCTTTCGCGTGCACCCAGAATCCAAAGGCAATACAGGATATTCCCGACAATTTAAAGAAGACTTTAGAGTAGCCGAAATTAACACATCCAATAGACTGATCTTATTGCTTCATAAGATGGGTCAGTCAATGACAAATTTAACATATCATCATTTGAAATGACTAAATATGATGACAAAAAAAAATTATAATCAACCGAATGGGGATATTGAATTTACTGGTGAAGTATGGATACCGGGTAAAACTCCTCATCGCATCGAGCAAGATCATTTGGAAAGGTATTATTTTGCATCCCAATTTGTAAAAGGAAAGACGATTTTGGACATTGCCTGTGGAGTAGGGGGGGGTTCAAGAATGTTGGCTCAAGCTGGCGCGGAAAAGGTTGTGGGTGTAGATATTAATCCCAAATATATCTCTTATGCACGAAAGTTCAATTCTCACCCGGCGATTACTTATATAAAACGGGATGTGCAGCGATTTACGTATCATACTTCTTTCGATGTAATTATTTTTTACGAAACAATCGAACATCTGGTTTATTATCGCCAAGTTTTACAGACTTTGAATAAATTGTTAAATAGGCGTGGCAGGCTAATTATTTCCACACCTAATCGCCAAATTACATCCCCCGGAAGCAAATCACTTGGATCCAAACCTAGGAATAGTTACCACCAACAGGAATTTACCATCCCCGAAATGACCAGCCTCTTGAAGTCGATCGGTCTCTCTATCCCCCCGGACTTTATATTTGGCCAACGTTATCGTTGGTTTTTCCCCCACCCTTATTTTAATAATTTATACCAACGGATTTTTTCTCCGGATAATAACTCTTCATCTGTAGTTCGACGCAGCAGATTTCTCACCCCGCGTTATTTTATTGTTGTCGCTCAAAAACCCTAATATTTTACCTCTTGCAACCTGTGACACCACTGATTAGTATTGTCATCCCCTGCCTGAATGAAAAAAATACAATTTCTACCGTTATTAAAGACGCTGTCTATTTCGGGCATAAACACTTCAGAAACAAATTTGAGCTAATTATTGCTGATAACGGCAGTACAGATGGTACGTTGGGGGTTTTAAAAAAAACGAAAGGAGCCCGAATCTTGCATGTTCCGGTTCGCGGCTACGGCGCTGCTTTACATTGGGGGATACTCAGCAGTCGGGCGGAATATGTGTTTTTTGCCGATGCGGACGGCAGCTACCCTTTTTCAAATCTGGTGCGATTTAAAAAATTACTACCCCTCAAACCCGATCTGATCCTGGGATCCCGCCTAAATGGCAATATTGAGCCCGGTGCCATGCCGCTGTTAAACCGTTATCTGGGTACTCCAATTTTAACCAGGCTTATCAATTGGATTTATCGCCTTCCGACAACAGACTGCAATTCTGGTATGCGGTTGATCAAGCGGGATTTCTACCGCACTTTGAATATGCGCAACTCAGGCATGGAATGGGCAAGCGAATTGCTTTTAAAAACAGCTCTTAGAAAAGGGAGTTATTTCGAAGTCCCGATAGAGTTTAAAAAGGACTTACGGAACCGCTCACCTCATCTTTCCCGCTGGGCGGACGGCTGGCGTCATCTGAAAGCTATCGTTCTTCTCAAACCTTCCTCTCTTTATTTTATTTTGGCCCTACTCCTCTTGCTTGCCGTCACCGTATACCCGATCAGTTTCGCGGCTGCTTTCCTATTTCTGTCTCTTTCGTTCATTCTTTTTCTTAGCCTGCTCACGCTGCATTTACTGGGCTCAATTATTGAAGATTATTCTACCCCGCTTTCCCGTTTCCTGACTCATTTCAAACTTGTGCCTTTTACTATGTTATTCGCCCTTTTTGTATTAATCACTATTTGGCTTATTCCCGAATCACGCTTGGGAACGAAACTCTTTTTAGTAAATATTTTAGGAATTCTGTTTATGTGGATATTTCTGGTGGAGACCATCAAAACCCACCTCGTCAACCCGCTTCCTGCTGAGCTTTTTCCAGCACCCAAAAGTGGCTTTGCCCCAAATCGTTAAAAGGCCAATAACTTAAGAGATTCGTCTCCAGCTTTTGATGAAATTTTAATATTATAGACGATTTGAATATCAGCTTTTCTAGTGTTTTAAAAGGAATAAACGGCCAAACAAAAACCGGACGGGAATAAATTTTCTGAAAACCTGAATGTTGAAACAATTTTTCCCATCCGGCAGGGGAATAAAAATGTAAATGCGAACTAATCATTCCGTTTTGTGACTTTATTTTTTGTTTGATTCCGAACATCACCTTTTTTAGAATATTATTAGTTGATAGCCTGTCATATGCGAACCAATTCGGAATAGATACATACAATCTTCCCCGAGGTTTTAAAACTCTGTAAATTTCCCCCAATACTGCTACTGGACTTTTCAAGTGTTCCAGAGTTTCGAAACACAACACAGCATCGAAACTATTTCGCTTGAATGGCAGATTTTCAGCAGCCGCAGTTATAAACTTTAATTTCTCATCCTTGTTTTCCAAAGCTAGTTCTTTAATTGCTTTTTTGGCTACATCAGTCCCGGTTACACTTTTGGAATGTACAACCGCTGCTTTTGTGAAAACTCCGCTCCCGCAGCCTACCTCCAGCACAACTTTATTCTCCAGGGGGAAACGCTTCAGTATTTCCTCAAACACCATTAGTCTTACTCGGTCCAACACCTCAAGATTTCCATCAAGAGAAGTCCTGGTCCAGGGGTATAAGCGATCATCGTTGTAGTATTTATACAGTTGATTTAAACTCGGCATTCTTTCCATAACTGACGACTAGTATAATCAATCAAAGTCAGATGCCCAAGACCCCGGAGCTTTCAATTATTATACCGGTTCATAATCGCCATGATCTTTTTTTGCATTCTTTAAATTCTGTTTTAAATCAGAAACATAATGTTAGTAAAGAAATAATTATTGTTGATGAAGCATCGAGCCCACCGATTGAAGAATTTATAAAAGACAATCTACCTGACACTCTGCCGTTTGTGAAAATTATCCGCAATTCACGTGCTCTTGGTCCTTCTCTTGCCAGGACTAAAGGATTAAATGTCGCCAAAGGGAAATTTATTGCTTTTTTAGACTCGGATGACTTTTGGCGGCCGGAATTTCTGTCCCAATTACTACCCCGGTTTGACTCGGGTAAAAGCGAAATCGTTACCGTCTTAAGTTCCCCTGTTTATATGGGAAATGTAGGGATCGGGGAAAAGATTTATTACTCTCTTCTCAGAGTGATCCGGTCGATAATTATTCTTTCCAGTAGTATTTTAAACAAAGGCGTTTTGCCTTATTCTTGGTTATATGTGCTCAGATTATCCGGAATGGTCTTTACCCGAAAAGCTATAGGGAAGGTAAAATTTCTTATGGCCTACCGCACAGCAGAAGACTGGAAATTTATTTGGGATTGCATCAGACAAAATCAACCTGAAATAAAAATTCTCCCCCGGATATTAATGGATTTTACCTATAGCGGGCAAAGCGAAACAATCAGAAGGTCCCATTATTGGGGATATTATTACATGCTTATTGATGAACTGACACCGGATATCAGAAACAGTTTCGGCATGAAATTTTTCAAGTTTACCACGGATCTGTCTGTACTAAGGACAAAGTCATATCCGCATCTGCATTATTATCCCCGCAAATCAAATGGCTCGAAATAATTGGACCTTAAATCCTCAAAACCGAATCGATCCGGTTAAAAAAATATTAAGCCGGCTGTCTATGAAGGTCAGGCGGGAACAACTTGATATATTATTGAAACATTATTTACCCGGATCAAGCACCCTTGTATTGGATGTTGGTGTCGCACCGGTTGAGGAACTGGTAGATACGAATTATTTTGAACAGCACTATCCATACCCGAAACGGATTACCGCCGTTTCGGTGGAAGATTGTCGTGTTCTTTTCGAGCAAAAATACCCCAAAATTAAATATTTACAGGTTTCCCCCGGTAGCCCCCTGCCTTTCAAGAACAAACAATTTGACTTGGTCACTTCATGGGCGACACTAGAACACGTGGGTAATTACCAAAGTCAAAAATATTTTCTCCGGGAATTATTACGTGTAGGTAAAAATGTATTTGTCACCACACCTTATCGCGGATGCTTTTATGAACCACATACAGGATTCATTTTTCTCCATTGGCTGCCGCTAACCTGGTTTAGGAAAATATGTCGGTCACTGGGTCGCACTTTTTGGGCTGATATCCGGCATTTTAACCCACTCTTTGCAATGGATGTTAAAAAAATGTTACCGCATTCCAAAATTCGCATTTACTCAACTTTTAAAATGATCCCATCTCATTTGATCATAACTGCTTGAAAGTGCATTCAATATCTTTGATCACGAAAATATATTTTCTCCTTATTTTGGGATTGTTGGTCGTATTTTCTATTAATTCGATTGCTCATTCCGGCCGCAAGGCTTTCTGGCGCGATGAAACCCATGGTATAGAAGCTTTGGCACGTCTTCATCCGCTTCGTAGTGTCATTTACGGCGTGAAAAGCCAGGGAAGTGCGGCGCCATTGGAATATTTGATTTCGTCTGTGACATACCGGCTGCGGTTTTCATTAAACTATCTTTTTTTACAGCCCCACCAATACTTGCGTATTCATAATGTGGTTGTTATTTGGGGGGTAATCCTGATTACCGCCTACTGGATAAATAAATATGAAAGTTTTACCGTCCAAACAGCATTTGTTATCGGCACTGCCTTTTTTCTCTTTAATTCAACAACCTATTATTACTCCAGCGAATTGCGCCCTTTCAATTTGTGGGGAAGCATATCCTTCCTCCTTCTGTTTGCCCTCCGCTTCAGAGACAAGGTCCCCAGGTTGTGGATCGTTGCACTATTTGGATTGGCCTTCACCATAACTGCCTCCACTATCCAGCTATTGGGACTTGCTATCGCATTAGTGCTTTTTTCTCAGCGGTCTCTAAAAGAAATTCTTCCTCTTCTGGCTTCCGGGGGTGTGGCCCTATATTATTTTCTGCAATCGGATAAGTATTCATATCCCCCACCTCCCTGGTCTCAATTCTTTTCTTTCTGGCAGGAGTTTATCCCAGCTCTTATTTTAGGAGTGGTATTGGGAGTTTATTATTACCGCCGCAAGGAATCGGTAGATTTGGTGGCCGTAGTAACGTCTGCCGGCTGGATTTTCCTAGGACCTCTATCCTTTTATCTAATCCGCAAGGGAGGCATATTCTTTGATCCGCGTCATTATATATATTATGCTGCAGCTCAGGCTTTTCTGCTTTTTTCTGCCCTGTCTGTTATTTTCAGCAATCGGTTTCGCCCCCGTTATATTATTGCCGTCTTGATACCCTTTATAATTGTCCTTTGGCGGGTCACGGATCTTAGTCTTCCCGGCCAAGCGGTTCGTTTTTTAATTTACGGCCAACCGGTTTCTCTACCGGTTAATTACCCCCTTATTTCTGCAGCCATACCCCATTCACTTCCTGCATCATATGAATTTTTGGAAATAGATCAATATCATTTGGATAACAAAGCTTCCCGGGCAAACACATCGCTTTGGTGGGAATATATGCAGGATACTTATCCGCCTGTCATCTATCCCCGTGATCGGGAAAAAAAGCTGGTTATCCGTGCCAGAGACTATAGTTTCGAGTTAGTTGATATTAAATCCCTCAAATAATGCCTATTTTGCTGGCTGTCATTACATTCATAATTTCTTTACTCCCATTTACCCTTGGTCCGTCTAGTCCTTTTTACACATTGGACCAGGAAGATGTCTACATTACCAATGCCCTCTCCTACGTCGTCAGAAAGCAAATCCCTTTTTATGATCATCCCGGAACGCCTTATATCAGACTCATTGCTGCGTCTTATACTCCCCTTCGGCTATGGGCAAAATTCGTCGTTCGTCAGCCTTTTCTCGAATGGGCTTTGCAGAATTTCACTTTTGTTTTTTACTATTCCCGACTCTTTGCTTTAATAATCTATTGCCTGGGAATTTTCATTTTTCTTTCTGCGGTCCTGAAATACACAAATTCAAAAACCGCGGTCGTACTCGCCTGGCTGTTGCTGTTTAGTTATTCAGGGTTTTTATTTATGAGCCTGCGTCCCACTCCAGACAATTTTCTTATGTTTTCTACGTCTGTCTGGTTATGGCTCTTCTTTCTACTTGTTTCCGGCACTGTTTTTTGGAAGCTGCTACTGCTGTATCTCGCTGCCGGCGTCAGCCTGGCCGGAAAGTTTAACAGTCTGACCCTTCTGGTGTCTTCTTTGGCAGTTACCTGGCCGGTTCTATCCTCCCGTCGCTTCCATTTTTCCGGATTGTTAACGCGCTGGGGTATTTTGGCTGGCGTCTCTGTAGTCGGTTTTATTGTTTCTACCTGGTCTATACGCATCCATTACCCCTCACTTTTTAGCTGGTTTTTTGTTGTGGCTAGCCGTCCGGATTTCTCAGCACAAAGTTCTCCGGGATGGTTCAATGCCGGAATTGTCCTGGTATCAATACATGAAATGCTGCGGCAGGAACCTTATATGATTATTTTGTTTTTACTGGCCCCCTTGGTTTTGGTCGCTTCCTGGCGTGGTTTGAAAACATTTGAACGTCTGGCGTTTCTGTCACTCTTGATTGCAGTGGAGCTTTTTTTTGCCGTATATGCCAAATTTCCCAAACCTCACTACCAAATGCTGCACTATATATTGCTAAGTGCCCTCATTCCGGTTCTGTTAAAAAAAAGCAGACCAGCCATGCTGGTGTTTATCGCCGTTTTATTTCCCCTGTTGATCTATCGCGTAAGAATGCATGTTGATTCGTACCATGGGCTGGGCCGGTTATATAACGTAGAAAGATATATTGCCTCCCACCCTCCTCGTTTTAAAACTTTATGGTATATCGGCGACACTCGGGATCATGCAATATTGTGGGGACGTGTCTGGTCGGGAGAATTCTACGGACCAGCGTTGGATAAGCTATTCCCGCACCTGGGTGAAATGGCAAATTTGGAACTTTACCGGGATAACTCTACTAACATTTATCCCTTGTTTTCAGTCTGTTGGGATCAGGCATATTTGCGCTCCAGTGAAATCGATAGGTTTTTAGAAATTCACTCGGATAAAAAATTATCCGTAACCCCTGTTCCTGAAAGCGAGTTATATCTGGTTATCAGTGATCACTGTCAGGAATTAATATAAACAAGTGGAAAGCTACTTTCACCCTCACTATTTTCAGGACATCATTCTGCTGGTATTTCTGCTTTTAATCTGGGACATTGCCGGCTGGGGAGTAATTCGTACTTTCAAACAGAAACCCCCGGCATTTTTCCGCTCGGCGTATTGGTTGATTGGACTTGGAATAACAGTGTTGGCCTTTTTTATCAGCCATTTCATTATCCCCTTTCAGGGTCCGGTTTTTCTTTCATCCGCTGTCATATTTTCACTTCCATGGATAAAAGCTTATCTGCGGGAACATCCCTTTAAGGGATTATTGAAATATATCAAATCCATGTCGTTGTTTATCTTTCTCTGGCTGCCACTTCTGCCCGTAATTTTTGTCAAAACATCTCTTCCCCCTTATGCCTGGGACGAAGCCGTTTATCACTACATTTCACCCCAGGTTCTTACCCATCAGTCCGTCTGGCGTTTTCATGGCTTGTATCAAAACCTTCCCCGGTTGCTGGAAACCGCTTTTATCGGATTGTTTTCCCTTACCCGGACTTATGCTACGGCCAGAGCTTTGCATTTTCTCATTTATTTTTCTTTCCAAGTAACCTTATATTCATATCTCAAATCAAAATTTTCCAAATCAATCGCCGCCTTCACATGTCTGGTAATGAATTTTCTTTTACCTCATTTAGCTTTTGAAGCCACGCTTGGTTATATAGATATCGGCACTACTTCATTAATTCTGTTGGTCTGGCTGCTGGCCATAGAATCCTTTACTGATAGTATGATTTCCCCCGAGCTGCTTTTTATATATTCAGGACTGGCTCTGGGAGCCAAATACAACGCGCTCCCCGCTATAGCAGCCTCGGGTATGGTTTATCTGACAAGTTTGTATTCAAGACATATCGGATTTCGATTGAGAAAAATACCTCTATATACAGCTCTCGTATCGCTTTTTGGGGGATACTGGTACCTCAAAAACTGGTTAGTTACCGGTAACCCGATTTACCCTTTTTTCTTTACCTGCCGGGAAGGCGGTTGTGGTCAGGGACAGTCTTTCTTCGATTGGGCCACTCCAATGGGATGGCGCAATTTTATCCAGATAATATCGAAATTTTTTTACGGCATGCCATACACGGGATGGGTAGTCTCAGGGCTGATTATTGCCGGAATATTGTTCGGAAAGAAAAAATACCGGCCGTTTATTTTGGTTTCAATTACTCTTTTTATTGCTGAATATATTACAGTTTCTTTATTTGCCGGGTTTAACTTGCGCTATTTCTATCATTGGCAAATTCTTCTATGGCTGGTATGTATCCTTTCTGCAGTCGGCTTGTTTTCTCGCATGATTTCACTTTTGCCCAGGAAATTCACGGGTTTAATATTCACCGTAGCTTTTGTGTTAATGTTTTTCCTCAGTTTAAAAATTCTGCTTCCGGAATATAAATCCTTTTTCCGCGGCGGGGACAAGTATTATCAGACACGATTTGCTTTTGGATTAGTGCCGTTAAGTGATTGGCTCCAATGGCTTCTCCCGCGGACAGGACCAGCCATCCTCTGGTGTGAACAGCAAAACCGTCCGTTAACTCTTACAGTGAAAGATCCTGACCTGAACTGGACTTCCGGTGAAAGTAAGTTTCCTATATATCTGACCAACTGTCGCCATAGGGAGGACTTCGATCCGGCTCAGCCGGAAAAACTTTTGATTTCCCGCCAAAATTGTCCGGATGCTTCTTCCCCGCCTCCGTCAAATCCTGGAGACGATGAAAAAATTTCCTTGCTGCGTAAAGAAAATTATCAACTGGTTTGTTCCGGCCGGGAAATTGTCCCCGGTTTGTACTTGATAAAATGATGCTGAAAAAATTTTTTTGGTTTTTTCCATTATCACTGATTTTGTTTGTGCATGGGTTTTCAGGAAACCCCATGACCTTCAGCAGTATTGCCCAATCTTTGTCAATGATATCCGGAAAAATTAATGTGGACGAATACGCGGGTAACAGTAATGACCTGTCCTACTTCAACGGGCATTACTATACAGGTATCCGGCCGAGTCATTCATTAATATATTTACCCTCAGCGTTATTCGTCAAATGGATATCCGGCATTTCCTTTATCGACAGAGGGATTAATCTCATGGATAACCTATTTGTTAATAACCCCAAATTACCTCTACCCAGAGATCCGGGATTATTTATCGCAATTAATTTTATTACCGTGATTTCATTTATATTCTTAGTCACGCTAATAATTTATAAAAATTTCTCACCTTATATGACAAACCGTATATTTCTTGTGTATCTTTTTACTCCGGCCCTTGCTTTGGCCTCTGGTCTATATATCCAAAGTTTTGCTTTGTTGGGATTGACATTTCTCGCGGTTGCAGTTATTTATGATAATTCGCTGTTTTATATTTATTCCGCCTGTTTTCTGGGGATATCCGACTATACCTGGCTGCCTTTGTCGGCCATGATATTATTCCTGAATAAAAAATCTATTCGCCCTACCCTTCCGGTGATAATTCTTTCCACGTTCCTGATTTTCGACGGAATATTTCATTGGCAGGTATTTAAATCACCCTGGCTGACTCCATATAGCTTCCGTTTTTCAAACCCCGCCATTCATGGGAAAGGATTTATGGGCTTGGACGTATTAAATATATTTTCCGGGTTTTGGAACAGAATGACATCATTAACTGAAGGAATAATTTATTATAACCCTGATGTAATTATATTTTCACTTATATCGCAATACGTTGTTATCAGAAGCTTCTTTTCCCGTAAAGCAAAAGTAATATTTATAATTACTCTGTATTGGTTTTGGTTTGTGACATTAAGTTTCGTAGATCCGGTAAGCGGAATTCCTGGAAACCGCTACGTAATACCACTTCTGCCTCTGGTAATTTTACCTGTTCTAAATTTTCAACGGCAGCATATTTATAATCTATCAATTGTTTTGCTGATGATACGTGGATTTTGGAATTGGCATGTAATTGCTTCTGCCGGTAACGTTAATACAGCGATATCAGGTTATATCAGCACATTATTACGATACCCTCCCGTATTTATTATCGCGAAATATTGGCAGGCAGGACTTCCCAATATATTTTTAGTTACAATTTTAGGCTGGTTTATATTTATAGGTTTTGTATATAGTTTGAAAAAATATATAATCCGAATGTGACCTCCAAGCCCCGTATTGCCTGGCTACATACTCATTTCCTTTTGAACACCGGTGGTACCCGCTATGTTCATGAAGTAATATCACGGCTGGCAAAAGAATACTCGATAACGGTTTTTGTGGAAAAAAGTAATCCTGAGTGGAAAGAAAAATTTAGCTCATCGGGTATCAAAGTAGTGGAAATTCTGCCTCTTTCCTCCAACAGTCCGTTTTACTGGCTGCTTTTTCCTTATTGGCTTCGTCGTGACCTGGCTTTCTTAAAAACAGCGATCCAGGGATTTGATCTGGTGGTCACCAGTATGTTCCCGATGAACTGGCTATCTACCCAGCTAGATAGGGCAACTGTTCAAATCTGTTTTGAGCCGTTTGCTTTTTTCCATGACGATAAATTCGTGGAAAGCTTTCCTGTTCTAAAACAGATATTCACCCGTTTTATGGGCAGGTTGTATAAAAAATACGATGTAGAGGGTTCCCGTACCAGTGAGCGGCTTTTGGTATTAAACGAAGGGGTCGGTGAGTGGGTCCAAAAACTGTACAACCGTACCGCCTCCGGCACCACCCGCATTGGTGTAAATATTTCACTTTTCAAACCCACGCCGGATACCAAATTGGCTGCCAGATACCGGGGTTTCAAACTCCTGATGCATAGTACAGACTATACTTCCATCAAAGGAACGGAATTTTTAATAGAAATTCTGCCGTCTGTGATCAAAAAAGTAAAAAACCTGAAAGTACTGATAACCGAATCCGTCAGCGATCTTGCAGCCAAGAAAAAGCTGGTGGACAGAGCCAAAGAATTGGGTATCCTCTCCTATTTGGAATTTTTAGGCTCTCTTCCTTATACCGATTTACCCAAATACTATACGTTAGTAAATGCGTATGTGTTTACCGGTCATCCCCAGTCCAAAGGTGCTACCAGCGCTTCCTTGTCAGTTCTGGAGTCTCTGGCCTGCAGCACCCCGGTGGTTCGGGGGGTGGGTACGGATGATGAAGTTATCAACGGTAAATCGGGATATATCGTCGATCCCAGAAACAAAGAGGATTTTGCCAGGGCGACGGTCAAACTGCTTACTACTCCGGTACTTGCCGGACGCATGGGAAGGTGGGGTCAGAAATATGTGATCGAAAACTTCACTTGGGAACATGTTGCCCAAAACATCGCTACCCATTTTAATGTTCTGTTGGACCTTCACCAGCAGGGATTTGAACTAGTCAAACACGACAACAAGCTTGTAGGTATGGTTTTCCGCCGTGATACCCCTGTCCCGGGACTGAAATTTTTTACGGACGACATGAATCCTTTCCAGGTGGGTATTCATAATCAGCCCGCCGGGATAAAACTTGTTCCCCATGTCCACCGGCTGGAACATCCCTTGACCATCAATTCCATTCAGGAATTTATCAGTGTACAGAAAGGTAGAGCACGGCTCAGGTTTTACACGGATAAAGGTGTCCAGCTGGGTGAATTTATCCTCAACACAGGCGACTCCGCCCTGTTTGTCTCCCAAGGACACGGAGTTGATTTTTTGGAGGACACAAGGTTGTTAATTATCAAACAAGGCCCGTACCCCGGTACCCAGCACGCCAAACTGTATTTTAAATCCGCATGAATTCCTTCATCCCTGTAAACGAACCGGTAATATCCCGTCAGGCGAGAAAGAATGTACTGCACGCTCTGGATACCGGATGGCTTTCTTCAGCCGGTCCGTTTGTCAAAGAATTCGAAACAAAATTCGCGAAATATTTAGGCATCAAACACGCCATAGCCGTCGCCAACGGTACTGCTGCATTGCATGTGGCGTTACTGGCTTTGGGAATTGGTAAGGGCGACGAGGTCATCGTCCCGGCTTTTACCATGGCCTCCAGTTGGATGGCAATTATCTATACCGGCGCCAAACCGGTTTTTGTGGACTGTGAATCGGACACCTATAATATCGATCCCAAACGGATTTCGGCCAAAATAACCAGCCGCACTAAAGCGATTATGCCGGTTCACATCTACGGCCACCCCGCAGACACAGAGGCAATATTGACCATAGCTGCAAAACACAAATTGTTTGTAATAGAGGATGCGGCGGAAGCTCATGGGGCGAAATATAAAGGCAAAAAGTGCGGCACTTTCGGTCATATTAATTGTTTCTCTTTTTATGCCAATAAAATTGTCACCACAGGGGAGGGGGGAATGGTAGTCACTGATGATGACCGGCTGGCTGGTCAGGCTCGGAAATATATGGACTTGTATCATTCCGATCAAAAACGATTTATCCATGAAAAACTGGGTTTCAATTACCGCCTGACAAATCTGCAGGCAGCAATCGGAGTAGGGGAATTGGCCAACATAGAAAAATATATCGCCAAAAAACGGCGTATGGCCCAAATGTACCGTAAAAATTTATCCCGGATACCCGGCCTGATCCTCCCCGTAACCCGTCCGGGTGTCAGAAATGTGTATTGGATGTACGGCATCCGGGTGGAACCGGTAAAATTCGGAATGGACAAAGATACTTTACGCCGACGGCTCAAAGACCAGGGCGTGGATACCCGTGATTTCTTCTATTCCCCCGCCGACCAGCCGGCTCTCAAAAGTCTCAATCTAAAAGTATCGGATTACCCCGTAACAGAATTGATCACCCGGACGGGGTTTTATTTGCCTTCCGGACTGGCAATCACCGACAGTCAGATTAGCCGGGTTTGCCGGATAATTAAGAACATTCATGACTCAAACAGGAAAAATTGATCAGCTGGACTTGTCCTTGTACCGCTTTCTTCTCCCCTTTGCCTCTCATCGCCTGGACCGGGCGGCCCGGTTATGGGACCGGCATCATTCATTAGTATTGGACCTTGGTTGCGGCAACGGAGACTTTTTACAGCATAACCGGCAAAAATTTGACCGGGCGCTTGGGTTGGACCTTGCTGCCCCCGTTTCCCGGCAAACAACTCGTATCAAATTCCTCCGCCACGACCTCAACTACACCTTACCCGTAAAAACAAGGACCGTTGACCTGGCCGTCAGTATCAGTACAATAGAGTATCTTTTAGACCCGTATTATTTCCTCCGGGAAATCCGCCGCGTACTCAAGCCGGGTGGGGAGCTGATCCTCCATACTTTAAACCTGGCATTTATCAAGCGCCGGCTGGAACTGGGTCTTGGCAGGCTCCCCACTTTTAATAAAGCTCCGGGTTGGCAAAGCGGCATTGTCCACAATTTCACCTGGCCCACGACGGAAAAATTATTGACGGATCAGGGTTTCATTATTACCGCCCGAAGCTGCAGCGGTTTATACCCGCATATGCGTCTCTGGTGGCCGAATCTCTTGGCTGGGGACATTTTACTCAAAGCACTTAAAAAATGATTCTTAAAATCGCTTTTATTCACAATATAATTTCACCACATAATAACCCTTTATTTCGCCAACTCTTCAAAAGGTCTGATTTAAAAATAAAATTTTTTTTCCTGTCACCTACAGACCCGAATCGTCCTTGGGTTCATTCCGAAGAATTGGGGTTTGATTACCAGATACTCCCGGGTAATCGTCTCACTTTGGGAGGAAAAGATTCGTTTTCTTTTTATTTCAACCCTTCAATTATTAATATCCTGAAATCTTACAACCCGGATATCGTGTTGATTTCTGGTTGGGACCACCCCAGTTATTGGATGGCGGTATTATACGCCAAAGTTTTTAAAAAAAAACTGGTTCTTTGGTCCGGCAGTACTGCGTACGAAACGAGCTGGCGCAGAACAATCACTCGCCCTTTCGTAAGAGTTCTGATTCGACTGTCAGACAAATTTGTTGCTTATGGCACACGGTCGAAGGAGTACCTGATTTCTCTAGGTGCTCCGGCAGGAAAAATTATTATTTCATACAACACCACGGATCTGAATAAATATTCCTCAGCTATAAAACTGCGTAAAGACCGACAATCCCAACTTAAAAAATCCTTAGGCTTATCAGGTAAGACACTTATACTATATTACGGTCAATTGATCGGGCGAAAGGGCGTTCTGCAGCTTCTCGAGGCGTTCAAAGAAGTAAGAAAAAGTCAACCTGACCTGGGTTTGTTAATCGTGGGTAATGGGAACTTAGAGGAGAAAATAAAAATCTACGTCAATGAAAATAAACTTATCAATTCCGTCAAATTATTTAAATATCCGGGAGAAAATGTGATTGTAAGTTATTTTGCCTCCGCAGACCTTTTTGTTTTGCCTTCCAGCCAGGAAGTGTGGGGACTCGTTGTCAACCAGGCCCTAGCTGCCGGTCTGCCAGTTATTGCCACTGACCAGGCCGGCTCAACCCTGGACTTAATTAAATCCGATGAAAATGGCTTCATTATCACAAACTCGACTCCTAACGCCATTGCTTTGGGTTTAAAGCATATTCTTGGCCAAGATTTAAAAAAAATGAGCAAGTCAGCTGTTCAGTCCGTCTACCGATTAACACCAAAACTTGTGGCCAAAGAGTTTGGTGATTCTCTGATTTTTCGGTAGTGCTTAGATAGAAAGGTATGTTGACAGCTAAAATTATCCCGTCTATAATGTCCTATCTTATAGTAAGATGACTATTTTAAAACAAAAAAATCGCTTTGGCTTCAATCTTGGTGCCCCAATCGTTTTAGGGAAAGGGGAACGTGTCATCTCAATTCATCAGGGTGAAGGTATGCGCGGAAACTACTATGACGTTGTAGAAGTCCTAAACAATAGTGGAATTGCCATCGGGGTAGTAGGGTATGGGGAAAGTAATTTACCTTTAGAACAATCGAGGAAACTATTTGGTGAAGATATTAACAAAGCGAAAGTAAAAATCGAGCGTAACAACTTTGTGCATTGGCGAATAATATATGCGTCTCTTAATGACGCCAAATCTAAGTAAGTCAAACTTCTAAGATCTGCATCCGTGTTTCTTTTCTAGTTCAATTCTTAACGTAACTGGAATTAATTCAGGTGCACTCACATCAATTCCTTGTGCCAGCAATCTCTCAAATAGTTCTTTTTCTATCAAGATTCCCACTTCACGTTCTGCATCCCAATATTTTCTCCCACCCAATTTTCGGGTTAATTCATCGTCTTCATTCAAATCCTGTCTCCGGGATTCGACCTCTGCAATCCTCTCTTTAAAGGGGACAATGTTCTGGCCGGCAACAATATCATCGAGATAATATTGAATTTTTTCTTCCAGAGTTACCTTTTCAGGGTACATCACCATTTTTTCGATAAATTCCGGTACGGTTGCCAACCTAAGTTTAGGATCTACGCCAAATGAATCGAAAAACATTTGCGCTTCTTTAATTTCATCTGGAGTAAAGTCTTGTGGCCGACGTTCCAATCTCAAGTTCCAGTTATGAACCAAGGCGACTTTTTGAAATTGACCCATCTCATGTGAACCCAATCCCAGCCACTCTCCCAGGATTTCAGCGGCAGCGAATTGCACTAGTTGGTGCCTCAAGACGTTATCCCAGTCTCCTTTAGTTGGAGACAGTTTTACGTGCTTATATAACAAATGTATGGATGCACTTTGTTTTCGAGCGGTATCTCTTAGAATTCCAAAAAAATTAATCCTTTTTTCGCTATTCATAACTAATGGATAATAACATATAATTAACCTTATAGTATGATCACAAATCATCCATTATTCTCCATCGTCACCTGTATAAAAAACCAGGAAAATCACATTGCCAAGAATCTAGAATCGTTAGCGGAACAGACCTTCAGATATTTCGAGCACATAATTATAGATGGAAAGTCGACGGATAATTCTCTCGCTGTAATTAAGAAATATCAGAAGAAATATCCTAATCAAGCCCGGATTTATTCCTACCCGCCAAAAGGTATCTCCGCGGCGATGAATTCAGGGATCCGTCATGCCCGGGGAAAATATCTTCTGCATCTGCACGCCGACGATAGCTTGTACGATCCGCAGGTCTTGGCCGATTCAGCTTCATTTCTCCTCTCCCACCCGGAACTTGACTGGACTTATGGGCAAATCCGGGTGATTGAAGTAGATGGCCGCCAAGTAGGTATCTTTCCCGGACGTTATCTTTTTAAGAGATCAGACTCAGTTCTTCTGAAATATTACAATTTTATCCCTCATCAGGCAGTATTTATTAAAAAAACCGTATTCAACCGGTACAGTGGATTCGATAAATCACTATCTTCACAGATGGACTATGATTTATGGCTGCGAATTACTGGCCGGACCAAATGGGTATTTTATAATCGACTGGTGAGCAATTTCACAATCAGGTCAGATGCCCAGTCTTCTTCGCTGATAAAAAGGCAGGAAAATCAGGCAAATTTATTTAAGGTTTTAAAGCGCCATCTTACTCCAAGTCAATATTTTTTCTCAAAACGTCTTGACTGGGTAATTCAAAAATACAATCGCACCTTACGTTGATATAATCAGGGAATGACCCAAACTATGACGGTCATTAAACCGCCGGGAACTTTTCCATCGATAGATATCAAGGAAATATGGAGATATCGGGAGCTTTTTTATATCTTTGCCTGGCGGGATCTGAAAGTGCGTTTTAAACAAACTATCCTAGGCGTATTGTGGGTCGTGCTTCAGCCTCTTCTAAGTACGTTTATTTTCACCGTTTTTTTTGGTCGGCTTTCCGGGATACCTTCCAACAACCTTCCGTATCCGCTTTTTGTACTTATTGGATTGGTATTTTGGAATTTTTTCTCTCATGCCCTCGTCTCTTCGAGTAATAGTCTCATTGATAACGAACAGATTTTAAAGAAAATTTATTTCCCCAAAATTATCCTGCCCTTAGCCATGATCCTCACGGCATTGGTAGACTTTATTGTCAGTATATTTCTCTTATTTGTATTTACTGTAGTAGTCGGTTATCAAATATCAGTAAATATTATTATCATAATATTAATTGCGGCCGTATTCACTATATTTGTTTCTGCCGGAGCCGGGCTTTTTTTTAGCAGTTTAAACGTTAAATACCGTGATGTCCGATACGCTCTTCCATACTTTTTCCAATTAATTATGTTTTTAACACCCGTTATTTATTCCCTACAAATTGTCTCACCATCGAATGCAAAAATTATGGCTTTAAACCCAATGACTTCAATTATCGAAACTGTACGGGCTGTATATTCCGGCTCAAACTTACCCGGTATGCAATTAATATTTATTTCCTTTATGTCTACGATCTTAATATGTTGTATAGGATTGTGGTACTTTAGACGGACAGAATACCAATTGGCAGATATCACGTAATTTATGGCACCCGTTATTCAAGTCAGTAATTTATCAAAGCAGTATCGTCTTGGTGAAAGAGTTCCCTATTATTCCATTAGAGATAGTTTAGCTCGGATTATTAAATCAGCTTATCATCAGAGTTCGTCGAAACCCGCTCCACTTTTTAAAGCATTGAACAATGTTTCGTTTGATGTCGAAGCAGGAGAAAGCATAGGAATTATAGGTCCAAACGGTGCCGGGAAAAGTACCTTGCTAAAAATACTCAGTCGGATTACTCCTCCAACTTCCGGCCAGGCTTTGTTAAAGGGAAGAGTGGCAAGTCTCTTGGAAGTCGGAACCGGGTTTCACCAGGAATTGACCGGGAGAGAAAATATTTTTTTAAACGGCACCATTCTGGGTATGACCAGGAATGAAATTCTTACAAAATATAAAACTATTGTAGAATTTTCCGGCGTGGAGAAATTTTTAAATACGCCGGTAAAGCACTACTCTACCGGTATGAGGCTCCGTCTTGCGTTTGCCGTGGCTGCTCATCTGGAACCCGAAATCTTATTAATTGATGAAGTGTTAGCTGTTGGGGATGCACAATTCCAGCAAAAATCTCTCGGTCAAATGACTAAAATTACCCGATCTGGGAGGACGATAATTTTTGTCAGTCATAATCTGGCAGCTGTCGAACAGATGTGTAAGAGAAGTATTTTTCTCAAAGACGGTAAAATCGCTGCGATAGGTAAAACTAGTGAAATTATTAGCCAGTACGTTCTTGAACCGGATTCTTCCTTTGCAAATCTGGATTATCTGACTAAGAGGACGGGTACCGGCGATTGCCGTCTTAAAACGATAAAAATCGAGAGCGTAGAAAACAGAAAGGTGATAAAAACTAACGACCATTTAAAAATTTCAGTTATTTTTGATGAAGCAGCGCGTCAGTGTAAAAAAGTCAGATTAATTTTAGGCTTTTACGATTCTCTTGGTAATGGTTTATTCAGAATTGATACTGGTATATTAGATCACTCAGTGATTAAAAAACGTAGACTGACTATCGAAACAGAATCAATCAATTTCACCCCGATGACTTGTTATTTAAATTATTCACTTCAGGTCTCTGGCCTGGAAGCTGATCATGCTAAAAAAGTATTAACTTTCGAAATCCAGCCTCCAGCCGGGAGCAATTCCGAAATTTATAACCGTCAGTATGCTATGTCAGTAATTGGTTACAGGATATTTTAATAGCAGATGCCCGTAGATATTTCTATATGTATTGTGAATTTCCGAACACCCAATCTCGTTTTGGATTGTGTTGAATCTATTTTTAATAAAACTCACAAAATAAATTTTGAAGTGATAATAGTAGATAACAATTCTCAGGATAATTCAATCAATATATTCAAACGTAGATTAATAAAGCGAGGTATTTGTCTGGTTCAAAATAATAAAAATCGTGGATATGCTGCCGCATGTAATTTGGGATTGTCGCAAGCCCGAGGTCGCTATTTTGTATTGTTGAATTCCGATACCAGGCTTCAAAATAATGTGTTTTTTCATCTAGTAAAATTCGGAGATTCTCATCCAGAGTGTGCTGTTTTATCTCCTGCATTATACAATCCGGATTTATCGCCTCAGAAATCCTTCAGCTACTTCAAAACACCATATCAAAGAGCTATGTGGGAATTAGTCGATCCATTTACCAAATTAGGTTTGATGACTAAACAAGACTTTCACAGGGTCGTTTTACCTCGTCGACCGGTTTTAGTCGAACGTCCGCGAGGCGTCTGCTTCTGTATAAAGGCGCAATCGTATTATGAACTGGGGCCTTTGGATGAAAGATTCTTTATGTATTGTGAGGAAGTGGATTTTTCTTTACGTTCAATACGCGCAGGTTTTAAAAATTATTTTATTCCCCAGGCAAAGTTAACCCATTTAGGTGGAGCGAGCTCTATAAATCCTCAATTAAAAAAGGTTCATCAATTAAGCGACTATTTATATTATTCAAAACATTATGGTTTACCGGCGCAGTTATTAATCCGCTTATCAACCTTATTTTCCGGTCTATTATATCTTCTATTGAGTTTAAAAAGGGAATTTAGATTTAATGTAAATTTATTTTTATACCAATTCTTAAATGCGTGTTTGACTTCTAGATCGATTAATTGGAAACAACTTTATTAACTCATGTCCGTGGACTCAAACCGAGATTCGTTGTTAAAACTTATAAAGTACGGTAAATTTTTATCTCCTGGTAATGCGAATTTCGTAAATTCCCCTGGCACTCTCCCTAGGCTTTACCATTCTCTTCCGTCAGATCCTATTAATATAATCAGCCATAGAGGAATAGATATAAGGTTTGATCTAATGAATAAACACTTAGACTTTTCAGGAAAAACGGTTTTGGACATCGGCTGCAATGTCGGTAAATTTTGTTTTCTGGCTAATAAAGCGGGGGCGAAATGTATCGGTATCGACATCGACGCAGACTCAATTAATGTCGCAAATGCGTATAAGAAGTCAAATAAGTTAAATAATATTAATTTTCACAATTTATCATTTGACAAACAATCGATAGACTTTTTAATTCAGACCTATGGACAATTTGACGTTATTCTTATTTTGTCAGTCAACCATTGGCTGTTATATCAATACGGAGATCGGGAATATATTTTGAATCTATTAAATTGTCTTACGGGTAATAAATTACAGACAATTGTGTACGAACCGTCAACATCAAGCCACGCCTGTTTTCCTGAGGAAGTTAAAACTCAGAATATCGTAGAATTTTTTCAAAAGCTAGGTTGTTTTTCGTATCAAAAAATCGGATCGACTTATGCACAAAACAACAAACATTTTCGTCAACTTTGGATTGGATCCAGAGATCTGGCCCCGCTATATAAAAACCTTGATAAAAACATATTTTCATATTCCGGTTCACCTGTAAAAATAATTAAAAAATCGGACAAAACGGATATTTTTAGATGGAAATATCTGTTAATCGAGAGATCTAATTCTAAAAAGCCCGGCTTTTTTCTTTTTGAAAATAAAGTTAAAGTTTCGTCTTCACTGATTAATGACCCGGCAAATAATTTTCTCCCCATATTAATAAACAACTTCCGAACTACCAATAATCATTATCTAGTAAAAGAATTTATTTCATGGCCACGGCTAGACCATTTAGATAAGTCTATTTCTTATTTAGATATCCGTCGAAATCTTTACCATATCCTCAACCGCCTTGGAACTCTGAACTTGGTTCATAACGATATAATTCCACGTAATATATTTGTCGAAACCCGGACAGGTCGGGTTAAAATAGTTGATTTCGAATATTGTCTTCCTCAAGGCAGCAATCCTATCATAGAATACAATTTAACAACCCGCAGTCAGAAAGATTATTTATCGTTAAAACTTGAAAAGGTAGGCAGTGTTTACAGAAACAAACATATACCTCTTTTTTCAGTCGATAACGATAGGGTAATTGTGAATCGGGTGGTATGTTCCTTATATAAAAGGAATAATATTATGCGGTTTGGAATATTCAGAAGAAATATACAAAGGCTTTTATACAATAACTGGGATAGTATCAAGACATATTTCTATGGCTAATACTCCTTTTAGCCTGATATCCTTTTATGCTCTAAAGTATTTACCCGAGATTTTACGGCAGGGTTTTGCCTCACCCGGAAGGAACGGACCATATAATGATGAAGACACAGCTGTAAGAAATTCTGCCCATTGGTTAATGACATACGGATACATGTACGAAATAACTAAGCAAAGAAGATATCTTCAGGCGGCCAAATTACTTGCAAATTTTTTACAAAAATCAGCATTACGCCCGTTTGGCTATACTTTTGAATGTCGTCGAACGGCAGCTAAAGACCGCTGTAATGGGTTGATAGGTCAGGCTTGGGTCATAGAATCCTTGGTTAATGCAGGCAAATTGCTGCATGATATCAGTCTTATCAGGTTAGCTATTAAGATATTTTGGATCCACCCTTTCAACACCAGACATGGCCTATGGCACAGAGTTGAAATTACAGGTAAGAAACTGTCACTAGATCCCACTCTAAATCATCAGATATGGTTTGCAGCAGCTGCCTCTCAAATTGGGGATCAAAATATCAATACTCGCGTTAACCAGTTTTTAAACAAACTAGTATCTAATTTCGAAATAGACAATCAAGGGCTAATATACCACCCTATTTTAAATTTAATCAAACCGAAGATATTTGGCATGGATATTAATATTCCCGTAAGCGGATACGAGCATCAGAAGTATTTAACCAAATCGATTGGCTATCATGCCTTCAATTTGTATGCCCTTGCCCTGCTCAAACAGAACTATTCCTCTCATAATTTTTGGGAGCACGAAAATCTTAAAACCGCTTTGGAATACTCGCTTTCCCCAGCCTATCAGCAGGCTTTGATTAATAATATTTATGGCTATCCTTATAACCCTGTCGGTTATGAGTTGCCGTTCATTTTCCGCGTTTTCTTCCCCGGTAAAAATTTTACTTTAAAGGAATGGCTTACAAAGCAAACGGCAGCTGGGAATAATACTGTAGATCTGCAAACCTATGATGCTCGAATATATGAATTAACCCGTGTGTAATGAATTTAAGTCGCCGTATTAAATCACTTATAATATTTTTGGATGTCCTGATAGCTGTATTGTCATTGATCTATTTTTATAACCAGCAGATTTACTTTATAGGGTCCGACAGTTATTACTATCTTTCTTTAGCTAACAGCTTGGTCACTTCAGGAAAAGTTAGGGATTTAACCACTTTCCCTCCTGGTAAACCTATCACCCCCCAAAACGGCATAGTATATGTCATGTCAGCTCTAAAACTATTGGGTTTAAAAGATTGGCAAGTGCTTAAAACTGTTCCATTAATTAATTTTGTTATGTTTATATTCGCTTTTTATGCTTTGGCTAAAACTAGTCGGCTATTAAAGTTTGACTCGGATAAAATTTACATTTTAAGTCTGTTTTATTTCTGCCACTGGGTTTTGTATAGACTCCAGTTAATACCTGTTAATGATGGTATCTTTAATGCTTTAAGTATCTGGGCAATTTATTTTGTAATAGTTTTATCCCAAAAACTCGGTAGAAAAACCTATTTTAGATTGTTGATGATCTCAATTATAGCTGTGCAATTTCGTATCACTTCGTATCTTATTCTCTTATCCTCAGTTTTAAGTTTTATTTTCCTCAAAGAAAGAAAAAAGGCTATATTAATGTTCATCTTATTAGTTATCACTTACTTGACTTTCAAACAAGTTTACTCCCTTTCCATTTATGACTATGAAAATAGTTCGGTAGCTCCGATAACCTCTTCTTTTGAACCGGATTTTGAATTATCGCCTATTCAGGAAGATCCTGGAAAGGTGACAGATATAGATGTTTACCCTATATATTACGCCCGTAAAACAGCTCAGAAAATAAGCGATTATTACCCGTTTGTTGCCGATTTAAAACAACTTGCAGAGACAATCCCGGAATTATTTTTAGCCAGAATGGATACATTTTCATACTATTTAAACTTTGCATTTTTGATTTTTCTTACTATCCCGCTGTTTGGCTTATATCATGGATTAAACCGGAAGCAATTTCCAGAGATTTATTTATCACTCGTTATCCTTTCTTCTATTTGTTTCATTATATTTGTGGGAATTATCGATAAGCGTTACTTGTTTTTGGTTTATATTTACACTTTGTTATTACTCATTAAATGGATGGAATATTTTCGATGGTTAAAGGTATTTATTTTCGGCTATTTACTCATGGTTATTTTATATAGTCTGTACAATTTCCGTCGGCCTTATACTAAGTCCTGTAATCTTGAATTAATGTTGTCTGTTGCGGAGAACGGAATTAAACTTCCTCCCAATAGCATATTAATTGCGGAGGAAAAAAGGCATGCTTATTTATTTCTTGGTAAATCTAAGTACGATTTTGAATTATTTTCCGATTCATTGATATTTAAGGACATTTATATTTCAGGCTCTCCTGTCTGGATAGACAACACTCTTTCTCAATTAAATAAATATTTTCCCAGATCAATATCAAATCCCCCATTGGTTTCTGAAAGTATTGGGTCAGATCAGTGTTTTTTGGTTAAAACTGAACACAAATGACAGATATCCCCTTTATTACAATTATCGTTCCAGTTTACAACAATCCAGATGGCATAGCGGGTTTAATCCCTACGTTGTTAAAGCAAAAATACCCTGGTCGCTACGAAATAATAGTTATAGATAATAATTCTAGTGATGATACCAAATCTGTAATTAAAAAATATCCGGTTTTGATGGAAAACGCCAGCATTCGTGGGTCATATTCTGCTAGAAATGTTGGTTTACAGCTTGCAAAAGGAAATCTGATCGCCTTTACAGATTCGGATTGCATCGCTCACCCCATGTGGTTGAAAAATGGAATAATCCCTTTTAATAGGCCTAAAACTGATGCCGCCGCCGGAAGAATCGAATTTATTTTTGAAAATAATAAACCTAATATTTATGAATATCTGGACTCTGTGCGCAAATTGGATCAAAAAAGTTATGTAACTCAGGGTTTCGCCGCCACAGCTAATTTATTCGTCCGAAAAAATACTTTTCAAAAATATGGACTATTTCGAAGCGATTTGCTTTCTGGTGGAGATTATGAATTCGGAACACGCTTCACCTCCCTGGGAGGTGTGTTGGATTACGCACCTGAAGCAATAGTATATCATCCGGCTAGGAAAAATCTCCGTGAGATTTACAAAAAAACAAAACGATTAGCTCGCGGGCAGAAAAAACTTGAGTATTTGGGTTTGCTGAAGCATAATTCTCTCCATCCTTTTATGTTTTTACCCGCAATTTCCGTTCCCGGAAATGAGTATTATTCAAAATTCTCTTTTCTTCAAAAAGCGCAGCTTTTGGCATTAATAAACTTACTTAAATATACAAATATTGCTTACCGGATTTTTTAATGAGTGAACTAATCAGCATCAACCTGACTACCTATAACCGTTCGGAACTCCTTTCCCGGGCGATAAAAAGTGTATTAATTCAATCATATAAAGTTTGGGAATTAATTATCGTTGACGATGGTTCAACTGATAATACAATTAGTATTTTAAAAAATTTTACAAAACAAAATAGGCGGATAAAAGTTATACGACATGCTTCAAATCAGGGGAATGCTGCGGCCAGGAATACTGCCTTGGCGGAAAGCAGGGGGAAATATGTTGCCTTTCTTGATGACGATGATGAATGGATAGACGGCGATAAACTGAAAAAACAGCTGAAAATCCTGCGTGCTTCCCCGGATACAAAATTAGGCTTGGTATGCACCTCTGTAAATATTATTAGTGAAAAGGGAACTTTACCTGTTATTATCAAGCGGCCGAAAAACCTTAAATCATTTATACTTTCAGGAAACGGTAGGATTTATAGTCCTACGGTAATGACCAAAAGGGAAATTATGCTTCAGGCAGGGGGATTTGACACATTTATCCCCAGGGGTATTGACAGCGAATTTTACCGGACATGTATTGTAAAATTCGGTTATAACGTAAACTTTTTACCTGATATCACCACTAATGTTTATGTCAATTCCTCAACTAGATTAACTCCTTTTGATTCCTCGACATCTCTTATAAAAAGTCTTAAGGCAAATTTATATCTGATCAAAAAATATTTACCAGAATATTTAAACTATCCCGTATCTCTCATAACTAGAATTAATTCGATTATTATTATACTGGCAAATTTATTGAAGATTTACTTGTCCAAATGACCATTTCTAAGCACCAACTTCTTCAGCAGCAGGAATATGAATTTCCTTATCACTATGTACCACGTTTAACTCCTTATTTTTCGCAATCTATAGTCTGGGAATGGAGTCTTAATTATATCGCCGCTTTGAGACTGGTTTTAGAAAAGCTTGGAAACATGAATTATTCACGATTAATCGATGTTGGGACAGGTGATGGCCGGCTAGTTCGGGAAATTTCTCGTGAATATCCCCAAAAAACAGCAGAGGGAACAGATTATTCAACCACAGTAATATCCCTTGCTTCTGCACTAAATCCGTCGCTGAAGTTTTTTCAGTGGGATTTGATAAAAAAGCCCTTGTCAGAAGAATATGATGCGGCACTTCTCATAGAAGTACTGGAACATTTACCTCCGAAAGATACCCGGAAATTTTTATTTAACCTTCATCACTCACTTTCGTCTAAATCTAGTGTGTTGGTAACAGTGCCTCATTCAAATATTCCCGTACAGTCAAAACACTTTACACATTTTTCGTTTACAGGCTTGTCATCCTTGGTATCACCGTATTTTAGAATTTCCGAATCCTATTTTTTAAGTCTACAGAACTGGCAATATCAGATTATTCTCAAACTGTTAAGTAATAAATTATTCACTCTCTCATCACCGTCACTTTGCCAATTTCTCTTTAATTACTACTGGTCAAATTTATTTTTTACCACAGAAAATCACTGTTCAAGAATATTTATTAAAATGCATCCTAAATGAAAAAAGTGCTTATTACTGCGGCTATTACTACATTTGGCCGTCCGGAACTGCTTCGGCGGGCAATTCATTCCGTATTAAACCAGAATTTTAGAGATTTTGAATTGCTGATTATTGATGACGCCGGGCAACCCTGCGTAGATAAATTAGTAGACAGTTTTTCCGACCCAAGAATCAAGTATTACCGCCATAAAAAAAACATGGGATTGGCCTCTGCACGTAACACTGCGTTACATAACGCCCGGGGGAAATATATAGCATATTTAGATGATGACGACGAATGGTTTCCAGAAAAACTAAAACTCCAATACCATTTGGCAGAGTATCTGAATAAACAAAAAATTGTGGTTTATTGTGGTCAGGAAGTAGTCAGGGTAAACGGTTCAAAATACTTCAACACACCGCAAATTAGTGGACTGATTTCTGAAGCTGTAAAAAACAAAAAGCTGAGCACCATTTCGTCCTCAACATTATTTCCTGTAGCTGGCTTAAAAAAAATTGGAGGCTTCGACCCGGTTTTTCGCAGTCAGATCGATCATGATATTTGGATGAACATGGCCATGAACGGTTGGCTTGCAGAATTCGTAGATAAACCATTGGTCCGCTCCCGGGAACATTTTAATCCAAGAATTACAAGTGATTACTCTACCCGTCTCGAGACCATAAACAGGTATTTCGAAAAATGGCAGCCATTATTGGTAAAATTACAGACTCCCCCCGGTGCCGCCAAGTATAAAATAGACTATACAAATTATGTGATAGGCTGGTTAGCACGGGAACAATTTAAACAAGGTAAATATGTTTTGGGATTGTGTTGCCTGAAGCTTTTAAAAGTCCATAATTTATCTTCCTTATTTATTTATATGGACACTTTATCAAAATGCGGGCTATACATCTTGTTAAGATGGTTTTATATTACTTTACCTATTCCGAATATGTTTCGTTTATTCCCAATATGAAGGAACAACACTCCGGTATATACTTAGGCGAATATTGTCGATGAAACTTAAAGCGTCTGTAATTATCCCTGCCTTCAATGAACAGGAAGGGATTAAGTTGGTTTTAGATCAACTGACAAATTTGAAGTTGCAAAAAAAATACGAAATACTTATTGTCGATGATGGCTCAACAGACGGCACGGATAAAATAGTAGAAAAGTATCCTGTGAAACTGATAAAACACATGACTAATAAAGGTTATGGAGCGGCCATAAAGACTGGTATCAGACTAGCAAAATGCGAGAAAGTTATTATTCTTGACGGAGACGGTCAGCATTCACCGGTTTACATAAATAAGATAGTCGGATTATTAAATTCCTATTACATGGTTATCGGTATCAGGGATGAAAAATCACAAAAAATGTTAAATAGAAAAATCGGAAAAAGACTTATTAGAATAGTTGCGGAATATTTGGCAGATCAAAAACTACCTGATTTCAACTCAGGTTTTAGAGGGTTTCGTAAAAAGACGATTATAGGACTGTTGCATCTTATGCCTAATGGTTTTTCCTTTTCTACCACATCAACCCTGGCTTTTATAAAACATGGATATGAAATTTATACCTTTCCCATAAACGTCAGACCCCGTCTTGGCAGACCCAGTTCGGTAAAATTATTTACAGATGGATTTGGTACGGTACTTTTGGTTATCCGGATAATCATGCTGTTTAACCCGTTAAGGATATTTCTCCCGGCAAGTATTATTACCGGATTTGTTGCTATTGCCTGGACTCTCTTCGGAATAATAGCCGGACCTCGTATTCCAAACAGCGCCGTTCTTATTGGCATATTCAGCATGTTGCTTTTTTTTATAGGACTTCTGGCAGATCAGATCTCCGTACTCAATCTTCACGAAAAGCAATAATGAAAAATCAATTTAAAAATACGTGGAAAGATAAAGAGGTTGAAGCATTTTGGGATAAAGTTGCTGATATTTACGATTCAGAAAATATGAAAGTCTCAGATACACATAATCAAAGATTCAGTAAAGCTGTGGAATATCTTCAACTTAAGAAAGGATTACACATCCTAAACGTCACCAGTCGTGATTGTGCGGCCGTGGATTACCTAGAAGCTACATGTCCCGGAATTCGGGTGACGAATGCTGAAATTTCTGGTAGGTTTGTAGAATTGTCACGCCGAAAAAGACCCCACGTTATCCAAAAAAAACTGATTTCCTATTCATCCCTCCCTTTTAAATCTGAGACATTCGACAGGATTTTGACTTTGGAAACTCTCGAACACGTGTCTGAACCGGTTGTGTTTCTTTCGGAGCTATACCGGGTATCCGTCAAGAATGCAGTTATGGTCCTGAGTTGCCCACCCGCTTCCAGTGAGTTACCCTACCGTGTATACAGTTTGCTATTTGGAGGTCATGGTGAAGGCCCCCATCGTTTTTTGGGTTCCCGGGATGTAAAATACCTGCTGTATCAAGCCGGTTGGAAATTGAAAAAACATCGGGGAACGTTGTTAATACCCGTTGGCCCCCAAGCTGTCAAAAAATGGGGGGAAAAAATTATCAAGATGTTTCCAGGATCAGTTATCTCGGAATTAGGTATCAGGCAGTTTTATGTCTGCAGTAAATGAACTTAAAAGTATTTTGACCGGAGGATTATATAACTTCAGCGGTACCTGGGAAGGTTTGTCTGAAGGTAAAATCAAGCCTCCGGATAAAGAATCAGATGCCTTGCCAGTAATACCAGAAGATCTTCCGGAAAATATTGCTCAAAGAATTCTCAAAGGCAGCAGCGATAAGGAAATTTCATTTCCGCAGTTAAATGAATTTGTATTCGGTAAAGGTGCATTTCGCCACCCTTACTTGGGGCATTATAAAAGCATTGCGGTAGGTTTTACAGTTGACAATCAAATCAGGCAAATAGGATCCAGTGGGGGAATTGTCAGCAGTATATTGATCTGGCTGCTGAAAAATCGAAAAATCAATGGTGCTGTCGTTCTGGGTTTTGATAAATCGAAACCCTGGTTAACCAAACCTTTCATTGCCCGCACTCCTGAGCAAATTTTGTCCGCTGCGGGAAGTAAATACATTACCGGTTCTGTAAATCAGATTTTATCCGAAACAGCGTCCTGGACCGGTCCTTTGGCATATGTAGGCTTACCGCATGAGGTCCAGTCGATCAGAAAACTCCAACAAGTTCGCGATCCGGCGGTAAAAACTATCAAATACGTCATCGGGGTATATTACGGTAACAGTATGAATTTCTCGTCAGTAAAAAGCCTGTTGCATTCCTATGGAGTTTACGATTACCGTGAAATTAGACATCTTTCTTTTCGTTCAGGAGAATGGCCGGGTAATACCAGAATAGAATTGAAATCCGGCAGGATAATTACACTGCCGAAGTTTTATGCCAACTATCTGATCCCTTTCCATATCGTAAAAAGAAGCTTGCTGTGTACGGATCTGACAAATGAACTTACGGATATATCTGTTGGTGACGCCTGGGCTCCTGTATACGAGGAAAGAGGAAAAGGGTATTCAACTGTGATAACCCGGTCGAAAAAAGGCCAAGAAATATTAAACTTAATGCAGAAAGAAAAACTTATTTCTTTAAACCCTGTTTCCCTAGAGACAGCTATAAGAATGCATTCACATGGATTTGATCTTAAAAAACGCGGAGCATTTATCAGGATAGCGATTCTTAAGAAACTCGGTCGTCCCGTGCCTGACTACGGCTATGTTATTTCCGGTTTTTCCCTTTTCCGTTATCTGATGGAGTTGGTGATTGATATTCTTTTTATCCTTTGCGGAACAAAATTCGCCAGAAGTATGGTAGAGAAAATAAATCCGGTAATTATGGGTAAGCTTTTTATGAAGTTTAGATTGATTTGGAAACAAACTACCGCCAATATTAAAAAATCACATTTATGAAACCGACGACAACTATAACATTACTGCATTTAGTTTTAATTTTTTTACTATCCGCAGTAGTTTTTATTATTTATTTTTTTACTACCACTCCCCGGGTTATCACTTTTTCCGATACGGCCAGAGTTGCTGACGCTGCCCGTTCTGTTAATTCGGGGCAGGGATCATTCATCCACCATCATTATTTCAGCATAGACATACTCAAAAACCCTGAAATCTTTCGAGGATACTCTTTCAGCGATTATCAGGTGCCGGTGGCAATATATTCTCTGGTATTTCGCCTTTTTTCTGCAAACGATATAACAATAACAATTTTTGGATTTTTCGCGTTTGCAGCTTGTGCTTTAACTGTTTATCTGATTACCCGATGTATACACAAACCGGCGTCTTTAATAGCGGCAATTCTATTCATATTAAATTTATATTTTCTGGACTATGCTGTCAATTTTACCAGCGATTTGCTTTTCACTCTGGAGATTTTGTTATTCATTTATTTATTAATTATTCATCGGAGATACCTAGCGGTCTTACCACTTATGTTGATGTTTTACACACGGCCACAGGCAATCATAATTCTTGTTTCATACGCTCTAACTCTCTTATATATAGCGGTTAGTAAAAGATATTCAGGGGTAAAACTATCTTTGGGAATCTTCCTCTTTTCGGCTTTAGGGGGAATTCTATTGTTCTCTCTGATCACGTTATCCTTAAGTAACCGTCTGCCGTTTAAATATCCGCCTATTGGCACAGCCTTGATTACTACTACTGTTAATCCCGGCGATTATTTACGTGGAGCACGATTGGACAGGGCGATTCTGTCACCGTTTTTTATAACGTCAAAAACCTTTTATAATTTCTACAACTTCTTGAAAAATCCTGAGCGATTGGTTTCACCTGTTATATTTGTTGGCTTCATACTGTTTCTATACCAGATTAAATCTCGTTCGCAGGAAATCCTGTTATTTAAAACCCTATCCTTAATCATAATATTTTTATTAACGCTGTCGGCGTCAATGTCTTTACCAAATGCCCGTTATGTCCACCCTGTTATTCCTCTATTAATAATCGCATTCTCTATTTTACTGACTGATTTGTTAACCGGACTTGATTCTATGAAAAAAAATGTTGCGATAGGTCTTGTTTTGATTGTTATCACACTGCCTGTTACAGGACAACTGACTTTAGATTACCGTTTCCGCCGCGGACAGTATAATTACGGATCACCGCCTGCTTACAAACGCATTTCAGCAGAAATGGCAAAATACATCAACCCGGGAGAATTGACCGTAACCAATTTGGACGCATGGGGTTCCTGGTACAATAATCTGTCTACCATGTGGTTCCCATTATCTATGGACATGCTAAATCTTCACGAAAATAAACAATCCTATTTAAAATATATAGTTATTACCAACTACAAAGAACAGGACGGAGATTTTTCACTGGGTGAATGGAAGGAAGTTTTAGAAAACCCGCGTAACCTAAAGTCGGAATATCTTTCTCAAAACTTTAAGCTTGTAGAAGAATTTAATATCAGTTCCTCAGAGATTTACGAAAAACAGGAAGTGAAGGGGGTAATATTTAAAAGGAATTAGACCGTGGCCCCCTCTTTGTAATCAGGCAGCAGAAATTGTTTCCTTGCTGAGGTATCAGGGAATTTAACAGGTCTTCTGTTTTTCGAAAAAATAACTTACTTGGTCTATTCAAATAATAATATTTTTTAATGGGGGATAAATTATTAATTAAAACATTGTGGAATGTAAATTGGCTATGAAAATCTAATATTGGAGGGTAGCTATAATCGAATGAACTTAAGAGTTTGAATATCTCTCTCCTGGACCATCTGTAAATATAATTAGCGGATCCGGTATTATTTACCCCTCCTTTGGAGCCGGAACTGTCGATTGCTGTTATTTCATATTCAGGAATTAAATTTAATGAAGTCAAAAACCTTACAAAGAAAGTGTCCTGTGCTTCAAATAGAATAACTTTTTTCCTGGCTACTCTGTACATCTCAAGCAGGGCCATGTGAGGCATCTGGCAGTGGTGAAGCCCGTCATGGACAATAACTGTGTCAAAAATGTTGTTCTTAAATGATAGCGATTGCGCATTCTCCTTTTTAAATGGATATATAGAAAGACGCGGTTTATCTATTGAAGTAATAAGCGCCTGTTTAAAACCCAGTGCAGATAGCACCATTTCATCTAATTCACCACCGCAAACTACGAGCACTTTCTCATTAACATCCAGGCTTTTGTTCGATAAATAGTATTTAATTCTTTGGTAATAAAACTTATTTTCCACCCAGGACATAACTTTTGCTTATAATTACCGATAATAAAATTTCATCCAAAGTGGTCTTAAGTTTGAATCCGGTTAAACTCTTAAGCTTGGACCCGTCAGTCACTCTCCTGTCCATGTCCTTAAAACCCGGTTCAAATACTTTTTCAAAAGGAATATATTTTATTTTTGACTTCGATTTTGAAAATTTTATTATTCTTCCGGCTAGGGATTTGATGCTTACTTCTTCTTCGTTTCCGATATTCACTATCTCTCCGATAGCCTTCGGGGTTTGTGTCAGAAGGAACACCGCTTCCACTGCGTCTTTGACAAACCCAAAACATCTGGTTTGCTCCCCCTTGCCATAAACCGTCAGCTCCTTTCCGGTCAGCGCTTGTTCCACCAGCCTGGGTATGACCATGCCGTATGTTGATACCTGCCTGGGCCCCACCGTGTTGAAAAATCTTCCGATGATCATCGGCACCCCTTTTTCTTTATGGTAGGCCATGGCCATGTATTCGTCCGCGATCTTGGAAGTGGCATAGCCCCAGCGGATGATGTTTGTAGGACCAATTACCCGGTCGTCATCTTCTGCGAACGGAACTTTTGTGGATTTACCGTAAGTTTCAGAAGTCGAAGCCAGAAATACTTTGAAACGGTGTTTGTGTGCCAACTCCAGCACGTTAGCCGTTCCTTCAAGATTTACCCTAAACGCTTCTGCGGGTTTATCTACTACCAGCTTTGCTCCCACTGCTGCCGCCAGATGAATTACCCAATCGCTTCCCTTCACAGATCGTTCCAAATGTTTCTTATCTAGGACGTCTCCCTTAATAAAATTAAACCGGCTGTTTTTTATCAAATCCCGGATGTTCTTTAATGAACCGGTCGATAAATTATCGTAAACAATAACGGTATGTTTCTTCTCCAACAGTAATTCTGCTAGGTGGCTGCCGATGAAACCCGCTCCTCCGGTAATCAAATATCGCATTAGTCTAGGGTTCTATTACCTTATTGCCGATATTATATATATCGGAAATCCGGTTATATAGTCGCAAAATTGATCTGCCCTGCTCAGTTACTGAAATTGCATCTCCCTGCCTATTAATATTTCCGGAAGCCTCCTGTTCCTCAAACCTTTTTTCCATGGCCTCATTTTTCAGTATGTATACATCTATAAAATCTTTGGTGATTTGTTCTTTATTTTTTGGTTCCGAAGTTTTATTCAAATACCCCAAAAGATATACGGAAACCGACCTTTCCACTGTTACCGGGACCAGAGTAAAAAAAGTCATATTCAAGTTCGAGATCAGAACCAGTGCTAACAGGATATCTTTAAAGGTCAGGAAATTTCCCCAATGGCTTTTCTTGAAAATTAACATCATCGCTGCTGCCAGTAATGTGGTTATAACCAACAGACCTATCCCTCTGTAAAAATAAATGTTTCCCGCAAGCAGGGGAGTATGGAAAAGTAAAATAAAAACCGCCGTAGTTACGAAAAAGGACAAAATATAAAATCCGATTATCTTCATGACTTGCTTCTTACTATAATACAACCACATGAGGGTTTTGGTTTGGATCTTAATTCTCGGTGCAGTCCTGCGCCTGGTTTTTTTAAATACTGTACCCCCCGGCATCAGTCATGACGAACTCGATTTTGTTAACAATGGTTATTCTTTGGTCAAAACCGGCCGGGATCTTGCAGGAGATGCCCTACCTCTGACCATAGGCGGGGTTGGTCACGTAGCTTTACCGGCATACCTCTCGGGTGTTTCAACTTTTTTCTTTGGCCTGTCCCTCTGGTCTGTCAGGTTGGTACCGGCTATCTGGGGCATTTTGGAAATTGGCATAGTGTACTTTATCTGCCTGCATCTCTTTCGCTCACGTACAGCCGCCTTGGTTTCTGCCCTCTTATTGACGGTTTCTCCTTGGGGCTTAAAAATTTCCCGGGCGATGTTTGATCCGCCGACGGCCCTGTTTTTTTATCTCTTAGCCATTTGGGTAGTCGTTTCCGCCCTTCGTCCCGACCGGCTGGTCTTGGCAACCGTGTTTTTGGGTCTGGGGTTCGTTAGCTATTACGGCACCATCTTTACCTACCCCTTAGCCCTGCTTTCCGTCCTTATTTTTCGCTACGACCTGATTAAAGCAAATCCTCGCATCCTCGTCCCCTTATCCTTAGTCATCTTGTTTACCGGCTTTATCTTTTATCACATGCTCTATGGGGGAAACCAGCAGAAAACAACGGGGCGACGCAGTGAGGTCATCCTCTCGGATACTCAAAAGATTTCCGACAATGTAATTTTTGATCGCTTTCATTCAACTGCCCCCGACTGGTCCGATCGGCTTTTTGTCAACAAAGCCACCTATGTCTTTGGTCAGTTTGCCCAAAATTACTTTGGCGCATTTTCTCCGGCCATGATTTTTATTACCGGTGACCCCAATCGTATTTACAGTCTTTGGAATAGGGGAGAACTCCCGCTTTATACTTTGCCTCTGATTATCCTGGGATTAGTATCTGCCATCCGTATAAATCGAAAAGGCTTCTGGTTTCTGTTGTCCTTGCTTCTTATCAGCCCTCTTACTTCAGGTTTTACTTCTCCGGTTTATGCGACCCGGGCTTTTCTGATCTGGCCGGTCTTAATTATTTTCGCGGGTCTGGGCAGCGCAATAGTTTTCAGCTTCTTAAACCGGAAAAATAAATTTTTACGCCTCTCTGGTTTTCTGCTGATCCTTTCCTCTGTCTCCTATTCACTTTTCTCGACCTTCCACCAATACTTCTATCGTTATCCCGTCTATGCCTCCGAAATGTGGTTTGAATCGGAAAAACAGCTGTCAAACTTTCTTGGTCAGAACATAAGTACCGGAATTAATATTTTTGCTCCGGAACCTTTCGCCCTGTTTATGGAATATATATTTTATAATCAAACCGATCCGGCAGACGCGCAGACGGCTCTGAAAACTACCCCTATCACCTTGGATAGCCACACCTTTATTTTCGGGTGTCCCGGAGTACCCGACCTCAATTCTTCCCTGATTGTTTTCCATACTTGTTCCAAACCAGCGGATTCGCGGGCTTTGATCCGCACTATAGATAAAAGCGACCGTGTTATGTGGTATTCTTATAATCTCCCCTTATGATCATCACCCAGACCCCGCTACGCATCAGTTTTCTTGGCGGCGGCACCGATTTCTCGGACTTTTATCTTCATACGCCCGGCTGTGTTCTCACTGCAGCCATAGATAAATACGTCTATTGCATTGTCAAAGAAAGATTCGACGACATGATCGTAGTGGGTTATACAAAAAAGGAAATCGTGGAAAAGGTGAGTCAGCTGGAGCACGAACTTGTCCGGGAAGCCATGCGCAAGACAGGTATCGAAAAAGGAATCGAAATTACCTTCCTTTCAGATATCCCCGCTGCCGGGTCCGGACTGGGTTCTTCAAGTTCGGTTACCGTAGGAGTACTGAATGCTCTTTATCAACTGCAGGGTAAGGCGGTCAGTGCACAGGTATTGGCTTCCCAGGCCTGTGATATTGAAATTAAAATCCTTGGTAAACCCATCGGCGTCCAGGACCAGTACATTGCCGCTTTCGGGGGCTTGCGGTTTATCGATTTTTCAAAAAAGGGGATTGAAGTCAACGGGGTCCGGTTGGGGGTTGTTGTCAGGGACAAGTTAAACCGAAATCTCATGGTGTTTTACACCGGCACCACCCGCAAAGCCGAAAGCATTTTGGAAGAACAAAAGCAAAACATTTCCTCCAAAAAGGATGTATTAAAAAAGCTTGCTGCCGCGGCTCGGGAGGGCAAAAAACTGTTGGCAAATGGTCAAATAGAATTATTCGGTCAGCTGTTGGAAGAAAGCTGGAAGCTGAAAAAACTACTTGCCAGCGGGATTACCAATAATCAGATTGATAATATGTACCGAATTTCCAAAAAAGCCGGAGCTTTGGGAGGCAAAATTTCCGGTGCGGGGGGTGGAGGATTTTTAACATTAATAGTTCCGCCGGACAAACACGATGCCGTAATATCCGCCCTGGCCGGTTACAGGCATTTGCCTGTAAATTTATCACGGGACGGCAGCAAAGTTATTTTTAATATCAACAAATGAGCAATAATTCTTCTTCCATTTATTTTTCCCGGGTCAAAAAAATTATAGATAGCATTGATCATTCGCTTCTGGATAGGATTATCCGCCAAATTAAATCTGCATACAGAAAACAGGCTACCATATTTTTCATTGGTAACGGCGGCAGTGCCGGTACGGCTTCCCATCTGGCCGCAGACCTGGGAAAAAATACAGTTCGTGATTTAGGTGACCCCTCCGAACTTCGTTTCAGGACTTTATCGCTTACCGATAATATTGCCTGGATCACAGCCTTGGGTAACGACATCGGATACTCGGAAATTTTTACGGAACAGCTAAAGAATTTGGCCCGCAAAAAAGATTTGTTGTTTATTATTTCCGGTTCCGGCAACAGTCCGAATTTGGTTTCTACGGCTCAGTGGGCACGGAAAAATTCTCTGGTTACGATAGGTCTGCTCGGCTTTGATGGGGGTAAGCTCAAATCGCTTTTGGATTTCCCACTTATCGTGGATTCTTCCGACTACTGTTTTATTGAGGGTGTTCACAGTGAAATAGCCCACTTCCTGGTCGAAGAATTAAAAAACTTCAAACGGAATGAAAATAAATAACCGATGGCTTTTTTTGTTGTCGTTGTTGGCTTTGAGTATGCTCCATTTATGGTTCGCCGTTCAAAGCGGGGATTACTTCTCAGGCGATGATTTCGCCGTATTGGCTTACTTTAAGACCCACTCCGTTTATTCTGGCATACCGGACTTTCTTTCTCATGGTGACATTTGGGGATTTCGAAAAATTACCGGTTATATCTTTTTTGCTGGTCTTTACCGTCTCTTTTCGGCACAACCTCTCCCCTTTATCCTTTTTAATCATCTGCTGCACACTGGCAGCGTCCTTCTGGTCTTTCTCATTGTTTTTCGGATGTCAAAAGACGGTTTCAAAGCCTTTTTCTCAGGGCTGATTTTCAATTCTCTTTACCTGCATTATTTCTCCAATATCCATGAATACAGCGCGGTGTTTTTTGCCCTGCTTTCTGTTTATACGTATCTTGTTTCCCGCTTGCGCGTCTCTCTGATGTTATTTATCCTGGCTATTTTCAGTAAGGAAATCTCAGTAGTTCTTCCTTTGGTGCTTTCGGCATTTAACCTTCATCTGCAACGGCCATATAAGTCTCTTATTCCTTATCTGCTGATTGCCGGTTCTTTTACTGCTTACCAAATTATGACCGCTATCAACCGCGTCTTTTTGCCTGCTTCACATCCGTATGCGTTAGCGTGGCCGGGGTCTGCTGCCTTGTCCTACTATATTTCCCCTCTGATTCTGGTCTTCCTTTTTTTTCTTGCGTTTTTATCTCGGGCAAAAACAGGCATTTTTCTTTTTGCTGCATTTGTACTCTCGTTATTGCCGGTATTGTTTTTGGCTCACCGGCAGGAGGATTACTACTTTTATTTGCCCCTGGCTATATTATCATTGTTTTTAGGGTTTACCTTACCCCGGTTAACCGTCTCAACAGCGGCAGTGTATATGGCGGTATTTTTTATTATGGGCGGCAGACACATTTTTCCACCGCTAGCCCGTACCCGCTATCCGAATTGGCAGTTGGTATCAATCAATCAGGTAATTGACAATATCAGATTTAATCTGAAATCCGCTTCTGCTTCTGCCTCTATTGCCTTTTCCGATATGCGTCTGGAAAGAGATGCAAATTTAATGTTGGGCTCTCAGGTAGTGGACCTTTTTTTGCCGGTCGATATATCGCAAAAGTATGACTTCTCATATAATCAGGACAGCCATGTTCTTACGGTTGTCAGGAAAGATTAAGTATTTATGGCCTTTTTTACTGATAATATCCGTCAACCTGGTTTATCTGTATTATCTTTTGATCGACAGCCGTTATTTTTTCTATGACGATTTTACCGGTCTGACCTTCTCTGTACCCCGTTCTTATACTCAAATAATTTCAGATAGTCTCGCTTCACGTGATATTGACCGCCACAAAATCCTGGGTTATATGGCCACCAAGTGGTTATACAGTAACTTCGGTACAAACGTCGACGCTTACTTCACTTTCAATTTTTTAATCCATACCTCCAATTCCCTGCTGTTGTTTCTGCTTTTGAAGCGGATAACGAATAATGTCAAGTTATCAGTAATATTAGCTTCGGTTTTTGCTTATAGATTTTATCTTTGGTGGTTTTCCAATATCCATACCCTTATGGCTGCCGGTTTCTCTTTTACCACCATCCATCTTTGGCTAAACTATATTAAGTCCGGTAAAAAAATAAATTATTTGTGGATGTGGCTGATATTACCTCTGCTCGTTTACTCGTATGGTCCCGGTTTCTTTGTCTATCCGGCACTTTTGCCTTTCACCATATTTTTCAATAAAAATTTAGTTTTGAAAAAACTTCTGCTACTTGCGCCTTTTATAATATTGCTGGGTATTTACTTCGTTTTTTATACAAGAGTAGGGGACAGCCAGTTGCGTTTTGCTGATCCTCAGGGCAATTATTACCGGCCGATAAATCTGAGCACTTTTATGAATGTTCAGTCCCAATATATAACTGCCATAAACTCAGTTATACCTTTTTCGAATTTCGCTTTAATCTTAATAACTTCAATTCTTTTATTCTTGTCCTACATCTTTCCCCTCTCTATTACTTTCCTGATATCTTATTTTTTCGCCATAGCTCCCAATAGCTTTTTTCCCAATCACACTATGTTTTATTATCTCTATTTCCCCATTACATTTATCCTGTTGTTTTTCGCAGAATTACTTCAAAGACGCCGCTGGCTTTGGGCTTTGGTTATATTCTTGATATTGTTCAACCCTGTTCAAGGGATATATAAGATCCTGTTCCGCATAAAGCACCCTTCTGTGCATTTTGAAAAACAAGCCATGGCTAAAATAGTCCGCGCCGCGGAATCAGCAATTAATAATCAAGTCAACCAAGTCCGGCTAAGCAATTGGGATGTTACACCTAATCTGAATCATGCAATGGATTACCAAGCCCTGCCGTACTTTTTGTCCTCTTCCAAAAAGTTCGATTACCATTACTCCTATTCACGTGATACGCAAATACTTACCCTTACTCCCATACGCTGATTTTACAGATTTTCCGCTTTGGACTCAGTTAGTTTTTGTTCTTTCAGAATTCGTAGGTTCATCTTCCTTGCTGCAGAAAGTAATTCCACCGGTATTCCCCGGGTGTTGCAGTAATCGATCCAGGCGTTCAGATCTTTTGGGAAACACTTGCCTTTTACCCCCCGTGCCCCCCGGTGCCAGATTGTCCGGTATTGTCTACCCATGACAGACCCGACCCATTTCGATGCAACAGCCGCCTTGATCACTCTCTCGTAATCCAATTTTTCTTTTTGGCATACCTCCCAATAATGGTTGGATTCCAGCACCTCCAGCACCCCGTGCATATTGTTGATGTATTTTAATAGTTCCGCTTCTTTGGCCGGCAGGATGATTCCGTATGGGCTTTCCGGCAGCATATTGAGCACTTTGGTAGCCTCAGTATAGGATTTGTCTGTGTACCCCACAAATTGCCGGTCCGGATTACGAAAATCTATATCGCAGGTGGCTTCAGATAAAAATTCCGGGTTAAACAAAACTTTCAGTTTGGGATTGGATTTTTGAAGTTTGTCCGTCGTTCCTATGGATATTGTGCTTTTTACGACTACAGTTCGGCCTTCAGGGATCATTTTCAATACCTTTTCTACTATTGATCCGTCGTATCCCCGTCCGTCCCAATGATATGGAGTAGGAACGCACACGAAAACCAGCTCGCTGCTGAACGCTTTCTTTTTGTCCTTCTGATCCCTAAGGTCAAAACCATAAACTTCTTGACTGGAATCTTTAAAGTAACGATAGGTGGTTCCGCCTACCATACCCAAATGTCCGATAACACCTATTGTCTTGTAATAACTTAAACCCGGGTTCATTTATTCAGTTTCTGATTATATACTACATCCAGTGTCCCGGCCTTCATCTCTGACAAAAACTGCAATTATCGTCGCTGTATTTGCCATTGCTGTCGGTGTCAGGTTCTTCAATTACCAGAACAGAATTATCTTCGGTCCTGAACAGGCCATGTCCTTACTTATTTCCGGACAAATGCTGGAAAAGCCTTCGCTTCTGGGCCAACCTTATTTCAGGACCACTTCCCGGGGCCATCAGTTGTTTACAGCCCCTTTTTTCAATTACTCTCTGGTTCCATTGATGCTGTTGTTTAAATACCGCCCCATGCCTATTACAGTTTTCTTTACTTTATTAAATCTATTGACGGGATTAACTCTATACCATTTGACAAAAAAAGTTTTCAATTTTTGGACGGCTCTGTTCTCTTCCATCTTATTCCTTTTCTCTTCTTTTATGGTAGGCCACTCTCTTTTCATCTGGAGCCTGAACTGGTTACCCCTCCTGGGTCTTTTAGTCCTTTTCGGTCTTTATCGTTTTTACCAAACCCGCTCAACCCAATATTCTCTGTATCTTGGCTTCCTGTCGGGCTTAATTCTAGGCCTGGAATATTTTTATCTGCTCACTTTGATATTGGTGGTTGGGATATTGTTGTATTATTCAAAATCCAAAATCAAAAACGCTTTTTATTATTTGTTGGGCTCGATCTTTGCCGGGATGCCGATGATCCTCTTCGATCTTAAGCATTATTTTTACCATACCCGGTCTGTTTGGCAGTATTTTATGGATACCCTGGCAAATCCGGGTCAGGGCCATATTACCTACTATCACTTTCTCCACTTCTGGCCTCTGCTGGCCATACTTGGCGGGAATATTCTTACCCGTCTTTGGTCCAAAAAAAGATTTTTACCCGTAGTCACGATTATTTTCTTATACATGTTCTTAAACTTGGACTTGCAGCCAAAACTTCCCGCCGGTGTGTCTTTAGCCGATTGGGAATCAGCCGCTTCCGTCATTGCTGACCAAAGACCGGAAAACTTCAATGTTGCCTCACTTCTGGATTTCGATACCCGCGCCCACCAGCTGCGATATTTTCTGAAATATTATTTTCATTTGGAACCTGAAGTCTACGATAATTACAACCGTATCTCTGCCCTGTATGTCTTAGCCCCGGAAGAAGCGAACCTGTCTCCGGTTAATTATGAACTCAACTCTTTCTATCCTTATAAAGTTCAAAAACTCAGCACTAATGAATCCGGTTATTCCGTATATAAATTAATTAAATGAAAAATCTTTGGCTAATAGCGATTCTTTTGTTAATAGGACTTCATTTTATTAACTCCCATTGGTTTGTTTACACTCACACTTACAATATTAATTACTGGGACCAAGAGTTTTCCCGGTCCCAGACAATAATCGGGGACAAGGCACCGCGGATTCTGGCGGATACGGAATTGTATCCCATTATCGGTTACAAATATGTTACGGGTCTGGACCCGGTGACTCTCCAGGCGGAAGTCCCCCCTTTGGGTAAACAGTTTTTCGGTCTTAGTATCCTCTATTTTAAAAACCCCCTAGTCATTCAACTGGCGCTGGGTGTGCTGTCGGTTTTTATGTTGTATCTGTTGGGTTTTCTGCTGTTTCAGTCACCGGTTCCGGCTTTGATCGTTGTCATTCTCCAAACCCTCGATCCCCAGTTCCGTCTTCTCCTTGCCGACGCTTATCTGGATATCCCCGCTCTCTTTTTCCTGCTGCTTTCGGTTTATTTCTTTTTGCGGGCGGAGAAAGACGTCCGCTTTTTCATCCCGGCCAGCTTCTCCCTGGGGTTATTGATGGCTGTAAAATTCTGGCTTAACGGACTGCTGCTTTTAGCCGTCTATTTGGTTTATCTTTTTTTTCGGCAGAATTTCCGCAGCTTTATCGCTTATATTATTTCCCTACCGTTTATCCTGGTAGGTTTTGTCATACCTTATTTACCTTCGTTGGTAAGAAATCCCGACCCAATGGCTTTTTTGCGTTTGCAAAGTTGGATGGCGGATTGGTGGGCCGGAAATGCCCGTGCTCCCTGGGGTGGCATATTTCCCATAATTTTTTCCGGCCGTTGGCCTACTTGGTGGGGGAGAAAGGAATTATTGAGGGTAAGGGAGTGGACTCCCCTCTGGTTCCCGGCATTAATTTTGTCATTGATATCATTTATATTTTCATTTCAAACTCGTCCTGAGCAAAGTCGAAGGATTTCAAATTTAAAATTGAAAATTATTAACGGTCCTGCAGTCTTTGTTGGGATGTGGGCTCTCGTCTACCTCTCCTTCCTCTCCCTTACCTCCGTTTTCCCCCGTTATCTCGTCCTCCTGACGCCTTTTATCTATTTGTTATCAGTGTATTTTTTAAAGTCTCTTTTTTATCCCAACTCCCGACGCAGTGATCCGATTTCGTAAAGTAAACTCATTACGACCTGAGGCTTCACAAACGCGAAAAATTTATTTCTTCCCCCCACTTCATATACCGTCTGCCCCAAAGTCCTGGGAAAATGCCGGACGCCGGTTTGCCCGATGGTAAACCCCGCCCTTTTTGCCTTCACCAACACTTCTGCGTCGATAAGACCCGTCTCGCTGGTCATTTTGATCTTGTCAAATACCTGCTTTTTGTAAATTTTAAAAGCGCAGTCGATATCCCGGATTTTCAAACCCAGCGAAAGCCATATTATTTGGTTATATACCCAGGCAATAAATATCCTCATGTACGGATCCTGTCGGTGTTCCCGGTACCCGGCGACGATATCGAATTTTTCCGTCAGCGGCATCAGCTTGTCCAGATCGTTGATATCAAACTGGTTGTCCGAGTCGGTATAAAATACCCACGGCATTTTTGCACTGGTGAATCCGGATCGCAGTGCCGCGCCGTAGCCTCTGTTTTTTGGATGCGTTACCAGTCTTAGCCAGGGTCGTGTCTTTTGGAGATCTTTGACGATCTTTCCAGTCTTGTCCCTGCTGCCGTCATCCACAACGATGATCTCGTATTTCCCGAAATTTTTTTTCAGGTAGGGTTGTATCTTCGAAATGATAAGGAGGATATTTTCTTCCTCGTTGTATGCCGGTAGAACAACCGATATATCTTTCTTTTTTTTCACCCCCATATTGTAGCAAAAAAAAATGCCCGATACCCCGTTTATAATTGAATGGTGAAGAAGTATTTACACCGTGCTCTCTCGCTGGCTGGCTCGGGATCTGCCAAGTCCACCTATATCCTTTTTACCGGCAATATTGCCGATTCTGTATTTGCTTTTCTGTTTACCTTGATCACCTTCCGCTTGCTGACCTCCTCCGATTTCGGAATATTTTCCGCTATAAACAACCTGGTCTTTACCGCCGTCCTGATTCTGGACCTCGGAATAGGCAGCGGTCTTTTATTTTTCATTCCGCGTTGTCTGAACTCTTCCGATTCGACCGGAGCCTGGCGGTATCTTAACTCGGGTTTATTCTTACGTTTGGTTATCTCTGCCGCGGCATCTCTTGTAATAGTGGTTTTTTCTCCATTTCTGGCAAGAACGGTATTTCGCACTCCGCAGATCGGAGCCGTCATGGTCGCCGGTTTGGCTATTATTACTATTTCGTTGTTGGATATTCTAAATTATTCTCTTCAGGCCAAAAAACAATTCTTACATTCTGCGATAGCTTCTAATACTTTTTCCCTGCTGCGTTTTCTCCTGGCATGTCTGCCATGGATTTTTGCCTGGAAATTTTCCCTGTTAACTGTTGAAACTATCACTTTTCTGGCTCCCGTCCTGGGAATTATCCTTTCGTTAAATTGGCTGGGAATCCGTCGGCTGAATGTGCCTTCTGCAAACCATATTCGGTCTTTGGTAGGTTTCAGCGGTTGGCTTGGAGTTTATAAGATCGCTTCCACAGTCACTACCAGGCTGGATGTACCGCTGGTTTTGGTGTTTCTTGGACCTTCGCTTACGGGTATCTATTCCGTAGCTGCCCGACTGGCAAATTTCTATCCGGTTATTTTTATTTCCCTGACTGCCGTATTGGCTTCCCGTTTTTCTGTAACGGAAAACATAACAAACCTAAAGGTTTACCTGCAAAAGGCGTTTTTGGGAATTACCTGTCTCGCAGCGGCTATGTTATTCGGTGCGATGATAGCCCCCTGGCTGGTTCCGGCCTTATTTGGTATTCGCGCAGCTGAGGCTGTTATCTATTTCCGTGGATTAACCCTCGCTTATTTACCGGCTCTGTATACCATAATCCCCTTATCCCTTTTAATTTATCACTTCAAATCGCCGAAGTGGGTGGGTATTTTAGGTCTATTACAAGTTCTGGTTGTCATCGGGGGAAATTTAGTATTCACTCCTCTTTTCGGTTTGTCAGGTCCGGTCGGGGCACTGGGATTGGCCAATACTCTTGTACTTTTTCTTAGTTTGTATATAGTGAAAAGGTCATGGAAATAGGAATAATCGGTGCCGGGTTTACAGGGCTGGCGGCTGCTATCCGGTTGTCCCAGGCCGGACACAAAGTAACCGTATTCGAAAAAGAGGACCGTCCCGGCGGCCTGGCTACAGGTTTCAAAGATAAGGGCTGGGAATGGCCTTTGGAAAAACACTACCATCATTTTTTTGTTTCGGATATTCATATCCGTCGGCTGGCCGAAGAAGTAGGCCACCCCATTTTCTTTACCCGTCCGGTTACCTCCACCTTTGTAAAAGGGGGTGTCTATCAGTTGGATTCTCCGATCAGTTTATTAAAATTCCGGCCGCTGCCCATGTTTGACCGCCTGCGTACCGGAGCCGGATTGGCGTTTCTAAAAATAAATCCCTTCTGGAAGCCATTAGAATATACTACCGCCCATAAATTTATCCGGGTTGTTATGGGGGAAAATTCCTGGTCTGTTATCTGGGAACCTCTTTTCCGGGGTAAGTTTCACCACTTTGCGGATTCTATTGCTGCATCCTGGTTTTGGACCCGGATCAATAAGCGCAGTATGAATTTGGGTTATCCTGAAGGAGGCTATGAAAACCTGGCGCGTTCTTTTGCTGATTACGCTCAAAAGCTGGGAGCTAAAATAAATTATGGTATCGATATAAATCAGATTGTTTATGTCAAAAGTAAAATAGATCTTGAGACTACCGGGAAGAAGCACCGTTTTGACAAAGTAATTTGTACGCTGCCTACACCGCTGCTGATTCGATTGGCTCCCCAGCTGCCCCGGGACTACATAAATGAACTCCGTCGGCTGACAGGCATCGGTGCCGTCAATCTGGTGTTGGCTTTAAAAAAACCGTTTTTGAAGGGAACCTACTGGCTCAACATAAATGAAAAAAACATGCCCTTCCTGGCAGTGGTCGAACATACCAACTATCAGAATCCTGCCCATTACGGGGGAGACCGCCTGGTTTATATCGGTAATTACCTCCCCACTGATCATGAATATTTCAAAAAATCGGCGTCCGATCTGGTAAAAATATTTACTCCGCATCTTAAAAAAATTAATCCGGATTTCAAATCCTCCTGGATCCGCAGCTTATGGGTATGGAAAGCACCATTCGCTCAACCTATAGTTACCCCCCGTTACTCCCGGCTTATCCCTCCCCTTGATACACCTATCCCCAATCTTTACCTGGCCAACATTCAGCAAGTGTATCCCTGGGACCGGGGAACCAACTATGCGGTAGAATTGGGAGAGAAGGTTGCCGCTCATGCCGTTGCCGTTTAAGCATCTGTTTGCCACTGCTACCCTGCGCCAATCACTGGTCACCTCCGTCTCCACAGTGATCAATGGCGGGTTGGGGGCTGTATTTTATCTGCTTCTCGCTCGTTTTATCGGCGCAGGGGAATACGGTGCTTTTTCCGCAATAGCCGCTCTTGTTACCATGCTGTCATCGGTTTTTGACTTGGGAACCAGTCAGGGACTGGTCAAGTTTTCGGGGGTATTCCGAAATGTTCCCCGACAGATAGACGGTATTCTTACTCTGGCCTTTTTGGTAAAGCTTCTCATGGGCACAACGGCCGTGATTTTATTTATGATATTTGCTCCGTTTTTTTCGGAGTTTATTTTCCGCCAGCCGCAGCTGGTACCTTTTATGCGCCTGGCCGGTATCGGCATCTTGGCATCAATGCTTTTTTCGTTTGTATATTCTCTCGCTCAAGCCCGGCAGAAATTTTATCTTTGGGGGGGGTTGTTCGTTGGTACCAACGCCCTGCGTTTGTTATTGATAATCATATTACTCGCCCTTTCCCGGCTTACCGGTTATTCATCAATAGTGGTACATTTCACCCTGCCGCTTTTGGGTTTTCTGATCGGTTGGTGGTTTCTTCGTCCCCGAATATCGACGGTTGATGTAACCCCTGGATTAATCAGGCAGTTTTTTAGTTTTAATAAATGGATTACCGCCACCGTCATTGTCTCCGCGATCGGCGCCCGGATCGATACTCTCCTGACCGCCCGCTTTCTGGACTTGAATTCCGTCGGAGTTTATGCGCTTGCCACTCAGATGATCGTCATCCTTCCTCAGCTCACTACCGCATTTGGGGCGGTTACCGTCCCCAGGTTTTCTTCTTTCACCAGTTCTTCGGATGCCGGTCGTTATTTGAAGAAAGTACTGCTTATGAGCAATGTTATGGCCATATCGGCCTCATTGCTGATTATCCCTGTTGCCTGGTTGGTACTGCAGTTTGCCGGAAAGACTTACAGTGGTGCCTGGACACCGTTTTTGATCCTGTTGGCTGGTCTGGCATTGTTTTTCGGACTCTCTCCCTTAAGGGATTGCATCCAGTATTTTTTCGGCAAACCTCAATATTTCTTCTGGCAGGGTGCCGGAGCAATTATATTGACGGTTATATTGAGTTTGATGTTGATACCGCCGTTGGGTATCACCGGCTCGGCTCTGGTCGTACTTTTTGTTCACATTGCCATGGCCATAGTCAGCATCAGTTATTATTTGTATCTCTCCTCCCGTGTCCGTGCCTAAAATTGTCACCCATACGATAATCAGAAACGAGCAGCGTTTTGTTTGGTATGCCCTCATGTCCATGCTGGATTATGTGGACGAAATGCTCGTTTGGGATACAGGCTCCTCAGACCGCACACCGGAAATCGTAGAGTCTATAGACTCTCCCAAGATTAAGTTTCGCCGCCTGGGTAAAGTTACCGCTGATGAATTTACAACTGTCAGTCAGCAGATGCTGGAAAAAACAGTAGGCGACTGGGTAATAAACCTGGACGGAGACGAAATCTGGCCTTGGTCAGCTGTCCGGCAGATGACCGATTTAATTCGCCGGCAGGGAAATAGCTTGGATTTCCTGGTGCATAAATATTTCAATTTAATAGGCGATATATTTCACCACCAGCCTGAGTCGGCCGGAAAATACAGGATAGGACCATTCAGCGGTCATGTGACAATCAGGGCGGTCAACCGCAGCCGGATCTCCGGTCTGCATTACGACCGTCCGCATATGCAACGCGGGCTTTTTGACGGCAATGGGGTTTTAATACAAGAGCGTACACCTTTCTTAGGGCAGTTGCTGCCGGGAAGATATCTGCACGCTACTCACTTGCGACGTTCAGAAAATGCAGCCCGGGATTTGTCGGTGATCAAAAGGGCGGTCAAATATAAGTTCGAATTAGGCATTCCGTTTTCTGATGACTTTATCTTCCCGGAGGTATTTTTTCTTCCCCGCCCGTCTTTGGTGGCATCTCCCTGGCAAAGACGATCCGTCATCTATCTTATGAATGCTTCCTGGCAGACCCCGTTAAAACTTTTTAAAAGGCGGTTATCCGCATGAGCGAATACTATACGATAGCCCGCCGTGCGGGAAAAAGCATCGGCACTCACCCGGGCTTAAAATATCTGGCCGATCGGGTTCGGGAATCAAAGAAAGTCTTGGATGTAGGCTGCGGTGAAGGTTCCCGCCTGACGACTCTGCTGCTGCCCAGGCAGTCCGGATGGGGAGTGGACATCAATCCCAAGGCCATAGATCTGGCCAAAAAACAATACCCCCGACATCGTTTTGTTATATCCCGGGGGGAGGACCTGCCTTTCCCCAAAAACTATTTTGATCTGGCATATACTGCCTTCACTTTGGAACATACTGTCTATCCCGAAAAAGTCATCGCGGAAATGCTTCGTGTTTGCAGACCGGGCGGTGAGATAATAATTCTTTGTCCCAATTACGGCGCTCCTAATCGCCGATCTCCTGTATCGGATGAAACACCTGCTAAAAAAATTCTCAAAGGCATAATTGATGATTTTTCCCGGGCATTCAAACCTTCGGAAAAGCTTGACTGGCATCACGTCCGACCCAGGCAGTCTTACAACCGTATCGATGACGATACTACTGTTGAGCCTTACGTTTTTTCCCTGTTGATTTATCTCAAACAGCAAGGCCTTCAGATTACGAATATATCTTCCCTTTGGCAGTTGGAAGCCAAACCGGAAAACCTCAGGAAAAAACTGTTTTTATTTTTAGGTCGGTCAAACATATTCCCTTTCGAATTCTGGGGTCCTCAGGTATTTGTTTCTGCCCTGAAACCTTCCCATGAGTAATTATTATTCCGGCCATGCAGTACTGGAAAATGTCGCTGTCATGCACCGCTACCATCAGTGGATAATGGACCGTTTTATTTCGAATTTCGGCGAAAATATTCTCGAAATAGGCAGTGGTTTGGGTCATCTCTCACGTTTGGTTCCTCAAAAAAAAAGCCTTACTTTATCAGATATTAACCGGGATTATGTTTCCTTTTTGTCAAAGCACTTTCCTCACCGGGTGGTGGCCTGGGATATCCAAAAACCCCCCCCAGAATTGCTGGCAAAACTCACGCCGGACACAATATTTTCAGCAAACGTATTGGAGCATATACCGGATGATAAAAAAGCGATTTCACACTTTTTCAGGGTACTGCGTCCGGGTGGGAAACTGTTGTTATTTGTCCCGGCGCGTCCGGAGATTTCCGGTCCTATAGATTCCCGCCTGGGCCACTGCCGCCGTTATACTCCCCGTGTGCTTTCGTTTTTGCTGAAGTCCGCAGGATTTGAAATAAAAGAATTACGGTATTACAACTTTCTTGGTTTTTTTGCCTGGTGGCTTGCCAACCGGCTGCCGCCGTTTGAAAACTATTATCCGCTGACCCAAAAGATTTACGATGCTCTGCTGACACCGTTCCTTTATCTGGAAAACCACCTATCAGTACCGTTCGGTCAGAGTCTATTTGCCGTCGCCCAAAAACCCGTACTTGGCAATACACCATAACGCCCAGACCCCGTCTTTCCAGTTGATCTTCTTGCCTTCCTCATAACTCCTGCCCAGGTAACTGATGCCGACCTCAAACACCCGGGCATTCATCCGGGATACTTTGATCGTAAATTCCGGTTCAAAACCAAACCTGTTTTCTTCAATTTTCAGCCGGTTGGCTATATCGCGCGTAAATGCCTTGTAGCAGGTTTCCATATCCGTGAAGTTCATGTTTGTTACTGCGTTGGTCAGTAAAGTCAGCAGTTTGTTGCCCATCATGTGCCAGAAAAATTGCACCCTGTGCGGTCTGAAGCTGATAAATCGTGAGCCGTATACCACATCCGCGTTTCCTTCCCTTATCGGGTCGATCAGTAGGGGATATTCCCTCGGGTCATACTCCAGATCCGCGTCCTGGATGAGTAAAATATCTCCGGTGGCGCTGCGTATTCCGTCTCTCAATGCAGCCCCCTTTCCTTCGTTTTTCGGTTTGTTTAAAATCCTGGTGTCTTTATCTTTAAATTTTTGAAGTACTTGTTTTGTATTATCCGTCGAACCGTCGTTTATTACTATAATTTCTTTGTTCAGCCCGTTTACTTTTGCCCTTTGCACTCTCCTAATAATTTCCCCCACCGTTTTTTCCTCGTTGTATACTGGAATTATGACCGAAAGCTTCTTCACTATGGGAATTATAATATGAAAATCGTATTTTTGAGCAGATTTCAGGGAGAAGTCAGCCGCGGGGCGGAGACATACGTGGAAAATCTGTCCTCGCAATTGATGCAGTTAGGTAATACGGTCTTAATTAGAAAAAATATTTTTGATTCGGTACCTGCAGACGCGCAAATTTTAGTGGGAGTAAACGGTCGGTTGGATAATATATTCGCCCGAAAATTGAGTTTCTTAAGTGGTACAAAATTTGTCATCTCCGGCCATTCCGGCCCCGGTCTGGACGACCGTATAAATCTCTATACATTTCCCTCGGTGTTTATCGCTCTCTCCGAATACCAGCGGAAATGGGCAAAAAAAATAAATCCTTTCGTGCGGGTGGAAAAAATCCCCAACGGCGTCGATTTGGAAAAATTTAATTCCTCGGTAAAAAAAATCAACCCGGATTTACCCGGGCCCGTGATTCTTTGCGTTTCGGCTTTTACGACCCAAAAAAGATTGGACCTGGCCATCAAAGCCGTATCTCGGCTGAAAACAGCTTCTCTCTGGCTGGTGGGCAGGGGAGAGGAGGAAAAACACCTGGTTGAGCTTGGAAACCGTCTTCTCCCAGGAAGGTTCAAAACTTCCGCATATCCCCATACTCAAATGCCGGGTGTTTACCTCGGCGCGGACATATTTACCTTCCCTACGGTTCCCTGGGAATCATTCGGCATTGTTTTGCTCGAGGCTATGGCCTCCGGTCTGCCTGTAGTTTCCACAGACGATCCTATACGCCGGGAAATTGTTGGTGTGGCCGGACTGTATGCAGACCCATCTGATTCAGCCGCTTACGCATCTGCATTAAATGTAGCCTTGAAAACAGATTGGGAAAATAAACCCCGGATTCAAGCCGAAAAGTATCCCTGGAGTAAAATTGCTTTGGAGTATCATCAACTGTTTGAAAAATTATGTTCTCCGTAGCCATTATTGCTAAAAACGCCGCAGATGTTATAGGCAGCTGTATAGAAAGCGTTTCGCCTCTGACAACAGACATTGTGGTTGTAGTTGATTCTTCTTCTTCGGACACTACCTCCGCCGTCGCTGAAAAATCGGGAGCCCGGGTTTTTCATAGGCAATTTGATGATTTCGCCTCACAGAAAAATTATGCGGTATCGCTCACGAAATTCAAATGGGTATTATCCCTGGATGCAGATGAAACAGCCTCCGAAGAATTGATAAAGGAAATCAAGTCCGCCGTTCCCGGGACTCGTTTTGCCGCTTTCGCCTTTCCCCGGATCAACTATATTTTTGGTAAATCCATTTATCATACTAATTGGTCTCCCGCATCGGATAAGCACGTCTGGCTGTTCGACAAAACCAGAAGCCATTGGGAAAACGCGGTACATGAGCGGGTCTCGGTGGACGGACCGGTGGGAAGTCTATCAGCTCCCAAATATCATTTCCATTACCGCACCGTGGAAGAATTTTTACACAAAACAAATCAATATACGACCTTGGATATTTCTTCGGGCAGCCAAAGCCGTTTTTCATCTTTGATTCGTCCCCACTGGCTTAGATTGATCCTCCAGCCAAAATGGAAATTTTTCCGCCATTATTTCCTGTTCGCCGGTTTTCTGGATGGCTGGCACGGCCTGTTCTTAAGTTATCTCATGGCTGTATACGGCGCCTGTCTGGCCGTCAAATCATGGCAAAAACAAAATCCCCATACATCCTGACATTTATACTGGTTCTCGGTCTTGTACTCAGGCTGATAAATATTGATCAGAGTTTTTGGCTGGATGAAGCCAGTCAGGCCCAAATGTCCTCCCTGCCGGTTTCTCAGATCTGGTTTGGCAGGGGAGCCGATTTTCATCCGCCTATGTTTTATTTTCTGGCGCATGCCTGGTTGTCTTTTGGCCGGTCCGAGATCTGGCTGCGCCTGCTCCCGCTTACCTTTGGATTAGCAGATATGTATCTGATTTACGTTTTCGCAAAAGATTTATTCCCCGACAAATATATAAACATTAAACATTGGACATTGGATATTAAACATTTAGCCAGCTTGATGCTCGCGGTTTCCCCCTTCCATATTTATTATTCCCAGGAATTCCGTATGTACTCTTTACTTTCTTTTCTGGGCACTCTCTCGATCTATTTGTTATATCGTAAAAAATATTTAACGTTGGGATTGGTAAACGCCCTCATGCTTTATACCCATTACTCGGGTATTTTTTTAATTTTCGCCCAGACAGTATATGTCCTTTTCTATGCCCGGAAACATGCCAAAAATTTAGCTGTCAGCCATTTACTTATTATTGTGATCTTCCTGCCGTGGCTTCCACAGTTTTTCCGTCAGCTGGGATCAGGACTTAACATAGACCATTACCTTCCGGGGTGGCGAAATGTCTTAAGTATTTCCCCTCTTAAAGCTTTCCCGGTTATTATTTTCAAGATAATAGCTGGAAGAATAAGTTTTATCTCGCGGTATTTATATGGAATATATATTACCTTTGTCTTTTTTGTTACCTTCGCCTCTCTGGGTCTGGCGTCCATGCACAAACGCTTTCTCTTTATCTGGGCTATTGTCCCTGTATTTTCACTCCTCTTGACATCGTTGCTGCTGCCCCAGAATCAGCCTTTCCGGGTCATTTATATTCTCCCGGCCTTTGTTTTACTCATGGTCCAGGCTTGCCTGCGCTATCCGCGTCTATTCACAGCCTTGATTTTTTATATCTTCCTGGTTGGGGATATCGCCTATTTCACGCGCCCCCGTCTCCAAAGAGAACAGTGGCGACAGGCTATGGCATTTTTACAAACCCGGCCGGGACCCGTACTTATCAAATCCTCCTCCGTGTTTGCTCCCATAGACTGGTATGCTCCCGGACTTTCCGTATATCCGGTAGTTTCTTCTTATCCGGCCGAATACTCTTCCGTCGCGGCACGGCTTGACTCGGTGGCAAATTTACCCGAATTATATCTAATGGAATATCTCACCGGTCTGACGGATCCCGGCCTGAATGTGGAAAAAGCCCTGCGTGCCAATCATTTCATCCAGACAGGGATATATGATTACCCTGGGGTAGGATTTATTTATCGCTACCAAAAGATATGATGCTTTTTTTGTTCGCCGTCTTGTTTCATCTGTTCCTCTATTGGCCGCTGGAATTTTTTTCCTATCCCGAATTCCACATCTACCCCTATCTCGTGAACCGGGGTCTGATTCCTTACCGCCAGATCATCGATCAGCATTTTCCCGCCCTCACGCTGACGGGTACCAACTTTTATTCCCTGGGTTTCACCGATCCTCTGGATTTTAAAAAACTGGCCTTGCTGCTGATCCTTGTCCAATCCGTTTTTATTTTCAAATCTGCAGGTAAATTGAGGTTGAAAGGACGATATTTTTCCGTCTTTGCATTTGCCCTGTGGCAGATATATTTCGCAGGAAACCATCTCTGGTACGATTCTTTCGTAGGTTTTTTTGCTGTTATCGCTTTTTATTATTGGTTGGGCCGGAAATACTTTGTGTCCGGCCTGCTCCTGGGAGCCGCTGTCCTCTTCAAGCAATCGGCTTTGATACTGCCTTTATTCCTTATTCCCTGGGCGGCTGTCTGTTCCCCGGGCAGGTTAAAAACCGCTTTTCGCTTCGCGGCCGGCGTATTCCTGCCTGTTGCCGCCCTTTTTTACTGGGTCTATTCCCGGGGTGTTTTTGATGAATTCTGGTTCTGGACCATTGAATTTAACTGGCTATATTATCCGACTCTGGCATTCTCTCCTCCTTCTTTTCGCGCCGTATTGTATCTGATCTCACCTGCACTGGTCGTCGTGTCATCCTTGATTTATCAGAATAAACGGACTTCTGTTTTGTTTCCCGTTGTCTGGGCCGGCCTGTTAGTTTTAAGCGGTTTTACGCGGGTGGACAGGATGCATTTCCAGGCCGCTGTTCCCTTTCTGTCTCTCATCACCGGAGTTCTGGCTGCAGATCTGTACAGGTATAAACGGATCGTCTTTTACGCGTTATCTGCTTTTTTGATCGCTGTTTTCGGGCGGTATTACTTCCGCCAGTCGCACTTTTTCCAATACCGCTTTTTTGATTCCGCGTCCTTACGTCTGGCGCAAAGTATTTCCCGGCGTGTGCCGGCGGGGGACAAAACTTTCCTGCTGGGAGTACAGCCCCATTTATATGTTCTTTCCGGCACCCTTCCTTCCGGTAGTTTTTTTGTCTATCAGCTCCCGTGGTATTTACATCTGACGGGAGACCGGATGCTTGCGGACTTGGCTCTGGATCCGCCCCGCTACATATTTTTTGACACCTCGGCAGTGGTTGACAAGGTTCCGGTTACTGAATACGCCCGTCCCCTGTTACAATTTATCCGCAGGGACTATCGCCTTATGGACAAAATCGGTGATGTGGAGGTCTATGAAAGTAGGTATTGATGTTTCCCAGGCAGTCTATGGAACCGGGGTTTCCGATTATACGGTAGAGTTAGTTAGGCATCTTCAGCCTCTGGCGGAAATTGTACCGGTAGGTTTTTCCCTGCGGCGGGGACAGGAACTAAAAAGGTTGATACCCGACTTGGTTTTATACCCCATACCCCCTACAGCCCTGCATTATTTATGGAACCGGCTTCACGTTGTGAATTTTGAAAATTTCGCTCCCGGTAGTATCGATATTTACCATTCGTCAGATTGGGCCCAAGGCCCGGACTCATCAGCCAAAGTTACCACGGTTCACGACTTGTCCCCGTTTCTTTATCCGGCCGAAACATCCACATCGATTGTTGCCGTTCATTCCTCCCGAATGAAGTGGGTGGTCAAGGAATGCCAACATGTTATATGCGTTTCTCAAAACACGGCTTCTGATTTCCAAAAACTTTTTAAATTTCCTGTTTCTAAGATAAGTATCGTTCCCGAAGCCCTGCCCTCCCGCTTTGATATTCCACCTTCACCCTCTTCTCTGCATGATGTCCCCTATATCCTGGCCATAGGGGCCCGTCAGCCGCGAAAGAATATAGATCGGCTTATTTCGGCATATCTCAATTTCAATTCCAAATACCGGCTTACCGAAAAACTGATAATTATAGGAGAAAAACCGGATATCAGGCAAAAGGAATACCGGGGAGTGGAATATACAGGTTATGTGTCCGATCAAGAACTCGTGGACTATATGTCGCAGGCTTGTGCATTTGTATATCCTTCTCTCTACGAAGGTTTCGGCCTGCCTGTTCTCGTAGCTTTCAGACACGAAATCCCGGTAGCTTGTTCCCGCACCTCTTCTCTACCGGAAGCTGCCGGTCTTGCCGCTTCATATTTCGATCCGTTTGACGAGGAATCCATTGCTTCTGGTATTGCGGGGGCCATTAAGGCCAGGAAAAAACTTATCACCGCCGGTAAAACCCAGTTATCTAAATTCAGCTGGTCGGCTGCGGCTCGGGAAACCTTGAAGGTTTACCAATCAGTATTATGATTATCGGTATCGACGCCAACGAGGCCAACCTTACTTCCCATCGGGTGGGGGTAAACCAATATGCCTTCGATTTAATTCACGCTTTCTATAACCTCAAGACTAATCACCAATTCGTCATTTATTTGAAAAACCCTCCCTTGCTGGATTTACCTGCATCCCGTCACGGATGGGATTACCGCATCCTTCCATTTCCCCGGCTCTGGACTCAGACCCGACTGCCCTTCGATCTCTATACTCACCATCCCCGACCGGATGTCTTTTTCAGCGCCACCCATTACGCCCCCCGCTTCTCGCCTGTCCCAACAGTAATATCAATCATGGACTTGGGGTTTCTGAAATTCCCGGACCAGTTTACACCCCGGGACTTTAATCAATTAAAGAGCTGGACGGCATATTCGGTAAAAAAAGCTTCACGTATTATCACAATATCCGAATTTTCCAGACTGGATATAGTTAACACTTATGGTTATCCGGAAAATAAAATAACGGTAACTTATCCCGGTTATGACAGGAATATGTTTAAGCTCGTCCGCCAGACGGCAGTTTTGAAAAAATACATCATATCAGAGCCTTTTATCCTCTATTTAAGCAGCCTTAAACCAAATAAGAATGTTGTTGGATTAATTAATGCATATTCTCAGTTGATTAAAGATGAAAAAATTGCGAATAATGTAAAGCTTGTTGTAGCAGGTAAAAAAGCCTGGCTGTATGACGATATTTTCCGTCTGGTAAAGAAACTTCGGCTTTCGCACAGGGTGGTATTTACCGGGTTTGTGGAAGAAACTGAAGTTCCGGTGCTGATGACTCATTCCCGGGCTTTCGTTATGCCCAGTTTTTATGAAGGCTTCGGTATCCCAGTGTTGGAGGCTATGGCCTGCGGGACCCCGGTAGTCGTTTCCCGGGTCGCCAGTCTGCCTGAAGTGGCAGGGAACGCCGGTATATACGTCGACCCTTCTGATCCAGGCAGTATAGCCGGAGGTATCGCCCAAGCCTTGGGGTCATCCAGGGACAAGTATATCCAAGCCGGTCTAAAGCGTGTAAAATTATTTGACTGGCAACATACCGCCCGCTCGACGCTGCAGGTTTTAGAGCAGGCGGCCAAAACATGATATACGGAGAAAATATTCACATTTCCTCCCGAGGGATAACGTTTACTGATAAGCAAGGAAGACAGCTTTCTTTTTCAGGTGCGTTAGCTAAAGCCGGTAATCGGGCAGCCAACTGGTATTATGATTTCGAATTGATGATCCTGCATTTTATCAGTGAACACCTGCCCCTTTATTTCCTGCGTAAAATATTTTTCTCCGCGGCTAGTATGAGGATCGGATCGGGTAGCACTATTCACATGGGTACGCGCTTTTTTTCTCCGAAAGGTATTACTATAGGCAAAGATTCCGTTATCGGTTTCAGTTGTTTTTTAGACGGCCGTGACAGGCTGATAATCGGGGATCATACGGATATCGCATCGGAAGTCATGATATATAACTCCGAACACAACCTTTCCTCACCTGATTTCGAAGCAGTAAACGCACCTGTGGAAATAGGGGATTATGTTTTTATCGGTCCCAGAGCAATAATTTTACCGGATGTAAAAATCGGCCGGGGGGCTGTGGTCGCAGCCGGGGCAGTCGTCACCAAAGACGTGCCGGATTATTCAATAGTCGGGGGAGTTCCTGCAACGATTATCGGGCAAAGACATAATAAAAACCTCAAATATAGGTTAGGCCGCGCCCGACTCTTCCAATAAAATGAAGTTTTTGCAAGTCGCGACTTTGCTGCTCTGTCTGATTATTTCCTGGTACTTGCTGCTGCCTGATCCTGGTTTTCCACCACCGCCTCCCGGGTCATTGGTATCCACGGAGCCGGCGGATACGGAGAGTATTTATCGCCGTGCCTATTTTACCGACCTATCCCGGCAGGAAATTATGGAATACTATAGTTCGACCTTTGCCTTGCGGTTTCTGCCCTGGGTCCAGCTCCGCCTCAATAATCCACCCGAGGAGTCGCAGACTGTTATCCGCGATCAGGCTCTTACCTCTTGGCTGGAAGAGCTGGTTCACCCCTGGCGGGAATCGGTTTATATCAACGGCTTTTATCCCACGCTTCCCACCCAGGCAATAAATGTTGCCGGCAAACATTATGAGGCCAAAATTACCGTCCGACTCCTACCCTCGCATCCTGTTACCCGCCTGACCGTATTAGCCATGACTTCAATTATTACAGCCGTATTATTTAAGGAATTCACTCATGTCTGATATAAAAACCTATTTATTAGCCTTGGTTTTGATTTTTATTCCGCTCTATCCCAAGTTTCCCCTGGTGTCGGTCTCCGGTACATTTGTAGCTATTCGTCTGGAGGATGTATTGCTGGCTTTCGTAGCGGGAATTTTTACCTGGGGACTGATCAAAAACCGCGGATTGTTTGAATTCACCCCGCTCTCCCGGGCGCTTCTTCTGTATTTGACTGTCGGACTGATTGCGTCCTTTTCCGGCATTTTCCTTACTAGGTCGTCCGCACTCACTCAAGGCTTCCTGCATTATTTCCGTCGGTTGGAGTACATGTCCTTGTTTTTTGTGGGATATGCGTGGCTAAAAGGTTTAAAACAGGTAAATTTTCTCGTCAGGGTAGTACTTATGACCTCCCTGCTGGTGGCCGTTTATGGTCTCGGTCAGCAATTCTTTGGTTTTCCGGTGGTAACCACTACCAACAGCGAGTTTTCCAAAGGTTTGGCGTTGACTTTAGGCCAGGGTGCCCGTATCAACTCCACTTTTGCGGGTCACTACGACCTGGCAGCTTTTTCTGTATTTCCATTGTTTTTGATCATTGCCCTCTTGCCGTTTGCATCCCGCAAATTGCCACTTTTGGTCCTGGCCGCTCTGGTTTACTGGACCCTCCTTCTTTCAGCTTCCAGGATTACTTTCGCCAGTTTTTTCCTCAGCGCGGCAGTATTGCTTTTGATTATTCGCCGTCCATTATGGCTTCTGCCTCTGGCTGCTGCTGCAATCATCGGGGTAGTCGTCTCGCCCCAACTGTTGGGCCGTTACCGTAGTCTGATCACCAATCACTTAAAGATCAGTTTGGTTTCTACCGTATCAGCTCAGGAAACCGGTTCCAAAGATGTCAACGATACACCTGATGCGCTCAAACCGCCCCTGGTTCCCGAAGATCGCTCGTTTAATATCAGGCTTCGGGTTGAATGGCCGAGAGCTCTGCGGGCGGTCTCCAAAAACCCTGTCTTAGGGACCGGTTTTTCTTCCGTCGGACTGGCCGTAGACAATGATTATTTAAGGAGTCTGGCCGAGTCGGGAATCCTGGGTCTGGCGGCATTTTTGCTCATCATCGCCCGTTATTTCAAGACTTCTTTGCCCTTAATTATTTCTTACCGCCAGGATTTGTGTCATGCGTTTGTGATTTCCGTGACTTGCTCTCTCTTCAGCCTTTTGATCAACGCAGTGTTTATCGACGTTTTTGCCGCTTCCAAAATAGCGGTATTCACCTGGCTTTGTCTCGGCCTCACCGAAAAGACCAAAGCTCTGATCCGACAATGACCCAGGCATTTATTTTCGACCTCTCTTACACGCTTCTTTTCCCAAAAGATGATAATTATTCCTCAGTTTTAAACGATCTTTACCGTTCACTATCCGGATCCCGGGAAAATTACGATTTTTGGGAATTTTTCAAACTAAATCATGAATTGCTGGATATCATCGGGGCTCTCAAACCCCGTTATCCGTTGTACGTTTTTACTTCTGGTAGCATCCATGAAAACCCGGTACTTAAAGTTATACTGGATCAGTATTTTACCCAGGTGTTTTCCGCCCAAAAGGATAATTTACCCAAAGACAAGTCAGCATCCTACATCTATCTTTCACGAATTATAGCTCTGAGGCCCAACGAAATATTATTTATCGATGACCAGCCGGCAAATATTACAGCTGCTTCCGCAGCAGGGATAAATGCGGTTTTGTACGGTTCGTTTGATAAGATTAAGAAGTATTTGAGTGTTTTCATGAAATGATTCTTAGAATCCGGATTTTTATACTGGTGGTAATTCTTGCTGTGGGTTTTGCTGTCCGGATGTATAAAATTGACAATCCCATAGCTGACTGGCATTCTTGGCGGCAGGCAGATACAGCCGCGGTCACCCGTAATTTTGTCCGTTACGGCGTCAACTTGCTGTACCCCCGTTACGATGATTTCTCGGACGTCTCAGGCAGGGGGCTTTTTAATCCCGAAGGTTATCGTATGGTGGAATTTCCTTTGTTTAATCTTGTTCATTACACCCTGCGTGAAGTCTTCCCCTTCAACTCTCTGGAATTTTGGGGCCGCATGACTTCTGTGCTGTCTGCTTTAGCCTCTGCTGTTTTTATCTACTTGATAGTTTCCCGTCATGCTTCTGAAAAAACTGCCATGCTTGCCTCATTTTTCTATCTCTTACTGCCATTCAATATTTACTTTACCCGTGTAATTCTACCGGATCCGTTTATGGTCACCCTCTATCTGGTATCACTCTACTTTCTGGATCTCTGGTCGGTTGGATCTATTTTCAAATTCTTTTTACTGTCTGCATTCTTTGGCGCTCTGGCTGTGATGGTCAAACCAGTTGCCATATTTTTCTTAGGCGTACCTGCCGCCTGGTTATTCTGGAAAAAGTACGGTTTTCGCTTTTACCGGCAAAAACCATTAATTATTCTCTATTCTCTGTATCTTGTTCCTTTTCTCGTCTGGCGTACCTGGGAACACCGTCATCCGGAAGGTATCCCGGGCAGTATTTGGCTGTTAAACGGAGACCATATCCGGTTTAAAGGCGCTTTTTTCCGCTGGATATTCGGGGAGCGTTTGGGAAACATGATTCTGGGCAACTGGGGAATTCTGCCTTTGTCTGCAGGCATAATTGCCGCCTTGTCATCAGGCAGCTATCTCTTATCCTGGCTGGCCGGAGCAGTTTTATATCTCTTCACTTTTGCTTCCGGAAATGTCAGGCACGATTATTACCAGATACCCATCCTGCCTGCCGTCTCCGTCATGCTTGCGCTCGGGGTAACTGCCCTTTGGAAAGCCGAACCGTCACTTTTGGGGACGCTGGGGAAAAGAACTCTGGCTTTGATCTCCGTTCTGTTCATGTTGTCTTTTTCCTGGTATACACTGCGGGGCAACTATCAGATTAATCATTGGGAAATAATACAGGCAGGCCGTGCAGTAGATCGCCTGATACCCGGAGATGCTACTGTTATTGCCAATTACAACGGGGACACGGCATTTCTCTACCATACCAACCGTCGCGGTTTTACCAATGTTCCGTTACCCGTCAAAGATCTGATCGATCGCTTTGGTATTGATTACTATGTTTCCGTCAATTACGACGTTGCCACCCGGGATATCATGGATATTTATACTGTAGTGGAAGAAAAACCGGAGTACGTCATTGTCCGGCTGGAAGAACGTCCGCGGCACCTGATTACTCCCACTCCCACCCCGGGCCTCCTATGAAAATTTTAATGCTCACCCCGTATCTGCCTTACCCCTTGCATTCGGGAGGTCAGATTCGTTCCTATAACCTTCTCAAAAAACTTAGCGCCCGCCACCAGATAACACTCTTCGCCCTGATAAAGGACGATTCAGAACGGCAGTATTTACCCCAACTGGAGAAATTTTGTACAAAGATCCGCGTTTTCAAACGAACCTTTTCCCCCTGGCATCCCAAAAATATCCTCAGGGCTGGTTTTACCCTCTATCCCTTTGTCGTTACCCGCAATTTGGTGAATGAGACATTGGAAGCCGTCAGGGAAGAGATCGCCGCGGACAAATATGATTTAATTCATGCTGAGACTTTCTACATGATGCCTAATATCCCCAAAACCAGTATTCCCGTGATCCTGGTGGAACAGACCATAGAATATTTAGGTTATTTAAATTACGCCTCCAAAAACCGCTTTTTACCTCTCAAACCCTTTTTCTGGGTAGACATCTTCAAGATCAAATGGTGGGAAAAACATTATTGGCGCACCTGCAACCGCCTCATTACGATGAGTGAAGATGACAAGGAATTTATTAAGTCTATTTGTCCCGATGCCCGCCCGATCGACGTTGTGGCCAATGGGGTAGATACTCAATGGTTTGATCAGGTCAAAAAGCGCCTCCCACCCCACCCCACATTGCTGTTTATCGGAACTTTTAAATGGCTTCCTAATGTTGAGGCAGTTGACTTTTTGGTAGGTCAGGTATGGCCGTTGATCAAGAAAAGTGTTCCCGGGGCCAGGCTCTGGATCGTAGGCAATAGTCCCACGGAAAAAGTCTTCGGCTATGAAAGATCCGACCCTACTATTAAAGTCACAGGCAATATCCCCGACATACGCGATGCCTATTCCCAGGCCCACATATTGGTGGCCCCGGTATTCAGCGGAAAAGGGACCCGATATAAAATCCTGGAGGCTATGGCTACCGGCACTCCGGCAGTCGCCACTAGCATAGCCCTTGAAGGATTCGGGATAATTCCCGGCAGACACGCACTCATAGCAGACACCGCACCTGAAATGGCTGATACGATTATCCGGCTTTTACAGGACAAAAAGACCCAGGCACTTTTGGCCAAGAATGGCAAGGAATTTGTCGCATCAAGGTATGATTGGAAATCCATTTCTGCCAAACTCGACTCTGTCTATCAGGCTGTCGGTAGGTCCCAAAGATGAAAACACCTGACTTAACTATCATTATCCTCAGCTACAACGTCGAAAAACTACTCTTGGATTGTCTTTCCTCGGTTTATAAAACTATGGAAAAAAGTGATCAATGGGAAGTAGTAGTCATAGACAATGCATCTACAGACTCTTCGGCAGCTTCCGTTAAAAAACATTTTCCCCATGTAAAAATAATTCAAAATGAAAAAAACCTGGGATTTTCCGCCGGAAACAATATCGCTTTAAAGCAAGTCAAGTCTCCCTACACACTTTTATTAAACCCCGATACCATTGTCTACCCGCATACCATTCAAACGGTCATGGATTACATAAAGTCTCATTCCGATGTCGGTGCTGCTACTTGCCGGGTGGAATTAACGGATGGTTCTCTTGATTACTCCTGCCATCGGGAGTTTCCCAATCCTTTGAATAGCTTTCTCCATATTTACACTGGGTTTTTCAGGCGTTTCTCCCGCTACTCCCATTCTCCGATTCCGGATACTATTCATGAAATTGATGCCCTTACAGGAGCTTTTGCTCTCATTCGAACCACTGCCGGCAGGCAGATCAGCTGGTTGGACGAAGATTATTTCTGGAACGGGGAGGATCTCGATTTTTGCTTCCGCCTGAAACAGGTTGGTTGGAAAATTTTCTATATTCCCGAGGTAAAAATCCTTCATTACAAAGGCGCTTCTGCTAGGGTTACAAAGTCCGGCAGAGTTAAATGGGCAAAAAATTCTACCAACGCCATGAAAACTTTTTATAAAAAACATTATTCCAGCCGGTACCCCTTTTTCTTCAATTGGATCGTTTATACCGGCATATATCTTCTCAATGCTGCGCGCAGATTAAAAGCCGCGATATAATTGGATAAATGAAGAAAATTTGTATTGATGCCCGTTTGTACGGCATCAGGCACACCGGTATCGGCCGCTATGTCCAAAACCTGATCACTAATTTACCAGATCCTTCGTCTGTCACTCTCATTATTTCACCTGAAAATGCAGCTCTTCCGGAATTAAAGCAGTTTTCCAAATATACGGCCCGTTATCACCCCTATACCTACCTTTCACAGTTTGAGATGCTATGGCTGCTTCTGAAAATCCGCCCGGCTTTGCTCCATGTCCCCCATTTCACGGTACCCTTTCTCTGGCCGGGAAAAATTGTTGTTACAATTCACGACTTGATCAAGCATCTTTCCAAAGGTCCTGCCACCACCACCCGCAGCCCGGCGGTTTATTGGTTAAAGTATTTACAGTACCTGTTTATCGTCTGGTTTACGGTCCGCAGAGCAGCGCATATCATAGTCCCTGCGAATTTTTGGAAATACGAATTAATAAAAAGATTCAAAATACCCGCTGTCAAAATCAGTGTCACTTATGAAGGGGTTTCTCCTCTTTTTTTGTCCGGATCTTCCTCAGCGGTCGATATTCCGGACTATCGACCATACATCCTGCACGTGGGAAACGTGTACCCGCACAAAAATATTCCATTGCTCCTGGATGCGGTTAAGGAATTAAACGGGGAGGTACTGGCAATTCTAGTCTGTGCCCGATCTGTGTTTACCCAAAAAATACAGGCTCTTATTGATGAAAAATATTTGAATAAATGGGTTAAATTTTTCGGCTCTGTTTCAGACTCTCAGCTCCATTACCTTTACCAGAATTCTCTTGCCCTGGTGTTTCCGTCTCTTATTGAAGGTTTTGGTCTTCCGGGGCTGGAAGCCATGGCCGCAGGAACTCCGGTTATTGCTGCTAGAGCCTCAGTACTTCCGGAAATATACCAGGATGCCGCGCTTTACTTTGATCCCAAGTCTGCCTCAGATTTGGCACAAAAAATTGGAATTCTTATATCAGATTCAGCGCTGCGCAGTAAATTAATCGCCAAAGGAAAAAAGCAGGTAAAAAAATATTCCTGGTCTGACATGAGTCAAAAAACATGGGCAATTTACCGGAAAGAATTGCGTTAGTTTACGATCGTGTAAATAAATGGGGAGGGGCAGAGCAAGTGCTTCTGGCTCTCCATGAATTATTTCCAAAAGCTCCGCTATTTACCTCTGTCTACCACCCCGCCAAAGCCGCTTGGGCGCAGGTATTTCCGGAGGTAATCACCTCCTTTTTACAGAAGTTTCCTTTTGCCAAAAGCCATCACGAGATTTACCCCTGGCTGACCCCTCTGGCTTTCGAGACTCTGGAATTAAACAATTTTGACGCCGTGATTTCCGTGACCAGCGCCGATGCCAAAGGTATAATCACCCGGCCTGATACTTTCCATCTTTGTTATTGTCTGACTCCTACCCGTTACCTGTGGAGCCACTACGATTTTCATAAAAAATTATTAAATCCGGTAAACAGATGGTTTTCCCAACCCGTGTTTGAATATATGAAGTACTGGGATTTGATAGCATCACGCAGACCCGATGAATATATTTCTATCTCCAAAACTGTACAAAATAGGGTGAAACGATATTACGGTCTCGATTCTCAGGTGATTTACCCCCCCGTGGATATTGATGTTTTTTCTACACCTGCCCCTCCGCCGTCAATTAAAGATTTTTTTCTATACGTCAGCAGATTAGTAGCTTACAAACGTCCTGATGTCGTGATAAACGTATTTAATGAAATCAATCTGCCGCTGGTGGTGATTGGTACCGGATCTCTGGAAAAAAAACTTCGCCGTATTGCCCGCCCCCATATAACCATTTTGGGAAACGTCTCACGCGAGGTTCTTGTAAGTCATTATCAGCATTCCAGAGCACTTATCTTTTTCCACGAAGAGGATTTCGGTATCGTCCCTGTAGAGGCACAAGCTGCCGGAACCCCGGTTATTGCTCTCAACAAGGGTGGCGCCTCCGAGACTGTGATCCACGGAAAAACAGGAATTCTTATCGAAGATAATTCTCCTGCATCTCTTCGGCATGCTCTAGCCGGTTTTTCCAAAGAGTCATTCTCTTCGTCGTTTATCCAATCACATGCCGATCGATTTTCCAAAGAGCGTTTTAAAAGCGAATTTGTTAAACTATTCACACTTCGATGGAAGAAGTACAAAAGCATACATATGTCCTGATCCTTGCTGGCGGCGGCGGCACCCGCCTCTGGCCTCAGTCACGTGAAGAATTCCCCAAACAGTTTGTCAAACTTTTTGGAGGTAAGTCACTTTTAGATTTAACGGTTATCAGAGCCAAAAAAATTGTCCCTCCTTCGCATATCTTCATAGCCACATCTGCCAAGTATGCATCTTTGGTAAACTCGGAAACGAAAATCGTTCCTAAGGAAAACATAATCGCCGAACCTATCCGTCGTGATACAGCCCTCGCTCATGCTATTGGCGCAGCTTATATTTTAAAAAAAGATCCGCAAGCTGTGATCGTCAACTTGGCTTCAGATCATTTGATATCCCCTATAGAAGTATTTATTTCGCAAATGAAAAAGGCGGCACAGGCTGCTTACGAATTCAATCATGTCGTCACAGTGGGCATTCAGCCCAAGTTTCCCCACACCGGAATGGGACACATTAAAGCATATAAAAAGTGGAAAGAAAATGATCAACTGCTTATGGGCGAAAAATTTGTGGAAAAGCCTCCTCTTCCTTCGGCCAAAAAATACACCCGGTCAGGGAAATACTTTTGGAATGCAAATTTATATGTTTACCGTGCTGCCCTGTATCTTGAACTGCTAAAGAAACATGCACCCAAAACATACGCCATGTTGCCCAAGGTGTTGGAGGCCATTGGTACCGATAAGGAAAATGAAGTAATCCGGCTGGCCTTTCAGATGGCCCCAACGATTTCAATAGATTATGCGGTTTCTGAGCATCTCACCAGGTTTATCTGTATTGCCGGTAAATTCAGTTGGTCCGATGTTGGTGACTGGAATGTTGTTTGGCAGCATCTCCCCAAAGACGGAGCGGGTAACGTGATCGAGGGTCCCAAAGGGAAAGGGGAATATATAGGCATAAATTCTGAAAATAACCTTCTTTTCCTGGATAAAAAAATCGTAGCTACAGTTGGATTAAAGGATATGGTGGTAGTAGACACCCCGGATGCCCTTCTTATCTGCCCCAAAGAACACGCCCAGGGGGTAAAATTGATTGTCCAGACCCTGAAAGCCCAGCAATTGACTAAATACCTTTGAAAAATTTAAACTCTTTCCAGATGTTGTACCCCCTGATCAAACGTATCATGGATATTATCTGCTCCGTGATATTGCTGTTTGTTTTCTGGCCTGTTGCTCTTATCGTTGCCGCCGCCATCAAACTGGAAACACCCAAAGGCCCTATTTTTGTTGAATTGTCGGACCGCGTAGGCAAAAACGGTCGGGTTTTCCGTTTGCTCAAGTTCCGGTCTATGATCCCCAATGCCCGCTATCTGCAGTTTCATGACCCCCGTTATAAGGAATATCTGAAGAATTTTAAAAAAAACAGTTATAAAGTGGAAAACGACCCCCTGCGTACTTCGGTAGGTAGGGTAATAGTCAAGTACTCCCTGGATGAAACACCCCAGTTTATAAATGTTCTTAAAGGTGATATGAGCCTCGTCGGCCCCCGGCCTTATTACCCGGATGAACTGGCGGAGCAGAAAAAAAGGTTTCCCAACACCGACGGTTCCATTCAAAAAGCTCTTTCCGTCCGCCCGGGAATTACCGGCCAGTGGCAGGTATCAGGCAGGAGCGATTTAAACTTTGACAAGCGGATAGAATTGGACGCCAATTACGCAGCCAACATGTCTCTGTGGTATGATTTAAAAATCCTGCTTAAGACCCCCTATGTGATGTTGAGTGGTAAGGGAAGCGGGGTGAAATAATGGCTGAATCACTGGTTCGTACGCTGGAAGCCCAGCCGCTGAATACGTCATCGTCATCCAAGCCGAAAATAATTTTCCGGTTGTTTCTCAAAACGGCAGGTGTTTTACTGCTAATTGTTCTTTTAAGCGGCATTATCCTTTACTTTCCGTTGATTTCCCCGCTCCGTCGCTTGATGGTGTCTGTGCGTAAATTGGAATCTTCTGCCCGGCAGGTCGAACCATACCTCAAAGCTCAGGACCTGGCAGGTACTCAGGGACAGCTCGCTCAGGTCAAAACCGATCTGGAAACGGTAAAAGCAGATTATTCCAGGCTGAAATGGCTCAAAGCTGTTCCCCTTGCCCGCAATTATTATCTGGACGGCGAAAGAGGTTTTACAGCCGCAGGCGAAGTCCTTTCTGCAGGAAATGTGGCTATAGAAGCCATAGCCCCCTATGCAGACATTATTGGACTGAAAGGCCTAGCCACGACCGGTAATGGGGAAAAAACGGCTCAGGATCGTATTAATTTTATCGTGAACACTCTGGATAAAATCAAACCTCAGCTTTCAACTATCGGCGACCATTTAGCCAAAGCCGGAAGCGAAGTCGATGGAATAAACCCCAACCGCTACCCTGAAGAATTTAAGGGTATGCGTGTCAGGGATCAGATAACTCAGGGGATTTTGTTATTAGATCAGGCTTCTACTTTGGTTAATGATGCCAAACCACTGCTCGAGTCTGCCCCGTATATTTTAGGTCTAGATGGGGTCCGTAAATACCTGGTGATTTTCCAAAACGACGCGGAGCTCAGGCCCACGGGTGGCTTCATGACCGCCTATGCTGTTATTTCGGTCAGCAAAGGTAAGATCGGTATAGTTGAATCAAACGACATTTACTTTTTGGACGAAAGGTTTCCCAAAAAACTTCCGGCTCCCGAACCGATCAAAAAATACCTTCCCAAAGTTCCTTACTGGTATCTACGCGACCAGAATATCTCACCGGATTTCAAAGTTTCCATGGAAACTTTTTTCCCCAATTACCTGCTGACAAAATCCCCCGAGGTGGATGGTATATTTACGGTTGACACCCAGGTATTGGTGGATTTACTGAAAATTACCGGGCCGATCGGAGTTCCCGGTTTCGGAAACTACTCTGCGGAAAACGACAAACGATGCAATTGCCCCAATGTCTTTTATGAATTGGAATTGTTTGCCGATGTCGAAGGCCCGGTTGTCTGGGATAGTATCTCCGGACAGATCGTATTTGCACCAAGAAATTACGGAGCGCGCAAATCCTTTATCGGGCCTATGATGCACTCTGTTCTGTCAAACGTTATGGCTCAGCCAAAAGGCAAAATGGGGGAAATGTTCAACACAGCCATGCGGCTCATTGGCCAGAAACACATCCAGTTTTACTTCCCAGATTCTAAAATTCAAGATGCGGTGGAAATCTTCAATTTAGCCGGCCGGGTCCGTCCGATTCCTGACGGATGGGACTATCTGATGGTGGTGGATACAAATTTTGCCGGTGCCAAGACCAACGCCTGGGTAAATTACAACGCCGATATCGATACTCAGATTTCCGGTGACGGTAATATAACAAAGACGTTAACACTTACCTACAAAAACCCCCAGCAGTATTTTGCAGATTCCAAGACAAACCTGAAGCTAAACGGAGTGTTTCGAGACTGGCTGAGGGTTTACGTTCCGGCGGGTAGCAAACTTCTGGAAGCAAAAGGTTTTGAAACCGGTCAGACTGTTGGAGAAGATCTGGGCAAGACGGTCTTCGAAGGCTTTTTTACTCTCACTCCTCTGAATACCAAAGTGGTATCGTTTAAATACGAACTGCCGTTTAAAGTTAAAACGCCCTATAAAGCATTAATCCAAAAACAATCGGGTTCCAAGGATTTTCCTTACGTGATAACCTTAAACGGGCGAAAGCTTCCTGAAGTCATTTTGTCTTCCGATAAGGAATTAAATTTTCCCTTTTGATGCGCGGTTATAAGGTTGAAGGAATTATTATTAAACGCCGGGATCAGGGCGAGGCTGACAGGATAATTACTTTGTTTTCCAGGTCCAAAGGGAAAATTTCCCTCAAGGCTAAAGGTGTCAGGCAATCCAATTCCCGGCGTGCCGGTTCTCTGGAATTGTTCAATCGGGTTAAGGCTGGTGTAGCTCGGGGCCATTCCGATCTGGATATATTGACGGAGGTGGAAGTATTGGATGCCTATTCATCCTGGCGCAAATTTTTAGGCCGGATAGTCATTGCTTATCAGCTATGCGAGACGATAGACAAGCTCACCCCGGACAGACAGCCGCATCCCGGAATTTTTGAATTGCTGGAAAGTTTCTTAAGTCAGATATCTTCACTTTCGGATGACTGGCAGGAAACTGTGGACAGCTGGCTGACCCGGATCGTCATCGAATTGGGATTCCTGGACCCCGGGATTAAGCCGGAAATGAATATCAAAGACTATATCGAACAGTTATCCGAACGCCCCATAAACTCCGTAAAATTATTAAAAAAATTAAGTCCCCGCCAGTAGTCAAATTTCACGACCGTGACAATTGACTACTAAAAAAATGATTGAAAGTCGGTTAAACTCCCTTCCCGACTGAAATAACCGGGTTGTATAATTGCTTCAGTGGCGGATTTAATGGAAAAAGTTGTCAGCCTGGCCAAACGGAGGGGTTATGTCTTTCCCGGCTCAGAGATCTACGGCGGCCTGAATGGTACTTGGGACTTCGGCCCGGCAGGAGTGCTTCTGAAGGAAAATATCAAATCAGAGTGGGTCAGTCACCTTTCCGCCCGTGGGGATATAGTCTTCCTTGATTCCTCTGTTCTTTACAATTCCCGGGTCTGGGAGGCCTCCGGGCATGTGGAATCCTTTGTGGATGAACTGGTGGAATGCGAAATCTGCCACCGGCGTTTCCGAAGCGACATGGCTCCCGAAAAAGATTCCGATCATACCCACAAGTTCCTCCCTCCCCGGACTTTCAATACCATGTTCAAAACAGATGTCGGTCCCGTTGAGGACAAAGGGGACCGGGTCTACCTGCGGCCGGAAACAGCCCAGGGTATCTTCATCAATTTCGGTAATGTTCTCTCATCCACCCGCGTTCGTGTGCCCTTTGGTATTGCCCAAATAGGGAAGGGTTTTAGAAACGAGATCACCACAGGCAATTTTCTCTTCCGGGTGCGTGAATTCGAAATGCTGGAACTGGAATTTTTCGTCAAACCCGGTGAGGATAAAAAATGGCATGAATTCTGGCAAAAGGAGCGTCTCCAATGGTTCACGGATTTGGGGATAAAGCCGGAAAACATCAAGCTGGTCGAATTGCCAAAGGAAGATATCGCCCACTATTCCCGGGGGACCGCTGAGATCTGGTACCATTGGCCGTTTATAGATTGGGGGGAGTTGGAAGGCGTTGCCAATAGGGGAGACTACGACTTAAAACAGCACTCCAAGTATTCCGGAAGAGATTTAAGCTACACCGAACCAGATACCGGGGATAAATATTTCCCTTATGTTATAGAGCCTTCCGTCGGTGTCGGCAGGGCAGCGCTGGCGTTTTTGCTGGATGCATATGCCGAGGAAGGGGGCAGGGTGATTTTAAAGCTCCATCCCAAACTTGCCCCTTACAAGGTCGCTGTTTTTCCCCTGGTAGCCAACAAACCGGACCTCGTCACCAAGGCCAAAGAAATTTATTCTGAGCTAAGACTAAAACTTAGACTTAGTGCTGTCTTTGACGACCGCGGTAACATCGGCAAACGCTACTACTCCCAGGACGAAATCGGCACTCCCTGGTGTATTACCGTGGACTATCAGACTCTGGAGGACGGTACTGTTACAGTCCGGGACAGGGATACTGCTTCCCAGGAACGGATCAATGTCAGTCAACTTGACACTTACTTCACCCAAAAGTTAACATAAACTGGCATGAAACCTGCCTTAATTGCCGCCATTGCCGTCCTGGTGCTCTTGCTGTTGGGTAGCGGTTTTTTCATAATGCGCAGTAGGTCGTCTCCGGGCTCCGGTCAGCCCACTCCCACACCTGACTACGGTACTGCCGAGCAGCTTCCGGCGGAAAAACAGCCCAAAGCGGCTTTGGAGTTTGATAAAGCGGCTCACTACGTGACCGTAAATATCACCAATATTCAGGCCGATCAGGTGGAGTATAACCTGATTTATTCCGCCACCGTCAAAGGCAACCGGATCCAGTCCGGGGTTAATGCCTCCGCCAAAATGGAAGGCAAGACGGAGTATTCCCAGGAACAACTGCTGGGAAGCGAAAGCAGCGGTAAATTCACATATCACGAGGGGATTACGGACGCGATTATGGAGCTGACCCTTCGCGACGCCCAAAACCGCTCTGTCTTCTCCGCGACCTATCCCTTCGAAGTAGTCCCCGGCGGCTCCGTAGATCTCACACCTCAATAACCCCTTCTAATTACTAGTGATAATAAATAAAACAAGGATGGCGGCCGTCTGTCGTTGTTTTTCCATTCTGAATCAGGTACCATAATTCTTTATTCGCTCCCTGAACATAACAATCATCTTTAAAACCTTTATACTGCCCTTCCAGGATTTTATAGTCATAACCGTATGTCATACTTGGGTCTCCAAATACCACCTCATTATTACCCGGCTTAGGGCATAATGGTTCATCACTGTAAGAACGTTCTTTTGCTTCATGCGTTTTATCTAAAAAGTCTGTTGTTCCCAATATTACGGAGCATTCCTGCCATTTAGTAACTTCGATTCGTAACGACTCTGCCGGTTTTGCTTGAGCACAGGCAACTAAAGCAATTGCCAAAATCCCAACCAATACCCAGGATCTGAAAAGTTTTTCCCGCTCTCGGTTATTCATCTTGAATATTATAAGCCTATTCAAGAGTATATGCAACTGATTTTTCGGGTCTTGTTGGTCTTGACACCTCCGTGAAAATGGAGCATAGTGGTACAAAGTGGTATAAAGTGGTAAACCACTTAATTATGTTTATCGGCCAGTATGAGCACCATCTTGAAGAAAAAGGTCGATTATCAATACCTAAAAAATTTCGTTCCCAGCTGTCCGATGGGGCGGTAATCAGCCAGGGGTTAGACGGCTGTCTTTTTCTCTACCCCAAAGCTTCATGGGAACTGCTCATTCAAAAATTATCCCGTCTTCCTTTGACAAGCACGGACGCCCGGGGTTTCACCCGGTCTCTCAGTTACGGTGCGGCCGAAGTGGAAATCGACGGCCAGGGCCGGATTCTCCTCCCGGAGTATCTGAGGAAATTCGCCGGAATTCATTCCGACTGCGTTTTTGCCGGAGCAGTGGAAAGGATTGAACTTTGGGATAAATCAAAATTCGAAAAATACACTGCCCAAATAAATTCCAGGGCGGAAGAGATCGCTGAAAAGCTTTCTGAGTCCGGAATTTAACAAAGCATGGGCATTTATCACAAGTCCGCACTTTTACATACAGCTTGTCACTTTTTGAATATCCGTCCCGGCATGCGTTTTATAGACGCCACTGTCGGCGGCGGGGGCCATACCGGCGAAATTCTGAAAAACGGCGGTCTGGTGCTAGGTATTGATCAGGATCCGGAAGCGATCGCAGCCTGCCTTGGCACGTACGGAGAATACGTACGTACCGGTCGCTTGGTTCTGGTCAAAGCAAGTTTTACTCATCTGTCAGATATTGCCCGGGAACACATCTGGGTTCCTGCCTCCGGGGTTATTTTTGACTTGGGGGTTTCTCAGCATCAGTTTGCCGTACCCCAACGGGGATTTTCTTTTCAGCTCCAGGGCCCGCTGGATATGCGTATGGATCCGGATGTGCCCAATTCTGCCGCCGATTTGGTAAATTTTCTGCCCGCAAAAGCTCTGGCGCTGCTTTTTCGCGAATTCGGTCAGGTAAACAACAGCCGGGGATTGGCTGAAAAAATTGTCGCATCCCGCCCCGTGGAAACCACCGGGAAATTGGCAAGAATAATCGGCCCTTCACCGCAACTGAAACGAAAGGCCTTTCAGGCACTGCGTATTGCTGTAAACGATGAGTTATCGGCACTGTCATCCTCCCTGCCGCAGGCTTGGGAAATTTTAGAGCCGGAAGGAAGACTGGTAGTTATCAGCTTCCATTCCCTGGAAGACCGGATTGTGAAACAGCAATTTAAAGACTGGGAAACATCAGGTTTGGGGACCGTTTTGACTCCCCGGCCGGTGGCTGCGCAGGAAGCCGAAACCCTTGCCAATCCTTATTCAAAAAGTGCCAAGTTGAGATCAATTTTAAAAATATGAATACCCGAAAATATGTCACCCTGGCGGTGATCCTTAATATTAGTTTGCTTTCCGCTCAGTTCTGGCTGTCAAGTCGTCGCGCGACGGATGGGGATACCCTGTCAGTTATGGAACAGGAGCTGTCTGCCGTCGGTATGGAAAATTACCGTCTTAAATCGGATATATACACTCTGTCTTCGACTCAAAGTGTACTCCAATCAGCTGCAGCCTTAAACTTTGTTCCGGCAAAGACATCCTACCTCACGCCATTACCGGTAGCACAGGCTCACTCGACCGCAAATACAGGTCAGCCATGAAAGGCAGAATCAGTCTCCTGAAAGTGGTTTTTTTATTTTGGACTGTAGTTCTTTTGTCACGCCTGTTTTATCTTCAGGTTTTCAGGTCATCCGTAATAAAGCGTCAGGCTGCCGATCAATATTCCCGATCTACTGTCATACCGGCTGCCCGGGGGGAAATCAGGGCTTCAGACGGATTCCCATTGGTTACAAATCTGGAAAATTACCTGTTATTTATAAACCCCAGGGAATTTTCAGCCGACAAATCTGTCGTCTCAGACCTGGCTGATATTCTCCCTGCTAGTGATAGTGCCCGCAGGAATTTGGAAGAAGCAATTTCGGGAGAATACGCCTGGAAGGCTGTCTCCCGCTCAGTCCCGGCGGATGCAGCGGAAAAGATCAGGAAATTAAATCTTGCCGGAATAGGTCTGGAATTGGATCCGTCCCGTCTTTATCCGGAAGGCAGCCCCAGCGGTTACCTGACAGGCTTTGTCGGAAAGGACGAACAAGGCTATCCCAAGGGATACTTTGGGTTGGAAGGCTATTACGACCGGCTGCTTTCCGGCAAACCGGGTAAACTGGTTCAGGAAATCGACGCATTTGGCCACCCCATTCTTATCGCGGACAGAAACAGGATCCCCCCGCAAAACGGCCAGTCCCTGATTACTTCCATTGACCGTACCGTCCTGTATATTGCATACACCAAATTGCAGGAGGGGCTGGAAAAATATCAGGCCGCTTCGGGTACAGTTTCAATCATGGAATCGGAAACCGGAAAAATATTAGCCATGGCTAGTCTGCCGGGATATGATCCCGCCAAGTTTTCAAATTATCCTTCAGAGACCTACACCAACCCGATTGTTTCAGAAGGATTCGAACCCGGATCGACATTTAAAGTAGTAATCATGGCGTCTGCCCTTGACGCCGGGGTTGTCAAACCGGATACGGTGTGTGGCACCTGTTCAGGTCCGGTAACCATATTCGACCAGACAGTCCGCAGCTGGAATGACAAATATTATCCCGGCAGCACCATGTCGGAAGTCATCCTGCACTCGGATAACGTAGGCATGGTATTTGTCAGCCGGCAGTTGGGAAAGAAGAAAATGCTGCAGTCTATCAGTAAATTCGGTTTCGGAGAGAAAACTGGCATCGACCTTCAGGAGGAAGACTCACCGACTCTTCGCCCCGAAGATGAATGGAGAGATATCGATATCGCAACCGCGGCTTTTGGTCAGGGAATAGCGGTCACCAGAATTCAAATGCTGACGGCGGTAAATGCCCTGGCGAATCTGGGTAAACTTATTCCTCCCAAAGTAGTCACGGGGATATCACAGGGTAGGGAAATTAAGAACCAGCCGCCTGTCCGTCGCCGCCAGGTAATATCTCCTCAAGCGGCGGCAGCCGTCACCACCATGATGATTAATGGAGTTGAAAAAGGGGAGGTACGCTATTACAAACCGCAGGGATTTCTGATTGCAGGTAAGACTGGCACCGCCCAGGTACCTATTCAGGGCCATTACGATAAGGATAAGACTGTATCCTCTTTTATAGGTTTTGCCCCGGCCGATGCCCCCAAATTTACTATGCTGGTCACGCTTCGTGACCCGCAGACCTCCCCCTGGGGAAGTACTACTGCCGCTCCTTTATGGTTTGACATTGCCCGGGAACTATTCCGTTATTACAGAATCCCACCCAGGTTATAGTCCGTTACCGTCAAAGTTATATAATAAACCTGTTAGGTATTTGCCGGAATAATGACTGCTTTTCGCAAACACCATATTTCCGTAACTCATGCCGTTTCGGGTATATATACCGCATTAGCCACACAGCCTAATTTCCGGGTACATATTACTCTTTCACTGCTGGCTGTGGTTTTAGGTTTGTCTCTGGATCTTTCCAGGCTGGAATGGGCTGCTATTTCTTTTGTCATTGCTGCCGGGCTGGGTTTCGAGCTACTCAATACATCCATAGAATTCGTAGTCGATCTGCTTACAGACCAGCACCATTTGTTAGCCAAGCACGCCAAGGATACTGCCGCCGCCGCGATGCTGGTCTACGCCGCCGGTTCAGTCGTAGTCGCGGGTTTTATCTTTATTCCCAAACTTCTTCTCCTTTTTATAAATTGAATATTAATAGTTAATTATTAGACATTAAGATTTATGTCCTTATATTTGGGCATATTACTTTTTTCATTCATTATCACATCACTGGTGATCGTCCCTTTTATCGACATTCTTTACCGCTTACAGCTTACATATCAGACCCCGTTACCCCCATCCAGCGAATTGGAATCAAAAGATTTCTCCCAGATCATAAACCAGCAGAAATGGAAAATTGGAACCCCGATAGGAGGAGGCATTCTGATCATCATGACGGTATCTGTTCTTTTCGCTATTCTGTTTCCGATATTGATCAGGTTTGGGGTATATGTCACTTCGGTCTTTCCGTTAAAGGAAGAACTGAATATATTGTTTTTTACTTTTATTGCTTTTGGTTTGCTGGGTCTTTTTGAAGATATTCAAAAAATATTCCGCCTCTCCAGGGAAGACTTTAAGAGATTCATTGCCATGTACAAGACACCGCTTCTGGTTGTCTTGTCGCTTTTAACTTCAATGATGCTCTATACCAATCTCCGAATGTCTATAATAAACATTCCCTATTTCGGAATCTTGCGTCTGGGATGGATGTATGTGCCGTTGGCGGGTACAGTAATATTCACTTTTACCCGATCATTTGACATTACAGACGGACTGGACGGACTTTCCGGCGGTGTCCTGTTGGTATGTCTTATTGCCTTTTGGGCTCTTTCTTTATCCAGTTTGGATACGTCACTCTCTGTTTTTATTGCACTTTGGATAGGTGCCTTAATTGCTTTTCTCTATTTTAATGTTTATCCGGCCAGGATTTGGCTGGGAAATGCCGGTAGTCTTTCTTTCGGTGCAACGCTGGCAGTCACCGCCCTGATCTTGGGTAAGACTTTCGCGCTTTTTTTTATCGGGGGAGTTTTCCTTCTTGATGGGTTGTCGAATTTGGTTCAGTTTTTATCCGTCAGGTTTTTTTCCCGCCGGATATTATCGGTTACCCCTCTGCATTATTGGCTTCAGAGCCGTGGATGGCCGGAGCCTAAAGTTGTTATGAGGGCTTGGATAGTTTCTATCATGCTGGCCTTGATCGGTTTATGGCTTTCTCCTCCATGAAATACCTAACTTTGGACAAATCTCGCCGTCTATTAATTTATTTGCCTTTGGGACTTACTCTCATTGGGCTCATAATGATCGGCAGCGCATCCGTGGTTACCGCCTTCCGGGATTTTGGTGATAAATGGTATTATTTAAAGCTACAAGGAATTTGGAGCCTGGTGGGGATCGGGGCTTTTTGGATTTCTTCAAAATATCCGCATCGCAGTTTAGAAAAATTTGCGGCCCTTTTTCTTATCGGCACAGTATTTTTATTGTTTGTCGTCCTGCTCCCGGGAATCGGCTCAACTTATTTTGGAGCCCGCCGCTGGATAAATTTGGGTTTCACCACAATTCAACCTTCTGAAATAGCCAAATTGAGCTTGGGTATATATTTAGCCAGTCTTCTGAAACGAAAGGATAGGATCCTTCAGTTTGGTCTGATGTTGGGTTTTATTGTTTTATTAATCATGCTGCAGCCCGATTTGGGTACCAGTCTGGTGATTACCGGGATGAGCCTGGTGACCTACTTCGGTAGCGGTGGAAAATTAAGTTATTTTTTCCTCTTGCTGCCACTGGCACTAATGGCTATCACGCTATTGATATTAATCGCCCCTTATCGGGTGGCACGGCTTAAGTCATTTATCGATCCGTCATCGGATCCGCTGGGCAGTTCTTATCATATTCGTCAGGCGGTTTTGGCTATCGGATCCGGAGGTGTAGGAGGAGTGGGATTGGGACAATCAAAGCAAAAATATGATTTTTTACCGGAAGCCACCACCGATTCGATTTTTGCTGTAGTCAGCGAAGAACTGGGATTGTTGGGCTCGGCCGCCCTGCTGATTATTTTTCTGATATTAACCCTGGCCGCTCTGCAGGTATCGCAGGCAGCTGTCCATCCCTTTTCTTCAAATCTGGCGCTGGCATTATCAGGCAGTTTAGGGCTGCAGGCATTTCTAAACATATCGGCTATTACCGCCCTTTTTCCATTAACTGGGATACCCCTGAATTTTATTTCCTACGGGGGGTCGGCATTAGTAATAAATCTCATGTCTTGTGGTATTTTGCTTAATATTTCCAGGAGTATAAATGCGCAAAGATAATCAGACTATTGTAATTACCGGGGGGCATCACAACAGTGCTTTGGTGTTGGCACGCAGGCTGCGTAAGAAAGGCCTTAATATTATATGGATTGGTCATCGATATTCCATGTGGGGAGATACCGCTTTGTCCGCAGAATACCGGGAAGTCGCCTCAGAAGGAATAAAATTCATCGAATTGCGGGCAGGAAAATTCTATCGTACTTATCACCCTCTAAAATTAATTCGTATTCCGCTGGGATTTTTTCAGGCCCTGTGGATTTTGTTAAAAATCCACCCGCAGGGAGTGGTGTCGTTTGGCGGATACCTGGCTGTACCTGTTGTGATTGCGGCTTGGATCTTGGGGATACCAGTGATTACCCATGAGCAAACGGCAATTTCTGGCTACGCAAATCGCCTGATCGGATTTTTTTCCAGAAAAATAGCGGTTTCCTGGCCGTCCAGTTTGGCTTACTATCCGCCTGGCAAGACTCTTCTCACTGGTCTTCCGCTTAGGCCGGAAATAACCGCGGCCAAAGCGGACAGGTTAAAAAATCTCTCCGGGATAAAATCATCAAAAATAAAAACGGTTTTAGTTACCGGCGGCAAACAGGGTTCCCATGCCATAAATAATTGCATATTTTCATCATTGCCGGACTTGCTGCACCGGTATAATATCATTCATCAGACCGGATCTTCCACAATTTTTAACGATTTTAAGACAGCTCAAAAAATAAGAAAGGACCTTACATTAGAGCAGCAGTCTAAATATCTTGTCTACGATTACATTTCTTCCGAAAATTTAAGAACCATCCTTTCACAGGTCTCGTTGGTCGTCAGCCGGGCGGGTGCGCATATTATTTACGAGTTGGCATATCTGGGCATCCCTGCTGTCTTGATACCAATCCCGCAGTCTTCTCACAGTGAGCAAAATGCCAATGCCCGGATACTTATATCATCCGGCCAGGCAGTCCTCTTGGAGCAAAAGGACCTGTCACCCGAAAGCTTAAGTCGGAAATTAGATGAAGCGTTGACATTGAGTCCGGAACCCATCGTTTTGGAAACAGGCTCAGAGGATAAACTGGAGAAATTAATTTTTTCAGAAATTGTATGAACGTAAACAAATCACATGCCACTCATAAAAAGTCCCGTAAAAAACCTTTATTCATTTCAGTCATATTTCTGTCAGTAATACTTAGCATACAGCTTTTTCGCGCACGTGAGGTGGAATGTTACACCCAGTTTGGTTTATGCCCCCCGGATTACGTTGGTCAACTGACATGGTTGGTTGGACGGACGCTTATCAAACCCTTGCCGGTTAGTAAGATTAGGAATGATCTAAAAAAATTTCCGGAAATCAAAAACCTGAATGTATATCGCCGTCTTCCGTCCACCTTGGTATTGGCTGTGAATCTGAGAAGGCCGATCGGCGCCGTAAGTTCTTCTGTTCTGGGGGAAGCTACCAGCGTGGATGACGAAGGTTGGACATATGGTGAGGCCACTGTCTCCGGATTACCTTTGCTGGTGTTGTCTTCCCCCCCGGGACAGCTATCACCCCTGGAAACTCAGGCGCTTAAAGCACTCAGCATCTTGAGTCCTTATTCCCCGTCCCGTGTGGTCGGGTTTCTGAAAAGCTCTATATTGGAAGCCCACGTCGGAGCAAGTACAAAAGTGCTGATAGATATTGCCCGCCCCGTGGATTCATGGCAGCCGGCCCTGCAGAAAATATTTGACCGGGGCAGAATAAAATCCGACTTACCGGCAATAATTGATTTACGCTTTCTTGACCCCGTAGTATCTTATTAGCATTTCAGGTTTTTGCAAAATCAGTAGTGGAGGTTATAATGGATAAGCCACATGGCCAAAAGTAAAATTATTTCTGCCATAGATATTGGAAGCTCAAAGATCACTGCGCTGATCGCCCAGTATCGTGAAGAAGAATCGGAGAAACTCCATGTAGTAGGTGCTTCGTCTTCCGTATCCAAAGGTGTTCGTAAGGGTCAGATAGTGAATATCGAAGAGGCCGTGTCTGCCATAGAAGAAGCTGTGGAGTCTGCTGAGAGAATGGCCGGATATAACATACCGCAAGCCTGGGTATCGGTCGGCGGTCCTCATATCGGTTCACACAACAGTCATGGTGTAGTCGCTGTTTCCCAGCCTCACGGGGAAATAAACCCGGAAGACGTTCGGCGGGTGTTGGAAGCAGCCCGGGCAGTCTCACTTCCCACTTCTTCAGAGATAATTCATGTGCTGCCGCGGCAGTATACCGTAGACAGTCAGGAGGGCGTGAAAGACCCGGTGGGAATGACAGGTGTTCGCCTGGAAGTGGACACTCATATCGTAATTGGTTCTTCACCCGTCATCAAGAATCTTACAAAATGTGTCAGTGAAGTCGGATGCGACGTGGCCGGCTTGGTATTTTCGGGGCTATCCGCAAGTGAAGCAGTCCTTTCCGATACCGAAAAAGAATTGGGGGTAGTATTGGTAGACATCGGCGGGGGGACTATGAGTGTTGCTATTTTTGTGGAAGGCGCCTTGTCTTACTCTGCCGTGTTGCAGGTCGGAGCCATAAATGTCACCAAGGATCTGGCAGCCGGTTTGCGGGTATCCCTGGAAAGTGCAGAAAAAATCAAGATTCACTTGGGAATCGTCAAGACAAAAGAAGATGAAATCGATGTCAGTTCTCTCCGGCTTCCCGAAGATGTCAAAACTCTATCCAATAAAACCTTGTCAGAAGGCATTATCCGGCCTCGCCTGAACGAAATGTTTCAAATGATAGCCGGAGAAATCAAAAAAAGCGGCTTGGCCGGACTTACCCCATCGGGATTGGTATTATGCGGAGGCGGCGCACTGACAGTTGGTATTACTGAATCTGCAAAAAGGACTTTGGCTATGCCGGTGCGGATCGGTAAACCTACCGGTATTTCGGGACTTATTGATGATATTGACAATCCTGCGTTTGCTGCGTCGGTAGGATTGCTCAAATATGCACGTAATCGATTTGAAGATCAGAGCATCAGTCACTCTTCAAAGGGAATTTCTTTCCCTTCATTAGACAAATTGCCCGTGAAAAATGTTTTTGGCAAAATCACTCAGTGGGTTAAGACTTTACTGCCCTGAATCCCCCTGTTAAAATCAACAATTGAAAGAGTAAGATTGCTTCTGCCCGTATAATTAGAAAAACAATCAAACATGGCATTAGTCAAACCAGATGTGGGTAGGCTCGCCCGGATAAAGGTCATAGGTGTCGGAGGGGGCGGCGGCAATGCGCTAAACTCCATGATAAACAGCGGCACCATTCAGGGTGTTGAATTTATTGTCGTAAATACTGATGCCCAGGTACTCCTCACCAACCTGGCTACCACCAAACTTCAAATTGGGGATAATCTGACCCGGGGTTTGGGGTCGGGCGGCAATCCGGAAATCGGCGCCCAGGCGGCAGAGGAATCCCGGGAAAAGGTAAAGGAATTTCTTGTGGATTCAGATATGGTATTTATAACTTCCGGCATGGGTGGAGGTACGGGTACGGGTGCGGCGCCGATAATTGCTGAAATTTCTAAGGAATTGGGAGCTCTGACAGTTGCGATCGTCACCAAACCTTTTGCTTTCGAAGGGGCCAGGAGAATGGTCAACGCGGAAGAGGGTATTGAGAAGCTGAAGGATAAGGTTGATACTCTCATCGTCATTCCCAACCAGCGGCTGCTCGATGTCATAGACCGCAAAATGACGCTGCTGGAAGCTTTCAGAGTGGCGGACTCGGTTCTTACGCAGGGTGTTCAGGGGATTTCCGACATTATTACAGTTCCCGGCCTTATCAATGTAGATTTTGCCGATGTGAAATCTATCATGAAAGATGCGGGCTCGGCTTTGATGGGTATTGGCACCGGAGTAGGGGACAACCGTGCACAAATGGCATCACGGGCCGCAATCTCCTCACCTCTCCTGGAAGTGTCTATAGAAGGTGCCAAAGGCGTGCTTTTCAATATCACTGGCGGACCGGATATGACCATGGCGGAAGTAGACGAAGCGGCCAAGATTATTTCAGAAGCCGCGGATGCGGATGCCAATATCATTTTCGGTTCAGCCATAGACGAAAAACTCATTGACCAGATGCGAATTACCGTCATTGCCACCGGTTTTGATGAGACCAGGGCTCGTTTGGCCAGTATGATGAGCCGACAGCGGCCCCAGCCGGGCAGCAGTCCAATTTCCACAGGACTGGTCAGTGAAAAACCCAGGAACCAGCCTACTGCTAATCCACCGGTGTCTGCACCAGTGGCCAATCCGGCCCCTCCAGCCGATCAGACGGACGATACACCCCAGGAAGACGATTGGGATATCCCGGCTTTCTTAAGACAGGGAAAATAATCAATTAAAAATCCCTTATAATATAAAAGCTTACGGCGTTGGAAATAATTAATCGGGTTGCAAAAAATGGGGACCCCGCTGGAGTAGAAGCGTTTGTATTAAAAAATGGCAAAAGGATACTCCTTCAAGGAGTATCCTTTTCTAAAATATCTTCCGAAATAAAACTCAAAGAATCAGCGTCCCATTCATGACCTTCAACAAAATGCTCATAAGAATTTACCCCGGTTTTCGAAAAGAGCTCTAATATTTTTTGTGGTTTAACCCAATTCTGCTTGATTATTCCCAGATAATTTTTATAGGAAGAGGGGTGAGGAGAGTCCTTTAAGGATACTGCTTTAATGTAAGGGTTAAGATGTATATACCGAGTCAGGTGCAAAAGTTGTTCTTCGGATTCGATTGATGCTGCTTTATATGTGTCCTGAAAAAGTCCCCCCACCCTTTTTCCATGCTTGTGATTGAAATATTGAACATATCTTGTTCCAAGTGAGCGCATAAACATTTCGATAGATCTGGAACTGTTTTGCTTTACTAGTAAATGGAAATGGTTTGGCATTAAACAAAAAGCTAACAAGTCGATTTCTGCAGAAAAATTGTTTAACCTTAACAATCTTACCGCTTCAGCCTTTTCAACCGCCAAAGAATTACTGTTACTTAATAACGAACTCAATTCAAGAGTATTTTTAGGTATTAGATAATTTTTCAGGTAGGATAAAAACACCGCTTCATCTTCCTTATCAGAAAAAATTATTCTCTTTTCTACTCCCCGATTGTACAGGTGATAGTAACCATTATCGACATACTGCTTAAGCACGTTCTTTGCCGGCATTTCAATAAAAAGGATACTCCTTTAAGGATTCTCTATTCAAGTGAGACAGATAGATCCTTATTAATTTGTTAAAATCTCTTCATGGTCTTTAAACCGGTATCTCCCCAGGTTGATTTTCCGGCTTTGGAAAGAGAGATTCTCAGGTGGTGGTACGATTCCGGAATAGTTGAAAAATATCTCCATAAAAACGACTCATCTCAAAAAACATTTTCTTTTTTGGATGGACCGATCACTGCTAACAATCCGATGGGCGTTCATCATGCCTGGGGAAGGACGTATAAAGACCTCTGGCAGAGATATTATACTTATTTGGGGTATAAGCAGAGATATCAAAATGGTTTCGATTGTCAGGGATTGTGGGTAGAGGTAGAAGTGGAAAAGGATTTGGGTTTTAAGTCCAAAAAAGATATTGAGGATTATGGTGTCGCCAATTTTGTCAACAAATGCAAGGAAAGGGTATATAAATATTCCTCAATCCAGACAGATCAGAGTAAACGTTTGGGATATTTCATGGATTGGGATAAATCATATTTCACAATGTCAGACGAAAATAATTATTCAATTTGGCAATTTCTAAAGGTTTGCTATGATCGGGGATGGGTCTACAAAGGCCTGGATTCGGTTCCCTGGTGCCCCCGTTGTGAAACAGCGATTTCCCAACACGAAATGCTGACCGAGGATTATAAAGAAGTTACTCATAAGTCTATTTATCTGAAACTTCCGGTCATCGGCCGTGAAAATGAATTCTTGCTTGTGTGGACTACCACACCCTGGACTCTGCCTGCCAATATCGCGGTAACGGTGGATCCGAAAATCGACTACACTCTTGTCAAAGGCAATAGCGGTTTTAATTTCTGGGTCGCTAAAGATCTGGTAGAAACGGTATTCAAAAGCGGCTATGCGGCTCTTTTAAAAACTGTTCCCGGTAAAAAATTGTTAGGGTTGAAATATCGGGGGCCTTTTGACGATTTACTAGCCGTAAAGCAAGTTTCAGAACATCCTCTTTTCCATACCGTTGTTGCGTCCGACCCGCGAATAATGCCGATTAGCGTAGAGGAAGGGACGGGTTTGGTCCATACGGCAGTTTCAGCTGGTGTGGAGGATTTTAAATTAGGGCAGAAAATAGGTCTGCCATTGATTGAGGTAATTGCCGATAACGCGGATTATTTACCCGGATTAGATTGGCTGGCGGGACAAAACGCCAAAAAACATCCGGAAATAATATTGGATTACTTGAGCGATAAGGACAGTAAAGGCGAAAACTGGGTATTTCATATCCACAACTTTACTCACCGGTATCCTGCCTGCTGGCGCTGCAAAACCGAACTGGTTTGGAAAGTTGCTCAGGAATGGTATATAGCCATGGATAAACCGGATCCGACTCACGCGAAAGGACTGACACTTCGTAAACAAATGATCTCCGTTGCTAAAAAGATTAAATGGCTGCCGGATTTCGGATTGGATAGGGAATTGGATTGGCTGGACAATATGCACGATTGGTTGATCTCCAAAAAAAACCGATACTGGGGGTTGGCACTGCCTGTTTATGAGTGTCCGTCGTGCGGTAAATTTGAAGTTATCGGTGGTAAAGACGAACTCAAATCGCGGGCTGTATCCGGATGGGAGTTATTTGAGGGAAATTCACCTCACCGTCCCTGGATTGATGAGGTCAAAATCAAATGCACAGATTGCGGCGAACCGGTTCCGCGGATACATGATGTGGGAAATCCTTGGCTGGACGCCGGAATCGTATCTTTTTCCACCCTGCCGTCAGGGTGGTTTCCGGCAGATTTTATCACCGAATCTTTCCCCGGCCAGTTTAAAAATTGGTTTTATTCCCTTTTAGCGATGGGTACGGTACTGGCCAAAACCAACCCATTCAAGACGGTACTGGGTTTTGCTTCACTTTTGGCAGAGGACGGTCGGCCTATGCACAAATCTTGGGGTAATTCGATCGAATTCAACGAAGGTGCGGATAAGATTGGTGTCGATGTTATGCGCTGGATGTTTTCTACTCAAAATCCTGAATCAAACCTGCTTTTTGGATATCAAAAAGCCGATGAAACGCGTAGGCGCTTTATTCTGACTTTGTGGAATGTGTACAACTTCTTTGTCACTTACGCCAACCTGGACAATTTTAGACCTCAATACCCCTTACCCGCAACTCATTACTCAATACTTGACAGATGGATTCTTGTCCGTTTAAACCAAACGTTGAAACTGGTCACTCAGTCGTTGGACAAGTATGATGCCTATACTGCATCACGCACAATTGAAGAACTTGTTTCTGATCTTTCTCTATGGTATGTCCGCCGTTCCCGTGAAAGAGTAGGTCCTTCCGCGCAGGATTCAAAGGACAAAGAGGCCAGTCATTTTACTCTCTATACCTTGCTCACCACCCTCTGCCGGCTGCTTGCCCCGTTCACCCCTTTCATTTCAGAGGAAATTTACAGGAACCTGTCAGGGGAGGAAAGTGTTCATCTTTCTTCTTGGCCTGCTGGATCTAAAATGAGTAAACAGGATACCCGATTGGTCGAAGATATGAAATACGTGCGCAAAATTGTGGAAAAGGCCCTTTCTGTCCGGAAAGAATCAGGAACCCGAGTGCGTCAGCCGCTTCGGACATTAACCGTATTTTCCCCACAGGATCCGCTTGTGCCGGAATTAAATCAATTGCTCCTGGACGAAGTTAATGTCAAATCTCTGGTTTGGCAAAAAGCTGCTGATTTATCAGTCAGCTTAGACCTAGACTTAGATTCCGAACTCGTTGAAGAAGGTAAAGCACGTGAACTTATTCGTCGGATTCAGGAAGAACGGAAGCGGCTCAATGCCAGACTCGACCAGCCGATTCGTCTGAGGGCACCTTTACCGGACAGTCGGGAATTAATAGAAAAAATAAAAATTCAGACGCTTGCTACAGAATTTTTTCCCGGGGAAAACATCGTTGTTGAATTGATCTAAATTTCCATGCCCAGATTCAGTTTAGATTTCAAAGTAGTATTGCCTGTTGGGTTTTTATTGGTGTTGGGATTATTGCTGCTCAAAAGCATTTCACCCCAGCTTTGGTCGGATCAGGTAATATTTTCTATTGTTGCCGTATTTATTTTTATTCTTTTTTCGCAAATCGATTATCGTATTTTGTTTTCCCTATACTTTCCCTTATTTATTCTCTCTATGCTCTTTTTGATCAGTCCATTATTTTTTGGTCTTTACAGCAGAGGATCCCAGCGTTGGTTATTTTTAGGTCCTTTTTCACTTCAGCCATCGGAACTGGTCAAACCGGTATTAATGCTTTTTTTTGCGGTCGTTGCCGCATCTGAATGGGACAATAAGCTTCGCTGGCTGTTGCTTCTCGGTATAATTCCACTCATCGCGATATTTATTCAGCCTGACTTGGGTACGACTTTAATCGTCGGGGTAGGGTGGCTGACAATATTTTCTTCGCAGGTAAGTTTTAAGAAACTGGTATCTGTTTACGGAGTAATGATAATAATGGCACTTCCTATATATCATTTTGCTCTCAGAGATTACCAGCGGCAAAGAATTACTAGCTTTATCAATCCGAATGCTGATCCCTTGGGGCAAGGATACCATGTTATTCAATCAACAATTGCCGTCGGTTCAGGTCAACTTTCAGGCAGGGGTTTGGGGCAGGGAACTCAATCCCAACTCAGGTTTCTGCCTGAGCATCATACTGACTTTATTTTTGCTTCTCTGAGTGAAGAGTTGGGTTTTGTCGGAAGTATGGTTGTCGTATTATTATTCCTTTTATTGCTTAGGCGGATATATGAAATTTCACAATCCGTTTCAGATCCTGCTGCGTCTGCCTTCTGTCTGGGAATAATGGCATTGCTGACTTTTCAGATATTTGTAAATATCGGTATGAATCTTGGAATTGCTCCGATTACAGGTATTACTCTCCCTTTTATTTCCTACGGTGGCTCCTCCCTTGTATCCATGGCCTTCACTTTGGGTATAATTAATTCTATTTCCACCCGTCAGCACCAGCCGCTTTCTATACAAATTCATTAATAAATAGTTTCATAGCCAAATTCCCGTTTATTTGTTAAAATACTTCCCATGCAGGCTGTAGTCAAAATCGGCGCATCCCAATATCTGGTAACTCCGGGTCAGGAGCTCATTGTTGATAAGCTGGAGTCACCCATAGATTCAAAAATCGAACTGAATCAGGTTCTTATGGTCTCCGACGGGGATAATGTAACTATCGGAAAGCCTTATATAGACGGAATTATAGTCAGTGCCGTTCACCTTTCCCAGGCGGCTGGTGAAAAGATTAGGGTCTCGACTTATAAAGCCAAAAGCCGGCATAGGAGAACTATTGGTTTCCGTTCAAAATTAAGCCGTATTAAGATCGAAAGCATTGATGGTACGCCTGCCAAACGTTCCCGCAAGGTTGTGTAAAAACCTCTCTTGACATTCGTGAAAATTATATATATATTGTCTAAAGTTATTTAATTTATATAAGAAATGGCGCACACAAAAGCGGGTGGGTCGACCAGACAAAAAGGAAACCGTAGGGGGAAACGTCTTGGGGTGAAAGTTTTTGGCGGGGAAACAGTGAAATCCGGTCATATCATCGTTCGCCAAAAGGGCAGTAAAGTCAGGCCGGGTGTCGGAGTAAAAATGGGTCGTGACTACACGCTTTATTCCATAAAAGATGGAGTGCTTAAATTCATTCGTCGCCAGGGGCGTCAGATCGTTACTGTTCAATGAACCAACAAATAGTCGATCTCGATATTGATTCTTTACAAGCCAATCCTCTTCAGCCGCGCGGTATCATTACTCCTGAGTCATTGGTAGATTTGGTAGATTCCATTAGAGAACACGGGATTTTGGAGCCTCTGGTGGTAGCAAAGACTCCGGCAGGATACCAGATTATTGCCGGAGAACGTCGCTGGCGAGCATCCAAACTGGCAGGTTTAAAAACCGTCCCTGTTTTGATAAAAGAGACTACTCCCCAGGGAATGCTGGAAATGGCGATTGTGGAAAATGTCCAGCGGACCGATCTTAATGCAATAGACAGAGCAAAAGCCTTTGAAAGATTAATCACCGAATTTGGTCTAACCAACAGCGAAATATGCCAGAGGATCGGCAAGAGCCCCGCCTATATCAGCAACTCTTTACGATTACTAACTTTACCGGACGCATTGAAAGATGGTTTGTTGACAGGTCTGATTACGGAAGGTCATGCTCGGGCTCTCGCGGCAATTGATGAGCCCCGAATGATTGTCGAGGCGTATAAAATAATCCTGAAAGAATCAGGATCTGTACGTCGTGCGGAAGAACTTGCCAGGAAAATGCGGGTTATAGCCGGTCAAAAACCCAAAACTGTAGGCTTCCGTCCGGCTCATGAAGTAAGCGATGAAATCGAAGCCTTGCGTCTCCAATTGGAAGACTCTCTGGGCGGCAAACCGGGAACTATTGTCAGATTATCGCGATCCCGTGCGGAAACTCGATTGACCACCATTTTTAAGGGTAATCTGGAAGAGACCGACGAACGTCTGAATAAAGTAATCCGGTCAGTAACTTCATAAATAATTATCAAATCAGAAACCGTATTTTTGGTGTGGGACCATGCCGATTCTGTCTGCTGGCCAATACCTGATCCAGGCTTTCCCTACAATTGCCTTTTTCGATATCGGCCCCCATTCTCTTGAGTCTGAACTGTAATTTCTGTTATCCCCCAGTACAATATAATATCCCTCCGGTATCCTGTAAGGGACACTATCCCTTAAAAAAGTTTTTTCATTAGTGACGAAATTGACAGGTAAATATTCTTCTTCCAATTCCACTCCATTTATGTGCACGGCGCCGGCCTTAATCATGACTACCTCACCCGGCATACCGATTATTCTTTTTATAAAGTCACTGTCATAAGGAGGTGGAGCGTGGAATACAATTACATCCCCCCTTTGCGGATCGATTCTTCTGTAAGTCACTTTATCTGTCAGAATGTATTCTCTGTCTTCAAAATTAGGGTACATTGACCTGCCATCCACCTTGTGAGGTTGAAACAGAAATAAATAAACCATCATAAAAATGGCAAAAGCAAGTATTACCGGCTCCAGAGCGTCCAAAATTGCGATAGATCCCCGCCTCATTTTTTGCCTAAACATACCAACCAATGATAATTGCTGTGGTAAAATTTGTCCACCTGTCCGTTTGGGCACTTGGCTCAGCTGGTTAGAGCGCACGGTTCACATCCGTGAGGTCGGGGGTTCGAATCCCTCAGTGCCCACTATATTAAAAATAATCTCCATCACCTTCGTTATCGGGTTCCTGGTCGTTTATGGATTTACCCGTTCATTTTCTACTCCGGTCTCACGCCTGCTTCTGCCGTCCCCGACTGTCGAGCCTGAACCCACTATTGGTTTTTCCCCGTCTCTGACGCCTCTTCCTACTCCTACAGGAGTCAGAAATAAAGTGGACAACAAAATGGATTTTGCTGCTCAGGCTCCGTTCGGCGACTGGAAAGATTCCCGCCAACAGGACGGCTGCGAAGAAGCGTCTTCTTACATCGCCGTCCAATGGGGTAAGGGCCTCGGGTTGACTGGGGAAACGATGTTGGAAAAAGTACTGGACATATCTTCTTATTTGCAGGAAAAATACGGCGAAAGCCGCGACACTTCAGCCCGGGATACCGTAGACAGGATAATTAAAGGTTATTTCTCCTACCCATCCGTGGAATATTTGGAGGATGTATCTTTGGATCAGATAATCGATATTCTTTATTCGGGATCAGTGATTATAGCCCCAATGAATGGCCGGCTGCTTAACAATCCGAATTTTACTGCTCCTGGTCCTGAACGGCACATGCTCGTGGTCAAGGGTTACGATCCGGTAAAAAAGGAATTTATTACTAATGATCCCGGTACCCGCCAGGGAAAAGCCTACGTCTATCCTCAGGACATTTTATATAATGCCATCAGGGACTATTCCACCGGCTATCATATACCAATAAACGGGATCAAAAAGAATATTATCGTTGTGTCCCGTCTATCTTCCTAGTAATTTTTCCAGCCTGTCCAGAGCATGCTCTTCCAGTCCTCGTTTGTTTCCGGAATTAACCTCTTTTTCCTTAAATATAAAGCTTCCGATACTTAATAAATTTGTTAAGGCAAAAACCAAGACTACAAGTATCGCTGTTTTTCCACCCATGTATTTTGTAAGTATTTGAAGAAATGCTGCCAGTAAAATAGTAAACAGGGGTAAAGAAGAAATATACATCCTCGCTCCATACGCTGCATCTCTCCATCCCCCCTGCCAGGTGATTACCAGCATCTGTGCCAGAAAATATAGGGTTAAATATCTCACTTCACGCTTTTTGACTATCAGTTGCGGAAGCTTGATCAGGATTAAAAATAAGGCCGGTGTTCTGGAAAAGAGACCGTTAGTGCCGTGCAGCAGGCTTCCTGTCCATCCTCGGAATATGTGTCCGGATGCCAGATAAGTCTGAGGCCACCATACGCCGTATAAATATTTCCATTGGTACAACACTGGCCAGAAAACAATAAGAAATCCCGACATCAAAAACGATATATCCGCTCTTCTTTCAGTCTTGTTTCCTATCAACCAAAATATCCCGAAGATCAGTAGCAGACCTTCCTGCATCCGAATTGAAGCAGCCAATCCTGCCAATGCTCCCAAAAACACCAATCTTTTGTTTGCTTTATTTTTGCTAAAAAAAAGTATATACCAAAATAAACTGACTGCAAGAAATATTGCCGTGTGGGAGTTGATTACGTCATAGCTGCCGTAGTAGAGTAGGGGACTGCCCAAAAATATTCCGGCCGCGCCCCACCTGGCCCAACTTCTTTTAACTCCGGTTTTTATGGCCAAAAGGGAACCTACAAAAACTCCTGCGATTCCCAGTATGACCGAACCCAATCCTACCGATATTTGATAAATATCCGAATATCCGTTTCTGATCCCGTTCAGGCCCGCCAGTATTGCAACGTCTGCAGCTCCAAAAAACGGCCAAAGCAGTGAAGCTGTCCCCCCAGTGTGAGGGTTATCTGCTTTACCCGTGCTTGTTAAGGACGTTTTCAGAACAAATGGTGAGACAATTTCATTATTCGAATTGTTATTTTCGGGACTGAATATGTGTTTATATTCATTGGTAAAATCCAAGTCATGGTCAAAATAAATACTTCTTAAGTGTACCCAGTAATCTATCCCGTCTCCGTAAACCGCTTCTCCGGAAAAGAAATAATGAATCAAAAATATCGAAGAAGCGAGAATAAACAGTCCGGCAAACAACCTCATGCTGTTTCAGAATACCACGAAAAATTTTTACCTGTCCTCCATGTCCTGTTCCATATCCTGCCTGACGGTATTCAGGTCTTGCGTGATTCGCTCTTCCACATCTTTGTTAAATGATTTCTTATATTTCCCTGTTTGGATCTCTTGTAGAAGCTGGTCGATCTTTTTAACCACCCAAAGATCCTTGGCAGGTGGTTTATTTTCCTTCAGCTGAATAGTAAGCGACCTGATATTGTTTAACCATTCCCTTTTCAGGTCACCAGGGATATTTTTAAGCGACAACCATTGTAAAAGATCCTCTAGTCGTTCAATGGCGTTTTTTAATGGGTCAGCACCCAGATTAGGAGAATCAAAATCAACATCAAATTCATAAGTTGCTATACCGTCTTCAAAAATATGCCCCGAAACTTCTTCCCAAGCTTCATCACCATCGTTTATTCTTCCGAAATAAATTGTAAAATCACCACTCTCTACCCCTTCCAAGTGCACCTTGTAGTTGCCCGAGCCGGGTTTCCGAAGCATCAAAAATCCGTCATCTGGTTCATAGATTTCCCCTACCGGATCCTCAAGCGAGAATTCCACTGGAGAAGCTACGGTCAATACGATAACTTTTCCAAAACCCGGAAAATTATTGTTGGGATACACCTTAATTTTACTGGAGTCGATACCCAAGGACTTGAGAAGATTGTATTGAGCGGTCGCTTTTGTCATCAATTCTCCGTGATTGGAGTTTAGTTCCTCAACAAAATTTATCTCGGGAATCCGGGCGCTTGCGGCCAATATTGCTCCGTCTCCGATTTCATATTCTTGGGAAACCGGCTTTCCGTCGATCCATTTCCCGAAAGTTTCGTCTTTGTCATTCCTGTCTTCGATCTTTATGTACTTGATTGTGTCATGTCCGGTACCGAAAATTGTGGTTGTTCCCGGGTTTGATAACTCATATAGGGGATCAAGGGTCGGTATAAATTCATTTTTCCAATGTATACTCTCCGCGCTTTTCAAACTACCCCCACTATCTTTTAAGAAATCCCACATTGGGAATAGATCCAGAACAGACGGTGCGGACTTTTGTATCGTCTCCACATTAGTTTTATAGTTTTTATTGTGGATATTAACGTATGTTCTTAACGCCGGTCCCATAAGTCCTTCCATATCCGAATAATCAGCTCCTTCCCAAAGCCTAAACACCATCCCTGTTCCTTTATGTGGGCTTCCGGAAGTGATAACTTTATTTACGTTCTCTGATTTAAAATACTGATTATATTTCCTGGCAATCAATCCACCCATGCTGTGTCCAACCATATCCACTTTGGTATTTTCCAGTTTATCTTTTAAGACCTTATCTTTGATGAAAGAGTCCAACTCCAAGGCGTTATAAGTAATATTTTTTCTCCAGTCATAATAATAGATATAAAGGTTCTTTTCTTTTTCATAACCTGCATCTTCCAAGGCGTGCAGTAGCCCACCGTACGTCTCTTTAAAATAATACGGCATCCCTTTCCATTTATCGTTTTTCTCATCTCTCCCATGTACAATCGCCTCATAATTCCAACTCCCTCCCATACCTGGAATAAGAACTAATGGATTGGGTATTATCGGGGGAGAAGGTGGAGGTGAGGTCGAAATAAAATCCTTTAAGTGCGATATATAGACCTTATTTGTAAAACCTCCACTAAGAACACCATTAAGATTAAAAATATAATTATTACTAATAATCATAGACGAACAACAATAGTAGCCAGGTAAAGGTGAAATTTGATTCCACCCTTCAAACCCATTTTCTGATGTTACTTTTGCATAATAAACTTTGTTGGATTCTGTACCGTTACTAACACCGCCGCCAATAAAGACATAGTCGCCAATAGAGGTAATTGCTGGACGATATATCGGTGCAGGTAAAGAATTTACCTCCATCCAGTCTAGTATTTTTCCGTCGAAAGTCACATTTCCGATATAGGTCTTATTAGATGGTCCATTCGGAGATTGTCCCCCAACTACGATTATCGAATTTCTGACACCAACTACTCCTGGACCTTCCAGTGGTTGGGGTAACGGAGTGGTGAAATCCCAAGAAATATAATCGTTAATACTTTTCCAATTGGCAAATAGAACTTTTTCATTTCTTTTTGTGATATAACTCCCAGTCCATGTTGCACCTCCAATAAAATATATATAATCCCCAACCATTGCCGATCCGGCTAGTGAAATTCCCTCCACATCTATCGGTAAATCATTCAGTTTCTTCCATTCAGTAAGATCGCCACTATTATCTATTTCATTAATATAAACACTTTTTCGCGAATTAACCCCTGGTGGATAATATGTACCTCCCGCAATGAGTATTTTATTATTTAAGGTGTAACCAACGTGCCAATAATTGGTTATAGGAAGAGGTTTAGAGGAAAACTTCCAAGAAACGATTTGCCCCGTGTTAGTATCTATAGTGCCTTCAATAACATTTGATACTTGACCACTGTTACCCGCCCCTCCAACGATGAAAATCTTATTTTCTACAGTATGTGTTGAATGACTTGCTAGTGGGTATGGAAAATTTAATGTCTCAGACCAATATAAATAACTCGAGTAAACAGAATTCGAACTTAGAAACAATAAAGTTATACAAGGTATAATTACTTTAAGAAGATATAGTTTGTATTTCTTGTTTATATATTAAATGTTGAAACATTAATTGCTTATCTGTCAATAGCGAATTTATGAAATTATTAATTTTAACCCGACTATACGACCCTCATTTAGGTGGAGTAGAAAAATTTACTCTTAATTTAGTTAAGCGTTTCGATAAAAAATATCAAGTTATTATTATTACGGAACAATTTGATACTAAATTAAAAACTAACGATAAAATTCATCGCCATTCCATTTATCGGATACCAGTAGATTACCAAAATGAGCGAAAGAAAAAATATTTAATTTGGAGGTGGTTTAAAAACAACGAGGAGTTGTTAAATTGGGCTGACATAATTCATATTCATGACGTATTTTTTTGGATAATCCCTTATAAATTAATTAATAGAAGTCAAAATATATTTTTGACCTTTTACGGTTGGGAAGGCACGTATCCTATTCCATTAAAAAACAAAATCGTCCGCAAGATTTCAGAAAAAATGGCAGATGGGAATATTTGCGTTGGTGATTTTATTTCCAAATGGTATGGCACAAAGCCCGATATTGTTACGTACGGGGCAGTAAATTCTCCGAAATACAAGGCCAGTAATTCAAATACACTTTTATATACAGGTAGACTGGAAAAAGATACGGGATTCGGAACCGCGGTCGAGCTTTACCGCCAGTTGAAAAATAAAATGCAATGGCGTTTACAGGTAGCTGGAGACGGACCGGATAAGAAGCTTGCTCCCAGAGAGGCAAATATGCTTGGTTTCGTTCCGGAACCGGAAAAATATATCGCAAAAGCAGGTTGGGTCTATACTACGGGTTACCTAGGGATTATCGAAGCCTTCGCTTATCGCAAACTGGTTATTGCCTCATACGACAACCCTGTCAAAAAGGACTATCTATATATGCATCCCATGTCCCGTAATATGGTGATTGGGGAAACTTCAACCGAAATTGCAGACAAACTCTCTGCCCTCAGTCCTGCCGATACCCGCCGCATGACCCATGAATGCAGGGAGTGGGCAAAGAGGCAAACCTGGGAGAAACTGGCCCGTCAACACGAACAGCTTTGGGGTCTTGGGTAAATCGGGTTAAAATCAATTAATCATGTCCCCGAATACAGCCGTGGTAGTAACCGTATTTAATGAGGAAAATACGGTTGCTGATTTAGTCCGGTCACTGCGTACACAGTCCTTGCTGCCTGCGGAGGCCGTAATTGTAGACGGAGGATCGAGCGACGACACCTGGAAAGTTCTTCAGGACCTGGCTCATTCATGGATAAAACTTCGTGTTTACCGCGTTGCTGGCAACAGATCGGTAGGACGTAATTACGGTGTTTCGAAGACATCATCGCCAATTTTTGCCTTCACCGATGCCGGCTGTTTGCCGGAACGGGATTGGTTGGAGAAATTGACCCAACCTTTTTCGGATTCTAAAGTAAACGTCGTCAGTGGCTACTACAAAGGTGAGGCTCGTACGCCTTTCCAACAAGCACTTATACCTTATGTCCTGGTTATGCCTGATAAAGCAAGGAAAGGCGAATTTTACCCTGCCACGCGCTCAATGGCCCTTCGCCGGTCAGTATGGAAGCGTTCAGGCGGTTTTGACGTCTCCCTGGCGCATAACGAAGATTATGCTTTCGCGCACAAACTAAAAGCTCTGGGCTACGACTTTTATTTCAAAAAAGAAGCAGTTGTTGTGTGGATTCCCCGCCAAAACCTGGGTCAGGCCACGTGGATGTTTTTGCGTTTTGCTGTTGGGGATATCCAGGCGGGAATTATCCGTCCCCAAGTCAAAAAACTTTTTATCCGTTATTTGATCTTCGCTTATATGATTTCCCTAAGTTTTTATTGGCCGTTTCTCAGGCCTGCTTTACTCGTTATGACAATCGTTTATCTGATCTGGTCAATTGTTAAAAATTTTCGCTATGTTCACGGAATAAAACCACTTTTTTGGCTGCCGGTACTGCAGATTACTGCAGACTTTTCGATTATTTTTGGTTCCGTTTTGGGATTTTTATCCAGAGGATTTAAATGAACTACATCCGGTCTACCCGCTCAGGAATGTTTTGGACAGCTTTTCTAAGAGGTAGTACACGGGTGGTAAATATCGGCAAAACCGCATTACTTGCCCGAATCCTTATGCCATCACAATTCGGAGTATTCGGTATTGTCACCTTAGCCTTGTCGCTTTTGGAAATGCTCACCGAAACCGGGATAAATGTTTTTTTGCTGCAGCAGCGGGACAAATTAGAAAAATACGTCGATACTGCGTGGTTTATATCCATCGTCAGAGGCGCACTTATTTCTCTGCTTTTATTTCTGTTTTCGCCTTTTATTGCGGGGTTTTTTCGTTCCCAGGATTCTTTAAGTATATTGCGTCTTGCTTGTTTGGTACCCCTGTTTAGGGGTTTCATCAATCCTTCCAATATCACTTTCTTGAAACAACTGCAGTTTAAAAAGGAATTTTTATACCGTTTTACCATAGTTTTTGCGGAAACCCTGGTTACTTTGATGGCTGTGTATTTCTATAGGTCCCCTGCAGGGTTGGTAGCCGGCATGGTTGCCTCATCTGCCTTAGAAGTAATTTTGTCTTTTGCCTTATTTTCTCCGCGTCCTGCACTGGCTTTCAGACTGCCACAGGTCTGGCAAATAATCCACCAAGGCAAATGGGTCACCGGGTTTGGGATTTTGGATTATATCTTCACGACAGGCGACAATATTATTGTAGGCCGGTTGCTGGGAGAATATTCCCTCGGAATATACCAAAATGCATATAAGCTTTCCACCCAGCCGATGGGGGAAATCAATGATATTTTCTATAAAGTCACCTTTCCTCTTTTTATCAAAATGTCCGGAGACAAATCTTTACGTCGGGAAACCATTCTGCGCTATATTGCAGTTCATATACTGCTGGTCGTCACTATTGCGGTATTGGTTTACGCTTTTGCTCCAGTATTTATTTCACTGCTTCTTGGCCCTGCATGGCTGTCTGCGATTCCGGTTGTTCGCATTTTGGCATTTTTAGGTATTACCCGCGGGATTACTTTATCTTTCAATGCCCTGCTTATGTCACAAGGTAGACAGCGTGATGTGGCTATAGTTAGTTTATTAAACGTTCTTGGATTGTCTTTTACTATAGTCCCCATGGTACGCTCATTTGGGCTCTCCGGAGCAGCTTACTCAGCTATAATCGGCTCAGTTTTCGCGTTGCCTGTTGCTGTTCATTTTATTTCTATTTCTCTCAGATCAACTGTAAATGCCGACACGACTTAATCTGGGCTGTGGATTGGACTATCGTCCGGGGTGGGTTAATATCGATGCCAGGAATGATGTAGGTGCGGATATTGTGGCTGATATTGCCCACCCGCCTCTTCCATTTACTACAGAATCGGTATCCGAGGTTTTGGCCCAGGACATAATCGAGCACATTACACTCGAAGAGCAGGGAATATTGTTTACCGAGATATTCAGAATCCTAAAGCCTCAAAGTATATTTCAGGTTAGGTTGCCGGATATTGACGATATCATTACCCGTTTCAGCCACGACCCGGAAACCCGTAATCTGTTTTTATATGGGGATACTTCGCAGTCAGGAGCCTGGGGGTCTCATAAATCCGGTCATACTGTCTTGACTTTTACATCTTTGGCTGTCTCAAAAGGATTTCGCCTGATATCATGTAAAAAAATTGACACTAATTTCCTATTTACCTTCAAAAAGACCAATACATCACGATTCAGCCGCATTGCCTTTATCAATCAGACTACTGCCATGGGTGGAGCTGAATCGTTCAATCAGGGTTTATTAACCTGGCTCAATTCCCAGGGTATCCGAATTGACGCTTGGACTAATTTTCACCGTTTTCACAATAATCTGATTGAAGCTGGAATACCCAGCCGTCAGATCCCCTTACTCGTAGATATCATAGGAGACTGGAAAGGTTTGCTGAAAGGTTTGTTGTTGCTACCGGTATTATCGCTGTATTACATGTTTATTCTTTATAAATTATCTCCGGGGACCGTCATACTTATGACCGGCTTTATTGAGAAAATACTCGTTACTCCTCTGGCTAAAATATTGGGTTTTCCCATAGTATGGATAGAATTTGCCCCTCTTCAGGCTGTTTTTTCAAAATTTTTGGGTTTACCAAAGCTGCTTTACTGTTTGGTATCTGGCTTACCTGACAGAGTCGTAGTTCCGACGCATTTTTCAGCTTCAGCCCTAATTCCCGACTCAGGCATACCTTCTGCCCGGCTAAAAATTGTGCCTTGTGCCGTGACTGTACCTTCAGGGGTTTCAGATAAACCCGTCCCCGGGTCAGTTGTTTGTGTTTCCCGCTTGGAACCTGGCAAAGGTCAGGATGTTCTGCTTCGGGCATGGCCAACGGTTCTACGTCGCCATCCATGGGCCCGTCTTTCTATAATCGGAGAAGGGGACAATCTATATCCATTGCAGAGCATTGCTAAAGAGTTAAATATTTACTCATCCGTTTCATTTTTAGGGTGGGTACAGGATGTGTACAAATACATTTCTCAAGCTCAGGTGGTAGTATTTCCTTCCAATTTTTCCCTGGAAGGATTCGGAATGGTCACGGCAGAGGCCATGGCTCTCGGCAGGCCGGTTGTCGCTTTCGCTGCCGGACCAACGCCTGAGCTAATAGACGATAAAACTGGCATTCTAATTAAAAATGGAGATACAAAGGCATTATCTGAAGCTATAAACCTGTTATTAACAAATCCGGATTTAGCACTAAAACTAGGGGTAGCCGCAAGAAGGAAATTTGAATCTAATTTTTCCTTCTCAGTAATCGGTCCCCGGTATCAAGAGGTGTTAAACGAGTCATATTCGCGATATGTAGCCCGAAAAATGATGTCACAACGAAATAATGGCTAAGAATGGTGTAATTTTTATTTTATGCCTATTTATCGGTAGTTTTCTTAGGTACTATAAAATTAGCACTAATGTACCATTGATTGCTGATCAGGGTTGGTTTTACCTTTCCGCGATAAATTCTCTTACCACAGGCACTTTTCCACTTACGGGTATTACCTCAAGTGTTGTCTGGCTGCACCAGGGTTCTCTGTTTACATATCTTCTCATACCTGCGCTGTCAATTGCAAGTTACCATCCCGCTTCCGGGGCTGTACTGACTGCGGGGCTGGGAGTAATAGGAATATTATTGGTCTATTGGATTGGCCGCATTTGGCTGGGGCGTAAAGCTGGGCTAATAGCAGCTGTTTTATATTCATTCAGCCCTCTGGCGGTCATACATGCACGCACAGCTTACCATACAGCCCCTATCCCTATATTTTTCTCGCTTTTTCTATTGCTTGTATACAAAAAACGCTGGTTTCTGGCCTTTTTATTTTTAGGTTTTCTTTACCAGCTGGAATTGGCATCCGTCGTTTTATGGCCCGTTGTGGGTTATTATATCTTTTCCAATAAGTCCAAACCTCGGTTGCTGGATTATGGGGCAATGGTTATCGCTATCCTTCCCTTGTTAGCATCAGGATGGATCCAGGGTACGGGAGTGTTCGTCTGGTCGATATATCACTTGGTTTTTCACTCTAACACCACGGTATCAATGGGTAGTTTATATACTCTGTTAATATCGAGGTTTATATTTCCTCAATTACCTGATATAGCAATTAGGCTAATGATTTTGACGGCAATTGTTTTTGCCCTTCACCGTTTCCGGAAAATATTTTTATGGTTTTTCTTTCTGTCATTAGCGCTAATTATCAACCGCACCCCTTCGGAAGCATATTTTCATCTCATAGAGGTTCCTTTGATAATCATATTGGCAAATATGTTTTCACGTTTCCCACGTAAATTATTGTATATTTTAATATTGATATATTGCGTTTCTAATTCATATTTTCTTATCAGCCGACAATATTTGTTAGGCAAGGGTGGATACGGACCTTCGTTGGAAAGCCGTATAAAATTGGCTAAAAAAATTCTTAGTTTAAGTAATACCTTACAGCCTGAGATAGTAATGTCGGGACCGGGCAACAAATACGAAAGTTACGATGATCCGTATCTTTATCTTATTTGGTGGCTATCTCGTGATATTAGTCCTTCTGGAAAACATTCAGGGTTTCTCATTAATGAGCCGGACCAAACAATCAGGGTGCTAGAATAGACATCAGGATGCTAACCGCAGTCGTTCTGGCTAGAAACCAGGCTCACAATTTACCTCAATGCCTGAAATCATTAAGATTTTGTAACGAGATTTTATTAATAGACGATGACTCATCGGATAACACTAGTGTGGTAGCCCGCACATACGGAGCAAAAGTCTTCCGCCGGTCCATGAATGGAGACTTTTCAGCCCAGCGAAATTATGCTCTATCGCTGGTAAAAACCGGATGGGTACTTTTCGTAGATTCGGATGAAGAAGTAAGCTGGGAGCTTTCCAGGGAGATTGCTAATTTGCCTCAAGATTCCTCAGTCAAGGGATATTTCTTAAAAAGAGAAGATATTGTGTGGAAACGGCGTTTGAAATATGGTGATTTGTATGGTTTCCGGATTCTTCGGTTGGGTAAACATGACGCGGGTATTTGGAAGGGAAAAGTTCATGAAGTTTGGAATATTTCTCCTCCCCTAGGGACTCTAGAATCTCCTTTGCTACATTACCCCCATCAGGATACAGCCTCTTTTTTGCACAAAATAAACCGCTATACCTCTATTCGTGCACGGGAACTCTACGACCGCGGCAGAAAGTCGGGAATTCTGTCAGTTGTTTTTTATCCCGTTTTTAAGTTTTTATTTAATTGGTTGATTAAAATGGGTTTCCGGGACGGTCTTCCAGGTTTTATTCACGCCGTAATAATGTCTTTTCACGTATTTTTGGTCAGAGGAAAGCATTATCTATTAACCAAGGGTGTTTCTGATTCATGATTTCCTGGTCGGTTTGGCTAATTCCTATTTCTTTTGCTGCCGGAAACGTATTCAAAATATCATTATTTTCTCCTCAGATAAGAATATCAATTCTGGACATTGCCGTTATTCTTCTCATAATTTTAGGTTTGCCCGAACTTTTAAGGAAAAAAAAACAGGCACTTCAGTCATTTAAAGTATGGCTCAAGCCGTTAGTGATATTTTTGATTTTTTCACTTCTTACTTTGGTAGTTTCGGGAAAAGAATTCGGGTTGGAGGCTCAATTGGTTGGATTATCATATTGGATCAGGTTTTTAGCGTATTCTATCTTGCCTCTTTTCTTGTTTAATCTTTTCTCGACAGTTCAGATGAAGCGCATGCTAATCAGTTGCGGATTTTTAATAGTCCTGGGAGGTCTTCTACAGTACTTTTTACTTCCTGACACGAGATTTATTAAATTTTATGGTTGGGACGATCATTACTATCGTGTTCTGGGTCAGTTTTTGGACCCCGGTTTTGCCGGATTGATGTTTGTTTTAAGCCTGGTATATCTGGCTGTAAACCCCCTTCGTAACCCGCAATTCAACTTTCTGCTTTGGTCTGCTTCATATTTGGGATTAGCCCTGACATATTCTCGAAGCAGTTTTCTGGCCTTTTTGTTCTCGATGGCTGCTATATCTTATTATCGGCGTTCGCTGGCCGTAATTGTGTTGTCTTTATTATTGATCGCTGGAACCGTTTACCATCTTCCCCGTGCATCGGACGGTGAAGGCGTAAAACTGGAGCGTACGGGATCTATTACCGCCCGCGCGGACAGTTGGAACACGGGATGGTCGATATTCATTCACCGGCCTTTATTTGGTGTAGGATTCAATACCTATCGTTTTGCTCAAAATCAAGCAGGATATCTGACGGGAGTAAATTGGCAAACTACTCATTCAGGTTCCGCCCCGGATGCTTCCCTGCTTTTTGTGGCAGCTACGACGGGAATATTGGGTTTTTTGCTATACTTATGGTATCTTTCAGGAATGTTTTCACTATTTTCACCGGTGATTAATACATCTTTGGTCGGGATTATTGTGCATAGTTTCTTTCTCAATTCGTTATTTTATCCTTTCGTCTTGGTATGGCTTGCACTCCTTACAGCTCTGAAACCTAATTCATAAAACATTTTTATGGCCTGTACTCCACCATCAGTTCCTTCCGGATTTGGCTTCCTGTTTTACTTGTAGCTGTTATTATCAGGTTATTTTCCCCTTCGTTCAAGTTGTAAAGTCCGCTGAATTCACCTTCCTGGTTTACAATCAATACCCGGCCGTTGACATTCACTCTGATTCCCGGGTCTGACTTTCCCTTGATAGTAATTATATTATTATCTTTTCCGGTGAATATTTGCCTATCGGTAGGGGTTTCCAGTGACAATGAGGGTACTATTGTGGAAAAATAAACCTTTACTTCTCCCGATTCATTGCTTTTATTCCCGGCCTGGTCGACCGCCACGGCCACAAAACTATTTTCTCCGTCGTTTAATGTTACAGATGAAAAGACAAACGAACCGTCCTCCATTGTCACGACGTTTCCTACAGACTCCTTGTTATTGAGGAGGAATATTGTAGAACCTGGCTCAGATGTGCCGTTTACGGTCATCCTGGCGCTGCTGGTTGCATCAAAATCGATCAGGAGCAGGGGAGGACCGGGAGGGATATTGTCGTTTTTATCGATCGGTTGTCCCGCAGATCCTAGAGTGTTTGAAAAACCGGCAATTCTTGCTAATACTTTTACACCGATGGTTATTCCCAGGATAGCTACGACGGCTGTACCTGTTACCAGCAAGGCGGCTTTGCGTATATTCCGTTTTTCTTCAAGTCGCGTCAGGCGCGATGTCTGCCGTCTCATGGCCTGATTGTAGCTTTTAAGTTAAAATAATTGCAAGCCGATATTTGCCGAGGTAGCTCAGGGGTAGAGCAGCGGTATCGTAAACCGCCGGCCGTGGGTTCAAATCCCACCCTCGGCTCACTTTGAGCGGGATAGGGGAGTCGAACCCCTCTTTCCACCTTGGGAAGGTGATGTTGAGCCGATCAACTAATCCCGCGACCATTAGTTATTATATCCCAAATCCTAAAACCTGAATCCCGTCATTACTTACATCTGATATCAAGTTTCTGTCCAGGCTCAATTACTCTTGGATTAGATAGGTTATTGGCAGTCGCTATTGTTTGCCAGGTAAAACCGTCATTGCAATATTTCACGCTCAAAACCCACAAGTTTTCACCCTGTGAAACCGTATGGGTAATATTGGCACCCGGCAATGTATCAGAAGCAATACTAGTTCCTGCCGGAAGATTCAGGGTTGTTCCAGAGTAAATCAAGTCAGGATCCTGGATTTGAGACTTATTCGCATTGTAAATATCCACCCATTTATAACCGGAGCCATAAGTTTTTTCAGCAATTTTCCATAGAGAGTCGCCTCTTTGCACTTCGTAATTGCCTGCTTGGGTTGTAGTCCCGGTAGGCTGAGGGTTAACATTAGGTTCAGGTGTGTTGGAAGGGGATGCTATATCAGCCTTTGTTGGTTCCGGCGTAGGAGTAGGCTGGGCGGATGTAACCGAAGGCTGAGGGGTGTTTGTAGCCTGTGGGCTGCCGGTTGCCTGAGCTAGCGTTAAATCAAGTCGGGGTAGCAATATTTCCGTTCCTTCGTTCAACACTTCAGCATTTTCACGCAAGTTTTCATTAGATCCTAATATGGCTGTCCATTTATATCCGTCCCCGTAAACTCTTTGAGCGATGTTCCATAGGTTGTCGCCTTTTTGGACGATATAAGTTACCGGCAGGTCATTTTGGTTAGGCAGACTGGTTACTGGCTGGTTGGTAACTTCGGTGGATGCGGAGGAGGTTGTTTCCTCTGCAGGTTTATTGACATTTCCGAAATAATTAAAAAGCAGCACTCCTACCAATACCAATACTACCGCTCCTAAAAGGATACTTATTTTTTCTTCGTTTAATTTAAGACGTTTTAACCAGTCTTTCACAAATGCCCTCTCTTCGGGCAGGAGAATTGAAGAGATGATAATACTACGTGCGTAATTTTGCAAGAGCGACTTTTATGATTACGGAATCAATGTTACTGCTTTACCTTTTTTATTCGCACGGCCGGTTCTTCCGATCCTGTGAATATAATCGTCGTAGGACTCCGGTAAATCGAAGTTAATGACATGGGTGATGTTATCGATATCAAGTCCTCTGGATGCTACGTCCGTGGCCAGAAGCACCTTTACCCTGTTGCTTTTAAACTCTTCAAGCGAACGCTTTCGTTGACCCTGGCTTTTATTTCCGTGGATTGAGGCTACGGCAAAGCCTCTTCGGGATAGGTCGTTGGCTAGTTTTTCCAGTCCCCATTTAGTCCTGCCGAATACCAATACCTTGTCAAATCCCTGTTGTACCAACAGGTCATGCAATACATTGACCTTGTCCTGACCGTTTGTTTTTACTACTTCCTGGGTAATATTTGTCAGCACTGTATTGGTTTTGATAGAAATCGTTGTAGGCTGTGTCAGAAATCTGTTCATAATTCTGAGAACTTCAGGACTGGCTGTAGCCGAAAAAAATGCGGATTGGCGGCGTACCGGCAGGGCAGAAAGGATTTGTGTCATATCGTGGATAAATCCCATGTCCAGCATCCTGTCTACCTCGTCCAAAACAACATTGTTAAATTCAGTAAAACTGATTTTTCCCTGTTGCTGGAGATCTTTAAGTCTGCCGGGGGTTCCGATCACGAAGTTGGGATTAAATCTGAGTCTATGGATTTGGCCGTTTATGCCTACTCCCCCGATACATAACGCACTGTATATTCTCATTTCCCGCGAGAATAATCTCAGTTCTTCCTCTATCTGCGTGGCCAGTTCCCGGGTTGGGGCCATAATAAGTACTTTTTGTGATCTGTCCTGTGATACTTTTTGGATCAACGGAAGCAAAAATGACGCTGTCTTGCCTGTGCCGGTATTAGCCAGTCCAACTACGTCCTTTCCGGTCAAAAGCAGTGGAATTACCTGGTCCTGAATAGGTGTGGGTTTGGGAAACTGTCGGTAGTTTATATTATTCATCAACTGGTTTTGAAATCCGAAGTCGGAAAAACTGTTACGGATGGAATAGACTGTTTCTGTTGCGGGAGTGTGTCCGTTGGTGCCGTTTTTTACCAGAAATGACGGGTCAAAAGACTTGATCCGGTGACGGGGCTGTCGGGTGGGATAGCGGTTAAAGCGGTTCATAATTCGGGGATTTGAACCCACAAAACTGCCTAAATAAGATATTTCTCTAAACCGGAAGAAAGATACAAAAGTCAAAAATACGTTTCTGGGGTATCTTTATCTTGCCTGCTTTAAATACAAATCAGATTTAAACAGATTCGTAGATTCAAATCTGTATTTAGAATTATAGCATACTTATGGGAATTTTGCATATTCAAGGCTAAAAACCTCGGTAGTGCAATTTAAAATATTCCGTGATATAACACGGATATGGCTGGAGTTAAGGATCTGTTCAACAGGCCTTCTGGAGCAGATACGCAGATCAGTATTGCTCACAAGACAAAAGATCTGCTTATTTACGGCGAAGCTGTTTTAACGATTGTTACACCTATTGCAATCGGATTGCTTCCACCAGAAACCGCTCCGACAATAATTAAGGCTTACGCAATCCAACTCATCGCGGCAAGTTTATTGGCTTTTGGCTTTCTAGAATCAAGGTTAAACCGGTTGCAGGAGTTAAGATCGGAAAGAAAAACAAACTAATACCAGAATAGATCTTAAGACTTAAACAAAATTTTGCGGGGCTGACGGGACTCGAACCCGCGACCTTCTCCTTGACAGGGAGACGCGCTAACCGGACTGCGCTACAGCCCCAATTCTTCAGTATTTTACAATAATTTTCTTCCACCTGATACAATCGATTTAAATTCCACATGCTCATGCACAAAAATATGACGAATCTGGAGGTCGCTGAGCTTCTTCGGGCTGTGGCTGCCGCTCTTAGCCTGACTATAGGCGACAACCGTTTCCGGATAATAGCATACGAGCGTGCAGCGGACGCAGTTGAGCATTCCTCCTCGGAAATCAAGGACCTTTGGGACGATGGCAAACTGTCTGATCTAGCAGGAATTGGTGAGAGTATAGCTTCTCATCTGGACGAATTGTTCCGGACGGGAAAAGTGGCTCATTTCCAAAAAATCATAAAACCTTTTCCTTCTTCGGTCTTCGAACTGATCCGGATCCCCGGCATTGGACCGAAAAACGCTCTGAAGCTCTCAAAAGCCCTGAAGATCACTCAGGCTAATACAGCTGTATCCCAACTGGAAAAAGCCGCTGCAGCGGGCCTAATAGTCCATATTGAGGGTTTTGGTGAGGACTCCCAGTCAGCAATCATCAAATCCATTGCCGAATTTCGTGGCAGGTCCCGTCGTATGCTGCTGCCTGTAGCCCAGGAGATTGCCGACTCTGTTATCGAATGGCTTAGTAAATCTCCCCATGTCAAACGCGCGGATCCTTTGGGAAGCCTGCGCCGCCAGGCTTCTACGGTCGGGGACGTGGATATTTCAGCCGCTTCAGATAACTCTGCTGCAGTAATTGAACATTTTGGCCGGTACCCTAAAAAATCCCGTGTTTTAGAAGCAGGGCAACATACTTCCAGCCTCATTTTGGGTAACGGTTATCAGGTGGATCTCATGATCCAGCCTCCGGATTCCTATGGTTCACTTCTCCAGCACTTCACAGGCTCCAAGCATCACAACATCCTTCTTCGGGAATTTGCTCTGAAAAAAGGATATTCCTTATCCGAATACGGGATACGGAAATTATCCAAATCCCTGACTAAATTCTCAGACGAAGAGTCTTTCTACAATTTCCTCGGGTTGCAGTATATTCCCCCGGAGCTCAGAGAAGGTCATGATGAGATCCGCTTTGCTCAATCAAACAGCTTACCCGAATTAGTCGAATTAGATGATATTAAAGGAGATTTTCAAATCCACAGTAATATAGACGTTGAGCCCGGTCACGATTTGGGAGAAAGTTCCCTGACTCAACTAGCTGAAACTGCCGAGAGTTTGAATTACCAATATTTAGGGATTACAGAGCATAACCCCAGCGTTTCAGGCCATACCCAAAAGCAGATTTTAAATTTGATTAAACACAAAACCGAGTTAGTGAATGTGTTTAATACTTCTCATGAAAACAGGGGTGAAAAAAGAGTACCATATATATTCAACGGCTTGGAGATAGACATTCTTCCTGACGGTACCAGGGCATTACCGGAATCCGCCCTGGATTTGTTGGATTTCGCCTGTGTCTCGATTCATTCCAGTTTCCGGCAGGGCAGGAAAGAAATTACTGCCCGTGTATTGCGCGCGCTGGACCATCCGAAAATCCGCTTTTTTGCCCACCCTACTGCCCGATTGCTGGGTTCCCGTGAGGGGATAGACTTGGAATGGGATCAGATTTTTGATTTTTGCCTCAAAAATAACAAATGGCTGGAAATAAACGGTTGGCCGAACCGGCTTGACCTGCCGGATACTCTGGTCAGGGATGCACTTAAATTCGGTATTAAGCTGATCGTCGATACAGATAGCCATTCCCATAAACATCTGAAATACATGAGATACGGTGTTTCAGTAGCCAGGAGGGGTTGGGCAAAAAATTATGATATCATCAACACGCTGTCTTTGACAGAAATTAAAAAATTGATTAAAACTAAAAAGTAGATATCTGATGGGGGGTGATGAAATTGTCAATACCGTTTATATTAGGGCTTCTGGTTTTAGGCTTGATTGTCTACGTAATTTCCACCTACAACTGGCTGGCAACTGTGCGCACCCGTATCCAGGCATCAGTCCAGGAGATCGGCAATCAGCTTAAGCGGCAGGCGGAACTAATTCCCAATCTTGAAGAATCCGCAAAGGGCTATCTCAGGCACGAAAAAGAGATTATCAGAATGCTCGCCGAAGCCAGAAAAGCAGTAGCTTCAGCTGTCAAATCCGGGGACTTAGGCCAAATGGCCTCCGCCGGGGACCGTGTAGCCCAGCTTTTACCTCAAATCCAGGTTGTAGTTGAAAGCAACCCGCAGATCAAAGGAGCGGATGTTGTTACCCGTTTGATGGACGAGCTCAGGGACACATCGGACAAGGTAATGTATGCCCGTAGGACTCTCATCGACCTGACGGCGGACTACAATGTCCGTCTGGTCACTTTTCCTAGCAATCTGGTAGCTGATATGTTTGGGTTCAAGTCAGAAAAAGGGCTTGAAACACCGACATCCGGAGAACACCTGACAGTCTCAACCGCAGACACCAGAACCCCTAAAATATCAATTTAAAGGGAGAAGTTATGCAAAATGTCTACGAGTCAGTATCAGCCAATAAGCGAAAAAGTTTGTTGGTAATAATTGTATTCATTCTTTTCACACTCATCTCCTCTGTTTTCATAGCCAGGGGATTAGCTTCATATTATGGCTACGAGTCCTCAGGTTTGGAACTTACTGGTATCGCGATGTTAATCTCAGGGATTATGAGTTTTGCATCTTATTATTTCAGCGATTCGATTATTTTGGGGATATCAGGTGCGCGCCCTGCGGACAAAAAACGTGATTTCCTGCTTTTTACCGTCACCGAAAACCTAAGTTTGGCTTCTGGTCTCCCCATGCCCCGGCTTTATGTCATTGAGGACACGGCAATGAACGCTTTTGCTACCGGCAGGGATCCCCGGCATGCAGTGATTTGTGCCACGACAGGCATTATTTCCAGGTTGAACCGCACGGAACTCGAAGGTGTTATCGGCCATGAACTGTCACACGTGGCAAATTATGATATCCGATTGATGTCCATAGTCACGGTCCTGGTGGGGTTGATCACTCTGCTGGCCGATTGGTTGCTCCGAGCCGGCTGGTATGGCGGCCGGTCACGCCGGGAAGACAGGGGAAACGGGGGAATTTTTTTGGTTGTAGGTATGATTATGGCCATATTATCGCCCTTTATTGCAAAATTGATCCAGTTGGCAATTTCCCGGCGGCGTGAATTTCTGGCCGATGCTTCCAGTGTCAAACTCACCCGTCAGCCGTCCGGTCTAATTTCCGCATTGGCCAAACTGGGCGCAGACAGGGAGCCTTTGGAGGCAGCCAATAAAGCCACAGCCCATTTATACATCGTAAATCCCTTTCATGCGGATATAGCCGGCAGTGCGTTATCCGGCGGTAGGTCGGTTGACTGGTTAGCCGGATTGTTTAATACCCACCCCCCTTTGGCGGAAAGGATTAAAGTCCTGGAAAGAATGTCCTGATCAATACTACAGGCCTACAATCACCTGGTATGCAGATCAGTATTTTTTAACCGGTTTATTATCAGATTGAGATGGAAAAAAGAGCCGGGTTATCATAAAATTCACTTGTTATTAATAATGTAAACTATGGATCCGGAAAAATTAACCGAAAGCTCCAAAGAGACACTGGTGTCCTCCCTCCGGTTGGCAGGGGAATCCGGTAATTCAGAGGTAAATTCGCTGCATTTAATTCTTGCCCTACTATCTGATCAGTCGGGTATCGTGTTTCAGCTCTTTGAGAGACTAAAGTTGGATATATCGGCTCTAAAATCAGATCTGAAAAAGCAAATATCTCTGCTTCCTCGCATAGAAGAAGGGATAAAACCCGTTTTTGGACAGGAATCACAAAATATATTTATCAACGCTGATGCACAGGCAAAAAAGATGGATGACACCTTCATAAGTCGCGAACACCTTGTATTAGCAATCTCCTTGACAGAGTGCCAGGCATGGGATATCCTGAAAAGGTTCGGGGTTACCCATGACAGTTTATACAATAATATAATGGATATCAGGGGTACGCAAAAAGCAAGCAGTCAGGACCCGGAAAGCACATACGGGGTATTTGAAAAATACACCCAAAATTTGACCGCTTTGGCGCGGCTGGGGCGGTTGGATCCGGTCATCGGGCGGGATGAGGAAATCCGCCGGATTATGCAGATCCTTTCCCGGCGTACCAAAAACAATCCGGTCCTCATTGGGGACCCCGGGGTGGGAAAGACGGCCATTGTGGAAGGTTTGGCGCAGAGAATTGTCTCCGGAGACGTCCCGGAAACCTTGAAAAATAAGGAACTTCTAGGCCTAGACTTGGCCAGCCTGTTGGCGGGTGCCAAGTTTCGTGGCGAGTTCGAAGACCGGCTTAAAGCCGTCCTAAAAGAGATAGAGGCTGGAGCCGGAAAATATCTGCTATTCATTGATGAATTACATACTCTTGTTGGTGCAGGGGCCGCGGAAGGGGCGGTGGATGCCGCCAATATCCTCAAGCCTGCTCTTGCCCGCGGGCTGCTTCATGCTATAGGCGCCACGACTCTCCAGGAATACCGTCGTCATATAGAAAAAGATGCTGCGCTCGAACGTCGGTTCCAACCTGTTTTGGTAGACCAACCTTCTATAGAAGATAGTATTGCCATCCTTCGCGGCCTCAAAGAACGTTATGAGCTGCATCACGGAGTCAGGATTACGGACGATGCGATAATCGCCGCGGTCACGCTTTCCGTCCGATATATTCCGGACCGTTTCCTTCCGGATAAAGCCATAGATCTGATAGACGAAGCCACCAGCAGCCTCAGAATGGATATCGATTCTTTGCCTGCAGACCTGGACGCGCTCAAACGCCGGGCCACCCAAATTGAAATTGAACTCGCCGCGCTCAAGCGGGAAAAACCGGAAACGGTTGCAAAACGTAGGCAGGGCCTGGAAAAGGAATTGGCGGATCTCAGGGAAAAGATTTCTGCTCAGGAATTAGCCTGGAAAAATCAGAAGGAGCTCATAAAAACGATTCAAAAATTACGCGAACAGCGCGACATTCTGCGTCTCGATCTGGAAAAGGCCGAAAGAGCTGTTGAGCTGGAAAAAGCCGCCGAGATCAAATTCGGCAAATTACCCCAGTTGGATAAATCATTAAAGGAGGCTGAGGTCGCCTGGCAGTCGGTTCCCCCGGAACTGAAAATTCTGCGAGAAGAAGTTACTGAAGAAGATATAGGCCGGGTTGTATCCCGCTGGACAGGTATTCCCGTTTCCCGTCTGGTTTCCCGCGAGGCGGAGAAACTCACCCGGTTGGAATCCGAGTTGTCCGGTAGGGTGGTCGGACAGAAAGAAGCTATTTCTGAAGTTGCCAATGCCATACGCCGTTCACGGGCTGGAATTTCAGAAGAAAACCGTCCCTTAGCCTCCTTTATATTTTTAGGTCCCACCGGAGTCGGCAAGACGGAGTTGGCCCGGGTATTGGCGGATAGTCTTTTTAATGATGAAAACGCCATGGTGAGAGTAGATTTGTCTGAATATCAGGAACAGCATTCCGTTGCCCGGCTTATCGGTTCACCTCCGGGTTATATCGGTTACGAAGAAGGCGGCCAGCTGACCGAAGCCGTACGCCGTAAGCCATATTCCATTATTCTTTTTGATGAACTGGAAAAAGCCCATCCGGACGTCTTTAATCTTTTCCTGCAAATATTGGACGATGGCCGGCTGACGGACGGCAAGGGAAGGGTAGTCAATTTCAAAAACACCGTGATTATCATGACCTCAAATCTCGGTAGCGATATAATCCAGAATGAAAAAGATAATGCCAGGCAACAGGAAAAATTGTGGGTCCTTATCAGAAAGACTTTCCGCCCGGAATTTCTCAACCGGGTGGATCAGATTATCGTCTTCGATCCTTTATCCCGTGAACAGATTTCGCAAATTGTCGATTTACAGCTGAAAAGAGTCCAGGAACGGCTTTCCCGCCAGCAAATATCATTGGAAGTGTCCTCCGAAGCGAAAAAATTGATCGCCTCCCAGGGATTTGATCCGGATTACGGCGCCCGTCCGCTAAAGAGAGCTATTCAGAATTTGATACTGGATGAACTCGCCCTTCGTATTATCGAAGGCAAGGTCAAACCGGGTGACAAGGTTTTGGTAGATGCCAAAAACGGTAAAATCGTCTTCGCCTGAATGTGATAAACTTGAGTCCATGGACGTAAAGCACGTTGCAAACCTGGCAAATTTACCTCTTTCGCCCGAAGAAGAATCCAAATTTTCTGTCCAATTTGCACAAACTTTGGAGACGATAAGCCTGATTAACCGTCTGAACACTTCAGAGACAGAGTCCACTTATCAGGTTACGGGTTTGGTAAACGTTACCAGGCCGGACGAACTTAATCCAGATAAAATCCTTTCCCAAAAACAGGCGTTGTCCAACTCGCCCCGCATATACAACGGTTTTTTTGTTGTCCCTGCCGTTTTCAGTTAATTTATGTCTTCGGATTTGCATCATCTGGACATTTCTGCGGCCAGTGCGGGTCTGCGTGGCGGAAAATTCAGTTCCCGGGAACTTGTAAAATCCTGTTTGAATCAAATCCAAAAGCATAATTCCGGAATAAACGCATTTCTGACTCTTAATGAACATGCTTTGGAGGAAGCTGATCAGGCAGACATCAATTTACCTTTAGGGGGAATACCGATGGCAATTAAGGACAACTTTCTTACTCAAGGATTGCGAACTACGGCCTCTTCAAAAGTATTGGATAATTATATTCCCCAATACGATTCAACAGTTGTTGAAAAACTGAAAAAAGCCGGGGCGATTATTTTGGGTAAAACAAATATGGATGCGTGGGCTCACGGTTCCTCTACGGAAACTTCAGATTACGGTCCTACGCTGAATCCCTGGAATACTGGGCATCTTCCTGGAGGTTCATCCGGAGGTTCCGCTGCTGCTGTGAGAGCCGACATGTGTACTTTCGCAATCGGCAGTGAAACTGCAGGTTCTATTCGTCAGCCCGCGGCTTGGTGCGGAATAACTGGTTTCAAGCCCACCTATGGCCGGATCAGTCGGTATGGAGTTATTGCTATGGCTTCCTCTACTGACTCACCCGGTCCGCTTACTAAGACTGCGGTTGATGCTTCGACAATCACGTCCCTTTTGGCAGGAAAAGATCCTTCAGACGCGACGACTATTCCCGGTAATTATCAAAAAATATTGCCCAAAAATGGTAAAAAATTAAAAATCGGTGTTGCTGTGGAGTATCTTTTGCCGCAAATGAAGGACGAAGTCAAAAAACTCATCCGTGAAGCTGCGGGCGTATTATTGCGGTTGGGTATGTCAGTGGAGGATATTTCGTTAATGGACCCGAATTACTCCGTCGGAGTGTATACTATAGTCCAGCGCTCCGAAGTATCATCAAACCTTGCCCGCTACGACGGGATCAGATACGGTCTTGACCGGTCACACTTTGGGGAGGAGGCAAAAAGGCGCATCATGCTGGGCACGTATACATTATCTTCCGGTTACTATGACCAGTACTATCAGAAGGCCCTAAAAGTCAGGACTATGATTATAGAAGATTTCAACAGGGCCTTCCGGCAGGTCGATCTCGTTATCGGTGCCACCTCCCCTGGTCCTGCTTTAAAGGTCGGGGCATCCAGGAATCAGCCGATGTTTGGTGAGATGGAGGATATCCTGGTCGAACCGAGCAGTATCGCCGGACTTACCGGCATCAGTGTCCCCTGCGGTTTTGTAGATGGTCTGCCTATAGGCCTTCAGATAATCGGACCGCAGGGAGGGGAAGAATCAGTCTTCCGGGTTGCTTTAGAGTATCAGTCAGCAGTGGATTGGCATCTTGCCCGTCCTTCATTAACTTGACATACTTCAGGTATGCCCGACCTTCTGCCCTTCCGTCTCTTGCTGAAAAACTCAAATTTCCGTAGGCTTTGGACTTCTCAACTTTTATCCCAGTTGACTATCAATCTGGTAAATTTTGCCTTACTTACCAGAATATTTTTTCTCACCCGATCCACCATTGCCGTTTCGCTGTTATGGGTGGCGTATTCTCTTCCGGCATTGTTTTTCGGGCTTTTTGCAGGCAGCATAGTAGACAATTTTTCCCTTCGCAAGACCATGTTGATTACAAATCTGCTCCAGTCTCTTGTCATTGCAATGTATTTACTTACGACGGATCAGTTGTTTTTGATTTACTCAATAGTTTTTCTTTATTCAGCTTTAGACCAATTATATATTCCCGCGCAGCAGGCTGCTATCCCATGGCTGGTTCCTAAAGATCTCCTGCCTGTCGCCAACGGAATTTTTCTATTGACTCAGCAGGGGTCGTTTTTAGTCGGATTTGGGATGGGAGGCATTTTTCTGACTTTGTTGGGCCACAGCCTGACAATAATGATTTCAGCAGCCTTTCTCCTGCTGGCTGCAGCTTCAGTATATTTCCTTCCGTCGGATATTAAAAAACCGGACCTCCGTCCATTTTTAGACCGTGTAGTGGGTAATATCAAAAACAGTTATTCCTTTATCATGTCTCATCCCGGAGTTCAGTTCCCTATGGGGTTGGTTGTCATATCCCAGGTGTTTATTACCATCGTTGCCCTTCTCCTGCCCAGTTATACTTTTCAGGTTCTGGGATTGGACCTGAATCATACCAGCCTTCTTCTTATCGTCCCAGCTGCTCTAGGCGCTGTCTGGCTGACATCACGTCTTCCTGCAGTAGTCAAACGCCATCGTAAAAAAACCGTCATCGAAAGCGGCCTGCTGGTTGCAGGTATATCCCTTTTTTTGTTATTCCTTATAGGTTTCGTCGGGTCGCTGAAAGTCTATTTTTCTCCGTTTATCGCTTTGCTTTTCGGCACAGCAGTGGCTTCAATTCTGTCTCCGGCTCATACTCTTCTTCAAGAGTATACTCCTGAAGGTTTCCGGGGGCAGGTATATGGCCTTTTGGGTTTTTTAATGACCATTACCACTGCTGTCCCGCTGTTGGTAGTTTCCTCAATCGCGGATATTGTGGGGGTAGGGACTATGATGGGTCTGCTTGCTCTGTTAATATTGGCTGGCTTTTGGTTGGCACGAACCAAAGCAGATTCCTATTTGAAAAATAAGTTAAATAATAATTGACAATGAAATACGTACCGGTCCTTGGTTTTGAAGTCCACATCGAACTTGCCACTAAATCCAAGATGTTTTGTGGCTGCCCTGCGGACCATTTCGGTAAATCTCCGAACACTCAGACTTGCCCTGTCTGCCTCGGCCTTCCTGGTGCTTTGCCTGTCCCAAATTCCAGGGCGATTGAGTGGTGTATCAAACTCGGTTTGGCGCTAAACTGTGAGGTAAATCTGTTTTCCAAATTCGACCGTAAAAATTACTTTTACCCGGATCTTCCCAAGGGATATCAGATCAGTCAATACGACCTGCCGTTCTGCAAGCAGGGATTTTTGGATCTTTCTTCAGGAAAACGCATCCAAATTACCCGAGTCCATATGGAAGAAGATACGGGAAAACTTCAGCATGCCGTGATAAATGACGGGGAAAAAGTAACCTTGGTCGATTTTAATCGTTCCGGCGTTCCCCTGGTAGAGGTGGTGACTGAACCGGACTTTAGCAATACTCAGGAAACTTCAGAATTTCTCAAAGAACTCCAGCAGATTGTCCGGGTCCTGAAAATTTCTTCCGCTGACATGGAAAAAGGTTCAATGCGACTTGAGGCAAATATATCTGTCAGGCCGGAAAATCAGTCTGGACTGCCGGAATATAAAGTGGAAATCAAAAATGTCAATTCATTCAGGTTTATAAAAAAAGCTGTAGAATTCGAAATTTTGCGCCAAACCAGAATATTGGAATCAGGTGCCAGTCCTGTTCAGGAAACCCGCGGATTCAATGAAAGCAAAGGAGAAACCTTTTCCCAAAGGACAAAAGAGGAAGCCGACGATTACCGTTATTTCCCGGAACCCGACATCCCCCCTTTCAGTTTTGAGGTGGACAAAATCAAGGAGTGGCAATCGCAATTGCCTGTCCTGCCTATTCAAAATCGCTTGGAATTAATGGAAAAATACGGTCTTTCTGCTTCAAATGCATACATTATTAGTTCAAACGATACTATGCGCACAATATTTATCCGGGCAGCAGAAATAGGCGAAATAGCGGCCAAAACCTTGGCTGACTTTTTGGTCAATAAAAAATACGGCACCAGGTTTCCTGATTCTCCGTCTGAGCTTATCAAATTAGTTAAATCCGCCAACTCCGTCCAATCAGAAGAGTCTGTGTTACTTCCTGTAGTTTCAGAAATTATCGCTCAAAATCCCGAAGCAGTCGCCTCATTTAAATCCGGCAAACAGCAATCAATTGGCTTTCTGATTGGTCAGGTCAGGCGCCGCCTGCCGGACGCCGATCCATCCGCCACCCAAAAACTGATAATGGATAACCTTTCCGGAAAATCTTCCTAATCATGTTTACTTTTTCCTTTTTGGAAATGTTTCTCCAGGGTTTTTTCAATTGACTGCATTCTTGTTCGGTCTAGAATTCCTGAGTAGTTCATCTCCTGCCGTCTCTTTTCCAGTATACGTAGCGTCTCTTCGGCTGTTTTTTCCATTTCCTCCAGCCTTTTCTGCAGTTTGAGTTTTTCCCTAGCCTCGAATAAAGTATATGAACCTTTTACTATGGCCGACTCTAATAGTCTGTCCAACTCTGCCTGTCTTTTTTTCACCCTGTTTTTATCGGAAATAGCCAAGGCGGATATCACGGCATATTCATTTGCCTCGGCTGATCCGAAATCCAATCCCAGAAGTCCTTGGGCTAATGTTGAATAAATCGGAACTCCCGGTTTCTTTTCTATCGCCAGCCTGTCAAACTCCCGGGATATTCGGGCAGGGATATATGGTTCAGATTAAATATCGCTCATTATTTTCTCTTATGTAATTACTCATTCTGCATTGGTTTCCCAAGAGCTCAGTAAGAGTTGAGTAAACTGCGGTTGAAAAATGCTTGGCAAATGAGTAAATTAAATGAGTTACGGAAACTGCGGCTGGTCCGCTGTCAACAAAGGACAAAATATGCCCGGGTTTATTCATCTTCACTGCCATTCCGAATATTCACTGTTGGACGGTCTGTCTAAAATCTCCAGAGATCATAGTCCGGTTAATCTCGTAACCACTGCCAAAAATATGGATATGCGGTCTGTAGCGCTTACGGATCATGGAGTAATCTATGGTGCGATTGAATTTTATAAGGAATGCAAAAAGGAAAAGATAAAACCGCTTATCGGAATGGAGGGGTATATGGTAACCGGCGATCTCAGAAATAAAGAAAGCAGAGCAGATAAGGAAAACTATCACTTGGTCCTGATTGCCAAAAACCACACAGGATACCGCAACCTGATGAAGCTTTCCACGATAGCTCACCTTGAAGGATTTTATTACCGCCCGCGTTTTGATAAGAATACCTTGGCCCTTCATAGTGAAGGGCTTATTTGTCTTTCCGCTTGCCCCAAGGGAGAAATTGCCCAGATTATTGTCTCCGGTGGAGTGGAAAAGGCAGTTCCTGCAGTCCAATGGTATCAGGAGGTCTTCGGTGACGATTACTATCTGGAAATCCAGCGTCATCAGTTTTCCGATTACGTCGGTTCCGCTTCAGACTCAAAAATAAAAGATCAGTTAACCAGGATGCAGCAAACGGAAGATGCCTGGGTAAAAGGAATTATCAGTCTCAGTCGCCGTTTGGGTATCAAACTGGTGGCTACCAATGATTCCCATTATCTTCAGCAGATGGATGCTGTTGCCCAGGATGTATTGGTTTGCGTTTCCACAGGGAAAAACGTCTCGGATATCGAAAGGATGCGCTATGTAGATACTCCCACTTTTCATTTGCGTTCCGGTGCCGAAATGGCGGATATATTTACCGATGTACCGGATGCTTTGGAAAACACGCTGCAGGTCGCCGAAAAGGTGGATCTGGCAATTGAGCTGGGACAATGGCATTTTCCTAATATTGATCTTCCGGAAAATGTCTCCGCCCCGGATCATCTGCGACGTCTGTCCCTGTCCCGCCTTCAGGAAAAAATTCCCGGCGCTTCAGAGGAACTAAATCGGCGTCTGGAATTTGAACTTGAAGTTATTATCACCAAAGGTTATGCTCCGTACTTTTTAATGATGGCGGACATGGTCAACTGGTGTACCGAATTGGGAATAATTACAAATACCCGGGGTTCTGCGGCCGGTTCGCTGGTCTCATATGTACTCGGTATCACGACGGTTGACCCGGTCAAATACGGACTGCCTTTTGAACGGTTCCTTAATCCTTATCGTCCCAAACCGCCGGATATCGATCTGGATATTGCAGACGACAGGCGCGAAGAATTGATTGCAAATATCGTCGAAAAATACGGTGCAGACAAAGTCGCTCAGATTTGTACCTTCGGCCGCATGCTGGCTCGGGCGGCTGTACGTGATGTAGGTCGTGTCCTGGGCCATCCTTACTCTTTTCCGGATAAAATTGCCAAGCTGGTACCTATGGGTTCCCAGGGTTTTCCCATGACTTTGGAACACGCACTGGAGATAAGTCCCGAACTCAAGATCCTCTACGACTCGGATCCGGCCGCCCGTCAGCTTATAGATCTGGCCCGTCAGATCGAAGGAAATGCCCGGCACTCATCTGTCCATGCAGCGGGGTTGGTTGTTTCCCCCACAGCTATGACGGATTACACCCCACTGCAATTGGAACCAAACGGCAGTAAATTGATTACCCAGTATGAAATGCACGCTTGCGAAGACGTCGGTCTGGTCAAATTCGATATTCTGGGTATTCGCAACTTATCAATTCTCGGCGCTGCAAGGGATATTGTGGAAAAGACACGAGCCACCCGGATAGATCTCGGGTATCTTCCCCTGGATGATAAAAAGACGTTCAGTATGTTGTCTCGAGGTGAAACTATGGGAGTATTTCAGCTTGGTGGATCCGGTATGACCAAGTGGCTGCGTGAGCTCAAACCAACGCGTATAGAAGATATCATGGTTATGATTGCCTTGTTCCGTCCCGGTCCCATGGCAAACATTCCCGAATACATCGCCCGCAAAAACCGCCGTTCTCCCGTGACTTATATGCATCCCAAAATGGAGAAGTTTCTGGATAAATCATTTGGGATTTTGGTATATCAGGAAGACGTCCTGTTTACAGCTCTGGAAATGGCAGGTTACGATTGGGGTTCAGTAGATGCGCTCAGAGGCGCTATAGGTAAAAAAAAGCCCAAGGAAATGGCCCAGCAGCATGAAATATTTGTTGCCGGCTGTGTCAAACACTCGGGCATGACCGCAGCTGAAGCGGAAAAATTATGGGAACTTTTTGTACCCTTTCAGGGTTACGGTTTCAACAAAGCCCATGCCGCTTCTTACGGACTTGTGTCATATCAGTCTGCATACCTCAAAGCCCACTATCCGGTGGAATACATGACTGCCCTACTATCGGCGGAGTCGGGTAATACCGAAAAGGTAGTGGAAGCTATCGAAGAATGCCGCCGTATGAAAATCAAGGTTTTGCCTCCGGATATCAATAGTTCAGATTTCGGGTTTACGATAGAGCTCCACGTTAAATCATTGGACGGCCGGGCGATCCGATTTGGTCTGTCTGCTATCAAAAATGTGGGTGATATAGCCATAAAACTCATTCTTGAGGCCCGGGCCAAGGGACAGTTTCTGTCGCTTACAGATTTTATTCTCCGTGTGGACAGCCAGAAAGTAAACCGTAAAGTGCTCGAAAGTCTCATTAAGGCAGGTGGGCTGGATTCATTCGGTAAGCGTTCTGCCATGCTGGCTGCTCTGGATAAGATCCGGGAAATGGGGACAACTTTAAGCAAGCTCAAAAGTATGGGTCAGGGGAGCCTCTTCGGATCGGACGAAAAGTCGGACCCCTCGGACAATTTTCCCGATATTCCGGAGTTTGAAAAACAGCAGAAGCTTACCCTGGAAAAAGAACTATTGGGTTTCTATCTTACGGAACACCCCCATGCGGAAAAATTAGATTTGTTAAAGTCCAAAATTTCAGTCTCTATCTCAAATCTTTATCTCGAAGCCCATTCAGGACAGTCCGTCATCACCGGAGGAATAATTGAATCCTGCCGTAATGTTGTCACCAGGACCTCAAACCAGCAGATGTGTTTTGCCAGGATTACAGATTTAGGCCGTTATGTAGAAGTTGTAGTTTTCCCCAAAATATTCGCGGCAACTTCAGATGTATGGCAGACGGACACCGTTGTTTTGGTTTCCGGTCGTCTTGAAGTTCGCGGCTCGTCGGAATCGGACGACGAAAACCCGGATACAAGCCGCGATTTGAGTTTGGTAGTGGAATCAGCAGTAGCATTTACAGGTCCTGACACGGCCCTTCCTCAAACAAACAACGGCAACGGCAATTCAATCAATACTTCTGTAGTCACTATAGAAATCCCTTCCTCATTCCCTTCCGCCCGCCTGGTCGCTCTTAATCAGCTTCTTCAGGAAAATAAAGGGGATAAGCCTGTTCAGTTGGTCTTTTACCGCAATGGATCTTCCAAAATCCTTCCTCTGCCCTACGGCCTGGATTGGTCAGAACAATTAAAAAATAAGATCGATGCCTTGTTAAAAAACCCCTCCTGAGCTAAAATTGACGTTATAGCCCTTAATATATGGCCAATAGAATTACTATTAAAGAAACCGAGTTCCATGTCGGAGATCTCATCCGCTTGCATTTGCGGATTCTGGAGGGCGGTAAGGAGCGTATCCAGATTTTCGAAGGTCTTGTGATCGGTATCCGGGGTAGGGGAGAGAACCAAACCTTTACGGTCAGAAAGATGGCTGCTGGTGGTATCGGGGTGGAACGTATTCTTCCGGTTTTTTCACCCTGGATTTCCAAAATTGAGGTCAAAAAATCTGGTTCTGTCCGCCGGGCCAAACTGCATTACGTCCGCTCCCAGTCTGCCCGCAAAGTCGCCCAAATTACCCAGGCAACTTCATGAAGGCTGCCCTGGCTTTCCTTGTAGCCCTCTCGCTTTTTCTTCGTTTTTTTTACTTTCCCTCCCATCCTTCAGCTCTGTATTGGGATGAAATGGATGTGGGTTATCAGGCTTATTCTTTACTAAAAACCGGAAAGGATTATTTCAACAACCCCATTCCCGTTCATGTGCATTCCTTTGCCGATTACCGGACTCCGCTTTATATATACCTGACAGTTCCCTTGGTGGAGCTCTTCGGCCTCAACCCATTTTCTGTTCGGCTTACTTCAGCCTTGATGGGACTTATCGGTATAGCTGTGTTATATGTTTTGTCCGTGTTGTTGCTTAGGCTGGGTAAATACTCCTGGCTGCCTGCGGCGGTGATGGCTCTGTCTCCCTGGCATTTACACCTGAGTCGGATCGCGTTCGAGACTACCACCCTTTTAGCTTTGTATCTTCTCGGGTTGGCGGCTTTTTACCGCGGCTTTTACCGCCCCCGGTGGTTTATTATATCTGCTTTGGGTTTTGGCCTGTCTTTCTGGACATACAGTCCTGCCAAACTTTTCGTCCCCCTCACTCTCTTGCTCCTGTTTATTATTTATTTTCGCCAAATCATTTTGCTCCCTCGGCATTATATCTTTAATTCGTTAATTCTTGTATTCTTGTTATCCTTTCCGATTCTTTATTCTTCAACCTTCGGTCCTGCATCCATGCGCCTGAGGGAACTATTGGTATTCACCGACCCTGTTACCTCTGCAGAAGTGGATTCCAAGCGCCAGCTGGTAGACTTGGCTGCAGGCTTCAAACGCTCCATTGGTATGTCCCCCAGCCTTCAGGCCCGCTTAGTCTACAACAAATTAACATTCTGGGGTTCCGCTGTTTTAAATAACTATGTCTCATCGCTTTCTACCGAATTTCTTTTTGTCAGGGGCGATCCTCAACCGCGTCATTCTCCTTCAGAAACTGCATATGCCCAGTTCCACCTGATAGACCTTGCCCCCTTCTTATTTGGCCTGTTTGCCCTGTTCTCGCTAACCTACGTTACCCGTCCGCATTCCCGCTTGATCGTTTGCTTATTATTGCTTGCTCCTTTGTCTTCCGTCATCACGCGGGACGGCGGCACCCATTCCCTGCGCCTGATATTTCTGCTACCCGTTGTTTCCATTGTTATCGCCCTTGGCCTGCGTCGATTAATATTTTCGAAAATCCTAATTGTGTCCTATCTTTCACTTTTCTTTGTCTCTTTATTCTTGTTCTCTTTCTACTATTTCACCTCTTATCGCTCCGAAAGTTTCAGGTCTTTCAATTTCGGATATTCCCAGGCTGTCCGTTATGCGCTGGACAATTCTCAGTCATATGACCGGATATTTCTGGACATGTACGACCAGACAGCACTTATGGCCTATATGTTTGAAGCCCGGCCGGATCCCCGCCGGTTTCAGCAGTCCCACCCATTACAAAGCGAGGAAATTATGCCCGGTTTGGATGGACTGCGCATGGGTAACATTTATATTCTTCCACCCGGTACCCGTGATTGGCTGAAAATGGATTTTTCAAGGCTAAAAGGCAAAAATTTGGTTATTGCGGACGCACTCCTGTTTGAAAAAGCAGTCCATGAAGGTTATTTGCAGACACTTTTTTATCCGGACTCCCGGCTGGCTTTCTACATCTTCACTACACCCACTTCCCCTTAAACGGCGATTCCGTCAGGCCTGGCCACCCACTTTTTTTTACCCATCCCCATGCCATTTCTTATCCGTAATTGATCCTAATTTCCTGATCTCCTTATCTCTTCTTCGCTCATTCCGAAATAGTGTCCGATTTCGTGCAGCACGGTTTTTCTGATCTGCTCTCTTGCCGCATTCGGATCAGAGGAAAATGCCAATATCGGCCCGGAAAAAATTACGATCTTATCTGGAACCACTGGGGGTATTCCGGCCCGGGCAGGTTTTGGTACTCCCCGGTACAGCCCAAAAAGAGTTCCGTGGCTGATACCGACGCTTCTCAAATCCTGAGGTGTCGGCCATTCCTCTACGGTTACAGCGACATTTTCCAGTGCTTTGGCAAATTCCTCCGGCAATCCGTCCAGCGCCTGCGCCACGATTTCCTCAAATTCTTCCGGTTTCATGTATCCGCTAGTTTACCCCAATAGTATAATTTTTTCAGTTATGCCTGCTGCTGTATGTACCCATCTGGATCAAATTAAACAGGTTACTCCTTCTGCCGAGGGTTGCGAGGACTGCTTGAAAATAGGGGACAACTGGGTCCACTTGCGACTCTGTCTTACATGCGGTCATGTCGGCTGCTGCGACAATTCAAAAAACAAGCACGCGACAAAGCATTTCAAGGTTGCGAGGCACCCGGTTATGCGTTCATTCGAACCGGGAGAATCCTGGATGTGGTGCTACGTGGACGAAATATTGCTATAATCCTCGTATGAAAGAAAAATACCGGGACCGGAACTTGATAGAATTGTTAAAAGATACACAAACAAAAGAACTTGATATTATAAAAAAATTGTTAAAGGTTCAGGTACTACGGCAATTGCATTTTCTGCCCTTTTTACAGATTCAACTAAAGAGGGACTCTCGTCACCTGAAGTTTTTACAAAAAGATATTTGGGGATAATCAAAAGTATACCCCGGGCAATTATCGACGCGTTTAAATAATACGTTTACCTATCCGGCGATTGGAAGATTGCGATCAATCACACTTTTCAGGCATTTCCCGTGGGCTGAATTGTCTAAGTAGTGCATTCGGCAAAGAGCTTGAGGAAAAATCCCTTTAAGAGTCCAAAAACATCCGCCGTTCGGACAAATCCCGTCCCTTGCATCAAATTTTTCGTGGACTTTTAAACGCAACAGATAATCCTCTGGTAATTGAGTTTCTTTTCTGACTGTTTCCATTCACGACATAATACAAATATTTTTTACAAAATACAAATTAATATTAAAAGGGGATAAAATAAATTTATGGCCCGGTTGACTTATCAGCAGTTAATAGACCGCCATTTGGGTATACTTCAAGCCCTGCAGTATCCATCCGGCCTTTTTTCCGCTTCAAAAAAAGACAGTCCAACCGGCTATGACAAATCCTGGCTGCGGGATAATTTTTATGAGACTATCGCTTTTGAAGTTCTGGGGGATTGGCCGACTGTTGAAAAGACCTATAAAGCTCTGCTTCAGGTTCTTCTGCTTCACGAACCCAAAATCGACTGGGCTATCGCCAATAAGCCTTCAGCCGCTTTCCAGTATATCCATGCCCGTTTCCACCCCGAAACCTTTAATGAGTTCTGGGAATCCTGGGGAAACAAACAAAACGACGCAGTCGGCTGTATCCTTTTCCGGGTGGGAGAGTTGGAAACCCGCCGTCCTGGTTGCCTGTTATCATCTCCCCAACATTTCCGAATTGTAAACAAACTAATTCGTTACCTCGATTCCATCGAATACTGGCAGGATAGGGATTCAGGTATGTGGGAGGAGGACGAGGAGCTTCATGCTTCATCTGTGGGCGCCTGTACGGCCGGCCTGCGGTCTGTTTCCCGATTGCAGCATATCTTTGTACCTGAAGAACTGACTACGGCCGGGATGGAATCTCTCTCCCGCCTTCTGCCCCGCGAATCCGAGCGTAAATTTGTGGATCTCTCACTGCTCTCCCTCATCTGGCCATACGATATCGTCAACCGGGATCAACGGGATGAAATTCTGGAAAATGTCGAATACCATCTCTTAAGGGAAAGGGGGGTCATTCGCTATAAAGGAGACAAATACTACAATAAAAACCCTGACGGTGTCAGCGAAGAAGCGGAATGGACATTCGGTCTTTCATGGTTGGCGATAATCTATGAAAAAATGGGGGGCAAGGCCAAGGCCCGGGAGTTGTTAAAAAATCTTATCACGGAGGATACACCGGAAGGTTTACCCGAATTGTATTTTTCCAATTCTCCGGAATACAACGAAAACACCCCCCTTGGCTGGTCTGAATCCCTCTTCATCGTCGCCCTCTACGAAATGGATCGCAATTGATTATTGCTTGGACTTACTGATTAGCCTTGCAATCGTGGTGTTCAAAATGCATAACCCAGTTTTCGTGAGATCTGTGTCCACCTCGCCGCCCATAATTTCACATCCTGACATACCGATAATTTTTACATCTGGGACCTGATTCCTGACTGCTTTTATAAAACCCGCCCTTACCACATCTCCTCCAAACAAATCTTGGTCCAGAGTAATCACATTGACTCGCTGTTTTCTGAACTCATTTACAGCGTTCATCGCAGTCGCCACCCAGGTTAATTCCTCCACTACACGGTGGCCGCCATATTTCAACATAGCTCTCAACAACGCACAGTAATCTCGATCGTCTTCTACAATTACTACATTTACACCTTCTTTTTTGACCATAGTAATATTTTATCACTATTAATTAAATAATGACTTATTTCAGCCCTTTTTATCAAGCAGGATCGTAATAACTTCGTTCAGTTTTTCTATACCTTTTTTTGTCAAATCAACATCTACTTCTTCAATTGGATCTGCCGCTGTTCCTATAATTCTCACACCCGGGGCAAATTCTCTTGTTCTGCTGATAAAACCGGCATCAACTATATTTCCTCCAAATATATCTCTATCCAAAAGTACAACGTTAACCCCTAACTCTTCAAAGGTATCCACTGCATTCATAGCAGTCGCCACCCAGCATAGTTCTTCAATTATTGCATGACCGCCTTGATGCAATATATCCCGGATTTTCCGCGCATTCTCTGCGTCGTCTTCAATGAGTACTATAACTGCTTTTTCGATTTCAGACATCAAGTTATTTAATCACAGCCGGTCAAACATCGGATAGGACTTGATTCGTTTTTTAAAAACAATTATCCTGTTTCCGGTGGCCGAAACATTTCCCGGTGTTGTTCATGCTCGGACAGTAGACGTCCGTTTCGCGTTCTCCGGCCGAATCGCTTCCTTAACCAAAAAATCAGGTGACTCAGTCAAAAAAGGTCAGCCTTTGGCTTCCCTGGACCGCAAAGTCCTGCAGACGGAGCTGGACCGCCAGCTGTCAGATTACGAGCGTCAGCGGGCA
>Ga0209431_10000007_pt1 | contig 269585 bp, 264 predicted proteins | sample RifCSP13_3_FD_184021 | JGI IMG/M metagenome (GOLD analysis project Ga0209431, IMG submission 184021) | Soil microbial communities from Rifle, Colorado - Rifle CSP2_sed 13_3 (SPAdes) (version 2) | ecosystem: Environmental > Terrestrial > Deep subsurface > Rock core/Sediment | place: Rifle... | reverse complement strand
GCTTGACTGTAATCTCACCCTCTTTCCTTACTTCCTCATAAGGAGTTCTTCCAAAAAGCACACCACCTATAAATACCGAAGAAACAGGATTTGTTTCAATTGATATACCAGCACCTCTCGGTCTTCCTACGCCGATCAGAAAAAAGGTAAGACCGATAACTAAAACCACCCCAATTACTACTAATATAATAACCCTAGGATTTCTCAAGATTCATGGAGTTTACCAAATATAGGCTAACTTGACAAATTAGTTACCCCTCGATTTTAACTCGGGGCTTTTGTATTTTGAGGCTTAAGGAGTTAGAATATGAAGCGTGACCGGGTGCTCGAGTGGCTAGAGAGCGGTCTGCAAAACCGCGTACGTGGGTTCGAATCCCATCCCGGTCTCATAATTTTACTATTTGACCCATAAAATATCTCCTTGACTTCCCATAGCAAAACTGTATAGGATTGCAGTAAGTTTATACTGTAAGTGAGGCCTCCGGCCCATAGGGCCTCAGGCCCGGAGGGGGGTGAATAATTTTGAGCCTTCAAATTGTTAATGTTATCGGCAATGCCACAAAAGACGCCGAGCTAAAAGTTTCTAAAGACGGAGTTTCATACGTTTCTTTTAGACTAGCAGCTAGTGGTCAAGACGGAACAACTACCTTTTATAACGTCTTGGTTTTCGGACACTACGGCGACGTTATGAAGGAACATGTAAATCGCGGCCGCCAAGTCTTTGTTAACGGACGTCTACAAATAAGCGACAAAGGTTATGTCAGTGTAGTTGCTGATCATATCGAGCTTTTAGCCCGCCCCAAACCCAAGATCGAAAGCCAAGTCGAAAACAAAGCTGAAGAACCCGTTGCAAAATCTAAGAAAACAAAATAGGATTGGAATTCGTATATTGCTATCGTTTAACTCTCCAAATTCCTCCATATGTACCATGAGGCAACTGTTCTATATGGCTTCCAGCGTTCGGAGAATTTAGTCATCTTCTGGGAATTAAGGTTCTTTTTGAGTAATTTCGTAATTCCTTTTCCAATACCCAAATCAGCAATTGGAAATATGTCTGGTCGGGCGAGAGAGAACATAAGAAACATACTTGAGGTCCACTTCCCTATTCCCTTTACAGCTATCAACTCTCTTTCCACTTCTTCATCAGGTAGTTTATCTAACTTTCTCACTTGTAACTTATTACTTACAACTTTTTCTGCTAAATCTTTAACATAAGAGCACTTAGCATAGGATAAGCCACAGCTTCTTAATTCCTCAGTTTCTAATTTAATAAGTTTTTCCGGAGTTATCGCACCGCTGCATTTTTCCTTAACCCTACTGAAGATTGTGGTTGCCGCTTTTCCTGAAAGCTGCTGCGAAGTTATTGCATCGACCAAATCGATAAAATATTCCTTTTTCTTTCTCGGTTTAATTTTACAAGGACCGTGTTTTTTGATCAAAGGCCCAATATATTTATCTTTTGAAAGAATTTCTTCTGCCTTTCTCCACATGGATATTACATAAAAATTTCTTGCTAGCTAGTCATGCTTTCCAACGCTTGATTTATATCAGGTCCAAGTGAATTCACATCAGGAAGTACTTGCTTGCCCTCCATAAGTTCGTAAAACAGTTTTCTAAACCTTTCCCTCGATTTTTTATCATCACCCAAAAAATCCTTCACTAACTTATGTTTATCTGCAACCGCTAATCTCTTATATATTTCTACCAACTTTATGGAGTCATCAACTGCACTTATAATCATACGAATATCTATTCTTTCATTTGTCCTTGCTTCAGTAACCGCTTTCTTCATAGCTATCTCTACCTCCTCCAGTACTCCAGTATCACTCATGTCCGACATGTTAAGCACTTCAGCTCCAGCTTGACCTTTACTAGCCAAGGCTGCCACCGCAAGTCTCCATCTCCCAATATCTTTTCCCTTTTCTTCTCTAACAATTTTCCCTAACTCCTCCACACTATGGTTTGCCAACTCCCAATAGTTGTCTATGCGAAGTTTTGAGTGTTCTCTTCTCACGGGCAACTCAGTTTTAGGTCCAACCCCATAAGGTTCTTTCCTGAATTCCAACCCTAATAACTGGCGAACTGAAGCTCGAATATCCGTATCTCTTCTTGCTCTCACTCCTTCCAGTATTCCACTTTCCTTCAGGGCCAGTAACCTTCTCGACAACTCCTTCAATCGCATTAAATCAATTTCTTCTACGACAACTTGCTTGGGCTCGCCATCCACTAGTAGTCCAGTTATCCTAACAGGTCTACCGGAAGGCAATCTCGGCAATTCTTCCAATTGAAGAGTGTCGCTTGCTTCCAGGTCGGTACTACATGTAAATTCTCTTCTCCATTCATCAAAACTATATGTTATTTTATGTTCTTTACCGTTGATCTCAATTGTGTCTGGATTTTGACTCAATATCCTTTTTCTTTCGTCTGCTGACAAAAATTCATTTATATCAAGCTCCATATTAAGCTTGCCATTTTTCAAAGCTTCTTCTAAATTTTTTAATGAATGGATATCACCCAAGTGTTCAACGTACCAGTCTTTAAGCTGCTCTGTTGTAAACATCGCTCCCATAAAAGATCCTTCCGACCTTTTCCATAAAGCATTAAGTCGTTTAATAACTACCCTATTGTGACCGATAAAAGGATATTGCGATTCTCCTTCTACTTGATAAGACACAAACTGTGTTAGAAAAGAGGCAAAAGCTTCAGCCGCTTCTTTACCCGAGGCTTCTCTCTCTTCGACTTGGAGATCTCCGTAACTTCCTTTCAAAGTAAGAAGAACTCTTTTCTTTACTGAATCTGTATCTGCGTCGTAATAAACTTTTCTTACTTCTTCTTTAACAAGTTGCGGAGCAATCTCGCGAATCCACTCTGGTTTTACGGACTGAATCACCCTTGCATACGTTTTTTTAGTTTCAACTATCTGACCAGGTACGAAAAATCGCGGGTTGGATCCAAAAGTGGAAGACGAGGGATGGATATAAAAACCCTCCTGGCCATCCATAACTCGTTTGTATGAATACGAGCCCTCATATTCCATCAAATTCCCAATCAAGCCAGAAGCTACCGATTTGCCTATTGCCTCAGGGTCGTCGTTTTCTGTAACTCTTATTCCGTTTCTTTTTAAAGCACGGAATAGCTGGATCCTAATATCTCTGACTTCTTCTAAGGCTTTGCTATGTAAAAAATTATCTTTTGCCCATTGTCTATCGAAGTTGCTTGCTTCATACGCCTTCCAGATTTTCCATAAAGTCAAAAAGTCAGATTCGTATACCCTGAATTTCATATGAGCCTGGTCTGCAAGACGTTCTTTATCTTTTGGTCTTACAAAAACCGACCGCGTGCTCATAAAAGCTGCTAAGGTACAGACAGTCTCAACACACCTACGTTTTTCAGCTTCAATTATCATTCTTCCTATGTGGGGTTCGAGAGGCAAATCTGCCATAACTTCTCCGGTTTTTGTAATATCTTCGTTGTCATCAAATGCTCCCAGAGTTTTTAGCGTTTCGATTGCTCGATCTATAGCTTCCGGTTCAGGTGGATCTATAAACTCAAACGACTCAACGTCCTCAATCCCCATCCTCTTCATTGTCAAAACCACATTTGCAAGATTTGACCTTTGAATCTCTGGAGTCTGAAACTTCTGTCTCTCTTTAAAATCCTTTTCATCATACAGTCTGTGACACTCTCCCTCCGAAATTCTACCTGCTCTTCCAGCCCTTTGGATGCAGCCGCTTTTTGCATGCTCCGTTATAACCAAAGATTGGATACCTGTTCGAGGATCATATTCCACTTGTTTTATGAGTCCTGAATCGACCACGTGCTTAATCCCGGGAACCGTAAGCGACGTTTCGGCAATATTGGTCGAAATCACCACCTTTCGCTTATTGTAAGTTTGAAATATTTTATCTTGCTCTTCAGGAGACATGGCACCATAAATGGGTAATATAACTACATCTGTCAATCCGAACTCCTCTATCTGCTCTATAGCTCCTTCTATCTCTTCTTGTCCAGGTAAAAAAACTAGAATATCTCCTTCTTTCCCTCCTTCGACAATATCTTTGACTTTAACTGCTGCCGCTCTTATATAGTCGTTAGGAGTACTGCCCTCGTAGTGCACTTCTACTGGATATTGTCTACCCTCTACTTCTACAACCGGAGCTCCTTCGAAATATTTTACAAACTTCTCTTTTTCTAAGGTAGCAGAAGACACAAGAATCTTAATGGGGGCAAGTCCTACCTCGACTCTCTTTTTCTGCATTCTTTTGAGAAGACCAAGGGTAAAATCTATATTTAAAGTTCTTTCGTGGGCTTCGTCGACCATAACAGCCGAGTATTCACTAAGTGTGGGGTCTTCTTGCATTGTGCGAAGAAGTATGCCGTCGGTCACAAAAGTTAGTCTCGTACCTTCGGTGGTGCGGTCGTCGAAACGAACATGGTAACCTATATCTTTACCTACTTCTGTCTGAACTTTTCCTGCCACATATCTCGCAACCGAGCGGGCAGCCACCCTTCTGGGTTGGGTAACTGCAATTTTTGCCTTCCCTCCTAAAGCTTCCTGCAAGAAAAGTGGAATCTCTGTAGTCTTTCCTGAACCGGTTTCTCCAACAACAATAGTTATATCATTTCCCAAGAATTTCTCCCTTATCTCTGCTGAGTAATTAAGTATGGGTAAACGCTCTGCCTGCAAGGTTGATTTTGAACTCTCAGAGTTTTTTTTGCCAGATTTGGGTTGATACTCTTCTTGAAACATTAACTATTTATAGATAATCAACGGCTGAGATTCGCCATCCTCCTGATAGCGAATTTCTTTAGAAAATGGGTAAACAAGATACTGGGTCAACAATAACAACGCTTTGGGTTGTTTTCCGACCAGCGTTGTAACTTGGGTATTTGTTATCTTTTTTCTTATTCTCTCTAACGAGGAACGCAAGTTGTAACCTCCGCCATTTTTAGAAACTTCATTCCATGCCGATTCTATATAAATTCTCAAAATTCTTTTAGACGTCCCCTTTTTAATTACCTCTTTGCTGACATAATCTGTATTTATGTCTTCTCGTCTTAACACATCTTTTGTTTGATGATCAAAAAGGAGTATTTTCTCTCCCGAATGAAGAACGAGCACAGCCTCGGGGGAAACTTTACGCACAACATCGAGTGCTACCATCAATATCTCTATGTCTGAACCTTCATCTAACTCAACCGCGTCACCCTGAGCCTGAAAAGACACGTCTGCTTTCAATTTTTTAACGAAACCAGAACTATTTTCAAAAACTTTAGGGAGCTTAAGTTTTTGATAAAAAACAACGTCAGGAGGATTCTTGGTAGAAAACATTCTTAGCATTGTTTAATTTTATACAGTTTACCACGAGGTTTGACTTTGCTCTCAGACAATAAATAATACTAAGACGTGGCTCTAACAACTATAAGAGCCGCGTTCTTTATTAAAGGACCAATATATTTATCTTTTATCAAAAACCTTTCAGCATCTTTCCACATATATAATGCGCCTCGAAGTACACTAGCCTCTTTTTTCTGGAAAAATAATATCCCCAAGAATATCCAAAGAACCATCATCAAAGTTCTCGAATTTACCAAGAATATCTAGTTGTGCCCTTCTCGAAATACTCTTGCTAGATCTACCACTATCTAAATATCTCTTAGAGGCCTCAGTTATATCCTGCAGCTGTATTCTTACTGCTAAATCTCGTAATAACTTTCCTTTGTGAAGAGAAATGGGTTTCCAAGTGGCCTGCACGAATGCTTTAATGTTTCCTGAAGTAGACTCCTCTCCTCTCTTTCTTAATGCAATCTCTGCGACTCTACGGATTGATGATGCAAACCAACGCTTTTCCTCTAAAGTGGGAGTTCTTTCAATTCTTTCTACCATGAAGACAATTATACAAGACGTCCTGAATTTTAATAACCCATTCCCCCGCCTGGAGGCATTGCCGGAGATTTATCTTCCTTTTCCGGAAGATCCGTGACTAATCCTTCGGTCGTGAGTACCATCATGGCAACTGAGGCTGCATTTTGGAGAGCAAGACGCGTTACTTTTAAAGGGTCTAAAATTCCAAATTGGGTCATCGAGCCAAACTCTCCTGTCAGTGCATTAAAGCCAAAGTCGCTAACTTTATCTTCTTCTATCTTTTTAAGTATATAGCCGTCGTCCTCACCCGCATTTTTGGCTAGCCAGCGGATAGGTTGTTCAAGAGCCTCCGATACTATGTCTACTCCAACTTGCTCATCGTCGTTTTCAACCTTTAAGTTAGCCAGTGATTTCCTCGCCCGAAGCAAAGCTACTCCTCCACCCGGCACAATCCCTTCTTCAACTGCGGCTTTGGTTGCACCAACTGCGTCTTTTACTCTTTCTTTCTTTTCGTTAAGTTCAATCTCGGTTGCAGCTCCAACGTTTATTTGGGCAACTCCTCCTGAAAGCTTGGCCAGTCTTTCTTCCAGTTTTTCCCGGTCAAAGTCTGAGTCTACCTCTGCTATTTGCCTTTTCAAAAGGGAAATCCTGGCATTTATTGTGGCCTTTGAACCCTTACCGCCTATGATTCTTGCATTTTCTTTGTCTGCCCAAACTTTGTCGGCTTGTCCTAAATCTGTAACTTCAACTGTTTCAAAAGTTTTACCAGTATCTTCTGAAACGACTGCTCCGCCTGTTAATATCGCAATATCTTCTAATATTTCTTTTCGTCTGTCTCCAAACCCAGGCGATTTCACCGCAAGTACATTAAATGTTCCTTTTAGCTTATTGACAACCAAAGTAGCCAAGGCTTCGCCTTCTACCTCATCGGCAATAATCACTAAATTCTTGGATACTTTTACAAACTTCTCCAAAAAAGGCAGCATGTCGGCAATCGAGGAAATTTTTTTGTCCGTTAAAAGAATGTATGTATCTTCAATTTCAGCCTCCATCCTTTCCGGATTTGTCACAAAATAGGCAGATGTGTATCCTCTGTCAAACTCCATTCCTTCCTTATATTCAATCTCTATTGTTAGACCTTTACCCTCCTCGACTGTCACCACTCCGTTACGTCCTACTTTATCGAGTGCCTCAGCTATCTTTGCACCAATTTCACTATCCCCCGCTGAAATTGAGGCAACTTGTTCTATTTCTTCTTTGTTTTTGATGGGTTTAGCGATCTTTTTAAGTTCCGCCACAACTGCCTCTACGGCTTTTTCAACTCCACGCTTGACAATCATCGGGTTTGCACCGGCCGTAATGTTTTTCATTCCCGAGGCACACATTACCTGGGCAAGGAGTGTTGCTGTGGTTGTGCCGTCTCCTGCGTCTTCATTGGTTTTGCTCGCAGCCTCTTTGACAAGCTGGGCTCCCATGTTTTCAAAAGGTTCCTCAAGATCAATCTCTTTGGCAACAGAAACTCCGTCATGGACAATACTCGGCGCTCCCCACTTTTTGTCAAGTGCAATGTTTCTCCCTTTTGGGCCTAGAGTAGTCACAACCGCCTTGGCAACAATATCAATTCCCTTCATTAGGGCTTGCCTTGCATCGTCAGAAAATTTCAACTGTTTAGCCATATGATTAACCTTCAATCGCAAGTATATCTTCAAATTTCGCAAATAGATATTCTACTCCATCAATCTTTACCTCATTTCCTCCCCACTTTTTATAAATAACAACGTCTCCTACTTTTGCAGGAGATGGTCTTTTTGTACCTTGTTCTGTAATTTCATCGGGTCCTACAGCTAAAACTTTGCCTTTTTGGGGTTTCTCATCAGCGCTCTCTGGAAGGTAAATTCCTGAGTCGGTTTTGGTTTGGGCACCGACCGGTTCAATCAAAAGATAGCCGGCTGCCGGTTTTACATTTACTTTAGTAGTTTTTTTCTTCGCGGCCATGTCTAAAAAAAGAAAAATACTGCTAGCAGTATTTCGTCACGAGTGCTATTTTAATAAAATAGTTAGGGTGTTGTCAACCCCGAAGTGAAATTTTGATATTTTGTTATACAACAAAATAGTTTTTGTTGATCTCGAAGAGACAAGCTTTGCTTATCAAAATTCTACTTCGGGTCAAGAGGAACTCTATTATTGCCTTGCTTTTATTCCGAAGGAACAAGGGGAAAATTCATTTTACCCTTATTCCGTATTTAGAAAGCACATCGGCAACATCGGGCGCAATAATTCCCAATTCTCTTCCCGCATCCCTTCCTATTATCACATTGTCAATAACCTGCTTAAAAAGAGTGCTCAATTGAGAATTGATACCTGTTGCCCCATCGTTCGTTGCATCGGCTAAATACCAGCTTTTTGCTTGAGGGGCCAAAGCAATTATAGAAGCTAAAATTTTATTATCTGTTAACATATTTCCCATATCGACTCTTGGATAAGGCTCACCAGTCACCCGAGTTTGGCTTAGGTTGTCATAGAGCGCCTCAAGTGATTCCCTTTGCGAAAGAAACTTTAAAAAATCCCAGGCAGACTCTTTATTGGTACTTTTATTCCATACGCCTTCCACCCAATAAGTAGCGTAGCTTACATCTGGCTCCCTTGGATCATCCTTTCTTAGTTGAGGCAAGGGTACTGTTTTATATCTTAAACTCGGGTTCATACTATTTATTTCGGTAGCCCGCCATGAAGGACCAAAATACATAGCGACTTTACTATTTGCAAAAGCTACTGTTGATGGCGGTAGCGTTTCGTCCCAGACTTTGTCTTCAAATGCAAAAACCGTATAAAATTTTACGGCGTCTTCTGCCAGCTGACCTTTCGGATTTGCCGGGTTTACTCCGTTTTGGATCATCATCAAACCCAAAATTTCTTGCCAATGGTCAATATTTTCAGTCCTGCCTATCGCTGCTCCTGACTGAAAAATTCTTCCATCTCTGTCCTTTGTGGTCAGGGCGGAAGCTAAAACCCTGAATTCGTCCCATGTAACCGGCGGGGACGCGCCCGCTTGTGTAAGTAAGTCTTCGTTTATATATAGAGTTAGAGCGTCATAACCTAATGGTAAACCCAAAATACCCGAGTTTGCTGTTAGGTCGGTTCTTATTACAGGGTAGTAGGTAGCGTTAAAGTCTTGTTGGCTCATAACGCTCCCCGGAAGGGGCTCAAGCTCGCTAGTAAACATAGGTACCCAGCTGTTGTGAAAGCGAAAAATGTCTGGTCCGGTACCTTTAGCAAGACTGTTGGTTAATCTTTCTCTGTAATCGCTTTCTGATTGAGTAACATATTTTATTGTTATACTAGGGTGTTCATCTTGATATTTCGCAATTAGAGGAAGAACGGTAGATTCTGGCCAAAAACCCCACCACACAATTTCTCCCTTTTTGCCAAAGCTACCGAGTCCACCCGGCTTTATTTTTAAAAGAAGAAATACAAAAACAGAAATAAGTACAATAAAAGGAATAATAAGAAAAAGTTTTTTAGAAAAAACCCGTTTGGGAGGCAAAGTTGGTAGGGGCTGCTGTTGCAATGTTTGCTGAACTTCTTGCAGTTGAGCGTTTGTGGGATCAGTCGCTTGCGTTTGGGGCATCTTGCCACCAGGACTAATTAAAGATTCGTTTGGAGTCGCTTGCGGAGAATTTTGTGGTTGGTCTGCCATGAATTTTGCCTCAACTGGTACTTATTGAAAGCACGCTTCTAATGTTATCATACACTTTGAGAAATGCCCAAGAAACAAATATTTATAAAAAATGAAGCCTCCCCAAACACAGAGGCTTGGAGTACCCTCTTTTTTAAGAGAAGTTCGCCTTCGGCGATGGCTTCTATCCTTACTTCATTCATTCCCCAGTCAGACTGGAGAAATTTTGAAGAGCGGATTAAATCGAGGATTACCTCCAAAAGAACCCGGATAATCATTCTATTAATTTTCTTGGTGGGTCTTTCCAGTTTATTTATCTATAATTTAGTCTATTTTAAAAAAATATATCCAGGAATATACATTTCGGGTGTTTCTGTCTCCGGATTAAAAAGGCAGGAAGCAATAAATATGCTAAAAAGTACCATTACCACACCGGATAAAATTTATTTAACTTACGATTCGCAAACATTTGAAATAGACCTTGAAACCTATGATTTTTATTACGACTTCGAAGAATCAACTAACCTTGCTTACAAGAAAGGTCGGTCAGGAAACATCTTAAAAGATATTGCTACCCGACTTACTTTACTTTTCAAAAAAGTGGATTTGGATCTTACGCCTAGATTCGATGAAGAAACCTTAAGCGAACATCTTTCTATTATCGCGGGTGAAATTTATCAAGAGCCTGTATACCCAACACTCACCCTTGTAGATGGAGTTGTGCTAGTTGATAAAGGGACCTCAGGCAAGGAAATTGATTATGATAAATTATGGTCAATAATTTCACTGCAATTATCGCAAAACATAACTCTCCCAATAAAAATTCCAATCGTAGTGGTAGATCCTACAATAACAGACAGTGAAGCAGGAAAGTTAAGGATGCGTGCAGAAAAATTAATAGGCAAAAATATCAAACTTACTTTTAATAACGAGGAGTTTCTACTTGAGGAAAATGATCTTTTTAGCTTTCTTTCACTCAACGGCAATAATAAAAGGGGGGATGAAATTATTGAGGAAATCTCCTTGAAACTAAATAGAGAACCCCAAAATCCAATTTTTGTTTTCAAAAGTGACCGCATTGTCGAATTTGCTCCAGCCAAAGAGGGTATCGGACTTGATTCCCAAAAACTAGAGTTTGCAATTATTGAAAAACTTGCCAATTTAGAGACTAGCGAAGATATAACGGCGGTCATTGTAATACCGGTAGAAGTTGAAGCGCCTGATATTACTACCGAAGAAGTAAATAACTTAGGTATAAAGGAGCTCATTGGGAGGGGAAGTTCTAGATTTTCCGGTTCAATTCCCTCAAGAATCCATAATATTGGCCTCGCTTCTTCTCACTTTAATGGAGTATTGGTCGCTCCCGGCGAGTTATTTTCTTTTAACGAGGTATTGGGGGATGTATCTTCATACACCGGTTACAAACAAGCTTACATCATTCGCGATGGAAGAACGGTTCTCGGCGACGGTGGTGGAGTTTGTCAAGTTTCTACAACTCTATTTAGGGCAATACTAGCTTCCGGCTTACCGGTAGTTGAGCGACGAGCACATTCTTATCGAGTAGCTTATTATGAACAGGGCTCCCCGCCCGGCCTCGACGCAACCGTTTTCTCTCCATCTACAGATTTGAAATTTCAAAACGACACTCCATCGCATATTTTGATACAGACAATTTTTGATCCTTCAAACAACTCATTGGTTTTTGAAATTTACGGAACAAAAGACGGAAGAGTTGCAACAACCACAAAACCAATAGTTTACGGAGTAACCGCGCCTCCTCCCGACCTTTATCAAGACGACCCAACTCTACCCGCCGGCACTATTAAACAAGTAGATTACAAAGCCTGGGGGGCAAATGTATCCTTTTCCTATCAGGTAGAAAAAGATGGAGAAATAATATTTCAAAAGAACTTCATCTCAAATTACCGCCCCTGGCAATCTGTTTTCCTTCGCGGGACTGGTCCAGTTAATTAAAATGAAAATTTTGGGTATTGAAACTAGTTGTGACGAGACTGCTGCGGCAGTCGTGGCAGATGGTACTAAAATTCTCTCGAATGTTGTGGCTAGTTCGTCCGATATGCATATTAAATCTGGGGGAATTATTCCCGAAGTGGCGGCACGTCAACAAGTAATATCAATAATTCCGGTTATTGAGGAAGCGCTTAAGAAAGGATGCGGGTGGGATCTGAGAAATAGGTTAGGGATGAGTAGTAAGGATGAGGAAAACTCAAAACTCACCCCCAATTCTAAACTCATAACACATGACACACCCCCACCCATTGATTCCATCGCTGTCACCGTTGGCCCAGGTCTAATCGGCTCGCTTCTCGTCGGCGTAGAAACTGCAAAAACGCTCGCCTACCTTTGGAAAAAACCAATCATTCCGGTAAACCACTTGGTAGCACATATATACGCGAATTGGCTGGAAAATAGTGAGCAGTGGACATTGATCAGTGAACAGAAAAACAAATCTCTACACCGTACACCATACACCGCACACCAACCACAATTCCCCGCTCTTGCACTGGTTGTGTCGGGCGGCCATACAGATTTAGTCCTCATGAAAGATCACAGGCAATTAATATGGATCGGAGGAACCAGAGACGATGCGGCAGGAGAAGCATTTGACAAATGCGCAAGGCTTCTCGGACTCCCCTATCCTGGCGGTCCGGCAATCTCCGCCGCCGCGGAGAAATTCCAAAAACCAAATTCCAAATTCCAAATGAAAATGTTTCCAAGACCATTAATGGGTGAAGATAATTACGACTGGAGTTTCTCGGGTCTTAAAACTGCTGTTTTAAGAAGAGTAAAAGAGCAAGAGAGTAAAAGAGTAAAAGAAAGAATATCAATTCAACAACTAGCGGCGGAAGTTCAGGAGGCGATTGTTGACTCGCTCGTTGAAAAAAGCATTAGGGCTATAAAAAAGTATAAACCAAAATCTTTTCTTTTGTCCGGAGGCGTTGCGGCAAATAAAAGACTTCGAGAAAAATTTTTACAACGAATAAAATCCGAAATACTACAGGTCTTTCATGTTCCTCCTGTCAACCTCTGTACAGACAACGCGGTATCGATCGCAAGTTGCGCTTTTTATAATTATCATCCACTTGATTGGAGAAAAATAAAAGCAGATCCGGCATTGACTATTGTGGGAGAGATTTGAAAACCAGTTTTTCAGTTGTCAGTTATCAGTTTTCAGAGAGTCGGATAATCAGATTGTCAGATATGGATCATCTAATTAACCAATAAGCTTTCGGCTGGTTTCTGAAATCCGAGAACCGAAAACCGATAAACCGTCTATCCGAATAATGTATCAGTTAAAGATCGATGTAAACAATCCCAATCTCGAAATTATCAGAAAAGCTGCTGAAATATTGAAAAAGGGTGGACTTGTAATCTACCCCACCGACACCGCATACGGACTAGGAGCTAATGCACTTGACGAAGAAGCAGTCAGAAAAGTTTATGGTATTAAGGGTCGGGATTTTTCCAAACCAACTCACGTAATAGTGCGGGACTGGAAAATGACTGAAGAGTTGGCTGAAACAAACGACCTCGCTAAAAAACTATATGATAATTTTTTACCAGGCCCTCTAACCATTATCTTACCCAAGAAAAAAATCGTCCCTGATATTTTAACTGCTGGACTAAAAACAATCGGCATCAGAATTCCAAACAACGAAGTAACAAAAATACTCAGCAACGATCTCCCCTTCCCCTACACCACTCCCTCTGCCAATAAATCCGGAGGCAAAACTCCTTATTCAATAGATGAGGTAAAAAAAGAATTAAATATAGAAAAAATAGATTTAATTATCGACGCAGGAAAGCTACCTGAAGTCAAACCATCTACAATAGTCGACCTGTCGTTATCTCCGCCAAAAATATTGCGTGAAGGATCTATTACATTAAAGGAAATTAAGAAAGCGATTTAAGACAGAGTATGAATTTCGTTTTGATAAAAATAAGCTTACTTATTTGTTTTCCTCAGCTTCGGCTTTGAGTCTATCAACCTCGTCCCAAAAAGCTCGTAGATCTCTTACTCCATCTTCTCTTGTTACTCTAACTTTCGCTTCATCTTCTTTAAACTTATACCATCTCGGTAACCTCTGTTTTGCTGGAGTTTCTTCAAGCACCTCAACCGTAATTCCTCCCAAATTGTCAGCGGCTTGTTTAAAGAAAGGCAACCCACTCCCCTGAATAAACATCCCGCTCGTAAATACGGGGTCTCTCGGTTGTTCACCACGCGCTATCGATTCCTCCTCGGCTCTTCGCGATGCAGCATCCTCAGACATAGCTTGAATTATACCTATACGAATCCCTCGCGGTCTTTCGCTCATGTTGGAGGCATAATACGCTCTCTCTCTGGAAAAATCAAGGCTAATAATGGTATCATTCATAGGAAGACGAAAATATTATGGGTAAATACGAATTTGAACAAGCATTGTCACGCGCTAAAGGCGAGGGTTTCCGAGCAGGACAGGAAATCGGAAAGCTTGTGGGACTCGTGTTAAACGATCGAGAAGTTCAACATCAAGAGACCGGAGTACTACCTGATTTTGTTGAGGAGGCAATTAAAATTAGAGGAGATCAACCAAGTTGGACTGTTCAGGATAGCTTGCTGGTGGACCCGGAAGAAAGATTGTTGTTAAATCATCCCAGATGGAAAGATTCTCCGAATACTCCAAATAGACCCTAAAAATCAAGTACCATCTAATAATATTTCTAATTCTGAGTCGTTTTGTAAAATTGGCTAACTCTGGAAAAATCAAGCTTGGGAATGTATTATTCAAGCATGGAGCCAAGATATGACCACACAAAATATGAGAAAGAAATTTATTTTTTATGGGAGAAGTCAGGTGCTTTCTCCCCTCGACAAGCTCGGGGCAAGCTCCCTTTTACAATTATCATGCCTCCACCGAATGCTAGTGACCCACTCCATATTGGTCATGCGAGATTTGTGGCAATTGAAGACATACTAACTCGCTATCACAGAATGAAAGGTGAACCGACACTTTGGCTTCCGGGGGCTGACCATGCTGGAATTGAAACCCAATATATTTTTGAGAAAAAGCTTGCAAAAAATGGCAAAAGCCGATTCGACTACGTCCGCGAAACTCTTTACAAAATGATCTGGGAATATGTCCAGGAAAACAAAGGTACTATGGAGTCCCAATTAAGACAGCTTGGAGCATCTTGCGATTGGAGCCGTAATAAATTTACATTAGATCCAAAAATAATAAATATTGTCTATAAAACCTTTAAAAAACTCTATGACGACGGACTCATCTATCGCGGCGAGCGCATGGTTAACTACTGTCCACGTTGTGGTACAAGTTTTTCTGAGCTTGAAGTAAACCACGTTGAGCGGGATGACTCTTTGTATTTTCTTGACTACGGAGCGGTAACTATTGCAACAACCAGACCTGAAACAATCTTTGCCGACGTGGCAGTCGCCATTAATCCAAAAGATGAAAAGAATAAAAACCTAATCGGTAAATTTGCAAATATTCCTTTAATAAATCGAGAAGTCCCGATAATAGCAGATACGCTTGTTGATCCAAAGTTCGGAACCGGTGCTTTAAAAGTAACTCCAGGTCATGACTCAACCGACTTCGAAATAAGTAAAAAACATAAACTTCCAACAATCTCTGTGATTGATAAAGAGGGTAGAATGCTAAACACTCCCGCAAAATACACAGGGATGAAGGCGGAAAAAGCAAGACAGGAAGTGGTTGCCGATCTGGAAACTGCTAAAAAAATCAAAAAAACCGAAAAATTACATCACGTTGTCGGAGTTTGTTATCGAGACAAAGGATTAATTGAGCCAATGATTTCAAAGCAGTGGTTTATTAAAATTGACTCTCTTTCTAAGCTTGCACTTTTTGCTATTAGGAAGGGTAATGTAAAATTTGCAGCTGAAAAGTTCAAAAAAATTGCTATCAATTGGCTCAAAAACTTGAAAGATTGGAATATAAGCCGCCAAATAGTTTGGGGAATGAGAATCCCGGCATGGCGTTGCGGACGTTGCCTTGAGTGGACTATCACTGATGGTATGGAACCGAAGAAATGCACTTCTTGCGGTCACGAAAACCTTACCCAAGACAACGACACATTTGATACATGGTTTTCATCAGGACAGTGGCCGTTCGCCACTTTATTAAGTGGCGAAAACTCAAAGCTCAAGGCTCAAAGCTCCCCAGCCTCGCCAAGCGAAGCGGGGCGGGCAAAACTGCAAATTCAAGTACCAGACACCGAAGATTTTGATTATTTTTACCCAACATCCGTGATGGAGACTGGTTATGACATACTCCCCTTCTGGGTAATAAGAATGATTATGCTTGGGCTATATGCAACAGGTGAAGTTCCATTCAAAAAGGTTCTTCTTCATGGATTGGTCCGCGACTCACAGGGAGAGAAAATCAGTAAGTCGAAAGGTAATGTTATTGATCCTTTAGAAATGGTTCAAAAATACGGAGCAGACGCACTAAGAATGGGATTAATTTGGGGAGCATTGGTTGAGAGCGATATATCGCTCTCTGAGGATAATATTCGAGGACAGCGAAACTTCTCCAATAAAATATGGAATATAGCTCGTTTTGTTCTATCGAACGAAACGCAAATCCGAAATCCCTCAGGGTCGGACCGGAGGCCGAAATCCGAAATCCGAAAAAAGAGTTCAAGGACAAAAAACAAAGACGACCAATGGATTCTTGACGAGCTTAAAACTACAACGAAAAAGGTAACAAAAGCGCTAGACAACTATCGATTAAATGAAGCAGCCGAAGAAATATACGAATTTGTCTGGAATAAGTTCGCAAGCAATTATCTTGAAAAGACAAAGTCTAGAAGAGAGGAAGCCCAACCCACTTTAGAATTCGTGCTTAAACATGCCCTGACCCTCTTACATCCCTTTATGCCGTTTGTTTCTGAGGCGATATGGTCCCTCGGCTTCGCTCGTGACAAACATATAGATTTATTAATAACTCAATCCTGGCCAAAAAGCTAATTTAACAAATTAAAATTTGTAAAAATTTCATTAATTAGCGCAGGCGTTGAGCTAATCGTATAAGAGTATTTAGAGTTATTTACAATAATTATTGTTTTTGGCTCACCTTCCTCCGGGTTTTCTGGCTCATATGCAAGACTCCATCCTGAATTTCCGTCTTTTACTACTTCGACCTCTTTTATTAACTTGGCACTTCCACCTTCGTCTATCTCTATCCTAATCAACTTTAATTCCTCTTCGAGAGAATTTTCTCTTACAGATATTGCAAACCCATCTCCGGAAACCCCTTCTGGAACAAAAAAAACAATAAAACTTAGATAATCGCTACTTTCAATGGACCTTGGTTCAAGTAATCCCGGATAGGAAATAGAATAACCCAACTCTTCATCTACGTAAGTTTTTTTGCTGGCGCCACTTTCATCGTTTGCTAAAAAAGTATCGGATTTTTTTAGCTCGCCTTTCCTTCCCAAAAAATTGATTGTGTCGGATTTAACAAGAAGAAATAAACTCAAAAAGATTAAGGCGATAGAAAGAGAGAGTATTCCGTAAGACAAAGTTTTATCGCTCTTTCCTTTTAATTTCATATATTGTTCTTTCTTAAATTATTTTGGAAACTAAAAATACTGCTGCTGCGATAAGAGCAACTGCTAATAGCGCCGCACCTGCCCTATAAACGATATTTATTGCACCTTTTTTACCTTGAGGTACGCTTGCCTGCCCTAGGCGCGTAGAAGTGCCAATAGTGGACTCTTCTATATAAGTTGGCCTCAAAGGAGTCACTCCGCTTTCAACCGAAGTGAGGGACTGATTAACCTTTTCTCTTACCGGACTTTGTGTTTGTTTTCCCTGATATACATTTTGTGCCAAAGTTTTAAGAGCTTCGAGTTCCTGCTCAAGCTCGTTCAACCTATTCGGGTTTGTACCCTGCCCTTGAATGTTATCGCTCTTTACATCCATACTGCTTTCATTATATAAAATCATTACCCATATTTCTTCTTATTATGAAAGAAAAGAAAAGACATTTTTTATCAAACCCGGGAAATAATTATCTTTTAGTGTATTGCTCTGTAATTGTAATTTTAGCACTTTCTATCTTTAACATTTTTTTATATTTAGCAATACCTTCAAATAGTATTCTCGGAAATAACACTGAGGCAAACCTGGAAAACAATTTAACACACGAAAAGACTTTTTGGATAAACTTTTTAGAAAAAAACCCTGGTTATTTCCAGGGGTGGATTGAACTTACTAAAATTAACCTTAAACTTGATAAGCCAGATGAAGCGCAGGGTACTTTTCAAAAAGCGCTGGAAATTAATCCAAATTCAGAGGCAATCTCGGAGCTTAATACCTCGTTTAGGTAGCATCCTATTGTTTTTCTTTGTCTTTGCTTTCTTTGTTTGCTTGGTTTGGATCAGTTTCTTTTTTAACCTCCTCTTGGGGAGTTTGCACTTCTTCGCCTTCCTTCGGAGCTTCACCTTCAACTACAACCTCGGGTGCGGGTGCTTGTTCTTCTTCCTTTTTCGGTTCTTCTACTTTTACTATTATTTGCTCTGGCTCGTTTTTAATAACTACTTTCTTTGCATCAACCTTAACGTCTTTTATATAAATTGCATCGTCTACTTTAACTAAAGGCGATAGGTCAACTTCAAATTTCTCTGGTAAATCACCTGGCAATGCCTCTACTTCAATCTCTCCGACCTGTAGTACTACTACGCCTGTTCCTTCTTTCTCAGAAGGCGACTCCCCCGTCAATTCAACTGGTACCTTGGCAACAACTTTTTCTTTGAGGTCAACTTGTAGAAAGTCAACGTGAATTATTTTGTCGGAGACAGGATCTTCCTGAAGATTATGGATAAGAACGGGTCTTTTTTCGCGTCCTAGTTTAAGCTCTATAACTTGAGTTTCTCCTGCGTCTTTGAATACCTTCGCAAATTCATCTAGATTAACCTCAACTGACTGAGACTTAATCTTCTTTCCATAAATGTTTGCTGGAAGAATTCCGTCTTTACGTAAGTTCTTAACCTTTCTTCCAAATAGTGTACGATTGGCAACAGTTAATGTTTGCATTTTTTTGCTTTACCAAGAAATACGCGAGACGAAGTCTCGCGACAACTCTGTATTATACTCAAGTATTTGCTCTTGGGTCAAGGATTTTTCGGGAATATTTACTTTTATTTTCGTAGGGAAATCTAAAATTCCCGGTTGTTTCCTAAGAAAAAGCCGATATTCGCCAGATTTATTAATGTTAAGGTTTGCCGGACTCTCCCATGCAAATTGCATAATTAGTCTTGAACCTGGCTCTACTTCTACAAAAATTCCTGCTTCTTTGTGTCCATTTATCGTAAGCACCTCTGGTACAATTTCTTTTTCTTCCTCATCTGTCTTAACAACAACAGGTGAAAATCCACTTTCTTCTGGTGCGACAATCCTTATATAAAGACTGGAAACCCTACCCTCAGACTCTGGAACGGAAGTATTTTCAAGTAAAATCACATATCGTCTTTTAACTAAGCCCTCCTCAAAGACAATATTTAAGTCGGCAGCTCTTCTTGTCATTGCACTTGCGTTGTTTTCATTGGTTAAGCTTTCCACCGAACCAACCCAGTCAGCAAAACAATTACCAGGGCAACCCGCGTCGGGTAAACCTCCATCCCAGCCTAATTCGGAAATTGACCTCTGGGCGTATGAGTTGTGCAAAAAAACCAGAAAATGTTTTTCTTCCAAACCGCTCACTAAAATCCTTCCTAGCTGGGTTTTTTTTGTATCATCAAGTTTGATTAAGCTTTCCGAAAGTTCTGATAACAGCTCGCTCCAAATTTCATTATTAGACCTCTCCAAAATTACTTGACGAAGATTTTTCGCGTCTACATCAATTCCGAATTTGTCAATGTGCACTCCGCCTGTTATAAGAAGTATTTTGGCAACTAGATCAACGTCAATGGCAATTGTACCGTCTACCTGCCTGTCTATTTCCTTATCGATAAACCATTCGGCCTGCTCGGCTGCTCCTTCAAAGTTCGGGTCCCAATTAGAATCTCTCAAATTAAAACTTTCACTTCCAAAATATTTGGCAATTGGACCGGGAGAAGCGACAAATCCTTTTAGATACGTGTCAACTACCTCTGTATTTAGTACCTCTATATTTGATAATTTACCTTTTGAAAACGTTATAAAAGCAACGGAAACTATTACACCCCCGGTCGGCCGAATGCTTAAATTGTTTTGAAAAAGTATTAAATAGGTTCTGTCTTTATTCTGACCCAAAAGACTCGGTAATTCATTTACAATTCTTTTAACTTGTGTAATATTTTCTCTTAAATCACCATCATTTTCGTATAAACTTCCACGGGTTTTAACCCGTGGTTTTTGTTTCGATTTGTGCCCTTCGGGCACTATTTCTATCGCTTCATCCCCGCCAGCAACTGCGTAGCTTTGGGCGGGGTTTTCGCTTTCTTGAAATAAAATCCAATTGGCAAAAATGTCTTTGCTAAAGCCTCTTAATTCCTCTATTTCCGTCTCAACAAATCCGAGTTCATTATGTAAATAGTCTAGCTCCAAGGAAACCTTCATCGCATAATCTTCTAAATTATATTCCTCTGCCTCTCCCGCATTGTCGTACAAATCAATATACATACTACCCAATCGCGCCACAGAAATTCCTATCTCGCCGCTCCTTGTCAAAACTCTCGCTGCCCCCTCTATTGGATGTAAAAAAATATTCTCTCCAGGAATGTCAGGCAGAAAATTAAGATAACTAACTAATTGGGACGACGCGTTTTTGCTAACATAGAACAACTTTTGTGCTAAATTAAAATTTCCTCTTTCAATTAGTTTCCATTCTACTTTCTGCGAAAAAGCAATAAAAAATATTAGTAACGTTGGCCAGAAAATTAAAACTACCGAAAGCGCCGCCGCTCTCACTAACCGCGCACTTATACTCTTTTTCTTAAAACTTCTGGTTTTTTTTGGAGTTTTTAGAGTAAAATTTTCCTTATGATTAGCGATGTTCTTTAAGGCTTTAATAATTTCTTTCTCAAGATTTTGTTTGATAACTATTTTTCCCTGAGTGTCTTCCAACACAAAAGCTTCACTTTTCTTATTGGGTTTAATCACCAGAGTGGGTATTTGTCTTCGTAATATTTCAATAAGTTTAGACTGACTCAAGCCGGATGATATAATTGCCGCCTCTTTTCCGTAATAACCAAAAGAAAACAAGCTTTTCACTATCTGTCTTATGGCTGCGCTTACAGAGATTGGGTGAAAGACTATGTCTTTTTTAAATACCTCCACGCTTTGTTTAATAACTGCATCGACTAAAGATTGGTTAAGCCAGTCATTCTTAAACAAATTTTTGTGTGGGCCAATTAATTCCCCTAAATACAATGTCGACACACTTCCTTCTTTGCGTTCTTTAAATTTCTTCTTTAAGTCTTTAATAAGCTTAAGGGTGTTTTCAGTTTGGGCGTAAGGGAAAACAAAAATAGTTTTAGAAGAATAATTTTTGACATGGGAAATAATATCTTTTTGGTTTAGATAAATAAATATTGCGTAGTCATATCTTCGTTTATCGTCTAGTTTTTTTAAATTAACTGTCTCAAACGTCTCAACAGAACACTTCAGCTTTTTAAGTTTGTCGGCAAGTGGAATTGCCAAAATATTATTGTCGGTAATTATTGCAACAGAAGGAAGATACATAAATTAATTATATCAAGTGACAGAATAGTTAAAAGTTTTGAAAGACGTGAAATTTTCTTATCTTTTCATCAAAACATTCATGAAGCAAGTTTTTTGTCAAGGGCTTTGTTGACTAGGTGGTCTGCAATTTTATTCTTCGTCCTTGGTATCGCATCATATTCTATTTTGTAATTTAGCTCCTTTTCTATATTTTTTATTTTTAACATAACCACTTTTAGTTTAGGGTTCTTAATTTTATACTCACCTTTAAGTTGATTTACTACTAACTCCGAGTCTAGAAAAAATTTAACTATTCCATCACTTTGATTGGGGTTTCTTTTCAACCAAGTTAGGGCAATTAGAACACCGCTATATTCTGCAAAATTATTTGTTGAAATTCCAAGATATTCTGCTTGACTATGAATAACTCTTCCATTTCTATTAATAATAAATGCGGCTGCAGCCGGGCCGGGATTACCCCGGGCACCGCCGTCTGAGTAGATAACTAGTTTTTCCTCGCTCATTTGTAAAGTAGTGGGGTCAATTCTTTTTTAGGCGTACCACTAGATATCTTTCTTTCCCTTCTCCTTGAGACTCTGTTTCTATTTGGTCATCCTGAGAAAGAGTAAGGTGAACAACTCTTCTTTCCGAGGCACTTAGGTTGTAAAGAGTTTGTGGTTCAGAGGTTTCTTTGGCTCGCTCTGCCGTCTGGTGAGCAAGGCTAACTAATCTTTCCTCTTGCCGCTCTCTCCAATCTGAAATGTTTACCAATATCCTCTGCCAATCACCGGTTTTCTGTCTGAAAAGCATCCCAATTATTGATTGAAAAGAGTTCAGGGTATCTCCTCTATTTCCTATCAAAAGTCCTGCTTCATCTTCTGTTTCTATATCAATAACCACGGCATCGTTTTCCTTATCTTCTGAAACCATAGCAGTAGCTTTTGACCCCATTAGTTTCAAAAGCTCCTCTGCTATTTTTTTTATTTCATCGACTTTATCGATTTTTACTGAAACAAACTTGTTTATTTCGCCAGAAACAAACTTGTTTATTTCAGCTACCTGGTCGATTTTTGTTTTTGTTTTCTTTTTTGCTGCCATGATGTTTTTACCAATTATCCAATCTTAAGCTTTTCAACAATCGGAGTTAAACCTCCCCAACCTTGTGCTTTATATTGCTGATATGCTTGGGTTAGCGAAAACATAAGCCAGTAAATCGCAAGACCTGACGGAAATCTTATCCCTATTAAAAGTGTAATTAGCGGAAAAGTAAATACCATAGACCTTTGCATTGCCGCTGAAATATCGTCTGACGCTTCTGGAGTCTTTTTAACAACCTTCTGTTGCGCTTTCTCATAGGGAGCAGTAATTTTAGCAGATACAAACTGTACCAGTGCGGCTAAAATCAACAGCGGCCCGGGTAGTGGAAAAGGTATACTTTCCAATTTTATTACATCTGGCTTGGTGATGTTAAGATAAAAAAATCTGGTATTGATTGACTCCCCTTCGGAGAATTTTAAAGGAGGATAAAGCAGATTATTAAAGGAGGCTGTTGGGTCTCCCTGGGAAAGGGTTCTTGTAAATACACTAAAAAAAGCAATAAGGACAACAATTTGCAATAAGTAGGGAATGCAACCTGCTCCTGGATTAATTCCTTTTTGCTTGTAAAGTTCTGCTTGCGCTTGGGCAAATTTAACCTTGTCTCCGGTGTGTCTTTGTTTAAGCTTCGCAATGTGCGGAGCAATATCTTTCATTCGCTTCATAGATTCCATATAGGGCTTGGTCAGGGGATTTAAAATGAATCTGAGAAATAAACTAAATCCCACAATGGCAAGCCCCATATTGCCACCCAAAACTTTGTAAAATAGGATCATCCCATTGGCCAGGGGTTGGATTAATAATGTTTCCCAAATATTCATGTTAAAAAATTATATTGTTAGTCTTCTGGGAACCGGATCAAAAAATGCTCTTTTCGATAAAGGGTGACAATTTGCAATCCTTTTTAAAGACAAAATAATTCCGACCTTCACACCGTGAATCTTTATTGCCTTATGGCTATAATCCGAGCAGGTTGGAACAAACCTGCACCCGTGTCCCAATAACTTGAAAACCTGCGGCGAGACGAACTTTTTATAAAAAGAAATCAAAAACAAAATGTGCTTTTTCATTTTTTTATTTTTCTAGATTTTTTCGTACAAATTCGTGAACCTCTCTCATAATATCTTCTGTGGATTTTTTTACAATCTGCTTTTTGGCTAAAAAAATAACGTCATAACCATCCTTTATCGTGTGCAGCTTGTGTCTTATTGCTTCACTCATTGCCCTTTTAACTCTATTCCTCTGGACTGACTCGTTTGATATTTTTGAAGATACGATAAAGGCAAACTTGGAATTTTCATTTCCACCCCTTCTCAATACCCGTGCTCCAAAGTTCTCACTCTGATAAAGAGCCCCTTCGCTTTTAATCTTATTAAAGTCATCTTTTTTGGTTAATCTGTTGGCACTAGCAAGCATATTGATTAAGGAAGTTATGAAGAAATTTCATGCCTTTTTTTGTTTCTTCTTCTTTTGAGGACTTGCCTTCCTTTCGGATTCTTCATTCTAGCACGAAACCCATGTCTTCGGGCTCTTTTTATTTTGCTGGGTTGGTAAGTTCTCTTTGGCACAACAAAGATTATATATCATGTAAATCAGAAACCCAAGAACAACATTTAACCATTGTTTGTTAGGTTTCGGATATTTTTGGGGTTGACCTAGTGTGGATAACTTTTTAAGATGCATAAAGCTCTTCTGTCTCCGTCAAGAAAAAGGACTGCCTTCAAATATTTTATGGTTAATTTTGATAAAAAGGTGGTCTGGAATGAAATCTTAGAAAGTATTAAGGTTTCAGTTTCTGACGCTATTTTTTCTACTTGGTTTTCTCAAACACACTTGGCTTCTTTAGAAAAAGCAGGAGAAAGGTTCGTTTGCGAAATAGGCTGTCCATCTCCGTTTGCCAAAACAACTCTTGAAAGCAGATATTTCGGGCTCATACAAGACACTCTTACAAAAACATTGGGTAGCCCCTGTGACCTGATCTTTTTAGTCAAACAAATACCGCTCAAAGAACAAAAAAAACAAACCGCAACACCTTTGTTTAACCAAAACATAAAGGGGTTTGCTGACGAGCTTAATCATGTTCTGGAAAAAACGAACTTAAGACGGGCATACACATTCGAAAATTATGCTGTTTCTTCGACTAATCAAATGGCCTGGGCCGCAGCAGATGCTGTTTTCAAAAATCCCGGCACTGCTTATAATCCGCTATTTATCTGGGGTGGAGTAGGGGTGGGAAAAACCCACTTGATGAATGCTGTTGGTTTATCAATTTTAAAAAATGATATCGATTCAAAAATTCTTCTTTGCACCGGAGAGGCTTTTACAAACGACATTGTGGAAGGGATCAGAAAAAAAACAACACAAGAGTTCAGAAACAAGTACAGAAAACTCAAAGCGCTTTTAATCGATGATATCCAATTCATTGCCGGCAAAGAAAAAGTCCAAGAAGAATTTTTCCACACTTTCAACGATTTAGTTGCCGCAGGTGGTCAAGTAATTCTTGCTTCAGATACACACCCATCAAAAATGGATAATATGGAGGAAAGACTTAGAAGCCGCTTTGAAGCAGGTCTTATAGTAGACATTGCAGCGCCTGATTTTGAACTGCGGTGCGCAATTACCCAAATCAAGGCAAAAGAAAGAGGGTTAATAATCCCGATGGATATAATTCAACTCATTGCCGGAAATATTGACTTTGCAAGGCAAATCGAAGGTTTTTTAGTACGCCTAAGTACCGAAGTAAATATTAAAAATAAGCAAATTAACGAGGAGTTGATTGAAGGGCTTTTGGGTAAAGGGGCGGCCGGAGACGGACAAAAAATAAAATCCAACCCTAATGATGTTGTTGCTGCGGTTTCTAAATATTATTCTATCGGTAAACGTGACCTACTTGGCACCTCTCGTTCAAGGCCAATTGCACGGCCAAGACAAGTTCTAATGTATCTTCTCAGAAGGGAGATAGAGCTGCCTTTACAAGAAGTCGGGCGCTTAATCGGTGGACGAGATCATACAACCATTATGCACGGTGTGGAAAAGATTACACATTTAGCCAAAGACGATGTGAATATACGTGCGGATATCCGGGGGATAAAAGAAATGCTCTGAGGATTGTTTTATATAATTTTCTACTTATCAACAAAATTGTCTGCTTTATCCACAATTATATCCACAGTTCGACAGGCTCACTGTAAACAATTTACTTCAAGGCTACTGGCGCCTAGAAATCCACATATCAACACCCTCTACTTCTAATACTACTATTTTAATAACTTAATTAACTGTTTGATAATTTACAAGACCAAAGTTCTTGATATACTCAAAATGATGATTTTACAAGTTTTGCAAGAAAATTTAGCAAAAGCACTCTCAACCTCCTCAAGGTTTACAAGTACAAAAGCACAACTACCCGTTCTTGCAAATATTGCACTTTCTGCAAAAAAAAATAGATTGTTAATATCGGCGACCAATTTGGAGCTTTCAATTTCAGTATCCATAGGAGCAAAGGTAACAAAAGAAGGAGAGTTAACTATTCCGGCAAGAGTTATTACCGACTTAGTTGTCAATTTAAATTCAGGTTCTTTAAATTTATCATCTGAAAAAGAACACCTTAAAATTTCTTCAAATAATTTTACATCAACAATTTCTGGAATGAACTCATCTGATTTTCCATCAATACCTTACGAAGTAGGCAAAGGCGCAACAAGTTTTCCGAAAGATACTATAATAGACTCTTTATCTTCTGTACTTTTTGCAGCGTCGTCGGATGAAACAAGACCAGTTTTGACTGGAGTTTTGCTCATTTTTGAGCCAGGAAAACTTACTTTTGTTGCTACGGATGGGTTTAGGCTTTCAAAGAAACAAATAAACATAAAGTCGCAAAGTATCCCCACAGGAATTAAAAATTTAATACTTCCTAAAAATTCTTTAAGTGAATTGTCAAGGCTATCAGGTGAGGCAGAGGAGATAAAGCTTTCTCTTAAAGAGGGAGAAAGCCAAGTCGTTTTTGGAGTAGGGGATTCGGTACTTTCGTCAAGAATAATAGACGGAGAATTCCCGGATTTTGAAAAGATTATTCCCAAAGAAACAGTTAGTAAAATTACTCTCGACAAAGAAGAACTCTTAAGAGCAGTTAAACTAGCCTCTGTTTTTGCAAGAGACGCAGCCAACGTTGTTAAAATTGCGGTAGGAAAAGATACTGTTAACGTATCGGCAGAGAGTTCACAATCCGGAAGTCAAGATATGCAAGTAGATGCCAAAGTGGAAGGAGAAACAAAGAACATAAAGATTGCTTTTAATTTTCGCTTTTTAGAGGATTTTTTGAATGCAGTTAAGGCAGATGATGTTCAAATTGAATTAGGGGGTCCAAATTCTCCCGGTGTTTTTACAGACCCAAAAGACGCCAACTTTCTTCACCTTATTATGCCGGTGAGAATTCAGGATTAATTTATTCAAACCTTGCGAAAACCGTGGAATCTCATTCCACGAATGAAGCAAGGAAGTGAACAAACTCTTCGAGCTTTTGCGAGAAAACCGAGGATTCTTAGTCCTCGGTTGTTTATTCTGTAAGCATAGAATCGCTCATTGGGGAGAGTTTAAACGAATATTCTAAAGGCGGGATAATAGTTTCTCTGTTTGTAGACATGGCTTCGATTATAACCTTATATTCTGTCTCATATAACCATTCGCTGATTGGGGATATGTACAAAGTCTTGCCTGAAGCATCAGTTGCCAATCTAAAAGAAGTGGATGGCTGAATACTAACAACAGTAGTAGTCGTGTCTACGGGTTTGTTAAATATAAACTGAAGAGCTAAGCGGGCATCGCTATTTTTTTGATCTCCTGAAGGGGGAAATGAGCCTTCTAATTTAAATGTCGTTGGCGTAGGCGTAGGAGCGGAGACGGTATCGTTATTTCTTGATCTTAAAAGAAAAGTTAAGCCAATAATTCCGATAATTATTAAAATTAAGAAAAAAGAGACTGTAAATTTATCTTTTTTTAAAATCGCCATTCTTTTTGATTATATCAAAAACAGAAAAAATCTTCTGGTCTTTGGTAAACTCCGTTTATAGAAAACTCCATGTGAAGATGAGAATTAACCATAGGGAATAGTTCTCCTATTTTCTCCCCGGAAGCAAAGGTACCAGAAGTACTTCCGCTTGCCAAAAGACCCTTAATATGTGTGAGAGATAGCATGTATTGGCCGGATGTACATCTGAAAGTATGACCTGCCGAGCCGCCACCGTTGCTAAAGGCGTAATTGCAATTCCATGTTTGCGGACTACCCCCTAGTCGAGGAGCCAAGACATCTGTGCTTCCGGGCCAAACATCATAAGCATATCCGTATTGTGCGCATTTAGGCGAGCGGTTGAAACATACATTTCCAGAGGCTGCTGGGCTTGTTGGTCCGTAGCAACCGATACTTTGGGGAAGAGAATAAGAACACGCGTTTTTGCCAGACCAATAAGCATTACTACCATGCCCCTCGGTTTCGTCGCCCGGTGTATACGACGCCCACCTTTTACCCATTGTATTGTAGGTAGCCAAAGGACAAACAATTGGAGGCTCCCCAATTTTAATAGTTGCCGAAGAGTCTGCTTGAGTTTGAGTTACACCTTCGCTTTCAACGGAAGCAGAAACAGTAAAGGTGTCTATTACCAAAGAATCGTTAAAAAGACCAGATCTAAAAAGCTGCGTGTAGGTGATTACATAGGGGTTTGCAGGAGAGATTAGAGCAGGTGGGGCAGGGGGTAAGACATTAGGAGCAGACTCGCCATTTACTGTTACGCTTGAATAGGAAGGACAGGTTTGGTCAGGGTCTCGAACTACGGTACAGCTCCAGTCGAAGTTTATATTAGTCAGAGTTGCTCTTTTTGCAGTGACCGTAATTGTATACTCTATTGTTACAGGTAAATTGCTATTTTCAAATTCTAGAAAGGGTTGGGGTTCATCACTGGTTCCAGCTCGCCTTGCTACCTTTTCAACCTCGATATAAGGGTTTTCTACAAGCCCGGAAACAGTGGGTGGGCCGGGAGGAACGACATAGGCACCGGAATTTATGATAAAGACAATAAAAGCAACGACCAAAGGAATTACGACGATTGCGACTATCAATGTCGTGGCAATTGCTCTTGCCGGAGCGGTTATGGCTAAAAAGAAAGCTGTAATATAAGCCGCAATCCCCGTGCCGATCGCAACACCCCCTAAAATACTTATACCCACCCCAACACCCAAAGCTAAGCCTGCCAGAAGAAGAGCAGTACTTGGGAGAACTAATCCGCCCAAGAACAATAATGCTCCGGTTATAAATACAGACTCTCTTTTGTCTCGCTTGCCAAATATGACATCTCCGATTTTAGAAAGAGCCTTTTTTATACCTCTTAAGATAAAAGAGCCAACTTCCTTTGCAATTTGTATAGCTGCAGCGGATAAATTTCCTAGTATAGGTATTGCTGAGCCGATAGCTTGACTAACTGCAGTAAATCCTAGTTTGTTTGCAGCCAATTTTCCTACCTGTTTTGCTCCAACCTTAAATCCTCTTGATACAGCTTCTTTGGCCAATCCGCCGGCGACACCTGTTTCTTTTGGAGTTTTATCTGACCTAGGTGGCGGCGGAGCCTGAGCAACGGGCGGGTTATATCTTATGTCGTCGTATACGCTTCTACGAGATTGTTTTGACAAGACAAACCATGCATCGTTGACATCCTGCATTTGTCTCTTGGCAATGTCTATTTCTTCTTTAGATAGATTTTGACCGATTAGTGCATCAGGATGATATTGCTTTGCTAATTGTCTGTAGGCTTTCCTAATTTCTTGGTGATTTGCGGTTTCGTTGACACCAAGCACTTCATAATAATTAGGGATAATTTCTTTGCCTGTTGGTTCAATTTCCTCTGTTGGAATGCGCACTAGTGCTGTTTCTTTTTCCTCAACTTCTGTTTTGGGGAGACTAATTGCAGTTGCTGATCCAGTTGCTAAAATATGGATAAGAAGTTGAAAAGCAACTCTATACTTTTCAGATAAAACTACTTTTTGGCTTATTAGTCTTGGATCGCCTGTTAAAGCATATGTTTGATCAATAAAATCTTCTGCGTTAACTTTGTCTGAATTTTTTAGAATTTTTTCGGCAACGGGTCTATTTGGATTCATCTTCTTGCTCCTGCAACCTCAACTTGGGCCATTTTAACAACTCCGCCCGGAGAGGTTGCTTCGCGCATTTTTAAAAGTTCAGAGGGCTTTGTGGTTATAAGCTTGTGTTCTTCAGGGGAGGAAACGACATTAATTGGTGCGTGTGCATTGCCTGCAAAAAATATTCCTTCACCAACATTTGCGGCCAAAAGCAACTGTTTTTCCCCTTGAGAAAGGTAAAAGACTTCTCCGATTCTGTCAATTGCAGCAGGGGATTGTTTGAAAAGAACGCGAAGTGCGCTATTTGTAACTATTGCCTTGCCAATATCTTGGGCGAGGAAGTCTTCGACGTCCTGGGTTATGGTGGTTAGTCCCAGATAGTATTTTCTAGCCCGCTTCACTATCGACCACAAAAACTGGGCCGAGTCGGGATAGCGCATCATATGCCAGGCCTCATCTACCACTAAAAGTCTCTTTTTAAGATCTTTTTTAACTCTGGTCCAGATATAATCAAGAATGATAAACATGGCAATTGGCCTAAGTGCGTCCTGGAGTTCGCGTACCGAAAATACCGTAAACGGATTTGTCAAATTAATGTTCGTATGTTGGTCAAAAATTCCGACGAATGAACCTTTTACAAATTTTTCTATTCTTGCCGCCAAATCCAGCGCATCGGGTGTTTCCATTCCTACCAAAACTTTATAAAGGTCTTCCATCAAAGGGGGCTCTTTGGTTTGGGTTTCTGGATCAAAGGTGATTCCTTTACCTCTGTAAGCCGCAATTATAGCCCGGTCAAGAAGCGCTTCTTGGGTAGCATTGAGAGTTCCCATGATAATTTTAAAAAGTGAATGCAGCGAGAGAATTTTTAAACCCAGCTGGTTTTCTCCTTCTTCATATACTTGAGATAAGTCAAAAGGATTAATTTTCGAAGGCGAACTAAAAGAAAATGAAATAAATTGTCCGCCTACGGCGTCAGAGAGCATTTTATATTCACTCTCGGGGTCGATAATAATAACTTCAGAGCCCAACATCAAACTTCTGACGCTCTCAAGTTTAATAAAGTAACTTTTCCCACCTCCGCTAGTTCCAAAAATAACCATATTGCTGTTCTCTAAAGAAAAGCGGTCAAAAATAATGAAGGACTCGTTTTGGGGGTTTATTCCATAAAGAATACCAGTATCGCTTGATAGCTCAGCTGAAGTTAGGGGAAAAGTGGTAGCAAGGGAAGTTGTATCCATATTCCTTGTAATTGAAACTCTATCTATACCAAGTGGTGCTGAAGAAAGAAAGCCGTCTTCCATATCCAAGGTTGTCGTATTGGCAGTAATTAATAGTGCTCCGAGAGTCGATCTTACTTCTTTTGTAAGTTGGTTTAGTTCCTCTAAGGACCCAGCTGGGATGGTTACGTAAAATGCAAATTCGAAAAAGTGCTCGGCCCCTTTAACCAACTCCTCTTGAAGTGAAATTGCGTCTTCTAATCTGGCCTTGGTTGCTGGGTCGATAATTTTACCTCTTTGCAGGTCAGTTTCTAGTTCAGCCTCCATCTCGGCAATTTTGCGCCGAAGATCATCTAAAACCCCTTTTCCTTCAATTGGATAGATAAAAAAAGATATATCAAGTGATGCGTTAAAGTTAATAATCGGCTCAAGCCATCCGGGTGAAACAAACCTTGGGTATCCTGAAACAAAAACGGTTCTTAAGTAAACGCTATTTATTTTTAGATAATTAAAGTCAACCTCTATTTCGTTAGGAGCAATAACGTCAAGCAAGTTTAAATCTCCTTTTTCAAGAGCTTTTATTGGGTCTATAAAGTCGGGCTTTCTTTTTATCGAAGATTCATCTTTTTGGCCGTTTGTTGGCTTTTGGTTTGTGGTTTGTGCCATATATATTTATCCCTTTTGCATATTGGACTCTGCTTTTTTAATTGCTTCAAACTCCTCGCTTTTGGGCGGAGGAGACGGATTATAAGTATGGTAAAGGAGTTCAATAAGATCGTTGTTTTTGAGCTGTTTTAGCTGGATGCTTAGGCGTCCTGCCTGGCGCATGAGGTGGTCGCGTTTAGGATAAAGGGTAATCCTTGCTTTATTTACGACATAGCTTTTTTGAAAAGGTAAAGACGATCCTCCTCTTTTGACGGTTGCGATAAACGATTTTGTAACCCCGAGCTCATAAGGGGTGAAAGGAATGACAATGTAGAACTTTTTGCTTAGGACGTTTTTCTTTCTGATTGCGTCCAAAATAAATGCCTTATAATCCTTCATAATTATTGCAAGCTTTGGGTTTTTTATTTTACCTTCGGCGATGTTCAGATAGGTTATATAGTTTGAAATATCTTTTCTTTGGGAGCGAACCGTTATTTGAACAGGAAAGGTAAATGAATTAAGTAAGGCTGCGTATGCGGCAATTACCGCTTCTTGTTCAATTTCGCTTAAAAGTCCGAAGTTCAAAGAAGAGGATTCAAGAACCAAGGCGGCCCCTCCGTTTTTGTAGATTATGATATCTTCGGTAATATCGGCAACCGGAATTTTTTCCTGAGTTGTTGACGTTAGAGGCTTGTCCGGCGTTGAGATAAAAGGAATATTCATTTTAGTTTTGAGTTTTCATTTCGCGCGAATAGCTATCGGTGAAATTATCGCTCCTTTTGCCTGGAAAGTAATCGGTTCAAAATCGTAGCCTTCTTTTTCGACAATTATTTCATAGCGGCCATCGAGAAGCGGAGTAACTATCATAAAATGGCCGAGCTTGTTGGTTTTAAGAGCTCGAACCGGTCTCCCTTGTGCATCTTTTATTTCTAAAATTACCCCCTCGATTATTTTTCCGTTGCCATCCATTACCTGGCCCACAATGGTATTAGGTCGTGTTGGGGGAGTCGGAGGGGAGGCCTCATCGCTAAATTTAGCCTCTCTATCGGTAATTGGGACGCCCTTACCATAAAAAGGAGAAACAGTAGTTGTTGAAAAGGGTTCTGCGACATCTTCTTCCTTTGGCAACTCAAAACCTCTAGTTTTAAGGTCTTTGTCAACAGACACAGTACGCGAAGATGGAACTACAACAAAAGGTTTAGTTTGCTGAGTAGGTTCTTGCGTAGGCATTGTAGTTTTTGGTGTAAGCAACGGAGATATACCGCTGACCACTGTTGCGACAGGAGCGGAAGAAAGCGTAGTTATTTTATCAAGAAATGTCTGTTCTTTTTTTTCAAGATTAGCTTCTTCTGGCTTCTGAACAGGCATTAAAGCAGGCGTGCTCGTTAGCTGCGATGCTGGGGTTGTAGTTGGCGGCGCTTGTGTTTCAGGTGCGAAATATATTGGGAGTTTTGCAGCCTTTTGCCAAACAAAAACAGTTGGGGAATAAATAGACTTAAAGAAGGAAATGACCCACTTTCCCAAAGGTCTATCCTCGAGCGGAAGGAATGCAAGGGCAGCACCCGAACCAAAAGAAAATAATATCAAAGGCCACTTAATAAAAGGGGGCAATCCTGAAGCATAGAAAAGAAGTGCAACAATTGCACCGCCTGCTAGCTGGACAAACTGCTTCAAGGTCATATCTCCAACCAATCTGAATTGAAAGGCAGAAATCTGCTGGGGTATCGGATGCTGTTCTTCGACTAGTATGTGATCTTGAGCCATGAGTAAAGGTAAAAGGCTAGAGAGTAAATGGTAAAAGTTACTTTTTTGCCTTCAATCTAACCGCTTTTCGTGAACCATAAAGTAAATTCTTAGTGTCTTGTAATAAATTATATACATTTTTTTGATCTTCTCGAGTAATAAATTTAAGGTCTTGTGATAAGTCGAGTAAGACCTCAAGTTCGGTGATAGACCCAATTGCAATTGTCAGAAACCGAGCGTATTCGTTTGAGCTTTCTTTAGAGTAACCTTCAACAATGTTTGCCAAGACTGAAACCGAAGCTCTTCTCATTTGAGTTACAAGGTTAAATAATTCAGATTTTGGATATTTTGCGGTTAATTTATAGACGAGCAATACGAGTTCTTTAGCTTTTTGATAAAGAATAAGTTTTTTATAGCCTAAATTATTTGAGTTATAGTAATTTCTTTTACCCTTAACCATTTACCATTTACCTTAGTTAAAGCCTACTCTGTGAACGTATATTTTCAAGAGGAACCCTTTTTCACAGAAGACAGCTGGGTCTCGTTCTCTAAATAGCAAATTTAGTTTTGGAGAAGTCTTTTACGACCTTTTCAAAATAATCTATTATTTGTTGCGGTTTATATTTTCTTCCTATGTAATCTATTCCAAACTCTACGAGATCCGCTGTGTACAAAAGCTGTTGCAAGAATAATCTTTGGTTAAACTCCGCTCCAAATCGTTTCTCTGTCTCTTTTATTACAGAGCCTAGAGTTACGTGCCCTTCTTTTAGAAGAAAAAACAGATCAACATAGTCTCTCCATGTGCCTCGACGCCCGATTGTGTAAGCTTTGTTGCTTGCTAAATCAGGGAGAGAAAACAGACTAATTGAGTCGGTTTTAATAATGGGATGTAAGGGAAGAGAGGGGTGTTTTACAAAAGTGACTTTGACATTATTGGGAGTAATTACGTCTATTTGATTGGTTGAATCCTTAATTATTCGGGAGGTATAACCTAAAACTTTCCTGACTTTTTGGCGAAGGTGTTCTGTTATCTCACTTTTGGTAAAAACATCAAAATCAAAAGATTTTCTGTGTTTAATTTGAAGCGCAATGGCTGTTCCGCCCGCCAGAATCCCTACTTTATTAAAAAAAACAAGCTTTTCAAAAACCCAAAGCCTTTCCTCATCGAATATTTCTAGGTAGATTTTCGACATATCTGTCTTGCCTAATATCCTTTTCTTTAGAAAGAAGAATTGTTTTGACGAAATTAAATGCTGAGGGAGAATATACTTTTATAGGTTTTTCTACAAAAGTATTGACCACAATTCTTCGGGGATAATTCTTAAACAGCCATTTAAGATGGTCAGCTGTTCCGTAAGCTAAAATCTGATTAATAATATACGCCCTATCTTTTTTGAGATTGAGATTGTTTACGTCTCGCGACCAAAGAATTGGTTGTAAGCTTTTAGGAATTTTAGCCACACCTTATTATATCAATCTTCTCTTTGCTTCTCCAATAATTTCGACTGCTCTCTTTTACCTTTTACCTTAGTTAAAGCCTTTTCTGTGAACGTATATTTTCAAGAGGAACCCTTTTTCACAGACAAGATTGCCAAGAGGTGGTAAAATATAAACCATGACAGACCAAGAACCAGGTGAACTACCACCCGAATTGATAGAGGAGTTACTAAAACGAGATGAGGGTCAGGAGAGTTTCAGGGGGATACATCGGTCTTCTGTGCGCGGAGGATTGCCAAAAAGTTCAACTGAAGGATTCATTGATCTTTTTACGGTGAAGAAAAAGAGAAAAGAAGTTAAAAATGAAGAGTCTGCTCAGGTTGCAAATGGTAATAGCGAAAGCTAATTCTTCGATACAAGCATTAACTAAACACCCCTGGAATTTTCTCCAAGATGACCTGTAACACTGTATAATAAAAGAGTTAATATATGACAAACCAAGAAGAAATATCAATAGCAGGCAAGTATACCCCAGTTGAAGCGATGAAACCGAAGCTGAAAGAAGAAAAGAAAGTTGGGAAAGAGGAAAAAAAGGAGTCTAGCAAACAAGATAAACAAAAAAAGTTAGAGAAAAAGGTAGAGGAAGAACTCAATAATAAACTTACTGCCGACAAAACTGGTAAAAAGGGAGAGAATATTCGAGCTTCTATATTAGAAGAGAAGCAAAGGGATTACGAGGCAAGTCTTTTTTATTTGATTCAAAACAAAATTAAGGAAATTCTTGATAATCCTGATTCTGACCCGGAAATTCAAAAGGCGACTCTTAAAGGGCTAAAAGAGGCCCGTCAGATTTTAATAACTGAGGCAAAACAAATAGGCGCACTGGAGGGTGCAAAAAGAGCTTTACTTGAAGCTCAAGTTACGGATAATTACGTACAGGCAATTGAGCGGGTTTCAAGGATTAATGTTGGTTCATTGGAACATGAGGCGACAAGTTTATTAGAGGGAAGCACGCCTGATTTCGGCGGTATGAATGAGGAGTATGTAAAGGTAGCCCGTTATAACATGGAACTGGCATTGTTGGAAGCCAGTGGTAGAGAAGATTCTTCGAAGGCTAAAGAGTTAAAACAAAAGATAGAGTATTTAGGATGGGGAACACCACCTCCAATTGATGATCAGGCAAGAGATTATGTTGAGCGGAGTGCCCAAAAACTAAAGGAGGAAGAACAAGAATTAGAACTTGATAAAAAAGAGCCTACGCTTGAAGAAGAGGGAGATCGTTATGAACAGGAAAGAAAATACGTTGAAGGAGTTTTAGAAAAGTATATTAAAGAAGCAGTCGAGCTGGTTGGCGATAATAACAACATCGAACCTTTTAAAACCAGATCGCTAGATAGTGGAATATACATGATGCAGGATTTTGAGGCGCACCTGGAAGAAGATCTTATAGGTGAATTAGCAAAGGGTGAAGGGCTTCCTGAAGAAGCTAAAAAAGCAAGGCTTATTTTAGAAAGGGTGCAAAAACTTAGAGAATGGATGGAGGGGAATGCTGTATTGCTTAAAGCAGCGGGTATGGTTTTGGAAGAATTCCATAGTGGTATGGGCCAATTGGAATATACAGTTAAAAAAAGAGGAAGAATTGATCTTCGGATGACAGATCTTAAAAAGGTTTTTTCTTCTTTATCGGAGGGTGGACTAAAGGTGGAAGGAGAGTGGAAATTTGGAGAGGAAATTATAAGAAAGCAAGATGAAGCCTTAGCGATATTTAGGGCAATAGCAGCTGCACATAGGGTGAAGAGTAGAAATGGAGGGAAAGATATTGTTGCTCAACATAAAACTTTAGAGGGAACAAAAGTAGAAGAAGAAGTTATCGATTATAAAATTAACCAGAAACAACTTGCATTTATCGAGGCGGTTTTTGACAGTAAGGAGAAGATATTTAAAGAATTAGAGGGGAAAAAGGTAGAAGATTGGTTGGTAACGATAGATGAGATTTTTGGTAGCACGGAAGGCGCTATCAAAGGCCTTAAGGCTGCTTTAGAGATTGATAGTGAACTAAAAGTGCTAGTTGGAAAAGAATACGAGTTAAAGGGTGATGTTTTAAAGAGAATAAAAAAGGAATTGCGCCAAAACAAAGCTGTTTGGGTTGACGGGGTAAAGTGGGAAGTTGATGCCAATAGAGAAAAAGATTCCATTAATGACATCATTACCGAGCTTGATTGGAGAGTGGGGTCGGGTGACAAAGTTTTTATAGGGGATGAGCAGACTGTTGATAAAGATGGTTATGAACAATTTGTTGGGGCAAACTTTATAGGTGGTAATAAGGTTGCCTTGCTTAAAGAAACTCCATACGAGATTGATAACCCCTTTGTTGTATATTCGACCCCGCATAGTGTTGATAAGATTATGGCCAAGGTAAGTTGGATGATGGACAGAAAAGTTCAGGTTGATGGGCCGGATGGTTCTAAGAAAGAAATTTTTTTATGGGATGCGCTGCAAGATGAAAGAAGAGAAATTGATATTGAAGAGGAAGCGCGAGCGTGCGCAAAGGATATTACAAAAGATATTAAAGATGGAATAACGATTGATCTTCTGAATGACCATATTATTAACATTTCGAGGATTTTTGCTCTATACACGGCAGAGGCCGCAGGGATTGGTTGGGGTTTTGATTATAAGGATGAAGGCATTGGCGGTACAGTACATGAAGTAACAGTAGATGATCTTGCAAAGTGGGAGAAGTTAATAAACGACAATAAAGAGAAAGAGCTTGCTTATCAAGTATTGGTTTTAGATGGGGAAGAAAAAAAAATAGATAAGCAAACAATTAAAAAAGCTAAGGAAATTATGGAGGGGAAAATTGGGTATGAAGTGATGTGGAAAGAGAAAACGAAAATAACCTCTCGCGGCGTTTCTGAAGGTGGACCTAAAGCAGCAACAGATATTTCCACACCGCTTCATTGGTTAAGGTCAGAGGCTGGAAATAAATGGAAGGACTGGACGCGAGGAATGCTTCCACTTTCTAAAAGAACTTCTCGGTGGATAAATCACCACGAGCCCGGCTGGGTTCCGGATTTAGATAAATACGGAAACTGGAAAGTTACCTTTCTTGGCAAAGAATTATATATTCACGAAGTTCCAGCGAAGCTTGACTTGGGGCTTCTTAACATGGCGAAAATAGACGACAGTGATTATGATCATAAAGGAAAAAGAATTTTAGATTTAGTTTATGAAGGTAAAGGAATGTCTGAGATGCCATACGCCGCTATTGATGATGACGTTTTTTACAGAAAAGGTTACATAGATTGGAGCCAGGCAGCGAAATTGTTGAAACTAATTTCACAACCACTCGACCGAGACACTATGGCAGAATTTTTAGGAGTACCTAGAGAAAGTGTTCCAAGAATGCTTGAATTCGATGAGTTGATGAAAAGAGTTACCCTTGCAACAAGAAATTTGGCCGAGAATGAAGGAGCCAGGGCTTTTATTCCTTTGTTAGCGTCATTGGGTTTAGCGTTTCAGGAAAATTTGTTAAAAAGCTCGGCAGAGCCGGGTGTTTTTTACCCAGGCAGCGTTAAAAGGAAGGCTAGAAACACAGAAGTATCTTTGCTTGAATATGCTCCAAGAGGCGATACGGGTGCGGGTGTTGAAATCGCGAGAAGGTTTGCTGGCTATATGGAAAGCTTGACTGATATGGGAAGGGCTTTAAACACTAATCTTATTAGAGCCAGATATTCAAGAAGGTCTTTAGAAGATATTGATGAGGAAATTGAGAAAAAGAAAAGGAAAAACCTATCTTATTCAATTGCCTAACTTTCAAGACTTAACTGCGTGATCTTCCGACATTTCTTAAAGCAGTACTCCAACTTTGAGGTAGCCATCGACCGACTCTTGAATCCGCTAAACCACTTGCCATTGCCGCACCCGACTGGAAGCTTAATTCTTTTCTAACTCCCGAAATTGGGCCGGAGCCCCAAGCAGCACCTATCGGTCCAACTGCTTGGCCGATGGCGGTGCCGTAGGCAAATGGACGACCGGAGATGAAACCTTGAATAATGCTGCCAACCGCAGGGACCAAAGTTATGATGCCTATTGCTACGATTGCTCCAAACAAAGTTGAGTCGCCAAGGTTAAATCCGGGTAGTTCAATCGTACCCGTGTTTGTGGACGTTGGGATTCTATAAGGATTGAGACTGTCGTCCGATGAAAAAAACGTGCTGAGCCAGGTTCCATCGCTTAGTGAGCTCCAAAATACGTAATGAGCCAGGAAAACCAAACTTATTACTGCAGGAAAGACCAAAACATGCGAAGCAAGATTTCTAAGCCATGTACTAAATCCTCCTGCGGCTGGAAAGACTCCGAAAAGAATTAAAAGCGGAGCAGCTGCAATGAGAATCACAACGTTAATAAATGTTTTGATCAAAAGCCATAGCATTCTAATCGCAATTATTAAAAGAAGTATAAAAAGTATGATTGATATGATTGCCCCTAATATAATAATTGGTGCGGAAAAAAGAGCTCCCAAAACACTAGGGTGAACAATAAAATAAAAAGAGACAATAAAGGGAATCATAAACATGGAAATGATAGGTAGAGAGGTAATTAATGTACTGAATAGTTCTAGAGTGGTCAGATCGCTTAAGTTGCTGCCAAGTATTGCGACTAGTCCCAAGGTAAGATAAGCAAGGTCCACCACAAACCCCGCGATAGCATAAGAAAAAGTTATAAGTATAAGTATAAGTATAAGACGGGGTAAGGCGGACTGGACAGTAATGACTGTTTGAGGAGAAATTCTTACCCTAAACATTATCATAAATGCCATAACTATGAAGGCAAATATTAGTAAGAAATAGGAAATATCTCGTATGGCAGACCAGACTTGTCTTATAGGAGAAAGATTATCAAATCCAAACCCTTGTGCTTTTGCCTCACGGACTATGTGGAATTTTTCGGCTAATTCTTTAAAATAACCGACTCCCGATATTCTATTTTCAGAGACAAGAGAGTTAAATGTACTTGCAAAATTAGTGTTTCTTGGAGAATAGTCAAAAACCGCTGTTATTGCGGCCCATGCACCAAAAAAACAACTTCCTGCATCAGCTGGGTCGTCTATAGTCATACAAGTTATGACAAATTCGGGTAGAAGAACCGCTGTTAATGAGTGAAGTATCCAAACAACTTGAGCGTGAGTATAACGCTCGCCAAAAATTTCCTCGGGATTAGATTCGTCGTAAACTCTATCAACATAGGTTCCAAACTCTGGAGCATACCAGGTATCAGGTAATCCTTGCGCTCGTGCAGGAGAGAAATAGGGAGCAATGGTAACAAGGACAAGAATCGATGTCAGGAAAGAGAGGAGGATTTTTTTAAACATGTTCAGTTTCATAATACTACATACTAAAAACTACAACAATACTTATTCACTTAACCTTTGACCATTGACATGTGACTTTTTAATTACTAGATAATAATTTTTTTCTGAAAGCTGTAAGTTGATTTGCTAGGTTTTCAGCCCTTTCAAGATATTCTGCTCTGCATGCACCTTTTCAGTAATATATTTATCTATAAGTGCCATATCAAGGCAAGAGACCACCTCATTAAGGGATGTGTGTGATTTATTCAGAAAGTTTGCAAAATCTTTATCTGTACTTCGATCAGCTCCCTCAGCTATGTTTAATATAATAGAGTTTGCGGCCCTTATTATCTGATCGCCCAATAAATAAAATTCGTAATTTGGAAAGTAATTCTTGACTAGCATTTTTATATCGCTTCTAAATTTAAGCGCATCCTTATAAACTTGGAACTTCCTGAATCTGAACTTCTTCATAAAGTCAATTGTCACATGTCACAAGTCAATTGTTATTTGAGCAAAAACTTAGATTGTAAACTTCACCCGCCTTATCCGGATTTGCATAAGAAGGAGTCGTGATATCGACATTTAACTTGCAGGAGTCGTCCTCGGTTATTGCAAGGACTTCTAAAAGTTTTTGCTCAGCATTTGCTCGGTGTTCGTCGAAAGGATAACTGGTTATTGAGATGAAGAAAAGTTCATCGGCTGCTAGAAAGAAAATGTGGTAGTCAGGGGTTTTTGCTATCGTGTAATAACCTGGAGATTCATCCTGACTGGTTTTACCAATGAAATCGGCAACTTTTACTCCCGAAATTTCTACTCTTTCTTTTTTAGAACCCGTACCGCTTACTTTATTCTGTCTATTTAGATTGGTGATTTCAGATAAACCGCCTTTACTAGCAACTGCCAAACTTAATATTAAAAGAATAATTGCAAAGACCAAAAGATGAATTGGTTTGAACTGATACTTAAACTTTTTCCTTTTTGTCATAAATTAATAAAGCCCACATGGTCGGGCAGTTCCCGCCCAATCTCCCCAATCGCCACGCCTTCTTCTAAGACCAGCCGCGTACTGAATATTCTCATCTGGGTCGAAAAACCTCTCAAGACACGCATCCACTTTCGATTGGTCTAAAACTGTACAAGAAGGTGGGGACCAAGTGTAGCTCATTGCACCCGAGCAATGTGCCAAGAGGTTTATCTGAAAAAGGCCTACGCTGTAATCGACCGATCTTCCCAAAAAACAACCGCAGTTTAGAGCATTGGGGTTTCCTCCTGATTCCATATTGCAAATGATGGATGCTTCCGTTGCTAAGCTGCCAAAAGCACCCAAATTACCCGGGCTGCAAAACCCTGTTCCGGGTTGGCATCTTCCCGCACCGGGGCCAATGGCACCTGATGGCGGTGGAGTAGCACAGTCTCCAGAAGCAAGACCGACAAGAGGTTCTGGACCTGAAATACAGCCTTCACCAAATCCTTCTGGACGGAGTGTCTTTTGTATGCACTTTAGAAAGTACTCGTGTACACCTCCAATATGGGGGAAGTAAAGTTCAGCTTGGTTTGCAGGTCGACCACTCCCTGGATTTCCGGCAACAATTACTCCCTCGCCGCTATATATAACACTGGTTGCTGCCGGCATGTCAAAAAGCCTTGTTATTGGTCTTCCTTCCTCGTCTTCAATTTGAGGAAATATTCTTCTGAAGACACTCACTGGGTTTGCAACCAGCCTTTTCCAAACGTCCTCGGCCAATGGAGTTTCTGTTGTCGTTCTAAAGGCAATCTGAACGGGGATAGTACACTCCTGCTGCAGGGGGAACGGGAGAGGATCTAATGGCCGACTATATCCTTGGCAGCAACGACGCCCGGCAGGACAATTGTTAGGAGGGGCGATTGGGATTACAGTATCACAAGTCCAGTCATTAGGTGCACATAAAGCGTTAGCAAAAGCAATGTCACATGCATACCCAGTGGGTACCGGGTTACAATCTCTTGCACAGTCAAACCCTGACTCGCAGTCAAACCTGCCGTAATATTCACTACACTCGTAGTTATCAGGAACGTCGGGGATACAATCTGCTCCGGTGAAAAATCGGCATAAATTTCCATTGTTTGGGTCCCCGGAAAGTCCGCTTCCTTCTTCAACATAGGTGCAGGAGAGCATAGCATTGTATGAGACGGTGGCGGTTATTTCGCCGGCAAACAAGTTATCCCCCGGATTTGAACGAATTCCGCGTAGGTCACAAAAGTCAGAAGTAGAAACAATTGCAGGTTCCGGATCTGCTTCAAGGTTAGCACCTTCATAGGCAAATAATCCCTGTAGTATTTGGGCAAGTTCTGACCCTTCCTGCATATGGGCAAAATATAGCGTTGCTGGTGTTTGACTTAAGATTGCAGAGGACAATATTATAAATGTAGAAGATAGCGCGGGTTGTATAGAATAGGTTGCTATTTGCGATTTACCCAATCGATCCTCGGTTGATGAGAAGGGAATATATTCGCGGTGACTGCTTGGGACACTAGTCAAGCGTCGTTGAGTTACTCCCGGGCGTGGAGGGTAGCAATGAGTAGGAAGACCCAAGGAATTTGTACAAACAACTACTTGATTATGTCTAATACAGTCTGGATCCCGAGGGTCCGCGTTGGGATCACAATTTACAGATGCTTGGGCGTCGTCGATTTCATCTTGCCTTATATCTTCCTGGTTAAATGCCGAAAGAAGTCTTTTTAAAGGTCCTGAGAAATCAATTATGCGACTTCTACCCTCGATAGTGTCAGGGTCTGGTGGGTCGTACTCGGCGCGTCCAATTATGCTATGCAAATACCAGCTGACGTACTCGTTAACTTTCTCAGCGTCGTCCATTGTCTCTGATTGAAAAACACTGTTAATTACCCGATCAGGGCGAGAAGTTGATCCGATTGAAGGTTCGGTAAAACCCATGATGGGTAGAAATGCCCCTTTTAAATCAATTGCAATGTTTCGTATACGCTCTATATTAAACCAACAGGTTTCTGTTCCGTCGCCGTTGTCCTTACAGTTTCCAGGCGAGCAGCGTCCGCTTACACAACTTGATCCTATATCACAGTCATCATCCGTAAAACAAGCTGGGCCTATTGGATTACCTTCATAAGAATAACTACCATTCCAGCGGGGGATAGGAACAACGAGGAGGGAAAATGTTTTGGTTACCGTACGGGGGTCAGAAATGATTAGATCGTTTCCGCAAAAAAGAGCCAAGTCTTCATAGCCTAAGTTGCAAGGGCTTGCCTGATAGGGCCTAAGTGAGTGAAATTCAGGAGACCTTACTTCGTCACAAGGTACATAAGGGGTAGGCCTAGGATTTCCGATAACCGGCGGTGGAGGTGGAGTTTCCGTTGGTGTAACGCCCGGCGGAGGTGGGGGTGGAGGAGTGCCAGTTGGTGGAGGTGGGGGCGGGGGTGATGACCAAGAGCAGTTATCTTCTGCTACGCCCAGAAAAGCCGCACAGTAAGAGTTGGGATAATTTATTTCACACTGAGATTGATTGCCTCCTTCACAATTTCTTGCAACACTTGTGGCGATGCACGTTCCATGGACATCTCTCAAAGTGCAACACCTAAAGGTACCTAGACACCCAGGGCCACACCTCGTTTCGGTAACTGGGCAGGCGACATCAAATGTATAATCCCCGTTACAACAAGTGTCGGCAGGACCGATACACTGGCCGATTGGTAAACAGGCTTGGGATGATGTGGTTTGTGGAATAATAAGGCTCAAAAAGACGAAAGCAAAGAATAAAAAAAATATAGCAGTACCAAGTTTGATAATTTTCAGTAAGCTACCCATCAAGTGTTTTAGTAAATGACTACTCTGAAATTTTCAACATCAGCTCCTGTAAATACTCCTATAAAGCGAAGAATGAGGAAGGCTGAAGCCAGAATAATCATGCCGACAATAGCATAGGTTAACGTGCGCCTTGCAGCATCGACGCTCTTGGGGTCTCCGCCTGAAGTAATGTATTTAAATCCGCCGACTACAAGCATTAGAAAAAGAGCAATTGCTGCAAGTCCTAAGACAGCGGTTATAACACTTTGAAAAACTCCTTCAAGACCTTGAAGAGTCGCGACTCCATTTTCATTTGCAATTGGTGCCGGCGCTTGGGCAATTTTATCCATAATCTTACTTCTCATTTCAATCTCTATATTCTCATATCAAACTACTTACTTCAATATTCATGTTCTCTACAGCATTAACAAAAGAGTAATCCATACAAGTAAGAAGAGAGTTGATATGAAGTGAGCTTACGGTGTTATAGATTGTACGTTTATTACTTGGAGGCCTCCCAGAATGTCGATTCCGAAGAAGATCTGGATAAGCTGTAATATTGCCCAAGCAGCAAATACGATAACCAAACCAACCAAAGCTGCTGTAATTGAACCTCTCGCTGCTTCTGTTTGTGCCTTATCTCCTCCCGAGGTAATCCAGCGAACACCTCCAAGGATAAGAATAAAAAAGAAGACGATTGCGGCAATGATAAGAATAAGAACGATTGCGGCTCCGATTACTTGACCGAAAGTAAGAGTTTCAAGGGGTACTGCAAATCCCTGTCCTGGTCGAAGATTAATTGTTTCTCCTTGGGCAAGTAGTCCTGATAACATATTGATTAAGTTATTATGAATAGGTTAATAAAAGTTTGTCAAGGGGTAAAATAATTTTAGTTAAAGAAACAAGGGCCTAAGATTTAATCGCAAGATATTTACTCCGAAAAAGCTGCCTATAAGGTTTGCAATTGCAAATAGCGAAAGAAGTATGATAAGCCCTGTTAGGGCATTTGTAATTCTTCCCCTTGCTTCTTCTGTTTTTGCTTTATCGCCACCCGAACTAATCCATTGAATAGCTCCCACAAGAAGCATGATGAAAAAAATGACGGCGCCGGCAATAAGCCCTCCGGAAATAAGAGCCGGCAAAAGTCTTTGGAAAAAACCAACACCATTCAGTGAACCCAAACTCGGGCCTAATACAGGATTATTAATTGCTTGAGCCAGAAATTCTTGCATGATTATTTACGGAGCAATGATGTTAATCATTGCCGGTATATTTAAGATGTCTGGAATTCCCAGAAGTCTTGCGATAAGATCAACTATAAAAATCCCTGATATAACTATTCCAACTCCAACCACACCCGTTGTGATTCTTCCCCTTGCATCTTCGAGCTTGCCTTTGTCGCCTCCGGCGGTTATTACGCCAATGGCGCCTGTAATTAAGGTGAATAGGAAAAATATAAAGGCAAGAATTGTGATTAAACCAATGGCGGAAGAAATTATTCGGGCGAAGCGGGATTCGGCGCCCGCTGATTGGCCAATGTTACCTATTCCGTTTATTGTTCCGTTCAAGGTTTTTGGAATTTGCGCAATTAGCTTGTCCATTTTAGGGTACTGGTCCGAAAATTGTAATCTGTAGTAAAGCATTAGCGTTACCAAAGATGAGTCTTCCGAAGATTGCAGCCAGGACAATTGAACTCGCTGCAACCAGAAGTCCCAGTAGGGTTTGCCAGATTTTAGCCCAGGCTTCGGCGATTTTTTTGGGATCTCCTCCTGCAGAAATAAACGCATATCCTGCGGTCACCAAATTAAAAAGTGCATATATTCCTGCACCCACTATTAAAAGTTTTACAATGTTGCTTATAAATTGGGTTGGGCCAACGTATTTATTAACGCCGGGTGGCGGTTGTACATTTCCGAATATTTGCGCGAGTTTAGTATTCATGTAATTACAAACCTGGGTTTAGAATCTTTACTCCGGTAATGATTTCTGCGATTTGGATAATCCAATAGGTTGCAAAAATAATTATAAAGCCAATAACCGCTGCTGTCACTGCCTGGCGTCCGCGGGCAGCTGCCTCGGGATTTCCTTTTCCGGCTCCGGCTATGATTCCAATACCTCCTCCGATCATCAAAAATAGCATTATAATTCCTGCGATAACAATTGCATTGGATAAAATTATCGAGACAAGACGGGCAAAACCAACAGTTCGTCCGATGGGGGAGTTAAAGGCATTACCGATATTGAAAGCTATTTTGTCCACTTATTCAGTCTAGCAAATACACTAAGGCGTTCCAAATATTACAGTTATTTGGTTGAGCCCTAAAATAACGCCAATGATTTGGACTATCCAAAATGCGACAAAAACAATAACAAAACCTATTATTGCGGTTGTTATTGCTCCTTTGGCTTCGGCAAGGGCTTTTGGGTCACCCCTTGAGAGCATATATTTATAGCCTCCAAACAAAAGATATAAGAGCATTAAAAGACCCGCAAAAGGGAAAATATAAAGGACAAGTTTAGATACAATAGTACCAATGTTTGCTCCTACAAATTTTGGAGATGCAATATTTTCAAGGACTCCAAAATTTATTCCGAGAGTGAGTATCATAATTAGGACCCGAATCCGGGGATTCCCAGTAAGTTAACTCCGATAATTCTTAAGATAAGCACCGAAAAAATTAAAAGAACAAGTCCGGCAATTGCAGAAGTTAAAAGTTCGCGGCCGGCTTGGAGTTTTTTAGGGTCTCCTTGCGATGTGATTATTTGAAACGCCGCAATAACAATTAAAATAAAAGCAATTCCCCCTGCAATTCCTATTCCCCAGCGGAGGATAAATCTAATAAAATTATTGCCTGTGTTGAACGGAATACACCCGATTGCGGTGTAAAGTTCCCCGGTGTTATCCGTAGTTGGCTCACCCGAGCTGTCGCAAAATACAGGTATCTTAACTTCAGGAGGTGGGGGATTAAAAGGATCAGCAGTACAACCTCCACTAACACCAGAACAGACTTCTCCAGGGCTACAGTCATTAGCTGTATCACACGGTCTTAAACAGCGATAACCACCGCCCGGATCACCCGTGCCGCCGCCAAGATTTATACACTCAAACGGATCAAAACAAGTATTTCCCGGGCAGCAGAATTCATTTTCTTCACCGCAGTCAAGAGAGCCAACCGATTCACAGATACAAGGGGGTGTCGGTGTGCATACAGCCAGCTCAGGGCAAATAGGTAAAAAGCCAGAGTTACAGTTGTTTACACCGAGTTTCCAGGGGCAAAGACCAGGACCGGTGGGTATGCCGATTTCGCAAGTGCAAGTACCCTGGGCGTAGAGGCTATTAGGGTTAGCAAACAAAAAAAGTGTAGACAGCAAAAAAGAAGAAATTAATAAAAAGACTTTCCTCATATTCGTATTAGTTCAATAAAAATAGTGTATCAAATAAGAAAAGTTATTTATAGTGGGTTATTGGTATAATGAATAAACTCAATGAAATTTTCCATTTGGAAATTAGTCATTCTCTCTCTTGTTTTATTGGTCATTGGTCATTGGTCATTTGGCATTGTCGCTAAAGCGGCTCACTGTCCAGATACCGACTATGACTGCAAAATTGCAGAAATTCAAAGGGAAATTGATGCACTTTCGGGAGCTCATGAATACAACAAACAGGAACTCGAAGACTTGAGGATCCAGATTAAAAGTCTCTCAGCTAGAATTTCGGGAATTTCCAGTGAGCTGGTTGAGATTGAAAAAGATATTAAAAGACGCGAGGAAGACTTGGCATATGCAAGGCGTATTTTTGAAGAAAAGACTAATAACCATTATAGATTTTTAAGACTCTATGACCCGATTATGCCTTTTTTGTCCTCATCAGACGCAACCAGCGCATTCAGAGAAATTAGCTTTCGGGAGATTGCGACCCAGGAAGACATTAAAACCATGGAGGGAATCGCGGGCGACCTTTTGGGTTTAAAAGAGGATAAAGAAAATTTAGAGAAAAATAAGACAAGTTTGGCATCTGCAAAAGCTCAGGTAGCTTCCCGCGAAGAATTTTTGGCGGGTGAGGTTGCAAAAACGGAGAGCTACTTGACCTCGCTTTCTTCCAAACAGGAAGAGCTGATTGCACTTAAAGCAGGAGGTTTTCAGACTTCCATTGGTGATACTCCGCCCACCTTAGAGCCTTGTTCGGGCCCTCCTGGCACATCTGCCTTTTGCGACCCGGGATTTAGGCCGGCATTCGCAGGATTTTCATTTGGGGCACCGCATAGGACCGGCATGAGTCAATACGGAGCATTCGGAAGAAGCAAATCTGGCCAATCTGCCGAAACTATTTTATCAGCTTACTTTCAAGGCGCAGAACTTAATAAAGGTTACCCTGTTCCCGGAAGCATTACTGTAACTGGTTACGGAACAATTCCATTTGAAGATAACTACCTTTTGGGAATTTACGAAGTACCCGAAAGCTGGGGAAATCAAGGGGGGTTTGAGGCACTAAAGGCTCAAGCAGTTGCCGCAAGAAGCTATGCGCTGTCTTACACAGGAGGCGGAGCAAGAGCGATTTGTGCGACAGAAGCGTGTCAAGTTTACAAGCCGCAATTAAAAAGCGGAAAATGGAAGGAAGCGGTTGCCGCAACCCGAGGATGGGTGATAACAAGGGGTGGTACCCCGGCAACAACTTATTATGCTTCGACTTCCGGAGGCTATACTATTACTAATTGGGGTTGGAGCGGAATAAAAGACACCCAGGGAGATTGGCCTGATTCTTCTTATGAAAAGACCTCCGCGAGTCCATGGTTTTATAAAGGGTGGTTCAAAACCAGATCGGGCGCTTCTTGCGGAAGGGGAGGCCCTTGGTTAAAAAGCAGCGAGATGGGCGATATAATTAACGCCTGGCAGGTACTATATAAAGGAGGAGGAGATGTAGGAAGAATTTCTCCGATAGATACAAATTGCTGGGGCGGAAACCCTTATTCAATAGGAGAACTTTCGGGAATTGGAGGATACGAAAGTGTATCAAGCGCCTCGGTTACTTATTCAAATGATGGTTCCACTTTACAGGTGACTTTTGCAACAAATAAAGGTTCGGTTACAATTTCCGGAAGCGAACTAAAAAGAGCCTTTAACTTGCGTGCTCCAGGCTACATTGGGCTAAAGAGCAGTTTGTTTAATATAGAGAAACTATAATTTTTGAGCTTAAAACGTGATATAATCAGGTTTGATATGCCTGACGTTTTTATTGCCGGAGATTTAAAAGAGAAGGAGAAAGAAAAAGTTAAGCAAGAGGACAAGGAAAAGCCGCTAAGACATGACAAAAGAGAAATAGGCAAAACCCCAACTAGAAGTAGTAAAAATGAAAAAGAAGGTTTAGCCTACCCCAAAAGCGAAGAGGAAAGGAAGAATCTTCCCGGTCATACACATAACCCCTTGGCGGCTTTTTGCTACTTTCCCGATCATGTTAAATTTGTCAATCAAGACCCAAAAGAACGAGTAATACTTTTGCTCAGAAGACATCCAATTACCAATATCCGCTGGATTCTTATAACACTATTATTTTTAACAATTCCAATGTTTCTTCCCTTTTTATCAATCTTTGAAATTCTACCCGCCTCTTACCAGACAATATTTACAATTGCTTGGTATTTGATGATAACTGCTTTTGTTTTTGAAAAGTTTTTGAGCTGGTATTTCCACGTAAATATCATAACCGACGAAAGAATAATAGAAGTGGATTTTTTACATTTAGTTTACCGGGAGATTACAGATGCAAATATTGATCAAATCCAAGATGTTACTGTTGAGGTGGGTAGTGCAATAAGAACGACTTTAAACTACGGCGATGTGATAATTCAAACCGCCGCACAGCTTCCCAAGATAGAATTTGAGGCAGTTCCACAACCCGATAAGGTTGCAAAAGTATTAAGGGAGTTGAGGATAGAAGAGGAGGTCGAGAAGTTGGAAGGAAGAGTGCGTTGAAAAAATGGATCTATTAACTACGGCTGAAATATCTCTTTTACCATTTGTCAAAATAGCTGTCGCGATCGGATTCTTACTATACATCGCTTTTGCTGTGGTCGTAGTGAGACAAGTAAAGCTTATGACTGCTACTCTTGAGCTTGGCCACGAAAGGGTAATTAAGATTTTGTCTTTTGTCCATCTTGTTTTTGCAACAATAGTCTTTCTTTTAGCTTTGGTTATACTTTAATGTCTTTTGCCCTTTCTTCATCAAAGTTAACCGGTAACCCGGGCGATTCTGGTTGGGCTCAAGTCCACGATTTTAGACCGGAAGACAGTAAAAAATTTTCAGATCGCGGACATTTTTTTGCTGTTGTTGCGACAAAAAAAGGTAAGGAAGGAGTTGAAAGTGTTGTTGCGGGACGAGAACTTCTTACCCGACTTCACGAGGAGTACTTTGGCAACACACAAATTTCTGCTTATAATGCGCTCTCGGCTGCAGTTGAGAAGGTAACTGGCGAGTTTAAAGAAATCTGGGGAGACGTAGAAATTGCGGCGTGTGCGGTATTGGGGGATATTGTTTATACGGCGTGTGGAGGGGGAGCCAAAGTTTCAATACTTCGGGGAGGAATGTTAGCAAAAATATTAGACAGCGCAGATGACGAAAGTTATAAAGTAATCTCCGCCTCTGGTTATCCGAAAGATTCCGATATCTTAATTTTGGCAAGCGCGACCTTTTTCAACATATTTCCCGACGGTACTATAAAGGGAGCACTTTCCGGTGGTGATCCAAAAGATGCAACCGAGAAGTTGGCTCCTAGGCTGCATTCAGGCGCCGGCTTGGGAGATGTTGGAGCGGCTTTATTAAAATTTGAAAAAAGGTTGCTTTCGAATGAAGGTTCGGAAAAAGCGAGTTCAAAACAAATGGGGCAGGGAGTGAAAGATAAGCAAATCTTGCTACTTCGTAGTAAGCAGAGCTTGTTTCTCGCCAGGACTCGAAATAAGCTAACTTCATGGTTATCAAAATTACCAGAAAAGAAGATATTTGTGAGGGCTCCTTTGGATGAAGTTAAGTCAGCTGCAGGAAGAAAGTTTTATATTTCAGTCGGAGTTGCGCTTTTAATACTATTGATAGTAAGTATAGGCTTTGGAATAAAGCAAAATAGGCAAAAAGAAAGGAAAAGTCGTTACGAAGATCGCCTGATTTCTGCTTCTCATCAGTTTGAAGAGGCAGTCTCGCTTTACCCGCTAGATGCAAATCGCGCCCGAGAACTTTTTTCCGAAAGTGCCGCAATCGTCAGTGCACTTAATGATGAAGGGGTATCAGATCCTGTACTGTCCAAACTTAGCGAAGAGATTGACAGGCAAAAGGGTAGAATTTTGGGTGAATATGAAGCGAGTAGTGAGCTTTTTGTTGAGTTGTCTTTAGTTTCAGATGGATTTGTCGGAAGCCAGCTGGCTGCATTTGGTGATAGTGTTATAGTCATAAACGATGGGGCAGACAGAATTATTAGTGTCTCTTTTGAGACCCAAAGAAGCGAGGTGGTTGCAGGGCCTGATCAAGTGACAGGTGCAAAAACGATAGCAGCTTATTCCGACCGCGTTTATATTGTTAAAGACGACGGTGTATATGAAGTAGGGGATGAAAAGAATAAAATAGTTGACGCGGATTGGGATGGGAATGTTTTGGCCCATTCATATGCAGGTAACATTTACATTTTGGAAAAGGGTTCAGGGGTTATTTGGAGATATACCGCGGGAGAATTAGGATTTTCATCCGGCACGAATTGGTTTTCCGAGGAAATTGAACCAAATTTATCTAATACTATTTCTTGGGCAATCGACGGGTCTATTTGGCTCCTTAGTAGTTCCGGGAAAGTAAGCCTTTATTCTTTGGGAAATCCCCAAGCCTTTAATGTTACCGGTATTTCTCCACCTTTTTTAAACCCCAGGGCAATTTATACAAGTGAAGATTTGGAGTCTATCTATATCCTTGATTCGGAAGAAAGTCGCGTGGTTGTTATTGACAAAGAAGGAAACTACAAAGCCCAATATAAATCTGAAATGATCAAGGAAACTAAAGATCTAGCAGTATCTGAAAAAGAGAAAAAGATAATTCTTCTTAGTGGAGATAAACTATACGCGTTAGAGATAAAGCACCTTTAACCTACTCAGGTGGAGGCGGGGGGAGTTGAACCCCCGTCCGAAAAGCTCATAAAAATACTTTCTACAAGTTTAGTTGATTTTTAGTTTATCCCCTAACCTTACCAATCAACAGGATAGTTAGGAGTTTGGTTTAAAAGCTTGGGCAAATACCCTAAACCAAAAGGCATTTGCCGCATCTTGACTGGTTTATGCCCTACAAAGTCGGTCAAGAGGCAACCTTGCGGACACCGGCTTAAGCGAATGCGTAAGCTGGATCGCCATTTCTTTTGGCGTTTATAAATTTTGGTTTTGTATTTGCGAGTGAAAACCGCACTCGACTTGCAAGTATTTAAAAGTGCTTCCCGTCGAAACCTGTACGCCCCCGCGTCGTCCCGCTAAGCGGGACTCCTTTCAATCCCAACTTAGTCGGGATTGGTTTTAATGTACATTTAATTCTCTTTCGATTTCCCGTTCAATATCTTTTTTCTTAATCGCTTCTTTTTTCTCGAACTTGCGTTTAGATTTGGCTAAGGCAATCTCCACCTTAATCAAACGGCTTTTATGACCGCCAGGTCTCAAGCTTCGCTTATTATAAATCTTTGTAGGCACGAGAGTCAACTTTTTAGCCTTGATTTTGCTCTCGATTGATACTATTTGGCCCTTATGCAGTAATAGCTTTCGACTTCTTGTTGGATTATAATCTTTTTTTCCTTCAACCGGGATATTTGCATTAACTAGATAAATCTCGCCTCCGATAATTTTCGCAAACGAGGAAGATAGGTCAGCGCCCTTTATCCTTAGCGCCTTTGCTTCAGCACCAATAAGAGATATCCCCACTTCTAGTCTTTCTAAAAAATTGTAATTAAACTTAGCCTTTTTATTTATAATTCGCATATACTGATTTTACCCTAAAATGGGACTAGTCGATCTTTTTTTCCCCAAAAAATGTCTTGAGTGCGGGCGGGCGGGAAGCTATATTTGCGCATCCTGTATTGCAAAACTTGAAACTCTTTCCCAAGTTTGTGTCGAGTGCGGACGTCCTGCAATTGACGGAATGACGCATATTTCCTGCAAGCGCCCCCTTAGCCTAGATGGACTTATTTTTGTTTGGCCTTACGGAGGAGTAGTCAGAAAAGCAATCTTGGCTCTTAAGTATAAATACGCGAAAGAAATTGCAGAAGAACTGGCTAGGTATTGCGTTTTATTTTTGCAAAAAAGGAAAGTTATCCTTCCATCTAAATCAGTACTCGTCCCCGTCCCTCTTTATTGGTATAGGGAAAATTGGAGGGGATTTAATCAGACGGAAGAAATCGGAAAATTGATTGCAAAAGAAATGGATTGGGGTTTTGAACCAGAGATTTTGGTTAGGAAAAGGTTAAAAAGACCCCAAGCCCAGCTTAAAAAGGAGGAACGAGGTAAAAACATCCGCGGAGTCTTTTCTCTTAATCCTAAAATTCAACCATTAATCATTAACCATCAATCATTAATCTTATTTGACGACGTCTTCACCACCGGTTCAACCCTCAAAGAAGCAACCAAAGTACTCAAGAGAAACGGAGTAAAGAATGTGTGGGGATTAACAATCGCAAGGTAATATGCGGAGGGTGCGGGAGTCGAACCCACCCGACGCAATTAAGCGTCTCGGTTTAGCAAACCGATCCCTGAGCCGTTCGGGATACCCTCCTTAACTTTTCTGCATGAATTATACCAAACTATGCCCTAGAATAAAAACGGTTATTTGATGTATAATACAGAAAGAATAAGTATCGCACTTATTTGGAATTTGTCATTTGAAAGTTGGTCATTTGAGTGACCGAAGGGAACGAAGTTATGCCTGCTCAAGAAAAACAAGAACAAGATAAAAAACAGCCTGAAAAGGATTTGTTTTCCTGGCACGCCCCTGCCAGACCTTTTAAAAGACGCGATAGGGAGTTTTGGGTTTCGGTAATTGCAATTGCGGCAGTTGTAGGCTTTATCTTCTACATAATAGAAGGCATAATGCCGGTACTTTTGCTTATATCTTTAGTTTTTCTTTTTTATATATTATCAACAGTTGTGCCTGAGCAGATTGAATATAAAATTACAACTTGGGGAGTGAGGATTGCAAACAGAAGGACAGACTGGGAGTTTTTGGGTAGATTTTGGTTCAGTAAGCGCTTAGAAAGTGACCTTTTGGTGTTTTCGACCTTTAACTTGCCGGGAAGACTTGAGCTGGTTATTAATGCAAAAGACAAGGCTACACTTAAAAAGGTAATTGCCAGTCATATTACAGAAGAAGAAGCGCCTCCCACTAATTTAGATCGCGCTGCGAATTGGGTAGCAAAAAAACTCCCTGGGAATAAATAAATTCGTATGTTGTTACTTTCTCAAGCGCCCATAGCTTAATTGGATAGAGCAATAGCTTGCGGAGCTGTTGATCCCAGTTCGATTCTGGGTGGGCGCACTGCGTCGCAACTAAATATTGCTCGTCGTCTTTAGCTTTCGCTGTAAAGACTCAACGCATATTTGTTGCTCCTTTCAAAATTGCTACGCAATTTTGAAAAAATGAAAATACAAAATCCCGTCGAGTTCTGACGAGGTGGGGTGCCGGAGCGGCCAAACGGGATGGTTTCGAAAACCATAGGGAGTAATCCCTTCGCGAGTTCGAATCTCGCCCCCACCGCTCGCAAAAATATGGACAAAAGTTTAGTATTAGTATCAGGAGCAGTCCTTTTTAAGGAGGGTAGGGGTAAAAGGCGCTGGTTTGTTGTTAAGGATGCTGACGAGGATACTTGGGAAATTCCCAAGGTGTTTGTAAGAAAGGGAGAGTCCTCAGTTCGTGCAGCACTTCGTATGATGGGGGAACAGGGCGGAATGACCACAAAAGTTTTAGAGGAAGCAGGAAGATCTGGTGGAGTTACGACAATTAACGGAAAAACTCTTCCCCAAAGACATCTTTATTATTTGATGATTTTGTTATCAGGTGCCCAGGAGGTCATAGGGTTTGATGACTATCAGTGGCTAGAGTATGCCAAGGCGGTAAGAATATTATCTTCAAAAAGGGAGCGGGCAATGCTTAAGCAAGCAAGTGTGGAGCTTCGAAAGTGGAAGAAAGCGAAAAAACAAAACAAGCTAAAAAGAGGCTGAATTTAAAAATGGACAGGGAGTTTGCTTCAGGAGGAGTGGTTTTTAAAAAGGTAAAAGGTAAAGGGTTAAAGGTAAAAGTTCTATGGCTTATTGCGAAATCTTCACCGAGTGAGTTTTACCCAGAAAGTTATTGGAGGCTTCCAAAAGGATGGTTGGACGATGAAGAAGATGGAAAAAAACCAGGACCATTAGGAAGCGGAGATAAAAGAGCCACTGAAAAAGACCTCAAGAAAGCAGCACTCCGGGAGGTTAAGGAAGAGGGGGGAGTCAAAGCCAAAATTATTTCTAAACTTAGGACAGACAGATTCTTCTTCACCTCATCCGGTAAAAAGATGTTAAAGTTTGTCACTTATTATCTTATGGAGTGGATTTCTGATTTACCAGAAGGACCCGGAATTGAAACTTCTGAAGTTGCATGGTTGCCATATGACGAGGCGAGAAAGAGATTAAAACACTCTGGAGAGAAGAAAGTTTTAGATAAGGCAAGGCAGGTTTTAAAGGCTGGAGTTCAAGAAAGTCTGGTATAATTAGGCGAATTTGACTGGAGGAGTCGGATAGTGGTTCATTCCGCGCGCTTGGAGAGCGCGTGAGCGAAAGCTCTCGTGGGTTCGAATCCCACCTCCTCCGCAAGCGTTTCGAACTATCAAATGTCTCCGAATTAATATTGACACCGGTAGCCCATACCAGCTAGTATATATACATGAGGACTACACAGAGGAAAGGGGACATTGCGGTCTCTCAAGCAATCGCAAGTTTTACACGGAAGAGGTATGACGTTTCTATACCATTAACAGAATCCGCTCCATACGATTTGGTTGTGGATTCTGGCCATGAGATCAAAAGAGTACAAGTTAGGTTCAGTAGCACAAAAGACGTAGATCTAAGGAGAATACACTCAAATTCTAAAGGATATGTTGTAAAAAAGACGAAGACAGAGGCTTATGATTGGCTTTATATCCTCAAAAACGACGGCAGCCAATATTTAATTAAGAAGTGTTTACCTGGTCGGCGCTCTATCAGACCAACGAGACAAAATTTATTCGAGAGACTGAACGATCGAAATTTGATATAATTAGCCTTAAGTAAGGAATTTTTTGGTGAGGTCGCATAGAGGCTAATTGCACGAGTCTTGAAAACTCGAGGGAGCAATCCCTTCGTGGGTTCGAATCCCACCCTCACCGCACTTCGGTGTCAAACCTTCAATCTGTTACACTTGAGGCAGGATGAAAGGTATTTTTGGGAAATTTAGTTTAGTGAAATTATTACCCGTATTATTAATTGCTCCAATTGTTCTCATATTTACATTTTTCTTAATAGTTCCCAACCCTTATTTAGCAGCAGGGAGTGATTTTATAAGCTATTTCAGCGGAGCCTCAATAATTAAAAATAATAAGGTTAATCTAATCTACGATATATCGACCCAAAAGGAGTTTTTTGAAGACATTATTTATCCTTTGAAAGGAACCATAACCAACCGTTTTATATCCCCACCATTTGTCGCACTTTTATATCTGCCTTTTACTTCTCTAAATTATTTTGCTGCTTACAAGCTTTTTTTCATTGCAAATCTTGGAATATTACTAATTTTTCTTTTTCTTATGGATAGAACTTTTACAAAATTAGGCAATAAGTACAAGTTTCTCATTGTCGTGCCTTTTTACTTTATTCCGGTAGCAACAACACTATTTATGGGGCAAACCTCGTTTTTATTGGCGATAATTTTCTTGCTGATCTACATATGCTTAAATAATAAAAAATCAAAGGAAGTGGGAATCTTGAGCGCGGCTTTACTTATTAAACCCCAGTTTGTTATCGCAATCCCTTTTTTAATTCTACTCGTGAAGCGAAAAAAAGAATTCTTTATATGGTTTCTGGGAACTAGCTTATTCTTATTTTTAGCAAGTCTTCTTATGGCAGGACCTAGGGCTTTATTAGATTTTCTTCCTTTTGCGCTATCAACTGAAAATCCTGAATTCGGAAATCGTGCCTATCAGATGTTTAGTCTGCACGCGGTAATTTCTTATCTTTTCTTTAAATCCAACCTTACAAATTTATATTCTCTTATTATTAACTTTGCAGCCTACATATTCAGTATTTACCTATTTTCAAAAAGGGTAAGTAAAATGCGATTTAAGTTAGCTTTTATAATAGTAATATTTTTGACGCTGGTATTTTCCGTTCACGTCTTAAGTCACGATTTGATACTACTTCTCTTACCCATCTTTATCATACTTAACGATACTTTAAAGGCAGGAAAAATAAACAAGTTTGTTTTAGTAAAAATTAAGGGAGAATTGTTAATTTTTACCCTTTTTTTGTTTGTACTTCCAGCTACGGTTACTCTTGGTAATACAATACCTGCGGCAGTAATTTTTATAGTTTTTTCAGCTCTTTTGCTTTTTAAACCCGAAATATTAGAAAAAAGAATACTCTCAAAATGAAGCTAGCAAAAATTACTTTGAAGAAGGCATGGAATAGCCAATTTGCGGTTTCAGACATAGTTGGCATTGCTTTTTTAGCCTCAATAATTATCGGTTTACCTTACTTTGTGCTTTTTGCGAAAGAAAAACTCATAGTTGAAAGTGACGTTGTTAGTTTTATAACAGGAGCTAAAATGGTGAGAAGCGGGGTTAAAGGCGAAATTTACGATTTACCTACTCAGCACTTTTATCAAAATCAAGTCGTCGCACCATTTGTTAAAGAGAATGCTTTGCCGTTTAAGAATTTTCCTATATTTATCTTACCCTTTATTCCATTTACATTTTTGCCACTCAGGCTAAGCTACACAATTTCTGCTTTTTTTAACCTGGCAATACTTTTACTTTTCGTATTCGTGTCAGCAAAAACTTTCAAAAGAATTAAGGAGTTTCGTCTCTGGTTTCTGGCGCCATTTGTGTTTCTACCTAATATTCTGACTATAATATTAGGCCAGCTTTCAATAATTTTAGCCTTCACATACCTTCTAATTTACAAATTACTCAAGGAGAACAAAGCGGTTCTGGCTGGAGTGTTTAGCGGCTTTTTGTTTTTAAAACCCCAATATATCGTCGCAGTACCTTTCTTTTTTCTTTTGGCAAAAAAAAGACTTAACTTTTTGAAGGGTTTTTTAATGGTTTTTTTGATTTTGATACTTTCAACTTTTTTGATTTCCGGTCCAGATGCTTTATTGAAATATCCTTCATTTCTACTTCTTACTGAAAACGAATCGTTTAGCGGTCATACACAGAGGATGTTTACTCTGTCATCGACGCTATATTACATCCTTCCAATAAGGTTTTTGAGTTTTAAGGCGATCCTGATATTAAACGCCTTACTTTATTTTCTTTTTTATTGTCTTTTTATCAAAAGATATAAAATCGTAAATTTTGACTATGCTTTTGCCTCAGCGACTATACTTTCACTACTTTTTGCTGTTCACGTCTTGGAGCACGACTTGGCTATTCTTCTGGTTCCCATAATGTTATTGATTAACTCCGCCCGGTACAATCATACGAGGAATATTAAGTTAATAATTATTGGCTCTCTGCTTTTTTTAATGCCTTTAATTGTTCTTTTAGTTAGCCCGGTTGTTGGAACTTTATTGTCTTTTACTGCCGCATTTATTCTACTTTCAAAAGAAAACAAACTTACATTTGCATGAGAAAGAATAGTGTATTTATAGGGGTCGGATTTTTACTTATCATTTTTGTCATTTTTTTGATAAGGGGCGGAGTTTTTCTGGACCCTGATTTTGGCTGGCATCTAAGAATGGGGGAGATAATCAGGGAGAGTGGTATTCCCAAAGGCGACCCTCTTTCTTATACAATGCCTACGTTTGGCTTTGTAGATCATGAGTGGTTGACCAATGTTTCAATTTCTTATATTTATTCTATTTTCGGAATGTGGGGGCTTGCGGTTTGTTTTAGTTTGTTCGCGGTTTTAGCTATCACATTTTCTTTAATAAGGACTAAGGAAGCGGATAAGTTTCACCAAAGAATTGCAATTAATAAGTTTATTCCCAATATAGCTGTCCTTCTTTCGTTTTCGGTTCTTTTACCCTTTTTTGGAGTCAGACCTCAAGTTTTATCCTGGTTTTTTCTTGCGATAATTTTATGGATTTTATTTAAGAAATGGAATTACCTTAAAGCAAGATTTGCGGTGGTGCCTCTAATATTGCTTTGGACAAATATGCACGGCAGCTTCGCAATAGGAGTGGGTGTTTTGTCTCTTTTTATATTTATTAAATCTGTAAGAAGGAGGAGATTTGAATTCTCGGAGATTGCGGTTTTGCTCGCAAGCTTTGCCGTAACTTTTTTAAATCCCTACGGGGTAAGACTTTGGGGGGAGGTATGGATGCAACTATCCGATACTTCTCTTCGCTGGAGTATCTCTGAGTGGATGCCGGCAATTTTAATGGTAGATTTTTCATTTATCTCATTATTGGTGCTTTCAATATCATTAATTTACCGATATCGCAGTAAGTTTACAATTGAGGAGCTATCACTTTTCTTTCTAGTTTTATTTTCGGCAATTTTATCAAGAAGGCACGTACCTTTATGGGTAATAGTTGGGTTGCCTATGACAACCGCCTGCCTTAGTTATTTTTATGACGAGGTTAAATTAATAAAACAGGCAAATATGAGGCTTAAAAAAGTATATATCTATGCTTGGGTTGGGACTTTGGTAATTTTTTCATCCCAAGCTTTCTTTTCGCTAAGAAGTGCATACTTACTTACTGAAGATAAATATTATCCCTCTCGGGCTGTTGTCTACTTGCAGATTGAAATGCCAAAAGGAAATATTTTTTCTGAATACGGTTGGGGAGGCTATCTTAATTGGAAATTACCCCAGAAGCGTGTATTTATCGACGGTAGAATGCCGAGTTGGAAGTGGGATAAAAATCCTGAAGGTGAATTAGGGAATGCGTTTGACACCTACACTAAGCTCCTCGAAGGGAAAACAGACTATAAACAAATTTTTAATACCTTTAACGTAGATTATGTACTTTGGCCGAAAGTAGTGACTAAAGGAGCAATCGACATATTGGCGCAGCGGATAGAAAACTTTTTTGTAAAAGATGATGAAAAAGAGGAATTTGTTTTCCTAGAACAACTTGGGAAAGACGGTTGGCTAATAGTTTACGAAGACAGCGTTTCGGCTATATATAGAAGGTCAGATTAGGATATCTTTGGGTTTTTGTCGGGGATGGTATAATGTGCCAATAATGGTCGATCAGACAGACGAAGTTAAGCAAAAAACCGATATAGTTACCCTAATTTCCGAATACGTTGATCTGAAAAAGGCAGGGAGAAATTACCGAGCACTTTGCCCATTTCACTCTGAAAAAACGCCTTCTTTTATGGTTTCTGCCGAGCTCCAGATATATAAGTGTTTTGGATGCGGAGAATCAGGAGACGTTTTTTCGTTTTTGCAAAAGTACGAGGGAATGGAATTTTATGAAGCTCTTCAGTTTTTAGCAGAGAGAGCGCAAGTTGTGCTTGCTCCCAGTGCTTTTAAAGACCGCGAAGGTAAAAAAACTCTTTATGAAATTAATAGCTTGGCGGGAAAATTCTACCAGTATATTTTACTTAAACACTCTGCAGGAAAGGTTGCGCTAGACTATCTAATTAAAAAGCGAGGACTAAAGATTGCAACCATAAAAGAATTTCAGTTGGGTTATTCTCCGGATAGCTTAGGCGCAATTTCTAAATTTCTAGTTGATAAAAAAAGATATAAAAAAGATGACTTAGTAAGAGTAGGGATAACTTACCTTCGGGAAAGTTACGCGGCTGATAGGTTTAGAGGAAGAATTATATTTCCTTTATTTGACCACCGAGGTAATATTGCCGGGTTTTCCGGTAGACTTATGCCGGGTAACGAATCCGGGGAATTTGCCAAATATATAAATACTCCTGAAACCCCGATCTATCATAAAGCAAATATTTTGTATGCTTTAAATGCGGCGAGGCCTTATATTAAAAAGAAGGGTTTTGCAATTGTGGTTGAAGGAGAGCTCGACGCAATATCTTCCTGGCAAGCGGGATTTAAAAATATTGTAGCCATAAAAGGTTCTGCATTTACTGAAGAACAAGCAAGGCTCCTTAGCAGGTTTTGCAAAAGGGTCACTCTTGCACTGGATGCTGACCTTGCCGGAGACTCTGCGGCAAGGCGGGGAATTAATATTGCAGAAGGTGCGGGGCTTATAGTCACGGTGGCGAGCCTTGAAGGATATAAAGACCCTGATGAACTTGTGCAAGATATGCCTGATATATTTGATTTGGCTATAAAAAACGCTAAGGGTGTTTGGGATTTTATAGTGGCGTCTATTTTTTCTCGTAGTGAGGCTGCAACTGGCGAGGAAAAAGCGAAAATAAGTCGCGAGATCGTCCCAATACTTGCATCAATTACAGACGAGATAGTTAAAGCTCACTATATAGAAGTTGTTGCAAAAAAATTGGGTGTGCCGACTGAAGCAGTAGTTAACCAAGTAGAAAAGACCGATGAAAAAACCAAAGACAGCAAAAAAAGAATAGATGCGCTAGTTAGACCCGCACATAAGCCAAGACGCGAGCTTTTGGAAGAGAGGTTATTAAGTATTGCTTTTTCCACAAACCCAGAGGTTCTTCTTGATAAAAATACCGAGAGGTTTATTGAAACACCGCTTGCAAAAAGAATTATTCAGAAATATAAGGAGTTTCATCCAAAGAAGAAAAGTTTTGACCCCTCGTTATTCGCAGAAAATCTACCCCAAGAATTGGTAGAAGGATTCGCCGAGCTGATTTTAAAAGACACACTGTATAAGGAGGAGGTTCATTCGACCAAACAAAAGGAGATTGAATTAATCAAAAGGGAGCTTGAAGTACTAGAGATTAAAAATAAACTAGAGGAACTTGCAAAACTTATAAGAAATTACGAGGTAACTTCGCAAAAGCAAAAACTGAAAAAAGTGGAGGTGGAGTTTTCCAAATTATCAAAGAGTCTGACCGAGCTTGAAGAAAAGGATTTCGGGAGTATAATTTTGTAAGATACAAAGCAGGTTATGCCGAAAAAAAAGTCAATAAATCACTCAATCCAGGCGTTATTAATCAAAAAGGGTAGGGAACAAGGTTTTCTTACTCAGGATGAGATTTTGGAAGAATTTCCTAACGCTGAAGATAAACTAGCGGAGTTGGATGAATTATACGACAAACTTTTAGCCGAAGGGATTGATGTTTTTGAATCGGTCGCGGTTGAGGAGATTGAAAGTGATGAGAAAGCTAAAGAGAGACTTGAGCGGGAAATCGAAATTCTTTCAAAATTAGGAGGTGCTGAAACAACCGATCCTGTCAGACAGTATTTAAGGGAAATCGGAAGGGTCCCGCTTTTGGTTGCAGAAGAAGAGGTCGAGTTGGCTAAAAGGTATGAGAAAAACGAAAAGGCTGCAAAAGATAAACTAACCGAAAGCAACCTTCGCTTGGTCGTGTCGATTGCCAAAAAATATATCGGACGGGGACTGTCACTACTGGATTTAATTCAAGAGGGAAATCAAGGTCTTATTCGTGCTGTTGAAAAATACGATTGGCGTAAAGGCTATAAATTTTCAACTTATGCAACTTGGTGGATTAGACAAGCCATAACCCGGGCAATCGCTGATCAGGCAAGGACAATTAGAATTCCTGTGCACATGGTTGAAACCATCAACAAGCTTTATAGGACCTCAAGACGGCTTATGCAGGAGCTTGGTCGTGAACCAACAGCAGAGGAGATCGGAGAAGAGGTTGAACTTGACGCTGATCGAGTGAGGGAGATTTTTAAAATTGCCCAAGAAGTAACCTCCCTGGAGGCTCCGGTTGGAGAAGATAGGGAGAGTTTTTTGGGAGATTTTATTCCCGATGACTCACAGCTCTCACCGGTTGATCAGGCTAGTAAACAACTTCTCAAAGACCATTTGGATGAGGTTTTGCATACGCTTTCCGACCGGGAAGCAAGAGTTTTGAAACTTCGCTTTGGACTCGAAGGAAATAAGCAGATGACTCTCGAAGAAGTAGGCAAGGTTTTCGGTGTTACTCGCGAGCGTATTCGCCAAATAGAAGCCAAAGCGCTTAGAAAATTAAAGCACCCTTCACGTAGGAAAAAGCTACAGGACTACCTGGAATAATTTAAGGTAATTTAAGCAGCGGGAGCTGGTTGTTCTTCTCGAGGACGAGCTTCGTTCACTACAATATTTCTTCCTGTAAAATCTTTACCGTTCAACATCTCAATTGCTTTTTTTGCTTCGTCATCGCTTCCCATTTCAACGAATCCGAATCCCTTTGAACGACCGGTGTGTTTATCGGTAATTACAACAGCGTCGGTAACGCTTCCTGCTTGAGAAAAATGTTCTTTTAACTGATCACCAGTAACCCCGTAATCAAGATTACCTACATATAACTTTGTGCTAATGGTTTTTCACCCCCTTGTAAATTGGAGACTTCTTTGAAAGACCTAACTTGAGGCCAAAAGAAAATCCCGAAATGTTAACAATTTGTATTGTAACAGATGCAAAGCATTTGTAAATAAGTATAAGTCTTGAATAATAAGATAAACTGGTAGAAACTAATTTAGAATAACATCTTATTATGAAATTAACCACTAAAACCAAAGCTTTACTTGGATTTGCCTTTATGGTTACTTTTCTTGTATCTTTCATATCTTTCTTTTTGTATCTCACCTATAAAAACGTTTTAGTTGATAAACTTAAGCCCTCAAGCACAGAAAAAAGCATTCAAACAGAAAATATAGAGGGCGGGAAAAATATTTTATTATTAGGTTACGGAGGAGCGGGTCACGAAGGCGGTACTCTTTCAGACTCCATAATTGTTGTCAATATATCTTCCAAAGAAAAAGATGTTAACTTAATTTCTATTCCTAGGGATTTGTGGGTGGAAATACCGATTCGTTCGGACATATCCCAGAACTTCAAGATAAATCACGCATACGCAATTGGGCTGGATGATAACTTGTACCCCTTAAAAGAGCCGCAATATAAAGGCGAAGCGGGAGGGGCAACATTGGCAAAAGAGGTTGTTGGCGAGGTTATCGGAATAAAAATTGATTATTTTTTGGCAGTTGATTTTGAGGGGCTTATTAATATTGTAGATACGCTGGGGGAAGTTGCAGTTGATGTACCGGTTACCTTTGACGATTATTTTTATCCCATAAAAGGACGGGAAAACGATACCTGTGGAAAATCAGCAGCAGAAATTGCTCGGCTTCATGGTGAGTATTCAGATACAGCTCTTCATCACCAATTTGAATGTAGGTATGAGCATATTCATTATGAGGCAGGGCGTAGACAAATGAATGGGGAAGAGGCCTTGAAATTTACCCGTTCTCGTGCATCAGCACAACACGGAGGCGATTTTGCCAGGTCCGAGCGTCAACAGGCGCTTCTTTTGGGAATAAAGGATAAGCTTTTATCCAAATATTCTCTTGGGAAAATTGATGAGCTTTTTAACGAGTTCGCAAAGATGGTTCGTACGGATTTGGATCTTCCGACAATTAAAAACCTTGCCGAGATTTTGGGCGCACCGGAAGAATACACTATTCGGTTTGTGAGGGTTAGCGACGAAAATGTCTTGGTTTCCACCAAAAGCCTTGACGGACAGTTTATCTTAATTCCCAAGCTCGGCGAGGGGATTTGGAGCGGGGTACACAGTTTTGTCAGAGAAGAAATCCAGAACTAAAAAGTTGACTTACAGAATTTCTGATATTTCCTTTCATAATTTTAGCGTAAAGATTCCTAATTTCCCTTTAACAGGAATGGGTTTTTTAAAAGGCATAATATCTTTTAAAAACCAACTGTAAGCGCCGGGATAAACCTTAATGCAAGCGTTTTTTTCGTGCTCTTTTCTCATCGGCTCAATATGATAAAGCACAGCTTTGCAAAGAGCATAGCCGGCAGGAGCAATTTGGGGTTTCTTTGATGAGCAAATCACGATTTTACCACGATAGTTCGTTTTCCATTTTCTTGTTTCTATAGTTTTTTTACCCTCTGCAACCAAATTTGCCCAGGGCTGTTTCAGAGAAATTGCCTTCCAAGTTTTCTTTTTGGTCTTGTCCATGAAGAAATTATATCAGGATAAGAGGTGCTAGAATGCTATTTAAGGTGAGACGTCTAAAAATAGATCCGAAGAACTTTTTTAGGGTTTTGGCCTCAACTTCTCGCTCGCAAGTTGCGGAAATGGTTTTGCAATCCGGAAGGTCAACAGGAGGATCAGATAACGTACATGAAGAGTCTGACCAGTGGCTTTATGTTGTTTCAGGCGATGGCAAGGCGGTTATCGAGGGTAAGGAAGTTAAGATTGAAAACGGCGATCTATTATTAATTGAAAAAGGAGAAACTCACGAAATTATCAATGAAGGTAAGGCACCCCTAAGGACCTTCAGCATCTACGCCCCACCAGCTTATTAGATTGGTATTATAATTACTTAAATGGTATATCTTGTAATTTTAGTGGTTGTTGGGTTTATCAATGCTTATTTTCTTCATTGGCAATACCTAAGGTTTAAAAGGACAAAAAGACCCATGTTTTGTCTAATAGGGAAGGATTGTGCCGGGGTGATCGATTCACGTTTTGGTACAACGGCAGGTGTAAAAAACGAAATAATGGGAATGATCTACTATAGTCTTTTACTTCTTGCGCTACTTCTATCAAACTATTTCGCCACTAACTTAGTTAATATAGTAATTTTTCTCGCGACACTCGTGGCCGCACTATTCTCTTTATACCTTCTTTATGTCCAAGCAATAGTCTTAAAAAAGCTATGTTCCTGGTGTTTGATTGCGATTGCTTTGAATATCATAATTTTTGTTTTGGCCGCAAAGTTATTTATATAAACACTTATGGATTTAACCGGCGCGTTCCAAAAAATCGTGGGAATTTCTTCTGACTACTGGTTGACTCGTGCGCTTTTCCAGCGCGCACTCGGATTTACGTACTTAATTGCTTTTTTGGCAGTTATAAATCAATTCAGGCCTCTTTTGGGGGAGAAGGGGTTACTACCTGTTTCTTCCTTTGTGCAAAGGATTCGATTCTGGGATAGTCCGAGTATATTTTTCTTCATACCCAAAGACATTGCCTTTGCAATTTTTGGTTTTATCGGACTCGCTCTCGCTGTTGTCGCAACAGTCGGTATTTCTGAACGCTTTGGTTGGGGAATATCAGCTGCCATTTGGTTTCTAATGTGGTTTATTTATCTTTCCTTTGTCAACGTCGGGCAGACTTTTTATTCCTTTGGCTGGGAGACCATGCTTTTAGAGGCTGGATTTCTTGCTATCTTTTTAGGCTCAAGAAGTACTGCCCCTTCTGTAATCACCATATTTTTGCTGCGCTGGATGCTCTTTAGGGTCATGTTTGGAGCTGGGCTAATTAAGCTTCGCGGCGATGCTTGTTGGAAAGATTTTACTTGTCTTACTTATCACCACGAAACCCAACCCATGCCCAATCCTTTAAGTTGGTACTTTCACCACCTGCCTGAATTTATCCACAGGGCAGGTGTAGCCTACAACCATTTTGCTGAGCTTATTGTTCCCTTTGCTTACTTTGCCCCACCTCCTATTAATATTATCGCGGGTCTTCTTACACTTTTTTTCCACGGGTTTTTATTTGTCAGCGGAAATTATGCATTTTTGGGATTTTTGACAATGGTATTAACTATCTCTGCCTTTAACGACTCGATATTAGCCAAACTTATACATATAACCCCTCCTTCTTTAGCACCGCCAAGTACCTTACAGCTCACGGCAATCTATATACTCGTAACGCTCGTTTCAGCCCTATCTATTGGGCCTATTATTAATATGCTTTCACCACGTCAAGCGATGAATAGAAGCTTTGAACCGCTACACCTTGTTAATACTTATGGTGCTTTTGGAAGTGTCACCAAAAAACGTTTCGAGATCGTAATAGAGGGAACAAAAGATAGTAAAATTACTGATAATACTGAATGGAGTGAGTATGAATTTAAGGCTAAACCAACTGATCTAAAAAGAAATCCACCCCAATATGCTCCATACCATCTTAGGCTTGATTGGCTGATGTGGTTTGAGGGGATAAACTCATCGTATAAGGAAAGGTTTGGTCAGTATGTACATAGCCCCTGGTTTGTCCGCCTTTTGGCAAAGTATCTTGAGGCAGATCGTAACACCCTGAAACTTATCAAGGAATCTCCCTTCGGAGACGAAAAGCCAACATATGTCCGCGCTTTGGTCTATCAATATAACTTTACAAGTTCTGGAGAAAGAAGAAAAACAGGGGCAATTTGGAAGCGGAAATATGTGGATGAGTACTTTCCGGCAGTATCGCTCGATAGTCCAGAACTTGAACAGACTCTTAATCCCCAAACTGAATAAATCGATGCTGACTCCACCTGGTGGACATGATTTTTCTTGACTATGATCTAAGTTATGTCTAGCATTATTAAGGACAATAAAAATGGCAAGAAAAGTTGGGATATTTGCTCTTTTGGTTGTTGGACTTGTGTTCTTTTTCTGGCCAGGATACCCACCTCACCAATACTTGCAGAAATTACTTTCGAAAACACCGCTCCAACAGCTCGACCAGAGTAAAAACGCCCTTAAGGAACATAAAACTCCAGATTTGGTTTCCCTCGAAATCGACCCCGCAGTGGATAGCGAGGACGCGGAAAAACTGCATGAGGGTATACGGGTCATGGATTTCTATTTGAACCAATGGTTTGGTCGTGGCATTAACAAAAAAGTCTTGATGACTGTTGATGCCTCCAGCAAAAACAGCCTTGTCGTCGAGCAGAATGGGCAGATGGTCGCACTACTTCACACCAACGAGCCGCTTTGGCAACAATTCCGTCAGTTTATTGTTCAGTACCGGATGGACATGCGTAGCCGATTCGCCGCTCACGAATATGTCCACTATTACCAGCGGGACGCTGGCTGTGGCAGGATTCACCTACCCCAAGAAAACACCCTTAAATGGCTCATGGAAGGTGAAGCGGAGTGGTTATCTTACACGGCGCTTAATAAAGCCGGCCAACTACCCTTTTACACTGACCTGGAACAAATACTCAAAATACAATATCAACAAAACCAAGGAGGCCTAAAACCGCTTAGCGCCTACGAAAAAGTTGCCACAGCCGATGTCGTGTCATCGTACTCATATTTCGCCCTTGCTCTCGAATTACTGATGAAAAATCGGGACATCAAAACGCTTGATAATTTTTGCACTTATGTCGGGCAGAAAGAATCTGTTCCTGCCGCCTTTGAAAAGGCTTTCGGTATCTCGTTGGATAATTTCTACGTCGAGTTTGAAAAATACCTTGCCACTCTGTAGCTTTAGCAAAGTACGACTATTTTTCTCATACTTTCTTTTTCTTTCTCAAATTTTCTTTCATTCGCATTTTGATTATCTTCTTTATGAGCGCAACAGGAAGAGGCTTGGCTAAAGGAAAGCGGATTGTACCTTTAGAAGTTTGGTAATTTTTAAACTCTTCCTTGAAAGCACCCAAAAATGTGCTAGTCATTCCGTAAAAACCGATATGGTTTTTGAAGCCCGCAAAGGCAATTAACCCTTTGCCATTGAGTTTATAGACCGGCATCTTATAGCTTATTTTTTCTTCAGCTGTAGGTACGGTGGCTCTGACAATCTGGCGAAGCTGTCTAAGCTTGGCTCGCGTTTGTTTGGGAGAGGCCTTAATGAAAGCATCTACGTTTTTTGCGGGTGGAGTGCTCTTTCTCCAAATGTCTTTCATGGGTACTTTTTTCATCTGTAGACTATCACCCCTCATAAGCTTTTTCCAGATCCTTAATAACAATTTTCTTCATTTTAAGCATTGCATTCATAACTCTGCCAGCTTTTTCAGGGTCAGGGTCGCTTAATAATTTGCCCAAAGCGTTAGGGATAATCTGCCATGATAGACCATATTTATCTTTCAACCAGCCGCACTGCTCTGACTCGGGGACTGCGGAAAGCTTCTTCCAAAAATAGTCAACTTCTTTCTGCGAGTCACAATGAACCATGAAAGAGATTGCTTCGTTAAACTTGAAAACCGGTCCACCATTGAGAGCTAAAAACTTTTGCCCTTCCAGCTCAAACTCTACAGTCATCGTTGTACCTTCAGGCATGCCATGAATTTCAAATCCTTCCTTGCCGTATCGGGAAACGTTCCCAATTTTTGAATTCTTGAAAATAGAAGTATAAAACTTTACAGCCTCTTCAGCCTCTTTATCAAACCATAAATGTGGAGTAATTTTTTGTTGAATACCTTTTGTCATCTTAATAATTTCATTCAATCCTCCTAAGATCGCTCCGAGAGCCGTGAACGAATAGTTCCCAAAAGGCGAACGGTAAGATCAGGAGGACACGGCTTTAACAGTCTTAAATACCCACTTAATTAAGTCAAGACTTATCTACATTTGAGTCGGTTGGAGCATGCCGACGCGGTTGCCTTCGGAATCTTTAAACATTACAAACTTTCCAACACCCGGTATATCCATTGGCTTGCCAGCAATTTTGCCGCCCGCTTTTTTGACTATCTCCATGTGCTTTTCGATATTGTCAACAGAGATTACCAGATGGGGGACACTACCATATGGACCTTTTTGGTAAAACCCGCCGTTTATTGCACCTTTCTTTTTGTGCATGCCTTTTTTGTCTATCAGTGAAGTAGTTGCCAAAACATAACTGCCCATCTTAGGCAAATATTGCATACCCCAGCCAAAGGCGCTTTTGTAGAACTTCGCTACGCGCTTATTATCAGAATAAGGCATTTCAAAATGAACAACAGGATTCATTTTCATTTATATCACCACCTTTCTACTTCTCCACCAATGCTCTCACAATCTTCAAATAAGATATCTTGTTCTCTAACCTGTTATAACGATTCTATAGGAAATTAAATTGCAGTGCGTGTAAGGTTCAACAGCTTGTCATGTATTTCTCTCGTGCACCCCAAAACAAACAAATTATTAGTATCAACTTTCTCGCTTTCTCCCTGTAAATCAGTTATTATTGCTCCAGCCTCGGCAGCTATCAGTTTGCCGGCTGCAAAATCGTAAAATTCGGCTCCGTTGCTTATAACTCCTTCCAGACGCCCAGATGCCAATAGACATAAGCAATACGCTGTTGACCACTCGTTAATAACGCGTTTTGCGCCTGCTTTAGTCAGTTTATTTCCCATTTGAGTCTCAAAGTCTCTTTCAGTTTTATACCCAGCGCTTGTTGCAAATATTGAGTGGGTCATTTCCTTTTCGCCACTAACCTGAAGCTGCACTCCTTCAAAGAAAGACCCAAACCCACGTTGCCCGTAAAATGCGCTTTCCAAGAATGGACTATAGACCACTCCTAGCAAGGTGGTATCACGACGCTGTAAGGCTATTGAAACCGAGAAAGTAGGAATGCCAGCTACAAAGTTACTAGTTCCATCCAATGGATCTACTACAAACGTGTATTGGGACTCGTTATCTACTCTGCCAACCTCCTCGGACCAAATATTATAATCTGGAAACTCGGACTTTAGAACCTGTAAAATTTCCTCTTCAGACTCTGTATCGGCTTTAGTAGTCAAGTCACTTACACTTGACTTAATCGAGGTTTCTAGACTTTCGCCAAAATATCGCCTAAGTATTTTCCCGCCCTTTCGAGCTGCACGAATTATGTGTACAAGACGTGGATCCATACGCATGATTATACCAGAGTTTATTGAACTGAAAGATATCTTCATGAACAGAAGTTGATACTTGAAGCGACAGAAAAAGATGGTATTCCATTCTTTTCTCTCTAGTCGAACCTCGAGCAGAACTATACATAATGACAATGCCTTCTGTAAAAACTAGAATTTTCATATTTGAAGCATATAAAATATTTCCCAATCTCTCTTTTTCGCCGCTCATTGTTTATTGGAGTGAAGGATTCAGTGATACAATAGTGAGATGGGCGACGCCGGTACAGAAACAACCACGAAAAATCCAATCGAAACCAGGAAAATGTTACCAGAAGAATCTATTTCTTCCGAAAAAGATATTTTTCAACAGCTTGTTTCAAGTGCAGAAGTTTCCAAAGAGACTTTATTAGAGTCTTGGAATAATTACCGTCGTTTTACTTTGAAAAGGCAAGAAGTGGGAATTTATGATTTCAGCCCCGAGACAGCAAAAGCTATCCATCATGCAGCAGAAGTTAGATGGGGAATATTAAATGGAAAAAGTATAACGATTCCCAATAAAACGTTGGAAGCCGCCTTTGATGCATATTTTTTAGGAGATACTGTAGGAACGATGTTTACCGGTGGAAAACCCGGAGTATTACTGGAGGGTCTAGAGGGGGATGAATTAAAAAGTGCGGTGGATTTTTGTAAAGCAATGAACAAAGTTGGTTTAAAACCTGGAGACATTGAAGTAGTTCAAGCTGAAAAGTAATAATTAACCTCCTTTTCGCCACTTCTGGATCATTTGAATGAGGTTGCCGCAAGTGTAGCTAATAAGCTTTACCTATGTAGATTTCGTAAAAGCAAGCCGGTAATTGCCATTAAGATAAAACCAATAATCAGAGAAACCCATCCTGAAAAGTTAGCAAATATTTTTACGATTCCGTCTATGAACAAGGCAAAACCCACCGCGCCGATAAGGGCTGAAAGTATTTGGCTGTTCCGAATTCTTCTGATGGACTTTTGTTTGCCGAGAAAATCAACAACCTTATCTGCTATTTCATCAACTATTTTTTCCGATCCCGACTCAATGTCTTCGCCTTTCTTTTGATTATTCCTAGAATTCATTCTATTGATTTTAACAGATGCAACTAAAATGTAGAGCCGAAGTCGTCTAACGCCTTAATTATTTCCCGGGAAAGTTTAACCTTATCAGCCTGAAAGTTTTCCAGAAGATGCTCGTAGCTTTCTGCTTTGGGGATAACAATAATGCCCTTGCCCAAAAGCCACGCAAGGATTAGTTGTGCCGGATTAACTGAAGCGGCTTCAGCAATTTTTTTGATATTTGGATTTTTTATCATACGGCCCTTGTTAAGGGGGGAGTAAGCGGTAACCGTTATCTTTTTTCTTTGGCAGTAATTAATAAGTTTTTGGTCAAAATTTCCGGGAAATATTTCAAACTGGTGGTTATAGATATCAAATCTTTCGGAAATTGCTTCCTCTATCTGTTTGAGGCTGAAATTTGAGACTCCGATTTTTTTGGTAATTCCCTTTTCCCTAAGTTTCTCAAAGTTGGTCAGAACTTCATTAATCGGGTTTGAGTCTGGCCAGTGGACGAGTAAAAGGTCGAGATAGTCTACTTGCAGCTCTTTTAAAAAGCGCGGACCTGCCTCATCTATTTTTTGAGAAGTCAAAGGGGGCTTAATTTTGCTAACTAAAAATATTTCTTCCCGACCAATACCGCTTCTTTTAATTGCATTTCCCACGATATCGTGGTTTTGGTAATAGTCGGCTGTATCGATCTGGCGATAACCAATTTCAAGCGCCTTCTCAATCGCCTCCTGTCCGCTTTTCCCCCTTAAGTTCCATGTACCCAGACCTATCTGCGGGATATTGTTCATGCTTGAAGTATATCAAAAAGAATTTGTATTCAACTGGAGGCTGGTAGAGCGGGTTCTGAGTAGTTTACTTCTGGTTGGTTCGGCTGTAGAATAAATTGTGGGATATTTTGGTAATTTGGAAAAGAAACTCCAGGCTCAGAAATTGAGAAGAAAAGGATATTCTTACCCTCAAATTCAAAAAATCCTTAACGTGCCAAAAAGTACTCTTAGCGGGTGGTGTCGAGACATAGCATTAACTGAGAAACAAGCCCTAAAGTTATTTAATAATAAGTTGAGGGGGGCTGCTAAAGGTAGAATAATTGGCGCTAAGCGTCAGCAAGCTCGACGATTAAAAGAGATTCAAGATATGATGTTTGAAGGAAGGAGAGAAGTAGGAACCTTGTTGGCTAAAGATAGATTTATTGCGGGTATTTCTTTATATTCTGCAGAGGGTACTAAAACCGATAAGTCTTGCAGTTTTTCAAATAGTGATCCTAAATTAATAAAATTTATGGCAGACTGGTTTAGAGAATTTTGTAAAGTTCCAGAAAATAAATTAAGAGGGGCAATTTGGATTCACGATAATTTGGACGCAGACGAGGCGAGAAAATACTGGTCCAGCCTCACTGGAATTCCAGAATCCCAGTTTTATAAAACTTACATTGCAAAAAATAAAGTTAATAGTTCTAAAATCAGGAAAAACATCCACAATTATGGGGTATTCTCGGTTCGATTTTCTGATGCCAAAGTTCATCGAAAATTGATGGGCTGGATCGCTGGTGTATTTGACACCAACTTGATATAATTAGCCTCGTACTTTTATATTCCTCGGTAGCTCAATGGTAGAGCGCTCGCCTGTTAAGCGAATGGTTCTTGGTTCGAATCCAAGCCGAGGAGCACTTCGGCAAGGCCTTCGGCAGTGAGCTTAAGCCGAACTGCTCAGTTTTTTTAAATTAACCAATAGTGACTCCAGATATAAAAGCAAGTCGCAGAAAAGAATATGGGGAAATAAATGTCCCAGTGGTATTAATTTGTGAGGTTGGGGGAGAGATTCAGGCCGGAACAAAAGTCATTTACAAAGGAACGCCAGATCAAGAGTATGATAAAGCTGCTCAAAAATTATTTTATGCAATGGTAGATGGGTGGAATGATCTCCATGATAGATCTTGTAAAATTCCAGACCAAGCGAGTCACTCCGTTAGTGCGGTGATAGGAGGACCCAATTATCCAGTAGATTTCCAAAGAAGACTTTTCAGAAGAAAAAAATAAACTCTCTTAAAAACAAATAAAGCAGGCTCGAACTTTTTGGTTCAGTAAAGCTCACCTTCCTCAATCCGCTAGGTGGAGTAAGTGTCCTATAATATTGACTTGCTGGTCAGAAATGCTATAATACGTGGCAAGAGCGTGTCGTTCGATACCTCATTACAGTCCAAGGAGGACTAAAGATGAAAACGAAGGGCAGTTCTTTGAAAGGCAAGCGGAAGAGCCCGAGAGGCAAAAAGAAGCGGCGTCAGGAAATAGACGACAAGCCGGCCGAGGTTGTTGTTCGGGAGATCCATCACTACCCCGAAGAAGACAGATTCAAATTGGGAGACCCATTCAATATCGGTGAGGGCATCTGAAGCGTGCCGAGTTAGCCTGGAGTTGAGAGAGGTAAAGATAGGGAGTTGGTTGCGATGAGCGCAACACACACGTGTGGTCACAACCACATTCCCTTCTTCATCCAATCTCGTAAATCTTCAGGCTTTCCCTTTTTTGTTGGGAGAGAAGGCAAGTTATGTACCCATTAGACCTTGAGTTAATCCTGTTGTTGCCCCTAAGGATTCTATTGTGTCTATCCATCTAATTATTCTAAAATCGTGGTTCGGCTGACTCACCATCAGCGATCCACTTGGCGAGCATTGACTGACAAAGCGCTTTTTTCGAACTTTTTGTATAATACGAGAATGAATATGAAGAAACCATTAGCTAGTGAGCAATGTCTTCTCTGCGGTAGATGGGATAACCGCCCTGTAGGAGTAGATATGGTTGTATATAAGGATGGGAAGGTATTAATGATTAAGAGGGCGACTAATCCTGACGCGGGTAAATATGCACTACCTGGTGGATACTTGGACAAAGGTGAATCGGCTGAGACTGCTGCGACAAGAGAGGTAAGGGAGGAAACAGGGCTAGAAGTAGAAGTAGTTGGGTTGATTGGGATTCGATCCGACCCGACCAGATTCAGACAAATAGTGGAGATAGGGTTTGTGGGAAAAGTGATCGGTGGTCAAGAGATAGCGGGGGACGGGGTAGCTGCGGTTCGGTGGTTTGACCCCATGCATTTGCCGGAAGAAATATCTATGGACCACGGAGAGATAATTAACAATGCGATACCTTTGTTGGGGGATATAAAATGAACGAACCGGAGAGCTCCACAGCCTTTGTTTTAGCGGGAGGGAAGGGTAAGAGGTTAAAGGAAGGAGGAAGCGAGGAGCTTCGATATTTACTTTTTATAATATAAGGAATAATGTTAATAATATGAAGAGATTTGAACGAGGAGTTATTTTTATTCCGGTAATTATTGCCATTTTAATTGTCGGAGGAGGTTTAATCGGGGTCTATAAGTTAGTAACAGGCAACTTTCCTAAATTAAATCTTAAAGGTCCCACTCCGACGGAAACTCCCACACCGGTTCCAAACCCGTTTCCACAAGAAACAATCCCGCTGGGTGAACCGCCTGCCGAAGCGCCAAGGACGGTTGAGGATGACGGTGGCCCGATTACAACAAATGCCACCGGAAAATGGGTTGGTAGTTGGACGGTAAGTTATCCCGAGGCATGTAAAGGTGAGGGCGGGGAGTGGTCAGCCAATTTGATAGAGTCGGCTGGTAAACTTTCAGGTACATTTCAGTATGCGGGAGGCGGAGGCAATGTTTCCGGAACAAGCGCAAATTGGAGCGTTGGAGGCGGAGGCGGCGCAGTTAGCTTCAAAGGCTCAATTAGCGGCAATACCATGAGTGGCACCTTTAGCGGAGAAATTTGTGATCCGGATGAAGCACCCCAGAAAACTTCTGGTTCATTTTTCGGCGGAAGGATAGTGAATTAATTAAGAACGTTCGAAAATCACGCCGTTAGGCGAGTAAAAGTCACAGCAATTAATATATAATGAAGGTTGTGTTCGTCAAATCTTCTATCAGTATTTTTACGGTCACAATTCTTCTTTTGGTTTTCATTTTCCCTGGGCAGGCGAATGCGGCGCATTGTAATGAAGGTGTTGTATATCGAGACTGCAATGCAGAGTGTCCAGCAGGTACCTATGATTGCTTGGCAAGTTGCAATCAGTCCAATGATGCTTTATATGAGCAGGCAAGAGAGTGCGAACTACAAGTACATGATCAGGAGCAAGGGGAAGAAGAGACAGAAGAGCCGCAGCAACAGGAACAACCGTCCTCGCCAATACCAGAATCGGAGGATGCACCATCTTTGAAATCTACACCGATAACTACAGTTTCGCCCAGTCCCTTGCCAAAGGTTCGAAGATTAGACCTTGGCCGCGATTTCAAGGAAGGACAAGTAGTCACAGCAGGTGAAAACGAGATTCTTATTGTTGGCCTTGGCACCGGGGGGTGGGTAGATGTAAACAGTGGAGCCTCTTTCTCTTATAAAGAATCAGATTCAGAGATTAACTTCGAGCATTTGGCGGGAAGTATCAGGTACTTTTTTGAGGGCTTTATAAAACCTCGGTATATTCAAACGAGTAATGCGGTGACATCAACCAGGGGCACTGATTTTGTGGTAAATGATGAGAAAGATAGAACAGAAGTCTTGGTATTTGACGGTAATCTTGCAGTTTCTGATGTCAACGGCCAAAATACAGTTGATGTTGGTTCAGGCTATAAAACAGTAGTTAAATCGGGAGGTAAGCCTTCAAAACCTGAACTTTTTGATTCTTCAAAAATCGATAGATGGTTTGATGCGATAACACCAGAAAATTCGCAGAGGCAACTGGGAGTAAAAGAATGGGTGGTTGTAGCGGTGGTTTTGGTTGTAGGTTTGGTGGTAATCTATTTTGGAATTAAAATGAATATAAAGCGTCTAAAGAGAGCCAGAAAAAGAAAATGAATTATCTTTTATTTTTGATGACACCTCACGCAACCTCATCCAAATAGCCCGGAAATGTATTGAATAATACTGTCTACTTTGATATCTTACAATTATTGGAAACTTCAATTTTTCTGGCAAAAGTTATTGGGATTGTAAGCGTTATAAGCACCGCAGCTGTACTTATTCGTTATAAAGAATCACTGACTTTTGAAGAGGAAGCTATGAAAAGCCCGCTTCTCATCTTCCTTAGCGGTTTTTTAATTCTTACTATTGGCGTAATACTCGTTGTAAGTCATTCGTTTTGGGTAGCTGACTGGCGGCTTGCAATTACAGTTTTTAGTTGGCTTTTTCTTTTAAAAGGCGTCGGTAGAATTTTCTTCCCAAATGCTGTTAGACGACTGGTTGAAAAGAAGAAATATAATCGCAAATTCATTTTAGGTGAAATTCTTGTATTTCTTTATGGTCTTTATCTTCTTTACTACGGATTTATAGTTTTCTAAATTTCGGTAGTCTAATTTAAAATAGATTTCTTGAACGAAGGTTAGAATAGATTGTGGCGAAAAAGAGGTTGGAGTGGTTTTTGATATACTTCCCTTATGACATCAGACGTGGCTGGTTTTGAACAACCATAGATGCCAGAAATAACCTCTCTTAAAGTAGATATGAATAAAGAAAAAGTAGTTATTGTTAATGAAAATGATGAGGTTATTGGAGTGGAGCAAAGGCAGGCTCTGATTGAAAAGGGATTAACTCACCGAATAGTAAGAGTAATGCTATTAAATTCCAAAGGACAAGTATTTCTGCAAAAAAGGAGTCCAAATAAAGATACCTGGCCAACCTTGTGGGACCAAGCTATTGGAGGGCACGTTAATGAAGGAGAAGACTATGATGACGCCGTAATGCGAGAAGCAAAAGAGGAACTGGGCATTGATGGAGTTGAGTTTAAAAGAGTGATCAAGTTCTATACAGAAGATGAGACAGGCAACGGTATTAAAAAGCGATTTAACATGTTGTATGAAGGTGTTTATGACGGAGAATTAAGACTTCAAGATGATGAGATTTCAGAAGGAAGATGGTTTGATTTTGATGAAGTTGAAAGATGGATAAATGAAAAACCAAGTGATTTCACGCCTGGTTTTATTAAAACGTTTAAAAAATACAAAGATGCAAAAGCTGTATCCGCTTCAAGAAACTTGATGATTTGAATCTTAAGACTTTGGGGAAAGTCATTAAACTTGCCGAAAGATCTCCAGGGCTTGTTGGTTAGGAGCTGAACGCTTTGATTATTGCTTCAAAACTCGGCTGTATACTGTCGTAAGGCTCGGGGAGCCAAGTATTTTAGTCTCAGATTTTTATTAAACGTACACTGGACGGTCGAACCTTTTGCTATACTTAAATTATGGATAAAGTCAGCCTCGTTCATGACTTTTTGGAAACTCAGATACACATGGTTATTGCAACAAGCGATAAAGATAATAACCCAGAAGCTGCATTAGTTGGATTTGCTGCAGCCGACGACCTTAGCTTGGTATTTGGTACTTATACGACAACGAGAAAGTTTAGGAATTTACAAAACAATCCGCGTGTTGCAATTGTTTTTGGGAATAAAGAAAAAATTACTGTCCAATATGAGGGTGTGGCGTCGGTCTTGGCTGGCGAAGAACTGACAAAATATAAAGAAATATATTTTAAGAAAACCCCAAGCTCTAAAAAGTATGAGCAACATAAAGAACAAGTTTATTTAAAAGTTCAGCCTTTCTGGATTCGATATACAGACTACGATAAAGTCTCTGATGAAATATTTGAAATTACATTTTAAGACTGGAAATAGGTTCTGGCGTTGTGGCTCGATTAACTCACAATCAACTATTCACTTCAACAGTTTTGCTAGTTTTTTGATTCTAACCCTCAATTGGATCTAGAGTTAGACAACCGGGAATAGTTAAGGATTCATCATAAAGGTTTTGGTCGGAAGTATATTCCTCCCAGGATTTAAAAAGACTCCTCAAATTTGTAAAAGTTTTCTCTCTGATGGAATCATCAAGATATGCAAACGGACAAACGTGTTCTGGTGTTTGACCTCCTTTTAAAATCCCAATCTCCGTGGTTCCGAAGCCCGCGGGAGCCCCATGATTGAAATTACTGACCTCACCGACTATCTGACCGGCTGTTACTTTATCGCCTACTTTAACCTTAGGATTAATAAGATGTTCTGTTTCATAAATCCATTTTTGCATTTTGCCATCTTCTGTTACCTGAACAGAGAAATCTCCGCTCCAAAGAGTTGGTATAGAAGCCACTACCCCGTCCACAATTGAACGCACTGGAGTACCCAGGGGTACAACAAAAGTTGGCTGCGGGTTAATTTTATCTTTACCTGAACTTGAGGAATTGCCGGGAATAACAAATCCGTAACCTAAAAATAACCGATCGAATTCCAGTCTCTGTTTTGTAAATTCAAAATCCTCAATATTGACTCCAATACTCTTTAATTTTAGGGGCGGTTCGTCAGAATCTAAAACCTGCTCGCCTCCCTGTGTCGAAGCTGGCTGACTTTCAGAATCTCTAGACGAATACTTGATACCTGTTTTTAAAAGGAAAAACCCAAGCATAAAAATACTTAAAATAATAGCTATCAAAAGTATTGCTCCGAATCCTTTTTGCAGCATTAACTTAAACTATAATTGATTTAACTTAAGCTTAAAAGCATTAAGAACTAAATGATTATTTGGAGTGTATATTGCTTTTAAATAAAACCGTCATAAATTCCAGTTGTGTTAAGCCGGTACACATCGGGTGTGGTCAAGTGGGCAATTATAAGTGGTTTATTTTATATCCCCGCAGGCTGTGTAGGTAGAGAAGTTGTCGTAGGATTCGTGGACGTTAACATTCAACTTTTCATTTGATGCAAGAAGGTCATCGAAAGTTGTTTCTAATTGGGTAGTCGACTTTCCGCTGACAACGTCAGTTAGTCCAAAGATTACGGGTCCGATTCTCGGGCACCCTCCAGTATGAATATGAGCAGGCTGCGGATCTTGCGTCTCATAGCCGGAAACATCGATGTCAACGACCAACTTTCCATCTTCTTCTTTTAGTGTGGCAGTTCCGCTTTGACCGGATTCTGAATACTCATTAAGGGCGACTATCATTTGTTTGGGAGCGGCTGTTTGGGGTTTTTCTTGTTTACCTCCGACTCCAAGCAAGTAATAAGCTCCTACGACTACCAATAGTGCCAACCCGCCAATAACAGGAAGTAACTTTTTCACTTTCCTTATTTTGACATAATTCATGGGTTAATTGTCAAGCATTTGATATCATGAAGTATATCCATGAAACAGCGCCTTTCTTTGGTTACACAGGTAGGAATAGCCTCGGGAGCTTTTTTTCTGATCTTCGGAATCGTATTAACCAAGCTAGTTTCTGATTTCGTAGCCAGGAATTTTCAGGCACAAACTGAAAAATCAATATCAGAGTTTTTAGAAAAACAAGTTGATAATTATTTAAACCCGGAGGACTTTGAACATAGAACGCGTACGGAAGAAGAAATAAATAGTGAACACCAGGTTTTTGGACCATTTCTAAGTGCAATAACTACAAATGAGGTGATAAAAATTAGAATTTGGGACGATAATGCCACTATTATTCACGCCCAAGTTGGTGTACAAGGCCAGATAGATTTTGAGGACGTTAATAGACAATTTCCCGATAACAAAGAATATTTATCGGCTATGGAAGGGATTATAAATACACAAATAAGTGGATCTGACTCCCAGGAAGACGTGGGTTTAAGTCAATATAGGCAGTTTATGGAAATATACGTTCCGGTTTATTTGGAGGGTAGGGAAACTCCGGTTGGAGTTGCCGAAGTCTATTATAAGTTGGATACTCTTAACAAAAATATTGCCAATATTAAAAGAAACATATTTATATTCACAAGCGCTACTTTTGTGCTGTTGTATGGGATACTTTTACTCATCACTAAAAGGGCATCAGACACGCTTATCACCCAGAGTAAAAAGATCGAAGAAGCACAAAGGAAAGAAGTAGAAAAAACTAAAGAACTACTTAGACTCAAGGATGACTTCTTTTTTATTGCAACTCATGATTTAAAAACTCCGGTTGTTGCCATTAAGGGATTTGTGGACTTGATAGAAGATAGAGTGAAAGATTTACCCGGTGACATAAGGGAAAGCATTGATGCAATAAAAGAGGCGAGCGACCGCTTAACAAATTTAGTTTCCGACTTATTAGAAGTTGCAAGAAGCGAATCCGGGACGATTAAAGTTGAAACTGCGCCAGTTGAGCTAACTAGCATTTTAGATAAAACTATCAAAGAAGTTAGTCCCAAAGCCAAAGAAAAAAACATCAAAATTAATAGATCGCTTGAAAAAGAGAAATTTGTAGTTTTGGCTGATGAGGATAAATTAGCTGAAGTTTTTGAAAATCTTTTATCCAATGCAGTTAAATATAATAAGGATGGGGGTAAGGTTAATATTTCTACAAGACAGATAGCAAATTATCTGGAAATTAAATTTAGTGATAGCGGATACGGTATACCAAAAAAGGAACAGGGTAGCGTATTTACGAAATTCTTCAGATCCGAAGATCCCCAGGTAAGGAAAGTTTCGGGAACAGGCCTTGGACTTTTCGTGGTATCTATGCTTATTAAAAAAATGGGGGGAGAAATAACATTTGCCTCGCAAGAAGGTATAGGATCGACATTTACTGTGAAACTCCGTACACCGTAAAGTAAAAGCCAGTAGGGTTATTTGTGATAATATAAACTAAGGTGGAAAGGGTAGCTATTCACGAAAAAGCAGGATTTATAAGAGACGCTGTTTTTTCTGCAAATGACGGATTAATAACTACCTTTGCTATTGTTGCAGGTTCTTACGGTGCTTCTTTATCTTCAAATATAGTAGTCATCTTGGGTTTAGTAAACCTTGTGGCTGACGGCATATCTATGGCCTCGGGTAGCTATCTGGGTGTAAAAAGCGAACTCGAGTATGAAGGTGCTGAAGGTGACCATGCCCACGATAGCGATTCTCCGTTAAAACACGGACTGATGACTTTATTAACATTTATAATAGTAGGCTTTTTACCCCTTCTTCCTTATGTTTTGAATATTGAACCAAAGTTTTTAGTCTCGGTAATAATTGTCGCAATTTCTCTTTTTGCAATCGGAGCATCCCGAAGCAAAATAACTAAGAAAAGCTTCGTAAGAAGCGGGATGGAGGTGTTTCTGATTGGGGGTGTGGCAGCTATTGCTGCTTACACAATCGGCTTTTTAGCTGATAAGTATTTATTTTGAGCCCGCCTTATCTTCGCACTCGGCTTTTGGGAACTAATCGTTCACGCCTCGTGCCAAGATTGGTCGGCGGATTTCGTGCTATATTTAAATCAATAAGGTACTCAAGGTGGTGAGGTAAATGAAAAAGAAGGATATGAGGTTGGTTTCGCAAATATTGATGGGTGGAGCTGTAATTTCAGTGCTTTTGGCAGGAATTGGTTATATGGGAACCGATATCTGGCTGGCATCTACCCAGTGGCTTTTGGTTGCGGCTGTTTTAGCTTTGTTTGGGGTGTATTTTAAGATGAATTGAAAGAGGATTTTCCGTATATTTAACGCATTATTACCGCATACCTAAAATAAGGTAATGTTTCGGTTTGACACATAGTATTTAATCTGCTATTCTTTCGGCCATGAATAACGCATGTTATTCACAAACTTGTTTATGAATCGCCGCGATATAGTAATTGGGCTTGTCATTCTTTTCGCACTTGCGGGATTTATCTTTTTTAGAGCGAAAAGAGAAACTTCTCCCGAACTTATAGTACCCCAAACTCTTTCGGTTGAAGATAAACTTGAGGAGGCATTTAACCTACAGTTACCCGAGGACGTTGAGAAAGTAGAATTGAATGATGTTTCAGGTGGTGATGGAAGCGGTATTGCAACCAGAAAATTTGAGAGTGGTCGATTTACCCATACAGTATTAGCCGATCTTCCTGATCCTGCAGTTGGATCCTTTTATGAAGGCTGGTTGGTTAGGGGAAACGCGGGAGATGCTAACTTTGCATTTATTTCAACAGGCAGGATGACGCTTGCCAAAGGGGGATATATATTGGAATTTGAGTCGCAAACCAATTATTCTGACTACTCAAATGTCGTAATTACCTCGGAGCGCGTTGCCGATACTACTCCCGAATCCCACATTCTTGAAGGCTCTTTCTAATCTTTTAAAATCCAGTCGACTACAATTTTCTTTAATTTTAAGTATTCCTCTTTATCAAACTGCATATTTGCAATACAGTATTTTTTTGAGCGAATATGCGAACAAAAAAGACACTCAAATAAGTCAAAGCCATCGTGGATATACATACTTTTTGATACCTTGTTCGACCATGATATTTCGAACCCCGAAGAACAAAATATGCTTTCTTTCATTCTAATGCCCAGAGTACAAGAAGAATCATCTCGTGACGCAAGCATGTTATTACAATCGAATAATTTATAGGAAAAGATTACGTTTTTAGAATCAAAAATAGACAAACTGTGGTATACGGAGGCACTGTTGTAGATTCCGTCTGATTCTGCGATATCTTTTGAGTTGATATATTTCTCTCCCATTAGGTAATTAATATCCTCCCAGGCTGCTAAAATATCTTCTATTGATTTTAGTGGCTTATTTTTTCTCATCCATTCATCTTTCTTAAAACGGTCGGTTATGGCTTGCTGGGAGGCGATCTTTTCGTCTTTTGATGATATTGTCCAGGTATCTACCCCTGACAAAACACAAGCAACTTTATTTTGGGAAGGAACATCTATAACAAATTTCTCCTGTAAATCCTCCAGCGAATAGGGGCTTTTGATTCCAAAAACGTCTTTAAAAATATAATCTGAAATCTGTCTGGCTTTTTGCGAGTCCATAGCTTTGTTAGTTCACATCCATTGTTTTTGCTTTAAAGCAAGGGTAGAATTTGCTATTTTTAAAAACCCGTACAACACACTCCCTTGGATTAAGGGTAACAAGCAAATTTCTTTTCAGATCTTCCTCGGAAAGCCCCTTCTTTTTCTCTGCTGTAAGAATTTCGTCCGGAAATGTTATATCTAAATTTTTGGCTAAAATTTTAGCGTCCTCGTCAGATACTTTGAAGGTAAAGTAGTTGAAAACATTGGATAAAATTCCCCTTAGAAGATCAGATGTAATTTGAGTTAGGTATTGTTGAGAGAGAAATACCGATAAGTTAAACTTTCTGGCTTCGGCGAGGATGTTTATTAGACTCTCGTTTTCCACTATTGATACTTCGTCAATAATAAGCACAATCTTTTTATTAAAGGAGTCCTTTTGGGCTATGAGGAAGAGCTGCTGGATTATTAGACCCGCGATGAGTCTGGTTGCTTTTTCTCCTAAAAATATCCTATTCAGGGAAAATGAGACGAGGAAATTATCCTTTAGGGCTGATTCTAAGTTGTTTGAAGAGGAATAGTTAGAAAAAGCAGGAATAAAGTTTAGTTCGTCGATAAGTACAAGAACCGGCATTATTGCTATCTCGTAAAATTTTGTCTGAAACTCGACAAATTCTGTTCCGAAAAAGTGAACCAGATAATCTTGTTCTTGGTCGAGGGACTCAAGAAGTTCTTTTCTAAACTCAAGCTCGGTAAGAAACTTCCTTAGATTATTCAAAGACATACGATTTTGAAGGAATAACACATAAAGAGTATATTTAAGAACCCTCTCCATTTTGGCCTGAAATTGGTCTTTTAGTAAGGTCTTAAACAAAAGGATAGTTAGTTCAGTGGCAATCTTGGGCTCAGAAAAAGCAGGAAAGAGATCACAGGAAGAACGGATAAAATCGAAATTTATCTTGCTTCGGTCGATATTAAGAAAATGGGGATAAAGAGTTGCATGGGGGTCGATAACAACTATAACGTAGTCTTTATCGTAGGACTGTTTGGCCATTTTTTTGACGAAAAGCTCTAGAAATTTTGTTTTGCCAACACCGGTTTGACCGACGATAAGCCCGTGTTTTCCAAAATCAAAGCCTGTTAATGGAAGATAGACTTGATGTGAGAAGTAAGGGAATCCAGATACCTTCAAAATAGCTTCCTGTTCATTTGTGTTGAATAATTTGGCTACTTCGTCGAGTTTTAGAAAAGGAGATAAAGATTTTTTCTTAACTTTAAGGTTACTTTTAAAATCAAATTCGAAGCTTGGTAAGGGGTTCGCGAGGCTAAGATAAGAAGAATAAAATTTATTTCCCTCCTTATCTTTTAGAAGGACGGTTATTAGGTGAATATTTGTCTTGATTATTTTCTTAAAATTAATGATTATGATTTCGATGTTTCTTTGTTTTTTAATTGCTTCATTTTCCCTAAATTCCAAAATATTTTTGTGTGCAGGAAGCTTTAGGTGAAGCCGTTTGTGTGCACGGAAACTCGTTCTTGCTGTTGAATGCCTGCTGGTGGGTTTTAATATAAACCCCTCTAGGCGATCGGCTATGTGAGAGAGGTCTTTTTGAGAGTAGAGATAAAATCCCACATTATTTTCCTCAAAGACCACCTCGACTCTAAATTCGCTTTCATAGTCACTTATCTTCTTGGTAAATCTTTGCCAGTCCTGGCCTGTAACCTTATTTTTTTGCAAAAAAATCTCAAATGCGTTCATAGCGGCAGAAGTATACACTCTTTATATTTATATATATTTATAAAATTGTTCTGGCCGACTTTTCGGGCAGATTAAGACTTGACAAGTGATAAAATGAGGATTTTCAAAGTTCCCGAATCCCACATTCTTGAAGGATCTTTCTAAATCCGCGGATTACTCTGATTGATTACTGATTACGCTGATTTACCCTGTGTGATATCTTATTATTGTGAGGAAACTTAAATTTCTTGCGTCTTTTTTTGTTTCATTGATAACTCTTTTCTTATTTGCTTATCCTATTTATGCCTCTCTGGTTGTAATTGACAAAGAAGGACATGTGGTGGTAAACGTACTTTCGGCTGAAGAGTCAATTGAACTTGAAATCCCAAGAAGTGAGTTTTTAGAGATTAAAAATGTAGTCTCAGAAGCTCCCGAGGGGGATGCAAAAATTTCCCTTGCCAAAGTCGACGGAAAAGCAACTCTTGAAGTATCGAGTCAATCGGGAAATAAAAGTCTCGACGTGACTAACTATAAAAAAGAAGTAATTGAAATAGAAGAAAGACCCCAAGTTCAAAAGCTGACAATTTCTGTCTTGGGAGATAAATTTATTATCGGTCAAAGGAATGTGTTTGCTGAAACAGATTATCAAATAAATATCGACGCAGCCACTGCAAGGTTGACTTTAGAAACCCCCTCTGGTTTGCGGTTTCTTTCTATTTTGCCGCGCCAAGCAACTGATTCAGTATTAAGAGCGAAATATATAAATAGAATAGAAAGTGAGCGTAAACTTGTAATAAAAGAAGAGGGAAGTGAGCTTGCTTACGAAATTTTTGGTGATAAGGTTTTGAATTTCTTTAATTTTTTTGAATACCCGATCCCAGTTTCCGTAAAAGTGTCTGCTTCAACCGGAGAAATTCTTTTTGTAGACCAACCCACATGGCTTAAAGTGATAAACTTCTTATTTATCTAGGAGGTGAATGTATATGACAGTGACCGTTTATTCAACCACAACTTGTCCGTATTGCAACATGCTTAAAAATTACTTAAAAGAAAATGGTGTTGCGTTTAGCGAAAAGCTTGTAGACCAAGACGACGCAGCACGCGAGGAGATGATGAAGGAATCCAAGGGTTTTTTAGGAGTACCATTTACTATTGTTACAAAAGAGGACGGGACAAAAGAGGACATAATCGGGTTTGACAAAGGGAGAGTGAATGAAATAATGGGAATAAAGTAGGATTCTACACACTTATGATTTTCGTTAATTTCAAAACTTATGAACAAGGGACTGGTACTTCGGGAGTGCAGCTTGTGCAAGTTCTTGAAGCAGTTTCCAAAGGTTCTCAGGTAAAAATTATTCCGGTTGTTCAGGCAGCAGATGTGAAGGAGATAGCTCAGTCTTCTAAACTTGAAATATGGGTTCAGCACACAGATCCTGTTGAGTACGGTCCTCACACGGGATTTGTAATTCCCGAAGCAGTCTTCGAAGACGGAGCAATGGGAACATTCTTAAACCACTCAGAGCATAAATTTGAAAATTTTAAAGACCTAAAACTTGCACAAGAAAGGGCAAAGGAAGTCGGACTTAAAACCTTGATTTTCGCAGCGAATCTGCAGGAGTTAAAAGATGTTATTCTGCTTGCTCCAACCTTTGTTTCCTATGAACCGCCGGAGCTTGTAGGAAGTAAAACTACTTCAGTTGCGAATGCTATGCCGGAAGTAATTTCAAAAGCGGCAGATATTACAAGGGATAATGAACTACCCTTGATTGTGGGTGCAGGTATAAAATCAGCCGATGATGTTAGAAAAAGTTTGGAATTAGGAGCTGTCGGGGTTGCAGTTGCCTCCGATATTGTGACTGCGGATGATCCCAAAAAAGAAATTTTGGAGTTGGTGGAAGGATTTAAATGAAAAAAGTTGTATTTATAACTGGAGCATCGAGGGGAATAGGTTTGGCAACAGCCAGGAGATTTTCAAAAGAGGGATGGGATGTGGTTGGATTTTACAAAAATAATATTGGCCCGGACGTTAATGGAGTTAAATATTATCAGGTTGATGTGAGCGATGCGTTACTTGTTCAAAAAGCATTCAATCAGGCCTTCTCCGATTTCGGTAGACTTGACTGTTTAGTCAATTGTGCTGGTATCTTTGGATATAAGAACCTAAAAGATTATAATGAAGAACTCTTCAAAGAAGTAATTGGAGTTAATCAGTTGGGGACATATTATTGTACTAGAAAAGCTCTAGAAAAAATGGAAAAAGGGTCGATCGTTAATATCAGTTCGACAGCGGCCCAAATTGGAAGCTCCGATCCAATATACGCTGCTTCAAAGTCGGCCATATTGGGTTTTACGAAAAGTATGGCTAAAGTCCTTGCCCCCGATATCAGAGTTAACTGTGTAGCTCCTGGTGTGACCAGTTCTGATATGACAAAGAATATGAATCCACAAAGGCTGAAACAGCTTATAGAACTAACTTTGCTTAAAAGAGTTGCCCAACCGGAAGATATAGCTAACGCCGTTTACTTTTTAGCAAGCGACGAAGCAAAACACATAACGGGGACATGTTTGGATGTAAACGGAGGTTACGTTTTGAGATGATTTATTTAGGCGCCGATCATAGGGGATATACGCTGAAAGAAAGAATTAAAAGTTGGTTAAGTGAGTGGAACTATGAGTTTTTAGATATCGGGGCTAAAAGCCTAAAGCCGGGTGATGATTATACAAAATATGCGGGTGAGGTTGCCTCTCGAGTTGCAAAAAGTGAAAACTCTCGAGGAATACTTCTTTGTGGGTCTGGTGTCGGAGTGGATGTCGTTGCTAATAAGTTCGACAAGGTAAGAGCTTCAATCGGAAAGAGCCCCGAACAAGTAAAAGCTGGAAGAAATGATGATGATATGAATATATTAGTAATTGCAGCAGATTACACAAAAGATGGTGAGGCAAAAGAAATGATCAAGGTATTTTTGGAAACAGATTTTGCTACCAGAGAAAGATACAAAAAAAGACTTGAAGATATCAAAAAAATCGAAAAGAATAACTGAAGTTATTTATAATCTTTTAAAGCAACGACTTTTACCCCCTTGATTTTGGCTTGGTGTTTGGGATTGTCGGTTACAAGTGTTGCATTTTCTTGTTTGGCTAATGATAGAAAGGCAGCATCATAATAAGTGATATTGTAATCTTTTACTATTTTGGTTGCGATTTGGGAAAGTTCCAGGCTATCTCTAATAAATTTAATAGGAATAGAATAGAAGAATTTAAGCGCTTCGGATAAAAGTTTATCCTCAAGCTTTTTTGCAACAGACAAGACATTTCCAACTTCGTATTTAGCTAGTTCGGGAGTCAATAATTGAATCGTATTGTCTTTTACAGCCTTGAGGAACAGAGCCTCGGCTTGTTGGAGATTTTTTTCATCCTTTTGATTTAACCACTTAATGGCGACCGAGCTGTCAATAACCACTTTAGTCATTTTTTACCTACGAGCTTCTCGATCTTTCGCAATAAATTCTGAAAGATTTCCAACATTACCCTTTCCCTTGAATGCACGAACTCTCTTCATTTGTTTATATAATTCCTCCCAATTAAAGGATTTTTTAGGAACAAAGGGGCGGATTGCTATCTCATCGACACCAGAGCGCACTAAGGTTACAGGTGAGCCGGGGGAGGCCCAGTCAGCATCCCTGCGGATAGATTTAGGTATGGTAAGCTGACCGCGCTGTCTTATAAAGCTGGTAGCAGGAGATAGTTGTGTCATTCTGAAAATCAGATTATCAGAAAATCAGAAAGATGTCAAGAAGTTGGTTGTTGACAAAGTTATGAATATATTTCATAATTATGTTATGAATTATCAGAGAGTGACAGTTAGTTTACCAAAGAATATTTACGAAGATCTTATTTCCTGGATTGGTAAGGGAAAAGTTAGCAAGTTCGTAGCTGAGGCTACCGAAGATAGGCTTTTAGAAGAAAAACTAGCCCCCAAAGATCCCGTTGAAGCATTTTTCGCTCACAGAAAAAATCTACCCAAGCTAACCACTAAACAAATATTAGCAGCAATTCACAAAGGCAGAACATGAATAGGTACGTAATTGATGCTTCAATAATTTTAACTTCGCTATTAAAAGAGGACCCAGAAGTAGAGGCTAAGTTTAAAAGTATGTTAAAAAAAGCACAGTCTAAAGAATTGATACTTTTATCTCTTAAATTATTGGCTATTGAGGTAGGTAATGGTTTAAGGTTTTCTGTAAAAGATAGAGCTGAGGCTTTAAGAACATTTAAGGATTTTATGTCTATCCCAATAAAATCATTGGTATTGACAAAATCTCAGGTTATGGAAGCGGTATATATCTCTTATGAGTTAGGTACAACTGTCTATGATACTTCTTATCACGTATTGGCCAAGGCGCAAAACGCGACTTTTTTAACTTGCGACGAAGATTATTACAAAAAGGCAAAGAATTTAGGGGATATAGATTATCTCGGGTAAAGATTGTTAAAAGGAAAAGACTGACTGAGGATTGGGAAATTTGTATTGATTGAGGTTAATACCACAGCCTCACATCTTATGGGGCTTGGTTCCGTTGCTGCTTTCTAGTTAGAGCTCGATTAGCAACCCTGTGGAAAGCATCATTGATTACGCCTCTAACAGATTCTGGTAGACTTTGATCGAAAAGAAGAGGTTCAAAAACCCCATATACTCTTTCGTGTGCTAAAGAAGCTATTTCATTGGCAATCTGCACACTAGGAGCTTTTTCCCAACGATCATACTCAGATTCGGTTCTTGCCATGGTAAGGACTATTATAACAGCATTCAAGAAAACTTCCCACTTTTAGTCGGGAGATGAATTGAACGCTGATGTGTCGTCCTCCTTTAGAGGAAACCCCGCTCTTTAAGAGCGGGGAGGACGTCATAAGATGAATATGCCTAAATATCAATTTGTGTTAAGATTTTGATATGAAGCTTCCTAATATTTCCGATATTAATGTAGCTAGTAAAAGAGTATTGGTAAGGATTGATTTGGATGTGGATGAGGATTATTCGAGGCTGGAGTTTGCAGAAGAAACACTTGATTATCTCCATACGAAGATGGCTAAGCTCATAATTATTGGCCACAAAGGGCGTCCCGAAGGTAAAGTAGTTCCTGAATTATCGCTATCTCCATTGGCCAGCGTTCTCGGGGGAGTAGTCGGAGAAAAAGTAAATTTTGTGAACGATATTGTTGGAATCGAGGCGCAAAAAGCTGCCCAAAACTTGCCCGACGGAGAAATACTCCTTTTGGAGAATTTGAGATTCGATTTGGGTGAAGAACAAAATAATGAAATTTTCGCAAAAAATTTATCTGCGCTTGGTGAAGTCTATATCAATGAAGCATTTGCCGATTCACACAGATCTCATGCTTCCACTATCGGAATTCCAAAGTATTTACCCCACGCTGCCGGCTTTAGGTTTATCAAGGAAGTAGAGACTTTAAGTAGCGTTTTGGAGTTTCCGAAGAAGCCTCTCGTTTTAGTAATAGGTGGTATTAAAAAGGACAAAATAGAATATATAAAAGAGTTTACAAAAATTGCCAATAAAATATTAGTCGGCGGCGTTCTCCCCATGTATTTTAAAGATTTAAATCCCGATCCTAATAAAATAATAATGGCTAAGTTAACTCCCGATACCAAGGATATTACGCTGGATACTATTGAAATATTTAAGGCAGAGATTGCCAAAGCAGGTACGATTGTCGTTGCCGGAGTTCAAGGTAAATATGAAGACACGGTTCACAGACAGGGAACAGAGGAAGTTTTTAAGGCCATTGCAAATACTTCCGCGTTCAAAATAGCTGGTGGTGGAGATGCAGAGGCGGCAATTACAGAATTTGGATTAAATGATAGATTTGACTGGATTTCAGTAGGAGGGGGTTCTATGCTTGAGTTCCTTGCAAAGGGCACTTTACCTGGCTTACAAGCATTGCTAAACTGAGAAATATGGTGACGGTAGGAATAAGCAAAGCTTGTGCCAAATTATATATATGGTAAAAGTAGGCATAAATGGTTTTGGTAGAATTGGTAGACTTGCCTTTAGAATTGGACTTCTTAAACATTCAAATCAACTTGAATTCGGAGCAATAAATACATCAGGAAGCATGGATGTTGGCGGATGGGCACACCTGACAAACTTCGATACGATGTATCGAAGATTCGAGTTTAAAGTTCAAAGTGAAAAGTTAAAAGAAGCAAAAGAGACAACAGACAATGATCCGGTAATCGGTTATTTGTTAATCGGAGAAAAAAATATTAAAGTTCCAGTACTTGCACAGCGCGATCCTGCCAAAATCCCTTGGGGAAAGTACAAAGTTGACGTTGTTATTGAATCAACCGGTGTTTTTACGAGTGAGGAGGATGCAAAAAAACACGCAATTGGTGGTGCTAAAAGGGTTGTTATTTCGGCGCCTTCAAAAGGCGGAAATGTGCAGACGGTAGTAATTAGTGTAAACGAGGCAAAAGAGGATGCTGAGGTGATATCAAACGCAAGCTGTACGACTAATTGTGTAGCACCGGTTGCTGCAGTTCTTCACTCAAAGTTCGGTATAGAAAAGGCGACGATGACGACCATTCACGGCTATACTGACGACCAAAATTTACAGGACGGTTCACACAAAGATTTAAGGCGCGCACGCGCTGCAGCTTTAAATATTGTTCCAACCTCAACAGGTGCTGCAATTGCTACAACTGAAACAATACCAGAGCTTAAGGGTATTTTTGACGGGATGGCACTTCGGGTTCCCGTTGCGACAGGTTCAATATCTGATATTACCGCAGTCCTTAAAGGCAAAACCACCGTAGAAGAAGTTAATAATGCATTTGTTGAAGCCAGTAAAAACCCGCTATATAAGGGAATTTTGGCTGTATCGGATGAGCCTTTAGTTTCTTCAGATATAATCGGAAGAAGCGAATCCGCAATTGTTGATCTTCCTTTAACCCAAGTAGTTGGAGGTAACTTGGTTAAAGTTTTTGCTTGGTACGATAATGAGTGGGGATACGCCAACCGACTAGTCGAGCAGGTGATAAGAGTGGGGTCTTATCTTGATAGCACAAAAGCTCCAACAGACCCTTTAACATTATCATTTGCGAGCAAGTGAAGGACAAATGGATACAAGTAGCCCGAATTCGGCAAAAGAATTTCAACTTGAGTATTCCAAAATAACCGAAAATATCTATTTAGGGTCTGATCTTTGCAGTCCCCAAGTTTGCAAGCTCCACGAACCTGAATTTGAAAAGTTGGGAGTTACAGTTGAAATAAGCTTAACTGCTGAGCTTAAAGACACTCCGACAAACAATGTAGTTTTGTACTCCTGGATACCCGTAAAAGATGAAGAAGCCCCGAGCGTGGATCAGCTGGATTTGGGGTCAGAAATTATTAATAAGGCAGTAATTCAGGGTAGGAAGGTTTATCTGCACTGCAGACTAGGTCACGGTAGGAGTCCAACTATGCTTGCGGCATATCTTATTCGCTTTCAAAACATGACTGTCGTTGATGCACTAAACTTTATTAAGGAGAAGAGGGCTGAAATTCATCCGAATGATAAACAAATGAGAGCCCTTTCTATATACGCGAAGAAAGTAAAATCCTAAAGAGATTATGTTGGAAATTATTCCTTCTATTTTAACTAATGACCCTACTGAATTAAAAGAGAAGCTTGAGAGATGCGAGGGATTAGTTGATAGAGTTCATATAGATATTATTGATGGAATTTTTGCAAAAAATAAAACTATCGACCCTTCGGCGTTATCAGATTTGGAAACGGAATTGAAATTGGATTTTCATTTGATGGTTAAAGAACCTGTTAATTGGGTAGAAAAGTGTGTGCGAGGAGGGGCAGATAGAATAATAGGTCAAATTGAGTATATGCGGGATCAAGTTGAATTCGTGGGTAAGGTTCAGGAAGTCGGAGCATTGATCGGGTTAGCCGTAGATTTAGAAACAGATATTGGGAAGCTTGATCCTGTAATACTTACTAATTTGGATGTGGTTTTGGTAATGAGTGTTGCGGCTGGATTTGGAGGCCAAAAGTTTGACGAAAGGGCACTAAATAAGATAAAAAGACTAGACGAGATTAGGGCGAGAGACGCAACACCCTTTAGGATTTGTGACGACGGAGGAATAACTCTTGACAAGGTTGACGACGCTCGACGAGCGGGGGTAGATGAGGTTGCCATAGGCAGGAGAATCTTTAAGGGTAACCTTAAGGAGAATATTAAGATGTTCCAAAAACTAGCCTACAAATGAAAAAAATCCGACAAATTTCTTATTTTGGTTTTGCTGGGTCAGACCCGGACGATCCTTTATACAAAGAAGCATTTGAATGTGCAAAGTATCTGGCCTCTTATGGATATATATCAATAAATGGAGGCGGACCGGGGACGATGCGAGCAGTATCCGAAGGAGCAAAGAAAGCTGGCGGTACAGTAATTGGAGTTACATTTTACCCAAAGGATACCTCGACTTTTGAAGGAAGAGATCCTAAAAATCCCATGGATCAAGAAATAATAACCAAAAGCTACCTTGAGCGAACATTAAAGCTTTTGGAATTAGGAGATATTTACGTAATTTTTCGAGGAGGTACGGGGACAATATCCGAATTTGGTATGGCTTGGGGCTTGGCAAAACTTTACATTGGACACCATAAACCCCTAATTTTATATGGAGAATTTTGGAACGAAATTATTAAAACCTTTCGGGATAATATGAGAATTGATCAAGATGCACTCAAAGTTTACAGAGTTGTTAATAGTCCTGAAGCGGCGCATAGGGCAATTGAGACTTTCGAGGAACTATTAAAGACCCAAGAACACGCACATAAAGAGGAAAGAGCATTCCAATTATAACGTATGACCATCGAAGAACTGGACAAGAAAGCAAATGAAATCAGGAAGGATTTAATTAAGATGCTCCTTGCGGCAGAGTCAGGTCATTCTGCAGGACCCCTTGGAATGGCCGATGTATTTTGCGCACTTTACTTTGCTGTATTAAACCATGACCCAAAAAAACCTGATTGGGAAGATAGAGACAGACTATTTCTTTCAAACGGTCATATTGTTCCCGTTCGCTATGTAACAATGGCCCACGCGGGTTATTTTCCTAAGACGAAACTAAAGACCTTAAGAAAGCTCGGCTCGCCCCTTCAAGGACATCCTGAGCGAGAACGCTTGCCGGGACTTGAGACAACATCAGGACCTTTAGGTTCAGGACTCGCCCAAGCATCCGGGTACGCATATGCTGCAAGGATGGACGGAAAGCGCTTCAGAGTTTTTTGTATAACATCAGACGCTGAACACGATGCCGGAAACCATTGGGAAGCAGTGCTTTTTGCAGGCAATAATAAGCTTTCAAACCTAACTTCCTTTGTCGACAGAAATAATATTCAAATTGACGGCCACACCGAAGACGTTATGCCACTTGAGCCATTGGAAGATAAATATAAAGCTTTTAACTGGCATGTTTTGCACATTAACGGGCATAACATTGAAGAGATTATTGACGCTGTAAATCACGCAAGAGCTGTATATGATAGGCCAACTGTAATTATCGCCCACACCATTCCTGGTAAGGGAGTTTCGTTTATGGAAGGGCTTCCCGAATGGCACGGAAAACCCCCTGACGCCAAACAGGCCAAAGAGGCATTGCGTCAATTGAGAACCTTGGGAGGCAAAATAACTAGCGAGCACGAATAAGTCAGGGGAATAGCCCCGCACAAACGACATTGTGACGCGAGGACGTAGACCTCGGGAACAACGAGTTTTGTGCTGGGGCCACCTAACGCAGAGGAGGCTAAAAAGGCTTTGCATGAGTTAAGAACATTGGGGGGAAAGATAGTAGGAGAGCATGAGTAGGTTAAATTCAAAATTCAAAGTTCAAAATGCAAAGTGAAAATTTCAGTTAAAAATTAAAAGTTGATTATGGAAGAACCGCGATTTCAGTACGAAAAGCAAAATGTAATTAAAGCCATCGTTGAAAATACGGAAGGTAAGATTTTGCTTATTCAGGAACCAGAAACTAATGAGTGGATGCCTGGACATTGGGGGTTACCAGGTGGAAAACCTGTAGAAAAAGAATCGTTATACGAAGCTTTCAAGAGAAAGATTAAGGAGGAGTTAGGAGAAGATTTGGAACCTTCCGGAATATTTAAGATAGAAGAGTTATTGATTGGCGGGCGTACAGTTTTTATGTATCACGTTGTGTGTCGTGCCAAGGATGGTATTAAACCCAAAGGCGAAAGCAAGGGATTTAAATGGGTAGGGATAGAGGAAATTGGCTTGATGGATACGGCAGAATTTACGGAGTTTTTTAATAAAGAATTACTTTTGAATTACTTAACCGGAAATCGTGAGACTGTAGATTTTGATCTCATAGAAACGCAGTTTTACTACGACATGCACGAGAATCCGGAGTATAAAAAGTGGTTAGATTCAGGCAAAAAAGATGATAAACCTAAAGGCTAAATTAGCGGAAAAAATATTTACCAAAGAAATTGAGATGATAGCTACCCGGCAAGGATATGGAGAGGGATTGGTGGAAGCAGGTGAGAAGGACGAACGGGTTGTAGTTTTGTGCGCGGATCTGACTGAGAGTACTCGTTCGAATCTATTTAAAGAAAAATTTCCCAAGCGATTTATAGAAGTTGGCGTTGCGGAGCAGGCGCTCGCAACTTTGGCATCAGGCATGGCAAATTACGGAAAAATTCCTTTTATTTCTTCATATGCTACCTTTTCTCCGGGGAGAAATTGGGAGCAAATAAGGACAACAATTGCCCTAAATAATGTACCGGTAAAAATAGCTGGAGCTCACGCAGGCTTGACGGTGGGACCAGATGGAGCGACACACCAGATGCTAGAGGATATTGCCTTAATGCGCGCAATGCCTAATATGGTTGTTATCGCACCAGCCGATTCAATAGAGGCAAGAAAGGCAACTCTTGAGGCGGCTAAAAATGGAAAACCCACCTACATCCGTTTTGCCCGAGAGAAAACTCCGGTTTTTACAACCGAAAAAACCCCTTTTAAGATCGGTCGTGCAGAAATTTTATGGGACTCGGTAACCCATAACGCGCGACCCATAACGCGCAACTTCGTAGCCATCGTCGGATGCGGTCCTTTGGTTTACGAAGCTCTCCTTGCTGCAAAGAAACTCTCTGAAGGAAGAAATAAGATCGGCTGCATTGTTATAAATAGTCACACGATTAAGCCGTTGGATGAAGCAACGATTGTCGCGGCCGCTAAAAAGACCGGAGCGGTTGTAACTGTCGAAGAACACCAAGTGACTGGCGGGCTTGGGGGAGCGGTAGCAGAGACTCTTTCCAGAAATTATCCGGTTCCAATTGAATTTGTTGGTATGCCAGATTCATTTGGTGAGTCAGGAGAACCAGACGAACTTCTCGAAAAATACAAAATGAAAGCTAAACACATTGTTAGCGCAGTTAAACGGGTAATCTCTCGCAAGCAAACGTAAAAAAGCCTAACTGACTTTCATTGCAGTCCCGCCTGATCGCAGCACGAGGCGTGTATGAATAATACTGAAAAGCCGACTGCTAAGATCGTGTGGGACAAAATGAAATCCAAACATATAGTCGCTGCAATAAGAAAAGTAATCAGAAGAAAAAAACAATGAGATTGAAAACTGCAATAAGTAAGCTATGGTTAAAAAAATCCAACCTGGGATTATTTTTGGTAATTATTTACTTCGTTTTAATCTTGTATAGCCTCTACTACGCACTAAATTGTGGAGATTTTTTGTGCGGGTTTAGTTTAGTAGTAGTATTATTGGGGCCTTGGATAATATTTATTAATGAGTTGGAGAGCTTAGGAATTGGCTGGTTAATAATGGGTTTAATAGCAATATTTAACGCGGCGATATTATATTATTTGGGGGTAGTAATTGAGAATATTAATAAAAAGTGGGTGTTAAAAAGAAAAACTTCATAGTTTTAATATTGTTTCAGGCAAGTTTGTAATTCCTCGTTTTGAGTCCAGTCGCACCTGCTTTGCAATGCTGCGAGTATTTTTGTTCATTTTTTCTTAAGTAAACTTAAAAATTCTTCAACAGTAAGAGGTATAGATTTCAAGATACCATTTCTTAGAGTGCCTTTCTTTATTACCTTATGGTTTGGAATAATTATTGTTTGAGTAAAGTCGCTTTTCCTTCTGAGGAGCTTTACATGACTTCCTTTTTGAGAGACTTTTTTGAAATCGATTTTTTGTAGAGCTTTAATAACTTCTCTTCCTGAAACTTGAGGCAACTTAGGCATGTGTGATTTTTATTGGTACTAAAAACTGTTTCTCTTCTGTCTCGTCACCGTATTCAAGAATTTCAGGAGCAGATTCTAAGTAAAGTTCAATTGCTTCTCTAATATTTTCGATAGCCTCCCCAAACGTTTCTCCCTGAGATGCACACCCAGGTAAAGCAGGGACCCACACAGAATATCCTCCTTCTTTTTCTTCCTGAATAACTGCATTATATTGCAGAATTTTTAGTTTTTTCCTTGCCATTGGAGTTATTATACTACAATTTTGTTACTCAAGAAATTTAAAGGTGGAGAGGATTTGGTCGATGTCGTCTGTTTCTGAAACTATGGTATAAGAGTATATTCCGTTATTAATGATGAGCGTAGAAGTAGGGACGAGATTATCTACCGAAGGTTCGTAGTCTAATCTTAATCCTTTATATCCGTGAAAATTTATTTCACTCTGTTCTATAAGATTTGTTAACACATGGCCTTCTACTTCTTGCTTTTGAAACTCGGCCTCTTCGTCAAGGGAGTTTTCATTCACTGTTACACTAAATCTATCTTTTAAAGATTCATCAATACTAGGTGTAAACCAGATAAATAATAGGTAGGTATCATCGTCCTGAACGCTCGTCGATAAATGAGGGGGGTACTTTAACTCGAAACCAAAATCGTTATTTCTATAAGTTTTCCAGCCAACAATTGAATCTTGAGATGTTGGCGTAGGTGCATTTGGAGAGGAAAGTGGAGGGAGTGTTTTAGACCTGAAAGCAATATATCCTAGTGTCCCGATTAGCGCTAAAGCTATAACGATTATTACCGGTGCAACGCCTCGGGAGTTTTTGGTCATTGATATTGCGCTAGACAGATTTCTAATTCATCTGTTTGAGTCCAGCCACATTTGCCATTAGCCTGACGTTCACAGGTTGCACTTTTGTAGCAAACATACTCCGGTTTATATATGCAAATTGAGACAAGTGGTTCCTCGTCAGCGTCCTGACAAATCTCTCCATTGCATCCCCCAACTACACACCCTTCTTCCACTGTCGCCCCCGACTCAGTCTCATTATTTTCTGGTATTGGTGTAGAATTAGGAAAATTACTATCCGATTCAGGCACGGTGATTTCGGCATCGGGGATTTGTTTTTCGTAATCTTTAAGCTTTTTCCTTTTCTGTTCACTTTGAAAAGCAATAAATGAAGCAGTGAGAAAAAGGATTAGCATTAAGAAAAATGTAAGTCCAATTCTAAAATAAGAAGATGTCATTAATTTGTTAAGGGTAACCTTTTTCTTTTTAGGTTTCCTGAATTGATATTGAGACAGTGCTCCTCGAGATTGAGGATTTTGTGAGAGGTTTTGACTTGGCAAACTTGCGGGCATATTAGCTAACACAATAATAACACGCTGTTGGAGAGCTTGTCAGGACTTTGTGCTTCTGATACATTGAATTTGTAATGGTTACCGATGATTTAATAAATACAGCGAAAGCTTTGGTCGCTCCAGGCAAGGGTATTTTGGCTGCGGATGAGTCGTTTCCAACCATAGAAAAGCGATTTGGCGAAGTTGGAGTCGAATCTACCGAGGGTTCTCGCAGGACATACCGAGAACTACTTTTTACATCTGAGGGGATTGAGGGATTTATTTCAGGGGTCATTATGTTTGACGAAACCCTTCGGCAAGCTCAGGGTAAACCATTCGCGAAGATTTTAGAAGAAAAGGGCATAATTCCCGGCATTAAAGTTGATAAAGGCGCAAAAGACATGGCGGGTTTTCCAGGCGAAAAGATAACTGAAGGGCTTGACGACCTTCGGGAGAGACTCGCTGAGTACAAGAATTTAGGAGCCAAGTTTACAAAATGGCGGGCGGTAATTACTATTGGAGATGCCACTCCGACAGATACCTGTATAGATTCAAATAGCGAAGCTTTGGCGCGATTTGCAGCATTATCTCAAGAAGCTGGTTTGGTACCAATTGTTGAACCAGAGGTAGTAAGAGACGGGGGACACGATATTAAAAGGGCAGAGGAAGTTACTTACAAGACCTTAAAAAGTGTTTTTGCCAAACTGGTAAATCATAAGGTGAAATTAGACGGAATGCTTCTTAAACCCAATATGGTGACGCCGGGTAAAGATAATCAACAAAAGGCGAATCAGTTGGAGGTTGCAGAGGCTACTTTAAGGTGTATGCGCGAGGTAGTCCCTTCTGATGTAGCTGGCCTTGTTTTTTTATCAGGCGGTCAGACTGCCGAGGAGGCAACCGCCAATTTAAATGAGATGAACAAAACCAAGGACCTCCCCTGGGAAATATCTTTTTCTTTTTCTCGCGCGCTGCAAAACACCGTGCTTAAAGCTTGGAGTGGTAAAGAAGAAAATATAGCTGCCGCTCAAAAAGAGTTTTACAAAAGAGCGAGACTTACAAGCTTGGCCAGAAAGGGAGAGTATAAGCCTGAAATGGAGGCTGAAAAATGAACCCAAAATTTGATCTTTTATCAATCGGCGATTCTTCAATGGATGTGTTTATCACACCGACCGAGAGCGAAGCATTATGCATTTTGGATGACAAAGAATGTCTAATTTGTTTTTCCTACGGAGATAAAATTCCTGTAAAAAATATCGACTTTTCGGTTGGAGGCAATGCAGCGAATCTGGCGGTTGGAGCAGTTCGACTGGGTTTAAAAACAGGTTTGGCTTTGACTTTGGGAGACGATTTCACAGGACGTGAGATTGTCGAAAAATTGAAAAAAGAAGGTGTTGATATGACCTATGTGACAGTACAACCATCCACAGATTCCAATTACTCAACTGTTGTTAACTATCAAGGTGAAAGGACTATTTTTGTCTATCACTCACCTAGAAGTTATGAGTTTCCTGTGAATTTACCTAAAGTTGCTTGGGTATACCTTACATCGATGGCTGAAACATTTGAGCCATTTTATAAACACACTGCTAATTGGTTAAAGGAAAATCCTGAAACTAAACTTGCCTTTAATCCTGGAAGTTATCAAATTCGCGCCGGGGTAGATAAGTTAAGAGATGTATTAGCTTTAACTAACACCTTATTTGTCAATAGAAGGGAAGCGGAAAAACTTACCAGTTTTGGAGATTCACAAGGTAAAGAGAAAGATTTATTAAAGAAGGTGAATACTTTGGGGCCAAAAATTCCCGTAATAACTGACGGAAACAATGGGTCTTTTGTTTATGATGGTACAAAGTTTATTAGGGTAGGGGTTTTACCGGTCGATGCATATGAGCGAACAGGTGCAGGAGATGCTTTTAGTTCGGGGTGTTTGTCAGCTATTATTAAAGGAAAGAGTCTGGATGAAGCTTTGCTTTGGGGCACGCTAAATTCTGCCTCAGTAATCGGATACGTTGGTCCGCAGAAAGGTCTTATTAAGGATAGTGATATGCAAACTTGGCTTGAGAGAGCAAAAAGCAGTCAGGTAGAAGTAGGGGAATTTTGAAATGAAAATATTTGTAACCAGAAAAATTCCGGGAACGGCTCTAGATAAGCTTAAATCATCTGGTCATGAGGTTAATATTTCTGATTTAGACAGACCTTTAACAACGGAAGAGCTTCTGGAAAAAGGTAAAGGAGTTGATGCGCTCTTGGTTCTTCTTACAGACAAAATTGATGGCAAAGTCATTGACGCCCTCGGCCCTCAGTTAAAAATAGTTTCCAATTACGCAGTGGGTTTTGACAATATAAATGTTGAGGAAGCGACACAAAGGGGAGTGGTTGTGGCAAACACTCCTTCTGATGAGGTAAACGAAGCCGTTGCCGAGCATGCTTGGGCGCTTATGCTGGCATTAGCCAGAAGGATTGTTGAGGCAGACGAGGCAACTCGGCGGGGTGCTTACAAAGGGTGGGAGCCGGATATTTTTCTTGGGGTGAATATGATAGGAAAGACGCTTGGAATAGTTGGACTTGGAAGAATTGGCTCTATGGTTGCTCGCCGTGCAATTGGTTATAAAATGAATGTAATCTATAACAAAAGGGAGCCAGATGAGAAGTTAGAAAAGGAACTGGGTGTGCAATTTGTAGGACTCGACGATCTCCTTTCAAGAAGCGACTTTGTAACACTACACGTTCCGTTGACAGACGAAACCCACCATATGGTGAATAAAGTAACGCTTGCGAAAATGAAAAAAGGAGCATTTCTTGTAAATACCGCAAGGGGTCCGGTAGTTGATGAGCACGATTTGGTTGATGCCCTAAGGGAAGGACATTTGGGAGGAGCTGCACTGGACGTTTATGATAATGAACCAAACATTGATCCGGAGTTGATTGGTATGGAAAATGTAATCTTGACTCCCCATATAGCATCGGCAACTTGGGAGGCAAGAGAAAAAATGGGACAACAGGCGGTTGACGCGATTTTAGCAGTTCTTGCTGGACAGAAGCCTAATAATATAGTCAATGAAGAAGTCTGGGAAAACAGGCGAAAATAGAATAGTTTGAGTATAAAACACTTGCAAGAGATACTCTAATGACTTCAAAAATATAACCCCGAATAAGGTACGAATATAGTTAATCAGTTAATCAGTTAATCAGTTAATCAATAAATTATTTGGTGTACTATATTGGTATGGCGATTCTCAGAAAGAATAAGGACGATGAAGAAGATTATGAGGATGAAAACGAAGAAGAGGAGTACAGAAGCAAAAGAACTAACAGGAAGATACGGGATTTAAATCCGCAAAATAAAAAACGCCGCAAAGAACCTCCGAAGCCTTGGGGAAAGCGCGAAAGACTGGTTGTACTTATTATTTTATTGATTACCGCTGGAACCTCCGGCATACTTTATCTTTCCTCGCGTGCCTGGAAACTTCCTGGCATTCCCAGGATTAAGTTACCCTCATTTTCTTTACCATTTAGCGGACAAGAAACGATTGTAATAGAGGGGGATAAAAAGAATTTAGAACTACAGAAAAAGAAAGAGGAAGTGGTAACCTACTTTATCCAGAAGACGAAAGATTTAACAGGGGTTTACGGCTTATATGTAATTGACTTAAATACCGGCTTTAGTTACGGTGTCAACGAAAGCGACCAATTTGAACCTGCTTCATTAAATAAGCTTGCCGTAATGGCTGCCATCTTTATAGAAGAAGAAGCGGGAAATATTGACTTAGAGAGCAAGTACAAGTTAAAAAACGAAGATAAAGTAACAGGAGCAGGTAGTCTTTCAGCTCAAGCGCAAGGGTACGAGATAACTTATCGAAATCTAATTAGGCTTATGGGGAAGCAATCGGACAATACAGCATTTAATATATTAAGAAAAACTCTAGGCGAGGAAACTATTAATAAAACACTGGAAAAAATTGGAATGGAGTCTACATCGTTAACCGAAAACAGAACGACGCCAAAAGACATTGGAAGATTTTTTGAGGAGCTCTGGAATGGAAATTTAATAAGCAATGAACACAAAGACGAGCTATTGGGTTATCTAACTGACACATTATATGAGGAGTGGATTGCCGCTGGAGTTCCGGATGAGGTTCGCGTTGCTCACAAATTTGGTCGCGAAACGAATATCGTCAATGATGCCGGAATAGTATTTTCAGAGAAGCTCTCCGAGCCTGGAGGCTCTCCGAGCCGGAGGCCTTTTATTTTGGTTCTGATGAGTAAAGGCGTTGTCGAGCGTGAAGCAGATACCATTTACCCCGAGCTTGCAAGATTTGTCTATGGAGTTCAAATTTAGGGATTGATATTGGCAGTTTCGACGCCATCTTCTTCGTCTTCTAGTTCAGGTTCAGATTCTTTTTCTTTTTGTTCGTTTAAGTACTTTATGTAATCCGGGTTACAGGCTAAAGTGGGTTTATTTTCTTCTAAAAACCACTCCATCCGTGTTAAACACCCTTCGCAGGCAAGCGAGCTTGTTTGTGTGCAGATAGGAAGCGAAATAAGACCCGATGGGATTTGCCAAACCTCTGCTTTGTTGTTTGCAATAAGCGCGCTAATGATTTTATTCCAGATTGGCGTTGCTCCTGTAATACCTGAAGCAACCCGTTTCATAGGAGTATTGTCGTTATTTCCGACCCATACGGCAACTAAATATTTTTGGTTAAAACCGATGGTTAGATTATCTCGTAAGTCGTTACTTGTTCCCGTCTTGACTGCTACTTCAGGATGACCGGGAATAACTAAAAGAGAATTAGTGCCAAAAGAAGGGGAGCGGGCGCTATTGTCTTTTAAAATATCTATGAGCATAAAGGAAACTCGGGGGTCGAGGACTTGTTCTTTGGGACATAAAGATTCGCTTTTGCATGCATTTTCCTCTAATACTTTACCTTCATAAGTAGTAACTTTCCCGATAGCTTGTATATCAGGGCGCCTACCGTAATTCGCAATTGTTGCGTAGGCTTGGGAAAGCTCAATAAGTTTTACTTCGCCGCCTCCTAAAGTTAAAGATAATCCATAGTAAGAGGGATCGCTCCATGTGGTTATTCCCATTTTTTTACCCTGCTCAATCATATTGGCAACACCGTAAGATTCTAAAACTTTAACGGCTGGGATATTTCTTGATTCTGCGAGGGCATTTCTTAAGGTTATTTTTCCTCGAAACTGCCCGTCGTAATTTTTAGGAGTATAAGGGGGAAGGCCGTCGACGTAGAAAGTTACCGCTGAATCTTCAAGAAGCGTTGCAGGAGTATTTCCGTGCGAGAGGGCATATGCATAATTGACTATTTTAATTGAGGAACCCGGCTGTCTTTCAGATAGTGTTAGATTAACATTTCCGTCTTTCTCTAGGTCAAAATAATTCTTTGATCCTACCATTGCCAGAATCTCTCCTGTTTTTGTGTCGATAACAAGTGCGCTTCCGTTTCCGACACCTAATTTGGAAAGATTTTCAACTTCGTCTTTAACAATTTCTTCTGCCATTTTTTGAATGTTTACGTCAAGCGTTGTAATTATAGTTAAGCCTCCTTTAGCGACCAATTCTTCACCGTATTTCTCGGCCAGAAGTTGTCTGACATACATGACAAAATGTGGAGCTTTTATATCTACCTGGCTTGCCGCGAAAGCAACTTCTTCGTTTTCTGCTGAGCTTCTTTGTTCTTCAGTTATAAAGCCGTTCACCCGCATAAGGTTGAGGACTTCTTTTTGTCGACCAAATGCTGCTTCGGGATTATGTCCAAAAGGTGAAAATGCGGTTGGGCTTTTAGGAAGACCTGCTAAAAGCGCAGATTCGGCCAGAGTCAGCCGATCAACGTCCTTGTCAAAATAAACCTGGGCTGCTTCTTGGATACCGTAAGCTGTACCTCCGTAGGAAACTTCATTTAGATACATCTCTAATATTTCGTCTTTGCTAAAAGTACGCTCAACCTGTATAGCCAATACAATCTCTCGAAGTTTTCGCTCAAGTGTTTTTTCGGGTGTCAGGAGGGCATTTTTAATAAGCTGTTGTGTAATGGTTGAACCCCCTGTTAGTTCACCCCCCTTTATTATTTTTACGGCCGCTCGCGCGATTCCTCGGTAAGATATCCCTGGATGGTTGTAGAAATCCGCGTCTTCTATGGCTATTGTTGCGAGTCTTACTTGGGCCGGAATTCTGTCCAAGGGAACTGGAGTTCTATTCTGGTCTTGGTAGATGTTATAAAGTATTACTCCGTGTCTGTCATAAATTTTAGTCGAGACGTTTTGCTTTCTGGTTAAAAGATCCTCGGGTTTAGGAAGACCGACGAGAACATATTTCCAAAAGAAAAATGAAGACGAACTGAAAACAATAATTACAAATCCAGCAATTATTAGAGCGATTTTGACCTTTGAGACTTTGAGTCTGGTAACTGACGGAAGACGAATCGTTTTTAAACGCAATCTTAACGCCAGTATTTTTAGCCACCGCTTCGGAGATATCTGGTTTATTGCAGGCAACCAGTACGCACTTTTAAAATTTACAAAGTTATTTTCAGAAACACGGATAACTTTCTTGACATTCTTCGCGTACTTTTTTGGAAGAGCTAAAAATATCTTTTTTTGTCTCGGGTATATTTGTTTTGTTTTTTTGACTTTAAAAGAAAGGATTGCAACTAGTTTTTTAAGCGTGTTTAGTAAACCAACTAAGAAAATTGATATTAGTTTTGGAAACTTAAGTAAAAAAAGATGAGTAAAGGTGCGAGTTATACGTCCTGTAATATTTAGTATTAAAAGTACCGCCGAGACAGTATAAAGAAGTAGGTAATAAAAGGGTCTGCCAATAAAGGAAAGAGCCTTGCCTAAAAGGCTAAGGGTGTTTGTCGCGACTTGTGGGCGGGTTGAGACATTTTTTCGTAATTTGGCGTAAGCCACTTCAGCCTATATTGTAACACCATATTCAAGGCGATTATAGCGGTATTTATAATAAAACGTAATATATTTATAGTAACTTTCTTCCTCACCCAAGAAAGTAACTCAAAGAAGGCCTACGGCTCTGAGAGCCTCAGGCTCGTTGAGGAGCCACGTAAGCAAAGCTTGTTTCTCGCAGTAGATCGAAATAAATTCTTCATCCTTTCATTCATTCGCTCATGTTATGTCTCTTTAACTCCTTCGGACTTTGTCCTCGTCGAACAAATCGGACTTTTTAAGAAGAATTCGCTCACTCATTCAAGGTTTCAGAATTTGGTGGGTTCAATTAATCGAGAAATTGGAAGGCTATTGCCCTGAGTTAAATCGAAGGGTGGAGAGGATTTGGTTGAAGATTTCTTCATAATTTTTACTGTCTAAAGGATATCTTGAGCCGATTTGATAAAACTTGTTGTCCTTTATTGTCAATACCCAGTTATGGATTCCTTTAAAGCCACCCTGGTGCTCAATAGTTGACCACGAATAAGCTTCATAACCGTCAAGAAAAAGCTTTTCGTAATTATTTTTGAAATATTGAAAGTAATTTATTTGATCCTCGGAAGCATCACTCTTTTGACTTTCAATAACTATCCAAAGTCCTTTTGGAATAATTACTCCTCCTCTTCCTGCTAAACCGCCTGGTATATTAACATAATACTCTGATTCTGCTGGTAGTCCGTTTTCAGCCAATTCTACGTCGGAAATATATATCCAATCGTATCCACCAGGATGCTCTTTAATATCAAAATTCTTAGGTACTTTAATAGAAAACCCTGTATTATTGTTTGTGTAAATTTTCCATTCTTTAGATTCTGCTGTCTGTTTTGCTGGAAGCGGTGTGGGAGAAATACTTACTTGACTAGTTTTTAATAGACCTTTTTGCCAGGAGTAGTAGAGGAGTCCGACGATTCCAATAATTACAATTACAACAAGAAGAAAAAAATGGACGATCCCTTTTGAATTTTTGTTCATTTAAATTATTGTAACATCCCTTCGGTCGCTTGACAGGAAATGACGTATGTACTAACATTGTAATTACATAAAGCCATGCAAACACAAACCGTTTTTAAGGCAGGAAATAGTAATGTCGTTGTAATACCCAAAAGTATATCTAAAGAATTAGGACTTAAAAAGGGAAGTAAAGTAGTGGTAGAGAAAGCTCCCGAAGGAGATAGTTTTGTTGTTCGGAAAGCCGCTATTGCTAAACCCGCTAAGTCTGTAGCAGAAAAGGAATTTAAAAAGTGGTTAAAGGATGCATTAAAGGAAGATAAGGAGATTCTAGATGAGCTGGCAGTACGTTGATATCGACGAAGTTTATCTGATTCACCAAGCGATTATTAAAAGAGCGGGAACGAAAGCTTCAGTACGAGATTTTGCACTTCTACACTCAGCGATCGAGCGACCTAAGGCCACCTATGCTGGCCAAGACCTATATCCAACTCTTTTTCTCAAAGCCGCTTCGCTTTTACAGTCTCTTAATAGAAACCACCCTTTTACTGACGGAAACAAGAGAACTTCTTGGTTGTCTACTAAAAGATTTTTAAAAATAAACGGTTATCATCTTAGGGCGAAAACCAACGAGGCTGTTTCCTTTGTGGTGCGTGTTGACAACAAAAGGCCGTCTATTGCCGAAATTGCAGCTTGGCTCAAGGAGCATTCAACAAAAACAAAAAAGTAATCGAGTTAATCGAGAAATTGGAAGGCTATTGCCCTGAATCAAATCGAAGGGTGGACAGGATTTGGTCGAAATACTCTTTGATGTACTCGTCTTCTCCGGGAGAAATATCTTCGGGTCTTAGGAACACTGCGTGATATTCGTCTTTTTGTATGTATATAAAATACTGTAAATAGGTCCTTTCTTTAGTCTTTGATTCGCAAGTTATTGAAAGAGCGCTATGATTAGTAATTGTTAAATCTTTTGTCATACAGTTTGGTGATTGGGAGTCATAGTTATATAAATATCTTTCTACCAATTCTTTAAGAGTTTCATCTTTTTCTTTAAGGACGTAGGTAATAATAGCAAGTCCGTCATCATTGAGCGAGACCTTTAACATATAACTTTCTTGAGGATCACCATCGCTCCATAAATCTATTAGCTCGGCATTCGGAGGGTATTTAATACCATATCCATATTTGGTATTTACATATGTCTTCCAATCCCGTAAAACTTCGTCACCGGATAAAGTCGCAAATGAGTCGGGGGTTTGGGTCGCCTCCGGCCCAAAGGACCTCTGGTCTGGAGGTGGTGTGAGTTTAAACATTAAGTAAGCAACAACCCCAATTACTCCCAGAATAACTAAAATCAAAATCGGTGCGAAGCCTTTTGAATTTCTCTTCACTGATTTATTATAACTCACTCATCAGTTTTTCTATTAACGGTAATCGGGTAACTGATTTGAGCAGAGTGACTTGCAATAGGACCCCGTCTAATCTTAGCACTCGACTTTTCAGTATTATTCATACACGTCTCGTGCTGCGATTTTAACGGGGCTCCGATAGTGGATAGAATATGGAGGCTGAGTGGCTCGCTATCGGGCAATCAAGACAAACGAGGGTGCCGAGGGGATCAAGTAAGAAGGGGTGGTTTTGGGTAACTTTTTGTTCCGGGAGAGCCTCTTCGTTTGCAAGCTGGCCTGTATCTTTGAATACTTCGAGATCTTTATTTCCTGTTTCAATCGCTGCCCCTACATTGTCGGCAAGAAAGTATTCGAATCGAGTCGGACAATCCGCCGGGCCGGAGGCAGGGGATTCAGGGTTGCCTGGGAGAACCCCGGTTGTTGCACAGACCGATGCACCGACAACCCCCTCTGGTTGTTGCGGCCAAGTATGATCGATATCACCCTCGTTGTAATATCCTTCTTCTGCCTTATCTAAAACCTCCCGCATAATTCTATTCCAAATCGGAGAGGCCCCGGATACTCCAGAAACTGACGCTCCCATAGGAGTGTTATCGTTATTTCCAACCCAGGTTACAACAACTGCCTGAGCAGTATAGCCTATTGTCCAATTATCGCGAAGGTCGTTTGTCGTTCCTGTTTTTACTGAGACTTCGGGGTGACCCCTCACATTTAAAAAGGAACTTTCTCCGAAAGCGCTGGATCTGGCATTATTGTCATGAAGTATATGGGAGATTAAAAATGGAACATCGGGAGTCAACACCCGGTCACCTTCGATGTCATCGATGTTAATCTCATCGAGTACTTTTCCCTTCCAGTCGGTTACTTTAAGAATGGAAATCAAGGGTACTTTTACTCCTTCATTAGCAAAAACCCCAAAAGCTTGCGCCATATCAAAAGGCATTACTTCTCCTCCTCCTAATGTCAAAGAAAGTCCGTAATTGGCAGGGTCTTCCCAAGTGGTTATCCCCATTGTTTTTGCGAATTCGACAAAATTTTCAACTCCGTTTAAAGCAAGAACACGAACAGCCGGGATGTTGTAAGAGTTTCCCAAAGCAAAACGAGCTTGTTGGGCGCCATGGAAAGCCCCGTCGTAATTTCTCGGGCAAAATTGGGGTTGTCCAAACACTGAAAAGCAGGTCGGTACATCGGCAAGGGGGGTGGAGAGAGTCAGCCTTTTATCGCGTATTGCCAAGGCATAGTTTAGGGGTTTAATAGAAGACCCTGGTTGGCGCTTGGAAAAAATAATATTTACCTTGCCGTCTTCGTCTTGGGCAAAATAATCTTTCGAGCCAACCATTGCAAGTATTTCGCCAGACGACGGTCTGGTCACAAGGGCTGCTCCGTTTCCCACATTGTACTTTTTTAAGCGTGCAACTTCAGTGGCAACTGCAACTTGGGCAAATTCCTGAAGGTCTAAATCAAGTGTTGTAGTTACCCTTAATCCTCCTTGTTCAACTACTGCATCTGTGTATTTTTCGGCAAGTTGTTCTTTAACCCAAAGGGCAAAATGGGCAGCTGTAGGGGCTGAAATTTCTGCAAATATAATCTCCTCTTCCTTCGCTTCATCGGCTTCTTCCTGGGAAAGATTTCCGTCTTCGACCATGCGCCTTAAAACTGTAGCTTGGCGCTCCAGTGCCCGACCTGGGTCTGTTCCGAAAGGCGAGTAGCGAGTTGGTGCTTGGGGAAGTCCGGCTAAAAGTGCTGCCTCGGCGAGTGTTAGATCTTTCGCCTCTTTTCCGAAATAAAGCTCGCTAGCTGCTCCAATTCCATACGCAGTTGAACCGTAAGGAATTTGGTTTAAGTAAAGTTCCAAGATTTGATCTTTTGTGTAAATTCCCTCGACAACGAGAGTAAGAACAAATTCCCGAATTTTTCGCCTAACTGTTCGCTCCGGAGTGAGAAGCGTGTTTTTAACAAGCTGTTGGGTTAAGGTTGAGCCCCCTTGAAGCTTTCTTTTTAAGAGCGTATTATACGTCGCTCTTACTACTCCAGTGAACGATATTCCGTAATGTTTATAAAAATCTTTATCCTCAATTGCAATGGTAGATTCAATTACATAGTTTGGTAATTCATCTAAACTGATAGGAGTACTTCTTTTGTCGGTATAGATTTCGTATATCAGTTTTCCGTTTCTATCAAAAAGTTTAGTTGATACAGGTACTTGTTGGCTAGCTATTTTTGTGGGAAGCGGGATTCCCCAAAACAACCATAAGCAAATGCCAATTAACGCTGATAGAAAAATAATTCTTTTAATTTTGCGCTTGTTTCTTTTGTAAAAAGAACCTCTTCTTAAACTTGATCTTTTCCGTATTGATTTGCCTTTAATACTTCTACCTGTACTACTTGCTCTACCTTTTCTACTTTTACTTTTTTTCTTTGCCATCGTGTTTACGATTATACCTAAACTGTTGCATATTATCGAAGATATAGTAAAATATCTCCATAATGGTTGGGAAAGAAATCGAACCGGAGGAGAAAAGTGAAGATCAGCCGGATAGCAAGTTAGCCCGACGAGCGCAGGTACCGTTAGCTACCGGGAAGGATATAGTAGACAATCCGCGGACATTGTTCGGAGCCGAGCTTAAAGAGGAAGGGGAAGTGGTAGTTGAGGGAGTAGGGAGATTTCGTAAAGTCGTTATAAATTTAAGAAATTTAACCTCATTATCACCCCAGCGAGGTAGTAAAGACGACGAAACTTCCGAAACCGGTGGTGGGGATGGCGGTGGAAGCACGGGCGGCTAGAGCCTTTGAACAACCGCGCTTCGGGTCTTCATACATCCTCTTTATCACCTTATTTATATGGAGTGATTAGTTTAAGATTTGGGATGAAGTCGAAGTGCTTAATGTTTCTGGTTACTAGTTCTTCATCATATACAAGCGCAGTTGCGGCAATAAAGGAATCAAGAATTCCAATTCCATGGGAATGATAAAATCTGATAAGTATTTTTTCTGCAACCCTTGAAACTTCCTCATTTATTGGAATTACGTTTATTCGAAGATTTTTTAAAATAGAATCAATTTTTTTAATGTCTTTCTTTGTTTTTTGTCCAATAATTAACTCTAACTTGGTGGCTATACTGGTGGATTGACTGTGTAATAATTTATTAAATGCCTCAACAGCAGGTTTGTACTCTCGAGTGAAGTCTATAAAAGCTGTTGAGTCAAGAAGCATGTGAATTCCAAGCTCTTTCCGCCAAAAGATCGGCTATCTCTTCTGTAGTTTTATTTTTCCATTCGTCATCCCATATCCATTTTATGCTTCTTGCAAGTTTCAAAGCCTTTTCTACGTTCTTTCCTTTCTTTATCATTTTTGGGGTAGTTTTATCAGTCTGTGTTATTTTTGCTATGGGAATTCCTCTTTTTGTAATTAAAAAAGTTTTAGCATTAAAATAAACTTCATTTGTCAATTTTGGCAATTTTTCCCTAGCCTCGGTAATAGAAACTTTTTGCATTCTGTACAATAATGTACAGAATTTATAACGCGAAGTCAAGATCAAGAGTTGTGTTAAACTGTAAAATTGATGGTTGTAAAAAAGGATTCAAAGGCTTTATTTATAATTGCTACGATTTTGGTGATTATCATAGGAGTAATATTGGCTTCTTACATTAAGCAAAAGAAAGAAGATGGAGTTGGCAATAATGTCTTACAAGAAAACAATAACGAATTAAAGGGTGAGGAGGGATGTATTCCTTCTGATTTTCCTGTTTATCCAAACACAACTTTGGAGTCTTCATATACAACTGAAGGAGATAATAAGGCGACGTCTATTGTTTGGAAAACCGATGCTTCGTTATCTCAAGTTTCTTCCTTTTACAAAAGTGAGCTAGAAAATACTGGATGGGCTGTGACCTCAAACATAGAGAATGAAGATTCGACTAGTTTCTCATTTGAGAGAGATACAAAGTTTGGCATAATTGGTATTGGTAGGGGAGAAGGGGGATTAACCGTGATTTCGGTTACAATTGGTAGTAGATAATATGGATAATACTTTGGAAAACCGTCCTTGGTGGGGATATTTGGAGCACGATCTTCAGGAGCTTGTCAAGCAGTCGCTTTTATTGATAAAAATTGTGGAAGGTTGGCGAAGAGACCCAACGACCTCCTCGGGACAAGAATTCCACGATTATTCTTTTGTCGTCTTTCCTGCAGCAAAAGCTTATGAAGGTTTTTTAAAAAAACTTTTTTATGATTTGGAACTAATTTCCGAAGAACAGTATAGGGGAAGAAGATTTAGAGTCGGGAAAGCTTTAAACCCGGAGCTTCCGATGCGACTTCGTAAAACCTACGGCGTTTATTATAAGTTAATTGAGTATTGTGCAGGAGATATAAACCTTGCGGATAATCTTTGGGATACTTGGAGGCAGGCACGAAACGTTCTTTTTCATTGGTTTCCAAATGAGAAAAATGCAATAAGTTTTGAAGAAGCAAAGCAAAAATTTGATATGATTCTTAACGCTTTGGATAGGGCAACAAAAGAGTGTAAGATAGATAGAGCAAGAGAGTAAAAGAGTGCAAGAGTAAAAGTTAAATATATTTTTTACTCTCCCGCTCTCCAGCTCTTCTACTTTAAATAATGCCTAAAAAAGCGATAGCTATAAAACACGCGACGATTTTCGCCGCCTATTTATTTGTTGTTTGGGGATTTTATCGATTTATTTTTAAGCTCCCTGAAGAAGCTGAAGAGTTGATTATAAAACCCCTTCTTTGGCTTATTCCTGTAATTTATCTTGTTAAAAAGGAGAAGCTTGGGTTGGCATCTCTCGGAATTACTGGTAAGAATCTCTTTCCGGCAGTCTATTTCGCACTCGCCCTGGGTGTAGTTTTTACAATAGAAGGTGTTTATATAAACTTCTTAAAGTACGGGGGATTTAATTTTTCGGCTAATGTTGGTCAAAGGGCGGTCCTTGCGTCCCTTGGAATATCTCTTATTACTGCAATATCTGAAGAGCTGTCTTTTCGTGGATATCTTTTTAACCGTGTATGGCATGCAATGGGAAACGAATGGGTGGCAAATATCGCAACGAGCATAGTTTGGGGATTCATTCATGTACCAATTGCAATTTTTTGGTGGAACCTAACCCCATTAGGAATAATTGGGTATTTGCTTTTGACTACTATTTTTGGAATCGGCTCAGCGTTTGTATTTGCGAGAACTAAAAATGTAATTTCTTCTGTCCTTCTTCATGTAATGTGGGCCTGGCCGATTATTCTTTTTCGTTGAAGGAGAAATCTTGCTTTTTAACAATTTCTGAATTACCATAATGCTTACTCTATGCTAAGAAAACTAACTTTAGTTTTCGCGGTTTTATTATTTGCAGTAGGTATTCTTTTTACTTCGGTGTTGCGTACTGCGGCTGTAAAGTATGAATTTGCAGAATCTCCTCAAACTGTTAATGTTAGTGCCGCTTCGGTTTTGGGTGAGGGGGAAGTTAATATTGATTACTTCCTTGCATACCCCGGCAAAGTGCTTCCAGACAGTCCTTTTTGGCCCCTTAAAGCTCTTCGCGATAGGATTTGGCTTTGGATTACTACAAATTCAAGCCGAAAAGCCGAATTGAAACTTTTATTTGCCGATAAAAGGATATCTATGAGCAAAATTCTTTTTGAGAGAGGAAAGCCAGAAATTGGCTTCTCGACATTGACTAAGGCAGAAAAATATTTAGAAGAAGCAGGATCTTCTGAAAAGGAAAATCGGGGAAAAGGAATTGATACCAGCGAATTTTTGGAAAGGCTAGCTAAAGCTTCTCTTAAACATGCAGAAGTGATTGATGAGATTTTAGAAATCGCTCCTGAAGATGCAAGACCTAATATAATTACAACTAAAGATTATCCTAAAAAAGTCTTTGAGGAGTCAAGAAACGCACTTTTAGAAAAAGGAATGGAACCGCCGGAAAACCCGTTTGATTGGAACTAACTTAAGTTATTGATACAATTTTTTATCTCCTGTAATTAACATATCTTAAAAATCGTTAAAAAAACCCCTTCAATAAAATTAGATTACTGTTTTTAATATTGCACTTATGCATAAAAATTAGGCATACCTTATGCCTGAGTTGATGCTATCTGACATAGATATTACTAGTTGACACCATTTTTCTAGTGTCTATATTTTCATTTAGTCTCTACTATTAGTGTATTTCGTTTACACGTATGAAATGTCCCTTTTGCGCTAGTGTTAAAACTCAAGTACTAGAATCAAGAGTTGTCGAAGAAGGGACATCGATAAGAAGAAGGCGGGAATGTGAGAAGTGTGCTAAGCGCTTTACTACATACGAAAAGGTAAAGGGGAGCGTTCTTTGGGTTATCAAAAAGGATGGAAGACGCGAACCATTTGACAGAGAGAAACTCAAACGCGGAATATTGCGGGCAATAGAAAAAAGGCCTGTCTCTTTGGAGTTGGTAGAAGACATTATCGAGGAGGTTGAGCGGGAGATGCTCAGGCGCGAAAAAGAAGAAATATCGTCACAGGCAATAGGTAAGGCAGTTTTAAATCGCCTAAGAAAGATTGACAAAGTTGCTTGGTTAAGATTTGCAAGCGTATACCTTCAATTTGAAGATTTAGTAGATTTTCAAAAAGCAATTAAGTGAATATGCCAAAAAAGCAAAAGTCAAAACCAAAAATTTCTTTAGATAATTTCGAAGTTTCCGAATATCAAGAAATTGTAAGGCAGATCACCAAAAAAGTAGGTAAGCGCCCCAAACGCCCTTCTCATCTGCCTTTAGGTAAATGGTCTTCTCAAGCTTTAAGAGTTTTACCAGAAAGATATTTAGTAAAAGACGATAAAGGAAAAATAATAGAAACCCCGGAGGACATGTGTTGGAGGGTAGCCTGGGAAATCGCGTCGGCCGAAGCCAGGTGGGGTGCCAAAAGGAATGATGTTAAGAGGGAAGCCGAGGATTTTTACAACCTTTTAGTATCCAGAAAATTTCTTCCCAACTCTCCGACTTTAATGAATGCGGGAACCGGAAATATGCTTCAATACTCAGCTTGTTATGTACTTCCTGTAGAGGATTCCATGGAGGGAATTTTTGACGCGTTGAAATATCAGGCTTTAATACACAAAAGCGGTGGCGGAACAGGTTTTGCCTTTAGTCGGCTAAGACCCAAAGGGTCAATGGTAAAGTCATCATCCGGTATTGCGTCGGGTCCGATTTCATTTATGAGGATTTTTGACGCTGCAACAAACGAAGTAAAGCAAGGTGGTAAAAGACGCGGGGCAAATATGGGAATTTTGCGGGTAGACCACCCGGATATTATGGAATTCATCCATTGTAAGGAAGATGGCGGAATCACTAATTTTAATATATCTGTTGCTATCACCGATAAGTTTATGAAGGCTTACAAAAAAGGTGGGAATTATGATCTTGTCGACCCAAAAACCGGTAAGAAAGTTGGGAAACTAAATGCAAGGGCCGTTTTTGACGAAATTGCAGATGGGGCTTGGAGAACAGGGGACCCTGGACTAATTTTTCTCGACAGAACAAATAAAAGCACAGCAAACCCCGTTCCTTCCTTGGGACCGGTTGAGTCGACCAATCCCTGTGGCGAGCAACCCCTTTATCCCTATGACGCCTGCAATTTGGGGAGTATTTTTTTGAATTATTTTGTTACCGAGGTTAACGGAAAACCCCAAGTTGATTGGGAGGAGTTAGCGAGCGTTACCCGACAATCGACTAGGTTTTTGGATAACGTAATAGAGGTTAATCCCTACCCACTGTCTCAAATAAAAAAAACCGTGCATGGGATAAGAAGAATCGGTCTTGGAGTCGGGGGATGGGCTGATATGCTTGTATTATTAGGAATTCCATATGATTCAGAAGAAGCATTAAGACTCGGAAGGCGCGTGATGAAGGTGGTACAGGACGGAGCAGTCGGGGAAACGCAAAGGTTGGCAAGAAAGCGGGGTCCATTTCCATTTTGGTCGCAGAGTATCTACAAAAATGAGAAACCTCGAAGAAATTCGACGGTAACAACAATTGCTCCCACTGGGACGATCTCAATAATTGCAGGGTCCTCTTCCGGAATTGAACCGCTTTTTGCAATTGCATATCAACATATTGTTCGCGACAAACACATTGATAGAACCCTAACGTTTATTAATCCCCAATTTGAAGAGATGGCAAAAGAACGTGGAGTATTAACTCCCGAGGTGAGAAAAAAGCTAGACGAGCATGGCATTATTGGTGCAATTGAGGAAATTCCCGATGAGCTTAAAAAGATATTTAGGACTGCGCACGAAATTCACCATGATTGGCACATAAAAACTCAGGCGGTTTTTCAGGAATTCACAGAAAACGCAGTCAGTAAAACCATCAACATGGCAAACGGTGTAACTGTTAACGATATCAAGAAAGCTTATCTTTTAGCTTGGAATACCGATTGTAAAGGGGTAACCGTGTTTCGCGACGGGTGTAAGGACGCACAAGTACTTAACCTGGGAGTGAAAAGTGAGAAAAGGGATATTGTAGACGGACAGGCGCTTTTGCGAAGACCCCTCATGGTGCAAGGTGCAACCTATAAACTTGATACCCCCATGGGTGCGGCATTTATCACCATAAACGAAAATGAAGCAAGAGAGCCGCTTGAGATTTTTATTAATGTTGGAAAAGCAGGAAGCGACGTGGCTGCTATGGCAGAAGCACTGGGCCGGACAATATCGGCGAGCTTAAGATTTAGAGGAGAACTTAGCCCTAAAGAGCGCGCTCACGAAATTGTACACCAGCTTGCAGGTATTGGCGGCAGGCGCGCTGTAGGGTTTGGGGTAAATAAAATCCGTTCACTTCCGGATGCTGTGGCTGTTGCGCTTTCAAAGCATTATATGTTTAAGGTTAACGGCAACGGTGTAGCTTACGATATGGGTAGTCAACATAATGGGGCCAAGTCAGACTTGGCTAAAGCTGTTATGTCGGCACAAGTCCCCGGACCTAACGGAAATGGGGAATCCCGACCTAGTCGGGATAGTGACCACACAATGGCTTCGGCCGAGTCTCACTCGACCCCAGAGCTCGTAAGTGAACCCACAGCTGATGGGCAACTGACTTTAACAGTCAAAGGCGACATTTGCCCATCCTGCGGCTCAAGTGCACTGGTTTATGAAGAAGGGTGCAGTAAATGTTACGCCTGCGGACATTCGGAATGCTAAAAAGAAAATAGGATATAGGATTTTAAGTTAGAAGGTAGAGGATAATTCTTCAGTTTAATACTTTTCTTGTTCACTTCATTCTAGTATCCTATGCTCTGAATTCATGGTTATCTATACCAAGCGAGGGGACAAAGGAAAAACCTCATTATATGACAAGGGTTCTGCTCAGAGAGATAGAATCTCAAAAGACTCCCAGCGAATACGCGCAATTGGGGTACTTGACGAACTAAATAGTTATCTTGGGGTTGTTATTGCATCTTCGCAAAATCCTAATTTAATAGGTAGCTTAAAAGAAGTACAGCGAAATCTTTTTACAATCGGTTCAATTTTAGCCGGTAGTAAACTTCGGTTTTTCAAAACTAAAACACGCGAGCTTGAGAAAGAAATAGACGAATTAGAGGGAGAATTACCAGTTCTTAAAAATTTTATTCTTCCTGGAGGAGCAATTCCGGCAGCACATCTTCAATATGCAAGATCCATTAGTAGACGAGCCGAAAGAGCAGTAGTTTCTCTTAGCGAAAAGGATCCTATAAAGCCGCAGATTCTAACTTATTTAAATCGTCTATCTGATTATCTTTTTATGAAGGCAAGATCGGTAAACCACAAACTTGATATTTTCGAAGAAACGTGGGTTGGTAGGAAGTAAAGCCAAACTTCAGGGATTAGAAATTGAAAGATTCAGTGTTACAATGTTTTTACCATGGCTCAAAACCCCGAAAGAGAAACTCCGGTTACACCGGCAGAAGTAGGAAAAAAGCCCGAGCAGGCCGCAGGTCCTGCCCAGATAGAGCGTGAGGGAGCGGTTACGACTCCAAGCCCCACAACCGCTCAGACGTCTGATGATACCAGTGCCCAGGATGATCAAGCTCAAGCGAATCAAGGGGTTTCTATTCAAATTCCTACATCTCAAGACCAACTAGAGGATTGGTCTCATGGCGCCCCTACTAATGCACTGACTTGGTTTGCTGCATTTTGGTTAAGGTTGATTAAAAAGGCACTGCATTTTGGCTGGAGGATAATCGGGAGAGTAAAACCTAAATCTAAGGATTAGAAGTGGGAAGTGTGAGGTGAGAAGCTGGATTATTGAAATGTGAAGTGTGAATTAATTATCTAAACTTCGCACATCAAACGATGTTATATAGAAATTAGAATTATTCTAAAATATGCCAATAGACATAAACACCATTTTTCTAGCAATCTCTGCAATCGGTATTTTAATTCTTTTAATGCTTGGAGTAGGATTCATGCTCGTCAATCTTTATAAGTACAGAGGTCGTGAAGATCGTTCAATCGACTCGGTACTTTTACAGATTTCCGTTCAGAAAGGCAATGAAATAAAAATAGATGCAATGGAGCAATTGTTTGCGGCATTCTATTCAGTTAAAAAAGGAGGAGGAAAATTTAAATCACAAGTTGAGTCAACGATTTCTTTTGAAATTGTTGCAAAAAGAGAGGATATTAGATTTTATATCTGGACGCCAAAAAGCCTTCAGGACCTTTTAGAAAAGCAAATTCACGGAGCATATCCCGACGCCGAAATTATAGAAGTTCAAGAGTACAATATTTTTACGGAAGATGGAAATGTTGCCTATAAATCGCTGCAATTGAAAAGCGATAATTTCTACCCATTAAAAACTTATCGCGAATTGCCTACTGACCCTATGGCTACCCTAACTTCCGGACTGGCCAAGATGGGCGAAGGCGAAGCGGCGGCCATACAAATCTTAATTTCTCCCGCCGAATCCGGCTGGCAAAAAGTAGGGGCTTCCTATATTTCCGAAACCAAAAAGCAAGAAGCAGACCCCGAAAAAGCAAAATTCACTGTTCCTGCCAAGAAGTTAGAGGCAGTCGAGAATAAAATAGGCAAACCCGGTTTTGAAACTTCTATAAGGATTGTTGTGGTATCGCCTAATCAAGCATCGGCAGATGCGCATCTAACCAATATTCAAAGTGCTTTTGCTCAATTTGCAAGCGACCTAAATAGCCTCAAAACAAGGACCATTAAAAGAAAAGGGGCGTTTATTGAAGATTTTCTTTACAGATACCAACCGATGTTTCATTTTTTAGGAAACAGAGTTTCTATACTTAATTCAGAGGAACTTGCAACCATATTTCATTTTCCCAACAAACTAGTTACCACGCCTCACATCCACTGGCTTTATTCAAAAACCGCTCCGGCTCCTGCCGAGATACCGCAAGAGGGTTTGTATCTCGGAGCAAGTACTTATCGCGGAGTAAGAAGGTCAGTTTACTTATCTGATTCGGATAGACAACGGCATATGTACATAATAGGCAAAACAGGAACTGGTAAAACAGAACTTTTAAAGGATTTAATTATGCAAGATATCAGAGCAGGAAAAGGAATCTGTTATATGGATCCGCACGGAGACGCAATTGAAGATCTTTTGCAAATGATACCAGCAGATCGCGCGGAAGACGTTATTTATTTTAACCCGACAGATACCGATCGGCCGATGGGATTAAATCTTCTTGAGGCTAAAACAGAGCATCAAAAGCACTTTGTAACAACAGCAGTTATTAATATGTTTTATAAACTTTTTGACCCATATAAAACCGGGATTGTCGGACCCCGTTTTGAACACGCAGTCAGAAACGCGATGTTAACTGCCATGTATGAGGAGGGCTCAACCTTTGTGGAAGTTATGAGGATTTTAACCGATGCAAAGTATGTCCAAGAACTTCTTCCCAAAGTGACCGACCCGATTGTCAGGCGTTATTGGACAGACCAAATTGCCCAGACAGCTGATTTCCATAAATCAGAAGTTTTAGACTATGTTGTTTCAAAATTTGGCCGATTTGTTACAAACAAGATGATAAGAAACATAATAGGTCAATCGAGCTCTTCTTTTTCATTTCGCGAAGTAATGGATACAGGCAAAATTCTTTTTATTAATCTTTCAAAAGGCGGATTGGGTGAGGAAAATTCGAGCTTTTTAGGACTTGTACTTGTTCCAAGAATTCTGATGGCGGCAATGAGCCGTGCCGACGTCCCAGAAACCCAAAGGCGCGACTTTTATTTGTATGTTGATGAGTTTCAGAATTTTGCAACACCTGACTTTGCCCAAATTCTATCAGAAGCCAGAAAATATCACCTCAACCTTTGTGTTGCCAACCAGTTTATCGGACAAGTCGAAGAAGAAGTCAAAAACGCTGTCTTTGGGAATGTCGGAACTATAATTTCTTTTCGAGTCGGAGTCACCGACGCCAATTACTTGGCACACGAATTTACGCCTACTTTTGCCGAAGATGATCTTTTAAATATCGAGCGCTACCATACTTATATAAAGACTATTGTAAATAATGAACCTGTTCCTCCATTTTCAATGGATTTATATAAAGATGTAGGAAAGGAGAGGGCGGCGATGAATCCAAAAGTAGCGGAGATTATTAAGGAGATGAGCCGCCTCAAATACGGGAGGGACGCAAGATTGGTCGAGACCGAGATTTCCAGGAGAGCGAAGCTTTGATAGATTCTTGTGGTGGTGCTATAATCTAGCTTCAGAAAAGCGCCCGTAGCTCAGTGGCAGAGCGATTATCTTATAAGCAGAGCTTGTAAACAATCATGCGCTCGTAGCTCAGCGGTTAGAGCACCGATCTTATGACAGAAAATTAGGACGCGTAGCTCAGCGGTTAGAGCACTGATCTTATAAGTCAGGGGTCCTTGGTTCAAATCCAAGCGCGTCCACTTAATTTTCTGACATGTCAGAGCGAAGCTCTGTCATAAGTCGGGGGTCCTTGGTTCAAATCCAAGCGAGCGCACAGGTTTATAAGCGAGGCTAACAAACTTGTTTATAAGTAATAGGTCCTTGGTTCGATCCCAAGCGGGCGCACAGGTTATAAGCGAAGCTTACAAACTCGGTTAATAAAAGCACAGACAGAAGTTTGACTCTACCCAGACCCACAATTTCCCTATAGTATTGCTTCCTTTCTTGAATTCCTCTATAATATACTGACACTTATGTTTAAGGAAATTAGACGGCGCTTGGAAGGTGCTAAAGTAAGAAGAGAAATTGATGAGCAACTTGAGCCCCTTCGCGCGGAAGCGAATAGACTAGCAGCATCATATAGACAAGAGCGGGCAAGACATGGCCAGCGTACTGACGCAATAGCTAGAGAGATGATGGGCGATAAAAAGAATTGCAGACTATATCTAAATCTAAGGAGACAGTGTGAGAAAGATGGTTTAAGGTCTACTCTGCAAATTTTGAATTTTAACCACACTATTGGGGATGTTCAACACATTTCCTCTTGTCCTTTTTCTAAAAAATAATTAAACAGATACACTAAATCTATATTATTTCCCTCAAAATAAGCAAATAAAAATTAGGTCTTAAGATTGCCTCCGTGAGCCTAGGGTTATACAATCGACTAACATGGAAAAAATCAAATCCCACGAGCAAAGAAAAATTCTTCGGGGTTCGATCCCAAGCGGGCGCACAAATTTTCTTAAACTGCCTTCTTAATATATGATTTCTCAAGAAACAGAAAGACGAATAGTTAAAGAGTTTGTTGTAGTTCCAGAGGAACTTTCTGAATGGAGATTAGCTGTTGGTACATTAAGAGAGAAACCTGGGCTTGAGAACAGGGCTTTGTATGTGGCGAATTTACTTCAAGAATCCGCATTAGAGCTGGGTGAGCACGAGCACGCTTTCCACTTTATCCTTGAGCAGTCTTTAGTTTGGCAGCATATAGCAATGGAGGAGAGAGACCGAGTAGCCGGAGAGATGGATGAAGAAAGAATGAGCGATGCGCTTTCGATGATGGAGGAGGATGCACAACAAGCTGAAAAGTATAGACAAACCTATGGCTTAGATGATTTGAAGGGGGATTCTTTGAGATTTTTAGGAAAGGTTGCCGAGTATAGAGGTAAACACGTCGAGGCTCTTGAGCTTTATCAAGAATCGAAAAGACTTCTTTTGGCTTTCCCGCCAGATAGTGATAGAAGAACTCGATGGATTGAGGTTCAGGGTTTTGAGGCGGCTTCTCTCATAACGAACGGGGCAGCAGAAGAAGGATTAGGTTTAGCGAGGGAAACTTGGGAGCGTTACGAAAAGACAGGTTTTGATTTGTATACTCACAAGGTTTGGCAGTCGGGTGTTGCAATAGGAGCAGTAAGAGCACTATTGGCAACCGGCAACATTCAAATTCTGGGGAGAGAGGAAGCAGAAAGATGGCTTAACGAAGTAGAGGTTCTGCTTGTAGTCCCTGAAGACCTGGAAACCTGGGGTGATAGAAACTTTGCAATAAGAAGAAGAGAAATAAAAAGATTAAGAAAAGATTTGAGGAATTTAACTTCTTAAAGCTCTTCGAGGGTTTGTTTTTTGCCCGGATCCGTGACGCTGGCGAGTTCTAAATAGCGCTCTGTAGTTGACAAGCGCTTATGGCCTACTACTTGGGAAAGCATGACCAAATCAGCCCCTGTTTTTAAATTCTCAACGATAAAAGTGGTTCTTAAGTCGTTGACCGAATAATCAGGGATTTCCGCTTTATTAAAGTATCTATCAATTGCTGCCCTAATATTTCTTACTGCAAGGGGCTTTCCGTTTTTGCTGACAAATACATAAGGAGAGTTGGTTTTCGGACGAGATTTTGAATACTCATCAAGAGTATCTTGAGCTGGTTTATTAAGAGGTATAGTCCTTTCTGGCTGTGTTGCATAGGCCTCAATTCTTATTTCTGAGTTTGAGACGTTTTTTGATTTAAGGTTTGCAACTTCTGAAATTCTCATGCCGGTTTGCAAAATAAGCTCAACTATCGCTGCAATTCGGGCGTCATCGCGTACTACATCCCTAAGTGCTCGATACTCAAGAGGGGATAGAAACTTGGGCATGGACGCCTCGATTTTTGGATGGGCAACGTCACGAGAAACATCTCGGTCTGCGTGTTTTTGATCGACTAGCCACCTAAAGAAAGTTTTAACTGCATTTAGTTTTCTGCTGACTGACTTTGGCGTGTATTTTTGCGACAATAGCGAGTCTCTAAAGGCTTCGATGTCAGTAGCAATTGCCTGAGATGGAAGTACCTTGTTTTTGTCTTTCAAAAAGTCAATCAATTGTTCTAAATCCGCCCTATAGGCAAGTACAGTTGACGGAGATCGGCCTTTTTCTTCTAAGTGACCAATGAATTTTGGAAGCAGGTTTTTAATGGTTTCTTCAGCCATAATGTATTAAAATGATATTGTCTTTAGTATATATAATAACTATATACGCTATAAAATACAAATTTCAAGCCCTAGTTTAAGGCTACAGGACAATATAATATCACAAACTGTGAAATAAAGTCAATATATTATAGGAATATTAATTATGTTAAGTCAAGGGGGTATAATGCGTAAGAATTTACTTAGCCTAGCAAAAGACAAATTGCATAAGTATTTGAGCTATCTTTTGATATTCATTTCAATCCTTCTTATGGTTTCCTTGGTTAGAAACATAGTAAAAATAAATAACGTAAATCAAAGCATAAAAGAGGAAGAAGAAAAAGTTGAGAAGATAAGAGAAGAAAATGAGGAACTTGAGGCTAAATTGGAGATTTTAAGAAGCGATGAATATCAAGAAAAGCAGTTAAGAGACAAACTCGGTTTGGCAAAAGAAGGGGAGCTGATAGTGGTTTTGCCAGAGGACGAGGTGCTTCGAAATCTCGCTCCAAAGCATGTTGAGGAAGAAGAAACCCTTCCAGATCCGAATTGGAAGAAGTGGGCACATTTATTTGGATTCTGAATGTAGAGATTGTTCTTCTAGGTTTGTTATTTAGCTTCGAATTTGTTATCATTATAGAGATTTCTATACATGCGGGGTAGTGTACGGCTGCACGGAAGGCTCATAATCTTCCAGGCCGGGTCCGACTCCCGGCCCCGCAACTCGTCGCTGTGCGACGATAATGCCTTCGTCTTGCGCTTTACGCTTTAGACTTGCGGCTTTACGTCGACAGCTCCTCTCAAAATTCCCGTGGAATTTTGTTTAGGAGGAATCCAATCCCGATTAATCGGGATTGAAAGGAGCAACGCGACGCGCCAGGGTAGCTCAGTTGGTTTCCCGCCGAAAACTAAAGTATTCAGGCGGGCCCGTCAAAATGCGAAGCTTTTGTCGGGGAGCACAGGATTTCATGACGCAATTTTTGCCAGCGTAGCTCAGTGGTAGAGCAGCGGAATCATAAACCGTCGGTCACAGGTTCGAGTCCTGTCGCTGGCACAAATTACGACATATCAGATCTCAGATCTGTTATAAGCGAAGCTTGCAAACTTTGTTTATAAACCTGAGGTCGTGGGTTCGACTCCCACCCCTGGCACCAAATTTGACAAAATCTAATAAATCTTATAGTATTCGATCATTATGTTAAGTAAAGAAGCAGTTGAAAGAGCTCTTGTTGCGGAGAATAAATTAATAGGGGTCCACAATGCGGTGCCTGATTTGGACAGTCTTGAAGCAGGAGGACTAAGAGATCATCATAGCCATGTATTGAGACTTCGTGTTCATGGGTCAGTTTCGGGTTCTATGATTGACCGATCGGGCAGAGATGGCAAAGGAACTGTTGTAGAAATCGAAGATGGAGATTTAGATATGGCTATTGGATCGGCAGAGGCTTATCTTCGCAGTGTAAGCAAGCCGCAAGGTTAACTCCACTTTTATTTTATAAACTTCTGAGATAACATTGCCTTATGGAGAATAAAAAACGTGTTTTATCAGGCATTCGTGCTAGTGGTAGACTGCATTTAGGAAACTATTTGGGTGCGGTCAAGGGAATGCTGGCTTTACAAAACGACCCTACCTATGAAACTTTCTACATGGTTGCCGATCTTCATTCTATTACAACCCCTTATGATGCAAAATCGCTAAAAAATGACGTGCGCGAGGTGGTTTTAGATTATTTATCAGCCGGTCTTGACCCTGAAAAATCAACTATTTTTGTCCAATCGCAAGTACCGGAGCATGTAGAACTTTTCTATCTTTTCTCAACTTTAGTTTCAGTTGCGCGCATGAGCCATTTGCCTACCTATAAAGAGAAGGTTAAGCAATTTCCCCAAAATGTAAACATGGCGCTTCTTAATTATCCGGTTTTAATGGCTGCTGACATTCTAGCGTATAAAGCTCACGCAGTACCGGTAGGGGATGATCAGCTTCCGCATCTGGAAGTAACTCGCGAGATTGCCAGAAAAATGAACGATAAATACGGTACCGATTTCCCGGAACCCGAGCAATTCCGTACAGAAGGCTTTTATGTACCGTCACTAACAGGAGAGGGAAAAATGAGCAAAACCGTTGAGGGTAGTTATATTAATTTAACCGACAATTTGGAAACAATTAAAAAGAGACTTGCGGGAGTACCGACAGACTCGGGAAAGGGGAAGAATGTTCCAGAAGAGGGAGGGGTTGCTAATCTTCTGAAGCTCGTTGAGTTCTTCAATGGTTCTGATAAGAAAGAAGAATATGAGAAAAGATACAAGGATCAAGGTATAAGATATAAGGAGTTAAAAGAGCAGTTAGCAGAAACTATTTATAAAGAATTGGAACCTATTCAAAAAAAACGTGCGGTTTTAGAAAAAGATCCAATATATATTAATAGGGTACTCGATGACGGAGCTACAAGAGCTAGAAATGTAGTAAAGGAAACCCTTGTGGAAGTGCGTAAAAATATGGGGTTAGATTAATTGATATGGTTAGCATTGAGAGATGAAAAAAGAGAGCGAAAGATATATTTTTCAAGACGAAATGCCTACAAGGCCGTTTAACGCACTAGCCAGACAATTTGGTCGGCAACTTCGTGATGGCAGGTGGGTTTTACCAAAGTCGATGGTGAATAAAGTGCATGAGCAGGTACTTGATGGAGAAAGACATGTTGATCAGTTAGGCGAATCTGGTTTAGAGCAACTGGGTGACTTTTTAGAACAGAAAAGAAGAACACGAAGATAACAAATATGGAAAAAATTACATTTAAAGACTTTCAAAAGCTTGATATTCGAGTTGGAACTGTCACCAAAGCAGAAGTTCCCAAGTGGAGTCATTGGGTGATGAAGTTGGAAGTAGATTTGGGCGATCCGCCAGCTGGCGAAGGTAAAAAGACAGTATTTGCAGGAATTATGAAGTTTTACAAACCAGAGGAATTGGTCGGTAAGCAGGTGGTAGTTGTTGCAAATCTAGAACCTAAAAAGATCGGTCCTGAAGGAGATTTTTCCGAGGCAATGGTACTCGCGGCGAGTGTTCCCGATAAGTCCGGCAAGACTGAAGACCCAGCTTCGCCAAAGCGAAGCGAGGCGAGTGAAAAGCCGATACTCTTGAGTGTTACCGGTCAGGTCCCGGATGGTACTAAAGTAAGATGAGTTGGTTAGGGTTACGATGCTCGTATCGTATGGCGTGTAACGTCAAACGTAACCGAAACGGGCCTCTTTGCCGTTACCCTTCTACGTAATCAAATTATTTGTATCTATTCGTATCATTAGCACGAATTCGCATATTAGCGTTACGATAAGATATAATCCAAAAAGCATATGGATCCTCTTCAAAAAATAAAAAGGAAAAAAATTGAACCCCAGGGTAAGAAAAGAAAAAGATTTGAATTCAGATTTAAAATTACAATCTGGAAAGTTTTAATCGCCTCATTTTTGATTGTATTTTTCTTACCTTTTATTTTCTCACTCACCCAATTATCGGGAATTTCCCAAAAAGTTGAAACATCGCAAATGTTAACTGATATTAAAGAAGGGAAAATTTCCGAAGTGATGGTCCAAAACGAAAAACTTCTTCTGACTTATACCGACGGGGGAGTTAAGATAGCAACAAAAGAACAAACAGAGAGTTTTACAGATTTACTAACAGCTGCCGATATTGATCCGACGAGCGTAAATTATACGGTTGTTGACCAGTTTCTTACCAAAGCCATCGGGGACATACTATCCGTACTACTCCCCATAGGATTAATGGCTGCATTTTTTTTCTTTATTATCCGTGCACAAACCAAAGGCGCACAAGATATTTTTTCCTTTGGCCGTTCCCGCGCAAAGCTCTTTGCCAAGGGTAAGCAGTCAGTTACATTCAATGATGTTGCCGGGGTTGAAGACGCTAAAAAGGAGTTAGAAGAAATTGTAGACTTTCTTAAAAACCCGGCTAAGTACAAAAAAATAGGAGCCAGAACTCCTAAAGGAGTCATTCTTTTTGGTCCTGCTGGAGTTGGAAAAACTCTATTGGCAAGAGCAGTTGCAGGTGAGGCTGGAGTTCCTTTCTTTTCCATGGCAGGGAGCGAGTTTATGGAGATGCTAGTTGGAGTAGGGGCTTCCCGCGCTCGCGACCTTTTCGTTCAAGCAAAAGCTTCTGCGCCTTCAATTATTTTTATAGATGAAATAGATGCAATTGGTCGTCAAAGGGGTAGGGGATTTGTAGGCGGACACGACGAGCGTGAGCAAACTTTAAATCAGATTTTGGTCGAGATGGACGGATTTACTCCAAATGACAATGTGGTGGTTGTAGCGGCTACCAATCGTGGGGATTTGCTTGATCCAGCACTTCTTCGTCCGGGCAGGTTTGATAGACGCGTCATGCTTGATATGCCTGATAAAGAAGGGCGTGAGGCGATATTAAAAATACATGCGAGGGGTAAGCACTTTGCGAAAAATATAAATTGGGGGAGGGTAGCGGATAGAACAGTGGGTTTTTCGGGGGCTGATTTGGAAAACATGCTAAATGAAGCCGCAATTAAAGCAGCTCGAGAGAATAAAAACTTAATCGAAATGGAAGATATTGAAGAGGCGGCAACCAAAGTTAAACTTGGTCCTGCCAAAAAACGCCTACAAAGTGAAGAGGATAAGAGGATTACTGCCTATCACGAGGCTGGCCACGGAATTGTTACCCATAATCTATCCAAGATGGATCCGGTTCATAGAATTTCAATTGTAGCCCGCGGGATGAGCTTGGGGCATACTTTAATTCCGCCTGCGGCAGACAGGACCCACGAAACAAAATCCAGGATCTTAGAGCAGATTGTTGCCATGCTCGGCGGAAGGGCAGCGGAGGAGATGGTCTTTAATGAGATGACTTCCGGTGCCTCGAATGACATTGAACAGGCAACTCGTTTGGCCCGAGCCATGGTCGTTGATTTTGGAATGAGCTCACTTGGACCGATAAATCTTGGACCCCAAATGGATTATGACGAAATAGGAAGACCTTCCTGGTATGAACCGGCAAATGTATCTCCTGCTATGCAGGAAAAGGTAGATAATGAAATTAAAAAGATAGTGGATGCGGCTTATAAAAAAGCGATCGCACTTATCAAAGAAAACAGAAAGACACTAGATAATGTGGCAAAAGAACTACTCAAAAAAGAGACCTTAGACAGGGACGATTTTGAAGGTATTGTAGGCAAAAAGAACTCGGATTCTGGTCGTAAATCGTAAATAGAAATTATAATGCCAATCTACAGATTTATACGAATGCAACGAATAAATGCGAATCAGAAAAAAAGCGTGTAGGATTGTTAACGGTTATCTCCATAAACACGACCTTCTTCAGTACTATTTCTTGTGTTAAATCCTCCACCTACTATATGTTTCCCACAATTTAAAAGGGACTGATTAGCTGCTCTTTGTAACGGGAGAACTTCAGCCATATTCTCTCCATATAATAAGATATTTGGAGCACCAACGCCTTGCTTTATTATTTTATGAAGGCTTTTATCTATGAATTTTTCCATGACTTATAGTATACAGTAATTAGTACCTTTAGGTCAATTAGAAATAAGCAGAGCTTGTCTCTGCGAGATTAGGTCAATTAAATCAATTACGGTAAAATAACCCCATGAGTAAGCTAATTCTCATAGATGGTAATGCTATATTACATCGGGCTTATCATGCACTTCCTCCTTTAACAACAAAACGCGGTGAGCCGATAAACGCGGTTTACGGATTTATCTCAATGCTTCTTAGGATAATCCAGGATTTAAAGCCTACCCATATTGCTGTTGCTTTTGACCGAAAAGAACCGACATTCAGACACGAGGAGTTCAAGGAATACCAAGCTCAAAGGCCGGAAATAGACAAGGAGTTATCTGGTCAATTTGAGAAAGCCCGAGATGTAATTTCAGCCTTTGGAATATCTATCTATGATAAAGCTGGATTTGAGGCAGATGATGTAATAGGAACACTCGCCGCTCAAGCGACTCGTGCTCCAAAATCCAAAATCCAAAATCCAAAATCCAAAATTGAAGAAGTTGTGATTGTTACCGGAGACAGGGACATCCTTCAGCTTGTTACAGACAAAGTTAAAGTTTATATGCCGATAAGAGGTTTAAAAGATACTCAATTGATGGGGAAGGATGAGGTTGTTGAAAAGATGGGAGTTCCTCCGAATCAGATAGACGACTATAAAGCTTTAGTTGGAGACCCATCTGATAACTATCCTGGTGTTCCCGGAATCGGTCCCAAAACAGCTATAAAGCTTTTAGATAAATATGGCAACTTGGATAATATCTATAAACACTTAAGGGACCTACCCATCCAAACGCGAGCAAAATTGGAGAAAGGTAGGGAAGATGCAACTATTTCTAAAAGATTAGCCACAATCATTAAAGATGTTCCGATCGAATTTGATATAACAAAGATGGCAAACTGGGATGTTGACAGCCAAAAAGTGCTTGATTTATTTTCAAATTATGGATTCAAAACTCTAACTGAAAGAGTTAAGAAAGTTGGGAAAGAGTTAGATGAGGAAAAACAGATGAGGTTAGTATAAGTGTAAGAAATGTATTCTACAAATATGAAAGTAGCCCTGGTTCATGATTATATTAAAGAATTTGGCGGAGCCGAGAGAGCATTGAAATCGCTTTCTGAAATATATCCTAATTCACCGATTTATACTGCATTCAGAGTAAAAGGTTCCACAGCCGATAAAGAGTTTAAAGGCAAGGAAATTCACGAAAGTTTTTTGGCTCCTCTTCTTAAGATTGACAGTTTCTACAGCCCCCTGCGTTTTTTGACTCCCGTAATCTGGAAGAGTATGGATTTGTCTTCATATGATTTGGTTATAACATCTTCAAGTTGGTATATCACTCGCGGTTTTAAAGTGGGACCAAAAACGAAGGTAATTTGCTATTGCCACACGCCTCCACGCTGGCTATATGGATATGAAACTTCTGTTGGATTTACAAAGTATTGGCCGGTAAAAGTGTACGGAGCAATTGTCAGCCATTTTATGAGAATGTATGATTTTAACTCTGCGCAGACGGTTGACCATTGGATAGCAAATTCCAAGAATGTTGCCGCTCGTATAAAGAAGTTTTACAGAAAAGATTCGACTGTCATTTATCCTCCGGTTTACGTAGAAAAGATAATAAAAGCAACAAAAAACTTGAAGAAAACCGAAGGTCCTGAGCTCCTCGAGTCTGAGCGACCTCGGAGTCGAAGACCTATCGAAGGAGAAGATTACTTTTTGATGGTATCAAGATTGGTTGGGGCGAAAGGTTTAGAGGAAGCTGCAAAAGCATTTAAGAAGTCAAAATATAAGCTAAAGGTTGCGGGAGAAGCCCATGGATTTTCGGATGTTGCGGGTAAACTCAAAAAGCTATCTGGAGGAAATGTAGAGTTATTGGGTAGGGTAACTGATGAGGAGCTTTACGAGCTTTATGCAAAGGCAAAAGGATTTATTGCATTGGCCCGCGAGGAGGATTTTGGTATAACTCCAGTTGAGGCTATGGCAGCAGGAACTCCGGTGATTGCATTTAACGGTGGCGGATTTCGAGAGTCGATTATTGATGGGGAAACAGGTATTTTGATAGACGATACAGATGAAGTTACGATTGGAGAAGCAGTTAAGAAATTAGAAAGAAAGAAGTGGGATAAAGGAAAGTTGCAAAATCAGGCTAGAAAGTTTAGCAGAGAGAGGTTTGAAGAAGAAATAAAATTCTTCATAAGAAAGCATATAAAATAAGCAAAGCTTGTTTTTCACATACGTTCAAAATAACCTATGCTGATAACGACTCATGCAATAGCGAGTGCGGGAATAGCTAGCGTAATCCCGTATCCCGCGATATCAATCCCCCTTGCTTTTGCAGGTCATTTTGTTCTGGATAAGATACCACATTGGCCTGATAAGTCGACAAGGGAAAAGCTCTCAAAATATATTTATACAATTGTAGTAGTTGATTTAATTGTTGCCTTAATAGTGACAGCTTGGCTGGTCAAAGCTACCTCAAATCAAGCAATCGCTTGGGCTGCTTTTATTGGTTCAATTATGGATATAGATGCGGTTTTCTATCATAAAAAGTTTATTGATATATTCAAAACTCCTTTGCCAAAACCCCTTTCGCGATTGCACGGAGGGGTACAAAATGAAACAGGTAGTATTTGGGGAGTCGTAACTCAATTGGCAATTATTTTTGTAGCACTGTATTTAATCCTAAATTATGCCTGAACTTCCTGAAGTAGAAACTATAAGAATCCAGTTAGAAAAATATCTTGTGGAGCACAAAGTAAAGAGTGTTGAGGCCCGTTACAAGAATTTTGAAGGAAATGGGAGAGATTTAGAGGGTGGGAAGGTTAAAGGAATACGACGATTTGGAAAGGTCTTGGTAATCGATCTTTCGAATGGTTATTCCGCAGTAATTCACATAAAACTTACCGGTCAGTTGATTTATCGAGGTCCGAACTTGCTTAAAGCTGAAAGCTTATCGCCTAAAGTGTCTGGAGGTTTAGGAGGAAAACATACTCATGTAATTTTTCATCTGGATAAAAATGGCATTTTGTATTACAACGATGTTAGGAAATTCGGTTGGATAAAAATTGTAAAAACAAAAGATGTTGAAAAAGTTGGTTTTATTGAGAAGCTAGGCCCCGAACCCTTTAAAGGACTGTCCTTTAAAGTATTTAAGGATATGATTTCAAAATCTTCCCGAGCGATAAAAGTGCTTCTTATGGATCAAACCAAAATTGGCGGAGTAGGGAATATTTATGCAAACGACGCTTTATGGTTAGCAAAAATAGACCCAAGACGCCCCGCTAACAGTTTAAGTCTAAGTGAGCAGTCTAGATCATACGATTCAATTCTTGAGGTTTTGAAGGAAGGCTTGAAACGCGGAGGAGCGAGCGAGCTTGCATTTGTCACTCCCGATGGCAGTGAAGGAGAATACCAGAAACATTTTCTTGCGTATGGACGAAAAGATGAACCGTGTGAGCGCTGTCGCAAGGCTAAATTTAAGAAAATAAACCTCGGGGGTCGCGGGACATACTATTGTCCATATTGTCAGAAGTAAATGGTTATTAAAAAAATTCAAATTTCCAATTTCAGAAATTTAAAGAACAAGGCTTTTGCTTTTTCTCCAAAAACTACAGTTATTGTTGGGCCGAATGCATCTGGAAAAACAAACATTCTAGAAGCTTTATTTTTACTGGCAACGGGAAAAAGTTTTAAGGCGAAGGTTGAAGAAGAAATGATTAGTTATCCCAAAGAGATTGCCAGAGTTAAGGGTGACTTTCAAAACCCAAACACTAAGTTAGAGGTTGTTCTTACGCGTGGCGAGATTACAATAGGGGAAGACCCAGAAAAGACAGAAAGAGCTCCGAAGAAACGTCTTTTAATCAATGGCCTAGGTAAAAGACTTATTGATTTTGCCGGAAACTTCAAGGTAGTTTTATTTGGTCCGCAAGATTTGGAGCTAGTAATTGAATCCCCGAGCAGGAGGCGTAACTTTCTTGACACTGTTTTATCCCAAGTAGATCGCGAATATAGACGCGCAAGTCTGTCTTACGAGAAAGGACTAAGACAAAGAAATAGATTGTTGTGGCAAATCCGAGAGGATCCTTCGACTCACTCTGTTCGGGGAGGACGCATGCGGCTTCTTTTTTGGGATAAACTTTTAATTAAAAATGGAGATTATCTTGGACAAAGGCGCGGGGAGTTTATAAATTTCGTAAATTCCAGCGGTACATTACCTGCCCGCAATCGCTACGCTCAAAGCGTTGCAGGCGGGAATGACCAAGATTTCAGCCTGGATTATGACAAAAGCGCAATTTCAGAAGCCAGACTCGAACAATACGCTGAAGAAGAAATAGCTGCGGCCACAACCCTTGTCGGTCCGCACAGAGACGATTTTAGTTTTAGACTAATAAAGGGTAAAAGATCAAGAGATTTGGCGAGATTTGGAAGCCGTGGGGAACCCCGTAAAAGCCGAGACCTTAGTAGGTTCGGCTCACGGGGTGAACAGCGAATGGGGGTTTTGTGGTTAAAACTTGCCGAGCTGGCTTATATTGAAGAAAAGTCTGGCGAGAAACCAACCCTTCTTTTAGACGACATATTTTCCGAACTCGACCACGAGCATCGGGAAGTAGTAATGAAATCTGTTGGTGGCCAACAAACCATAATAACAACCGCCGACCCACATTTCGTCGAAAATTTAAATAGAGTGGAAAAAATTAAGGTTGGAGTGTAAAATATGGGTATGCCTGGAAATATTGATAAAGAAGCAAGAAGAGACGCTTCAATTCACAATGGTTCTTATTTGACCGGTAATGCACCTAGACCTATTGAAGGGTCAAGTCTTACGGCGAAAAGAGCTGCTCCCGACGTTTCCGAGACTGGCATGCCAAAAATAATGGAGTCCTTAAGAAGATTCGGGATTGATCCTACAAAACCTCTAGAAAAAACCGAAGGCGGAGAACAAAAATAGTCAAAATAAAATTTCCTAATCTTCTTTATCACTATCTTCTGCGAGCTTGCTCAGCTGATAAGTAACAAATACAGCAAGAGCTGTGATAAAGACTGCGTAAATAAGAAGAGAGATTAAGCCCGATGACTCTCCAAAAAGAGGCTTAATATACTCGCTAACTACCTCTTTAATAAGTTCATTCCATGCAAGCGCTGAAACCAGTCCGAACCCTGAAGTCACAAGTTTTAGAGTTCTATCTGCAAATTGTTTTCTGAAGGTAGATGTCTCTTTTTTCAGTTTTTCCTGAAGTTTTTTGCTTTTTACAATTTCACCTTTAAGTTCTTTTTCATTTTTTGAGATATCTTTTTCACTCGCCATGGTTAGTGTAGTATAAAAGAGTCAATAATCAATTTACAATTCTGAATGAAGATTTTTAACGAATCTGAACTTAAAAAGCTTTGTAAACCGGCCCAGAAGATTTCCGGTGAGGATAATGGCCAAATTACAATTATTGGTGGGTCAAAACTTTTCCACGGGGCGCCGCTTTTGTCTTTGAAGGTAGCCTCAAGAATTGTTGACATGGTTTTCTTTGCAACGCCTGAGCCTAGCGTAGGCAAGGTGGCTGAACAATTTAAATCCAAGCTTTTTTCCTTTATCTGGGTTCCGTGGGATGAAGTCGATTCCTACATACAAAAATCGGACTCGGTTTTGATAGGACCAGGGTTTATGAGATACAAAAGTGAAGTTAAGAATTCAAAATTAAAAATTAAAAATTATGTCGATGAAGAAGGCGAAAAGACAAAAGAAATTACAAAGCACTTTTTAATAAAATATCCAAACAAAAAATGGGTTATCGATGCGGGAAGTTTGCAAGTCATCGACCCTGAGCTTTTGCCGAAGGGTTGTGTTGTAACTCCAAATAATAAGGAATTTGAAATGCTTTTTAAAGTCAAAAGTCAAAGGTCAATTGTCAAAAGTATGGCTGAAAAGTATAACTGCATAATAAACTCCAAAGGTCCTCAAAATATAGTTTGTTCGCCGACAGAATGTGTTGAAATTAAAGGAGGAAATGCAGGTTTAACCAAGGGAGGAGTCGGAGATGTTTTAGCGGGGTTAAGTGTTGCACTTTTGGCTAAAAACGAACCCTTTTTAGCAGCAGCTTCAGCCTCTTTTATTGCAAAAGCGGCAGCCGATGAGCTTTACAAGAAAGTTGGCACAAATTACAACGCAGACGATTTAGCCAGCCAGATTCCCGAAACTCTTCACAAACTTCAAAGTTAGCCTCATTTTTTCTGCAAATGTTGCGGAAAAAGTGGTATAATAGGAGCAATGTACACTCCTAAATTCACAATCTCCAACAAGATTTTGAGGAATATTGGAGTGATTGAAGCTGCCAAAGAGGTAATCGAAAATGCTCCCTTAGTTCCTTATTATGAGAAGCAATTTCAGTCTGAAGCAATCGCCAGGACAGTTCATCATGGAACTCATATTGAAGGAAATGACTTAAGTTTAGATCAAACAAAAAGAGTTTTAGAGGGGGAGGAAATAGTAGGCCGCGACCGAGATATACAAGAGGTGATAAATTATCGCGATGTGATGAAACTTTTGGATGAGTTAAAGGACAAAAGAGGAGGATATTTTTTATCTGATTTAGAAGACCTACACCGTGAGACCGTCAAAAAGTTGGTCTCTGACGAAAGAGCAGGCTCATTTAGGAAAACCCAGGTAGTTATTAAGGAAGAGGGAACAGGTCGCGTAATCTTTCAGCCGCCTCCATCCATTGAAGTACCTTATCTTTTAAAAGACTTTTTTGTTTGGTTAAATGCCGAGAGTTCTGCCGAAATTCACTCTATTATTCGTGCTGGAATTGTCCACTACGTTTTGGTTTCAATTCACCCTTTCGTTGAAGGTAATGGCAGAACAATTCGCGCTTTTGCGACCTTAGTTTTGATTCGCGAAGGGTATGACATAAAGCGCTTTTTCGCGCTAGAAGAGCACTTTGACAACGACCCGGGAGCATACTACGAAGCATTTTCCGAAGTCGATAAACAGTCAAAAAATATCGCCGAGCGCAACTTGACGGTTTGGCTTGAATACTTTACGGAAGTGGTCGCCATTGAGCTTACAAAAATTAAAGACAGAGTAAGAAATTTATCAATTGATTCAAAATTGAAGCTTAAAATTGGAGAGCAAATTGCGCTCAGCGAGCGCCAAATGAAGCTTGTAGAATACCTGTCTGAAAATGAATTTGTCGTGATGCAGGATTTGACAAGGGTTTTAAGAATGGTGTCCGAAGATACGATTTTAAGGGACCTGAAAGGATTAATGGAAAAAGGTATAATCAAAAAAGAAGGCTCAACAAAAGCATCAAGATACGTGATAGCAAATCGTTGATTTGCAAATTACAAATTCCAAAATCCAAATTTCAAAAATTTTGACATTTGATATTTGAGCTTTGGATTTAACAGATATGTCGCCTAACGACCCGCAATTTTTATATATGATTTTAGTTCTTCCCAGTCTATTTGGACTTACTTTGGTGGGAGATGGACTAAACAAGGTGATGCATGAGGAGTCGGGTGGAATTATAAGCATCATCTTTGGCTTAATATTTATAGCAGTAGTTGTATTTGCTTTCTTTTTCTTCTCAAGTTACCTGCGCCAAGGTTGATTGCGTATGAAATTCAAAGAACTTGCGGTTTATTTAGATAGGCTAGAAAAGACCTCGTCTCGAATTGAAATAACCAAGATTTTATCTGAGCTTTTTAAAAAATCTGACAAAGGCGAAATTGATAAGACAGTCTATTTACTTTTGGGAAGACTTGCCCCAAGTTACGAGAAAATAGTTTTTAATTTGGCTGAGAGGATGATGCTTCGAGTAATCGCCGAAGCTTACAAAAAGGATCTTGAAAGTGTCAAAAAACTCTACAAAAAAAAGGGTGACTTAGGAATAGTTTCCGGGGAGTTAGCATCCGCAAGAGGGAAATCCTTAAGCGTTTTCGAAGTTTATAAAAGGTTATACGAAATAGCCAAGGAGGAAGGAAAAGGGAGTCAAGAAAGAAAGATTGTTGAAACTGCCAAGCTTTTGGGCGATCTCGATAAGTTAAGTGCGAAATTTGTGGCTAGAATTCCTGTTGGGAATCTGCGTTTGGGATTTTCGGATAAAACAATTTTGGACGCTCTTTCCTGGATGGAAAAAGGCGACAAAAGCGCAAAAAATGATTTAGAAAGAGCTTATCATGTGCTTCCAGATGTAGGATTCTTAGCAAAAAATGTCAAAACATATGGTTTGGAGGGGGCAGTTAAAAAAACCAAGCCCAAGGTAGGAGTACCGGTTCTACCCATGCTTGCACAAAGACTTAAAAGCCCCTCTGAAATGATTGCCAAGATGGAAAGGGTTGCTGTTGAACCCAAATTCGATGGGCTCAGAATTTCACTTCACTATAAATCGGGTAAAAGTGGTTTCGTAAAAGCCTTTACAAGAAATATGATTGAAACTTCTTGGATGTTTCCAGAACTCAAAGATATAAAAAAATTCGTTAAAGCAAAAGAGGTGATTCTAGATTCCGAGGCGGTTGGGGTGGACGAAAAAAGAATGGTACTAGCTACTTTTCAGGTTACCATGAGCAGGCGCAGGAAGCACGAAATAGAAGCTACTGCTGCCAAAATTCCAATAAAATTTCAAGTTTTTGACTTATTGTTCAAAGACGGCAAAAGCTATATGGATAAAACATATATAGAAAGAAGAAAGGTTTTAGAAAAAACTGTAAGAAGCCTACCTGCTCAGACAGGCGGAAACATTTTACAAGTAGTTGATTATCAAATAACTTCCGACCCAAAAGTAATTGAAGCCCAAATGTCGCGGGAAGTAAAAGAAGGGATGGAGGGGATTATCATCAAGCGAGCGAATAGCCGGTATGTTCCAGGAAGAACAGGTTGGCGTTGGGTGAAGATGAAAGAAGCGGAAAGTGCAAAGTCCAAGCTTGCAGATACGCTTGACTGTATAGTTTTGGGTTACACATCAGGCCGTGGAAAAAGAGTGGGGTTTGGAATTGGGCAGTTTTTAGTCGGTGTGATTGATCCGCCAGCTGACGGAAAGATTAGATCGTTAACCAAAGTCGGGACAGGTTTAACCGATGTGTTATTTAAGGAATTAAAAAAAAGGTTAAGCGAGTTAGAGGTTAAGGAAAAGCCAAGGGAATATGAGGTTCATAACGATCTGGAGCCTGATTTTTGGGTTAGACCCTCTTTGGTTGTTGAAATAGCTGCCGATGAAATAACCAAAAGCCCAAAGCACACAAGTGGTTACGCTCTACGCTTCCCGCGGCTGGTCAAATTCCGCGACGATAAGTTACTAGATCAAGCAACGACTATTAACGAGGTTAAGAAGATTTATAAGCTTCAAAGTAAAAAGTAAACTCCTTGAAGTTAAAATTCTATGGTAGTAAAATACTAACAAATGGAAAATAAAAGAGGGCTAGGCATCACATTGACAGATATTCTCCATTCAACCGATAGGTCTCTTGATAGACAGAGCAAGGGTAAAATAACAAGAAGCGACCCTTTGTCCGGACCAGCTACGCCATTGGAGAGCTTTGGCTATACTGTACTTTTTAGATTAAGTGACAGGAGATTTTCTATTCAAGATCTGGTTGACCAGACTGGTTTCACAAGAGAAGATCTAATTGATATTCGTTTTGGGACATTACCCCAAGACCAAGTTTTACCTAAGATTGGCAAACTTGAAGAGGTTCTAGGTTACAATCAGGGTGAACTGCTTGATGAATTCAACGAAATTGTCGGCCACTGAATGACCTCTTCCATACTCTCCGAAGTTAAAAAGCTATTTGAAATACAGAAAGGTTGACCCCGAAGTAGAATTTTGATCGTTCTAACAAATGTATATTTATTAAAATTTCACTACGGGGTTGAAAATATGTACATGATGTACTAATATCAATTTATGAATACGACGGTTACTGTTTCTAAACTTAGAGAAAACCTTTCCAAGTATCTTGATCTAGTAAACGAAAAAGGAAAAGAGGTTGAAATTATTGATGGAAGAAAGGGAAAAGTCATGGCGACTTTATTTAAAAAGAAAGAAGATGATTTTGATTGGGATGAATATATGAAGTTTGTTGAGAGCTTGGGAGGCAGTGGGCTTTTTGTTTCTGATGAAAAAGACAGGAGAAGATTAAGGAAAGCTACAAATAGGCGGCTGGCTGAAGCTAGAAAGCGTTGATGAAGATAGTTTTAGACACCTCAGTTTTTGTTGATTACACACGAGCAAAGCTTGGTCCCTTACCTTTCCTGATAAATCTCGCAAAACAAAAAAGAGCTATTTTATATGTCCCTTCGGTAGTAATTTTGGAGCTTTGGGCGGGTGCGAGTATGGTAGCTCAGGCCGAACAAAGGAGTGCGAAAAAACTTATGGGAGGCATGAAGATAGTTGAGCTTACTAGGCAACTGGCTGAAAAAGCAGGGGAGCTGTCCAGACAGAGCCGAGTCGAGGATTTTATCGATGCATCAGTTGCAGCAACCGCTTTATACCTTGACGCCGAACTTGCAACTGCAAACAAAAAGCACTTCGAAAAAGTCCGCGGCCTCAAACTCTTCAAGAATTAATAGTAAGGATATCTTTGTGTTAGCATTAATTGATGCCCGACCAATTACAAGGTTTAACTTCGTCGGAGGCCAAAAGACGTTTAGAAAAATATGGTCGAAATGTTCTACCTGAAAAGCCACCTCCTTCATCTATCACAATTTACTTGGCTCAGTTGAAAAACCCTCTTGTTTATATTTTACTCGCGGCAGCCATTGTAACTTTTTTTCTGGGTGATTTTTCAGATACCGCAATCATATTTTTTGTAGTTTTAGTTAATTCGATCTTGGGTTTTATTCAAGAAAAGAAAGCAAGCAACGCCCTTGAATCCCTTAAAGCACTTATTCATCCCAAGGTAGATGTGATCAGAGACGGGGAAAAGTTACGCCTTGATATCGAAGGTGTTGTACCGGGAGATGTAGTTGAGCTTGAGCAAGGAGAAAAAATTCCGGCAGACGGTGTTCTTCTTTTCGCTAATCGGTTACTTATCGAGGAAGCAATATTGACAGGTGAGTCTTTCCCTGTTGAAAAAAGTGAAGGCGACGATGTCTATATGGGCACAATAGTAGCATCCGGAGAGGCTTTTATGGAAGTAAAGGGGACAGGAGCCGATACCCAAATGGGAAAAATCGCCACGTCTATCCAAAAGCCGGAAGAGGATACCCCTTTAACTAAACAATTAAAACAATTTAGCAACCAGTTGACAATGATAGTTGGCGCACTTGTAGTTTTCGTGTTTTTAATCGGACTTTTAACCGGAAAAGAGTTGGTCGAGATGTTTAAAACGTCAGTTGCTCTAGCAGTATCTTCGATTCCGGAGGGTCTATTGATTGCGCTAACAGTTGTTCTTGCAGTAGGAATGCAGCGAATTTTGAAGAAAAAGGGGCTGGTTAGAAACTTGGTGTCTGCAGAGACTCTTGGGGGAGTTACAACGATTTGTGTCGACAAAACAGGGACGCTTACTTACGGAAAATTGAAAGTTGTCGAGGAATTTGGGGATATTGAAAAAGTGTGTTTGCAGCATTTTGCCTCGTCAGACGATCCGATTATGATAGCGGCAAAAAGCTGGTTAAAAACTCACTCCACTCATTTTGAAGAAATAGGGGCTGAGTTTGACCGCGATTGTCGGGTTATTGATTCAATCCCTTTTACTCCGCAAAACCGATTTTTCGCTAGCTTAATTGAGCACAAGGACGCAAACCGTGAGGTTTATATAAACGGCGCACCTGAACACCTATTGGATTGGTCAACTCTTCCCAAAAACGAAATTAAAAAAATAAAAGAAAAAATTAAAGACTTGACTCGCGAGGGGAAGCGCGTTATTGGTATGGCCAAAAAAGACGTGCCTGAAACCTTAAAGAAAATTTCTGAAGATGAGGTCCGCGACAATCTTACTTGGGTGGGTTTATTGGTGTTTAGAGATTCGGTGAGAGTAGGGGTTAGGGATGCCTTTCAAAAGACAAAGGATGCCGGGATTAAGACTATTTTGATTACAGGAGACTATGCAGAAACAGCATTGAGTGTAATGGGCGAGATTGATATGGATGTTTCAGAGGATAGGGTCATTGTAGGAGGTGATTTGGAAAAGATGAACGAGGCAGAGGTTTCTAAAAAACTCGTAAGTCTATATAGGAAAGGCAAAGGAGCGATTGTATTTGCAAGAACTCGCCCTGAGCAAAAGTTGAAAGTAATTAATGCCCTCAAGAAAAACGGCGAGATTGTGGCTATGATGGGCGACGGAGTTAACGACGCACCAGCTCTTCACCGTGCTGATATTGGCATAGTTGTCGGAGATGCAACAGACGTTGCCAGGGAATCGGCGGACTTGGTGCTAATGGATTCTAGTTTTGCAACCATAGTCGAAACAATTCGAGAAGGTCGGGGAATATTTGACAATATAAGAAAGATTATACTTTATCTTTTAAGCGATTCATTTGAGGAAATTGTTGCAGTTATAGGCACTTTAATCTTGAGACTGCCTTTACCCATTTCTGCGGTGCAAATACTTTGGATAAATATTATTTCTGATGGTTTTCCTCATCTTTCATTGACTGTTGACCCAAAAGCAAAAGGAATTATGCAAAGACAGCCGAGGTTGCCAAGTACTAATATTATTGCACCTTGGATGAAGATTTTGATATTTATAGTATCTATTACCGGAGGGGTAGTTGCACTGATTCTTTTTTGGTACTACTTCGAATCGTCAGGCGACATTAAGGTCGGTAGATCTATTGCATTTGCAACTCTCGGAGTAAATTCTTTGGTATATGTATTTTCCGTAAGAACACTAACTGCGCCTTTTTGGGAGGAAAACCCATTTAAGAATAAATGGCTAAATGCAGCATCGATTGCGGGATTGTGTTTCCAGATATTACCTTTTACAACGGGAGAGTTAAGGAATTTTTTCGGGCTTACAAAATTGAACCCAATGCAATGGTTGAGTGTATTTGCAGCGTCGGCAGTAATGTTTGTTATTATCGAGATTTCAAAATTTATTTTCCGGAAAAAGTTAAAGCCAGAAATACTTACATAAATGGTCGCAAGTATTATTATTTCTATAATATTTCTTTCATTTGTTTTAATTAAAAGTGCGGATTTGGTGATTGTTGCAGTAAGACGGCTAAGCCGCGAAACATCCAAGAAATCTTTTGTCATATCAGCCTTAATTTTGGCCATCGGTACATCTTTTCCTGAACTTTCAGTAGCAATTACCTCTGCTTTGGAAAAAGCATCGAATCTTACTCTAGGCGTAATTATCGGTTCAAACATTGCAAATATTGCATTAATTGGAGGCATAACCGCTTTAATCGCTGGGAAGATAAGTGTACGCGGAGATTATTTAAAAAGAGATGTAGGAATAGCCGCAGTTGCCGGTATTTTACCTCTTATATTGATAATTGACAGAGTTCTCAGTCGCGTTGACGGGCTAATTCTTCTGGCTTGTTACTTTGCCTACGCTTTAAGTTTTTTCAGACACCGCTTTCTTCAAATAAGTCAGGAACAGAGAGAGGAAGGTTTTATATACCGTTTTACAAGACGCTTTAATCATATAAGTGCAGAAAAAAAGAGGGAAATAGGTAAATTATTTGTAGGAATTGCGCTTCTTTTATTTTCTGCGGATTATATTGTGAAACTTTCCTTATCTTTAGCCCATGCGGCTAATATACCGATTTTCTTTATAGGTTTGGTGCTTTTGGCAGTAGGAACCTCCTTGCCTGAATTTGCGTTTTCGCTACGCTCGATTGAGGATCATGAACCTGCAATGTTTTTTGGAAATTTACTTGGATCAACAATTGCTAATTCTACATTAATAATAGGGATTGCCTCGATTATTCATCCAATTGAAATTGCGGAAGTTAGTCAATATATTATAGCTGTTCTTGCTTTCATTGTTATATTTATCACTTTTTGGATATTTATCCGTTCAAAGCATAGGCTAGATAGATGGGAAGCGATGATTCTTCTGTTATTGTATATTATCTTCGTAATAGTAGAATTCGGGTAAATGCAAGTTATTGCTGATCTTGAAGTCCACTCAAAATATGCTCGTGCAGTTAGTCCCCAGATGACACTTGGGAATATTGCTTTTTGGGCTGAGAAAAAGGGGATAGGGTTAGTGGGAACCGGAGACTTCACACATCCTTTATGGTTTCGAGAACTCGAAGCAAATTTAGAAGAAGCAGGAGCCGGAGTCTACCGTCTCCGTAAATCCGAAGCACGAAACTCGAAATCCGAAACATACTTTCTTCTTACAAGCGAAGTTTCGTGTATATATAGTCATAAAGGTAAAGGTCGGCGCGTGCACATAATGGTTTATTTACCAACATTTTCTAAAGTAAGAAAATTCAATGAAGAATTGACTAGGCGCGGTGCAAACTTATTGAGTGACGGAAGGCCGATAATAGGACTTACCCTTTCTCAAGTTGCCGAAATTGCACTAAACGTTGAACCAAAGGCGATAATAATTCCTGCCCATGTTTGGACTCCATGGTTCGGTTTTTATGGTCATATGAGCGGATTTGATAGTTTAGAGGCGGCTTTTGGAAAGTTGTCCGCCAATATTTGCGCTATGGAAACAGGTTTGTCTTCTGACCCTGCAATGAATTGGAGAATTGAAGAACTCTCAAACCGAAATATTGTGTCCTTTGGAGACGCACACTCACTACAAAAGTTGGGAAGAGAAGCGACGGTTTTTGAAGTTCCTAAGTTAAGTTATGAGAATATTTATCGTGCAATAACTTTGGATAATCGGAAAACTCAGAGATCCAGTTCATCAGATAATCAGAATGTCAGAATATCTGATTTATCCGACTATCCGACTATCCGACTATCCGAGTCTTCCGAGTTTTCTGGTTCTCGGATTCTATATACCATAGAATTCTATCCCGAAGAAGGGAAATATCACTATACAGGTCACAGAAAATGCAATGTGGTTTATTCGCCAAATGAGGCTAGAAAGATGGGAATGATTTGCCCTGTGTGTGGAAAAAGCTTGACAGCCGGTGTAATGAGTAGGGTGGAAACTTTGGCTTCGCACGATGTTGAGACTCAAAGTGAGTTTGATAAGTACGGCGTTAGATGGATTAGAGCCGCCGGCCCAGAGGGCCTCTGGCCCGGAGGGACAAAGAGGCCTTATGTAATGCTCGTCCCGCTGATAGAGATAATTTCAGAAGCCCTAGGAGTAGGAATTGGGAGCCAGCAAGTAGCTACAGTTTATGATCAACTTGTTAATTCATTTGAAAGCGAATTTAAAATTCTTCTCAAAACTTCAAATAAAGATTTAAAAAAGGTAGCTAACCCAAAAGTTATTGAAGGCATCGAAAAAGTAAGAAGTGGTGATATCGTGATTGAACCTGGATACGACGGAGTTTTTGGCAAGGTTAAAATTTGGAAAGAAGGAGAGAGTGATAAAGAAAAGATTACCGCCGATCAATCTACTCTTTTCTAACTATCCCAGTGAGATAGGCTTTGCCATCTCACGGGACCCCATGAGATGACCTGAATGGTCTATCTCATTAGGGGTTGACCAAGGGACTCTTTTCTGAAAAGATTAAGGATAGGGCGAGAGGTGGTGAGAAAGATGGCAGCAGTAGCAGAAAAATCAGGTACAGGTTTATCTAAAAACACGGCAGGTGCACTAGCATATGTTCTTGGACCAATTACCGGAGTAATTTTCTTGGTTTTAGAAAAAGACCCATTTGTTCGTTTCCACGCCATGCAGTCGATAGTTGTCTTTTTGGTATGTTTCATTCTTCAGTGGGTATTTGGATTGACGATCGTTCTTTTGCCTTTGGTACCTTTAATTTCTATTTTATCTTTTGTGCTTTGGCTACTTTTGATATACAAAGCTTGGCAAGGACAAGAGTGGGAAGTGCCGGTCTTAGGTAAATACGCAAGGAAAATGGTTAAGAAAGCTTAACTCAGAAACCAAAGGAACTAGGGGACTAAATGGATGCGCGAGAGCGAATGGTTGAGGAAATTAAGGAAAGATATAACCTTGATGCCCCAGAGGTCACGTCGGCGATGCTTCAAGTTCCTCGGGAAAAATTCATAGCCAAAAAATATAAAGATATTGCTTACAGCGATAGGCCAGTTTCTATTGGTTATGGACAGACAATGAGCCAGCCTTACACGGTTGCGTTCATGACACATTTGTTAGTAAGTGGAAGAGTAAGTGTAAGAGGAAGAAAAAAAAATATTAGTAAGTGGAGGGTACTAGAAGTAGGTACAGGTTCGGGATATCAGGCAGCAGTTTTATCCATTCTCGCAAAAGAAGTCTATACGATTGAGATTATCCCCCAGCTGGCGGAAAAAGCCAAAAAAACCCTTAAAAAATTAGGTTATAAAAATGTGCATGTAAGGCAAGGAAGTGGGGAATGGGGGTGGCCTGAAAAGTCTCCGTTTGATGCGATACTTATTACTGCCGGACTTGATAAAGACGTTCCTCAAGAACTTTTTGATCAGATAAGTGGTGGTGGTGTCTTGGTTGCTCCTATCGGGCGCGGGTCAGACAAAGTAATGACAAAATTTACTAAAGCAAAAGGCGACAGGCTCAAAAAGGAAAAATTCGGTATCTTTCACTTCGTGCCTTTTGTCAGAAAATCTAATTAGGCTTCGTGCTAGAATTACTTGAATGAAATTGATAGTGGGACTTGGTAATCCGGGAGAGAAGTATAAGAATAACAGACATAATGTGGGGTTTATGGTGGTTGACGAGTTTGCTCGCCTAATTGTTAATGGTAGATGGTTAATGGTTAAGAAATTTCAATCATTAATCATAAATCATGAATCATCAATCATGTTTGCTAAACCCCAGACATTTATGAATGAATCGGGCATCGCTATAAAGAAATTAGTTGTTCAATATAAAATTAAAACTCCTGATTTATGGGTAATTCATGATGATCTGGATTTGAAATTAGGAAGCTATAAAATCCAAAAAGGCAAAGGGCCAAAACTTCACAACGGAGTTAACTCCATAGAAAGAGAATTAGGAAACGGGAACTTTTGGAGGGTGAGGATTGGGATTGAAAATAGAATGCCAAATGCTAAATGGCCAATGTTAAATGGTAAAAAAATTTCAGGAGAGCAGTTCGTTTTGCGGGATTTTACAAAAGATGAACTTGAGATATTGGGAAAAACGATTAATAACGCGGTAGAAGAATTATTAAGAAGGTTCTTCACTTAAAAACACAAAATTAACTATCATTAGGCGCTATTTCCACTCCATAATATCCGATTTCCCTTCCGTCGCGACCAAGATAAGTAAAAGAAAAAGAAGGAACAAGATCCGAAGCCTGCTTTAATAAAACTTGTTTTAATCTCTCTTCTTCTTCGGGGTCATATTTCTCACCGTAATTTACACTTATAGGAGGATTATTGCCTTCGTGAAAAACGACACTCCCGCCCTCTTTAACCACTGCTTCAAATAATTGTTGACGGAGGTTTATATCTCTTAGTTCTACAGCCTTGTCTCTTAGTTTTGTAACTCCATCTTTTAAACGCTCAAACATTATAAGATATTATATTACTTACACCCGTTGTTTGCAACAAAACACGCTTTGATGTATATTTGAAAATAATATGACAATGATTTCAATTCCAATTAAAGACCCCGTAACAGTCAAACATAATGTTTTAGGCGGGACCCCTGTTATTAAAGGAACACGTATCCCTGCTTCTTTGGTTTTTGATTTACTTCAGCGGGGCTACTCCTTTGACTTAATTGCCAAAGAGTACCCATCTCTTACCAAAAGAAAGCTTTCTGATTTTTTCAAGCTCATTTCAAAGTCATTTGATGCCCCGAATAAGAAAACGGTTTAAAATTCTTCTTGACGAGATGCTTCCAAGAAGGGGAAAGTACCCTCAAGTTAATAATTTACATAATCTAAGGCATATCGTACATGACTATAATAAGGTTGGTGCTTCTGATGAGGAAATTCTAAAATTGTCTGGCGAAGAAGGAAGAATACTTATAACTAAAAACATTAAGGACTTTAAGGAAAAATGTGCTGATTATAAGGTTGACGTTATTGGAGTTACCGAAACAATGCCTCCCGAGGAGCTGGATAAGTTGTTGCTATCAAAGCTTCGCAGCTGGGCAAGATTAAGAAGGACTGGTAGATTTACAAAGATAGTTAGAGCACCAAGAAGGAGTAGATAATAAACAAAGGAAAAAATAGTGAATATTACTTCTGAGAAGCGTATCCTTTAGGATTTTACAAAAGATGAACTTGAGATATTGGAAAGAACAATTGATAATGTTACTGAAGAAATATTTTCAATATTCGGTTAATAATTGACAATGGTTGAACAAAAAATGAATCATTACGCAAGGCATAGAACAATCCTTGCAAACGAAAGAACCTTTCTTGCTTACATAAGGACGGCTCTTACCTTGTTCGTGGCTGGAGTTTCATTTATCAGGTTTTTCGGTATAGCGGCGCTTTCTGCCACAGGTTACGTGTTTGTTGTTGCGAGCATCGTTTTAATAATTGTCGGAGCTTTGAGATTTAGGAAAATGGATGCCCACATCAAAGATGTCAAGAAGTAAAGGATTTTCTAAAGTAGGCGATTTACTTCAGAGTTTCGTAAATGACGAAGACAAATATATAAGCCACGAATTTCAGAAATACGGATATGAGTTGGCTTCCGAACTTGGGGACTTAAAGAACAAATCATTGTACATCAAACTTGCAAAGGATACTCCTAGGGAATTACTCGAAACTGCCAAAAATTTTGTCAAGGATGCATACAATGTAAAAAGTAAACCGAGATTGTTCATGTGGAAGTTGAGCGAGCTTAAAAAGCAAGCGAAACTTACACACAAGAGGAGTTGAGCGAAGCGAGAACTCTTACTTCGAACGAAGTGAGAAGCAAGCTATGCTTATCACGGGCGTAAGCGAGTGACAAGCTATGCTTATGTGGAAATTTGGCCGTAAGGCCAACTAAACTTACATTTTTATGAACTTTCCTACCTTCCGCGGTAACTGGGTAGACCTTGTAATAATTGCGGTTATTATTTACTTTGCAAGCGAGGCTTTCAGAGTTGGTTTTTGGGCAATATTAGCCAACTTTGTCTCTTTTTTCGCTTCTCTTTTTATAGCCCTGTGGGGTTATCAGTATGCATCAACTTTTCTTCAAGATAATTTCGCGCTATCCCGCTCTTCCTCAAATACAGTGGGTTTTTTCCTAACCGCGGTTATTGCCGAGGGAGTAATGGGTTATTTGACTTTTCTTGCTGTTAGAAAAATGCCTTCAGGGATTTTTAAAAAATGGTGGGGTAAGGCTTTAGCCTTAATTCCGGGAGCAGGCGAAGGTCTAGTTTTAATCTCATTCATACTTACGCTTTTTTTAACACTTCCTATCTTTCCCAAGGTTAAAGCAGACATTACGCAGTCAAAGATCGGCGGTGCGATTGTGAAGCAAACTTCCGGACTTGAGGCAAAGATAGACGATATATTTGGCGGAGTAATTGAAGATTCCTTGACATACTTGACGGTAAAGCCTGGGAGCCAAGAAACAATTCCGATTACGACGAAAATATATGAGCGGGGCTTAGAAATTGATGCGCAGTCAGAAGTTGAGATGCTTGCACTTATTAACCAAGAAAGAAAAAAGAGAGGAATTCACAAGCTTGCCTTAAGGTCAGAGGTTGTACCGGTAGCCAGGGCACATGCAACCGACATGTGGGAGAGGCAATATTTTGGGCACGTTTCGCCTGATGGTAAGGACGTGGGAGATAGGTTAGAAGATGCTGGTATAAACTACCTAATTGCCGGGGAAAACCTTGCTCTTGCCCCAACCTTGTCAACCGCCCACAACGGTTTGATGAACTCTGAGGGACACCGTGCCAATATTTTAGAGCCAGAGTTTAGGAAAATCGGAATAGGCGTTATCGACAACGGTGTCTATGGGAAAATGTTCGTTCAAGTATTTACAGATTAATGGCAAAATGCGAAGTCCCACATGGTCGCGCATCGTCTGCGCAAACGTAGTTCGCGGGGAGAAGCAAGACTCGTACTGGGTTTGTACAAGTGTTTACGATTAATTTTATAACGGACGGGCTTGGACTATTACTAGCCCGTGTTTCTGGTTGTAAACCCATTCAATGTCTTGGTAGTCAGAGAACATTAATTCTATTTCCCTAATATATTCTTGAAGTTTTGGTTGGATTTTTTCGAATTTCTGAATAATATCGTGATTATATTTTTCAGGTCGAGATTCCGCCATTCCCGTTTTTCTGTTGAAAACAACTTGCGTCTCAGCCTGTCCGTTTACCACAGATTCTGCGGTACCCTTGGCTATTTCAAAAACGATTTTTTCTGGATAAGTAAAAGCAGTTCCTCCCATCTGATTTGAATCATTTGGGTCAAAGATATATTCTTGAATACCAACTCCTATAGAAACATTTAAAGGATTTTGTTCGTTTCGCTGTCTGTCTAAGATGGCAGTAGGGGAGAAATAACTAGCTACTGTTTCCATAATTCTTGATTCCACTTCGTCTGGAAGTACATTTGTATGAGATTCGAAGAGTCCGGCAGAAGATTTGTCTTTTCCATCCTCGTCTCCTGACGATCGAACTACAAACCGCTCGCAAGAACATTCTGCAATAGCTTTATCTAGCTGTTCTTTAAAATCCCCAGACAATGAGGAAGTAATTATCGTGTTTCGAATTGAGTCTGATATAGATGTAATGCCCCCTTGTTGATTTGGTTTTATTGAAGCAAGTTTATCTATGTAGGTAATCACTCCTATATTTTTTAAATGTTCCCATATTGCGTTTGACTTAATGACAAAACCATTTGGTACAGGAATTCCTGCCTCAGCCAAAACAGATAGTCTTGCAAGTTTATTTCCAGCCTCGCCATTACGAAGCTGTTTTGTATCAGCAGCGTTAACTATTGCGCGAGTAAAAGGTCTTTGGTAGCAAACTTCAGGTTTTCCTGTTACATCAAGAGAAATCTTTACCCAATCGTTATCTTCGAACTCCCTATCCCCAACAAAGATGAGGTTATGCCTTTTTCTTTCGGGTAGTATCCTGTCTCTTATGATCCTAACGGGGTGATTTGTTTCGAAGTAACCAAAACTCAGTGCAGTAATTTTGGAATTGGATTGATCAGAAACTCTCTTAAAGATATCTGTTGTTCTTTCTTGGAAGGCAGATCGTGAAAAATAAACTATTGACCCCTCGTATCTTATTTTTGCAACATCTTCAATCTTGGAGATCCTTATGACAGGGCCAATTATTTCTTCTCCTTCCATTAGATCATAAAGTTCATATTCTTGGCTGGGGTCGTAAGGGGCGATCTCTCTAAAAAATATACCGTCATCCTGAACAATAAACTCAGCTCTTACGTCGTTGAGGTTTCTTGCCCATTGCGCGATAGAGATAGCTTCCGAATCGGTTAGAGATTGCTTACTTCTAAATCCTTTTGGTACCTCCGCTAAAACATAGTTATTTCCACCTCTGGGTATAAATGTCTTGTCTTTGTATGCAATTTTCTTTTCAATGACCGTTTCTGTATCTGAATCAACATAAAAGACGTCTTGAGGACAATGTTGGATAGCTTCGTCAGGACCGAATAATGTACGTATCATTACTCTTCCTGGTATACCTGGAAGTGGCGCAGGGTATACAGAACCGGCAGAGTATGGCAAACTTTCTTCTACTGAGAGCTTTAAATTCGCATATTTTGTTCTAGGGGGGTCCATGACATCAATGAACGGATGCAAGATTAAGGCTATATCAGCTCCCTCTATGTCGTAATTATTTTCCCGCACAAAGTGCCAGAACTTTTGGACTTCGTTCATATACTCGCTTTTGTCTCGTATAGCAGCTGTTCGAGGTCCATTGGGTGCCTCTATACCAGGTACATAAAAAGCTCTGCCGATATATGCACCGCGTTTTGGATTTTGTTCTCGGATTTGACTAAATGCGTCAAAAATAGCCTCTTGAAGAGTTAGTGTTAAACCCACTCTTTTATATTCTTCAAACGCGTTGTGCCCCAGAACCAACATGGGTCTGGGTCTATTCAGACCAAGCTCCTCAATTGCCTGAAAACCTTTTATCCTTGATGAGGGGCTTTCATATTCTGAAATATCAAATATGAATTTTTTAGTCATATCTCCTGTCTCTCTTTCTCTAGCTATACTCATAGTTTTCTTGTACCCCCTTGAGTCTGCCGGATAACAGCGTGGGCCCTAACTTTTTCAGGGTCATCGACAGTTCGGCAAATGGAGTCCCAATGAAAAATTTCTCTTCCAGGACCCGCGGCCCAATCACGCATCCTAGGAAAGCCAGTTTCTAAAACGTATGCAATTTCACCACTGGTGCTATTTTTTGCTTCGTCTTGCATGATTTTCTTTACTATTCGGTAAACGCTTTTTGTTTCTCCTGGTACCCTTTGCTCACCAGGCCGGGTTTCGAGGTAAGTAGCGGCAGTGCCAGTTAGCGGATTTATCTCAAGCGTTAACTCCTTACTACCTTTTCGGACATGGGCAACTTTAGTTGATTCTTTTGTGATAAATGGTCCTTCTATCTCAAGATTTTTTGACATATGGATTTGTTTTAAGACTCTAAACATTAGTTAATTTGTGGCCCAGCTCCTTTTTTTTGGCTTTCAAATCTCTTTTTACGACTTCATTAAAAGGACTAATTTCGCAGGGAATTCTTTCGACTACTTTTATACCGGCTTCTTGGATTTGCTTAATTTTGTCAGGGTTATTTGTGATTAGACGTACACTTTTTATGCGCAAGTCATGGAGAATGTCAGTCGCAGCACTGTAGTCTCTTTGCTCTTTTGGATACCCCGCCTTCTCGAAGGCATCGGTAGTTGTGAGACATTCCTCAATCATGATAGTAAGCTGTCTTGCTTTTGCCGCCAGTCCGTTACCACGACCTTCTTGATGAAGCCAAATTATTCCTCCATAGCCTTCTTTTTCTATAATTTGAAGAGAAAGTTCTAACTGCTCGTGGCAGTCGCAGTTTGATGCGTGGAATGTTTCCGACGTAAGACAGGAAGAGTGTATTCGTATTGGTACTGACTTTCTGCCCCCTATTGTTTTGATAACAGCAACGTGTTCGGCGCCCGTGGTTTTGTCGCCATAAACAACCATTCTGTAAACAACATCCTTCTCTAACAAAACTGAAGCCATTTCGTCTTTGACTTCCACACCCAATTTTTTTAATTGCCGCTTCTTCAGTGGAATCTGCTTATGTAGTCTGATGGGTAGGGGACAACTTCCAAGACGGACCACAAGCGATTCATCAATTTGTTTAAGATATTTTTTGTTAGCTTCAACAACATCCCATGGCCTAAGCCAAACTGGCAATAGAGAAGGAATGGTGAATGGCCGTATTGTCTCAATTAGTTTTTTAGCTCTCATGACGGTTCTTTTGTTTCAAATTTCTTAATTCTTTAAGTGTTTTCATGAATAAGGAAAGACGTTTTTCGTCAATCTCATTAGCCCAGCAACCACCTTTTTTGAAATAGGAGCCCACGATGAACCCATCCGCTTTGTCAAAAAAAGTTTCTAAATTTTCGGCAGTTATTCCGGAGCCCAGAATTAACGGGATTTTGCAGGCTTTATTCGCTTCAATTACGTTAGATGCTTTGGGTGGATCTCCAGTTATATTTCCTGTAACAACTACCGCATCGGCCCCAAAAAATTCATACGCTTCTGCGGTTTGACCTATTCCCATATCGCTGGTTATGGCGTGGGAGGAGTGTTTCTTCTTGACGTCAGCAAGTATTGCAATATCGTTAGCCCCGATAGCTTTCCGGTATCGAAGAAGCTCTCCAGCACACGCTTCGATGATTCCTTCATCTGCAACGTGGGCAAACGCATAAGCTTCAGCGCGGATAAAATCAAGGCCAGTACAAAAGGCCACAGCCAAGGCCTCTTTGTTTGCAGCTGCTAGAATTTGTACGCCACAGGGAAGTTCGGTAGTAGATTTAACGGCCTTTCCAATAAGAGTCATTCCGGCTACAATTTCCGGTCCAACCTTTCTTATATAGGGCACGTCATGCATGTTTTCGACGATGATTCCATCGACCCCTGCTTTCTGGTAAATGGAAGCTTCATTTTTGGCAATTTCCAGAATCTTATTTATGCTCATAGAGTTTCTTGGGGTTCCTGGAAGTGCCCGCACATGAACCATTGCGAAGATAGGTTTTTGTCCGAAAAATTTGTGGCTGAGCTTCATAGTAGCCCTATTGTAGAAAATTGACAGAAATATTCATTGACATCCTTGTCAACAATTTTGACCTAGAATGATATAATAAGGAGTACCATAAGACGTATACTCTCAAAAGAGCTTCAGAAGTACTACACCCGTAAGGGGAACAGGATTCTTTTTTCTAACGGAATGACATTAAATCACCTTGCGTGGGAGATGTGGGAGAGATTGGGCTACAGAGAGATAGACCCCTCTGTTTTATCAAGAGTGGTTAATGGTGAAAGACTTTTTACAGCCAAGCAACTAGAAATATTTTGTAAAGTATTATTCATATCGACAAAAGAATATGAGTCTCTTTTAGATTCATTGCTTCTGGAAATTGCTGAGAAGGCTGGAATTAGCCTTAAGTTAATAGATGATAATATTATTTCAGATATTGATGAAGATCATACTCAAAATGAAGATTCGATAATGAAAGAAATTGAAAATAGTTATTATTATAATTTGATTAACAGCGATCGAACAGGAAAATTAAGCATAGATTATTGGCATAATCAGTTTAGGCGTTTTTCTGAGGGAGAATTCGATAAAGTTTATCAGGAGATAAATAGTTTTGAATCATTTATTAGAAATAAAAATTTTCAAAAAGAGAGGCGAGGGAAAAGGTGGCTAGTGATAGTAAGTGCACTGCGGGGTTTAATGTTAACTCATAAAATGTCGCCAAAATCACTTCGAGAGAACTTTGACTTGCCGTTTCAAGAGATTAGAAAGTACGAATATTTCACTAATGATTTCATTGAAGCCAGTCCTTTACTCTATTTAGGCTGGGCGGGTTTAATGAGATTATGTGGAGAAGCACTCAGTGAGGCTCAAGGACCTTCAGATACGGTGCTGAACCTTTTTGTGCGGAGTTACGAACTTAGGAAGAAAGCTGCCAATATGTTACTTAAGGAGGATACTCTTCATTACCAGTTGTCTGCTGATAATATGTCTGTGGTTATGGAAGTTAAAAGACTTTTTCCTCAGAAAGCAAGTTTAATATTTAGAAAGAATGAAGATAAAGAACTTTATGAAGAAGGGTTAAATTATAGCGAAGTATTTGGAAGAAAGATAATATCCTTATTTGGATTGTTCCATGAATTTAAGGCAAAATATAACCTAAAAAGTCTTATGTTAAGTAAAATTAAACAACAAGTTAACGAAAGGAAATCCAAGTTGATAGAAGCAGAAATGGAAGTTAAAAAAACAGAAGTTTCTTTGAAAAATGCAGAGGGTAATGCGAAGTTAATAGGCATTAATTCAGCAGTCACTAAGGTATCATTATATAAAGCAGCGGGTCAAAGTGTTCCCAAGAAAGTTCTTGAAAATGCTTTAAATTTAGTAGTCAGGAGCAAGGACGTTGAGCAGGCCTCTCGTCTTTTGAATTTTATATAGCTCAAGATATGTTTGAAAAGGTTTATAAATTAGTAGCTGCTATACCAAAAGGTAAAATTGCAACTTACGGTCAAATAGCAGAAATAGTGAATAGTTCAAGTTTAAGAAAAAGGATTACTCCGAGAATTGTTGGATTTGCTTTACATGCTAACAGAGATTCCAAAGTTCCTTGTCATCGGGTGGTTAACAAAGATGGCCGCCTTGCACCCAATTTTGCATTCGATGGTCCTCGTGAACAAAAAAGAAGATTGGAAGCTGAGGGCGTACGGTTTGAAGATGAGATGCATGTTGACCTTCAAGACAGTCTTTGGAAAATAGGAGTTTAATAATTTTGAAATTATTTCTTAAACGGATTTGAGTACAATAACCAATTTCTTATTGCCCGAAAATCATCTGTGGCATGATTTTGAGATTCTTTATAACTTTGTTTTGCTAGTAAATATGCATCTCTAAGTTCCCAAAATTCTTTACTAGTCTTGAGGTATTCTGCTTGATAACCCTCAACCGAAGTCATCCTTTCAACTACTCTTTGTTCAGCAATACCTTTTTCTACAATTTTAGACTGGTCTTTCAATTCATGAGCATTAGATAAAGCCATCTGTTCACCAAAATCGACGAAAGCTTGGGCTGCTGGTGAAGTGATTGAGGTTTCTTTAACTCTTGACTCAATCCTCTTTATTATAGACACTGCAGTCGATTGTTCTTCTGTTGCTTCTCCCTCTGACATATTAATAATTATAGCATTAATATATTTTAGTAATCAGGTAGTAAAGCGCTAGAAGTTTACGAGTACTTAGATGAAAAATAATAGTTCTTTTATTTTGCAATTGTGGCATAATATATTAAAGATACATGAAGAAAGAACTTATTACACACTTCACTTTTCTAATTGCTTTTTTTATTTTTATTTCTATATTTCGCGGCTGGTTTGAGCTTTCATATTTAGCATTTTGGGTGGGAGGAATAATCGGAACAATTCTACCGGATATCGATCATCTTATTTATGTTTATTTTTTAAGACCCCAGGAGGCAATTTCTCAAAAGGTAGTTTCATTAGTTTCTAAAAGAGAGTCCTTGGCGGGGATAGCACTTCTTGCCGAAACAAGATCTGAAAGAAAACACTTTGTCTTTCATACCTTTCATTTTAATGTTATTTTTCTTTTACTTTCATATCTTGTAATTACATCATCCGGAAGTAATTTAGGGCGTGGAATAGTTTTGGCATTTCTTTTGCACCTTCTTATTGATCAGGTTGTCGATTTTATAGAAACTGGTGATCTTTTAAATTGGTTCAGGCAAGTGAATATTGAACTTTCAGCAGAGCAAAAACGCTACTACTTGATAGGCAACACCGTTGTACTTCTAATTTTAGGCTTCCTATTGTAAACTACACATATTGTGGAAGAAGAAAAGCTAACCAAAAGAGAAAGGCGAATGCTGGCAAAAGAGGATAAGCAAAAGGAGCGCGAAAAAAGCGCAAGAGCCGGAAAAATTAAAAAATGGATTGCATGGTTTTTGGTAGTTTTTGCACTAATCTTTGGAGGCTATAAATTAGTTGTCTGGATTAATACTCCGCAGGATGAACAAGCGCCGGCTACAGTTGCCCTTGGTGAAAACGAATGGTCTAAAGGAAATCCTCAAGCAGACGTAACTCTTATTGAATACAGCGATTTTCAATGTCCTGCCTGTAAAACTTATTACCCTTTAATTAGAAGGCTGTCTGAAGAATTGGGAGACGAGCTAAGGATTGTATATAGGCATCTTCCTTTAGTTTCCATTCACAAAAATGCAATTGCCGCGGCTAGTGCGGCTGAGGCTGCAGGGCGTCAGGAGAAATTTTGGGAAATGCACGACAAGCTTTTTGATAATCAAGATAACTGGGCAGATGACTCAAATCCGGATGATAAATTTAAAAGCTACGCGGCAGAGCTCGAACTGGATTTGGAAAAGTTTATATCCGATTACGAAAGCAGCGAAGTTAAGAATGACGTCAATAGTGATTTGACAGCCGCTAATAGTTTAAGACTAAACTCAACTCCGTCCTTTGTTTTAAACGGAAGAAAGTTACAAAATCCCAGAGGTTATGATGATTTTAAAAAAGTATTAGAGGACGAAATTCGGGGATATTCTTTGGAGTAGTGTTGTGGTAAGGTCAATTTCCATCTCGAATGTAAACACTGCTGCGGCACTTTTTAACACTTCTGTATAATTAGTACAAGTGAACCCTCTTTTATCTTTTATTGGGCATCTGGCAATAATACAAACACTTTGTAGAATTAGAGCTCAAACTGATGGTTCATACGACAAGTGTGCTTTATTTTAAAGTAATAATTGTCGAGTACTTTCCCTATTCTTCGTAAATTTTTTCAGCAATATGCTTATTTTTTTACGTTTACTATTTTACTACTCACTATTGACGGCATTTATATTTAGACGATATAGTTAAAATCGGGAAGTATTAGTATGGCAACATTTGAAGTAACTGATGCCGATTTTGAAGAGAAGGTTGTGAACGCGCAAACACCTGTCTTAGTTGATTTTTGGGCTGAATGGTGCGGTCCTTGCAAAATGGCAGAGCCAGTTTTAGAGGAATTATCAGAAGAATACAAAGGTAAAGTAGCAGTTGCCAAAATAGACGTTGATAAAAACCAAGAAAGTACACAAAAGTATGGGATTATGTCAATTCCGACAACTGTTTTATTCAGGGGAGGTAATGAAATGGGAAGACAGATTGGATTTGCAGGAAGAGGAGCATTTGAAGATTTAATCAAGAAGGGTTTGTAAAACCCGAATTGACAAGGTTTCCCTATAAAGCGAGCTTTGTAAGCTCAGCTTTACTAGCTTTGCTTATTAAGAAGGGATTATGAAAGGTCCCAGTTAGATAGGTTTCACAATCTAACGGGACCCCGTTAAGTGCTCCAAAGGAGCTACTTAACTGGGGGAGGTGATAATTTTGGATCCAGACGACACAAAAAACCAAACAATGCCGCCAGCCGCTTCGACACCGTCTACAACGGACGATGCGTCAGAGCCAGTATCTGGGGAAAGTCCTCCGGCTATGCCTAGTGCAGGAATGCCGACAGATGCTACAAGCACTAAGACTCCGCCACAACCAGTTTCACCAAGTGAAGCTAGCTCGGATGAACCAACCGTGGCTCCCGATCCTTCGGCAACACCTACGATGAGTCAAGGTGAAGAAGATGCTTCCAGTCCGGCTTCAGATACCGCTGAGGAAGAAAGTACAGACACAGGTTCCGGAGGAACTAGCGGTGGAGTAGCCTAAATTAACCACTTGTTGATTTTGTTTGTCTAATCAAATAAGACTTAAGTGAGGTAGTTCATATGGAAGAAAAAACTCAATTTTCATCTTATCCAAAAGAGGGTGAGCCTTGGGATGTGGTAATAATTGGATCGGGTCCTGCGGGTTTAACTGCGGCGATTTATACTACAAGAGGAGCAGCGTCAACTCTTATTTTAGGAGGAGAAAAATGGGGAGGACAGCTTATGTTAACAACGACCGTTGACAATTATCCTGCGCTGCCCGGAATACAGGGTCCTGACTTAATGCGAAAGTTGAGAGATCACTCAACTCTTTTTGGAGGAGAGTTTGTTGAAAAAAATGTCGAGCGGGTTGATTTGAATAAAACTCCTTACGAACTTCATGCGGGCGGAAAAAAATATTTGGCTAAATCTATAATTATTGCAACAGGAGCAGACACTAAATGGCTAGGCGTTCCCGGTGAAAGTAAACTACTCGGTCGCGGGATTTCCTCATGTGCTCCTTGCGACGCCCCTTTTTTTAAAGGAAAGAAAGTTGCGGTTGTTGGAGGTGGTGACTCTGCCATGGAGGAAGCATCTGTCTTATCAAAATACGCAACCCAGGTATTATTAATTCACAGACGAGATGAATTCAGAGCCTCAGCCGCAATGCAGATAAAAGTTTTTAACAACCCAAAAATCGAAGTTTTTCATTGTTCAGAGGTATTAGAGGTAAAAGGAAATCAGGTTCTGGAAAAATTGAAGATGAAGACCTGGAAACAAAGCAAATATTTTGAGCAGTTGAAACATAAAATCGAACAGCATTCTTCTGGAGTCGATTCCGAAGATGGCGAATTTGTCTATTGGACGTTGCCAATTCAGGGATTATTTGTTGCAGTAGGACATTTTCCTGCAAGCGAAGTTTTCAAAGGACCTATTGAGTTGGACGAAAAAGGTTATATCGTCGTTCATGATCACACTAAAACCAATGTTTTGGGTGTATTTGTCGCCGGCGATGTGCACGATTATCATTACAAGCAGGCAGTCACCGCAGCCGGTTTCGGTTGTATGGCCGCCATGAATGCCTTGAAACATCTGGAGGAAAATTAATGTCAAATAACAAAGGACAAATATCAATTCAATTTCAAATGATTAAATGTCTAAAACAATTTAGTTTTTAGATTTTGATGCTTCGACTTTGCTCAGCATCAATCCTGAGCTTGTCGAACGGATTGACATTCATTTGTAATTTGGAATTTGGATTTTGATATTTTAAACGTTGACAGATGTCAACGATTTATGCAGAATGACACATATGGCTTCGAATAAAGGGAAAAACCTGCTTGAGAAATTAGTTCCGATTCTTCTGGTTGCATCAATTGCACTTGCATTTGTAGTCGGAGTTTTATGGCAAAAGGTAAGCCAGCTTGAAGGAGGCAATGTCAGAACTTCGGGTTCAACTTCTAATACGGATTCAGGCACTCAGCCTCAAGGACCGGTACAAGGTAAACTTTCCGAAGATCAAGTAAAAAAAATTCCTCAAATTTCTGACGCTGATCACATAAGGGGAAATCGAAACGCCGATATATATTTGATTGAATACTCTGATCTTGAATGCCCTTTTTGCAAAAGATTTCATCCGACAGCACAACAAGCTGTTGATGAGTATCAAGGGAAAGTCGCCTGGGTTTACAGACACTTTCCTTTAGATCAAATTCACACCAAAGCCGATAAAGAGGCAGAAGCAGTCGAGTGCGCAGCAGAGCTTGGGGGAGAGGATGCCTTTTGGGCTTTGACAGATAAAATTTATGAGGTTACTCCGTCTAATAACGGCCTTAATTTAGACGATCTTCCCAAATTGGCGGGAGAAGTTGGGTTGAATCAATCAGTATTCGCGTCTTGTCTTGACAGCGGGAAATATAAAGATTTAATTGAACAACAATATCAAGGAGGTCTAACTGCAGGAATTACAGGAACACCTGGAAATATAATATTAAACAGTAGGGGTGAAGCCTGGTTAATTCCTGGTGCATATCCCTACGATCAATTGAAATCTGTGATTGAAGAAGCTCTGGGAAGTTAATTCGTTACTTTGTTACTTATAACTATTAAAGATTCTCCAAGATTTTGTAAGCAACCACAGAAGCCGAGCCCCAGACATTGAAGGATTTGTTGACGCCGTACATTGGAAGCTCAACTATTAGATCTGCTTCTTTTAAAACTTTTTCGTCGATCCCTTTGGTTTCGTGTCCCACTACAATCGCTAGGGGAAATTGGGGAGCTAAACGCTTATAGGAAATTGCCCGTTCATCCTGCTCAACTGCTATTATTTGAACACCTTTCTTCTTCAGACCCTGAACAGCTTTCAGAGTTGAATTTATTTTCTCCCAGGGGACCCAGTTTTCGGTTCCAACAGCTGCTTTATGGATTCTTGATGACGGAGGAGTTTCCATATTCCCGCAAAGAAATATTTTTTCTGCGGCAATAGCGTCTGCCAATCGGAAGAGGGAACCGACGTTAAAAGTATCCAAAATTTCATCCAAAACCAAATAGATGGGATTCCTCTCGATCTTTTTTAATTCTTGAGGAGCCGGTTCAGATTTTCTTAGCTGTTTTGCATTAAGTTTTGTCACAATAGGTGTATTTTAACATTCTTAATTTAAACAAAACCATTGAATTACTCACCATATTAAGCTTAACAAATATTTTGTAATATAATTGGTGCAATGACTTCTGCTTTTTCTAACGCTAAAAAACAACTGGATAACATGACTTATCTTTTGGAAGGTGAGTATGCTGCTGAGAAGTTAAAAAGAGCAATTGCCACGCTTAAAAAACCGCAAAGACTTCTTAAAAAAAATCTTTCGATAAAAATGGACAATGGTAGGCAAAAAAGCTTTATTGCTTATCGCTCCTTACACAACGATGCGAGGGGGCCTTTTAAAGGAGGAATTCGCTTTCATCCGAGTGTTAACGAAGACGAAGTTGTAGCGCTTTCATTTTGGATGAGTGTAAAGTGCGCATTGGTTGATATACCCTTTGGCGGAGCAAAAGGAGGAGTGAAAGTAGATGCTAAAAAACTATCACTAACTGAGCTTGAGAGGTTATCGAAAAAATATGCGTTATTTATAGCGGATATTATTGGTCCGTGGCGCGACATTCCGGCACCTGATGTTAATACTAATGGAAAGGTTATTGCTTGGATGCTCGAAGCCTACGAAGATAAAGTTGGGTACCACTCACCAGCTGCGTTCACCGGAAAGCCTTTAACTCTTGGCGGTTCTTTAGGTAGAACTGAAGCAACAGGCCAAGGCGGGGTATATGTGCTTGAGTATTATGCCAAAAAGAAGAACTTAACCCCCTCAAAAACAACCGTTGCCGTGCAGGGTTTTGGCAACGTGGGCTTTTGGTTTGCAAAGAAAGCCTCTGGTGCGGGTTATAAGATTGTTTCAATTTCTGATTCGAGCGGGGGAATTTATGACCCAAAAGGCTTAGATGTAGATAATTTAGAGAAATTAAAAGAAAAATTCGGCTCACTCCAGCACGTTTCGGAAAAAAGTAAAATGCACTATATTACAAATGATGAACTGCTTAATTTAAAAGTTGATGTTTTAGTTCCGGCGGCACTGGAGAATGTTATTCATAAAGTAAACGCCAAAGATGTTCAGGCAAAAGTTATTCTTGAATTAGCAAATGGTCCGACGACATCTGAGGCAGATGAGATACTTTTGTCTAAGAAAGTTGACATTTTACCCGATGTTTTATGCAATGCAGGCGGCGTAGTCGTTTCTTATTTTGAATGGGTACAAAATCTCCACGGTAATAGTTGGACAAAAAGTAAGGTCAATGAAGAGCTTAAAAAAGTAATGTTAAAAACATTTGAAGATATCTATAAGGAGGTAAAGTTAAGAAAAATATCATACAGAAAGGGAGCTTACCTTTTGGCCCTAAGAAGGATAATTGATGCGATGATATTAAGAGGAAGAGTCTAAATGCGAATATTGTGGTTTTCCCGCTCGGCTTTGAATTTGTCGCTTTCAAAAATTAAAAAGTGCTGATTTACTCTTTCTCCGTCATCTACTTTAACACCTATTTGTTCATATTTCTGAACTAGTGTAAATCCGGCAAGATCTTCTACTTTACCTCCGCCAGCCAATACTTTTTTGAAATTTTCAGGGTTCGTTTCAGAAACTGACCGCTGGACTTGCGTTATATAAATTCGATCTATTACATTTGCATCCAAAAGAATTTGCAAGACACTGGGACCAGTTATTATTTTAATTACTCGATAGCCTTTGCTTTCCAGGTTGCTAGTCATCGCCTTCCCATCTACACCTGTACCGTCAGTAGTTCCCGCCTCAATTATTTCCAAGTTAGCTCCACTTCCTCGCAAAAACTTAGCCTCAGGTGAGGAAATCATTGAGCCCATCGTATAGATTAGAATTTTGCGCTTACTTTTTACTAAAACATCCGGAATTGTAATATTTAGACTTCTACTCGGTACAACTATGTCGGGGCTTATTTTGCCATATCCTTTCTTTAACCTCCAATTACCAAGTTGGGAAAATTTGCCACTGCTTTCGAATTGGGTGAGAAAGTTTTGAGTAGTTCTTCCTTTGGCAAAACCAGTCAAATATTTTCCCGAAGTTATCAATGCATCTGCTTGTGCAGCGAGTTCTTGAAATAGCCTCCAATCGTATGGGTTTGTTATTTGACGAGGAGGAACAAAATATCCTTTATCATTCTTCGTCGCAATGACTCCGTTTATATCGGTTACGAAGTTTATTAATAAAATAGACCTACCCAGTTTTTCTGATATTTCGGAAAGTAAAGGGGGGGCAAGATAAAACCCTTCCAGTTTTTCATTGCCGTTTTTTGGAATTATTCTGGTAACTTCCGTACTACTTTGTTTAGCATTCATACCCCTCAAATATATCTGAAGATTGTGATTTAATGAAGAGGAATAAACAACCGAGGATTAAGCAAAGCTTACGACTTCGTTGTAAGAGTCCTCGGTTTTCTCGCAAAAGCTCGAAGAGTTTGTTCACTTCCTTGCTTCATCCATCGAGTCAGACTCGACAGCTTTCGCAAGGTTTGAATAAATTCTTGGAAATAGTTTCTTGATAGTGGTAAAATACTATCAGTCTCAACTTGAGGCCGTAGTTTTTATTGTTAAAAAGTTGAGGCCCCATCGTCTAGTGGTTAGGACGTCGGGTTTTCATCCCGATAACCCGGGTTCGACTCCCGGTGGGGTCACTTCGTCACGGAATCGACAAGTGCTTTTGCCCTTCGGTTAACGCAGGGCTTCAGCTTTTTGTCGTCCGCTCCTCTCAAAATCTCTACGAGATTTTGTAGAATGGAATACAAAATTCCGTAAGGAATTTTGAGATGAAAAATGACGAAGCGTTAAAGATTTTAGTTGTAAAAATAAAATCGAATTAAGCGGAGTCCATTTTGAGGAGGCCCCGTAGCTCAATGGTAGAGCAGTGCCCTTTTAAGGCAATGGTTGAAGGTTCGAGCCCTTCCGGGGTCACCACGTCGGGATTAAGACAACTGCTTGCAATTTTGTGAGGGAGAAACAGCGAAGCTTCTTTCGACGATGCGGGGTCGTCTAATGGTAGGACATCGCCCTTTGGAGGCGAGTATCGGGGTTCAAATCCCTGCCCCGCAGCCCAACAATCATACTTAGATTTAGCTTCCATAAATTTCTTTAAGTACCTCAAAATGACATGACTTCAATGCAGATTCAAACCAGTATTGTGTATAATACTTTCATGCAAGAGCTATATAAAATAACTGGAAAAGAAGAGTATTTAACTCAATTAAGAAGGGTAATTCCATTTCTTCAAGAGATACCTGACCCGATTTACTTTCGCCTTGATAACTCTGAATTTTATCTTCCAGATAATGGCATTGCTAAAGAGAGAAGTATGCTTGAAGAACAAATAGGACATCATATAATGATATACAAAAGAGATGTATTTAACTTAGCGATTCCTGTAGATAGACACTTATGCGCGAATATTAAAGGAGCAGAATTATTACCAGAACAGTTAGAATTACTGCAAACTTTTGAAATAAGGAATACTGAGATTGGGGTAAGTTTTGTGGCTTATCAAAACCCCTTGGTATTAATTGATCCACAAACAAGTGCATTACAACAATTTTATAGAGAGAGGATTAGTATTAAGATAATTTATCATAGATTATTTGCTGTTTTCCGAATACTCTTTAACAAACGTAGTCGTTATTTCTCCGACACTTTTGTGATAGCCACAAGTATGACAGTGACCTCGTCCTTGAAGAATTCCACCTCCACACCAGGGACAACCGTATTCTCCTTCTTGGGGTGGCGTCGGTTCAAGTCCCATATCTCGATACATTAAATAAAGTTTCCCATGATATTTATTCCAGAAGTACTTTCTGCTTTGTTTCATTTCTTGAACTTCTTCTACTGTTACTGTGTCTTCTAAGTAACTCTCTAAAGTACCTGCACCTGATCCGAATTGTAAATCAGTCTTTATTTTCTGTATAATAATGTCATGAGCGGACAAGGCAAAGAGGTATTTCAACCAAGAGAAACAAGTCAAGGATTGCCAGTTGTTTCTGAAACGACAGCTAGAGCAGTTAAGTCACAATTTACAACTGGTGGAGAAGGGCGAAAGTGGGGCGAACATCTTGAAACAGTCAAAGCAAGGCTTATCCAAGAAAACCCTCATCTAGTAGAATTCATGGAGAAACAAGTTGGTAAATTTCCACAGGAGTTACATACTCCAGTGTTTGAAGTAATAGTAGGGACAATTGCGTTACTTGAACATCAAACAAATGCAAATCGAACTGCGAAATTATTTGGTGGAAATGAACAGCCTAAACCTCCAAACAAATAATCCTCTGGTGTTAATTGTAAAGAATATGAAAGGTTATTGACTTGTTTCTTAAAGTAGTTCACAACAGATTCAACCGGTGCTAGCCAGCATAAATCCTCATTTCTATTTCGAGCATTCGTGAGAACCTCAATATACTTCGAGGATGAAGCGAACGCGCAGAAACAAGCTTGTCTCGACAAAGTCGAGAATACTTCCGACTTTAGTCGGAAGTAGTTTATTTGACCGCCTGAAGACTCATAAGCTATGCTGAAGTAGAAAAGATGGCTCAAGAAATAAAAAACTCCAATTTAGAAAAATTGTTCTACCAGCCAGCACCTGACCCGGTTTCTTTAGTCGATAGCGTGTTATACGAAGTAGTGAAACTATTGGCGTCAGACCTTCTTTTTGAACCCAGAAATGAAAATGTAATTATTAGAACCAGAATCGATGGGGTTTTGTATAAACTCGGAGAGATAGGTGGAAAAATTTATGAACATGTTTCTGCAAGAATAAAAGTTTTAGCTAGACTTGACCCCACGGAAAAAAGGAGGGTTCAAGAAGGCCAATTTACGCTGGAGCACGAAGGGGCAACCATAAATCTTCGGGTAGAAATAACCCAAACAGTCTATGGAGAATTAATCGTAATTCGAATTCATGAGAGAAAGACAATTATTATGGAGCTATCCCAATTGGGTTTAAACCCTCATGCATACAAAAGTTATGAAGATATACTTGCACAAAAAAGCGGTCTAGTTTTAGTTTGCGGACCAACAGGCTGTGGAAAAACTACAACGCTTTATTCCACCTTAGGGAAGTTAAATGAGAATAAAAAATTCAATGTAATGACCATCGAGGATCCGGTTGAATTTAAACTGGATGGAATTAATCAAATGCAAACCCAAAATGACTCGGGTTTTACCTTTGCAGTTGGGCTTAAAACAATACTCCGGCTTTCACCTGATATTGTTTTTGTTGGGGAAATAAGAGATGCAGAAACAGCCGAAATTGCCGTAGAATCTGGCTTAACCGGACAATTAGTATTGTCAACTTTACACGCTGAAGACTCAATCCGCGCGCTATTCAGGCTTCTTGATTTAGGAATAGAACCGTATCTTTTAAACTCGTCTTTAATGGGAATTGTTGCCCAAAGGTTAGTTAGAAAGATTTGCGCGGATTGTAAAGTATCGTATGAACCACAAGCGGACGAGATTGAACTTTTCAGAAAAGTTATGGGTAGAGTTCCCAATCAGCTTCAAAAAGGTAAGGGATGTGAGAAATGTGAGCACTTAGCTTATAAAGGACGAACCGGCATGTTTGAAGTTTTTGCTATGAATGCCAAAGTACGCGAGCTAATTAGAAGAAAAGCAAATGAAGATGAATTAAGACAGGCATTAGTAAAAGATGGATTTGTTACCTTGCTTCGTGACGGACTGGATAAAGCAGAAGCAGGAATAACCACGGTTGAGGAGGTTTTGAGAAACAGCTTAAGAATTGTCTAATTTAGACTTGCAAGTAGTCGATTTGGTAAAATCTGATTTTTGGGAATAGGCAGGAAGTTGAGCATATCAAGACCGACTTTACCTGCGTAAAGTTTTCGGATATCTCCACCTTTATCTAGATAGTTTTTCACCTCAAGCATTCCCTCATAATAGATTGCTTCCCGGGCAAAAACTCCTGGCCATTCGGTATTTGTAAGACCTCTTTTCAGTCTGAAAGTCTTTTGAAATGCAAGATCAGAAGTCATACCTTGGCCGGTAAGATATTTATAAGTTTCGGAAAATGTGTGAGTTTTTGCAAAATAAGCTGCTAAAAAACTTAAGGCGTGGTTTTTCCTTTCTACCTCGCCATTTTTGCTAAAGTAGTCGCCGAGATAACAGGCCAATCCTTCTTCGGTTTTGATGTAGAAAGGGAATATGTTTCTGTACATTTTATTTTCCTGCTTTTGGGCATTTTGGGCTCTGACAACGTGTCCGTCAATTTCGTGGGCGAGCGAATATTCTAAGTTTGCAGCTACCCGAGTTAAATTTCTACCCAATTTAATCAATTTGCTTTTAGGCAATATTTGAAAGGAAAAGTCATATCTTTTGCCTAAAATTATTTTCCAGTTTTTAATCTGGTAATTTTCAAGGTAGTCGGTAACTGCTTTTGTAATGTCAAAGCTTTTTCTTGGTTTATTCGATCTACTATTTACTTTAAATGAAGCGTCTTTTTTTGCAGATTCTAGCGTTTTTTCGTCAAATTTTAATTGATAAAGAAGAGTAGAAATGGAAGTTACTGAAGATGTACCGATAGCCATAAGGAGACGGAGTTTTAGCTCCGTTTCTTTTAATTTTCTTTTATAAATATAACTTTCAAAATCGCGCGCTTGAGGTATTGGCATTTTTTCAATTTCTTCCTCTAAATGTTTAAGCTTGGTTTGGGCAATGACAGGATAGCGAATCTGGGGGTTATATTTATTATCTTTAAAAAATATTCTTCTCTCTTGTTGAAAATTGAGTGGGGTTAGATAGCGGTGAGTTTTTAAATATATCCGAATTTTTTTAAGTTTCTTTTTGTCTTTACGGACAGGATCCATTGGCAGGGTGATTAGATAATAACACCCATAATATATCTGACAAGTAGTAATTGAGAAATTCAGACTATAAAATAAGAAAATTGTGGTCATTTTCATTAAATTATGAGTAAACCCGATTTTGAAAGTACTTTAGGAGAAGGAGGACTCGAAAAAAGACCTCCAACCAGAGAAGAAATACAGCAGGCTATTTTTTCTCATATGGTAGTTGATCAAACTGTGTTAGTAAGACAGGGAGAAGAAATTTCCTATCTGGTTAATGATGACGAAATAGAAGAAAAAAGCCAGGTTTATTATGCAAATACAGGCGGTGTAGTTGGTTATTTTAAGATAGGTTGGAGAGATATAAAACCGGATAGGACGTAAAGACTACATTTATATTTAGCATCTAAAGAATCACTTCTTCGGTGGGCTGTATTTCAGATGTATTTTAGGGACTAGGATTTTTTCTCAAAGCAAGAGCTTTGTGGATGAATAAGAGCGAATCCTTACGAATAATAGGAAGCTTCTCAAATGGGAAAAATTCTGCCTCGGATACTTCTTTTGAGGGTGTAAATTCTCCTCCCATAAAAGTTCCTACATAAGTGATTTCAAGTCTGGCTGTTTGTCTGTCTGTTCGAATTTTAAACCTTTCATCAGCACTTACAATTAAACCTGACTCTTCTTTAATTTCTCGTTCTAATCCTTCCTTAGGGTGTTCTTTTGCTTTTATATATCCTCCGGGAAGACCCCAGGGATTTTTGCGATAGGAATGTTTGAATAAAAGTACCTCACTTTGATCGTTGAAAATTATCCCAGCTACTCCAACTAAAAATTCATCCTGAAGGATGCGCATTATCCTAAGTTGAACTTTTTTGGAAAGACCTAAGGATTTCCAGAGGGAAGCTAGTGGATCGCTCATATGGCGTCCTCGTCGGAATCTTGCTTACCGAGTTCGGTTTTAAGTTTTGTATTTTCGAGCTCCAACTTATGAACTTGTTTAGTTAGCTCGGTGGCTTCTTTTTTAGCCTCCTTTAAGGCGTCCTCCTTTTCACTTATGGTGAAAGATGAGGAAAGTGACTTCAGAAAATATATAAGCCCGGCAATTATTAGACCAATTGCCAAAGAAGCTAAGATAACCAGGTAAAGTGGAACGCCTGGAAATATATATTGGCCAAATTTAATTGAGACCAAAGCAGTATTGCCTGCTGCGAAGTAGGCAAACAGTAGCCCGAAAACAGAAATAAGTATGACAATTAGCATTCTTAAAACTTATTGTAACACTTTCTAAGTTTAAAGAAAGATTTGCTGACTCAACTGGAATTTAAGAACTGATAAAGATATAATTCCTCTTAAGAATTAGGCCTATGGTTGAATCTACGGTTGGAATTGATTTGAGTGTCCCAGCAAGGGTTAAACGCGAGTTTGAAGAAAAGAGAAATTTTTATCTTGGTATAGGAGAAGCACCAGATAAAGCCAACGCCGATGCTATAAATCAAGCCCTGAATCCTTTAGGATTAGACCGTGTTGGAGTAAAGTCAAGCGAACTTACGCGCGATGTGAGTAGAAAAATAGCTCAAGCATTGATCGATGCATCTCCCTTGCATATGCAGCAAATTGTTGAACTATTTACAAGAGGTGGTGATCTTGTCGCGAGGTATAATTTATCAGATCCCAGGACACAAAGGATAGTTGCTGCGGCAAAGCACTTGCTCAATGGAAAATGAACTCTTAACTTGCTTGACAATCATTTTTACCCCGACTTGACATCTATTAATCCTATAGGTAAAATAATCAACATGACAAGGAAAGAAACGTACATCACCCAAGATAAGGTAGGTCAAGAGCAAAATATTGGTGCATTTGAAAGGCGCGAGCCATCAGGAGATAATGTAGTCGTAGATACTCGAAGAAAACACGGATTATCCAGAGAGGTTTCTCTTGAGGATATTGAGCCTGTTGCAACTAAATTACTTCGTGATCCCCGAACCGCGTTGGACGCAGCTCAACTTGTGCTTAATAGGAGGGTCGACGGAAGAGAAACGATGATTGCCGAACTCATCTTTACGCCGGGATTTTCTGCAGAAGAAAGATTTGGCCTTCTTCTTATGGAAAGAAGCACAGAAGATCAAATGAGAAAAAAGGGAATAACGGATTTTGGGACTGCCAAACGCTTGGGAGAAAAATAACTTCGTTTAGACTCAATTATCGGATGACAACCATTTTCGCCCGGGCTGGAATTTGGGGGAAGATTGACTTCAATTTTCCTAAATGCTATTTTAGGAATCATGAGTAAAGTAGAACATGGGCAGCAAGGAGTAGCTCGATTAGTACCTATAGAGGGCAAACCTGGACTTTATATATATGAGGGTAGACGTATAGATATGAGTTACAGAATTAATCAGGTTTTAAAAGAGGCTATGCTTAGTAGAGCTCGCGAAGAATTACTAGGAAAAAAGTTGATTAGTGAACCTCCTTTAACTTCACCAGATAGTTAACAAGTTTGACAATCATTTCCACTCCGGGCTGGAATTTGGGGAAGTTGACAACCATTTCGTCCCGAGTTGATTTATTTATTTTTCTGAGGTTATAATATCACCCAAATGTCACAAGAACATTATGAAGCTGAAAAGGTCCTAAATAACCAAGCTTATTTGAGGCTGAAGGAAGCTGGTGAGTTACCTGACGGACGGTATGTAACTATAGTACAAGGCGAGTTAATCACCAGTGGTGATGATAGGGAAGAGGTTTTAAGAGAAACTAACTGTTTAATGACAGAGAGATCCATACAAGGTGATAGTGTGCTTATACAAGACAGAGAAAGCGAGAATAGAGTTCTTCATTTTAGATCTCCTAGAATTGCTAGAACGTAAAGTTAACGTCATTGCTCGACAACCATTTCCTGCTGCGGGCTGGAATTTGGGGGAGAAGGGGAGTAAAATTGCACCACTTTATGTCTGAGAGAAGAACGTTCAATCTAGGTCATATAAATACTCTCCACCCGGCATTCTTAGAGGATTTAGCCAGAAAAAGAGAGTGGAAGACCATTTCTTCAACAGATTCGGATGGTGTATCAACGATTATTTGGGAGGCACCGCACGGGATTTTTGTAGAAGAAATTATTTATGGATATCATGAGCAAGGTGGGAAACCTACTAGAAGCACGAGACTACGCCTTCTCGACGGAGTAGATCTAGGAGAAGTTATCTCAAGATTCAAAAATGCATAATGCTTGCGAGCTGGAATTTGGGAGGAAGGGGGAGTAAAATTAGACAAACAATGAAAGCCTATTATGTAAGACAAAGAATAGGTAGTGGAGGGTCAGAGGGTAAAGAAAGTTCTTCTTTGGCCGACAAAACTAACCCATACGAAGTTTTGGACCGTGCGTATGCCCCAGCGAATCTTGGTGAAGTTGAGAATGGTGCCCAGCTGGTTAATAGAATTAATAACCCCCAAAATCCTATTTGTATTGCTATGACAGTAGAAGAGGCTGGTGAAGTTGTCAGAGAAGGGCCTGAGATTAGACATAAGGATATGGGTCGTTTTTTTAGTAGTTTGGCTGAAAGGAGCCTTGTTGTTTTGGAGCCTTATGGATCTGATGTCGATAGATCGAAACGAAACTCAGAGTATCTTCCAGACTTAGCATTATCAGGAAAAGAATTTCCAGAAATAGAAGACGTAAGCGTTTCGCCACAAATGTTTGGCAAAACAGGCTTGATAAGCCCACAAGAAGAAGCCAGCATAGTTCCGTTCCCCCAAAATTATACTGACACAGCAGCTTGTGATAGATATTTCTTTGGAAATATAGAAGAAGCTTCCCGCCGGATTGCTGCCGAAAAGGGAGTTACGGACGAGGAGGAAAGGGCGGCTATTTCAGTTGGGTTAAACAAACTTTATACCAGATATCCAGAAGTGGCGCTCGGGGAGATAAAAGATGTTGTGGGAAAGAAAGAAGGCAAACCAGCAAAAGTTGTGACAATTTCACCTATACACCACCACTTCGATATAATACTAGACAAACTTAGACCGAGTTAGCCATAAATTTTCACTCTTGGCTGGAATTTGGGGATAATTTCGTTTTTTCTTGACAACCATTTTCGCCCCAGCTGGAATTTGGGGGAGAGAGTTTCTGGTGGGGACTACGAAAGAAAGTCTTTCTTGTGCGGGCCAAGTCTTCTTAGTACGCCATGGTAGTAATTGCGGCATTCTCCCTGATGGTTTTCAACATGGACTGGATGACTATCACTTTTGCAGGGGCAATTCCAGATTGTAAAGTGAGTTTTTCTTACTCCAATAATATACTTTAATTTCTTGAGTTTCTTTACAATCTCTGAATTGGTCATGGCAGAAGGGGATTATACGAATAGACTGCTGGGAGTATAAGATTCAAAGCCGCCAAAAAGAGGTTTATTAACTGCTGAACGTCTTTGTAACCTCGCCCCTGTTTGGGTTCGATCTGTAATCTCGTCAAACATTCTGCGGTATTTTGCGGGAGCGGGTTTGTTTAATAAACCTTCAGACAATTTGTTTTTTAAAACATTTTCGATCCAAGCGCGAGAGAGCTCTGTTATTTGTTCTTTGGCTTCATCAAGCGTGTCGGCATTAATAATTAGATCGAATTCTAAACATACACCGGTATACCCCTTTTTGTCTTTGAAAACGAGGTATGACATACGCCCTGATTTATAAGTATTGTTGAAGATTAATTTCTTTTTCATAACCTCTCTTTATTATGCTTGCTGTCTAGTTAGATAATATAACATGTTTAGTCAATAGATAAAGGCCGATTTTAAAAAATAAGAATAACGTAAATAGGACATTGACTAACTTCGGATTTTCCGTTATTATAATATCCGTACCACGGTAAAGCGTGGCTTGACGCATGAGAAAGACGTAATCAGATGTCGGAAAGTCCATCTTTGGCGAGCCGCCATCTGGCGGCTTTTTGCTTTTTACAAATTAAAATAAGAGGTTAACTTTCCTTCGACTGCGCTCAGGACTATAGCGCCATGGGATAACAACTTCAAGATCTTTAAAAGTGGCAAAAAACAAGTTACAAGTATAGAAAAGTTTAAGTTTATGTTTAAGTTTAAGATAGATTTTCTGCCTACTTGCAGCTTGTTTCTTGCTTCTTTTGATTTGAGGGCTCTTTGACCCCGAACAGAACTTACCCCACACCAAAGTTTGGTGAGGGGGGCGTTTACAGCGAAGCTGCAAGCTTCGCTTATACGGGGTCTGCATCGCAAATTGAGAGGCAATTTGCTCTTTGACATTCAAAATATGACTGGAAGCGTGAACCCTGTGCTTCGCACAGGGAATTTCCAATTTCCAAATAATTTCAATTTTCAATTTTCAAATTTCCTAACCAATTAATTTATATTGTTTAGAATTTATGATTTTGAATTTTAGATTTGTTTAGGATTTGGTGCTTGGGATTTGGGATTTTCCTCTGCGGAGCATGGGGACTATTTGAGGGTTTGATCCTGGCCCAGGACGAACGCTGGCGGCGTGCCTTAGGCATGCAAGTGGAACGCCGCCCCACATTCAGAATTTGATAATATTAGATTAGATATGTATTACTTCTATGTTCTTAAAAGTAAGAAGTTAAAAAATTGTTATTACGGTTTTACTAATAACCTAAGGAGAAGATTCGAAGAACATAACCGAGGACTTTCCTTGTATACAAAAAGTGGTATACCTTGGGAAATAGCATACTTCGAAGCTTATTCAAGCAAAAAAGATGCATCTGAAAGGGAAAAACAGATTAAAAGGCGTAAGAATGCATATTCTCTACTTCGAAAAAGAATAAAAAGAAGTATCGAGTTTTGAATGTGGGGCGGAGTCGCGAACGGCTGAGTAACACGTAGGTATTTACCCCTTGGCGTGGAATAGCTCACCGAAAGGTGAATTAATACCGCATAACCTCGTCCTTTGGACAAGGAAATTCGAAGCACCAATTTCGAAGCACTAAACAATATCAAAATTCTAATTTATCAAATTCAAAACGATTAAATTTGTTATTAGTTTGGAATTTAGAATTTTGAACATTTGAATTTGTTTAGGATTTCGGATTTAGGATTTCGGATTTTCTCGCCCAGGGGGCGAGAAAAGGGCATAACTGCCCACCGAGGGAGGAGCCTGCGGCCTATCAGCTAGTTGGTAGGGTAATGGCCTACCAAGGCTACGACGGGTAGGGGGCGTGAGAGCGTGTACCCCCAGAGTGGTACTGAGACACGGACCACACACCTACGGGTGGCAGCAACCGGGAATTGTGCGCAATGGACGAAAGTCTGACGCCGCGACGCCGCGTGAAGGATGAAGGCCCAAGGGTCGTAAACTTCTTTTGTTCCGACGGAGACGTCGGGAAGAATAAGCACCCGCTAACTACGTGCCAGCAGCTGCGGTAATACGTAGGGTGCAAGCGTTGTCCGGATTTATTGGGCGTAAAGTGCCTCGTAGGCTTCCTATCGCATCTTGTTTCAAAGACCAGGGCTTAACCTTGGAGAGGGACAAGAGATGGATAGGATTGAATGATGTCGGGGTTACTGGAACTGTCGGTGTAGGAGTGAAATCCGTTGATATCGATAAGAACACCAAGGGCGAAGGCAGGTAACTAGGCATCTATTGACGCTGAGGAGCGAAAGCTAGGGTATCGAAAGGGATTAGAGACCCCTGTAGTCCTAGCCGTAAACGATGCTCGCTAGGGATTGGTAGCTTTGCTATCAGTCTCGCAAGCTAACGCGTTAAGCGAGCCGCCTGGGGAGTACGATCGCAAGATTAAAACTCAAAGGAATTGACGGGGACCCGCACAACCAGTGGAGCATGTGGTTTAATTCGAGACGAACCGAAGAACCTTACCTGGACTTGACATACCGATGACGTTCTTAGAAATAAGGATTTCCTTTATTTATAAAGGACATCGGAACAGGTGTTGCATGGCTGTCGTCAGCTCGTGTCGTGGGATGTTCCCTTCAGTGGGGTAACGAGCGCAACCCCTGCCGTATGTTGAATTGTTCATACGGGACTATTCGCCTTAGGCGAGAGGAAGTGGGGACGACGTCAAGTCAGCATGGCCCTTATGTCCAGGGCTACACACATGCTACAATGAAGCCGACAAAGGGTTGCCAAGTGGTAACACGGAGCTAATCCCATCAAACGGCTTCTCAGTGGGGATTGAGGGCTGCAATTTGCCCTCATGAACGAGGAATTGGTAGTAATCGCGGATCAGCTAAGCCGCGGTGAATACGTTCTCGGGTCTTGTACACACCGCTAAAAACAAAACGCGCCAGGCAGTTATATTCTTCGGGTACTATAACAGCACCCGACCAGATATCGAATGGTATCTGGCTAGTAGGTTAAAATCCTACCCCGCCAAAAATTATGAAATATTTAGGCGGGTAGCCAAAAAAATTTGACAGTCCTGCAAGGGTAACTTTTCAGGGCGGAGGGTCTGAGGCAAACTGCAGGGATGACAGAAAAAGGACTAGGCGACTTCCGCTGGGCGGTCGGAAGGAAGTCTCTTTTAACATAGTCCGTCATTCATGCAGGGAATAGAGGATGTAATGACCCTGGGAGATCCTTGTAAGTTGCGAAGCTAGTGCTTACAAGGAAGTCAGCCATTCTATAGTAGGTATTGACATATTCGGGTTTAATTAGGTAACCTGAATAAGTGAATACTGAAGGGAAAGACGTAGTGATAACTCCTGAGTATCTAGTTGGTTTTACTGAGGGGGACGGATGTTTTCTTGTAAATTTGAGAAAAGATCATCGAATAGAATTTCGATATTTTATCTCACAAGCAATTGGAAACCGTCCTCTTTTGGAGGCAATTAGAAAGTATATGATAGTAGGCAACGTTTACCAAAAATCTACAACAAACGGTAAACTACCTGCTTGTGTTTATGAGGTAAGTAAAAGAGATGATATTTATAACGTAATTATCCCTTTCTTTCATAAACATAGATTAAGAGGAATAAAAGCAATATCATTTGCGGTATTTGAAGAAATCGCATTATTGGTTAAAGGTAGACAGGATATAAGAAAACTTACTTCTGATGAGGTAAAGTATATTACCAGTTTGAGATCAGGAATGAACAAACACTACGACTCGCTAAGTGCGGGAAAGCCGCACGCTTAGTGGGAACGCGCAATAACTTCGATGAAGCGCAATCCGTCAAGTCAATGAAGTTGGGGGCACCCGAATTCCGGACGTTCCGGAGCAAGGTGAATCCAGCAACAGGGACTAAGTCGTAAATAAGTTGCGACCTGTCCGAGCAATCGGACAGTAAAATCCGCCACAGTACTATTCGGTACGTGGCCGGGTGCAGTATTGCACCTAGGCTGTATCGGTGAAGTCTAAACTGTATTCAGGTAAACTGAATAAGTATGATAATACCGAGGGAACCTCCATTAGATATGAAATTATCTAACGGGGGACACCGTAGAGACTACACGCCGGCGCCGCAAGTAACAAAAGCATATTTGCTTGGAGTATTACACGACGCAACAGAAAGAAAAACTACCTACAGAGTAGCTTCTAAAAGCAAAGAGTATTGCGAATTTCTTTCAAAAGAAATAAGCAAGTTTAGTTATAAAGGATGGGTCTATCGAGAAGGGAAGAATCGCAATCTTTGGATTGTTGAATTTTCCAAAAGTGTTTTAAAAAATACTGAAGTTAAAACTAGAAAAGACAAGATAGATTATATCCGAGGCTATTTTGATACAGAAGGTGGTATAGCAAAAAGTTCAAAGGTGCGTTATTACATATATTTCGCACAGAAAGATAAAGAAGATTTGCTAGAAGTAAGAAAATATTTAGAAGAGGCAGAAATAAGTTGCGGAAAGTTACATAATCCAAGCAAGAGGGTGGATGCGAATTATTGGAGATTCTTTGTAAGAGCAAAATCTTATACTGATTTTGCAAGTCTCATTAATTCAAGCCATCCAGTGAAGCGTAAGTATTTGCGGATGAAGATATAGTCCATACCTCTCGAAAGAGAAGGATTAATATGAACAAGGTATCCGTTCTGGAAGGAGCGGATGGATCACCTCCTTTCTAAGGAGAGTGCCTCGTGCTTTGCATGAGGATTACCCCCCAGATTTTAGGCATTTAGTTGTCTGGTAAATAATAACAATGCTCGCAAGATACCGGCGATACAGGTTCCGCTACCAGTCATATTTTGAGTGTCAATTTTAATTTATAAAAATAGTCGCGAAACCCCTCAAATCTGCAGCACGAGCCGTCCCGCAAAAATTGAATATTTAGGCGGGTGAAAAGGTGAGTGATAAGCGAAGCTTGTGTCTTTGACATAAAGATTGTGGGGTGAAGGCCAAAGGCCAACAAAAAACCCCGAGTTAAACTCGGGGTTTTTTGTTGGGAAAAAAGTACCGCACTGTTATTCCTCGAGAACTTTTTGTGTCTCAAGAGATAAGTGGTGCGGAGGTCTTAGATTTCAAAAACTATTCGGGGGATAAATGCTGTGCAACTTGCGTTGCAAAGATTTTAATCGAAAGCCTAAGCCTCCGATCCCCAAACAATTCTTTACTTTCTAAGACCTAAATCCGTTCGTAAAAGCGTGTCGCCAATCTGATCGCAAGCGATCAAAAAGGCAAATTGCCTCACTTTCGGACTTATATCCGCGAACCCTTGTCAGCCACCAGTTGGCTGCCTTGGCGTCCTGTACCGTCCGGTACAGGGACAAGGGGTTTAGAGAACTCCTTTCCAGGAATTCTCAATCATCTGTACGCGAAGATCTGATAGGACTAGCTCCCCAGTTTCGACAAGTCAGACTTGTCATCCCGCTTGGTATTTTGAACCTCCAGGATTCCGAGCTTTTCTAGCCAGAGGCTAGCCGTTTGCAGTCTGGGGACCGCATTCGGTTTAACGTCGGAGCGCAAACCGACTTCTCCAAAGGATATCGGAGCAATCAGATACATTCAGGTTGGGTTTTCACCCTACCATAAACGTATCCCGGTTCACCCGAGCCAGACTCGGTGAGTCCTGTTTATGGTGGGCGATGACATCCCGATCTATGACCGGAACCCGACCCACTTGCGCATTTGTTTTACGAGGGGCCCAAGCCCTCGCGTCCTTCTTCTTTTTCGATGGTTAAGGACCGATTAGCGCCTTCAGAAGCGCGATGTTCTGCGTAGCCGACCCGGCGTACTCGTTGACGGAGTCAACAATGCCGTGGTCGACTGCGAGCTGCGCCCGCGCTTCGAAAGAGCTGTCCATTCCCGCTATGTCCAAGCACTCGACTACGCTGTCACCGTTGTACCCGATGCACACCCAAGCCGGGGGAGGTTGGACAGTTTCTGTTGAGACTGATTCGGTGGCCAAACGCGCGAGGTACTCATCGACCAAGATCGAGTCATACTCGGCGCGGCCTTGGGCCTCGTGCCACCAGTCGGGTTGGACGTTCATCTCCTCGGGTTCCTCAGCAGTTTGCGCGCTGAATTCTCCCAGGCTTTGCCCTAGCGCATCCCCTGTGAGAAGTATCTCGGTTTCTGGCATTACCCACCAGACTTGCTCAAACATCTCACCGATGTCAGCGACATACAACTCGCGTGGATCAAAAGCATAGTCGTTCCATGCTCCAACAAGCTCGAGCTCGCTGCTTGCAAAGTCCAGTATCTGGAGGACACCCTCTGAGAAGAGAAGTAACCCAGCACCTCTCGATTCCCAAGCGATTGGGTAGCCCGAGTAGCCGGTATTGATGTGGGTTTCTCTGTCCCAGATGTGGACGAACCCGTTGAGGGTGTAGGCCAGCTTTTCGCCGTCCAGGGAGACGACCGGCATCTCGCCGTCAAACAAGTAGGTTGGGTTCGTACCCAACCTGTTGGTCTCGAAGACCTTACCGTCCGCGTCGAAGAGGATGTGAGACAGGTCCGTCGCGTCTGGGTGGAGTTCCGATACTTCGGGTGTGTCCCTCATTTGGTAAATGCCGTTTTCGGCACCGTAAACTGACACGCGCCAAAGATCGGCGATCTGCGAACCCTTGGCCCAGCTGCTGAAATAGACCCAGCAATCGTCCCCGATACTTGGGAAGAGATTGGTCGAGCCTTCCAGCAAGGGGTGGTTGGTGAGCAAGAGCTCGTTGGTCATTTGGCCGGTTAGGTCGTCGACCCAGATACGCCAGATGTTGGCGATCCCTGTGTCAGAGTTGAGGCGAACCTCAACCTTGATGTCCACTTCCTCACAGACGCCTTCAACGGTCTGGATTACTACCTCGGGTTCATCGGTTGGAACCGTGGCGGTTGGTGCGGGGCCGCAGTGCGCAGCCGTGCCCTCAACGAACACGTAGTCGACCATGTCCACCCCAGAGTAAAACGGGGGGATTCGAACCTCAGCGGTCCGCACAAGATCGACCTGATACCAACAGAACTGGTTGGTCGGTATCAGCTGCGAAATGGGCATACCCTCCGTCCCCAGGGGTACGTGGATTTCCCACGTCGCAACGTGCGACTGCGATTCCAGCCATCCCGGACTCTCGGGTTCCTGATTGGACCCGAATGCATGGAGCCAAAGGGTGTCCTGACACTCCGGATCTTCCGAGAGGTTGGTTACATCACCATTCACCGGATTTCCCGACATGTGGTTGCCCTCGTAGTAGAGGACTCCCTTGATGTCGGTGATGATGCACTCCGCGTCCGGCTTCTCGGTTGCCGTTGCCGTTGCCGCCGGCGGCTCATCCGTCGGATGTTCCTCCTCGGTTGCCGTCGGAGTCGGACTCGGTGGCAACGTCCCCGTTGGTGTGGGTGTCGGCACAGATGTATCCGTTGCCGTTGGCAACGGTGTGTCCGTTGCGGTCGAGGTCGGCGTCGCCGTCGAGGTCGGCGTGTAGGTTGGTGTTGAGGTCGCCGTTGGGGTGGGCGTGCTGGTGGGCAGCGGTGTGTTGGTCGGCAGCGGTGTGTCCGTCGGCATAGGGGTGTTGGTAGGTGGGGCGGGGCAGTCCAGGGATCCCGAAACTTTCATGGAATCCCATGTGCTTCCATCAGGCTTTATAAACCTGACGAAAGCCTCGACCTCGCCACTGAAACCATCCGGCGGATTCCAACTGACCTCAGCCCACTCACCGGGGTCCTTGGTGCCGCTGTCCTCGAAGACCGTTTGTCCGTTTGCCTTGACATAGCCGTCCCAGTCGACCGGATCGTCTTGGTCGTTCTGGATCTTGGCGAAGACTTCATTACAGCTCATGCCTCCATCCTTCGGCCAAGCGAACACAACTACTGGGATTACGGAGACAATCGCGGCAAGCGCGATTGCCCACAACATAACCTTACGCATTTCTCACACTCCTTCCGCCATTGGCGGAAAATTTCCTCTATCCTTCTGCCGTTTTTCGATATCATTTCGCCTTAGTCCTTAATTGCAATAATCAAAAATAAGGACAGGACTTTGGCAACGATGGAAACAGTATCACCCGTCCGGGTAATCGATCTGTTTCTCAAGCAAAAGGATTTAAGGAAGCGGACATAACCTTTATCCCGGCTATACAAGGGTTAGTTTTTGTAAACTTTTCTATTCCCCATGAGGGGGAGAGTGAGGGTGAGAGACAAATTGACCAATGACCAATGACAAATGTCAAATGACCAATGGTCAGTTAGCTTTAGAGGAGCCGTCTTCACCCCCACACTTCCCCCCACGGGGTAGAGTGTACCATTCAATTGAAATGTCAAAGAACAATCCGCCAAACTGGCGGATTAATGATTAATGGTCGATGGTTAATCAGTTAACCACCCATTCTTAATCACTAATCCTTCGACTGTGCTCAGGACAAGCTTCTAGTTGACTCAATATTTTTCATAATATATAAAGTAATTATCATGTCTCTTACAAAATCCGACTTATCATCTATTCGACAAGTTGTTAGAGAGGAAACGAAACCGCAATTTCAAAAAATTGAGAAAAAAATCGATAAGGTCGATAAAAAGTTTGATAAACTCTTTAATTTTCTAGATAAAGATCATACAAAGCTGGTAAAAAGAGTTCGAACGATTGAAAACAATCTAGAAATTTCTCCTCCTGAGTTTTAAAAGTGCTTTTTAAAACACCCCTCGTTCGCCAAGGCTTCGGAGGGTTGTGCGTTGTTGATAATTTATAAAGGAACACTAAAAAAAACGGTACCGGGCCCTGAGTAAAAATGGATGCAAAAAGAGAAAGTGCTTGCTGCGACAATTAAGTCGAAGCAATTCTCCTTTCGATCCCTCACAGGACCCGGTTTGAGAGAGCTACGATTTCTTGAGCGTAAGCTTGGATCTTTCGGATCTGACCACAACAACTGCGGTCGACAGATGGTTCGGTCCGATTGCCCAAAGTTGCTCTCCCTTGTAATGGACAAATTCACTGGCTGGGTCTTGGTACACAAGGACTTCTTCGTAGTTGTGAAGCGCCAACCATTGCGCCTCGTGTACATGCACTTCTAAGTGCATTTCATACCTCCTCTTTTCTGCCCGAATGGCAGCGGACTGAATACCAGTTTTTCTGATACTCAATGCGCTACCATCCGAGTCAATCTCTCTTATATAAATGTGCAACACCCATCCGCAATTTACCTTTCGCCTATACGGCCTTCGGCCTAGAACTATTCGTTCACGGCTCAAGGAGCATTTGCTGGAGGGTTGTGTACTATTAAATAATTATTAAGGAACACAAAAAAACCGCCCGATAGAGGAGCGGCTGTAAAAGCCATTGACTAATTACCAATTATCTCCTCTAAAGCCTAGTACTCTAGGATATCTCCTAGAATGAGGAGAATATAGCATAAAAGTAGAGAAAAGTCAAGAGACTATCGGTCTGTAACGATAGTCTCGCAGATCCCGCATACACGCCCCCCGCACCAAAATTTGGTGCGGGATTAGTGTTGTGCGGGGTCAAGCATTACTGGGTAACTTATTAATTGGCGGTACAAATAGAGGTTGAAGGTAAGTATAAACTTATACAAGTCCAAAGTATATATTATAGGGTTATATGGATATAATAATTACTCAAAGTAAATTTTCACAGTACATTTCACGACTATAGGTAGGCTGAAGTTAGCTTAGATTATTTTTTTCGTGTATTGTACCGCCTCCTATGTTTGTAGGTCTAGGCTGGTAGGGGGTGCTTTTGAATTCTTGATCTGGGTAATTTCTTTGTACAGGATTTTCTTTAGCTTTTTTACCATAGCGCTCACGCGATACATTAATAACCTTCTGCCTGTTTTGGTTTCTAGATACGGGTAAGGGGAGAGTGTTTGCCAAAAATGGTCTGGTTGAATGTCCGTCAATCATCAGCTTTATTGCAATTTGATAATTGCGAAGGTTGATAAGGTCATTTTGGGAAAAAACCTCGGCGTATTCTTTAAAAACAATAGCTGCGTCTTCGGCGCCTACTGAAAATGCGATTAAGCTCCCGGCGTTGCCGAGTATTGCCTTTTGCACTTCAGGAGGAATCTGGGCCATGTATTGGTTAGCTAATGTTAACGCGAGTCCGAATTTTCTGGCCTCTGACAAAATTTTAACAAAGCTCTCGGTTGCAAAATTTTGAAACTCATCGACATAAAGATAAAAAGGTGTACGCTCTTCTTTTGGTACGTCGACTCTCCTCATCGCAGTTACCTGAAACTTGGTAATAAGCGTTGCCCCTAAGAGCGCCGCATTGTCTTCGCCGAGTCGTCCTTGAGAAAGATTAGCGATAAGAATTTTTCTTTCATTCATTACAGTATCCAGGGAAATCGTGCTTTTTGGCGGACTAATAATACGCCGAATCAGGGGCGAGGTGACGAATTGTCCGACTTTGTTTTGAATAGGGGAGATGGCTTCTTTTTGAAGTCTTTCCGGCATCTTTTCGTATTCGTCTTTCCAGAAGTTAATCAGCGATTGGTCGTTAATTTTTGCAAGAGTTCTATTTCTAAATGAATTATTTGAAAGAAGTCTTAATACGTCTTCTAAGGTTGAGTTTTCGACTTCAGAAAGGGTCATAAAGCAGTTTCTCAAAATATACTCCATTCTAGCCGACCAAACGTTTTCCCAGATTTTTGTAAAAATACTCATAAGCCCCGATACTACCAGTTCAGCCTCTTCGCGGTTTACGACCTCTAATGGGTTTACAATAATAGGAAATTCTTTATCTGCAGGATTGAAGTAAATGGTGTCGTTTATTCGGCTTTTGGGGATATAGTCGAGAATGTCGTCGCAAAGATCGCCGTGGGGATCAATAACGGCGACGCCCCTTCCTTTTTTGAAATCGTCTATTACCATATTAGCGATCATTGTAGATTTGCCGGTTCCGGTCTTTCCTACCGTCCAAATGTGACGTAACCTATCGATGTCTTTAACGCCAAATATGGTTTCGCGGTTTTTGAAAAGAGTCTTTGCAAAAAAGTTTATTGTTTGTTTTTCTTCATCACCTAAATCCGTTGAAACAGGAAGATTATTAGGAGGTTCAGACAAAACTGCGGTTCCCCAAACTATTGTAGGAACCTTTATTTTCTCTGAAGGAAGGTGCCAAATTGTCGCCAGTTCAACTATATTTAGTATTTGGCTGCCAGATACAAGTCGCTGTCGGGCAGCTCTTAGCTGTTTATTCCAGTTCAAGCGAGTAGGTCTTACCGAATAAAAGGAATTGGCGTCAGCTCTCGTGAATACCCCATATGCGTCTGACAACTCTTTGAGACTTTCTTTTGAGTTAGAGATAATCCTAGCTGATACTCTAAATCCTGGGTAAGTAATTTTTTCTTTTATTACACTTTCGTCCGTTCGCGGGGAATAAGAGCCATCCTCCTTTTTAGTTCCCTTAGAGGCGTAAAGTTCTCCTTGGCCTTGCCAGCGAGTTCCCGAGGACTCAAGCGCATATTGGATCAAAGTGACCTCTTCGGGATCTGCTTTAGAAAGAACCGAAAGAATCGAAGAAAGAGGATCGATGTCTGTGAATTTATCAAAAGTGGCTAGCGGATAGAAACTTCCCTTTTGTAACTTTAGATTAACAATGTCAATGTCGAGTCCCTCTAGTGGGTCTTTCCCCTTTTCAATAATTACCAAGGGATAGTTTGATTGAAGCTGTGATTCGATAAAAGGGATTAGTGTCGGATCGCAAGTTATTTGAAATCTGATTTGTTGGTTAAAAAGGACAATTTCAAGCGCAAAAGCTTTTCGCTTTCCTCTCGCGAGCTTCTGCCAAAAAGAAACTGGATTGACTTGGGTTAGCGCTGCTAAAAACGTTTTAGCAGCCTCGGGAGTAACTTCAACATTTCTTGGAAGCTTTAAAAAAAAAGTAGAAAGTTCAGCCATACGGCTATTATATAATAGTAGGTTGGGATTTGTTAGAAGAGTAAAATCGACATGAAGAAGTCAAAGTTATAACAGCATTCAAGAAAACCCCCGAGTCAGACTCGGGGGATGATTTGAACGCTGATGTGTCATCTTCCTTTAGAAGAAACCCCGCTCTTCAGAGCGGGGAGGATGTCATAGGGTGAATTGAGATTAAGGCGTTTTTGTGGTAAATTATTCAATACTTGGGCGCTTGGTTCAGCTTGCCCCGCCTATTTCAGGCGGGGCAAAGGTAGAGCGCTTTCCTGATGACCCGCAAAATTTATATTTAGGCGGGACATATGAAATTTTGTACATAAGGGCGCTTGGTTCAGCGGTAGAACGCTTTCCTGATGACAAAGGAACTTTGACATATCAAAATTCATTGCATAGTTGGGCGCGTGGCTCAGTGGTAGAGCGCTTTCCTGATAAGAAAGAGGTCCTTGGTTCGATCCCAAGCGCGCCCACAAACAACGCAAAGAATTTTGTTATAAGAAAGAGGTGCCAGGTTCGACTCCTGGAGCGCCCACTTTGAGCTATTGACTGATTGTGAAGATACCGTGTATAATTGTATTTGCTTTTGAGGCAGATTACTTGATGAGAAGCATAAGAGAAATTTCCAAAACCAATCCGCGGACATTCTATGGTTAAATAGCGGATTTATGCACTTCATCGGGTAACCCCGCCTCAGCGGGGTTTTTGCTTTTCAATAGAACTTTACAAATAGCAAAGCATCCGCCGACCAGCCGCCCTTCGAGCCGTGTTCGAATAGAACTGACCGCGCCCGCAGCGCATACGCGCAAGCGTTTCTGGCGGGAAAGGCGAGAAGTAAGGCAAGGCGTTATAAGGATCTTTAAAATAATATTGCCTGATCGATCGAGGGCCGTTAGCTCAGCTGGCCAGAGCGCTACATTTGCAATGTAGAGGTCGCCGGTTCGATCCCGGCACGGTCCACTAAGTTAGTTAAAAGTTTAAAGTTCAAAGTTAAAATTTTGCATTTTGAATTTTTAATTAAATTTATTTGTTCTTTGACATCTGAAGAGAAAGGCCGCAATTAGTTCTTTACTAACGCGGACAGTGAATGCCTTGGTTTTGCCTACCGAAGAAGGACGCGCATGGCTGCGATAATCGTCGGGGAGCTGCCACGAAGCTTTGATCCGGCGGTGTCCGAATGGAGAAATCCGGCCGAGTTCATACTCGGTCACCCCACAGCCAAAGTGTCTTGCACAGTGAGCATAAACTCGGAATGTCAAATGCCAAATTGTTCAAATGTCAAATCAATGTCAAAGTCTAAATGTCAAATTATTAGTACTTTTGTCATTTATTCATTAGGATTTCATTTGGAATTTGGATTTTGAAATTTGTTATTCCACAGTTTGTGCCTGCTATGCAGGACACATAACTGTGGTGGGGGGTACTACCCGAACTGAAACATCTAAGTAGGGTAAGGAAGAGAAAACAAACGTGATTGCCCAAGTAGCGGCGAGCGAAAAGGCAACAGCCCAAATCGCCCCACATTCTTCGGAATGTGTGGGCGAGGTTGTAGGACTCCGATGTGAGACTCAGCTCATTTAGTGGAATGATTTGGAATAGTCAACCATAGAGGATGAAAGTTCTGTACACGAAAAGTAAGCTGAGCTCTAGGAGTATCCTGAGTACTACGGTGTAAGCACTCCGTAGGAATCTGGGGGAGCCATCCCCCAAGGCTAAATATGGGCATAAACCGATAGTGAACAAGTACCGTGAGGGAAAGGTGAAAAGAAGGGCGGAACGCCCAGTGAAATAGAATCTGAAACTGTCTGCGATCAAACCGGTAAAGCCCCGCACCAAAGTGGCATAAAATATTATCTGATTTGAGTCTTAATTGATATTAAATCTTAATTGTTTATGGAAATTTAGGAGTTTAATGATGTTAGGATTCATATTTTGGAAAATCAGATGCCATTTTGGTGCGGGGTGATACCGTGCCTATTGAAGAATGAGCCGGCGAGTTCCCGTTGTTTCTATGTCTAAATCCTTTAACGGATGGAGGCATAGGGAAACCAAGTGCAAATAGCGCGTGTCCCGATTATATCGGGACTTAAGAAACAGCGGGAGACCCGAAACCAGGTGATCTATCCATGAGCAGGGCGAAGTCCCGAGAAATCGGGATGGAGGCCCGAACCCGTGTGGGTTGCAATCCGCTGGGATGACTTGTGGATAGTGGTAATATGCCTATCGAACCTGGAGATAGCTGGTTCTCCCCGAAAGGTGTATAGGCACCGTGCCCCGCCAAAATATATCAGGGGTAAAGATACTGGAAGAATAGACGAGCGTAAGCGAGTTTATTCTACCAAACTCATAATACTGATATTTGTGTGGGGTAGACAGCTCCGAGGGGCTAAGCTCACGGAGCGAGAGGGAAACAACCCAGACTCTCGGTTAAGGTCTCAAAGTCATAGCTAAGTTTGAAAGGAAGTTTGCCTCCGTTAACAGCTAGGAGGTTGGCTTAGAAGCAGCCATCCTTTAAAGAAAGCGTAACAGCTCACTAGTCGATGGAGGGAAGCGCCGAAAATTTATCGAGGATAAGCTATGCACCGAAACCGGAGATCTTGTCCTTTGGACAAGGAAATTCTAAGTACTAAGCACGAAATTCGAAACAATATTTAAATTTCAATTTTCAAAATTCAAAACAAATAAGAATTAAAGAATGTTTTGAGCATTTGAATTTATGATTTGGAATTTGTTTAGTATTTCGATATTCGGATTTAGGATTTTCTCGCCCAGAGGGCGAGGTGGTAGGGGAGCGTTCTTGTTGCATTGAAGTTGAATTGTAAAATTCAGTGGAGCGACAAGAAGTGAGAATGCCGGTATGAGTAGCGCACTACTCCGGTGAGAATCCGGAGCGCCGAATGCCCAAGGTTTCCGTCGCGAGGTTCGTCCTCGACGGGTTAGTCGGTACCTAAGACGAGGCCATAATGGCGTAGTCGATGGAAGACAGGTTAAGATTCCTGTATTTGTTTTAAAACGTTATTAACTGGGGATTGACTGAACAGGATGTTTAGAGCCAATTCGTGAAGTTTGGTGCAAGTTGCAAGGTAGGGTCAGTTGGAAAATCCGCTGAAACGATTAACCGAGCAGTTATGCATAATCCTAAGAGATTAGGGTGATTCTAACGCATTCAGTTTACTAGAAAAGATTCGCAGTGAGTTTTAAGACAAGCCGTACCGTAAACCAACACAGGTGGGCAAGTAGAGAATACTAAGGCGAGCGAGAGAAGGAGGCTTAAGGAACTCGGCAAAAAAACTACCCGTAACTTAGGGAGATGGGTTACCCCGCACCAAATTAGCAGAAAATATTTCTGATTCGAGTTTGGATCTTAATAATTGTTAACTTAAACAATAATGTCATACATTAGGTATGAGTAGGATTCATATTTTGGAGAATCAGCTGTTAATTTGGTGCGGGGGTGCAATAAAAGTTTGCTAACCGACTGTTTATCAAAAACACAGGTCCATGCAAATCCGAAAGGAAAAGTATATGGGCTGACGCCTGCCCAGTGCCGGTAAGTTAAGTGGATGGGTCTTTACAGATTTATCTGTTTAGGCTCTGAAATCAAGCTCCGGTAAACGGCAGCAGTAACTATGAGTGAGTAAGCGAGCTCACAAGCTCTGCTTATGAATAACATTTGTAGTTGTAAAACTCGGCTATATGCTGGGATATCTTGACAGGTTGGCTGTACTGCTGTTATATTTAAAATAGCAGTGAAAATCAGTCAAATAGAGATAATCAGCAGGAAAGGCCAAACATGACCAAAGTTAGAGTTCCTGAGAAAATTGGATGGTATTTAACAGGTTTTTCAGATGGAGAAGGAAGTTTTAACGTATCTCTCCGAAGAAAATCTGATTATAAACTAGGATGGCAACCAGTCTTATCTTTTAACGTATCCCAAAGAGAGCAAACTATTTTAGCTCTTATGAAGCGTCATTTAAGATGCGGGATAATTAAAAGAAGAAAAGATGGATTGTATTCTTTCGATGTTACCAATCCAAATGCAATTCAGGAAAAAATTATTCCTTTCTTTGAGAAATATAAATTCTTATCTACAAATAAAAAGAAAAACTTTTCTATTTTTAAAATGATAGTTAAGTTAATGACTGATAAGAAACACTTGAATCAAGAAGGGTTTAAGCAACTTTTAAGATTGAGAGAGAAACTCAACGAAGGTAAAGGAAGGAAGAGAAAATATACTTTGGATAATGTTTTGGAATCCTCAGAGACTATACGCCGAGTCCCCATTAGATGATTTTATATCTAACGCGGGGATGATATAGTCCGACCTGCATGGAGACATGCAGATCCCGTAAAATCGGGACTAAGTAACAATGTGAACTGTTCTACGGTAGGAATTACTGCCGTAGTAAAAGTCAACTATATGCTGGAAAACCCGAGAATGCAGCGGTACTTGTAAGTATGTTATAATACTATAAGTAAATATACGTCTGCTGCGGATAATCAGCAGGAAAGACTGGAGGTGACAAAAATGAGCGTTGAGTTGAATTTTAAAACTCTAAATACTCAAGAACCAATATCTAACGATACTGGTGGTGATATAGAAATAGTTCCAGGGGAAAATGAGCCAGAACCAGGTTCAGTATTACCCGAAGACGAAAATCTTCCAGAATCCTCAGAGGCCATACGTTGACTCCCAACTCAGTTGGGGAAGAGATGGTCCGAACTCGACAGCGATGTCGAGAACTTGCAAAATCGTGCAAGCTTTGTAACAAACGTTTCTGATAAATCAGAATTTAGAGCGAAGTTCCTTGTCGTGTAAGTTACGACCCGCACGAATGGCGTAACGAGTTAGCAACTGTCTTGAGCCTTCACTCGGCGAAATTGCGATGGCTGTGAAGACGCGGCCTACTTTCACCTGGACAAAAAGACCCCGTGGAGCTTTACTGTAGTTTGGCATTGAACTGTGCACTCTAATTGTCAAGTGTAGGAGGGACCGCTCCCACATTCTTTGAATGTGGGGCGGGACAATGTGACACCTCTCTTTGGAGTGTGGCAGGTCTTACCCAAAAGCCATGAATACTGGTTTGGGGAAATTGCTAGATGGGCAGTTTTACTGGGGCGGTACCTTGCCAAAAGGTAACGCAAGGGTACAAAGGTCGGCTTAGCACGGATGGACATCGTGCATAAAGTATAAAGGCATAAGCCGGCTTGATAGTGAGAGCGACAGCTCGAACTAGTGCGAAAGCAGGTCTTAATGATCCCCCGATCCGCAATGGTTGTGGACGGGGCTTAACGGATAAAAGCTACCCCGGGGATAACAGAGTAGTCGCGCCCGAGAGTCCATATCGACGGCGCGGATCGCTACCTCAATAACATCGGGGTCCTCCGATAGTGATATTGGAGTGCTGTTTTTAAGTTCCCCAGAACTTAAAAAGAAATTCGACTCATAACGGTGAAACCCTACTTGAAATTTGGGTAACTTTCGGGTTATTCTATTTTAAGGGGTAATACCGTGGGAAGTTTATCGAAAATTCAGAAACAACTAATTTTAGGTTGTGTCCTAGGTGATGGTTACATGAGGAAGAAAACAAATGCTCATTTGCAAATCACCCATTCAATTAAACAGAAAGAGTACGTTGATTGGAAATATCAAATTTTGAAAAATTTAGTTAAAGGTACTCCAAAAGTTTACAAGGGAAATGCAGGTAGAGTTGGGTATAGGTTTTTTACTAAGAATTTACCTCAAATAACATATTTCTATAATAGGTTTTACCAAAACGGTAAAAAGATAGTTCCGAAAGATATAAAAATTTCGCCATTAACTTTAGCTGTTTGGTATATGGATGACGGGTCAAAAAGCAGGCATGCAGGATATATTAATTGCCAGCAATTTGATTCTGTTAGTCAAAAGAATATGTTAAACGCATTAAATAATTTGAATCTAAAGGTAAGTTTTAATAAAGACAAAATTTATACTAGAATTTATATTTCTTCTTTAAGTATGCCACTCCTAGTACATTTAATTAAACCATTTATTGTACCGAGTATGAGGTACAAGCTTTCGATATAACCCCGTATCGACTTTCCTGAGTTTGACTCGGGAGGATGGGAACGTCTAACGTTCTCATAATACGTCGACATCTAATTAAAGGTTGTTAATAGATGAAGGTATAGTCAGGCTACTACGTAAGTAGATAGGTTTAAGTGCGATGTCGGCTCACCGCATCCTGGGGCTGGATAAGGCCCCAAGGGTTGGTCTGTTCGCCCATTAAAGCGGTACGTGAGCTGGGTTCAGAACGTCGCAAGACAGTTCGGACTCTATCCGGTGAAAGCGTTGAATCTTGAGGGGAGCTGGGGACAGTACGAGAGGACCTTCCCGGGGGAATCCCTAGTGAGCCGGTTGTGGCGTCAGCCGCAAAGCCGGGTAGCTACATTCCTAACGGATAACCGCTGAAAGCATCTAAGCGGGAAGCCGGCCCCAAGATTAGGATTCATTTAGACTCCTGGGAGAACACCAGGTTGTTTGGCAGGCAGTGGAAGTCGCGTAAGCGATTAAGCTAACCTGATCCAAATCAGTCGAAAAGAACATTAGCGGCCAAATCTCTTCAGATATCAAGGAGCAAATACGAAGTATTTGCGAACCCCGTAGCAAACGCCCTTTGAGGCGTGTATGAATAATACTGAAAAGCCTCAAAGTAAGTTGCAGCGGGGAGGGAGCATTCCTGCGAAGCAGGAACTTGTACATTTATAGTTTTGTGTTGAGGTCCGGTCTTTTGAGCGTCGTCGAACTACCTCTTACCATTCCGAACAGAGAAGTAAAAGGCGACAGCGGGGACGATAGTTGTCCGGCAACGGACCGCGAAAATACCTCGAGGCCGGTCTTGAACACAAAACTGAATCCCGCCAAACGGCGGGATTTTTGTTGGCTTGTTATTCATTGAGGGGAGACATTTGCGTTTAAAAAGGTTTTTCGGCGTAGTGGATGTAGTATGCCACAAGTCCTGTTTTTAGGGCTTCGCCTTCACACTGTAAGGCTATCCGATTTCGATCAGCAGCTTGTAAGTATTTTATTGGAAATAATGTTAGTAAAGTTGCTAAGGGTTTGAGATAAAGCGCTAATCTATAATAGTGAGTAACAGAGGGTTTTACTTCATCCTTTTTATTTAATTCCAGTAAATTAACAAAACCAGACTTTTTAATATCGTTCGTCATTTCTTTTGGAGTGATGAACTCTTCAAGTGCAAATGCCTTTTTAAAATCATTAATAATCCTATTCTCTTTTATGTTTCGAGTCTTTCTTGATAAGTAACCGTCGGCAATGATTAAATTACCCCCTGGTTTAAGGATTCTGTAAGCTTCATTTAAAAATTGCACCTTTGGAGAACAATGACAGATACTTTCGACTCCATAAATGACATCAAAATAATTATTTTTAAAATTAGTTTTGGTATAATCTTGAACTTCAAAATTTGTTAAGTGTGTCAGCTTTCTATCTTTGGAATATTTTTTTGCAAGCTTTATTTCCCTCGGAACTATTGAAATTCCAGTTACCTGCGCACCAGTTTTTCCGGCAATATAGATTGCAGTTCCTCCAACCCCACACCCGGCATCTAAAACTTTTTGTCCATTTTTAATAGCGACTAAATCTACTATGGCTTGATTTTCATTAAGCATTGCTTCGTGTCTGTTTTTAGTTTTTTTAACCCAAAAACCGTGGTGCATTCCTAGAGATTTGGAGTTATAACAAAGAAGTTTGTATAACCATTGTGAGGAATCAAAATAAGTTTTAACTTCATCTAAATCATGTCCCATTAATTCATTCTAACAGTAAACTTATCACTTGTTACTTGTCACTTATCACTATATAATAGTTCCACAAATGGAAAGGTGGTCATGTTGAGTGGCTTTAAAGAAAAAAGTAATATCTAAAAAGGTATCAAAAGTAGGAAAAATACTAAAAGCTAATAAGACTTCAAGAAAATCTTCAGAACCACGTAAATTTGCTTCGCAAAAACGTGGCGAGCCCCAAACCATGGAGGCGCTTTTGGCTCAATTCGAAGCTCCAATAGCTCTAACAAGAGGTCAAAGGGTTAAAGGGAAGGTAACTGCAATAACCAAAAAGAACGTCGTCGTTGATATAGGAGGGAAAAGCGAGGGATTGGTAGCCGAGCGTGCTTTTCAGGAAGCAAAAGATTTTATTAAAACTCTAAAAGTGGGTGATGAAGTAACAGCTTCTATCCTAATTCCCGAAACTCCGGATGGATTTTCAATATTGTCCTTGAGAGCTGCCGCTCACGATGCAACTTGGAAAAAGATTGAAGAGTCTCAAAAGAAGGGTATGCCCATTGATGTTTTAGGAGTTAGTGTAAGTGCATCGGGCCTCATGGTTGAGATTGATGACCTTGTTGGTTTTATTCCGACCTCGCTTATTGGAAAAAAGGCGCAAGCTAACCCACAAGAGCTTGTCGGTAAGCGAATTTCAGCAGTAGTTGTAGAGTGGGCAAGAGGTGAAAACAAAATTGTATTATCCGAGCGGGATGTGTCTGAAGCCGAAGAAATAAAGCTCTCCTATGAAGCACTGGACAAAGTAAAGACAGGGAGTATTCATGAAGGAAAAGTTTCAAAAATTTACAATTTTGGCTGCTTTGTAAAGGTAGATGTTGCGATTAAAAAAGGTAAAACTGTGCCTGTCGAAGGACTAGTCCACGTATCTGAAATGAGCTGGGAGAAAGTGAAGGATCCTAATGAGTTAGTTAGTGAAGGAGATATCGTTACGGTTAAAGTTTTAGGAAATGTTGACGGGAGGTTATCTTTCTCAATTAAAAAAGCTCAGAAGGATCCATGGGAGGGGATAGAAGACAAGTTTAAAAAAGACGCGAGATTAAAAGGTAAAGTGGTCAAATTATCAGATTATGGCGTATTTGTTCAGCTTACACCCGGGGTTGAGGGATTAGTACATATGACTAAAATCCCCCCAGGGGAGAAATTAGAAGAAGGGAAAGAGGTAAATGTATATGTAGAAGAAATTGACTCAAAATCTCGAAAAATTTCCTTAGGGTTGGTATTAACGAGAAAACCAGTAGGATATAAATAAGATCGGAGAACCAGAAAACTCAGTCAACTCGGATTGCCAGGGAATCAGAGAGTCAGATTGTCAAGCTTGCTCCTAAAAGTTTCTGAATTTCCGATACTCTGACTTTCTGACGTGCTGAGTTTTCCGAGTGTTCCGATTATCTGAAAATCAAAATGGCTAAAACTCATTCGTTATATGTCTGTCAGCAATGTGGTTATTCTCAAACCGGATGGGCGGGTAAATGTCCGGAGTGTGGAAGTTGGGGGTCGCTTGTCGAAACAGTAGTTTCGACTACGAACTCAAAACTCAAAACTCAAAACTCAAAACTGAAGAAGTCCGAACCCGTAACTCTTTCCTCAATTCCTTCAAAGTTGACTTCAAGAATATCAACAAAAATCTCAGAATTAGATAGGGTTTTAGGAGACGGGTTGGTTCCCGGCCAGGTGATTTTAATTGCAGGAGAACCCGGTATTGGAAAAAGCACACTTCTTTTACAGCTAGCTGATAAGCTAAGCAACACTCTTTATGTATGTGGTGAGGAATCAGCCAACCAGATTGCCATCAGGGCTGCTAGGTTGGGAATTAGGAATAAGTCAATCCAACTTATCGAAGATACAAATGTCGATTCTGTGATAGATACGATAAACAGTTTGAAAGGGGGAGCTACAAAAGCAGTAATGGTGGATTCGATTCAGACGATGGCAACTTCTGATCTCTCGGGTTTGGCTGGTTCCGTAGGGCAGGTAAGGGAGAGCGCTTTTAGGCTGCTTAAGGTGGCCAAAGAGAAAAATATACCTCTATTTTTAGTTGGTCACGTTACTAAGATAGGTACGGTTGCCGGTCCGGCAGTTCTTACACATATAGTCGATACGGTATTGTGGTTTGAGGGCGATAAATCCCTGACATTGAGGCTACTTCGTAGCGTCAAGAATCGCTTTGGCCCAACCGACGAGGTGGGGATTTTTGAGATGGAGGATAAAGGACTTATGCCGGTTTCTTCTTATGAGAAGATTTTTCTCTCCAAGTCCCCAAAAGCTATTGCTGGAAGTGTGATCACCTCAGCCCTACAGGGTACGCGGCCGCTTTTGGTTGAAATCCAGGCTTTGGTGGTTTCTTCTCGGCTTCCCTTTCCAAAAAGAGTCGCTCAAGGGGTAGATTCCAAAAGACTTGAACTTCTTTTGGCTGTTCTAATCAGAAGGTGCGGTTTACCTTTGTATGAATATGATGTTTTTGTGAATGTGGCTGGTGGAATTAAAGTGACAGAGCCTGCAAGCGACTTAGCGATTTGTTTGGCCATCGCTTCTTCATTTTTCGACAAGGTTCTTCCCAAAGATACCCTGGCTTTAGGTGAAGTAGGGCTATTAGGAGAAGTAAGAGAGGTTGTGGCGCAGGAAAAAAGAACCAAGGAGGGGAAACGATTAGGATTTGGAAATCCAATAACTCATATGCAAGCTAAATTTGTAACCGATGCAATCAAGAGATATTTAAAGTAGTTTCCACAGGTTATCCCCAAAAAAGTTGATGTTATAAAAAGTCCCAATTATTTGGCACTTTTTGAAATTCAAAAACTATAGGTGTGGAATAAATAGGAGTTTTTGAATTATAGGGTTTGACAATGTTGACAAGGAGTGTTACAATTTTTTTGCTCATTGAATTGAATAAAGAGCATCGCCATCGCTGGAAATCTTCCCATCGAATAGAGATGCTCTTAGTTAGACGATTTGTCTTCTCGGGCAGATTAAGAGTACTTTTCTGCCATTATTGACAAAAGTATTTGTCTTTTGGGCAGATAAAGACAAATCAATTTAGAGTAGTAATATCTTGAAGTATTTGTCAAGGGTATGTTGAAAAGTTAAGAAAAACCGCAACGAAATTTCTGCATTGCAGGGGCGGGTGGAGTGTTGGGCAGGCGCTCTACCCGTTCCTAGAATGTAGAAGTTATTGCGGTTTTTCTTTTTTGTAAGGATTTCTCGGACGGGGGTGGCCCCGCACAGATCTTTCCTCGCGCTACGAACTACGTTTGTACCCGCGAGGGGCGATTGTACGGGGTGAAAGTGTTTGGGCAGCTTGCCCCGTTAATTACCGATGGTTAATTAATGGGGGCGCTCTACCCGTTCCTTAAGGTTAGATGCCAAGCGCGCTTTTTGATTGGTTAGTAGACTTCTGATTTGCTTGACAAATCACAAGAGTAGTCTTATCACGAAGTGACAAGTAGTATTATGACGAAGACTTGACAAGTCTCAAGGTTAGTCTTATAATACGCGTTAACCGATACAGACTAGGACTATGGTCCTAGTTATAGTATAGATTTTATAGTAATGATAAATGAAATTTGTCACAAGCTACGCTTATGATAAACAAAATTAAATTTTTACTTGCGAGCTTTCTATCTTTGGCATTGGTTTTATTGGTAAGTACTGTTTATGCCGAAGTCTCGCCGCCTACTTTTCCTTCCTGTTCCCTTCAATCCGGCAGTGGTGATATTGCTAATTATGATAATGGGCTTCATCAAATAGTTGGGGCTGGACTATTGGAAGGTGCTGATGATGTATATTCACAAGCAAACGGAAATGCACTGCAGTGTTTTTGTGCAGAAGGTGATAGCGGAATTCAAACCGTTTGGTGGAGAATTGGCGATTTAACATCCCAAGAAATAGAGGGATTTTTGAGTCAAGGTTGGGTACAGGAGAACGGTTTACAGTGGAATTTAGAGAATACTAATTATTTGGCTAAGAATTCCGAATTTTCTTGCGCCGAGCCAACACCAACACCTACACTCACGCCGACCCCAACTCCTACTTCAACGCCTACGCCAACTCCGACTCCAGGCGACGAACCTGAAAGTAGTTGTAGTGCGCTTTCAGCTTCTCCGTCTGAAGGAACTGCTCCTTTAACAATCAGATTCAACGGATCAGGATTTGACGAAGACGGTAAAATTAAAAAATACAGATTTGATTTCGGAGATGCATCGGGCGGTCAGCCTCAAGTCTGGGAACAGGAAGGATCTGAAGCATTTCATAGATATGAACACGCAGGTACATTTAAAGCAACTCTATCAGTGCAGGATAGTCGCAACAATTGGCGAGATGGTTCAAACTCCTGCAGAATTGAGATAAAGGTAAGTGATAAACCAAAAGTATTGACGGCAACCGTAACTTCACTTCCTAAAACAGGTGCACCTTTATCAATTATGCTAGTTCTTACAACACTAAGTGGTACAGGTGCTTATCTTTACAAACGCTTCAGGTTGGTTTAAGAATGTTTCCCAAAGGTACAATATATAAAGCTAAAGATGAAAAATCACACGGCGAACTAGTGCTTTCCTTAAGCAAGCCACTGCGCTTTTTCTATACCCTCATACGCGGAGCTGGAGCCGGTCTTATTGCATTCACACTTCTTACTCTTTTATTTACTTATGGGCCAATTGCCAAGCAAGAGCTGTCGTATTCACTTCGTGGCAAAACTGAGCCTACGGAAATTGTCACAACCGAAAGCTTGATTGACGTTGCCGAGGCAGATAGAGTGGTGGAAGTACAAAAAGAAGCCCAAAGTTTGGGAGTGAATTCTTACTTTTCGGTAGTGATTCCCAAGATCGATGCAGCCGCAAACGTCTCAGCTAACGTTGATACAGCAAACGAAGAAGTGTACCTTTCGGCTTTGAAACAAGGAATTGCACACGCAAAAGGTACATATTTTCCAGGTCAGGGAAGAAACATATATCTTTTTGCTCACTCAACAGATACAGAATTTAATGTTGCAACTTATAATGCAGTTTTTTATCTTTTGAGAAAACTGGAGCCTGGTGATAAACTGGTTGTCTTTTTTGCTGACGATAAATACGTATATGAAGTAACCGATAAGGTTGTAGTTGATGCCGAGGATACTTCCTACATTACCCGCGATTATGGAGCTGAAAGACTAGTTTTACAAACCTGCGACCCTCCGGGCACTACTTGGAAGAGACTATTGGTCATAGCAAAACTTGTAAATTCAATGTAGTTTATCGCCAGTTGACAATTCCCAAACTTATACATAAAATATTGACAGCGAATAACTTTTAGGTCGATAATTTTCAGAGCTTCTTAAGATTTCCTTAATGTAATAAGATTTTTAATTTCAAATCAATAAGTCCGGTTCCCGCTACTTAATCTAATTTTATGGCTGCTAAGAAAATTTCTACTAAAAGTAAAATTAAGAAACTAAAACCCGCAAATAGTACAAAGACGAAACCGGTTGATTCTTTAAAAGAAGAAAAACCAGAAGAAACAATTGCATTCCCAAAACCTCAAATGATCGGCGAATTATCAAAGGGCGAAGTAAGTTTGGCAAGAGATGATGATAGAGCTTCTTTAGTTGTTGATGAGCGAGTTATACCCGATTCAGGTCTTCCCACAGAGTCAGTATCAGGCATTTTGGACATTGCAACTGAAGGGTCGGGGCTTTTAAGACCTAAATTTTCAGCCTCTGACAATGACATCTATATTTCAGCAAGCCAAATCAGAAGATTTAATTTGAGAATTGGTGATAAGGTTGAAGGTTTTGCAAGAAGACCGAAGGAAAACGAGCGTTATTGGGGTCTTTTGAAGGTAGAAAGTGTTAATGGCGAACCTGCCGAGGAAATGACTGAAAGGCCTGACCTTGAGGATTTGACTCCTTTGTATCCTGATACAATAATTCAACTTAGTACCGGGGTAGAACCTCTAACAACGCGCGTGATTGATTTAATTGCTCCTATTGGTTTTGGTCAAAGGGGTTTGATTGTTTCACCTCCAAAGGCCGGAAAAACCTGGCTTCTTAAAGATATTATAAGCGGTATCGCTAAAAACTATATTGAAAATGGCCAGAAGTCTTCGAGTAGCAAAGCAAAAGGTTCGGTACATCTAATGGCGGTACTCATAGGTGAACGCCCCGAGGAAGTAACAGACATTACAAGACATATTGAAAAGGTAACAAATTCTAAAGGTGAAACTGCATCCTCTAATTTCGATGAGTCGCCTCGTGATCAAACAAGGGTAGGAGAGATAGCTTTAGAGCGGGCAAAGAGATTGGTCGAGAAAGGCAACGACGTAATAATTCTTCTTGACTCAATTACCCGTATGGCCAGAGCCTACAATCTTGCACTGCCAACTTCGGGTAGAACCTTAACAGGAGGATTTGACCCTGTCGCACTTTTTCCAGCCAAGAAGTTTTTCGGTGCAGCCAGAAAAATCGAAAATGGGGGTAGCCTGACGATAATCGGTACATGTCTAGTTGAAACCGGAAGTAGAATGGACGACCTTATTTATGAAGAATTCAAAGGTACAGGCAATATGGAACTTCATTTAGACCGAAAGCTGGCCAACAAAAGGGTGTTCCCTGCAATAAATGTTACGCTTTCCGGTACAAGGCAGGAAGAACTTTTGTATGGACCAGATGAATTAAAGAAGGTACACACGCTACGGAGGATGCTTGATATTGTTTCAGACAACGAGAGAACGGAAACTTTGCTCGAACGTCTTAAAAAGACCAAAGACAATAAGGAATTCCTCGATAGCCTGAAAGAAGGCTGAGTAATTTTTTTGTACCCCTCTTAAATTTGACCCCCTATATTTATATATGGTATCTTCTTGACTGGAAGTGAGAACTGTAAGATGGAAAACTTATACAAAAAAATTTTCCAATTTCTATCTGAAATAAAACTCTTTTTCCGTGAGATTTCGAGTTACTTCGTAAAAAAACTTCATCTATCGTTCATTCGCTTTGAGTCTGGAAAAGGTATTATAGTTTCTGCTTTATATAGGCAGAGGGGCAAGCTGGCAAGACGCCTAATACATTCGGGAATGGCGGGTTTAGCACTAGCAGGAATGATGATAGCGCCGGTTATTGCTGAAGAGTTTCCCGGAAGAAGTGTAAACCCATGGGATATACCTTCTCCATCATCTGTTGTACCTTATACGACCTCCGATCCTTATACCGAAACGCAAGTCTCGGTAAAGGGAAGAGCGGAGGAAGTTGAGTACACGGTATTAGAAGGCGATACCGTAAGCTCAATTGCCGCGAAGTTTGGGGTGAGTGCGGAAACTGTTAGCTGGGAAAATGACTTAGCAGGAGGGGATAGAATAAAAATCGGACAAACTTTGAGGATACTGCCGGTAACCGGGATTTCTCACAAGGTTAAAAAAGGAGATACTATTTATTCTATTGCCAAAAAGTACGACGTTGAGGCTCAGCAGATAGTCAATTATCCATTTAACGCATATTCCAATGACGAGTCTTTTGAACTGGCAATTGGACAGATTATTATTGTTCCTGACGGTGTATTACCCCGCGCAGCAGCTCCGGTTGGGCCAAGGACTCGTCAGCTTACACCAGATGCGGGAACCGTGGTTGCTTCGGGTGCCTTTGTCTGGCCGGCATCTGGTCGGATCACTCAAAACTTTGTTTGGTATCATAAAGGACTTGACGTTGCCAACAATGCTGCCCCCAATGTTTTAGCAGCTGATGCAGGAACCGTAGTGGGAGCAGGTTGGCTGGATGGTTATGGTTATGGAAATCGGGTAATAATTGACCATGGAAACGGATATAGAACTTTATACGCTCATTTGTCTTCCGTCTCCGTAGTATCCGGTCAAACAGTTACCCGCGGTAGTCCGATAGGAAGAATGGGCTGTACTGGTCGGTGCACAGGTACACACCTTCACTTTGAAGTTATTAAAAATGGAGTATATTTGAACCCGCTTAGTGTGCTTCAGTGATGGAAGTGAGAACTTGGAAATGGGATTGTGGATAACGAAGTGGGAAGTGAGAAAGAAAAATCACACATCTCACTACGCACATCTAGAATGCTATAATTTACTCACTCAGGGCTCATAAGCCAAGCTTGTCACTTCGTGATAAGCAAAGCTTGAGAGCCCTCGAGTTTACTCTCGGGCTCATAGGTAAACGGTATACCGTACCCTTCGCATGGGTAAGTTCCGAGTTCGATTCTCGGTGAGTCCACACGATTTGTATTTTTATTATAAAAATGATATATTTAGTCCTATTGACTGCTCCATTTTCACTGTTTACAAATAAATAACTCCTGTCCTCTCCGAGCTGTAGGTTCTACGAGCCGGAGCCAAATAATCTGCCCCAATAAACTATGTTATTCTTTGCTTTGTTTACCCTTGGTTACTTTTTCGGAGTTTTTATAACTCTTTATGTATCTGGACGTAAGGAGAAAGTAGGGCAGCGTTCGGTTGTGAACAGCGCGAAAAACTCAGTCAATCAGGTGAATTCCAGTTCGTGGGAAGTATTTAGTGAGCTTACGAAACCGAATTTTCGGGCTGATAAGACAATTGAGGAGTATGGCAAAATCGCTACGACGTAGGCTTTACAATAGCTTTTCTACTTTGAAAGAGGGAAAAAGAGTTTTTTTCAGATTAATACCTTCTCTTTCCGCATATACTATTGCTTCGAAAATCTTTCTCGCACCGCTTAAATTTATACCTTCTTGTTGAGTTAAATATTTGAGAAACTGTAGCCTCTCTAAGTCTTTAATTGAAAAAAGTCTCCGATTGGTTTTGGTTCTGTAGGGTGTTATAAGACCTTCTCTTTCATAGAGCATTAGCGTTCTAGGGTGAAGTCCGAGAAGATTAGCGGCTACGGAGATTGTTAAAATAGGTTCAGTGGAGCTCATGTTAGGTAAAATGATATAGTTTAAGATTAATAACTTATATCAATAGTGTCAATAGCTGTTTAAGTAGCTTATTTTACTTATTAACTATTGCTCACATAATTTGTGTAAGTGACAGTTGGATATAATAAGTATTTAATTCAGGTTATATTATTATTGTTTTATAGTTTTGATACTTTATATTCAATATATTATTTACTTTTCTAGTGTAATCCTCTAGTAACACTTTCCAGTATACTTTTAGTACCTTACTAATCCCTTAATAAAAACATTAGCGCTTAAATTGCACTATGTCAATATATTAATTAACATTACCGTTTATGGCTATATTCAGGTTCTTTTACTTGAGTAAATAGTTTCGCCAAAAACTAGGTTTGTAGTTTAATAGATTATTTAATGCTTTTAATTACAGCTAATTGTTAATTAGGCCTATAGAGGCATACTAGCCACAAAGTTCAAATCCTTCGCTAATTATTTGGGATAAACGATCCTATATATATGAAAAATATTATTAAAAAGAGCAAGGTTGCACTTTTAAGGCTAAAAACTATTATTAGTAAATAGCAATAGAAATAATTGAATTCTTATTATTTTATGCAAACATCGCGAATACCCCCGCAGCTGCGGGGGATGATGCGAAGCAGTGCCGAAAGACTCGTCGAGCCTGTAAGGCGAGAATACTGCGACCTTTAGGCCGTAGTAGTTTATTCTAACTTCCGTACACAAAAATTGTCATAACCCTTGACATAGTACCCATAAAAGGTAACAATTAATATGCCTAGTAAATCAGGCACAATTATCTGCCCATGTCTGAAAAAATTGCCCATGGGGCGATTGACGCTCCTCATAGCAGACATATTCTTGGAAAAGTGCTTCGTGGTAAGCTCTCTAAGGCTGGTGCTGCTCGTAGGCTTGGTGTGTCCAGAAAGACGGTTTACGTTTGGTTAAAGAGCGTCCGGCTTCCCTCAGGGCATAGAGACCCAAGCAAAAGAAAGGCTTTCAAGAAAGATATTCTCCGCATAATAACCGCAAACCCAGCATTTGGGCCTAAACATATTTCTAGGGAGCTAGAGAAAAGGCAGAAGTATTTGAGCCCAAGAAGTGTATGGCTTGTTCTTAAAGACCTCGATCTTAATACGAAAGATGAGCGTGTTAATCACGCCTATAAATATAGAAAGCCGACTCAAATTCAAGATCCCAATTTTCCGGCATACCTCAGACTCACTCCTGAGGCTAGAAAGCGGATGGTGGAAGAAGTTATTTTATCAGGAAGAAAAGTCGGTGATGTGTGCTCTGATTTTCAGGTTCCCAGAAAAACTTTTGCAAAGTGGAAGAAAAGATATATTCAAGCTCAAAAAACCGAAGAAAACATACTATTAGCATTAAATGATCAACACCCGGAAGGACCAAATCACCCCAAAGGCGCGAGTCAACAAGCGGTAAAGGCGGTTTTAGGTGCAGTTATCGAAAATCCTACTTTATCTTCTCATAAAATTACCAGGATGTTGGGATTTATCGGAAATCACGGAGTCCAGAATATCCTTAAAAGAAATAATCTCAATTTATATTCACTAAGACTTGTGTACTCCAGGACTCACAAGGTAGTACCCCTTTCCGAACCAGTAGCGCCCAGTTTTCTGGATAGAATCAGGCTTGTTTGGGAGCAGTTTGTAACGAGTCTTGCTCCGGCACCGCCGCCTGAAAAAAGAACTCGATTCATTAATATCTTCAAGGCTTTTGCTACTTCGGCGTTTGCTTCGTTTGTAATCATATTTACGCTTATCAGTTGGATAAGACTAATTGGAGGAGCTGAATCTTTAACCAAAGGAACAGGATTATTTTTTGCAACAATTGCGCTAATTAATGGTAGTTTATTTTTCCTTTATTCTCTTAAGTATTATCTGACACTGGCGATAGTACTTTCTTTCAGTCAGGCGGAGGGAGGTGAAGGGCAAGAGGTAAATGGTAAAAGGGGAGGAATTCTTAACTGGTTATTGGGTTTAGGCCCCCGGCTGGCCTCTGGCTCGGAGAGAGAGCCTCAGGGCTCGGAGAGAAATGGGAAAGTGGGCCCCATTGGTCTTGAACCTAATCTTGAGCATGTAGTTTTAAAAAGACACCCATATATATCGGTACATATTCCTTTCTATAATGAGAAGTATGTTGTAGAGAGGGCAATCAAAGCAGCTACAAACTTTGATTACCACGGAGATTATGAAGTAATAATAGCAGATGATTCAACAGATGAGACTTCCAAAATAATTACAGATTATTTTGGAATGCTAAATGCTAAATGCCAAATGACAAATGGGGAGGGATGGACATTAACTTCTGCTGAAGTAAGACCGGGGGTAACCCTCAAACATCTTCATCGTACCTCCCGCTCGGGATTCAAAGGTGGAGCTCTTCAACTTGCTCTCAAACACACAGACCCCAGAGCAGAATTCGTATCCGTCTTTGACGCAGACTTTGTACCATATCCGGATACCTTGGAACTCTTCCTTAAGTATTTCCAGGCAACGGCCGGCTCTCTTGACTTTGTCAAGACGCCGATTAACGCCAAATCCGCGCAAATCAGCGCGGCGCCGAAGGACGCCGATAGTCAGCGCTCATCAGCGAGCAGCATAGCGGCAGTCCAAGGTTACCAGTGGCATGTACTAAACAAATCCGAGAACTGGATAACCAGGGGAGTAAGGAGTGAATATGCAGGAAGCTATGTAATTGAGCGCTCAGGAACGGAAATCTATTCAGGACTAAAACAAATATCAGGAGCAGTTTACATGATACGCCGTGATGTACTTGAAGAAGTTGGTTGGGGAGTAAGTATAACGGAAGATTTTGAGCTAACCCTTCGACTGTACGCTCAGGGCTATAGGGTAGTCTATACCCCCTACATCCAAGCACCAGCTGAGTGTGTATCTACCTTAAAAAGATTAATCAGGCAACGTATGAGGTGGGCTGAAGGACACAGCCATAACGTTCGAAAAATGTTCACAAGATTGCTCTTCGGACACTGGGATGAAGTGACTGGTGACTGGTCACTAGTGACTAGTGAAAGAAAAAACACCAATCACCAATCACCAATCACCAATCACAGAAGGTGGACTCCTTCCCCCCTAACCCTTTCCGAGAAACTGGAATTTCTCTACCTTTCCCCCTACTACCTCCAATCTTTTTTCTTTTTGCTGGGTACCTTCTCTTGGTTAATATCAGAAACTATCTTCCAAGTCCGTCTTCCTTTCTGGACAGCAATCTGGGGATGGAGTCTGGTTTTAACCAATCTTCTCGCACTTCCCTTAATGAACTCAGTGGGACTATTTCTTGAAGAATCAGAAGAAAGAGACTACCAAGGAATTGCCTCCTTCATCGCTCTTACCTATATAATAGTACCCTTCCAAGCTTATGCCTCCTTGAAAGGATTCTTACAAAAAGAAGAAGGACCATGGTTTAGAACCCCCAAGACAGGAAGGATTACAGATGTTTTTGCCCGAGGACGATTCTACAGATTTATATCAGGGATACTACCGGGGCGTACGCCAGCTATTAGGGCTCAGAGCTTAGCTACCAGTTTCAAACCACTAATATCTAACTCCTACCTGTCCCTCATAACTGCTAATAACCGCTTCGACTCTTTCAATATCAAAACAAGACGAGGGCAGAGGTGGATGGGTAAGTTAGTAGTCACAATTGTTCTTATGATTTCAATTACGCTGGGAGCTTATGCACCTTATATTCAGATATTTGATGATTCCAAGTTGTCCGGAACCGGAAGGGGAGTTCTGGTTATTCCAGAAGATAGTAGCCGCAAACAGGGGCTTTCCTTGGTAAAGGAAGTTTTGGCGCAAGAGAACAACCAAGAAGGTAGCGACCCCCCCTTTATACTGGAAACAATAGGATTAAAACTTGAAGGTAATAAAACGAAATTCACCAATCTTGAGATACCCAAGTTTACAGTAAAGATAGTTTCTTCGTATACGATAAATAGCTTATTCAGTAAGATTTTCGGTCGTAGCGATTCCTCTAATACCAGTTTTTCAGAAAGTGTGGAGGCTTATCTCCTTGACGAGGGTGGGAATAGATATCAGGTTCGAGTTAATCAGGTAGAAAAAGGAATATTTGAAATCACCGTAGATCCCTTTTTAGGTACACCTGCCGGTGAGTTTAGGCCTTTAAAATATACGCTCTTGGTAAATAAAGGAGAGTCGGGTCTATTATTAGACTTTGAATGGGGGAATTTCGAATTTCTTCCCCTTACCGAGCTTTCTGAAAAAAGAACTCTTGCTTCAAAAACTTTCAGGAAAGATGACGGAAACTTCAGAAGCGTGTTTAGTACCGGAGTGCTGCATTATCAGGACGAGAAAGGGGAATTTAGGGAAATAGACCCATTCATTACTGTTTCCAATAAGGAAGGTGTACTTTTTGAAAACACCAAAAATGTCTACAAATCTTTCTTCTCAAAGGTTAAGGAAGGCGAAACCTTTATTGATTTTGAAGAGGGAGGAAGAAAAATTTCTTTGGGGTTAGGTGAGAATGCGGTATTCGGCCAGCTCAATACTGATTCGAGTATGGCGAGGAATGCCAATAAGATTGTTTATGGAGATATCTATGGAGGTGTAGATTTGCGTTTTGCAATCACTCCCGAGCGGGCAATTGAGGAGTTTATTCTAGAAACATATAAGGATTTTGATAAAGTTGAATATCTAGTTGACCTTAAAGGACTGGATTATCGTTTAAAAGATGACAAGACAATTGAGTTTATTGACCCAAAGAGTGGCGAGATTGTCGCGACCGCTCTCCCTCCCGAGATGTACGAGATTACTCCTCTTAAGGAGGGTGGATTACGAAAAGTCGGCAAGGAAAACTATGGACTTCGCTATGAGGTTGTCCAGATTGACTCCGATACTCTTGAGATAGCGAAAGTCTTAAACGAAGAAGGAAAAAAATGGCTTGAGGATCCCGAGCGCGTGTATCCGGTGGTCATTGACGTGGTGGACACTTTCTCCATCGCGGCGAGTGGGGACGATGGGGAGTTAAATAAAGATGGTTCAGACCCTAATAAAGGGACTGCCTGGACTAATGCAAGAAATGCTACGCCATCGGTGGACACTAATGCATCCCAGCTTTACCCTGGCCGGGTGTGTAGTTTCTTTTCTCCTAACTGGATCTGCGATATAAATCGTTCGTATCTGAGGTGGGACACAAGCGCTATCGCTGATGGCGATACCATTAACAGCGTTACGTTGCGTCAGTACTTGCTTTCAGATCAATCGACCGACGATTTTACCCTTGCAGTTTTAGGAAATAACGGGACAACATGTTGGGGAGCGACACTCGCGGCTGCAGATTATGGTTGTGGAGCGACTCAGTGGGGGTCTATCAATACTAGCAGCCTTCCAGCGGTCAATAATACATTTGATATTACACTGTCTACTAGTTCGGTGAATAAGACTGGTTATACTGAAGCTGAACAGAAAAACACGGATGATAATAAATCTACAGGGGCAAATAGTGGTGCACCGGCTAACTCTGAACGTATTTTAGTAGAAGCCATTGATGACTCTGGATCCAATGAAGCGGATTTGATTGTGGATCACAGTGGCGGAGGTGGATTTTCGGTTGGCGGGACGGTTTATCTTAATAACGAATCAACAATAGGAACTTCAGGAAACGGAGGGCCGTGTGATGGATCGACCATCGTTTCCCTCAGAGTTAATGGTGGTGCTACGCCGTCTACCGCCACCTGTTCGAGCAGTACCGCCGTCTTTTCGGTTACTGGAGTCACGGCCAATGCGGGGGACACGATTACGATTTACCTTACTTCCACCCAAAAAGCCAACCGAGTCTATGTTTCAGACGGTACGGCGGATACGGGGATGAACCTCTATGTCGATGTTGTGGCCGTTGGGGATGAGCAGGACGGGACGGCGACAATTTTGGATCTTTTGGACTACGACAATGACCAAGATGCAACCAATATGCTTTTTGACGCAGACGATGCGGCGACGGACTTTCTTTTAGTTGATTCAGGAGTCGAACTGCACATTCACACGGGAGATACCCTCGATCCCGGTGGAGACGTGGATACTCAGGGGAGCGCTGGGGATTTGCATATTGATGACAATTCCCTTATGGAGGTGGATACCGCAACCTCGACTTTTACGGGAGACGTTGCCATTGATGCTGGAGGAACCTGGCGGGTGAATGCAAACGCCGCTGTTGATGGGGGAGATATAACGACCACGACCACGGGCCAGACGACTACAACTACTGGAACGCCCACAGTTACTGTTACGGGCGCAGGTACATTAGGTAACGGATCCGGAACGTTGACGTTTTACAATCTCTCTTTGAGCGGAACTGGTACATCGACATTGAATTCTCCTCTAACAACAAATAACAATTTGACCGTTGGAGACGGTACAAACAGTCATACTCTTGAAAACGAGACTAATGACGAGATTATCAATGTGGACGGGGGGTTGACAATTTCTGCTAATGGGACGCTGACGGCCTCTTCGACAGCCTCTTTTACAGTTCAGGGGAACTGGACAAACAGTGGGACTCTTAACGAAGGAACCGGGACAGTTACCTTTGACGGCACGATTTCAACTACACTCAACTCAGGCTGTACAGATGCGGGCGCTTGTACTACCCAAAATTTCTCAAACATCATTTTGAACAAAACCAGTGGTACGGATGCCAATGACAATGTTACTCTTTCAATTAATCATCTTCGGGTTACCAGCCTCATAACGATAACCGATGGCGAGTTAGTTCAGGGGGCTTTGAATGTACGTTCAGAAGGGTCAAGTGCAGTGACCATTGCGGCGGCGGGTGCATGGACGAATATCTCAACCGGTGATTTGACCTTGGGGGGTTCCTTTGCCAATTCAGGAACAGCCACATTTCAAGGGAACGGGAGTGCCTGCGGGGATGCCAATGATATCCTTCTTCGTTCAACTGCTGCCGCTCAACGGTCCTGGACCGGAGCGGGAACGTTCAATATCAATGATGCGGATATTGAGTATCAGGCAGGGACCGCGAGTATTACCGCGTTTAGCTCAACCGATTCCCTCAACAATGGCGCAAACTGGACGATTCTTTCCAATTGCGGATCCGCGGTAAGTACCTCTACAAGCCAAGAGGCGACCGCATGGAGTTTCCAAAGAAAGACGTTTTATGACTCAACGAATAGCAGAGATTGGACATTTTTTTATGACGGGGATTCAATTGAGGGATGGTATTCTACTAACGCCGGAGATTCCTGGAATGATGCTACTAATGCTGATTTGGCAGTCAACACCAATGATTTTTCCATCTGGCATAATCCCGGGGAAACATACGTTTTTATTTCCTATGCTATATCCGACGATGTCAGAATTAGACGAGGAACATTATCGGCAACCGATATCACTTGGGGAAGCGAGTTTACTGCACTTGATGGGACGGGATCATCTGCCACCTACAAATACGCAAATGTCGCGCGCGACAGCTCCGGTCTTTTATGGGTAGTTGCCCGATATACTGCAGGGTCAACTTCTACCGCCACCTATTACTTTGACGCACATCACGCAACCGAAGTCTGGACTAACCCGGATAACATGACTGACGGAAGCACATCTACCTTTTCCTCGAGTGGTACTGACGCAACAGTGCAGCTGAATAATTCAAACACAAATAATGGGACAGATTTGGGGACTATCACCAAGGTGGAGATTCGGGCGCATGGTTATTCGACATCCGGGGACGACGCCTTCCTGCGGCCGGTTTTTGGGGGAACGAGCGACGGCAGCAACCAGACGTATGATCTACCCCAGGGAAGCGCAAATGCCGCCTACAGCAGCTATTTTGATATTACAACTGATACCAATGCTCCCAACCCTTGGACTTGGACCGATGTTGACAGTTTAGATATCGACATTGAGCAGCAAAGGGTGGGGGGTCAGGATACATCTTTCATTTCAAGGGTTGAAATTCAGGTGACTTATATCTCTTCAACTAATTACTATTTGCGGGCAACGCGTTGCAGCTCGGCTGACCCGGATACTACCTGCAGCGGTAGTGGACCGGATAATCTTTCCGATACCACAAATACCAATACCAATGTATACGGAGTCATCGTCCCGGAGGCGTCACAGGATATGTATGTTGCCTGGATTAGAAATGCGGCTATTGAAGGAAGACAGTGGGATAATGATGCTGCGGGGGATAAATGGGACCCTGACATATCAGTAGCTGCGGATTCAATTGCAACAGGCAAGGCCGGGTTGGCGAGTAACTTTTCATTGGTATCGGATACGAGCAGTAATGTTGAAATTGTTTATGTTGACAGCCTGGACAGGGTACAGCATCAGGAGTGTACAGCGGTATGTTCCGGTACATTTGGAGCGGCAACTAGGTTAGATGGAGCAACAGTCAACGAATATGTCACGGTTTCGGTCAATTCCGACAATAATGACGTTTATGCCATCTGGCTTCGTTCAGGAACTGCGTATTATAATGCCCGAACCGGAGGAACTTGGGACGGGGAGACGGACACGGGGTGGATTGAAGGGACTTCGCCTAAGTATTTAACTTCAAATTTCCGGGGGCCGGGAAGAATTTTTGCCGAATGGACATCTGGAAGCGGTTCCCCCTTTAATGTCAATTGGGATTACATTATCATTCCAGAGTTTCTTTGGTTGTTTTTACCGCTAGGGCCATTTCTGCCTTTGATCTTGAGAAAAAGAAAGACCTGATTCGTAGAGAGATACCTCTCTAAAGTAAGTTCTGTTATGGATTACTAGATCACGAGCACGACGACCGATCCGGCAAGCACTTATAAACTAGGTCGGGACACGGTTTTGCCTCAACTGTCGAAGCAAAAGGGGCGGCCAACACCATGAATACAAGAGCTAACAATACTGCTATTCCAACTATTCTCATCTTTCCTCACCTCCTGGCTTACAATAAGAGAATAGACATATTAGTGGTTATTGTCAAGAACTACGAAATCTGACACGACAATTGCGATGCGGTTTTTAGTCCGGAATACTTTCGTTGTTTTACCGCTAGGGCCATTTCTGCCTTTATTGTTAAGAAAGAGGAGAAAGTTCCGCCAGAATTAGAAGAGATATGAAGCAAAAGAAAGTTTTTAAAAAGATACTTCTGATTACGGCTATAATATTACCGGTTTTGCCTGTGATTGTAACTTTTTCTTCTGTCTTGACATCCTTTTTTGAGAAAATGGAGTGGTATTTGTGGATTCAAGAAGCTGTTGTTCCCTTCGAGTCAAGACTGGTAGCGGTTTTAATTAGGGTTGTGGGAATAAAAGGGATGATTAGCTCAAATGCAAACTATTCCATGGTTTTGCTAAAACCGGAGGGGATTTTGCTTCCCGTTGTTATTTCCTGGAACTGCCTTGGTTGGCAGAGTATGATTCTTTTAAGTTTGACGTTGATTACCGGTCTTAGAGGCAAGTACACTTTCTTAAGTAAAATTCAAGTATTAATTTTAGGGATTTTAGGAACGTTTCTTTCAAACCTTTTCAGAATGGCTTTTATAGTAGCCTTGGCCTTTTACTGGAACCAGTTAGCAGCAAGAATCGTCCACGACTACTTTGCCAGCTTTATAGCTCTAATCTGGTTAATTTTCTTTTGGTGGTTTTCTTACTCCTTCGTCCTTGATGAGAGAAAAGCCATCGTTCAAGAAAAAACCATTAAGGTTTGAGCATGGGTTTTCGTATACATATATCCTGGTTGACAAAAGAGAGGAAATTTCTTAATATGAATTCAGTTACTTAACAATTTTGTTAAAATAATGAACTTCCAGGATATAAGAACCAGGCTAAAAATTCACAATTTGGTCGTTTTTACGACCAGTGATTTTATGAATTTATTTGGACTGACCGGAAGCACTGCGGCTGTCAAGTTGACAAGATACAAGAACAAAGGCTATATAGAAAGCCCTAAAAGGGGAGTTTATATTCTTGGCGACGAGGGAGTCGATAAATTCCGCGTGGCCAACGTTTTGTACTCTCCTTCATATGTTTCAATGGAAGCGGTTTTGTCAAACAAAGGCATCATTCCAGAGGTTGTTTATGCCATTACCTCGGTTACCACTAAAGCCACAAGGGAATTTTCAGACCAAGATACCCTTTACAAATATTACAAGGTAAAAACCAAAGCTTATACAGGTTATTTCAAGGAGAAAGAACACTTAATCGCCACGCCAGAAAAGGCCCTAGTCGATTACTTGTATTATGTCTCTTTGGGTAAAAGGAAGCTCAATGAGAGAATTAATTTTTCCGGTCTTGAGGGGGATAAGATTCATTATTATGTTGAGTTTTTTTCAAGCAATAGGCTTAACAATTTAGTGAGGAGGCTCATTGAATGATAGATAACAAAAGGCTAGAAACAATCCAGGCGAGTTTTCAAACTACCCCCGAAGCTGTTATTAGAGAGTACTCCCAGCACCTTTTTCTTTCTTTGTTTTATAGAGAACGGGAGGCTTTCAAAGTTCTTTTTAAGGGAGGAACGGCACTAAGATTTGCCTACAAGAGCCCCCGGTTTTCAGAAGATTTGGATTTTTCTGCTTTTGGGACAGACGCTCGCGGACTGGAGGAAATCATTTTAGCTGTTTTACTTGAGCTTTCCCGCCAGAACGTCAAAATTGAGATTAAAGACTCCAAGACTACGACTGGTGGCTACCTTGCCAATCTGGTTGCTTTTATTGAGGATAGACAAGCCTCAATTGCCATCCAGGTCTCTTTTAGAGGCAAAAGCAAACTGGCACCTGAGATTGTCAATATCACTAATGAATATATTCCCACATATGTAGCAAATTTAGTGCCGCAATCGGTTTTGGTTGGGGAGAAGGTACATGCGGCTCTGACCCGAGGTAAACCCAGGGATTTTTTTGACGTTTATTATCTATTGCGTGAGGGTTTGATAAAAGGAGAAGATATAGAAAAGCTTAGAAAAGTGAGAGAGATTTTAAAACAAAAAGACATTGATTTTAAGAAAGAACTGGAACTTTTCCTACCAGCGAGCATGAAGCATTTTGTGGCTAGTTTTCCAGGCCCTCTTCTAAGGGAGCTTGAGAGATTTGTGTAAACCGTTGCAAACACCCATCCAGCGAATTCCTTTATATTAGAGCCCAACGTTGAAAGTGCCCAATCGGATTTGTAAGCGCTTGCCCCGCAAAAATTGCATATTTGGGCGAGGTTTTGGTCCCCAAAGTATGTTTACATCCTCCCCCTGTTAGATACGAAATTATCTCACGGGGCGTCGGAGGAGCGCAACTTCGGGGCATGCCCCGCACAGAACTTACCCCGCAGCAAACGTTGGTGCGGGGGGCGTTTATGCGGGGTAAAGGTTTTCGTATGGTTTTGTACTTGACCCGTCTGACGGGTCTTGAGCCCAAGAAGCCAAATTTTGAAGAAACAATAGTTGACAGATAATATACAATTATGTATATTAATTGTTAATGACATTTTTAGATTTAAGAGGTCGGATAAAGGTAAATATATTTACTTTTTTGGATGTACTTAAATTTTTTCCCGAAGAGAACACACACAATATAAAGATCCAGCTTTCGCGCTTTAGCCAAAAAGGCCTCATACATAATTTTAAAAGAGAGTGGTATTGTTTTGATCAGAAGCTGGTTGACTCCCTTGAAGTTGGAAGCATGCTTTATAAACCTTCATATATAAGCATTGAGACCGCGCTCAACTATTTTGGTATAATTCCTGATATTCCGCAGGCGGTAACCTTAGTTACCACAACAACTACAAAGAAGTTCAAAAATGTATTCGGAAACTTTTATTATACAAAAATAAAACCCTCCTTATTTTTTGGCTTTACAAAAGTGAAATCTTCCGTTTCCGAAGGCTATTTTAATTTGGCAGGGAAAGAGAAAGCAATCCTTGATTTTTTTTATTTAAGAAAAATAACGAGCATTTCTGATTTAAGATTAAACTTGGAAGAGGTTGATCAAAAGCTTTATCGAAAATATGCCGAAAGTTTCCCATCTTGGATACCAAAGATATGAATTCTATTAGCGATAATTTCGACCAGATCCTTGAGTTTGCAAAGAATTATGGCTTACCTCCGGAAAAAAAGAGGGCAATAATCCGAGAGTATTTGCAAACGAAGATTTTAGAAATTATCTACTATGAGAAGATTTCTTCGAAAGTTTTTTTTGTAGGGGGAACTTCGTTAAGATTACTTCGCGGTCTAAACCGTTTTTCAGAGGATCTTGATTTTGATACGATTGATACACCTTCAAAGCTAATTGATTTATTGGCAAAAAGGATACATGAAAGATTGGTGGGTGAAAACATTGAGGTTGAACTTTACAAAAATGTTACAAAAAAGAAAGCATACTATGAACTTCGCTTTAAAGATTTGCTTTATGAGCTTAAAATATCTACAAACAAAGATGAAAAACTTAAAATTAAACTTGATTTTGAAAAGTTCTGGCGGGGTCAGGAAAAAGATGTTGTGCTTCTAAAAAGATATGGATTTTTAGCCAATGTAATTACCCTATCCCAATCTCAAATATTGGTCCAAAAGCTTCTTGCCTATCTAAAAAGGGAACAAACACAACCAAGGGATTTATACGATATTGTTTGGTTAATGTCACGAGGGGTGAATGTAGATAGAGATTTTATAAAAGAGAATAGACTTAACCTTGATTTATTATCCTTGGCAAAAGATAAATTTATTAAGGAGAAGAGAAAACTTAAGGGTTTCAAAGTTAAACTGCAACCGTTTTTGATAAATCCTCAAGACGTAGGCAAACTGGAATTGTTTGAAAGTCTGATCGATTAGACCACTCGGGAGTATTCTCCGAGTCAGTCTGAGCTAAAGGTTGCACCTAGGGATGATTGATTAATCACATTTATGGTTCAACTCTGGCAGTCCTTACATAGTTATTTGACTTTTGGTAATTCAGCTACTCCTTCATTTTAGAGCCAAAGAGTGACGTTCAAACGCAGGCGGTACAATGATTGCTTGCCCCGACTGAGTCGGGGTTCTGGTCCCCACACAGAACTTACCCCGCACCAAACGTTGATGCGGGGGGCGTTTATGCGGGGCATGGGTTATCGTATAGTTTCGTACTTGAGGAAAAGGTAGTAAAGTAAGTTGATGTATCCTTCTGAGACTTCATTGATACCGGTTACCGTAGCTTTAGCCCGTTTTGTTGAGAACAATGGGTTGTTTTCGATGATGGGTCAATATCCTTACTGGTATCTTGGAGTTCCATTTCGATTTTTAACAGGACCGATTATTCCTTTGCTTCAATTATTTTTTCACCGAACTTTTCCAAATGTATCATTGTTTAGTATTACGATATATATAGTATTATTTGGGTTTTTGTTATCTGCGATAGGATGGGGATTTCTCGTAGGGAAAATTCAAAATTCAAATTTCAAAATCCAAATATTTGGCATTGGTCATTTGGCATTTATCATTTTACTAGTTCTTCCCTGGCGTTTATTTTCTTCACTTACTCTAAATGAAGCTTCAATAACCCTTGCCCGTAATTTTTTACCTTGGGTTTTGTTGGCGTTTTGGGGAAATTTAAAGAAGGGAGATATGGGGGATCGGGGAGATTGGAGGAAAAAGGTTGTGGCGATTTTGGCTTTATCGACGCTTCTTTTGGTTAATACCAGCATTTTGCCGATTTTTTTGGTTGGTTTGACATCTTTGGTTTTGGCTTCGTCTTTCAAAGAAGGAAGATTTCGCGGTATCACCAAAAGGATTAAATCTTCCTTATCCCTTATACTTTATTCCTTATTACTAGTTACTCTCTGGTATACACCGGGATATTGGATCACAGTTTTAGCAAATCCCTCAATTGGTGGAGCCTCGGGAATTAAGGTTATTTTTAGAATTTTAGATCTTTTGAAAACATCGCTTCCTTTGGTTTTGGCTGTAATAACTGTCTACTTTACGGGGAAAATTAAAAACAGGTTGACTGTATTTGTATTAATTTGGATTTTGACATTTGGATTTTTGACTTTATTAAGATTTATAGGGGATCCGGACTTTTGGATGGATTGGACAGCCTGGTTTTACGAACTGGAAGTAGGAGTTGCGTTACTTCTTTCAAACTTTATATTGTCCATTCCGGGACGTCTCAAAACCAGGAATGACAAATTTCAAATGACAAATGACCAATCAAATTCAAAATCATTTGGCATTGGTAATTTACTGCAAGGCAGCAAGCTTCGCTTAACATTTATCATTTTGATCCTCATGCTTCCTTTCTACCTAACTTGGAGGTTTCATTTAGTATTGGGACGACCGAAGCTTATAAGCCAAGATATTCCTCAAGGAGTTCAATCTCTGAACAAGTTAGCTCAAATAGCCGACCAAAAGAGTGTATTTTTATCCGGTTCTACGGTTTTTTGGGCAAATGCAATTTATGATATTTATCAATTAAGGGGAGGAAGAGACCAGGTTGCGGTTCATCCAAATTGGGATAAAGGAGCTTTTGAATTACGCGAGGGAAAAGATCCCGAGGCCTCATTAAAATGGCTTAATGAATTGAACATAAACTATGTTTTAGTCCACGGGCCAAAATCACCAGAGTTTTATCATGATTTTAGAAACATAAATAAATGGAAATATATCGGAAATGTTGTTTGGGAAGATGGCGGAGATGTAATTTACCAAATTCCTAAATGAACTGTTTGCAACTGACAATTCTTCAATTCGGTATGCTTTGAATAAGTTCTTTATGGAACGGGGGAGGCCAAAGGTTGAGAGGAGGTCAGATAAAAAATAAGCAAAACTACATCGATTACTGTAAAAAGAATCAAACCAATAATTATTATTGCAGTCCAGGAAATTTCTTTTTTAGGCTGACTGATTTTTTGGATTTGAACGGGTTGGTCGTTAGGGATATTTTGAGTTAGTTGTTGTTGAATAATCGTCGGAGGAATCAAAACATTGGATGGTTTGGGTGCGCTAACTTTTGGTTCTTGGATGGCTTGAGTAAAAGTTTCTTTTTTAGCATCTTGCGGTTTTTCAAGTAAGATGGTTTTTTCTTGCTTTATTTGGACTTCTTTTTTTGTAGAGACTCTTGCGTATTTTTGCCCAAATAATTTATCTAAGTCTTTTTTTAAAAAATACCTATGTCCGCCAGGGGATCTAAGAGCTAAGATTACTTTCTTTTTCTCCCAACGGCGGAGTGTATCAATAGAAACTCCTAAATACTCTGCAGATTCTCCTATACTTAATCTTTCTTTGTTTATTTTTTCCTGAAAGTTATTATGCATAGATATAAGTTAAAGAATACTTATTACACGATAAACATTTTGCATATATATTAGTGAACATTCTTATATATAAATTACTTAAAGTCAAGAAGTATATTAGGCAGTAAAAAACGGGTATTGACCTTGGTCCCACATGGTGCTTACACTTGTTTTAGATATAAAATGGCTAATACTGTCCTTAGCCCAAAACAGCGTCTTAAACTTGTTGAGAGAGTCTTCAAGGAAGATAAATTAGTTGCTTCTGCATGTCAGGAATTTGGAGTATCCCGCTTTACTTTTTATAAGTGGGCAAAAAGATACGATAAAAGTGCTTCAAGGAATCAAAACTTAAGAAATTTGGCTGATATAAAAAGGAGAGTAAAGCTATCTAAGAATATAGCCTCAAGTAATGTAGTTGCGGAAGTAAAAAAAATAGTTTTAAACAAACCTAGTTTAAGCAAATATGAGATTACCAACGAGCTTAAAAAGCGCTTGGCTAATAAAGCATTAGGAGTCCACGGTGTTTACAATATACTTAAAAGGTCCGGCCTGAATACTTTTGAAGATAGGAAAAAGTGGCAGCAATTCGTATTAAGCAGTAAAAGGCGAACACTAACTCCAGGACAAAGACTGGAAGTTATTCGAAGAGCAGAGCAGCTTCGTGTTCCCATTGCGCAGGTTTGCAGAGATATCGGCATCTCTCGATATACTTTTTATAAATGGAAGAGAAGATGGGAGAAATCGAGCAAGAATATTGATGCACTAAGAGATAGAAAGCCACAGTATGATAGAAGGCGTTTGAGGATACAACCAGAATTAGAGAAAGAAATATTATCAATAGTAATAGAATTTCCTAATCTAAGTAAATATGGCATTGCCAGAAGATTATCAGATAAATTAGGACCAGTCGTAGGACCTCATGGTGTATACAATGTTCTTCTTAGAAACGGATTAAATATTCCAGAGCTAAGACTTGCATATTCGAGAGCTTATACTCCTGAAGTATCAGTAAAGCCCGGTGTTTCTGATAGAATACGATATGTTTTAGAACAGTTTGTTACATCATTGGCACCCGCACCACCTCCTAGGCTCGCCATAGCTTTAGCGCCGGCGGCCCGCACGTTTTTTAATTTTCTCAAAACCTTCTCAATAACCTCAATTATTTCTTCGGCAACCATTTATTCATTCCTTTGGTGGATTAGTTTATTAAAAGAACAATTTGTAAATGTATCAATAGGATTAATTTTTGCAACAGTTGCTCTTTTTATGGGTTCAATATTTTTTCTTTACTCTCTTAAGTACTATATTACACTGGCGATTGTTCTTTCATTCTCACAACAAGAAAGCTCCTTCGCCCCTTCGACTTCGCTCAGGGCTTCGCGGGGTAGAAAAGGATTTCTTTCTTGGATATTGGGATTTGCCAATGGTGGGAGTAGTTTACCCCGAGGAGTGGAGCGACGAGGGGTGGGTCTGACACCCAATCTTGAACACATAACTCTTAAAAGATACCCAAAGGTTTCTGTCCATATACCTTTATATAACGAGAAAAATGTCGTAGAAAGGGCAATCAAAGCAGCTACAAACTTTGATTACCCCGGAGATTATGAAGTAATTCTTTGTGATGATAGTACGGATGAGACTACTCAAATAATCAAAGATTATTTGAGAATGTCAAATGTCAAATGTCAAATGTCAAATGGGGAAGGATATACGCTTACACAGGCAGAGGTTAGACCTGGAGTTACTCTTAAACACCTTCACAGAACATCAAGACAAGGTTTCAAAGGTGGTGCACTTCGACTGGCGCTTAAGTGTACAGACCCCAAGGCAGAATTTGTATCCGTCTTTGACGCTGACTTTGTACCATATCCTGATACCTTGGAACTCTTCTTAAAGTATTTCCAAGCCACGGCTGGCTCCTTGGACTTTAGTAAGTCTCCCTCAAATCCGAACCAAAATTCTCAATTACCAATAACCAATGATCAATCAAATTCCAATTTGAAAATTGATCAATTAAATAATTCATTGAATATTGATAATTCGAAAATTGAAAATTCCAGCCGCATAGCGGCTGTACAAGGCTACCAGTGGCATGTACTTAATAAGTCCGAAAACTGGATTACAAGGGGAGTAAGGAGTGAATATGCAGGTTCCTACGTTATTGAGCGCTCAGGAACAGAAATCTATTCAGGACTAAAACAAATATCAGGAGCAGTTTACATGATTAGACGTGATGTACTTGATGAAGTAGGCTGGGAAACCTCAATTACTGAAGACTTTCAATTGACCTTAAAACTCTACGAGAAAGGATACAAAGTAGTCTACACTCCCTACATTCAAGCTCCGGCTGAGTGTGTATCAACACTTAAAAGATTAATTAGACAAAGAATGAGATGGGCAGAAGGACATTCAAACAACATCCGCAAGATGTTTGTGAGGCTGCTTATTGGTAAATGGGAAACGGCTAGGGTTACGATGCCCGTATCGTCAAAGGGCTACGGTTACGAAAAAGAAAATGAAAAGGACGTTACCGATACACTTCACCGAAACGGGCTTCCTGACCGTAACCGACTAACGAAAGACGGAAAGAGATTCCTACCTTCCCCCCTTACACTATCCGAAAAGTTAGAATTCCTCTACCTTTCCCCATACTATCTCCAAGCTTTCTTCTTCCTAATAGGTACCTTCTCTTGGTTAATATCAGAAACAATATTTGCTTCCCGTCTACCTTTCTGGACCTCACTTTGGGGATGGAGTCTTGTTTTAACAAACTTAATATCACTTCCACTCATGAATGCAGTAGGACTATTTTTGGAAGAATCAGAGGAAAGAGACTATCAAGGATTAGCTTCCTTTATCGCTCTTTCTTACATTCTCGTTCCATTCCAAGCCTATGCTTCCCTTAAAGGCTTTCTCTCCAAAGAAGAAGGGCCTTGGTTCAGGACTCCCAAAACAGGAAGGATTACCGACATATTCACAAGAGGAAGATTCTACCGCTTCATTAGTGGCATATTGCCCGGTAGGGCAAATGCCCATCCGAATGTAGCTACAAATGTTAATACTGCGAATGTATCCGAATTTAAAAAGCCGTATTCGGATAAATTAGGATTATTATCATTAGGATCTAATTCGTATTTATCTTTAACAACTGCCAATTCCCGTTTTGACTCCTTCAAAATCCGCCCTAAGAAAATTCGTCATATCGGAAATTTAGCGCTAAGTTTTCTTGTTACTATTTCAATTCTTCTTGTCAGCTTGTCGCCGTTTATTCCTGTATCTCAAACTACTTATGCCTCAGAGCCAAGCCTTAAGACGGCTCAGGAAGTACTAAAAGCTTTAGATTCCGATGAAATTACGAAGGCAAAAAATCCTTCCCATAAAGAAACAATTATAAGAAATGCCACTTCCCGCGAGATTGATACCCCAAGAGTAATTGTTAAAGCCGCCAAAAGCGGTAAGCAAATAGAGTTTATATTTCATAAAGAGCCAAGGATAAGAATCAAGCTGGGTGGTCGTGAAGTTGAATTTGAAACTTTGTCTATAGGCACCAAGAAGGTTTATCCGTCAAAATCAAATATTTATTCGAATAAAGAGGTTGTCTATGAGGAAGTAATCGAAGGTGTCGACTTAAAATATTCTATTGCCGGTGGTGTACTGGTTGAAGAATTTATATTAAAGCAACAATCAGCGGCTTCATTTTTAGGTGACATTAAACAGTCTTTAAAGACTGTAGATGTTAAAGTTGTATCCCCAAACTCTAATACTTTTGGATTTTATACAGAGGAAGGCGAGGAGCTTTTTAAACTTTCTCAACCTTTCGCAAAGGATGCAAATGGGGAAGTAAATCACGGTGTTAATTTTAGTTTGGAAAAAGAAAGTTTTGGGTACAAACTTATTAAACGTTTTGATCAAAATTTTACCCAGTGGCTCATCGACGAAGAACGGGTTTATCCGGTTTCTATAGATCCGTCAGTTATAGTATCGGGGGGGATAGAAGAGGCAGAAGTACAGTATGGAGGTTTACAGAGAAAAGTAGCATACGTTAATGGCAACTGGTATGCATTTTATAACTGCGATGCGACAACATGTACCGCTTCAACCGGAGGAAGGATTTTTTACAAAAAATCCTCTGACGGGGTCTCTTGGGGTTCGGCTGTGGCAGTTGATGATTCAGACACGGATAATTTTAATCCCTCTATTGCAGTTTCAAATAATATAATTCATGTTTGGTGGATTGATGACGGAGCAGACAGAGCAGAGGGTCGCCGGATTGATACGGGAAGTTCTGATGCGCAAGGAACTCTATGCCAGACCAGCATAGAGGCCGGGGCAATTGGAAATACATTTATGATTTCGGTCGCCCAGTTTTCAGATACGGGTGTTCTTATTGCCTATTCGGACACAACCGGCGGAGATGCCGAGATAAACGCTTTTGAGATAGCTAGCCTTGACGGAACTTGTACTGGAAATTTAACTTCGGTAGTTACCGGAAATGTAACTTTTGGGACACAAGGAGCGGGGTTAACCTCAGGAGATAGACCGGTCTTGGTTGGACTTGATTCAACGAGTGCGGCTGTTATGTTTCAGGACGGAACAGACCTTTCTTTTGCCAAATACGATGCAACAAGGGATGAGTGGAGAAGAAACAATCAAACAATAGCTTCTGTTACCGATACAATCTACTCGGTGACTACAGACGGTACAAACATTTGGGTATTGAGTGTTGATACTTCTACAAACCAGAATACAAGACTTTATTCTTGTTGTACCGACGACTTGGCAGAATTTTTGATAGATTCGGACACAGGTGAATCTGGAGATGAGCAGGAAACAGAAATGGATATTTGGTGTCCTGCTTCCGACCCTGCAAATTGCAAGGTAGTTTATGTTGATAATTTACATACTATGGGTCCAGACTTAATGTTCGTGGATTGCGATGATGAGAATTGCTCAACTTTCGGTTCAGGTACTCCGAGGGTCATAGATTCTGATACAGGAAGTTCAACCAATGCTCCTTCACCCGCCCTATTTTGTGTTACCTCAGGCAATTGCAAAATTGCCCACGGAGATTTGTTGGGCGGTACAAGCCCAGATATGTCTTTGATTGACTGTAACGACGAGACATGTTCAGCTCCTTCCCAAGGAGATATTAATGGGGACTTGGGCGGAAGTACCTCAAAACCAAACACCTCCCTTTATTGTCTGAGTGACACTGACTGCAAAGTTGTATTTTTTGAAGATGATACAGATGATTTGTGGTTTGCCGACTGTTCGAACGCCAACTGTTCTACGCGTGACGCACTAACCGCAATTTCGTTAAATATTAATACCACAAACTCAAATGCCAAAAACTCAATTTGGTGTCCGGCTGCGGATGACTGCAAAATACTTTATCATGACGCAGTTGAAGGAGACCTTACATTAATTGATTGCAGCTCTACTACTTGCGGTTCCAGAACAGAACTCGATATAGATACAGATGTTGGCGGTACATCTGTCAATGTTCCCAATGCAATTGATTGTACTTCTGGAGCTAATGACTGCAAATTAATTTATGCGGACGGAAGCCAGCTCGAATTTAATTTTGTTGATTGCGGAGATGCGACTTGCTCGACAAGTACGACAACGAAGATTGATGATACTGCAGGAGGACTTACGACATTTGGTGTAGATTTGGACTGTCAAAACGGCGCCAGTGATTGTAAGGGAGTGTATGTCGGGGATACGTCATCTCCTGAGGACCAGTACTTTTTTGATTGCGATAATGCAACCTGTTCTTCAGGAAGCGTAATGGATCTAGATAATCCGCCTACAAGGTCAGCTTTATCTTGTCCTGCATCAGCCAACTGTAAACTCGTTTATTATGACGCTTTAGAGTCCAGCCAGCCTCCTGTTTATTTTGCCGATTGTGACAGGGAAGACTGTTTGCCGACTTGGACTGACCAGCCTGATCCTTGGACGAGCCAAACAAATATAACTTCAGTTTCCTTAAGTTACGATTCTGCAAATTCCGATTTATACGCTCATGTAATAAAAGACTCAACCGAGCAGGCATATTTCAAATCAACTGACGCCACGACGATTTCCTGGGGGACTGAGAGTTCATATGGCTTTACGGCGGGAGATTTAGGGCATATTAGTGCATCGGAAAAAGGAGCCGGTCCGGATCAAATAGGGGTAGTTTTGCGCCAAGGAACAAATTTTGAGTTTGCGGTCGTGCCGGAGAAAACACTAATTCTTTTAATGGTATTACCGATTTTTCCAAAGATATTATCGTTTCTGAAAAGAAAGAAGACAAGAGTATTGTCTTTAAAATTTAAATGAATAGAAAATTTTTTATATTGGGCATTGTCCTTTTGATATTTCTGCTAATTGCATCTTTTTTCAAGATTACCAAGAAGGGACTGTTCGAAAGCAACTTCGTAAGTCTAAAAGATAATAGTGAGGATGAAAATGAAATAAAACAAGAAGAATTTTCCGAAAATGATATAACAGAAATTCCAACAAATAAAAAAGATGAGGGAAATAGTGAATTAAAAGAAAATCCGGATACTATGAAACAGACTCCAACTCCAGCATTAAAAGTTACAGTTTATGCTACTCCAACTGTTATCCCTAAATTCAATAACGGTACAAATAATCCAACTTATTATCTTTTTACACCCTCAGACTTGTCAGGACTCGTCTCCTACGAGGGTAAAATTTTGAATATCAAAAAAGATAGAATTGCTTTTGCTTTTAATGCTGATTGGGAAGGGGAAAATGAAGAGGAAACTTTATTTATTGGCAATTTTAATGGCCAAAATCAGAAAGACGCACTAATTATTACTGGTAGCGGGAATTCCATCACCAGTGATTTTTATAACATGGAGGGCGGACATGTAGCGAATGATTCAAACGCGATTTTGCCTGAAGATTATATAGGAAAAAATTATTTTTTTGAAATGCAGTGGGATTTTACATCTTCGCCTATGGTTATAAGGTTGTTTTTGGATGGGCAACTGAACAATACTATCTACCCCGAATATAAACCTGAAAGTGTCAATCCAAAAATATTAGTTAATAAATTAATAACAGATTTGGAAATCGGGGAAAAATGAAGAATTTTAACTCATCCACAACAAATTTCCTTTTTCAGAAAAAAATATTTACTTATATTTTATTGATTTTAGTTTTTGTGCTTATGTTCATGCCCTTTATGACGACCTTCAATGATGTTCTCACACGCGCTGTAATGCGCCTGGATGCTTATAAAATCATTCAGGATTATGTTGTACCGTGGGAGGTAAGGATGGTAGGAGTTATTCTTTATCCGTTTGGTTTCCAGCCGTCGATAGTTGGGGAGTACTTGGCATTAGGTGGGGGTCCTTCGACAGGCTCAGGACGATCTCAATTTTTGATTGAGATCGCCTGGAATTGTGTCGGTTGGCAGTCTCTTCTGTTTTTCTTATTAACATCTTGGATAGGTCTACAGGGTGATCGCTACACGAATCTTTCTAAAATTAAAGCTTGGATTATCGGTTTTTTAGGAACATTTTTAGTAAATCTTGGAAGAATTGCGTTTGTTACTATTATTGCTTACTATTTCGGCCAGTCTTTGGCTACTATTTTCCACGACTACGGCTCAACTTTAGCGGTTTTAGGGTGGTTATTTGTCTTTTGGTGGTTTAGTTACTCGTTTGTATTAGAAGCAAAGGTGGAAACTAGGTAATCTAATGCATAAAAGCTTGCTCCGACAAAGTCGGAGTTTTGGTCCCCAAAGTATGCTTACCTCCTCCCGAGGTCTACGTCCTCGCGTCGTAGGAGCGCAACTTCGGGGCAAGGGTTTTCGTACAGTTTTGTCCTTGAAGACAGGAAGCGAAATTTCGAAAAATCGATAGTTGACAGATAATATACAATTATGTATATCAATTGTAAATGATATAGGTAGAATATGAGAATATTTGTAAAAACAGTTTTAGCAATTATTATATTTGTACTAATAGCGCCACAAGGTTTACTTGCTTCAACAGTAGATATTCCCAAGTTAATTTCCACTTCCCCGAACTCTAGGGTTCCAAGCTTAGATATTGTTGGTGTTAATGTTTTTGTTTCTTATCAAGATCTTTCAGAAATTCCGGAAATTTACTTTGCAAAATTTTCCGACGAAGGTCTTAACTTTTCAGATCCTTTAAAAATTTCAGGAGAGGTAGAAGCAAAGGATGTTTCTTACCTTTCGGCAACAGGAAATAATGTATATGTGATTTGGCCAGGTTCTGCAACACCAGGAGAGGATACAGATGGTGTTTACTTTACAAAATCTACAGATTCTGGAAATATATTTTCTGAACCTGTAAACATTTCCGGATATGCCCCCGGTGCCCTAAATGTAAACTTAGAATCTTCAGGAAACTTCGTTTACATAGCATGGGCACAAGAAGATTCGAAAATAATGTTTTCTCTGTCTAATAATGAAGGTGTAAGTTTTTCTCCTCCTGTTCAGCTGTCTACATCATTATCTGTTGATCCTACCGTGCAATCGGATGAACCGTTTATTGCAGCCAGCGGTAAAGATGTTTATGTGGCTTGGGTTGAAGAAAGAGTAATGGATGAGGAGCCCGATAGACGGCTATTTGTAGCACATTCAACAGATTTTGGAGAGACATTCTCCCAAGCCACAATTGTGTCCAACAACAGCGAACCAGATAAACCTAGTATGGTAATCAACAAGAGAGGAGACGAAATATTTATTGTTTGGAGAGAGGATAAACTAGATTTACAACAAACTCGAAGCATAGATTTTGCAAAATCAGAGGATTCAGGATTAAATTTCTCTACACCAGTATCAGTTGCGACAGGTGGTTTTGATATCGATGATCCATTTTTAGCAATAAATAATAGAGGGGATCTGAACTTTGTGTGGAGAGAGCTAGAGGATATATTTTTTTCCCGCTCCCTCGACGAAGGGAACACACTTTCTACTTCTGAGAATATATCTAATGACGTTTCTTTTTCCTCTACCCCTACTCTAAGAGTGAACAATATGGGAAGAGGATTTGTGGCTTGGAGTGATACCGATTTGACAACAGACACTAACAGCATATTATTTACAACAGTAACTCCTTAGATTGGCCACATCTGGTAAATTTATACATCTGAAGGTTAATTAGAAAATAACGCCACTTTTTTAGTTTCGGTACTATCCGCACGATTTAGGATTGGAAGTAAGGGGTTATTAGTTATATATTTAATTAATGTCCAGGAAAAGTTTTTTAGTTGCTTCTGTAATCTTATTGGTTTGTCTAATCCAAATTATTACTGGTTTTTTTCCAGTCAAAGGAGCGATTTCTGCTTGCGACGGAGAAGTAGATCCTACAACAGTATTGACTAATGCTTCGCCAAATCTAACTTTTACTTTAAATAATAGCGACTCTAATGCGATAGTCTGGGTAAAATTTACTGCGCCCTCGTCTAATTTTACTATAACTGATGGTTCTACTGATGGTATGACCGCAACCATTGATTCGGGAACTGTTATCCGTTTTACTTCAGGAAATTTTCCGGGCAACTCAACAAAGGATTTCACTTTAAGCGTCACAACCGGAAGTTCCGCCGTTGCATCGGCGGCCTGGACAGTTCAGGTTTCAGACTCTGCTAATGGCAGTAATCCGACTTCTTGTACTGGAAGCTTTTCTGTGGCAATATCTTCCACACCCGCAGATGTCAACCCTCCTACAATTTCCAATCTGTCAGTTTCTGATGTCTCGCAAACTTCAGTGAAAGTAACATGGACTACTGATGAGTTGTCAACATCAGTAGTCAACTACGGAACGACAACAAGTTATGGATCTACGGCAAGCAGCTCAAGTCTGGTTACTTCCCATAACGTTGAGCTTACTGGGCTTTCTGCAAATACAACATACCATTACAGTGTTCAGAGTGCAGATGCTGATGGAAATACTACAGAAACGAATGACAATACTTTTGTGTCCTCAAAAGCAGCGACTACTGTAACAACGACAACTACAACTACATCCACTGTAACTAAAACCGTGGCAGATACCACAGGACCTGCTATATCTCTGACAACCGATTTTTCTAGTGTCTATACAGAGGCTCCAACGATTGAGGGGCGGGCATCGGATGATGTCGGTGTAACTTCCGTTGACTATTCGACGGACGATGGAGCCAACTGGCTTCCTGTGGATGAACTCTCGAGCGTCGGAGCCAAAACAGCCTTATTTGAATTCACACCGCTTGGATTGACCGACGGTAATTACAAAATAAGAGCAAGAGTCACCGACCCAAGCGGTAATCAAAAAACCTCTAAGGAGTATATCTTGATTATCGACAGGCTTCCTCCGGCGGTCGGAGCAACTCTATTTTTTCTAGGCCCGCAAGAGCTTGTCTGGGAAAACGATTCAACAATTCTAATTCTTCCAAAAACAGATGCGAAAATAATTCTTTCGGCAGTAGGGGGCCCAATTCAGATTGATATAGTTGCGAGCCGTGAAGGTACAGATGATGTCCAATCTTATTCTTTAGTTAAAAATCCCGACAACGGCCTTTGGTGGGGGACAGTGTCATTTTCCGAAGTCGGCGATTACATACTAACTGCAAAAAGCGTGGATGGAGCTGAAAATAAAACGGAGCGGCAGTTAAATAAAGTCAAAGTCATACCTTCCGGAGTTGTATCCTATGGGGGAGAGAGGGTTGAAGGAGCCGAGGTAAGTCTTTATTTCCAAGACAGTTTAACTTCGAAATTTTACCTTTGGGATGGGAAAGCTTACGGTCAGGAAAATCCTCAGAAAACTAACAGGAGTGGTGAGTACTTCTATTTTATCCCACCAGGAACCTATTATTTAGAGGTTAAATCCTCTGGGCACCCTTTGTTGGCAACGGAGATTTTCAAAGTTGATAAAACCGCATTTTTAAATCAATCCTTTGAGTTGGGACAAAAAAAAGAAATACATTTAGGTTCTTTCAAGGTCACTTTGCCTCTTTTCTTGAATTTTTTGGCAACACCTTCCGAGGTTAAATTGCCTTTGTTAGTAATATCGGATGAGGCTAAAAAATCAGATATTAAAGGGCAAGAGTTGCCATATGTTGTGTTGGCTAGTGCAAGCGGAAGCGTTGACAGTTATTCTCTCCATGGGAAGCCAACGGTACTTACCTTTCTTTCAACCTGGTATCCGCAAACATCCGAACAGCTTGGGTTTTTGGAAATATTGGGTAAATATGGGGCAGTTCGGGCTACACCTGTCATGCTTAATGATTCGCGCTCTGAAACAATTATCTTTAAAAAAAGAGGCGGGTATGAAATTGAAATTTTAGCAGATTCTGACGGAGTTTTGGTCGCACCTTTAAAAATAAACACTCTTCCTACCCATGTGTTTTTGGATAGAAAGGGGGTTATTAAAGACGTTAAGATTGGTATACTAAATGATAAGGAGATGTTGGATATTCTATTAAATTAGGAGATCGGGATATTAGGATACCAGGGATAGGAATCAGGTTATCAGGAAATCAAGAATAATTCTTTACCTGATACCCCTTCTCCCTATTGCTGATAAACTGTTATCCTGATGCCCTTTTAAGGTATGTGGACACAATTTTTTCTAGAAAACGCGCATTTTGCGATAAATATTTTCGCAGGAATGGTATTCTTCGCAGTCTTTTGGTTATATTACGACGCCGAGGGAAGAAGTGGATTGAAGGGGTTTCTAAAACTATTTGGATTTTTGTTTCTCGCAATATCATTTCTTACACACGGAACATTTATTGAGTCGTCAATTTTACCTTCCGAATATTTTCGAAACGAACTTTTTTCCTGGATTTTTTATTCTACAAAATTATTAGGGTATATACTAATTGCGCTCGGAATTTCACAAGAACCCCTTCAGAAACATCCGAGGGCAAATCTGCCCTTATTATTTGGAAAAATTAGCCTGAATTATTTACTCGCTCTTTTTCCTCTCTCTGCTTTTGCTATAAGTATTTCATACCTACGAAGAAGTACTAAAGGGCTTGAGCGGCATTTGAAGTCTCCTGCAATAAGTTTTTTTATATTATCTTTATCCGAGGTATTATATCTACGAGTATTATTTGAGGGTACATCTGATGTAAATATTTTTAAATTGACGTCTTCATTCGGACCTTTGTGGTTGGCTGAACATGTCTTACTTTTATTTGCGGTTTTAATTTTGGGGAAATGGGTGTGGGGATATTTACTCCGAAGGCTTATTACCCAGTTCTTTATGATTTTTACACTTGCGTCTTTGATAATATTTCTTTTTACAACGGTTTCTTTTTCCGCACTTCTTTTGAAAAACATACAGGACGAAACGTTAAGAAAGCTCGAAACCGATGTTAAAGTATTAAATTTTGCACTCGATGCCAAAAAAGAAGAAGCACTGTCCGACGCTTTGGTCTTAACCCAAAATACGCAAGTAGTTACTGCAATTTCTGAAAGTCAAAAAGACGATTTGGCAGATATTTTGGAGGATTATCTTCTTACTAAAGGCGAAAATACTTTAGTTGTTGTGGGAGAGGGCGGTGAAGTTTTAGGCAGGGGAGAAGATAGGGAGAAGATCGGAGATTCATTATCTAACGATATCTTAATTAAAAGGGCATTGATTGGAGAAAAAAGTACATCGGTTACCTCAAAAGACGCAGTTACAGCTGCCGAGATATCGGTAAGGGGGGCTGCGCCTATCAAAAATGAACAAGGGGAAGTTTTAGGGGCGGTCTTGACAGGAACAGTTATCGACAATGCATTTCTTGATGGAATTAAGCGAGCAACGGGACTTGAAGCATCAATTTATTCGGGAAATGTACTGTCGGCCACAACTTTGGTCTCTCCCGACGGAAAGTCAAGACCGATTGGTATCAAAGAAGAAAATACAAAAGTAAAAGATAAAGTATTAAAAGATGGAGTAAATTTCTTAGGACCTGCTCAAATATTGGGAACTCCTTTTTTTACAGCATATTTGCCGCTAAAAGATATCGATGAGGTTCCGGTTGGAATGCTTTTTGCAGGTGAACCTCAGGTTAATGCGCTTACGATAGCAGGAAAATCAATCGAGATGACATTCATCTTCGCCGCTTTTTTAATAGTATTTTCAATTCTCCCTTCCTATTTAATTGCAAAATACATAACAAAGCAAATTAGGTAATGTAGCTTTTTACTTTTTCAAGTAGTTCGACGGGAGAGAAGTCGGATTTTGTAATATGAGCTTTTGCTCCAAGTGTCATTGCTTCTTTTATCACAGGGTCGTGGGAGAGGTTAGTTAAAAGGATTATTGGTCCGTTTTTGACTTCGGGAGGATTTTTTTGCAAAGCTGCCAAAAGTCCCAGGCCGTCGAGCTTCGGAAGCATGATATCGAGTAAAATTACTGAGTAACCGCCAGCTTTTGCTTTTTCTAAACCTACTTCGCCGTCTTTTGCCGTGTCGACTTCGTATCCAGCATCTTCAAAAATTTCTTTGTAAACTCTTTTTGAATTTAAGTCGTCTTCGACAATAAGGATTTTAGACATTGGTAGTTAATTTATTCTAGGCAATCGGTAGTGTAAAAGTAAAGGTGCTTCCTTTCCCGGGTTCTGATTCGACTGCGATTTTACCTCCCGATAGTTCGACTAAATTTTTGGTTATATAAAGCCCGAGACCGGTTCCAGGTGTTTTTGAGATAGCGGTAAGAGAGTTATCGAGTCTTCCGAATTTAGTAAACAGTTTTTCCATGTCATTTTTCTTAATACCAACACCCGTATCTGCGACTTTAGTTTCAATTTTACTATTTATCTTAGCTAATGAAACAGAAACAACACCATTTTCAAGCGTGTATTTTAGAGCATTACTAATTAGATTCGTTACAACCTGTCTAATTCTGTCTTCGTCGGCGAAAACCTTGAAATCATTTTTGCCTAAAAATGACAGTTTAATCTTCTTTTTATGTGCTTCGGGAGAAAAATTGTCTACCACTTCGGAAGCAAGCTTACTCAGGTCGAATTTCTTGGGATCAAGCTGAATTCTGCCTGCTTCAATTCGGGATACATCGAGCATGTCGTTAACCAAAGATATCGCGTGTTCGGTTGCACCGTAGGCGAGTTTGAGGTTTTCTTTTTTCTCAGGCTCGCTCTTTTTAGGCGTGTTTAAGACCATCCAGATATAATTTTTAATTGTAGTCATCGGATTTCTTAAATCATGCGATGCAATTGAGATAAATTCATCCTTGAGCTTATCTAGTTCTTTTAATTTCAGGTTTGCCGTCCGAAGGTCGGAAGTTGCGCGTCTTACTTCTTCTTGGAGTACAATTGTGAATTGCTTAATTTCTTCAAATCTTTGCGCATTTTGCAAAGCAACAGCCAGTTCCGGTCCTAATATTTCTAGTACGTCAATATCTTGTTTAAAATAGATATCACCCGATTCTTTTTCTCCGAGTGCAAGTAGTCCGATAAATTGTTTTTTAGTTTTCAAAGGGAGAACAACAAAGATACCTTTTCCTCGGAGTAAATTTTTCAGCTTTCCTTCCGGCAGCTCTTCAAATACTAAAAGTTGATCTTTGGATTTTAATAAATCGTATTCATAATTAGATATTTTGAGCGCTTCGCGGTCGTGCCTGCTTTCGGCTACATATATTTTTTCCTTTTGAGAAAGAATAAATGCGGCATAAGAAAGGCGCATTTGGGATGTCATTATTTCAAGTATCTTGAAAGTTAAGTCGGAAAGGGTAAGAGTCGAAGCCATTGTTTTCGAGAGGATATTTAGGAGAATTGCGGTATCGTACTTTTCTTTATAGAGAAATTTATCGGTTATTTTTTCAAGTAATCTACGAAGGGGTTGGAAAGAGAAAGCAATAACGAGAGCTAGCATCGTGGATATTATCAAGTTCGACGAAGAAGTTCTTTCTTTAGTAATAAATGAACCGATGGCAAAAAGCCCACTAGCATATAAAAGTCCTAATATTGTAACCAAAAGCGTATAGGCAACTGAGCGCGCAACAACTAAACGAATATCAAGGAAACGGTGTTTAACTATAGCATAAGAGATAGATCCAACAAGGATGAGGGTGTATAGGGGACCAAAAGGAATAAAAAAGCTTGTTTTCAGAAATATTACAAATAAAAATTGAGTAGTTGCTATTAAAGAGAAGGTTATTATTAAACCTAAAAGTAAGTATTTTAGCTGAACTTTTTCAATACCTCTCGAACGTTTAAATTTTCTAATAAGTGTTATAAAGGAAAGTATTAAAAACCCTATGAAATTAATTGCAAAAAGAGCAATTGCCGGTCCGGGTATGGCTTTAATATTATTTCCTTCAAAGATTGCATCGGTAAACATGTAGGGAGATATTGCTAGTAACATTGTGATTAAAACGAGTAAACCAATAATAAAAAGCTTGGGTCTCGAGATTCCAATCTCTGGGTGCGGGAAACTACGAACAAGTAGGTAAATGGTTGGCCCCATTGGGGCTCCAGGTAGCATATCTAGCCTTATCCAAAACAAAGTTGCGGCTTCAGTAGCTTGGTGAAGTGAAAGATAGTTAAGTATCGACCAGATAGCAATTTGAAAGGCAAGAAAAGCAAGTAGTTTATTGGTTGCGCTTTTGGGATTTTTATAGTAAGTAAAGAGGCCTAATAAAACGTTAACAAAAGAAGTAAAAATGCTTATCGTCAACCCCATAATTTACTCTCGAGGTCTTAGAGAGAGCATACTCATATTATTATGAAAGAAATTAGAGGTCAACATCTCGCGACTCTCGATATTTATTTTCTGCTACCCGAAGCATATTTAATGCACTTTCTCTCCACTGCGATGGGATGAGGGTTGAAGAAAAAGGACGTTCAGCTACTTCAGTCAATATCCCGGCTCGCAGTTCGTTTCCATGGAGATTAGAATTGATGTAACCTTCTTTGTTAAAAAGAGGAATGAGATATTTACAATATCTGGGTTTAGTAAATAGTCTAGTAAGATTTGATAAGTCGAATTGATCAAGGTTATTTCCGCTTAATACTCTTTCGAGCATCATCAATTCTTGACCTTTCACTAAACCGCTTTCATCCGAAGACAAAATCGCAGAACTGGGTGAGATAAAATCAGCCGACGCAAGCTTATCTTGTTCGAACAATCCATTCAAAAACTCGTTCAGGCTATTACCATCAAGCCAGTAACCAGGAAATTCGAGAAGATGAGATTGAATATAGGGATTATCTCTGTCAAGTTTTATCTGCCATTCCTTATCTAAACCAAGAACGTCTTCAGTTTTAGTAAAGTCAAGCTTGTTAAATTTTCCATCGGTATCTGTGATTGTCAGCACTTCGTCTTGGAATGTTTCACCCAGTTGGCACGAGAAGAAAGTGTTATCATTTTCATAAGTCGTCGCTATTTGCATCATTGTCCATGCGATAGTCAGCATGTCATGTTCGTGTACACTTTTTTCTCTCGGTGAGTAAGGATATGTTCCTGTCCTTGATATGGCAGCTAGTCGGATTTCTGGAGCCTTAGTTTGAGAGCCGGCTTTCTTTTGTACATACTTGGATAGAATTTCGCTAAGGGGAATTCTTTCTTGAGTTTTTAAATTAACGACGTTCCAAAAAACAATGTCGTCGAAAAGAGGTGGAGGTACGGGTAATTCAGGATTAAGGGCAACTTTTCTGTTGGTGGCAATTTTCTCGCGTCCGTCAAAGGATCTAAATATTGCTATTTGGTGTGTAGTTAAATACTGACTATTATATGGAAGAAAACCTTCAAAGGGATCTTCTTTTATTTTTCCAATTGTCGTGCCACCACCCCACATCCGAGCATATGAATTTCTGGCCAAATTGATAGTTTTCCACTCCATTTTGCTCATCGATATCGCCGGGATATCTAATACTTCAGCGTGACCGAGTAAACCGACTTTAAGTTCAAACTTTCTCCGACCACCTTCCATTTCCGTCATCACGATCCCCAAATCTCTATCAATAATTTTCGGAACTTGCTCGGTTACTATTTGTGTAGATAGTATTTCTTTCTGCATTTAGAAGCTATTAAATATTAACTGATTTTAAGTACGGGAAGCAAATAGGGAAAATGCTTGGTATACTAACACGATGATTGACAGAGAACAACAACGTAGGTTGATAGGAAAGTATGATAGTTTATTTATATTTTCAGAAAAAGTGCCGCAGGCGTCACAGGAAATATACCAAGCCTGGAGACTTAGAATATTAACTTCTGACGAGCTTGTATCCTTAAGCCAGAGTGAGATGCTGGTTTACTTTGCAAGTTGGGGGTTACTTGCTTCCACGGCTCACAATACAGTTCCACAAAAATTTAGAATAAATGACTCAACACTAGATTTATTTCTTGATCGCAGTTTTGTTCTTCCTGTATCAGACAAAGATGGAAAGCAGGCAACGATAAGTTTAGGTTGTGTTGTAGAAAACATTTGTCAGGCAGTTCAAGCGTATGGATTATCTACTAAACTTGAGTTTAAGTCCATTAGTTTAGAAGACACAAAACCCATAATTGAGGGAGCCGGAGATGCTTTGGCTCACACTTTGACTATAAAAGTAGATGGTCAGTCTCAAGAGGTTGATACTCAAAGATTAAAATCGATACTTTCGAGAAGGGTAGAGAGAGGGCTGTATGATGAAAAAGTTAAAATACCCCAAGAATTACGAGAGGAAATAATTGATTCAGTGACTGATTTTAATGAGTTAGAAATTCACCTGATTACTAATAGGCGCCTCATTCAAGCATTTGGGATATTCCAAAAACAAGCAGACACTTTTGTAATTGGAATGCAAAATTTTCGACAAGAGCTATCTAAGTATTTATTGCCAAACACCGATTACATAGAACCTCGAGGAATGAGAGGACATGAATTTAATCTCGATGATGGAATGTCCAATGAAATTCATTTGGGGTTGAAAGGTGAAAGGAATTTGAAGCTTCTTAATATGATAGGATTTGCAAAAAACAGTCAAGAGGGAATAAATAGCTCGTCTGCACTTGCTGTGATCTGTAGCAAAAAAGACACTGTTATTTCTAGAATTCAAGCGGGGATGGCCTATGAAAGGATAGCTTTAATGTTGCAAAAAAGAGGATTTAGCACGGCGGTACATGCAGCCATTACAGAACGGAGTATTCCAGCTATAATTGGAGTTTCGGAGATTTTTAAAGCATCTATCCTCAAAACCAGAAGCAATCCTGCTGTAGTATTTAGAATCGGAGTACCAGTTGATAAGGTAAGAGAATTTCCATCGTCAAAACCTCCGATCGAGAGTTTGTTGATTTAAGTTTGGTCAAATACAACTCTATATGTAAATTCTTCAATGTTGTCTTCAATTCTTGCAGGAAGTGTGTGTCCCAAAAGTTTCCAGGCAACAACGAGTGCAGCAAGTCGTCCCGAAGCCATGGCGGTACCACCTAATTGGGCAAGACCCCCTGTTGTTTGTTCCCCCTTTTCTTTAACAACAATTTCTCCACAAACTCCTTTTCTGAAACTTGGCCCTGTTAGTTTCTCAACAAAATGCCAAAACGCTTCGCGTCCTCCTCCTGAAACCTTTTCCACTGCTTCAATTAGATCTTCGTCTGGTATTTCTAGGGCTAAAGTTCTTTCTGAATATTTACTAAAATCTGCAATTTCTGCAGCCGGCATTAAACCAAAATCACTCATCATGGCCAACACAATTTTCTTATCCCTGGCTGCCTTTCTTAGCTTTACTTTTTCTTCCATTTTGTCGAGCTCTTCAAATACAATATCTACCCCTTCTAAAAATTCATCCCTATTTGTATCGTCTATCGCTTCGTCGAAGACATCTATTTCAAGATAAGGGTCTACAAGATGCCAATACCTTGCCAGCGAAGCTGCCTTATTAGGTCTTTTGAAGTCAAACGGATTCAAAATATCTTCGGGGTTTTCTCTTTGCAATCTTGTACCAGTTAGATCAAATATTGAACTTCTGGGTAACCTCTGCAGATTAGTTATTGCAATATGGTCAAAATCAATTAATTTTATCCTTTTCGGCCGAATATCTCTTAATATACCCTCCATTACGTTGCTGCCAACACTCATACCGGCAACAGCAATAGTAGCCTCGTCAAAAACTTGGCGGATTTCTAACCAAGACATAGATATTTCTGGGTTATTAAGAAGGTGGGAGTTGCTTGTAACCAAAGCTAGTCTGTGAATGTGTTCGGGTGCAATCTTGAAGATGAATTCGGTTTGTGCATCATAAAGGTAGTTGCCATAGTTAGACTCGAACTTTCCCTCTTGATAATCGCGTAGTCTTAAGGCTTGATAAAGTTGATATTCTTCAGAAAAAAGATGCAAAAGAGTTGGTTTTTGGGAAGAAGGGATTTCTTGTGCTGACGATCCTAATTGTGTTCTCAAATTTGATATACTTGCTTCAAATTGGTTTCTTAGACTACTTCCCACAGGTAAGTTTGGAGGATTTGTAACTCGACTTAAGGGTTCGAATACATCGTTCATAGTAACCAATTCGACAGTCGGTTTTTGTCTATTAGGAGGTATTAACTTGGGTTCGGAAGCTCCGATGAGTTCGGGCTGGATTATCATCGACCCGTCTTTTAAATAAGTAACTAAGCCTTTTCTATGTGCTTCTTTTGCATCGAATAGAATAGGTCTACCGTAGTAGAGTTTTCTATCCACTTCAGAAGGTGCAATTTCTTTAACTCTTTCAGTGGTCATTGCTTTAACTTAAAGTAGAGTATTCTATCTTAGTATTAAGTAACTTTTCAAGAAAATTGTCTATGAATAAGACTTTTTGACTGGGGAAGAAACAATGTAGATTATTCCCAGAGTGAATAAGAATCCGGAGACTACATAGAGAGTATCGACGACATCACCATTCCAGTAAGTACCTGGGACAAGAATTATCCCGAAGGGACAAGCTCTGCTTAAATCTACTTTACACTTAAATAGTTTGATTGGTCAATTTCTTGTCGTATAATGAATATGTGACTGCCCGTCGAAAGTATAGCTTAAGGACATCATCTGATATTGTAATACTTCTGGTAGGTTTAGGATTAACGTTTTTGGCTTTTAAAATAACAAATGGATTAGTTGTAAGTAATCGAAACACACAATTTTCTGCACGCGTTAATCGGATTGAGACAATAACCGATTCAACTATAAAGGGGTATGTAAATATATTGGCCGGGATGAAAGGGTTTTTTTCAGCAAGTACTGAAGTTACTCGTGATGATTTTAGAATCTATATTGAATCGCTTAACACTCCCAATCTTTACCCCGGAATATACGGATTTGCATATATCTCTCGCGTATCGGAGGGGGATAAGGATTTATTTTTGGACAAATTGAAAGTTGAGCTTAATGAGCGAAATATTATTTTAGACACCTCAATTCAGTTGGCAGACAATCCCGAACATTATATTGTCAATTATGTTGTTACTGTTAAAAAAGATATCCCGCATATTCCTCATGGATATGATATGAAGTCGGATAAAATAAGAGGCATATTTTTGGATACGGCAGCGGAAAAAGGAGAGCCAGTATCCTCCGAACTGATTTCTGTAATGGGTCCTGAAACACCGGGATTTATCATGACCATTCCGATATACAAAAACGGAATGCCTTCTGATACACCCAATGAGAGAAAAGAAGCGCTGGTTGGGTTTGTAAATATAGCAATTGAGCATCAGGAACTTTTTAAAAATATATTAACCCCTACATTTTTGGGAAATACTCAAGTTACCGTTAAAGATGGGGGAGAAATGATATATAAATCTACATCCATGGAAAAAGAGGAAGATAACTGGATTAATCATGAAGTAAGAAACATTTCAGTTTCTGGAAGAAATTGGGAGATGGAGGTTTTTACCACTTCCGATTCATTAACGGGAATAGAAAACAGCTTACCGCTTATAGTTCTAATAAGCGGATCAGTCGTAAGCTTTCTTTCTTTTGGTTTAGCTTTTGCGCTTTCCAGTTCAAGAAAAAGAGCGGAGTTGCTTGTTGAAAAAACAACGTCTGACCTCAAGTCCGAAAAAGACAGAATTAATCTGATTATTTCCTCGATGGGAGAAGGACTTTTGGTTGTAGATAAAGGCAAAAAGCTAACTATGATGAATCCGGCGGCAGAGGCACTTTTGGAGATAACCGAGAAAGAGGCTAGGGGGAAAGATTGGTCGCAAATCGTTTCTACCTTAAAGGAAGATATTAAAACCCCCACTTCCGAGCGGTCTTTTTCAAAAACGATAGACGAAGATAAGGTAATAGTTACTCATTTAGACCACAATCATTATTATCTAACCCGAGGAGGGCGTAAATTTCCAATAGTTTCGATTACGGCTCCTTTAAAACAAGAGGGGAAGATGACTGGTGCCGTAAAGGTATTCCGTGATGCAACTCACGAGAAAGAACTGGAAGAGGAGTTAAGAAAAGAAAGAGATCAAGCTAATTTAATAATCTCTTCTATGGGAGAAGGGCTTATGGTTATAGATGGTGAATACAAAGTTGTTTTAATGAATTCTAAGGCGGAAAAATTACTGGAGACGGATCTTAAAGAAGCGCAAGGCATGAAATGGTCGGACATTGTCAAGGCATATGATAAAGATAAAATAATTCCATTTGATAACAGAGTATCTGTTAAGGTGTTAAAAACTGGAAAAGCGTACGTTACAAAAATAGACGATAACCATTATTATAAAACTCATTCTGGTAAAAAGTTTTCGGTTGCATCAATTACCGCCCCCTTGTTTGGCGAGGATGGGGAAATAGTAGGTGCTGTTAAAGTCTTCCGCGACTCAACGGCTGAAAAGGATGCAAAAGCCCTAATTGAGAAAAAAGTTGAAGAGCGAACGAGGGATTTAAAGAAAGCCAAAGATAAAATCAGCGAAGGTTGGTATCAGCTTCAAGGGGAGAAAGCACGCCTTACGGCATCCATTAACTCTCTGCCGTTAGGGTTTTTCATAGTAACCCGCGAGCACGAAATCGTTTACATGAACCCAACGATGCAGACAATCCTGGGAAAGACTAATAACAAGTGGACTTTCGCATCTTTAAGAAAGAGGTTTGGCGAAAGCAAAATAGAGCTTAAATCATTTTGTGCTCATTGCAGGGGGCAAGCCAGTGCTCATGGGATGGATGGCGTACCCTTTGACAGTAGGATTTTACGGATAATATCGGTTCCAATAACACTGCCCGAGAAAAACGAAGTTCTAGGTTCGGCAATATTGATTGAAGACGTAACAGAAGCAAAACTTTTGGAGCGCTCAAAAGACGAATTCTTTGCCGTCGCATCCCATGAACTGCGGACTCCGTTGACAGCCATTCGCGGCAATACTTCTTTAATTATGGAATATTTCTGGAAAAAAATTGAAGACAAGGAAGTCCGCGAAATGCTCTCAGACATGCACGAGTCATCAGTGCGCCTCATAGATATCGTCAACGACTTTTTGGATGTATCGCGCCTCGAGCAGGGAAAGATTGAATTTAAGAAGGAAAAAATTGATATATCCGAGATAGTTCACGATTCGCTTGTAGAGCTGAAAGTTAAGGCAGAAGACAAGGGACTAAAGGTAGAAGAGTTTTTGCCAAAAGAAAGAATTCCTAATGCTTTAGCCGATAAGAATAGAACAACTCAGATTATTCTTAATCTTTTGGGAAATGCAATAAATTATACCCAAAAGGGTGGAGTCAAGATAAAGATTTTGAAAAATGGTGAATTTATTAAAATTTCAATTTCCGATACTGGAGTAGGAATAACGGAAAAAAATAAAAAACTATTATTTAAGAAGTTTCAGCAGGCAGGGGAAAGAGTGTTGGCTCGCGATGTCACCCGCGGAACGGGAATGGGTCTTTACATATCAAAACTTTTAGTGGAGGGAATGGGTGGGAAAATTTATCTTGAGGAGTCCAATGCAGGTAAGGGGAGCACTTTTGCCTTTGAACTCCCGATTGCTAAATAATAGTAAAAAAGGCTAAACTTTGAGTTATGGATAGGAAAAAAGTACTGCTTCTTATTGAGGATGACCCCTTAATGCTTCGGATGTATAAAAAGTTATTCGAATTAGAAGGGTATGAAATACTTTTGGCCGAAGGAGGCCAGGAAGGTATAGTCAAGGCCATTGAATATAAACCAGCTTTAATACTTCTTGATATCATGATGCCAAAAATGGATGGATTTGAGGTACTAAAATCTCTTAAGGGGAATAATAATACCAAAGACATACCAGTTGTTGTTCTTACTAACTTAGCCGGACAACAGGATGCCGAGAGAGCATTAACTATGGGAGCTAAGAAATATATTATCAAGAGCGAGCAGGACCCCAAAGAAGTAGCCAAAATGGTGAAAATGACACTCGATGAAATAAAAGTTGATACTTCTGAGTCATAAAAGCTGTTTCAAAACTTACCCATTAAGCTCGTTTTGAGCGCCTTCGGCGAGCTTGTGTCAACTGTTTGAAACCAGTTGATAATCTTCAAAAAAATTGCAAGCCTCGCTTATTGGATGTATAAATAATATAAATAGATGCCCAAAGTTTTGGTAGTTGAGGATGACCCTCTTATGGCTCGTTTGTATCAAAAAGCTTTTACTTTCGAAGGTTATGACGTTTTAGTGGCTTACGATGGAGAAGAAGGACTTAAAAAAACAAAGGCAGAGAAACCCAATTTAGTACTTTTAGATATCATGATGCCGAAGATGAACGGCCTTGAGTTTTTGGATTCATTAAAAGCACATGCTGATATTAAAACCACCCCCGTTGTGATCTTGACCAATTTGGCTTCAGATAAGGATGCAGAGGTTGCACTCTCAAAAGGAGCAGTAAGATACATTGTGAAAAGCGAACATGATCCTAAAGAAGTAGTTAATATGGTGAAGGAAATATTGGCTGGTTATACTCGAGACGAAGTACCTAAAGCTTCAAATTAGATTTATAATGATTTAAGTGGAAAAGGAAGGCGTTCCAAAAGAGAGTGAAACAATTGCCGTTAAGCGTGCAATAAGGCTATCTGAGAAATTAAGAAAAGCAAGGGCAGGATTTGCAGAAAATAAAGCCTGGTGGAGTAATGCAGCGGTTGAGTTTATTAGCGTATCCGCTTTAGTCGTCTTGAATTTAATTTTAGTAATTCCTTTTATCGACACTCCCGCCCCCGCGATACCTTATTCAGGTCCAATTATTCCCCTTTTAGCAAAAATACTCGAGCTTGTTGGATTGTCTTTACCTTATGCATTTCAGGCATTAAATATCTTATTTTTTCTATTATTCCCGGTTACTTTTTATATTTTTGTAAAGTACTTGACAGACAGAAAACTAATTGCACTGACTGCAACTTTATTTGCTAGTTTACCTTTTTACCCTTTTTCGCAAATACGCGCAAACGCTACATTTTTAGGAGGTGACGCTCCCCATATTGCTGCCCTGGCTGTTACACCCTTAGCTTTATATGGTCTTATTGCATTTCTGAAAAATGGAGGAATAAAACACTTTATCATTGCAAGTATTTTTTCAAGCATAGATGTTCTAATTTCTCCATTTGGCTTTTTAACTTTTGCAATTTTTGCGGGAATCGCCGGTTTTTCTGAAATGTTACTTGGGTCTGGACGTTTGAAATTTTTCCGACTTATTTCTACCTTTTTTGTTTCCGCCTCTCTTTCTGCCTTTTGGTATAACCCTGCATTTACTTATTGGATAATTACTGGTCCTATGGGTGGGGATTTTAGGTTTATGATTACAAAACTATTTCCTATTTCATTTTTTGTACTGCCTGTACTTGGTTCATTTGGGTACTTGCTTTTCGATAGAAAACCAAATCTTCAGCCGATATTTCAAGCCAGTTTTTTTACGATAGCATTTTCCCTGATAGCGTTGGCCGGGGGCGGTATTTTTCCCTCACACCCCTCCCGTTACGCTTCGGAGCTGGGAATTTCAATAGCTTTTATATTCGGGGTGATTTTAGTTAAATTAATAGATTATGTAAGGTTTTTGCCTGCAGGGAAGCTGTCTTTTGTCGGCTTTAGTAATATAAAGAGTAATTTAGTTGCCGATTTTGCAGTTGTTTCTCTTTTTGTACTTTTAATATCTGTCATAATAGCGGGGAGAGAGCGCTTGATGAGTGATAATAGACTAGTTTTGGGAATTTGGTCCGGAGTTGCGAAAGGAGAGATATGGGTGGCAAAAGATAGATTCGGAGGATTTTCAAGAACCTTGGGATATGCAATAACTGGAGGAAGTATAATCGGATTAACTTTCGTGTCAAGGTATAGAAAATCCCAATAAGTTATGAATAAAGCATTAGTGACAGGCGGTGCCGGATTTATCGGTTCGAATTTAGTTTCAAAACTTCTGAATGATGGTTGGGATGTGATTTTGTATGATAATTTATCTAGAGCAGGTACTAAAAAGAATCTTGAATGGTTAAAAAAAAGCAAAAACAGTAGTAGATTAACAATTGTAATTGAGGATGTAAGACGCGAAAAACAAGTTAAAAAATATGTTAAAAAAGTTGATGTTGTATATCACTTGGCTGCGCAAGTTGCAGTAACTTCTTCTTTAGATAATCCGAGGGAGGATTTCGAGATTAATGCAGGGGGAACTCTTAATGTACTCGAAGCCGCCAGGAAGACTAAGCATAAACCTATCGTAGTTTATTCTTCGACCAATAAAGTATACGGATCGCAAGGTAATTCTAGGTATAAAGAGGGAGATACTCGCTATTTGAATTTAACTTATCCTATGGGAATAAACGAGGAAGTATCTTTGGATTTTCATTCACCTTATAGCTGTTCTAAGGGGGTTGCAGATCAATATACTCGAGATTATTATCGTATTTTTGGTCTTCCCACCATTGTCTTTCGACAATCATGTATTTATGGTAATCGTCAGATGGGGTTTGAGGATCAGGGTTGGATGGCTCATTTTATAATTTCTGTACTTTTAGGACGACCTCTGACTGTTTTTGGTGACGGCAAGCAGGTACGCGATGCACTATATGTGGACGATTTAATTTCGGCGTTTTTAAAAGCGACAGATGGTATAAATAAGACAAAAGGCGAAATTTACAATATTGGCGGAGGGGTAAAAAATTCAATTTCTCTTTTGGAATTTATAAGAATTTTGGAGAAGCGCTTTGGAAAGAAGATTAGATTGAAATTTGGTAAGGAAAGGATAGGAGATCAAAAGGTTTTTATATCTGATAACAGTAAGTTAGAAAAGTCTTTAAATTGGAAACCAAAGGTGGAGTTAGAGGAGGGGATTGAAAAACTCATTGTTTGGGTAGAGGATAATGTAAGCCTTTTTAATAAATGAAAAAAAGAAGTCGAAAACCTAAAATAGCAATATTTCACTGCGGGTTTATCTACTCAGGAGGGGGAGAGAGAATCGTTTTGGAAGAAGCAAGAGGGTTAAAAAAAAGAGGTTACGAAGTAGTAGTTTATGCGCCCACATTGGATAAAAAAAAGTGTTATCCGGATCTTGTTTCCGAAGTTGGCGTTAAAACTTTTTTCCCTTCTTATGTCGATAAAATCCCATACAGGAACGCTTTGAGAATGCTTGCGACAAGCATTCTGGCACCATTGCTTTCAGTAAAATTTAAAGACGTCGACGTTTTCATCGGAGCAAATCAGCCAGGCGCATGGATTGCATTTTGTGTTTCCAAGGTATTAAAAAAGCCTTATTTAGTTTACCTTAATCAGCCGAATCGAATTGTTTACCCGCGACCGGTTGATATTGAATTTGGGTGGGCGACAACAGTACGTGACTATCAATTTTTATATAAATTATTTCGAGTTTTAAGACCAGCTCTTTCTTTATTAGACAAAATTTCGATAAATAGCGCTCATGAGCTTCTGGTTAACGGTGAATATATAGGAACTGCAATAGAAAATGTATATTCCAAAAGAATAACTAATGTACCGGCAGGTTCTTATTCATACCCTTTTTCCAAATTGTATCTTAATCCGCACACGGCGTATCAAGGGAAAATTAACATTTCAAATAAAGTTATTACAAAGCCATACATTTTATTAACCAATAGACACGACCCTCAAAAAAGATTTGATTATGTAATTACCGCGATGAAAGCTGTTTTGCGAAAGCACCCGAAGGCTTCCTTAGTAATTCCTGGACCTTTTACTAGGCACACCAAAAAACTGATAGATTTAGCTAAGAAATTAGATATAGAAGATATGGTAATTTTTCTTGGGAAGGTAGCTGAAAATGACTTACAGAAGCTCTACCGACACGCTGCAGTTTACTGCTATCCCTCGCCTGAAGAGGATTATGGCTTAGGGCCACTTGAGGCAGGCGGTTGGGGAGTACCGACTGTTGCCTGGAGGCACGGGGGCCCAACCGTAACAGTGGAGGATGGTGTAACCGGGTTTTTAGCCGAACCTTATAAAATTTCCGACTATGCCGAGGCGATACTTAAACTTCTAGGCAATCAAAAGCTTCGCGCGAAAATGGGTAAAGCTGCTTGGGAGAGGACAAAGAATGTTTTTTCATGGGATAACCACGTCGATATCCTCGAAAAATCAATCCTTGACATAATGTAACTTATAAGTTACTGTATGAAAAAGAAAGTAATAATAGATGAAAGGACAAAGACGGAGATTCATAGATTTCCATATAGTGTTCAATTGAGCTTTGAAGGATATTTTGACATCTTGGCTGAAGAGGGAAGGCTAGAATATCCTGATGCGAAGAAGGTCAGGAAAGGTCTTTTTGAAATTAGAATAAAATCTGAAGGAGAGTATCGAGGGTTGTATGCCTACGTCGAAAAGCAATTTATTGTTATCTTACACGCTTTTCGCAAAAAGACTCAGAAGATACCTATAAAGAGCCTGAAAGTTGCAGAGAGGAGGCTGAAAGAATATGAGTAATTATAAGATCAGGAAGGCATTGAGAACCGGTAAACTAATTGCGTGGGACGAGCTTTTTGCAAGCTATCCGAAAGAAAGACAAGAAGCAATCAAAAGGAAAGCTAGATACTTGCGATCGGCGATTGAATTACGAAGACTGAGGAGAAAATTAAAGTTATCCCAAACGGAACTAGCTAAAAAGATGGATGTAAAGCGGGAGTTTATTTCTAGGATTGAGTCAGGTCAGCAAAATATTACTTTAGAGACGCTGTACCGGATTGCAGAAGCAACAGGCAAGAAATTCGAGATTCAATTTAAATAACTTCGTGCGAAAATGGGTGAAGCAGCATGGGAGAGGACAAAGAATGTTTTTTCCTGGGATAACCACGTCGATATCCTCGAATCCTCAATCCTTCAATTCATATAAACATTACAGTTTCAAGAAAATTTGTTATAGTTTAATGTATGCTGGGAAAGTTTGTCGACAAGATTCTTCATGAGGAGGAGTCTTTAGTAGAAAAGAAGAGAAAGCCCAAGAGAAAAAAAGAGAAAGGGACATGGCTAATTGCCTTTATTTTATTTATTCTCGCCTTTTTGCCTCGGCTATATTTTATTTATTTTGTTTCTAATCCGGACAATCCGGGAGCGGGGTGGTTTGGAGATGCCTATCACCATTGGCAGATTGCGTACTTAACCCGCGAAGTGGGTTTGTCGCATGGTTTTTTAAGACTTTGGGATTTAAAAGGAATGGAGTATTTCTGGGGGCTTTTACACCCTTTATTTACTTTACTTGCATTTGCAATTTCAGGGAGCATATCTATCGGAGTAGAGCGTGCTATGACCGCTTTTATGGGTTCTATATCTGTATTTTTAATATTTTTACTCGGTAGAAAATATTGGAATAATAAAGTAGGTATTGCGGCGTCACTTTTTGCAGCGCTAAATCCGGTCGGAGTATTTAACGATGGAACAGGAATGGTAGAACCTATTGGAATTCCGTTTTTACTTCTTAGTCTTTATTTGTGGCCTAATAAACCATTTCTGGCTGGTACTTCTTTAGTTATAGCTTTGACTGCAAGAGCGGAATATTGGGTTTTTTCAATAGGAATTTTATTTGCAATGCTTATTCTTTCCGGTAAAAAAGTTCATTTCGACCATAAAATGATGCTTTTTATAGGATTTTTAATCCCTTTAGTTTTATATATGAAGTATCTTTTGGATTATACAGGCAACCCTATTTACCCTTTTTATTGGAATTATGTCACAAATATTTTCGGTACTTGGCAATTAAAACCCGTGTTAACCTTGGAGGACATTCAAGCCAGATTTATCTTTCGTGTAATTTTGGCTGTTACGGTTTTGTTGGTATTTTTGGTTCTTCGAAAAAAACCCAGAGGGAAATATTTATACCTTTTAGGGTTGGGTAATTGGATATTTCTTGGAGCAACATTTGGATTAGGTGCTTATATAAAAAGCTATATGAGTTACGTTTGGTATGTCAGATTTATGATTCTTCCTTATGCGTTTTTGGGAGTTTTATTTGCAGTATTTCTTTTTTGGATTATTCCCCGCATTCGTTATATAAAATTCATTCATAAGCTTTATTTTAACTGGATTGTATTTTTTACGGTTCTTCTGGCGATACAACCTGTTTGGTTATTAATTTGGGGAAGATATGCAAAAACTCAACCTGCGTGGGAGGCGACGATAAAAATTGCAGATAATATAGCTGGGCATTATAAAGAAGGCGGACTTTTATTTGTTGAAGGAAATCCCGAAATTACATACGCTTTAGTTAAATACCATAATCTTGAAGGAAAAAATATAATAGGACAAATGTTTGATCCGTATTTTTATATAGAAGGAGATGCTTATGAAAATTGGGGCGAAAATCGGGAAAAGATATTAAATTGGATAAAAGGAAACAATATTCGTACGATTGCTACTTATGTTCAATCTGAGCGCTATTCGAAGCTGGTAGAGTATGAATCCGAATATTTTTCAGAATCAGTCGGAATTCCAGACAGTAATATAGTAATTTACCAAGTTGATGAAAAACTTTACCGAGACGAAATTTAACTACGAAAGCAAAAAGTGGGGTGTTGTTCCTCTAACTAATAAATATACAAACTTCCAAGGATTAGATCTCGAATTTTTTAAAAAAGTTATTGCTCCTTTTAATCCTAATAAAAATTGGAAAGTTGTAGATTTAGGTTCGGGTGGGGGCAATATTGATGCAAGTTTGCATAAAATTTATCCGAAATGGTCAATTACAGGTATCGATATAAATAAAACAATCGTAAGGCTTGCAAGACATAATTTCCCGCAAATAAAGTTTTTAAAAAGAAGCGCAGTAAGAATTCCCGCAAAACTTCAGAGTTTGGATTTAGTTTACGCATATGATGCACTAGAGCATTTCGAAAATTTGGAAAGTGTATTGAAAAGTACTTATCTTCACCTTAAAAATGGCGGTATTTTTTATGTGGCAATTCCGCTAGAGCGACAGTTTCCAACAATTTACTGGTTTTTGTATAAATTGGGGTGGAGAGGCAAGAAGGAAAAATCAGGACACGTAAACTATTTTGATTATAAAAGTTTTACCAAATTAGCTAAAAATTACAGATTCAGACTTATTAAAAAACAATTTTCATTTCACCCTTTTTTTTCATTTTTTGATGTGGCATTTTATTTTCTCCAAGAACTCTTTCACAAATCACTCGCTTTCGAGACAACGGTTTCTGAGATGAAAACAGGTTTTAAAAAGACAGTCTTTACTTTACTCAAAAACGCAATATCGACTGTTGGTTATATAGAATCAACTTTCCTTTGGTGGTTACCCGGCGGCAAAGGGCACTTTCTCTTTATCAAGGATAAAGATAATGATTTTTTTTCAACACATCCTCCTCTTACCGTAGCTGAAGAGTACCAACAAAAATATGGTCTAAAGAAAGCTGTGCAGCCCAGAGATATTGAAGTAAAAAAACTTCTTGAAAAACTCAAGTATAAAGACGCGAAAAGGATTCTTGATTTTGGATGCGCGAATGGTATTTGGCTAGAAAGACTTTTATCCGAGACAACTGTCAAAGGATTGGGGGTAGATGTCTCGGAGAAATTGATTGAGTTTGCCAATAACCGATATAGGAGGAAAGGGAAATATATCTGTACGAAAAGACAGTGGCCGCTAAATCCGAAAAGTGTCGATTTTTGCATATCTTTTGATACTTTTGAACACATTAAGGACAAAACATTTGAGCTAAATCGGCTTTCCAAAACAATTAAAAAAGGAGGAAGAATTCTTTTTTATACGCTTAATCCGAATAATAAATATACAGTCGACTGGTTTTTTGAAAAATTAGGAAGCGATTTTATGTATAAGCGAGCAGACCATAACAAGAATTTATTCATCGCTCCCCAAGATTTTACGAAATTATTAAAAATAGCGGGTTTTGTTAACATTGGATACGAACTTTACGACGGCCCTGTTAATTTAATCTGGCGGGTAGTTAGCTACTATTCAGTAAAAACAGTTGAGAGATTATCTAAAACTTTAAAAAGAAGAAGTATTTTGAATAAATTTATAACCTTTAATGATTTAGTTTTAAGGAGTATGAATCCAATTAATAATGTAATTGATGGATATTTCTGGAAGAAAGGGTATTCCAACGGCTACTTTTTGTGGGCAGAAAAGGGGTAAATGTAAAAAATCATGAATATACTTTTTAGATTGTTTGGTATTGAAAATCATTTTTTGGATTTTGACCTAAATGTAAAAAAGCTAGGATGGAGTAGGGGATGTAGGAAACTTATTGAAGGTCTTGGATTAAAAGTTAAATTAAATCTTAAGAACTTTCCAAAGAAAAGGGCCGTTTTGGTTTATTCAAATCATCCGACGGGGTTGGATCCATACATTTTAGGCTATGGATTAGGACGAGATGATTTTATTTTTCTGGGAGATCAGTATCAAGCTGGAAAAGGGGATAATGTTGCGAAGCACGTGGCTTCAACAGCTTCTACAGGTTTTTGGCGAGCTTTATTAAGAAGACGTCCTACTAATTGGCCTGGATACATAAATATGAGAAAAAAGGTACCGCCAGTTAGTCAAAAGAAGGCTAAAATGGTAAATAAGATTGCAGTTGCCAAAATAGTTAAGAATTTGAAAGATGGACGTGTTTCAGTTGTATTTCCATCAGGTGGTGAGTATGAATTTCTGCCATGGAAGGGTGGTTTGGCGAAAATAATTACAAATGTTTCAAAAAAAAAGATAAGATTTCTACTTTACAAAATCAAATTCAAAAAATTTTCCGAATTGAAATTGATGCTTCATTTCATGAGCGGAAAAAGGCTTTTTTCAAACTTAGAAATAATAGGTTACCCGGTTGGGCTAAAGGATAACCATCTGAAAACTGATGTAAATAAGCTTACCGATATATTGAAAGCTATGTAGTAAGATTAAGTTAAGTAGTTTATTGTTTATGACAAAAATGACGTCCTCCCCAAGCGCGCCTGCCTGCTGGCAAGGCAGGGAGACTTGGGGTTTCCGTCTATACGTGGCTGCGCTATCCCGCCTTTAGCGGGACGGCGCCTCATCTCTGAGTGCGGAGACCCGGGGAATTCGGCTTGCAGCCGATGTATTAAAATGAAAAAAGCGTTTCAGGTATTTTTTAAATCCACTAATTTTTCAGTTTCACTGGTTATCCAAATTAGCCTATTAGTTGTTGCAATTGCCTTGATAGGGGGCATTTCATACATTATCGGATTTCCATATCTTTCGGGAAATGAGTTAGCGGGGAATGATACAACCGCTTTTTTCACCATAACCGAATGGATACATAGGTATTATCCAAATATCCCATTTTGGTATCCCTTACAGGGTGGAGGGGTTTCCTTTGATGGTTATCCTTGGTTTGCTGCTTTAATCGTCAATTTAATAACTTTTTATACCAAACTTGACCTTGCGCAGTCATTCCGCCTCTTAGGGTTTTTGAGTGTACCATTGACAGGTATTGGAATTTTCGTTTTCTGTTGGGTAAGACTTACCAAGGTGAATCCGGTTTGGTTAAGACAACTATTGGGCATTATCGCTGCTTTATTTTTTGCAATATCCCCAGTCAGTTGGATATGGCTTGCACAATGGGGATTTTATGCAGACCAAGTATCTGTTATTTTTGTTCCTTGGATCTTTTTATTTTTTGATCTTTATTTGGACCGTTTATTTAATAAAAAATATGATTTTCTCTACAGGATTGGTTTTGTAGGAACATTAGTTTTTTGGACATTAGGATTTCTGACCCATTTCTTTGTCGGTACAACTTCTATAGCTATTTTTATTTTAATGGGTATTACAAGGTTTATTTTTCAAAAAGAAAATAAACTATTACTTGCTCGAAGACTCATTGTCCCTTTTATCTTATTCTTCGTTTGCTTAGGCGGTTTAGTTGCCTTTCGTTACTACTCGTATAACCGTTACTCAGAAATGGTTGCAAAAGGGGGATACTCCGGATTGGGAAATCCCATAATAAATAGAGAAGGAACAAAGGAGAGTATGCAAACGCCGGAAACAATGCTCTCGCTTAAAAACCCCATTGAGCTTATTGATTATAAAGAAATACGCCATGTTATTAAACATATGAGGTTTCCATTTTATGTGTGGCTACTTACGCTTTCCAGTTTGTTATTTGCTATTTTCAAATCAAAGAAAATATTCGTCTTTTCGCTTTTTTCTGCTATTGGATTTTTTGCTAACACAAATGTGGATTTATACATTCTTTTTCAAAACATACCACTTTTAAAAGATATTCCTATATTGAATCAACTTCCATTAAGTTTTGTGGGAAGATATTTTTTTGTGCCTGGACGCGTCCTTACACCCATTGCTGCAGCATATGGTGCGTATATCATTTGGGAGTTGTTATTCTCTTTACCCCTTGTGTTATTAAAAAGATATAAAAACAGTATTTTAAGTTTCTTCCTTCACACACAAAAGACAATCCTGGTTACAGCATTGACATTAGTTTCGTTTGCTTTTATAGTCTATCGGTTTTACAACACACCATTTGACCGTTTCACCGTAAATTCTGGTCCATACATGCTTGATCTAAGGGATATCTGGAGATACTCGAGAATTCCGATGGAGATGTTACCACTTCAGTACACGCAAAAAGAAACACAATTTTTAGCAAGCAATCCAGAATATAATGAAATTGCCGATTATGTTTATTTACAATATCTTTGCACACACGAAGATAATAATATACCCATACAGGGATCTTACCCAAATAACCATCTATGTAGCCACTACCTGACTTCACCAGATAATAAGTTTGCCCCTTTTAATCAGATAATGGTCGCGCGGGAAGAGTGCATTAAAAAAGATCGCCAAGAGTACAAAGGAGACTACAGATATTGCAACGCGATGTTTTTTTCACTATCCGATCAGCTGGCTTTGAAAAGCTGGAAACCGTTTGCGATAAGCAAAGACATATCGGGCGAGTTGGAAGGGAGAAAAGATTTTTTTGCAGGTCTGCCGCAAGACAGATCTTATAGATACGACGTTACGGGATTTGCCGGAAAAGTTCTTCAGGGGACGAGTCTGGTCAATCGCGGCAAGCAAATCCAGATATATATGGGTACACTAAGCCTAATTTATAATAGCTGGAATTATCTGGGTCAAATCATGTATACCAATTTTCCTTTGTATCAAAAACCTGGTGTGTTGACGGAACTCGGAAAATGGTTTGGTTTGGAATACGTTTTTCTTGCAGGTACACCTCTGGAACCTCTTGATTACTGGGCACAAGATACAAATTGGGAAAAACTTCCAAATATTCCCAGAAATAATCTATTAAAAGAAAAAGCCTTGGAAAATCTTAACGAAGGATGGAGAAAGTTCAATCAGCCAACTGGAGATATTACCTGGGATAATCGGCCGAAAATGCTTGTTGTAACTGATAATTCAAAACCATTTTATGATGAAACATTTAAATTCATGACTCGCGGGGGATTACCTTATGAGCAGGCGGTTCCGGTTATGGGTAAGAAAAATGTTGATGAGTATTCATTATCCGAACTGAAACAATATGAAAGCATTCTCATGCGCTCATACGGTTATAAAAGTCGATCCAAAGCTTATCGACTTTTGGATAGTTATATAAAAAGCGGCGGTAATCTTATTTTTGATACCGGTTGGCAGTACAATATTCCTGATTACCAACTTGACCGTGCGCCTTCATTCATGCCTTTTGATTCCTTAAGCTGGCAGAATCTGAATTCCAGTGCGCGTTTGACCATAGCAGACAAATCATTTTTAAAAGATATCGATGAAGCTAAATTAGGAGATATGCGCTATGGCGATAACGCATCCTGGGGAGTATCTACCCCGGGGAGTCTCAAAGATTGGGCAATTCCAATAGTTACCCTTGAAGGTAAGCCGCTCATAGTTGCGGGAAAATATGGGGAAGGAAAAGTTGTTTGGATAGGATTTAACATAATTGCTCATGCGGAAGACAAAGATGCGCCTGAAGAAGCAAAGCTGTTCTCTCAGTTAGTTTCATACATTTTTGAGGGGGGGCAGAAAGTGACAACCTATACTACTCGGGAAAACCGTATTTCCCCAGATGAAGTAGAATTTACTTTAAATCAAAAAGTGGTTAACACTTCAAACCTCTTCTTTCGAGAAGCATATTATCCTGATTGGAAAGCTACATTGATTTCGGGAAACAAAAGTACCGTTATTCCTGTTCGACGAGCGGGACCGGGATTCATGGTTTTATTAATACCGCCGGTACAGGTAGGAGATAGAGTTGCGCTAAAACTGGAATCACCATTAGGACAGCACATAGCCAATGCAGTTTCCATTGCGACGTTTGTGGGATTATTATTTTACCTTGTTATCCCGCAGTTATTTAACTTTATATCAGTATATCTTAAGAAGGCAGTCGGTGTTTACCTGAGTGTTACTCCCCAATTGTCGATAAATAAATATCTCAAGAAGAAGTTTAAAGATATTACTCTTTCAGGAGAAGATGAGGATGCAAATTATTAACAATGAAGATACTTATTATTCAACCCTGGATCTCATATCGTGGCGCTGAATCGGTCAGTGTAGAGGAAGCATATTATTTAAAGAAGCTTGGCCATCAAACGGCAGTTGCAGCGATTTTTGTTGACAAGGCGCGACTTCCGGAACACGGGAGAGAAGCAGATTATTTATTACCCCCAAAAATTTTAAGCCGGATTTGTCAAAAATCCCGCTTAGTTCTTTTTTTACTCGGGCCTATTTGCCTTTTTTGGGTTGTCTTGAAGGTCATTAAAAGCTGCGACGTCTTGAATCCCCATAATTTGCCAAGTGTTTGGATTGCGGCTGTTTTGGGAAAACTTTATGGTAAGAAAGTCATTTGGACTGCGCACGGTGTGCCAACAAAAGTTTCATGGAAAGAAAAAAAAAGCATTTTTGAGTATTTTGTTTGGTTTTTTGGCGCAAGCTGGATAAATATCTGGACAGTCCGAATGACCAACCTTATTATTTCTCCCTCAACTAAGCTTGCCAAACAGATAAAGAGTCGCTATGGGAAGAACGCGGTAGTTCTTTATAACGGGATAAGTGAAACTCCGGCAAATGCAGATATTTTACCTAAGGAAATTTTGAAATTGCGGGCAGGCAGCGACTTACTTTTATTACATGTAGGAAATCTGCATCAACAAAAAGGTCAAATTATAACACTTCAGCTAGTTAATAAATTACGAAAAAAAGGAATTGAGACAGCAGCCGTTTTCGTTGGAGATGGGCCGGATAAAAATAAGTTAAATGTTAAAAGTGAGAAGTTAGAAATAAAAAATCACGTTTTTTTTACAGGTTATATTCCTCATAAAAAAATAGGCGCGTATTATGAAGTTTGTGATTTAGTTGTACTGCCCTCTGTTAATGAGACATTTTCAGCAGTTCCTTTGGAAGCATTATCGCACGGGCGATGCACGTTGGTTTCAACAGGGGCTGGGGTAAAAGAAGTACTTAACGATTATCATCTTTTTGCCAGTCCAACTGCAGATGATTTCTATAAAAAGACTATTTTATTTTTGGAAAACAGAGATTTATATCAAAAAAAGGTAAAAGCTGGAAAAATATTCGTTAATCAAAAATTTTCCTGGACAGCTTACTGCAAAACTTTTACAAAAGAAGCACAAAATTTGTTATATGAACGGACCGTATCTCCAACTATCTACAACAAAGCCTATTATGGAGTTCACTATGAATATCCCGCACCCCCCTTGCGGGAAGAAAGAGTCGCGCGCCTAAAGCGAGCACAAACACTTGCAAGAATTGGAAAAGATAATTTAGTTTTGGACTTGGGTTGCGGTAACGGGGAGCTCTCCATACTTCTTGCAAAAAAAGGTGCCAGAGTCTGGGGGATAGATTATAGCAGGGACGCAATTAAAATATCTGAAGAAAAAAAGAAACAATTACCAAGCAGGACTTCTGAAAGGATTCATTTTGCATACATGGATGCGGGAAATCTTACATTTGAGGATAACTTTTTTGACCGCATTATTTGTCTTGACGTCTTTGAGCATATATATCCTCCTGCCTTAGAAAAAGTATTGACTGAAATAAAGAGGGTAATTGCGCCTGGGGGATTGGCTGTTATTGAAACTTTTCCCAACGGTTTACTTTGGAACCCAATTACATTTTTAGCAAAAAAAATTCTGAAAAGAGGAACATTTGAACACGATAAATATCACATAAATATATTTAATTATTTTAGTTTTAAAAGAACTCTTGAGAAGTTGTCGAATGAAGTTTATGTAGACGTAGTCAACGATGGACATAAAAATTTTTCGTCCAGATTAATCGGTTTTGGGAACGTGCCATCCGCTATTAAACTCGGAGCGAAGTTTGCAGATTTTGCATTAGAAAACCCGATATCTGAAAGGATTATCCAGACAACACCCCTAAAAGTCTTTCTATCCCACGATTTATGGGGGGTCGTTAGAGTGAAAAAATGAAGGTAATGCATAGACTATCAAAACCAAAAATCGGTATCGTACGAGGTTTAATGCCCAGATTCACCCAGGCGGAGTTTGCATGCTCGTTTAAGAGATTTGAGCCCACATTCATAACCGGAGAGGCAAGAGGCGAGATAAAAGATTTCTGCAATAAAGAAAAACTAAATACCCGCGACTTAAGACTTAAAAAAATATTAAAAATAGATCCTGTTGAAATCCTCTTGGGCAATCGGACCCATCAGTCTTTCGTCGGATTGGAGGGATTAAGGGATGCAGTACGGGGTTTGGATGTTTTGGAGACATATGAGCTTTATCATTTTTTTTCCGGTCAAGCGGCAGAAGCGGCAAAGGATTTAAAAATACCGCTAGTGTGCGAAGTTTGGACTAGCATTCTTCATCCAGCCTATTTTATTCCGCCATATAGTTTCACTGTAAGAAAAGTGATAAAAAACACGAGGTTATTTATCGCGAGGAGTTATAAGGCAAAGAGAGCGCTTTTGAAACTCGGGATTCCGAAAGAAAAGATTAGAGTTGTATACCATGGAGTGAATTTAAGAAGGTTTAGAGGGAGTAGAAGGAATAGAGGTCATAGGGAGATAGTAATTTTGTACGTGGGGGAGATGGAGGAATATAAAGGGGTAGGTGACCTTTTGAAAATTTGGCCCGAAATCTATAAGAAACATCCCCATGCAAATTTATGGTTGGTTGGAAAGGGAAGTTTACTTGAAGAGGCGAAGGGAATGACCGGGGTTAAAGTACATGGATATGTTTTTTACAGAAATCTTCCTAAAATATACAGCCAGGCGGATATTTTTATTTCACCGAGTAAAAATCGATATTTGGGCCCATTTCTGTGGTGGGAAGAGTTTTTCAGCTATACGCTTATGGAAGCACAAGCCAGTGGATTGCCAATTGTCGCGACAAGATGCGGAGGTATCCCTGAAGAGATAGGAGATAAGAATTTACTTATTAAACTAGGTGATACTCATGGATTAAAGATGGCTTTGATAAAGCTTATTGAAGATGAAAGTCTAAGAAGAAGTTTAGGTTTGGGAAATAGGGAAAGAGCTGAAAAATTGTTTGACTTATATAAACAAACAGAAGTGCTCGAGGATAAGATCCAAGAAGTGATTAAATGAATCCTACAGATAAATTTCATATCAGATACTTTCACTATTTAAATGCACAAGAAGTACTTTTTAAACTTAAAGGAAAAAAGATTTTGGATATTGGTTGCGGTAGGGGAGAGCTTAGCCGAGAATTATTTAAGAAAGCCGCTCCCTGTAAATTGGTAGCTTGCGATATCGACAAAAGCGCCCTTCAGGAATTTAAGAATAATATTTCCGATGAGGCAATATCGTTTGTGAAATGTGATGTACATAAGTTGCCCTTCAAAAATCAAGCTTTCGATGCTGTACTTATGTTTGACGTTTTAGAACATCTTAAGCACCCTGACCAGGCTCTTTCAGAAATTTATAGAGTTTTAAAACCAGGTGAATTGTTCCATTTGGTAGTGCCTTGTGAGGCAGACCTTTTTACCTTGGATGGTTGGGTTAATAAACTTTTTCGAAAAAATCTCAAAGAAAAACCAATTGGACACATTCAGCAATTTACATATAAAAAAGTACTGGATATGTTAGCCGAATCAGGATTTGCTGTTCAGACTACGGCTTTCAGTTATTATTTTTTGTATCAGTTTATAAGCTTAGTCTATTTTGCTTACGCAAATTTAATAAAAGGCGGAAAATATATACAACTGGTTGGATTTTCTAAGCCAAATGTCTTCTCAAATATACTTGTCCAGGTTGTATATTTCGGCGCTTGGCTAACCAATTTAGAAACTCAACTATTCCAATTTCTGCCTTTTAAAAGGGGTCAGGAAGCGCATATTACTTCAATGAAGATTTAGTAACCAAGAAATCATCGAGTGCAAGATATTCTAATCCAGAATGTTCGAAAGTATAAATTGCGTCCTGGGGTGAGGCGACAATTTCCCCATTTTTCAAAAGAGCTGCAGTTGCTCCATGGGTTTCATTTATTCCTAAGACGCAAATCGGATTTTCCATAAAAAAGAGATATGGCAATTATATCTTTTCTTGTCTTAATTTAAAGATTATCATGAATAGTTGCGAGTTTCGATTGAAATATGATTAAAAAGTGCCGATCATGTGAAGGAAAAAAGTTAAACGAGGTTATATCTTTGGGTAAATTATATTTATCAGATTTTACCGATGGTAACCGATATCCTCCCCGTTATCCGTTGGATTTAGTCTTTTGTGGCGACTGCGGACTAGTCCAGCTTAAAAATACAACTCCCAGGGAGCTATTATATACAAAGCGCTATGGGTATAAATCAGGAGTGACAAAAACCATGAACGAAGAATTGGAAAATATAGCCGAAAATTCTAAAAAATATGTTAACGGAGAAAGCAGAAAATTATTGGTTGATATAGGAGCAAATGACGGAACACTTTTTAAGTATTTTGGCAGGGATTTTATGAAAGTCGGAATTGACCCTGTTAAAAAATTTGCCAAAGAATTGAAAGGTTTTGCCGATATTGTAATCAGCGATTACTTTAATCTTGCCTCTTTTCAGAAAGCGGTAGGGAGTCACCAAGCTGATATAGTTACCGCCATTGCTTGTTTTTATGATATAGATAATCTAAATGACTTTGTCCGTGAAGTTAAATCAATTTTGGCGCTGGATGGTGTATTTGTCGTTCAACAAAATTATTTAGTTGGGATGTTAGAGCAAAACGCGTTTGATAACATAGTTCACGAACATATTACTTATTTTTCACTAACGGCTTTAGACAATCTTTTGATGCGGCATGGATTGGAGGTTTTTGACGTTGAAAAAAGAAATATAAACGGAGGAAGTTTCAGGACGGCAATAGGAAGGAAAGGATTAAGATCTATTGAAAAAAGCGTTAAAAGAATGAAAAGATATGAAGAGAAAATTAATCTGAAGGGTAAGGGGATATATAACAATTTTTCAAAAAGGGTCAAAAAAAACGGAGAGAAAATAAATAAATTTATAAGGGAAGAAGTAAAAAAAGGAAAAAGAGTTTATTTATACGGAGCCTCAACAAGGGGTAATACTTTAATTCAGTACTATAAACTGGGTAGAGACTTGATTAAGAAAGCAGTTGAGCGGAATCCTGAAAAATGGGGAAAAAAAATTGCATCTTTAGGAATTCCGATAATTTCCGAGGAAGAAGCAAGGAAAGAAAAGCCTCATTATATGTTGGTCGCTCCATGGCATTTTAAAGACGAATTTTTGGAAAGAGAGAAAGAGTTTTTATCTGACGGAGGCCATTTTATTTTCCCACTTCCGGAATTTGAGGTAATTTAGCCTGAGATGATTCCTATGACGATGGTATTTGCATAGCGGAAGGGGGAGTTGAACTTCATCTCTTTTGCCCGTTTCCAACCAGACTGTCTCCATTCATTATATCTCGAGTACCTTTCCATATAGTATGTTTTATCAAAACCCAATTTCCTTATTTTAAGCTTATTATCGATAAAGGAGTTGTATCCTACGGGCAATGTAACTATAAGTTTCCCGCCTTTTACAAGCATTTTTTTAAGGTGGTTTATAGCAATTTCATATTTTTCGGGCTTTTTGGGTTTTTCTTCCCAACCTATGTGCTCTAAAGTGGAGACGCTTATGATAAGGTCGTATTTTTTTTCAGGATTATACTCGGTGATATCTTTGTTGATGACGTTTTTGGCTTTTTCGTATTTATCGACAATATCATGGTGAAGTGTAAAATAGTGGGATAAGACATTTCCAACTTCAAGTATTTTCTTGCCGCGATATTCGTCGACAATTTTTTTTATAATGGGGATTTCGACAGTTCTTTCGTTTCTCCAGGCGACATTATATTTGTGGAAAAAGTAATTGTATTTTGAGCCTTGAAATGCAAATGTTTTTGTGGGGCGAGATAGTTTTGCTAATGTAGCCAACAACTCTCCTAAAATATCTTTTATACCGTTAGGGAGATTAGGACTGATAAACCGAAAAAACTTTTCTTCAAGAATTGATGGCATTTCTTAAAACTTCAAAAGTACTATTGGTAAATGAGTTCATTGAAAACTTTGAGATAGCATTTTTTTTGTCTTTTTCAAGCTTATTTTTGAATTTACTCGGGTTTAAAAGAATATCGACTATATAACGGCTGAACTCCTTTGAGCTTTTATTCTTGGTGATAATTCCCAGGCCGTATTCCTCAACCGGGCCCAGTGGAGGTTTTCCTGAGGTAGGGTAGATTGTAAGTTTATTAAAAAGCAAAGCTTCGATTATGGTTAGACCGGCAATCGGACCGCACATCAGAACCAAATCTGCCGCACTGTAGTAGTTTTTAAGCTCATCATCAGGCACAAAGCCGGTAAAGACTATATCTTTTTCAAGTTCGAGCTTACCTGCGAGTTTCTTGAGCTTATTAAGGTAGTTTTGGTCGCCGCCTCCGGCAATAATCAAGGAAGAGTTGGGAATTTTCTTTTTTACAAGTGAAAATGCTTTGATTGCCAAATCTTGTCTTTTTTGGGGATGAAGAAGCCCCTGCATAAGAATTATTTTTTTGCCTCCTAATCCATACTTTTTTGTTACTTTTGCGGGATTGGGATTAGCAAAGTAGGAAAAATCAATTCCTGCCGGGATTGAGTAAACGTTGGCTATTCCGAAATTATTTTTAAGAGCTGGAGTTAGTGTGGAATTTATAGTTACGGCAAATTTTATTTTTCCAACCAGATAAGTATTTACTTTATCCCAAAGAAAATTAAGAACTGCCCGCCACCCATGAGGTGGGGAAACGTACTTTCCTAACTCGAATACTGAAAGGACGAGCTTTTTTCCGGAAATTAACGAGGCAATGATTGCCGGCCACAGTCCTGTGAATGATTCGCCGCTATAAATGATATCCGCGGAAGCTAGTGTGCGCATGATGTTTATGAAGGTTGCCGGCATTGAAAAGAAGGCGAATACCCAGTTGTTTTGAATAAGATTATTCAAAAGTCGGGGCGGTTTAATAATTCTAACCTCAGGAGCAAAAGGTATGTAATCCTTATTAATCCGGCCAACCACAAGATATACCTCGTGCCCCTTTGAGATGAATCCTTTAGAGAGTGTTGCAAAAAGCCTTTCTCCTCCTCTTCCGCCCAATTCATGATAAACAAGAAGAATTCTCATTTAGAGAAATTATATATTAACAATTGACAGGATTCAGTTAGAATTAGTCAAATATTTATGAAAAGCATAATAACAGGAGTTACGGGGTTTGTAGGATCACACTTAACAGATTTGCTATTGGCTAAAGGCCACAAGCTTAATGGAATAGCAAGAGGAAGTGGGGGAGATGAAAATATTACGCATTTGAAAAGAAGAGTGACTTTATTTAATGTAGATATTTTGAATAAGAAGAGAGTAATCGAAACTGTAAAAAAAGTTAAACCTGATTATATCTTTCACTTTGCAGCACAGAGTTCAAATCTGGATTCTATTCAAAGACCTGAATTTACGTTTAAAACTAATGTAATAGGGACACTCAATTTATTGGATGGTGTAGTCGCCGCAAAGATTAAACCTTCTATAGTTTTTGCAGGCTCAAGTGAAGAGTATGGCTTAGTTGAAAAAGATGAACTGCCGATTTCTGAAAATAATCCTTTGCGACCGCGAAATCCTTATGCGGTTTCAAAGATTGCAGCCAGCTATCTTTGTTATCAGTACGCAAAAACTTATGGTTTAAAAATAATTAGAGTCAGAAGTTTTAACCAGGAAGGTCCAAGAAGGCAGGAGCGCTACGCCCTATCAAACTTTGCCAAGCAAATTGCAGAAATTGAAAGAGGTATGAAGGAACCTGTAATATCTGTGGGGAATTTAGACGCCGAGCGCGATTTTTTAGATGTTCGAGACGCTGTCAGCGCTTATTGGATGGTGGCACAAAGGGGGGAAGGTGGAGATGTTTATAATGTTTGTTCAATGAAACCAAGAAAGATTAAAGACGTACTTGATATTTTACTGAGCTTATCTTTAACGAAAGGTATTAAAATTCGAATAGATAGGAAAAGAATGCGGCCGTCTGATTTACCCGTTTTTTATGGAAATAATACTAAGATAATGATAAAAACCGGCTGGAGTCCAAAGATTGTCTTTGAACAAACCCTAGATGACACCTTGAATTATTGGAGAGAGAAGATTAGATGAACTCACGCAGATTTTGTGAATTTTATTAGTTTTCTTCCCAGGGGTAAAAATACGGATTTAGAAATTTTAAGACCATTTTGTGTTGCAAAATTCTTGATTTCTTGCTCCCTGAAAAGATTATCGTTATAAGAGTAGCGATTTAATCCGCGATTTTTGATTGCAAAATCCAAAACCACACTTTTTATGGCAACTCTTGCCGCTTCTTTAAAAAATAGCTCTCTTTCTTTTCGGTCGGAAAGGTGCCAAATAACTCGGATGGCGACGACGCAGTCAAAGGAGTTTTCTTTGTAGGGAAGTTTTCCGGGTTTAAGCAGGGTAGGGGAAGGTAAGTTGAAAAACTTCATTTTTTTCTTATATTCTGCGAGCATTGCGAGAGAGACGTCGGTTGGGGTTACTTTATAGCCTTTATTGACAAGTTCTTTTGTTATGCGTCCGGTTCCGCAACCGAGCTCTAGAATAGTGATTGGTGATTGGTGATTGGTGATTGGTGGAAGAAAAGAAAGAAGGGCCTTGACTTCTAGGAAGTGCTTGAAACGGGCGTAGAGGGATTTTTGTTCGCGGTCAAAGTTTTTTGCAACCTCATTTTTTTGATAAATGTCAGCCCCCGAAGTTAATTTGGGATGACGATGCGGGAAAAGAGAACCGATAAAGAAGGCTCCTAAATCAAAAACTTTGAGAATAATTAAGCAAACCAACGAGATTGGAGATTTTATAAGAAGATTAATATTTTCAATATAAGATTTAAATAAAGTTGATATATCAGTTTGTGGGGTTTTCCCATACCTTTTTTTAAAGGCTCTTAAATCTTGACCCTTTTTAAATCGTCTTCTTGCTATTTCAAATATGTTGGTTGGTTCCCAGACGTAGGTTAGGGGAGAGGAAATCTCGTAAGATTTTACCCCTTCTTTTGCAAGCTTTATGTTTAAGACCCAATCGTCGAGCGCATCAGCATCTTCGTCAAACCCTCCGATTTTATCAAATAATTTCGCCTCAATTACTTGAGGAGTTGAAAAATATTTATTTGTTCCGAGGATTTCCTTTTCCAGCTTTCTTGCCTTTTGCCAAATATTTTTAGAGGGTGAAACGTTTTCCTGAAGCGTAATCGTTTTTGACTCTTTTTGGTTAATTAGATTAAGGCATTTTTTAAGTATGGACGGGTGAAGTACATAGTCGATGTCTATGTGAACGAGATAATTACCACTCGCCTTGTTTGCGCCGTAGTTACGAGCTTGGGATTTAGAGAGATTAGTTTTCGTTTCCTCTACCAATATAACCTCAAATCTTTTATAGTCTTGTTTTGATAGTTGATATAAGCATTTCTTAAGAAGCGTGCGGTTTCCCGATTTGGAAACTGGTATGATTATTGAGAAAAAGGGTAACTTTTTCATGAGTAATTAGAAGTATATCAATATGAAGCAGTTTTTTGTGACTACAAGTTGGGACGACGGGTCAATTTATGATTTACGCCTTGCTGAGTTACTTTCGAAATATGAGATGCCGGCTACTTTTTATATACCGATTAATAATCCTGAGAGGAAGATGATGAAATTTAGGGAGATTAGGGCTATTGGGGATGGGTTTGAGATAGGGGGTCATACGGAAAACCACAAAGTTTTAACTGGTATTAGTTTAAAGGAGGCTAAGCGCGAAATTTCCGAGGGTAAAAAAATGTTGGAAGACATTATTGGGAGGGAAGTAACTTCTTTCTGCTACCCGAAAGGGATGTATAACCAGGATATTAAACAGCTTGTCGGTTTTTTAGGGTTTGCCTATGCAAGAACAGTGAGGCTTTTCGGCACTCAAATTCTGGATAAATTACAGGCACCAACTTCTGTACACGCTTATGACCATAAACCGGTTGTATATCTCAAAGAGTTGTGGAGACCCCACAACGCCCTCGCTTCGCGGGGCAAGTTGAGGTTGATTTCTAAAAAGTGGGATGAAATTGCAATAAATTTGCTTAACTATTGCAAGAAAATCGGCGGCACTTATCACTTGTGGGGTCATTCATGGGAGATAGAGGAGAGGGGTGATTGGAAGAAACTTGAAAAAGTATTGAGCTATATTTCCCGGCATACCGAAAAAGACCAGCGTAAGACCAATGGCGAACTTTTATCAGAACTTGAAAAAGGCAAGAAAAGATATTATGAGAATTTAGACCCCACGAAGTATAAATCTAATATGAAAGTTCTCGCCCAATTAACCCACGATTTTGATAAATCGAAAATGAGAATACTTGATATCGGTTGTGGAAATGGGAAGGCGTCGGAATTGTTTCCGAGAGCGGATTATATCGGTATTGATTTTGCTAAGAATTTTATTGGTTATGCCAAGCGCCTCTATCCCAAAAGAAAATTTTATCTCACAGATTTCGTAGATATTAATAGCCTCGGATTACCCAAACAAGATTTAATAATTATTTGGGGGATGTTTGAAGACGCGACCAATCCTTTTGGAGAATTAGAAATGATTAATAATCTTATAAAAAAAGGGACAAGGATTATTTTTTCTTTGCATAATAACAAAAGCCTGCTTTTTAAAATAAAAAAATTACTGCAAAGTAAATTAGGAGATATTTTTCCTTATACTTCTTTCTCAAAGGAATTTGTAGAAAAAAAGTTTGGAGTGAAAGTGGAAGAATTTGGTCCAACATTAGCAGTAATTATAGACAAATGAAAATAGCTATATTTCACCTCGCCTTTATATATTCAGGCGGTGGGGAGAGGTTGGTTTTGGAGGAGACTAAAGGACTGAAAAAACTGGGTCATGAGGTAGATATATTTGCATGTTTGTTGGATAAAAAAAGATGCTTCCCCGATTTAATAAGAAAATTTACAATTAAAACTTTTTTACCGCAAATATCTCTGATTGTTCCGAAACACGAGTCTTTTCTGGTGTTAATGACGTGTATATTATCTCCCTTAATATCGGTAAGATTTAGGAAATATGATGTAATTTTAGCTGCAAATCAACCATCGCCTTGGATAGCTTGGTGGGTAAAAATATATTACGGTATTCCTTACGTTTCCTACCTTGCTCAGCCAACGAGGTTTTTATATCCTAGAAAAATAGATAATGAAACAGGACTAGTTTTTTCAAAGAAAGCAGCTGATTCAATTACAACGAAAGCAATGAATAAAGCGAAAAGATTTATACGATTGGTAGATAAGTTAAGCATAAAAGCATCAAATATAATTTTAGCGAATGGAGAATATATTAAAAGCACACTGGATAAGATTTATAAAATAAAATCCACGTCTTGTCCGGCAGGAGCTTACCCTGGGAAAAATGTTAAAGGTCAAATGTCAAAAGTCAAAGGGTTTTTATACATTAGATCCAATAAGGTGACGAAACCTTACCTTTTAATTACTAATAGACATTTTGCTCAAAAGAGATTTGAATACGGTATTTTCGCGCTTTCCTCGGTTTTACAGAAATTCCCTGAATACAACCTTGTTATCACTGGTAGCGAAACTCAATACACAAATGAGGTAAAAGTCTTAATTAAAAGACTCAACCTAGACGATAAAGTATTATTTCTTAACCACGTAAAAGACAGCGAATTAACAATACTTTACAAAAATTGTTCAGTTTATCTTTATACTGCGCCTGAAGAAGATTTTGGGATGGGAATAATTGAAGCAATGGCTAATGGAGTACCGGTTGTTGCTTGGAATAATGCAGGACCAGGTAGAATTATTAACAATGGAAAGACGGGGCTTCTGGCAAAACCCTTTGAGGTAAGCGATTTCGCTGACAAAGTTTTAAAGATAATTTCAGACGCAAAGTTGGCAAATAAACTGGGAAGAAATGCAGTTACGAGGGTAAGAAAGATGTATTCCTATGATACTCATATTAAATTGTTGGAGAATGTCCTAGCTTCTCAAAAACGATGGTAGTAAAGTATTACCGATATACTTACTTAGTGAAAAAATTTATCTTTGCCCTAATCACAATTTTTTTTATCTTCCTTCTTTTTAGGCTTGTAAATCTAAAAGAAGCCTTAAAATTAATAGTTTCTGCCAATAAGACCTTTATAGTATTGGCCACAATTATCGGGGTTTTCCAATCTTTTATTTCTGCTTTGCGGATGAAGACACTTCTTAATATCATTTCAAAAGTAAATATTTTCTATCTTTTTTGGATGGGTTATTTAAGCGCTTTAATAAGTATAGTTTTCCCATTTTATGTTGGTGGGTTTTCCCTAGCATATTTTGTATCCAAGAAAATTAAATCCACATACCTTAAAACTTTCAGTGTTGTTTTTGTTGATTTTTCTCTTGGGTTACTACCTATATTAGTTTTGACTTTGATATCAATTCTTTTTTTTGGATCAAAGAAAGTCATATCTACGTCTTTTATGGGTAAAGAGCATACTCCATTAATCACGTTATTTATTATTGTTGTATCAATTTCGGTTTTCTTCTTTATAATCAAAAAGTTGTTTCTCAAAAATATTCTTAAGAAGTTAAATCGAGGAATAATATTGTTTACTAAAACTAAACCGGTATTATTAAAGGCCGCGATTATAACCTTGCCATTAGTCATCATGCATTTTTTACAGTTTTATTTATATTTTTTGGCCTTTGGTATGAAGCCCAATTGGCCTGATTTTGTTCTGGCGGTAAGCTTACTTTCTACCTTGAATCTTATACCCGGGGCTTTTGCCAAAATCGGCCAGTATGAAACTTTTGCAGTGTTGACGCTGCCTTATTTACTTTCTGAAGACCCAACTAGAGTGTTTAGTGTGGTTCTTTTACAGCATTCAATATCGCTTGTGACGATCGGTACATTGGGAGTAATATCCGCCTTTTATTTAAGAAGCGAATTTATCAATCTTCGCGGGTTAAAATCCAATTTATTGAGCAAACTTACGTCAGTGTTACGGGGTAGGAGTGGGGGTGAGGTTGAATGAACCTTGTTCTTCTTCTCCAATCTCCGGGGTCGGAGTTGGCGTAATTGGCGACTCAGGCGGCTCGGACTCTTCAGGAAGCGAAAGAGGAGGTTTTAGGACTGGTTCTTCTGCTGGTTGCGGTGGGGTAAGTTCTTCTCCGGTTGGTGCAGCAGCCGCAGCGCGGCGAGATTCTAAATCTTCAAGGACACCACGAGCCGTTTGGTAGTCGTTTGAATCAGCAGTTAAAAGAGAAAGTACTACTGTCATTTGGGCAATTGCTCCTTCTATATCGCCGCTGTCTCGGAGGGCAATTGCTAAATTGTAGTGGGCATTGGCGTGGTCGGGTTTGGCGGCGACAGCGAGCTCAAAAACACGAATTGCAGTATCATAGTTCGCTTGCCCGTAGTGGATTCCGCCGAGCGCAATTCTTAGGTTGGGATTGAGGGGGTCAAGGGCAACTGCCTGACTCATGGTTTGAATAGCAAATGTATCAGCTCCTTGGGCAAAAGGAATGATTGCCTGATAAATTCTGGCCAAAAGCTCCCAATTGGCAGCCCGAAAAGGATTAAGTGCAACGGTTGACTTGCCTTCGGCGATTGATTGTTGAACTAGCTGGGAAATATTGGCTCTATCCTGGTCAGATATTTGTGAGGCGGCTGGTCCTTCGACTCCCGCTGGTCGCTCAGGACCTGCGGCCCGCAGGGCAATAGCATTCGCAAGCGCCAAATTGACCTGTGCGAAGCTTGCGTGGTATCTGTCAACGCGCGGATTGGTTCTAATTGCAGCCCTCATTAAATCATACGTTTCTTGAGCCTGGTTTTGAGTTAGGGCATCGAGTGAGCGCTTAAAGGTAATCTCGGCAGAAAGAACTCTGCCTGCTCTTACAAAAAAGAACAAAACGAAAACTATGATAGGCAAAGTTACCAAAAGTGCGGGTAGACGTGAGCTTATCGCAGATGTTGCGCCCGCGGGGCCGGAGGCAACAGAGTCCGAGGCGCTAGACCCTAAGTTTAATGAAGTTTTTTTGGCTCCCGACAAAAATGACAAGAGGATGAAAAACAGTGCGATTATAAGTATAGTTGCCGGGAAAATTGCCATAAGGATAATTAAAAGCGTTACCGAAATCAGCGGAGTATTTTCTGTCAAAAGTTTTGCGGAAGAAGTACCTGCGGCTTGCGATTTACCCCTTATCTTATCTCGGATCATACGATAGACAGTTAAGACTAGAAGTATTAGTCCTGCAATGCCCAGTAAACCTACTTCGGTTAATGCGGTGAGCGCGAAGTTGTTGGCGGTGGCGAATTTAACCGGCCAAAGCTCGCTTGCGTTATATGATATTGGCCTGAATCTGGAAAAAGCAGTCAAATAATTTCCCGGTCCGACTCCGAAAATAGGGGATTCTTTGAGGGCATCAATTGCAACTCCCCAGGAAACAGATGTGCTTGGGAAACGAGGAGAAAAGGGTTTTCCCGGAAGCATGTTAAAGATAGATACAACCAAAGCCAAAATAACTATTGCTGTTGAAACTCCCAAGAAGGCTCGCCGGCTTACAATTTTTTCAGACATCAATAGCATGATTCCCAGAGGAAGGACCGTAACCAAAAATATTCCTGCAGGCAAATACCCGGCTGCCGGGTTGAAGTTAACCGCTCTCATATAAGCGGGTAGCTGGGGAATACTGCCTAAGACTTTAGAAAAGGCCAATAAAACCACGGCGGAAAAGACAACGCCGGAAAAGTATAGCAGCATCCCCGCAGTCTTTTTGGCTTTTTCGTCGAGCTGGTTTAAAAGAAAGTAAAGTAGTGCGCCGGAAACAAGTGCTGTTGCCGTGCCGGGAAGAAACAGCGCCTCCATCTTATTGGGAGTTCGCAAGATTGTGCTAACTACATAAGAAACTGCAAGTAAAGCGATAGGAAAGTCAAAAGTTCCTACTGAAAACTCGAGGCGGCGAGTTGTAATCACCCTTATTGCGCGAACCAAAAGAGCAAGGGCAACTCCGAATGAAAGTATGGTCAGCTTTATTGGTTCAAATGGATTGGGAGAGATGCCAAGAACAGCGATAGGTAGAAGAAAAACCACCGTGTATAAAATGTATGTCTCTAATTTTTGTAATAATTTATCCATTTGTTTATTCGTGTTTCGGTCACGGTTACGATGCCAGTTTCGTTTGTCGTCTTTCGGTTACGTATTTATTATGACTATTACGACAGACGTTACCGCTAAACGATGCGGGCCTCCTTACCGTAACCCTATTACCATAAAGTCTGCTTACTCACCCCGCACTTGTCAAGTCCCTTTTAGAACAAACCGCTATGCTATATATAATAGTATATAGTAACGTATACTATGATATAGTACTATTATTAATAGTATCGGCTATTAACCCTTATTCGAGCTTGTTCTACTTGATAACCTTTCCTATTGGTATTCAACTTATTCTCTAAGGATTCGACCAGCTTTCGTAGTAGAAAGTCCGTTTTGTTAATGAGTTCAATAAGCATCTCGTAAGTAATATCGTCACCTTTAATATCCTTTACAGTCCTGTTTTTAGAGGATTTTAGAGGGAAATAAAGGATTTTAGAGGAGTTTAGGGGATTCTTTGCCCAGTCGTTCCAATCTTTCAGGTCTATTCCTAGATCGCCCAATTTGCTGTCTGGAATATACTTAATAAAATCATCTTGCAGCATTCGCTCTGTATCTCCTCTAATTTCCTCTAAACTCCCTTGTGTAAAACCTAGGAAGTCAAGATATTCCTTAGTTGTTGGACGTTTCCAGCCTTCCTCTAGGGTTGACACTGCAGATCTCGAAGCGTCATTGGCTTGGTTTTTTAACCGGTATTCCGACTGAGGCAAGCTAGCTGTAACTTTTCTTATTAGAATTCTTAAAAGCACTAAATTGCTCCAGTGGACTAAGAATTTATAAGCTTGGGGGGATTTCCAGACTCGGGAACGGGATTTAGGTTTTTTTGGCTGGTCGATTTCCCAGAAGGTTTTGATTATATTAAACTGTAGAATTTCCTCTGACGAGAGATCGTCGAGATTGCAATTTGGGAAACCTTCCGGTACGTTGCCCCAGTTATGGTTATTGCTGTCGAACTTTTTAATGAATTGTTTTAGCTTCATGATTAAAGGAATTTAAGGCGATCCACTGTCCGGGCCGTAGCGGACGGCACCGCTGTTATAAACATCCCGGATTTGCTGAGGGGTGAGGGCGTAGTTGAAAATCTTCACCTCGTCGAGTTTCCCGCTGTAGAAGTCTGTTGCGTCTAGATTCTCTCCGAAAGTTACAGGATTGCCAGATGTATTTGGGGTGGTGGCGGGGATAGTACCTTGGAAATCTAGAGTTTGTTGTTTTCCGTCTACATATGCCTTTAACCTATTTGCATTTCCAGATTGTGAGCCGTCAAATACCATTGCTATGTGGTGCCACTGTCCTGCGCTAATTATCGTGCTATAGTTAAATAAACGGCCCCTATTTGTGGCACCATCTGGCTCAAAATACATAGTGCCATCACTCCAAGTTACAATTCCAAGACGAGTGTTACTATCAACACTTTTAGAAAAGATCCAATCCTCTTGGTTTAGAACATCTTGATTCATCCAAACAGTTACGGTAAATGCCGAGGCAGAATTTAGAACAGTTATATCTCCTGCGTTAATATAATCATCCGTCCCGTCAAAATCGAGGGAGGCATTGCGCTTACCGGTAGCCCCATGGAACCAGGCCTGACCGGAGGAACCCCCGCATGTACCTGCTGAAGTATTTGAGCCAGTTGCACCAATCGTTATCGTGCCATTATTGCCTTTTCCGGAGCGGTCATTCGCGACCGAGCCTGAGCATTCGTCGAAGGCCCACCAGCCCACCGGCCCGCCCTGATTATATTCCCAGGCGATTTGGGATTGGGTGCGGGCGTAATTGTAGATTTTTACGTCATCCATTAGGCCGTCATAAAACCTATTGGCCGTGAATGGATTTCTACCCAGAAAAAAGTTTGCGCTACTAGAGACATCCTTTATTGTACCCGTACCAGAATTATCTAGAACTCCGTCTATGTAAATATATTGAGTCGTACCGGCTCTTATGGCAGTAACGTAGTGCCATTGGTTAAGAGGAACCGTACCGTTAGAATAGAGATCAACCTGATAACTGGTGTTCCATACTTGGAATCTAATTTTATTAGCAGTGGTATATGCAACACTTACATCGATGGTTGATTCAGTTCGTTTGGCTAGAAGGTCAGACTCTGATGCTACAGCTGATGGTTTCATCCAGAAGCCAAAACTAAAATCTCCTGTGCCGAAATCTAGAATGCCAGAACTCGGATCACCCATGTTAACGTAATCAGTCGATCCGTTAGAATCAAGACATGCACCTTTTTGGCATTCACCTGCGTGCGACCAAGTAGGTGAGCCGCCGAAAGAACCCGAGTTTCCATTCCCCGAAGTGTCATTTGCCGAAGTTCCTGTTTTTTCATCAAACTTCCATTCGCCGACTGGGGAGGTGCAAGTCGACCCCTGTCCGGGAGGACAGTATTCGTTTTGGGATGAGAAGGTTGCATTTCCGGAGGAGTCGGTCGAGGTTGCTCCCCAAACCGCTTGCATACCCTGGTTGAAATCAAGTTTGACTTGATCGGCAGTCAAGGCGGCATTATAAATCTTGACTTCGTCAAGCATCCCATCAAAGTAAAGATCAGCGTTAGTAGAATCAAACTGCAATCCCATCCAAAGCGGGGCAGGGCTGTTATAAATAGCTGAAGGAATTGAGGTTGTCTGCTCTTTCTCAAGAACCCCATTAACGTAGATTCGCATATAAGTTGATGGTTTATAAGTTGCGACTAGGTGATACCAAGATCCGGTTGAGATCGTTGAACTCGTTTCGATCGCTGTAGTATTAGCAAAGGTTCCATCTGAGGATATGGCGAAACCCACAACGTCGGTATTTTCGTTAAGATAAGTTGCGTAAGCCCTCTGGTCGGTTTGTCCAGTTTGACTTCTGTACTTTGCCACCAAACCAACGTTTTGGGTACTCGCAAGAGATTCTGCATTTACCCAGGAGGAGATTGTAATTTCACCCGTGATATCCAAGTCAGCAGTATCGGTAATCTCAACATAATCATCGGTCGTTGCTGCGTTGTCAAAATCAAGTGCTTTTCCGAATTTGCCGGAGTTGGTCCAAGAAGG